>ERZ779861.1-NODE-1-length-473267-cov-12.890356_pt1 | contig 473267 bp, 295 predicted proteins | sample MGYA00511558_ERZ779861 | MGnify/ENA primary metagenome ERZ779861 (study PRJEB29588, sample SAMEA2163432) | human gut metagenome | biome: human gut; feature: human-associated habitat; material: faeces | place: Denmark | collected 2008/2010 ...
TATCCGTAAGGCTGTGAAGAAAATGGCTACTATCGATAAATTGACTAACGATGGTACATATTCTAACCTCTCTAAGAGAGAAGTTCTTCAGATTTCTCGTCAACGTGCAAAATTGGACAAGACTTTGGGATCTATCGCTGATCTGACTCGTCTGCCGTCTGCATTGTTCGTAATCGACGTAATGAAAGAAAATATCGCAGTTCGCGAAGCTAACCGTTTGGGTATCCCTGTATTTGGTATCGTTGATACTAACTCTGATCCTTCAAACGTGGATTTCGTAATTCCTGCTAATGATGACGCTACTAAATCAATAGAAGTTATCCTGGATGCTTGTTGCGCTGCAATGATCGAAGGTTTGGAAGAAAGAAAAGCTGAAAAGATCGACATGGAAGCAGCTGGTGAAGCTCCTGCTAACAAAGGCAAGAAGAAATCAGTAAAAGCTAGACTCGACAAGTCTGACGAAGAAGCTATCAACGCAGCTAAAGCTGCTGCTTTCATCAAGGAAGACGAAGAGGCTTAATATATAAAATGTGCCAATTTGCTAATGTGCAAGGGTATTGTTATACACTTGCATCTTGATTGGCAGATTGGCACATTTTTTGTTTCGAAAATTATTATTCATTTAAATAAAGGAAATTATTATGGCTGTAACTATGGCTGATATTACCAAGCTGCGCAAAATGACCGGAGCTGGTATGATGGATTGCAAGAATGCATTAACAGAGGCTGATGGCGATTACGACAAGGCAATGGAGATTATCCGTAAGAAAGGACAAGCTGTTGCTGCTAAGCGTTCTGAACGTGAGGCTTCTGAAGGTTGCGTTTTGGCTAAGACTACTGGTGACTATGCCGTTGTCATTGCTTTGAAGTGCGAAACTGACTTCGTAGCTCAGAATGCTGACTTTGTGAAACTGACTCAGGATATTCTTGATCTTGCTGTGGCTAACAAATGCAAGACATTGGACGAAGTAAAAGCATTGCCGATGGGTAACGGTACTGTACAGGATGCAGTGACTGACCGTAGCGGTATCACAGGTGAGAAAATGGAACTTGATGGTTACATGACTGTAGAAGGCGCAAGCACTGCTGTTTACAACCACATGAACAGAAATGGTCTTTGTACGATTGTTGCTTTTAACAAGAACGTTGACGAGCAGTTGGCTAAGCAAGTAGCTATGCAGATTGCTGCTATGAATCCGATCGCTATTGATGAGGATGGTGTTTCTGAAGAAGTGAAGCAAAAAGAAATCGAAGTAGCTATCGAAAAGACAAAGGCTGAACAGGTGCAGAAGGCTGTAGAAGCTGCTCTGAAGAAGGCTAACATCAACCCGGCTCATGTAGACAGCGAAGATCACATGGAAAGCAATATGGCTAAAGGTTGGATTACAGCTGAAGATGTAGCGAAAGCAAAAGAAATCATTGCTACTGTTTCTGCTGAAAAGGCTGCACATTTGCCTGAACAAATGATTCAGAACATCGCTAAGGGTCGTCTGGCTAAGTTCTTGAAAGAAGTTTGCCTGCTGAACCAGGAAGATATCATGGACGCTAAGAAGACTGTAAGAGAAGTGTTGGCTGCTGCTGATCCTGAACTGAAGATTGTTGACTTCAAGCGTTTCACTTTGAAAGCTGAATAATCTGATTCAAATCTTGTTAAGTACTACTTACAAAGTCAGATTTATTATATGTAAAATTTGGGAAAAGGGTTCGGTATTGCACCGGACTCTTTTTTCTTTAAGGCATATCTTAGGATAGGGACTACTTCAATGCTTTATCTATTTGCTTCATCAGCGTATCTATGGCTCCATCTTCATAGCCGGTAGTAGCTGATATTACTTTTCCTTCTTTGTTTATTAAATAACTTCTGGGAATCATTTTGGTGGCAAATTTACCTGTAACTTCCCGTTTGGGATCCGGGTAGAGGGGAAATGTAAACCTTTTTCTTTTATTGTATTCCGCTAATTGGTCGTCTGTATGCTCGCGACCGATCACTAACATACAGAAATCCTTGTTGTTTTTATATTTAGGCCAGAGTATTTTCTGAACTTCAGCCAGTTCGCTTTGGCAAGGGCCGCACCAGGTAGCGAAAATATTGATTAATACAACTTTCCCTTTTAGATCTGCAGAGTTTATGGTGCCGTTTGCTGTTGAATGAAGGGTGAAGGCAGGTATATTGTCACCTACCTTTACAATATCCGCATCACTTTCTTGTGCGAATGACAACAGTGAGAATAGTGTTGCCGCACAGAATAATATTACTTTTCTCATTTCTTGTATTATTTAATTTAACCTCCTATACCTTTGGTTTTAGTATATCCTTCTTTGATGAGTAGATCTATGATCTTGGTCTTGAAATCTCCTTGTACCATTATCTCTCCGTCTTTAGCTGAACCGCCTACTCCACATTTGCTTTTCAGTAACTTGCCTAGCTCTTTCAAATCATTATCCGTACCCACAAATCCGGTAATTAATGTTACCACTTTACCACCCCGGTTCTTTTTGTCAATGGAAACTCGCAGGTTTTGCTTGTCTTTGTCGAGGGTAACCTGTTCTTCATCGTTATCCATTTCATAACCGAAGTCAGGATTCGTGGAGTACACAACGTTCAATCTATCTTTCCAATCATTATTTTTCATACTTGTCATTTTTAATCCTTTTCAAAAGTATTAAACTTATCGAAAAGAGCAAAATTTGAGTCTCTTTTCATCGTTTTGTTTAATCTCTATTAAGGTTTTCTGTTATAGGGTTGTCAGTCTCAAAAAATAATGTACTTTTGCAAAATACCAAATTTTGTAAGAAGTATGAGCACTTATATACGAAAAGAGGCGGATAAAGTGCCGGAGCCTACCTTGCGCAGACTTCCCTGGTATCTGTCCAATATAAAACTAATGAAAGATAAAGGGGAGCAGTATGTCTCTTCTACACAAATCTCTAAGGAAATAAATATTGACGCTTCCCAAATCGCCAAGGATTTGTCATACGTCAATATCTCGGGGCGTACGAGAGTGGGATACAATATTGATGCGCTGATTGAGGTGTTAGAGAGTTTTCTTGGATTTACCAATATGCACAAAGCCTTCTTGTTTGGTGTAGGTAGCCTGGGGGCTGCTTTGCTTCGGGATTCTGGTTTGCATCATTTCGGACTGGAGATTGTGGCTGCTTTTGATGTGAATCCGGAACTGGTGGGAAAAGACCTGAATGGTATTCCTATTTATCATTCCGATGACTTTGAAGCAAAGATGAAAGAATACGATGTAAATATCGGTGTATTGACCGTACCTATTAATATTGCTCAGGAAATTACAGATAAGATGGTAGACGGAGGTATAAAAGCCGTATGGAACTTTACTCCTTTCCGAATCCGTGTACCCGAGAATATAGTGGTGCAGAATACGTCTCTATATGCTCATTTGGCTGTTATGTTTAACCGATTGAATTTTAACGAGAAATAATGAAGATTATTGCAGTAGGAATGAACTACGCCCAGCATAACAAAGAACTGGGACATACACAAGTAAATACGGAGCCGGTGATTTTTATGAAGCCTGATTCTGCTATTCTGAAGGATGGCAAACCGTTTTTCATTCCCGACTTTTCTAAAGAGATACATTATGAAACGGAGCTGGTGGTTCGTATTAATCGATTGGGGAAAAATATAGCTCCCCGCTTTGCTAACCGTTATTATGATGCAGTGACTGTAGGGATCGACTTTACGGCTCGTGACCTTCAGCGAAAGTTCCGTGAGCAGGGTAATCCCTGGGAGCTTTGCAAAGGTTTTGATTCGTCGGCTGCTATTGGAACTTTTGTTCCGGTGGAGCACTATAAGGATATTCAGAATCTTGACTTTCATTTGTTGATCGACGGTAAGGAAGTGCAGCGCGGTTGTACGGCAGATATGCTTTTCAAGATAGATGATATAATCGCTTATGTAAGCCAGTTTGTAACTTTGAAAATTGGTGACTTGCTCTTTACTGGGACTCCTGTGGGTGTAGGTCCTGTTAGTATCGGACAGCGTTTGCAAGGTTATCTGGAGGGAGAAAAACTGCTGGATTTCTATATTCGTTGATCTTTTTTTATTCATTAGTACTCATTTGTTATATAAAATATGAAGATAAGAGTAGGCTTTGGTTTCGACGTACATCAGTTGGTCGAAGGTCGTGAGTTATGGCTGGGTGGCATTCTTTTGGAACACACAAAAGGATTGCTGGGGCATTCGGATGCTGATGTATTATTGCATGCTGTTTGCGATGCTCTGTTGGGGGCGGCGAATATGCGTGATATTGGCTATCATTTCCCCGATACGGCAGGAGAATTTAAGAATATAGATAGCAAGATACTGCTGAAAAAAACAGTGGAGTTGATTGCTACCAAAGGATATAAAGTGGGCAATATCGATGCAACTATTTGTGCCGAACGCCCGAAGTTAAAAGCGCACATTCCTTTAATGCAGGAGACGATGGCAACTGTTATGGGGATTGATATGGATGATATTTCCATTAAGGCGACTACTACCGAGAAACTCGGTTTTACAGGTCGTGAAGAAGGTATATCAGCTTATGCTACTGTGCTGATAGAGAAGATTTCTTAACCCCCTAAAACAAATAATTATGATTCGTCTTTTTAAAATTTACTTAACACTTGCCTTCTTATTGGTAACGACTTTTTGTATGGCTCAGAAGAGTGAACTGAAATTTAGCAAAGATGGTAAATTCAAGATTGTGCAATTTACCGATGTGCATTTTAAATATGGAAATCGGGCTTCAGATATAGCTCTGGAACGTATTAATCAGGTGCTTGATGACGAACGTCCGGATTTGGTGATATTTACCGGTGATGTTGTTTATTCTGCTCCGGCGGATTCCGGAATGTTGCAGGTACTGGAACCGGTAGTTAAACGTAAACTACCTTTTGTGGTCACTTTTGGTAACCATGACAATGAACAGGGAATGACACGGGAACAGTTATATGATATCATCCGTCAAGTTCCCGGCAATTTATTGCCTGATCGCGGAACAGTTTTATCGCCGGATTATGTATTGACAGTGAAATCGTCTTCCAATCTAAAGAAGGATGCTGCTTTGCTATATTGCATGGATTCTCACTCTTATTCTCCTTTGAAAGATGTGAAGGGGTATGCATGGCTTACATTCGACCAGATAAATTGGTATCGTCAACAGAGTGCGGCTTATAAAGTGCAAAACGGCGGACAGCCTCTGCCGGCTCTTGCTTTTTTCCATATTCCTCTTCCTGAATACAATGAAGCTGCCCGTAGCGAAAATGCAATTCTTCGTGGAACTCGTATGGAGGAAGCCTGTGCGCCTAAATTGAATACAGGAATGTTTGCAGCGATGAAAGAAGCTGGTGATGTGATGGGTATGTTTGTAGGACACGACCACGATAATGACTATGCAGTGATGTGGAAAGATATCCTTCTGGCTTATGGACGCTTTACCGGTGGAAATACGGAATATAACCATTTGCCGAATGGTGCGCGTATCATCGTATTGGATGAGGGTGCCCGTACATTCACATCTTGGATTCGTCAGAAAGACGGTGTGGTGGATAAAATCTCTTATCCGGCAAGTTTTGTCAAAGACGATTGGACTAAACGTTGAGGCTTGCGAACTTCACATGGCTAAGGCGCGTGTATTTTGAACCATAGCTTTCGTATCGGCGCGATACTTTCGCCGATGCAACGTAGATAATATCTCCCAGTCGGTATTCATGTTCTATCCCGGATAGAGTGCATGAAACCGCACTGGGATTTTTTGATGGAATACTCATGGTGACTAAATTTCCACTGGCATCGGTCAAAGTCAGTACCTGCTTGACAAAAAACTGTGGGGTAGTGCCGTTCACTCTTGTTTTGTACGGATCGTCTTCCAATCTTACCCGGGTGACTTTTAATTTTAAGTCTGTCAGCTTTTCTCCTAATTCTCCCAGATAACGGCTGGATGAACGCTTCTCCCTCGATTTTCTTATCATTATATCCAGGTGTATGGAATGATAAGCTTGTGCTATTTTGACGAAACGTTCCTGTTTCGGTATTTTGGGAATGAATTTGTATGCTACCCAACTTAGGTAGGCGGGATCTATTTTGAGGATTTCATGTAGAAAATGTCCCCGGTATTTTCCGAAGAAGATAAGATCGTCACCGTTACTCTGCATTCTTTTCTCATTGTAATCTACCAGGATGATGCAACGCTTCGAATAATAAAACATCGTGCTGGCCATCCGCAGGGATTCGTTGATGTCTGGTGACAGGTCATGTATATAAAGAATGGATTGCTTTTCGGGCAGGGGAGAGTACAGCCAAAGGGAATAATTTGGTTTCCCCGGTCGGGGCAACACCACCAGGTAGACTCCTACCTCTTTAAAAGAGGCTCTGCCTCGGTTGTACTCATTCAATTTGGCATACAATAAGGCTTGCTCGTTTTCGGAAATGCCCGGTAATCTGGGGTTAGCCATAATTGTTCTCGCTTTTGGTATATTTCAAATATAAGGATTTTCTTTCAGAAAAGCAACTTTTCTCTTTGAAATCTCGTACATTTGTATCCATGTAAATTTTCAAAATTCGAATGGAAGAACGAAATAAGAGAGTATTGGTAGGTATGAGTGGTGGCATAGACAGCACCGCTACTTGCTTGATGCTGCAGGAACAAGGATACGAGATTGTAGGGGTTACCATGCGCGTATGGGGAGATGAACCACAGGATGCCAGGGAGTTGGCTGAACGGATGGGGATCGAACATTATGTAGCAGATGAACGTATTCCTTTTAAAGAAACCATCGTAAAAAACTTCATAGACGAATATAAGCAGGGGCGTACACCGAATCCGTGCGTGATGTGTAATCCGTTGTTTAAGTTCCGTGTTTTGACGGAGTGGGCGGATAAGTTGAATTGTGCATGGGTGGCTACCGGACATTATTCACGATTGGAAGAGAAAAACGGAAATATTTATATAGTAGCCGGAGACGATGATAAGAAAGACCAGTCGTATTTTCTCTGGAGATTGGGGCAGGATGTGCTGAAACGTTGTATTTTCCCATTGGGAGATTATACGAAGGTGAAGGTTCGTGAGTATCTTGCAGAGAAAGGATATGAAGCAAAGTCGAAAGAAGGAGAAAGTATGGAAGTCTGCTTTATCAAGGGGGATTACCGTGATTTTCTTCGTGAGCAGTGCCCCGAACTGGATAGTGAAATTGGACCGGGATGGTTTGTTAACTCTGAAGGAGTGAAGCTTGGGAAGCATAAAGGAGCACCTTATTATACGATTGGCCAACGAAAAGGATTGGAGATCGCTTTAGGAAAGCCTGCCTATGTGTTGAAAATCAATCCGCAGAAAAATACGGTGATGCTTGGAAATGCCGACCAGCTGGAAACTGAATACATGTTGGCGGAGCAGGATAAAATGGTGGATGAACGGGAATTGTTCGGATGTGAGAATCTGACGGTACGGATTCGTTATCGCAGTCGTCCGATTCCTTGCCGGGTGAAAAGATTGGAAGACGGACGTTTGTTGATACATTTCCTTGAAATAGCTTCGGCCATTGCTCCCGGACAATCAGCTGTGTTTTATGATGGAAAACGGGTGCTGGGAGGAGCTTTCATTGCTTCCCAAAGAGGAATCGGGCTGGTGATTATGGAAAATGAAGAATTATGATTGATTAAAATAGAAAGATAACTTATGAAGAAGTTTATAGTATTGATTCTCGCTTTAAATATGTATTTGGGTGTGTTTGCCCAGTTTACTCCGGGAGATACCTTAAAATATCGAATTAGTCTGAAAGACAAAGCGGCTACGGACTATTCCTTGCAAAAACCGGAAAAGTATTTGTCTAAGAAATCTATCGAGCGGAGAAAAAAACAGGGATTGCCTATTGATTCTACCGATTTACCGGTTTGCAGGAAATATGTAGATGCCATACGGAAAACAGGTGTCCATGTACTTGTGACCGGAAAATGGGATAATTTCGTCACTGTTTCTTGTAATGACAGTATGTTAATCAGCGAAATAGCTCAACTGCCTTTTGTACGTTCTACAGAAAGAGTGTGGAAAGGTATCACGCAAAGAGCATTTCAAAGAGACTCATTGATAAATAAACCGTTGCGCACCGATAGCCTTTACGGTCCTGCAATCACGCAAGCGGCTATGAGCCGCGTCGATCTCCTGCATGATGCAGGTTTTAAGGGAGAGGGAATGACCATTGCCGTGATTGATGCCGGCTTCCATAATGTGGATAAGATTGATGCCATGAAAAATATCCGTATCCTCGGTGTGCGTGACTTTGTGAATCCGGAGGCAGATATTTATGCAGAAAGCAGTCATGGAATGTCTGTATTGTCCTGTATGGCAATGAACCAGCCGCATGTGATGATTGGCACTGCTCCTGAAGCTTCTTATTGGTTGCTGCGTAGTGAAGACGAATATTCGGAAAATTTGGTAGAGCAGGATTATTGGGCGGCAGCTATCGAGTTTGCCGATAGTGTAGGAGTGGATTTAGTGAATACATCGCTTGGTTACTACTCATTTGACGATCCTGCGAAGAATTATAGATACCGTGACTTGAATGGTCATTATGCGCTGATGTCCCGTGAAGCTGCGAAGGCTGCCGATAAAGGAATGGTAGTTGTTTGCAGTGCCGGAAATTCGGGCGCGGGTTCGTGGAAGAAGATTACTCCTCCGGGAGATGCGGAGAATATCATAACTGTAGGAGCTGTAACAAAAAGAGGAGAACTGGCGCCGTTTTCTTCTGTAGGAAATACGGCTGACGGACGTGTGAAGCCCGACGTAGTGGCTGTCGGTTTAAATTCAGATGTGATGGGAACGGATGGAAATCTTCGTCGCGCCAATGGAACCTCTTTTGCTTCTCCGATTATGTGCGGTATGGTAGCTTGCTTGTGGCAGGCTTGTCCGAAGCTGACAGCAAAGCAGATTATTGATTTGGTGCGTCAGTCAGGTGACAGAGCTGATTTCCCGGATAATATATATGGATATGGTATTCCTGATTTGTGGAAGGCTTACCTCCAGTCTTCTTCCACAGAAAGGAAATAAGTGTCCTTGCTAACTAATTATCTATTGTAAAACACGGAATTTGTAGTTGCTTTCAAGTTACTCTTATTTAAAAAAAGTGTGTGACCTGTTCCTGATTTATTATATAAACGAATGATGCTCAATAATATGTATAAGTCCAAGCAATCAGAATCTCCCTCTTTGGAAGAGGGTGGGGAGAGGCTTTCTCTTTTAGAACTGAATGCACTCGTGCGCCGTAGTCTGGAGCAATGCCTGCCCGATGAATATTGGATACAGGCAGAGTTGAGCGATGTCCGTTCCAATACGACAGGGCATTGTTATCTGGAATTCGTGCAGAAAGATCCTCGCAGCAACAATCTCGTAGCCAAGGCACGCGGTATGATTTGGAATAATATCTACCGCTTGTTGAAACCTTATTTTGAGGAAACCACAGGGCAGCTATTTACTTCCGGCATTAAGGTGTTGGTGAAAGTAACAGTTCAGTTTCATGAGCTATACGGTTATAGTCTGACGGTACTTGATATTGATCCTGCTTATACATTGGGAGATATGGCTCGTCGCCGTCGGGAAATATTATTGCAGTTGGAAGAGGAGGGAGTGTTGACGCTGAATAAAGAGCTTGAGATACCGATTCTTCCCCAGCGTATTGCTGTCATTTCTTCGGCTACTGCGGCCGGATATGGAGATTTCTGTCATCAGTTGCAGCACAATTCGGGCGGGTTCTTTTTCTATACGGAGCTTTTTCCGGCTTTAATGCAGGGAAATCAGGTGGAGGAATCCGTGTTGGCTGCTTTGGATCGTATTAATGCCCGCATCAATGAATTTGACGTAGTAGTCATCATTCGTGGCGGTGGAGCTACTTCCGATTTGTCCGGCTTTGATACTTATCTATTGGCAGCTGCATGTGCGCAATTTCCATTACCTATTATTACCGGTATTGGGCATGAACGCGATGATACAGTGCTTGATTCCGTGGCTCATACCCGGGTGAAAACTCCTACGGCTGCTGCCGAACTCCTGATTCATCAGGTGGCGGAAGTCGCGGAGCATCTGGAAGAATTATCTATGCGGATTCAACAGGGAGCTTATATGCTTCTTGATCTGGAACGACGAAGGTTGGAAACTCTCCAAACCCGTATTCCCAATCTTGTTCATCGCAAACTTGCGGACGCCCGTTTTTCTTTGCTGGCAGCAAAGAAAGATTTGTCACAGGTGACGAAAGCATTGGTGGCCCGTCAATCTCACCGGTTGGAACTTTTGCAACAACGAATAGCGGACGCTTCTCCGGATAAACTTTTGAGTCGGGGATATAGTATTACAATAAAGGATGGGAAAGCGGTGACGGATGCTTCTTTACTGAAACCGGGAGAGCATTTGATAACCCGGCTATCGAAAGGAGAAGTTCGATCGGTAGTAGAAAAGTAGCTATCCGTCAAACGTGTATTTGTAAAAACATTCATTATTAACCATTAAATATCAATCATCGTGGCAGTAAAAAAAGAAACATATTCCCAAGCAATGGAACGTCTTGAAAAGATCGTTCGCCAGATAGATAATAACGAACTGGATATCGACATTTTGAGTGAGAAAATAAAAGAAGCCAATGAAATTATAGCCTTTTGCAAGGATAAACTAACAAAAGCCGATCGGGAAGTCGAAAAATTATTGCAAGAAAAGAGGCAATCTGAAGAATAAAAGTTATTTTTGCGTTTCAATGCAATGGAAAATAAACTAATACATAACAATATGAAAGAAATAGACTGGGCGAATCTGTCGTTCGGATACATGAAGACAGATTACAATGTGAGAATCAACTTCCATAATGGTGCATGGGGAGAATTAGAGGTCAGTAGTGATGAACACCTCAATTTGCACATGGCGGCAACCTGTTTACACTATGGTCAGGAAGCTTTTGAAGGACTGAAAGCATTCCGTGGAAAAGATGGCAAAGTTCGTATTTTCCGTTTGGAAGAAAATGCTGCCCGTTTGCAATCTACTTGCCAGGGAATTCTGATGGCAGAACTTCCGACAGAACGGTTCAAAGAAGCAATCCTGAAAGTGGTGAAGTTGAATGAACGTTTTATCCCTCCTTATGAAACCGGTGCTTCTCTTTACATTCGTCCGCTGTTGATCGGAACAAGTGCCCAGGTAGGCGTGCATCCTGCAGAAGAGTATATGTTTGTAGTATTCGTAACTCCGGTAGGACCGTACTTCAAAGGTGGTTTCTCTACCAATCCGTACGTTATCATTCGTGAGTTTGACCGTGCCGCTCCTCATGGAACAGGTATTTATAAAGTGGGTGGCAACTATGCAGCCAGTCTTCGTGCTAACAAGAAGGCACATGATCTGGGCTATTCCTGCGAGTTCTACCTTGATGCAAAAGAAAAGAAATATATTGATGAATGTGGTGCTGCCAACTTCTTCGGTATTAAGGATAATACTTATATCACTCCGAAATCATCTTCTATCTTACCTTCTATTACCAATAAGAGCTTGATGCAGTTGGCAGAAGACATGGGTATCAAAGTGGAACGCCGTCCGATACCGGAAGAAGAACTGGAAACATTTGAAGAAGCTGGTGCTTGTGGTACTGCCGCAGTAATCAGCCCGATTCAGCGTATCGATGATTTGGAAAATGGAAAATCTTATGTGATTTCTAAAGACGGCAAGCCGGGACCTATCTGTACGAAATTGTACAATAAGTTGCGTGGAATCCAGTATGGCGACGAACCGGATACACATGGTTGGGTGACGATTGTAGAGTAATTGTATATTATGAAATAACACATTTATCAATTAATATTATTCACTATGTTAAAACTAAACTCAGAACTACGTGCGCAGGCGCGTGAGGCACTTCGAGGAAAGTGGCCTATGGCAGCCGTTGCTGCACTTATTTATTCAGCAATTGCCGGTGGATTATCTGCTATTCCTGTGATTGGCGGATTATGTTCATTGTTTGTTGGACTTCCGGTTGCATACGGCTTTACTATTGTAATGCTTGGCGTATGTAGAGGCAAAGACATTGATTTTGGTGTTTTGTTCGAAGGCTTTCAGGATTATGGACGTATTTTTGTAACTATGTTGCTTCAGGCTGTCTATACAATTTTGTGGTCACTGTTGCTGGTTATACCGGGTATCATTAAGTCTTATTCTTATGCAATGACATCTTTTATCTTGAAAGATGAACCGGAAATGAAAAACAATGCAGCTATTGAGAAAAGTATGGCTATGATGGAAGGGAACAAGATGAAGCTGTTCATGCTTGATTTAAGTTTCATTGGCTGGGCTATCCTTTGTATTTTCACTTTGGGTATTGGACTTCTTTTCCTGCAACCGTATGTTGCTATTTCGCGTGCTGCTTTCTATGAAGATTTGAAAGCACAACAAGGCGGAAGTGTAGAGGTAAACGTTGAAGTGAATGTTGAGATTTGATAAGACTCATTCAGTACTATAGAAGAATGGAGCATAGAGAAATCTGTGCTCCATTTCTTTTTGTCGGTTGCTTCAAAATCAGTACCTTTGCAACCTAATCAGGATTGATATGGGAAAGAATAAATTAGAAAAGTTTGCCGATATGGCGAGTTATCCGCACGTGTTCGAATATCCTTATTCGGCGGTAGATAACATGCCTTTTGACATGAAAGGGAAATGGCACAAGGAGTTTTTTAAAAACGATCATCCGATTGTGCTCGAGTTGGGTTGCGGACGTGGTGAGTATACTGTTGGCCTGGGTAAGATGTTTCCCGAAAAGAACTTTATAGCAGTGGATATAAAAGGCGCCCGTATGTGGACGGGAGCAACGGAGTCATTACAGGCCGGAATGAAGAATGTCGCTTTCCTGCGTACCAATATTGAAATCATCGAGCGTTTTTTTGCTGAAGGCGAAGTGAGTGAAATATGGCTTACCTTCTCTGACCCGCAAATGAAGAAAGCAACCAAGCGACTGACTTCTACCTATTTTATGGAAAGGTATCGCAAATTTTTGCAACCGAATGGTATTATCCACCTGAAAACGGACAGCAACTTTATGTTTACCTATACAAAATACATGATTGAGGCGAACAAACTTCCGGTTGAGTTTATGACTGAAGATTTATATCATTCTGATCTGGTAGATAATATTCTCGGTATTAAAACCTATTATGAACAACAGTGGCTGGATCGTGGTTTAGATATAAAGTATATCAAATTCCGGCTTCCGCAGGAAGGTAAACTGCAAGAGCCGGATGTAGAAATAGAGCTTGATCCCTATCGTAGCTACAACCGCAGCAAGCGTAGCGGTCTAAGCACAAGCAAATAGCTTGCCGGGACAATCACCCTAAAGTGAACCGGCAGCCATCTGAATAGTGACTTTAAATAGTAATTTGTAAATCGTCAAATAGTAAATAAAATGACTCTCTATCCTAAATTGATATTGGATGCATTGGCAACGGTGCGTTATCCCGGTACGGGAAAGAATTTGGTGGAAGCGGAGATGGTTGCCGATAATCTCCGTATTGATGGTATGACTGTCAGCTTTTCATTGATCTTTGAGAAACCGACTGATCCGTTTATGAAATCAATGTTGAAAGCTGCGGAAACAGCTATTCATACGTATGTCTCTCCTGATGTGCAGGTAACAATCACAGCAGAGAGTAAGCAAGCCGCTCGTCCGGAAGTTGGCAAGCTCCTTCCACAAGTGAAGAATATAGTCGGTATATCTTCCGGTAAAGGTGGAGTAGGTAAGTCTACGGTGTCTGCGAACTTGGCAGTTGCTTTGGCTAAATTAGGCTATAAGGTTGGCTTGCTCGATGCTGATATTTTCGGTCCTTCCATGCCTAAGATGTTTCAGGTGGAGGATGCACGCCCCTATGCTGAACGTATAGATGGTCGTGACATGATTATTCCGGTAGAGAAGTATGGCGTGAAATTATTGTCTATCGGTTTCTTTGTCGATCCGGATCAGGCAACTTTGTGGCGTGGCGGAATGGCAAGTAATGCGTTGAAACAGTTGATAGCTGATGCAGCCTGGGGAGATTTGGATTATTTCCTGATAGACCTTCCTCCCGGAACCAGTGACATTCATTTGACGGTTGTTCAAACATTAGCCATGACAGGAGCGATTGTTGTCAGCACTCCGCAAGCGGTTGCTTTGGCAGATGCCCGTAAGGGAATCAATATGTTCACCAACGATAAGGTAAATGTACCTATTCTCGGTTTGGTTGAGAATATGGCTTGGTTTACTCCCGCTGAACTACCCGAGAATAAATACTATATCTTTGGTAAAGAAGGTGCCAAGAAACTGGCTGAAGAAATGAATGTTCCTTTGTTGGGGCAGATTCCTATCGTGCAAAGCATCTGTGAAGGAGGAGATAATGGTACTCCCGTTGCATTGGATGAAGACTCCGTGACCGGACGCGCTTTCTTATCCCTGGCTGCCAGTGTTGTTCGTCAGGTAGATCGCCGGAATGTAGAGATGGCTCCGACTCAAATCGTGGAAATGCATAAATAAATGGAATCTGGAGTTGGATAGCTTTGCAGTAAGTTATCCATAGGATATAGAGCGAGCCTCTGTAGTCTTTTCAAAGACTATGGAGGCTCGTTTATTTATTAGGATCATATAGAATCCGTTGTTGGCGGATTCTCTTCTACAAAATAGTGACGCTATCCAATATAAATAGTGACGGTATATGACAACGATACCGTCACTATCCTAAGCATATACCGTCACTATTTTTTCTATATCAATCAGGGGTCTTGCATTTATTTATGGCGTATATCAACAACGATTTCTGCTTGATCTATTTTTTACGTTTGAATTATTTATTCAAAGCTTTCATGAGTTCTTTTTTCATGGTGTCTACTCCGGGAAATCCAGTTTGTTTGAAGGTGATATTACCCTCCGGATCAACAACAAAATAAGTGGGAACTCCTCGGATATTGAAGTTGGACATTAGAAAGCTCCATTGCTCATTTGTCACACGGAAATGCTCACCATGAATATCGGTAATCATGTTTTCCCAGGTACCTTTGGGGGAAGTTTCGCCTGTGATGTAGAGGTAGATAATATCCTTGTCTTTTAATTCCTCTTTCATTGGAGTGATGGCTTTATTAGCTGTGCGACAAGGGCCACACCATGTTGCCCAAAAATCAACTAACAGTGTGTGTCCCCGGAATTTAGAGATAATGGATGGGAATAAATCTTCATTGGAGACTTGTCCAGTCTCGTTAACAGTGAAGCCTGTCTTTCTTTTGTTTAATTCTATCTTTTTTATTATCTCTTTGTTAACTTGAGTAAGCATCTCTGCATATACCGGGGAAGAAAAAGTCTTTAATTCAACATTCTGTTCTGCTGTTAACGGGGTAAAATCCTTAATGGATTGATATAGCTTATTAAATTTAATGTTATCGAATAGAGGTCCCTGTCCCGTTCTTAGTGTCTCTTTAAGTACATCTAAAGAATTCGGCAGAAAGTTTATTAAATATATCGTTGACGCGTAATATTTGCCGTATAAAGCTTTAAGAGTGTTGATAGAACTGAATTCCTTCAGTATGTCATAGTAGCCTTTAGGAGTATCGATGCGGGTATTATAAAAATAATCATCAGTCTGCTCTCTATTCAGTTTGTTAACAGCAATATGTGCTGATTTTAGTTCTCTCTCCGTCATGGCGATTTTGCCGGTCGCATCCAGGTCTACCAGGATATTTAATAGCTCTTTGCACGCATTGCTGTATGGGGATTGCGCAATTTCTTTTCGAACGGATGGAAGGCGCTCAAGTACATAAGCTTTATATTCATCTGCACTTTTCCCGACAATGTCATTGTACATATCCATGTAATAAACGCTTTTTAATACAATATCTATATCTACTGAAGCTAATTCTTGTTGTAGGCTAGCCAGATAACCATTGAAGTATACAGGCTCTCCATACGTTTTATCTTTTCTTTGTAGATGTGCTTGTCTGCGGCAAAGTTCCTTTGTATTTATAATGAGTGATGTCTCTTCATTGGGAGCTATCAGACATTCAATCCAACCAAAAGGAAATTCCAATGCTACGCTTGTGACAGATGCAACCTTTACTTCCGCCAGGAAAGTGCCGTCCTCCTTGATTTTTATGATATTCTGTTCGTTGTGGATATTCAGTGCAGGACTTTCTATGTGCATCTTCACTTGCTTTATCATCTCTTTTTGATAGTCTAGTATTTTTCCTTTAAGGGTGGCAGTTCCATAGACTAACTTAGGAGTCGGCAATATCGCTTTCTTATTTATTTTGTGCACGACTGCTTCTTTGGGAAGTTTCTGTTTATAGAATGCGTCCTTATCCAGTTGTATGCCCCATATCTTATATGCTCCGTCAAAATCCCCTTCTGAGAAGTCCAGACTGGTTACATTTTCGGGTATGGGAGGAAATTGTAATTGGAATTCCGCTTCTCCTGATTCCGGCATCCAGAACTCTTTATCTAATGTGATTCCAACTCCTCTTCGAATGGGATAAAGCATTCCATTGTTGTCTTTCAGGAAACTGCCCGTAGCTATTTTTATCCAATATTTAGGATGATAGAAAGCCTTTATATACACTGTTGTCACTGTATCACTCATGACAATTTTATCGACCTCAATACTATTGGAACTCCATGCAAGAAAAGGAGGACGCTCGATCACTCTGTCTTTGGCTTGTATGGTGCAGGTTATGCAGAATATCAAACCGATAATCCATACGAATCTTTTCATGTGAATAATGTTTTATTACACGAACAAATATAAGGATCTTTTTATAACTATCCTTGTAAAAAACTAAAAAAGAAATGATTTTTTTGTACTGGAGAAGGATATATCCGGCTCCGGGGAGAAAGGTGTTTCCCACCGATGAACGCCCCGTTCCTCACCGATGAGGAAAGGGGGCGGCACCGGAGAGAGAAATTACTGTAACCTGAATACGATAGGAATGGTATACTTGACAGAAACAGGTTGTCCTTTTTGCATTCCTGGTTCCCATTTAGGCATATTACCCACTACGCGTACGGCTTCTGCATCCAGTGACGGAGATACACTGCGTAAGACTTTGATATTCGACAAACTTCCGTCTTTACTAATAACCATCTGTATGATGACTCTGCCTTGCTCCTTACTTTTTTGAGCGATGACGGGATATTTGATACTTCTAGCCAGATATTGGAACAGACCGGCTTGTCCTCCCGGAAATTTAGGCATTACTTCTACCATGGTGAATACTTCGTCTTCATTTTCTCCTTTTACACTGCCTCCCTCTGGGGTTGGATCATCTTTTGCAGCATAGCCCACCACCACTACTTCATCCATGTCGGACTGCTTTACTTCTTCTGCTTTGGGAAGTTCAGGACCGGATAGCCGAAAAGCAACAGGAACTGTAAATTTCACGTTCACTGCTTCCCCCCTTTGTTTGCCGGGTTTCCATTTGGGCATGGCGGCAATTACACGCATGGCTTCCTTGTCGAGATACGGATTGACACTTCGCTCCACTTTCGTATCGGCTATGCTTCCGTCCTTTTTGACAGTAAAGCTTACAATCACACGTCCTTGTGCACCGATTGCATGTGCTTCAGCCGGATATCTGACGTTCTTCGATAAGTAGTCCATCAGTGCCTGTACTCCTCCCGGAAAATCCGGCATTTCTTCTACAACCTGGAAGACAACGGAATCTGGTACACTTTTGATTTGAGTTTCCGCCATTTCCTTTTCTTGCTTATCCCGTGGAAGTGTAGTTCCTTGAATATCTTCTGTAGGAAGTTCCGGAATATCCGTAGTTTCAGCTTGCATGGCAACTTCTTCTGTTGCTTGTCCCATCATTTCTTTGGCAAATTTTTCAGTGGTACGTGCTACCATTTCGATGTTACTGACAATCATTAAGATAGCAGCCAAGGGAAGAAACATCAGATATTTTGTCCTTCCTATTTCTTTCGTTCTTCGTTTATTCATCATTTTAATACGATTTTTGAGTGGTAAAACATTGAAACTATTTGATAAATTTGCTGCAGCCTTGTGATGTGCCAGTCCCAACAAATGGTACTGGTATGATTTACTATCATGCCCCGTCTCTAATACACGGTGATCTGCCATGTATTCGAGGTTTCCTCTGACTTCCCGTTTCATCAGCCAGATAAATGGATTGAACCAGCAAAAGATACACATTATCTCGCTGATAAGCACGTCTACCGAATGGTATTGACGGGCGTGGGTCTCTTCATGAGTAATAATTTCACTGATTTCAGATTCCGTATGTGATTGTGGGTGTATGAATATCCAGTGGAAGAAAGAAAAAGGGCCGGTTTTTTTCTTTAATAGATGTACGCGTACTCCTTGTATCTTGCTTTTTGAGCATTGGAAGTGTAATCGGATGATGCTGCCCAGTTGTACGAAGAAACGTGTGGCTAGTAATAACATTCCGCTCCAATAGATAACTTTCGCGAGCTGCATGATAAACTCTTGCCAGTTCATTACAGGCTCTTGTAAAGGAGTAACTACTTGCTCCGGAAGGATGATGGTTGCATAAAGATCTGCCATTGCCACCATTGGTTCGTGAGCTTTTATCCATCCCTGAATATTCAGTAAAGGATAAAGCATGGAGATGGCAAAGAAACATAGCAAAGCCATCCTACGCCAATGGAAGAAGGTGTCTTTATGGAAAAACAACCGATAGAATGCATAGAACAGAGCTATCGCTACATTTATCTTTAGAAAATAAGCTAGTTCCGGAGTCATGGTGATGAATGTTTTCTATTAATTTTCTTTTCCTTTTTCAATGAGTTCGATAATATCTTTGAGATCATCGGTCGAAATTTTCTGGTCTTTGGCAAAGAAAGAAACCATTTCTTTGTAAGAGTTCTCAAAGTAGTTACGAACTACGCCACTCATAAAATGGCGTTTATATTCATTTTCGCGAATGGCAGGAGTATATTGGTAGGTATTACCCACACGTTTCGGTGTGACATATCCTTTCCGCTCGAGGTTCTTTACGATAGATGCTACTGTGGTATAAGGAGGTGCCGGTTGCGTATACTTTGCAACAATGTCTTTTACGAAACAGCATTGTAACTCCCAAATGTAGATCATTACTTCTTCTTCTTGTATAGTTAACTTTTCCATGGAGATGTTGTTTAATTACGAATACTTCGCAAATCTACGAATATTTCGTAAACAAGCAATAGCTAGTCGGTTAATAATTGTAAATGTATAAATCTTGCAAGAATATTTTAATTGCATTGTTATTCGGAAATTATTTAAGCATAAAAAAAGACCGGATGAACATTATTTTTTTCTATATAGTCACTCTTTAATAACCTTTATGCAAAAAATAGACTATCAAGGATTTTTTTATATAAAATAAATGAAATATATTTGCGGCTACAAAATATACGTTAAATACGGAAGGGGGTGTTTCAATACTTTAACCGGTTGCGAATAATTCCCCACACTTCAAACAGAACTATTAACTAACAATGCCAACCAAAGGGAAGAGGAAGGCAAACTAAAAAATGAATGATATGAAAAAAGGTTTGATTTTTGTGCTATTTGCACTTGTTTCTATCGTTTCTTATTCTCAGATTTCTTGGAATGCCAAAGTTGGTATGAACATGAGTAACTTTACTGGGGATATGGATACTGACATGAGGATTGGATTCAATGTAGGCGTTGGCATGGAATATCAGTTCTCTGATATGTGGTCTATTCAACCTTCGTTGATGTTCACTCAAAAAGGTGCTAAACAGGATGAAGTGAAAATGAATCCAATGTATTTGGAGATTCCGGTATTGGCTGCTGCAAGATTTGCAATTGCTGATAACCAGAATATTGTAGTGAAAGCTGGTCCTTATTTTGCATTTGGTATTGCTGGTAAGTGTAAAATTGGTGATGAAAAAATTGATTTCTTTGGTGACGGTGATGATCAATTTGGAGCAAAAAGATTTGATGCAGGTCTCGGTGTAGGCGTTGCTTATGAAATTAATAAATTCTTTATTGACTTATCAGGAGAATTTGGTTTGGCTAAATTGGCTGATGGTGACGGTGCACCGAAGAACATGAACTTCTCTATTGGCGTAGGTTACAAGTTCTAAACTTATTATACTCTCTTTATAATATCTCTAAAATCCCTCGTTCTATACTCTCTTGGAACGGGGGATTTTTTTATATCCTTATTAATAAAAAGAAAAACGGCATATCCCATTGAAAGGATACACCGTTAATTCTCTCTCTTGTAATTCTTACTCATTAATCACTTATCTGCTTGGATAAGTTTGCTTTCTCTTTTAATTCTTTGTATCTCTCTATTGCATGTTTGCGACTCATCAGTATTTGCCAGCGGTATACCCAACAGGTGGTCAGGAAATAAATGCCGGCTTGCAACCACAAAGCCTTATATTCAAAAGCTACTTCACTAAGAGTGGCTCCCATATTGTTGATTTTTACAAAGCCGTTAATTCCAAACGTTGAGGGGAAGATGTAGGATACATACTTCCAAAACGGAGGAATAGCTGCTCCCGGCCAGGAAATTCCTGAAATAAATAACAGGGGGACTGATGTGAATACAAAAATCAGCATACACGTTTCCCGATTGCGAATGGCAATAGAAGCTGTCATCGCAAAGAAGATACAAGCCGCAAGATAGGGGACAACGAATAATATTAATGAACTGGGTTGCCCAATTTGGTTGAGGCTAAACAATCTTGGAACGACATAAAGTACGTAGAAAGCTACCAATATATAAACTAGGAAATAACTCAATCCTTTTCCTAATACAATTCGTAACGTCCCGTTATAGTGACGATTAATAGGTACAAGATCCTTAAATCTGTTGTTCTCACGAGCAGTTCCTGCAGCGAGACCGATGCCGAGCAATAATGTCTGTTGGATAATCAATACCAATACAGCAGGAATCAGGAAAGCGGCAAACCCGGCAGTGGGGTTGAAGATGGAGATTTCTTCATATTCTATCGGATAAGCAGTGATTTCATCCTGACGGTCGGTCGTGTTTCCGCTACGTGCAATTTTGATATCCCTGTTCATATCCAGAGAAACGGCAGTGTTGGCAAGAAGCATCGATTTATAGTATAACAATCCGCTCATGTCGCAATAGATACTGACTTGTGTCTGTTTTCCTTTGGCAATATTGTCGCTGAAATCCGAAGGGATATAAATGATACCATACGCACGCCGGTTCTTTAGCGTTTGTTTGGCTTCTTCCATATCAGCACAGTAAGAGACGATTTGAATATCGGGTGTGGCATCTACCTTACGGAGATATTCACGACTAAGAGATGAATGTGAATCGTCTACAACAACGGCAGGAACTTCACGCACTACTTCGTTGTCATAAATGAAACTATACAACAACGGATAACCTAATGGGACGAGTATGAAAAATATCAGCACCCCCTGGTCGCGGAAAGTTGTTTGAAACTCCCGCTTCCAGATATAAAACAGGTCATTGATGCCTTGGGCTATCTTGTCTTTTAATTTTATATCTTTCATTTAGGGTATATATTTATAGTAAACCAATGCTTCCTTCAGGCGATGAACCACAAAGAAGGGGAGCATCATAAATATTAATAGTGCCATATAGTTGGTCCATGAGTAAGCCATACTATATCCGTTGAGTGCTTGATCGACGTAAATCAGGAAATAATGCCGCAACGGGAATAGATTACTCAAAGCCTGTAGAACAGGATGCATAGCCATGACCGGGAATGAAAAACCGGAAATGGAGAACGATATGACTCCCCACAGGGAAGCAAAACTTAATCCGAGTCGTAGAGTCGGCAGAGTTCCTATCATAACAATACCACAACATTGAGATGCTAGTACGAGACACAGTGTGGCGAATATCATCGGGAATATGCCGCTATTGCAAGGAAAATGCAGAAATCCATACAGGTATACATTATAAAATATACCCATAATGAAAAAGACTATTGTGTGGGGAAGCAGTTTTCCTGCCAATGCAATGTAAATGGAGTTGTTACTCATTCGTAGCCATTCGCGGGCAGTGCGATCCTTGATTTCCACACCGATTGAATAAACGGTAACCATAAATATTAATAGCATGAGTACTCCCGGTATCAGTGTATTACATAAGTATACTGAATAGTTCAGCCACGGATTATTTAGTGGGTGTGTATCAATTACGATCGGTTGCAGATAAGCCATAGCCTGATCCTCTGTCGCACCTTTGGCATACAGCATCGTCCGGGCTGCAGCTCCGGAGGTGAGTTCTCCCATCATTTTCATATCCCTGAACAATAGAGAGCCTGCAATCAGGTATGAGTAATTGGTATAGAAAGAGATTGTTGGCTGTCGTTGGCTTTGTGCCTCTGCCGATAAACCCTTGGGGAGATAGAAGAACCCGTAGATTTTTCCCTCCTGCATGGCAATACGCGCATCTGTTACATTGCTGTAATGAGCTACAACCCCTGTCTGCGAAAAAGCATCCAGATTGCGGACAATATTGCGGGAAGTAGACGAATCATCCATGTCCACCACTCCCGCAGGAAGATCCTTGGGAAGCCCCGAATCCATTAAAGTGGTGAAGAATATATAACAAAACAGCGGGGCAATGACCATACAGAAGAGATAGAGCGGGCGTGATACCAATCGCCGGCACTCTCTTTGCATAACCTGCCACAAAGCTATATATTTCTTTTCTCTCTCTTTCATGGTTACTTGTCAATGATAACAGACATACCCGGACGGAGATTTTCCACTTTCTCTACCGGAGAAGCTTTCACCTCGAATGTTTTCAGATCAAATTGTCCGGTCGTTTTGGTTGCTTTCCAGGCAGCATAAGTGCCTAAGTCTTTCAGATAATATACTTTGAGCTGGATCTTTTTATTATCCAGAGCAGGAATGATAGCTTCGAACTCCGACCCCATCGTCAGGTTCTTGAGCAAATCTTCGCGTACATTGAATGTTACCCACATATCGTTGAGTTCAGCGATATTCATGATAGGAGCACCGGTACCAACCAATTCGCCTACCTTCGGGAATATTTCAGAAACTTCCCCGGCAGCCGGAGCAATGAGATAAGTCTCCTTAATATACGATTCAGCTTCGGCAACAGCTCCTTTCGCCCGGTTTACCAAAGCTTCCGCAGCCATCTTATCTTCACGTTCCGCTCCATTCTTCGCCATGGTATATTGTGCTTTGGCAGCTTTCTCTGTTGCAATACTTGCGTCCCGTTGCGCAGTCACTTCATCCAGCTTCTGTGCAGGCATCACTCCCTGTTCGTAGAGATTCTTGATGCGTTGATATGATTTCTCGGCAATGGTAACGCCTGCCTGGGCTTTTTGCCACATTTCATAAGCCGCCTGGATTTGTTCCTCACGCGCGCCTTTGATTGCTTTTGCGTTTTGTGCCTGTGCGGCAGCTTCAGTAGCCCGTGCCTGTTCCATTTTTGCTACCACGTCAGGAGCTTCCAAAATGGCCAGCGTATCTCCGGCATTGACACTTTGGCCTTCTTTCACGCGAAATTCCAGTATACGTCCCGGAACTTTACTTGAAACGCGATATTCGGTAACTTCAGCCTGTCCCTGTATAATTTCAGGACCTTTGCGGAGCATCAAGAAACCAACGACTGCAACGATTGCAATAACTCCCAACAGAGTAAGGAATGCAAGAAGCATATTGCTGTTTTGTGATTTTATAGGTGCCATATGATTTATGAATTATGATTTATGGATTGTGATTTATAGATTGTGAGTTGGTTAGAGATTGGGTTGTTTCTGATTGGGTTCTTAACTTTATTTTTCCGAATCTTATTTATTTCAGCGTTCCCAAAGACTTCTTCAGATAGATTTCCGTCAGCTTCACATCTATTTGCGCGTCAATCTTTTCTGAATGAGCAGACAACCATGCTGTTTGTGCTTCAAGAACATTGCTGGTGGCAATCACTCCTTCTTTAAAACCAAGTGTTGCATAGCGTAGATTTTCTTCCGCTTTTTCCATGTTTTTAGAAGACATTACCAGTTTCTTACCAGCTTCTTTTACCTTGAATGCAGCCTGATTGACCTGCAACTCTATTTTTTCACGAGCATCCTGAAGTTGGTACTGTGCAATACGAGCTTCGGCTTTTGCCGCTCTGGTTTTATAAATACCTTCTCCCCAGTGCCATATAGGTATCTGTACCATAACTCCCACATTCCACATACCTTTGAACTTGTTTTCAAAGCTGTTGAAAACAGAGGGATTGGTTACCATATAATTCCCCATCAATGCGATGGATGGAAGATGCTCCGCACGGGTTACATTTACTTTCTGTTTATAAATCTGCGTTGCCAATTCGAGGCTACGTATCTCCGGACGATTCTCATAAGCGGTGGATAGATCGAAATGAGGGTCCGTTGTCAGTAATGGAATGTCTTCCATATTTTCGTCTGCCAGTGTGATGGGAGAACTAAGATCAATGCCACATAGTTGACACAGCAACATTCGCGCAAGACTCAATCCGTCTTCCACTTTAGTCAGTGTCATTTCGGCTTCATTTACCTTGACGCGTACAGACAAACCATCCGCTTTGGTGGCTACTCCTTCATTAATCATTTTCTCTACATCGCTGTCCAGCTGTTGCAGAAGCTTTAGATAACCTTCCGCCAACTTCTTCTTATTAACCAGTGAAATGACTTGCCAATAGGCTTGGTCCGTACTCATGATTACTTCCTGCATACCGCCGTGATGTTGTTCTTGAGCCAACTCTTCGGCATACTTTGTTATTTTGTTGTACGCCCGGATTTTCCCGCCCATGTATAAAGGCTGTGTCAATGTAATGGCACCTGCATAGATATTTCGGGTGTCTGTACGGAGTGCATCCACTAAAGAGTTTCCCGCTTGATCGAGGGCGGGCAGCACCGCTCCTAATTTTCCACTTAAGGAAGAAATAAGTGGTGCCAAGTCAGGATGTGCTGTTGCAATCTCGGTTGCAGCTTGTTGGATGGGGCCAGCCAGATTCGTTCCTAACCCTGAAAGCGCGGCTTTCTGGTCATTGTTTAATAATGAAAACTCTTTCTGGTTCCTCATGTAAGCTCCCGTTGCCGAGAAATTAGGCAAATAATTTGTAAATGCAGCTTTCCGTTGATAATGAGCCGCACTTATTTTTTCATTGCTTATCAACAAATCTTTGTTGTTGGCAAGAGCTAGTGCGCGGCAACTATCCAGACTTAGAAAGCTCTGCGCTTTTACTGTAAAAGTGAAACTTAACAGAAATGTCAGAAGAAAAACTTTTTTCATCGCATCTTGCATATTAATAAGGTGGTACTTCTATTTTAAATAACCCTGTTCTTATGCAATTTGTTTATTAAAGTAGTCTGTTTTTTTGTACTTGTTTACTTAAACAATAATTGCATAAACAACGATGCAAATGTATGTGCTTTCTGTGAGAACTCAAAACGAATTAGCTTTTTTTAGAAATATAGTGGGGATGGATTCTGTTGAAAAGAAAGAAGGCTATTCCTCATGGCGAGGAACAGCCTTTCTTGATATATAAAGTAAGGGGATTTTAATTACAGAGCACCTACTTCTTTCAAAGCAGCGTTAGTTCCGTGAACAGCTTTTGCGCTAGCTGCGAACTTAGCTTTTTCGTCTTCGTTCAGGTTCAGTTCAACGATCTTTTCGATACCGTTCTTGCCAAGGATTACAGGAACACCGATGCAAATGTCTGATTCACCGTATTCTCCCTCCAGATATACTGAACAAGGGATCATCTTCTTTTGGTCGTGAAGGATAGATTCAACTACGAATGCTCCTGCTGCACCCGGTGCATACCATGCAGAAGTACCTAGCAATTTAGTCAGCGTAGCACCACCTACCATAGTAGCAGCAGCAACTTCTTCCAATTTCTCTGCAGAGATGAAATTAGCTACAGGCATACCTTTGTAAGTAGCGAAACGAGTCAAAGGAATCATCGTAGTATCACCGTGACCACCGATAACCATACCTTCTACTTCGTTAGCGTTGCAACCGATAGCTTGAGACAAGAAATATTTGAAACGAGAGCTATCCAGAGCACCACCCATACCGATCACACGGTTTTTCGGCAAGCCCAGAGCTTTCAATGCCAAATAAGTCATTGTATCCATTGGGTTGGAGATAACAACGATGATAGCGTTAGGAGAATATTTCAACAGGTTTTCTGCTACCGATTTAACGATACCAGCGTTCACACCGATCAGTTCTTCACGAGTCATACCCGGTTTACGAGGAATACCTGAAGTAATCACAACAACGTCAGAGTTAGCAGTTTGAGCATAGTCGTTCGTGCAGCCTACCAATGTAGTGTCGAAACCCAACAATTGAGCTGTCTGCATCATATCCATTGCTTTACCTTCTGAAACGCCTTCTTTAACGTCCAGCATTACTACTTCGTCTGCTACTTCATTGAAAGCAAGTACATTTGCACATGTAGCACCTACGTTACCTGCGCCTACTACGGTTACTTTTGACATAATACTATATATTTAAAAAGTTGATAATTTGTTTTATCTTTTAGCGCGACAAAATTACAACGATAATCCTGATTAAAGAAATTTTTCCGTAATAATTTTAGTTAAAGGTCGAAGTTCCCGATAATATATAGGTATGATAAAAAGTTTGGGTGGAAGAAGCTGTTTTTTGCATGGTTATATACAGAATGTAGCTGCGTAAGAATGTACTATTATGGCAAATGATTCATTCAGCTATTTTTTTATAATTGCTTGCCTATTCGGAGTTACTTCGTTAGTTACTGTTACTTCGTTCCACTATAGTGTTCCGCAAGAATAACTATAGTGTCCCTTACGGATAACTATAGTGGAACGCAAGAGTAACTATAGTAGAACGAAGTAATAATAAGCAATGAGATTAATAATATTAGGCAGAGAAAGAAATAACGATAGTATCTTGATGGAGAATTTTTGGCAATACCTTTCAACCGTATGCTTGATTCATTTTTGTATGGAAAAAGAAGATACCAATTAAAGTGGCAGGGAACCTGGCAAGTTTTTTAAATAATGAACGAATAAAGTCCGAAAGCTTATTATCTTTGTGCCAATCTGTTAATTGAAAGTTTAATGAACTGCTGAAAATATCGAAAATATCAAAATGAAGTTCTGGGAATCAAATCATCAATCTGTTCAGGAAGGGGATATGCAATTTATTGCACTTTACAAATTCTACTATCAAGATTTGTATGCTTATGGAGTGAGTTTGGGGTTCAATACCGAAGATGTGAAAGATGCAATTCAAGAAGTATATCTAAAATTGTATTTCAATGAGCGCCTGTGTATTGATGAGAAGAAAATAAAATTTTATTTGTTGCGTTCGGTTAGGAATCAGCTGATTGATTGGGAGCGTACAAAGAAAGATACATCTTCTATAGAAGAAGAGGAAAGGAGTTTTAAATTATCCGTATCCGTTGAAGAAAGCTTTATTTCTGATGAAGAAGACTTATTACTGAAAAAAAGGGTGAATAGAATTCTTGATTTGCTGACAGATCATCAGCGGGAAATAGTCTATTTACATTTTATAGAGGAAATGCCTTATGAAGAGATTGCGGTAATGCTGGATATGAAAATTCAAACGGTGCGCGGACAAGTCTTTAAAGCGATGGAGAAATTAAGAAAACTGGATTCAAAAGATTATTTTCTGTTTTTTCTTATCTTATACCTGCATGGCGTTTCTGTCTTTAAATAATTGAAAAAGAGTATTGTATACGGAAGGCGGGGAGCGTAAACCTATACCTCTCTGCTTTTTTATTTATTTTTTTGAGGAAAAAAGGAGATGAAAGGCATACGAATCTCGTATATATAGTAAACAGGTCTTTAATTGAAATAAATAATGAAAGAATATTCATCATATACTACAGCTGATTTTTTGAACGATGATTTATTTCTTTTCTGGTATTATTCCGGAGAAGGAGATTATTATCGAAAAATCATTGCCGATTGTCCCGATCGTGAGCCGTATTTAAAAGAAGCGATGGAGAGACTGGCGGCGTTAAAGTGGGAAAAGCCGGTTTTACCCCCAAAAGAAGTGGATAATGCTTGTTTGAAACTGGAACAAGCCATTCAAAATCGGAAAATGTCTCAACGTAAATATCGATTGTATAAGATGAGATGGTGGAGCGCTTCAGTTGCGGCAGCTATTCTTATCCTGTTTGTTTCGGTAGAGGTTATTTGGAAAAGTGCTCCGGCAATTGATTATCTAGCTTTGTTGCAAGTGAATGACTCTGTGTTTATGAGTGGTAAAACGCAGCTTTTTGTTGACGATCAGTTGAAAGAAACTTTTGAAGGTAATCCGGATTTGGCTTACGATCAAATGGCGACAGATGCTGGTGAAGGGGAATTTAATAAATTAGTTGTTTCGTATGGCAAACGTGCCCGTGTCACTCTTTGCGATGGTACGAAAATATGGGCGAATGCAGGAACGGTGCTTCTATATCCAACACATTTTGAGGATAAGAAGCGTGAAATATATGTAGATGGAGAAATATATATTGACGTGACTCCTAATCCGGAGAAACCTTTTATTATTAAGACGTCGGATATGGGAGTAAAAGTGTTGGGGACTTCTTTCAATGTTTCGGCTTATCGGGAAGATGTAGAGAAAAGTGTTGTGCTGGTTACAGGTAAAGTGGAGGTAACAGCATCTAATGGAGAATCTGTACGTATTTTACCCAATGACCGGTTCAGGCAATCCACTGATAAATATGTGGTAGATAAAGTGAATGTGGAGGATTATGTGTCGTGGAAGGAGGGACGATTATCGTTTAAAAACACAGAGCTTGGCGGAATACTCAAACAACTGTCCAGATACTATAACGTAAGGATTGATTATGATAAACAACAACAAATCACTTGTAGCGGAAAACTGAATTTGGACGATACGATCGAACAGATATTGAATACTATCACAGAAACGGCTCCTGTGATAATAAGTAAGGAAAACAATGTTTATAAAGTAACAATAAAGAAAAAATAGCCTATGATTAATATGTGAAAAACCATACTCTAATTTATCCTTTTGAGAGAGAAAGGATACCAGCCAGTTTTATTCGTAATAGAATAGCCTTAAAATATTGAAGTATAATTTTAATTCTTAAACAGATGAATGAAAAACATCAAAAAAAGAATCACACTTGCCTAAGTGTGAGAAGGCCCTTTATATGCTTTTTTCTAGCATTGGGTGTGTTTCTGCTATCCGCTTTTCCTACTGAATTGTATGCCCAGAAGAAAACAATTACTTTGGACTATAAAGAGTTGGGACTAATGGAACTTTTTAAGAAGATAGAAGAAAAGAGTGATTATGTCTTTTTCTACTATGACGTATTGATAGATAAGGATGTGAAGGTTCCTGCACGTTTCAAAAACATGACAGTAGAGCAAATTCTGGATAAAGTTTTTGCTAACATGGAGCTTGCCTATAGCATTAATAAAAAACAGATAACTATTAAAAAGAAAGTATTGCAGGAAAAAACGAAGAAAGAAGGTCAAAGCTCTATTGTAAAAGGAGTGGTATTCGACCAGTCTCGTGAACCGTTGCCCGGAGTTAGTATTGTAGTGCAAGGTACTAATATCGGGACCGTCAGTGATCTTAATGGAGCTTATTCCATTCATGTGCCTTCGGATGATTCGAAGATTATTTTCTCCTATATAGGTTTCGCTCCTGTGACTTATTCGGCAAAAGAAATGAATAAGCTGTCAGAAGTGGTGTTAGTTGAAGATACAAAAACAATTGATGAAGTGGTTGTGGTAGGATATACGACCCGTACACGTGAGAAATTAATCAGTTCCGTCTCGACTATAAACAATCAGGAATTAGTTAAGTCCACAGTCCCCAATCTGGAGAATGCGTTGACAGGGCGTGTGTCCGGAGTCTTTTCCCGTCAGACTAGTGCTGAACCGGGTTCAGATGGTGCCGATTTGAAAATTCGCGGTTTTGGTTCTGCTTTGGTGGTAGTAGATGGTATTCCGGGAAGAAATTACAGTGATATCGATCCTTCCGAAATTGAATCCGTTTCCGTATTGAAAGATGCATCGGCTGCCGCTGTTTATGGGATGCAGGGAGCAAATGGAGTTATTCTTGTAACGACTAAAAGAGGAGGAAAAAACAAACCGACGACATTGGATATCAATACGCGCTTCGGATTGCAAATGCCTCATAACTATCCACAGCCTGCATCAACCCCGCTGTGGCAGACATTAGTTGGTGAATATTATGCTAATATGAAATTGATTAATGATAAGAACGCGGTAATTACTCCCGCTGATATGGCTACGCGTGACTATGCTTATAATACCAATTGGTATGAGGAAATGATAAAGAACGCTCCCATCACCCAGTCCAATATCAATATTTCGGGAGGCACAGATAAAGTCAGTTATTTTATTTCAGCCGGCTATTTATATCAGGGAGGTATTTGGTCAACAAATTCTACTGATAAGAATCGTTTCAATTTCCGTAGTAATTTGGATGCGGATATACTGAAAAACTTGAAGTTATCTGTCGGAGTGGGAGCTGTCATTAACAGTCTGAATTATCCGAGATCCGCTTCGTATGAGATAGCCCGCAAAATGAAAGATATGGCTCCGAATATTCCGGTAAAGTGGCCGGGGCATGACGACTATTATGCTTTTGGTGGGGAAGGTACGGTGAATCCGATGGCATTGGCGGATAAAGAGGCATCCGGATATTCCAAGAAAATAGCCAAGAATCTGAATGTGGATTTTTCTTTAGAGTATAAGGTTCCCTTTGTAGAGGGGCTTTCTTTGAAGGCTACGATGGGATATACGCAATCTGATTCGTGGAATAAGAACTGGAATATGAATATCGTTTATATGGGCTATCGGGAGGATGCGCAGGAATATTATGAGAGTGCTTCCGCCTCTAATGCCAATAAAGCAAGTTTGAGTTTGGAAGATGGTTTTTCCTATAATATAACCGGACAAGGTTTTATCAATTATATCCGTTCGTTCGGGAATCATAATATAAACAGCGGACTGGTCTTTGAATTTTCGGATGCGGAAAACCGTTCTACTGTTACGTCTCGTGGAGAATTTCCTTCTACTGTGTTGGATATGATGGCGGGTGGAATTGCCAATAAACAAGTGACAAATAGTGAAGTTTTCCGTAAATACAGGACGGCTTCTTTCATCGGTCGTTTCTCTTATGATTACCGTTCCAAGTATTTTGTCGATTTCAACTTTCGATATGATGGTGCCCAGTATTTTGCCGATAAGTGGGGTTTCTTTCCCTCTGCCTCTGTAGGATGGATGCTGACAAACGAAGAGTTTATGAACCCGTTGAAGAAAGTCTTGAATGAGTTTAAAATTCGTGCCTCCTGGGGAGAATTGGGTGACTTGTCGGCTGCCAGTCAATATTATGCTAATAATGAGCAATACTATTTTCAAAGCGGCTATCAATATCCGGGTACTCCGATGAATTTTGGTGACCGCACCATTTATGGATTAAATCCCACCTTGAATCCTAATCCGGATTTTACATGGGCTACCTCGTCAATGATAAATGCGGGTGTTGATTTTAAGTTGTGGAATGGCTTGCTTAGCGGATCGGCAGATGTGTTCTATCGTCAGCGTAAGGGACTTCCGGCACAAAAGGCCAATGATAATGCAGGAGCATTGGCTACTTGGTATAACTTAGACCATGACAACACCCGCGGTTTTGAGTTCTCATTGAATCATCAATATAAAATAGGAGAAGTCAACTATTTTGTCGGAGGAAACATGTCGTGGTCCAGAACCCGGAAAGGGAACATTGAGCACGGAAGATTTACAAGCGGTTATGACGAATGGAAATGGAACACTGAAGGACATTGGAATAACGTACGTTGGGGATATAACTGTATTGGACGTTATCAGTCGTATGGAGAAATAGCCAATGCACCCATGCATAATAATTCGAATAATAACAGTGCCATATTGCCGGGTGACTTAAAGTATGAAGACTGGAATGGCGATGGCTATATTGACAATTATGATCAACGTCCTATCGGAAGAAATGCTTATCCGGAGTTGGTATATGGTATTAATCTGGGACTTTCCTGGAAGGGAGTTGATTTCTCCATGTTCTGGCAGGGAGGGGCATTGTCGGACTTCCAGATCGGTGCTTTCGATATGGATGCTTTCCAGGAAGGAGCTACCAACCTGAACACTTGGGAATATTTTGGCGATCGTTGGCATCGTGCCGATTATACTGATCCGAATTCTGAATGGATACCCGGGTATTTTCCGGCAGTCCGAGATTTTACATCAGTAACGATCAATCGTCTAAGTTCTAATTTTTGGATGTGGAATGGAAGTTACATTCGTCTGAAAAATGTGGAATTGGGATATACTTTGCCACAACGAATTACCCAGAAGGCTAATATCAAACAGTTGAGGATTTATGCGAATCTTTATAACTGCCTGACCTTTTCCTCACAGAAATTCTTTGATCCGGAACAGCTTGAAAGTCAGTATTCGTTTGCCAGCTATCCGCAAATCATGTCATTTAATGTAGGTATAAATCTTAAATTCTAACAGGTTATGAAAGTAAAATCTATCATATATATGGTATTGGCATTGAGCTTGTGCTGTGGATGTAGCGATTGGCTTACTGTCGATTCGAAAACCATTCTTAGTGAAGAGGACATTGCCAAATATCCCGAACTGGCAGAAGCACAGTTCTTATCCAATTATGCGGAATTACGTAAATCAATTCATTGTATCGGTGACGGAGCAATGTCGTACAGGCAACATCATCTGGATGCTTTTACCGATGATGGAGCGAGCAATATTACCTACGAGAATGGGGTCATGAGAAATAACACTCCGGGTACTGTTTTTGGAGGAGTCTTTTCTCAAAGCAAAGGTGAAATATTTGAGGCGGTATGGAATTATAAGACAATCAATGTTGTAAATAAGTTTATCGCCACTTATAAGAATTCGGATAATGAAGGGGTGTTGAGTACAGTCGGTGAGGCTTATTTTATTCGTGCTTATCTGTATTTTGAGATGGTGAAACGATATGGGGGTGTGCCTTTGTATTCAAGTCCGTTGGATGATGTAAGCTCCATCAACAATCGTTCTACAGAGGAAAAATCCTGGGATTATATAAAAGATAACTTGGACTCGGCTCTTGTATTGCTTCCGAAAGTACAGCGTATTGCATCAGAAGATCGTGACCGTGCCAATCGGTATACAGCTTTGGCGTTGAAGTCGAGGGCTATGTTGTATGCGGGGACTATTGCTAAGTATGGAAAAGTTTCAAATAATAGTTTCCAGGGAATCCGCAAAGAAATGGCGAAAACATATTTATTGGAAGCGGCAAAAGCAGCAAAGGAAATCGTTGATGATGGTAAGTATGCGCTCTCTACTGAATTTGGCGATTTGTTTAATGGAAAAGATGAAAATAATAATGAGATAATTTTCCGTTTTGCTAATGTTGCCAAGACAGGAGTGGCTGTATATGAGGATTACTGGTATCAGTCTTATCGTATTAAACGGGCCGGTTACTGTGCCTTTATGGTTCCTCCTTTAGATGTTGTCGAACAATTTGAAACATTAGACGGTAAGATTCAGCCATTGGATTATGCCGCTTCAAAGAATAATCCCGAAGATTTTTTTGCAAATCGTGATAAACGTCTGGATGCCACTGTTATTTATCCGGGAGGAGAGTTCTTGGGAGAACGTTTCTCTATTTACCGGAAAACACTCGTAAAAAGGACAGATGGAACTACTGAAGAATATTCTTATGAAAAATCTGAAGATTGGATGGGAGCGGGGAAAGTGCCCGGTCACGAAAAATACATGAAAAGTGGAGCAGATGGTATCTTCTTGAACCTTTCCGCCGCAGGAACTACTAACTGGGGATTTTTTCTGAAAAAAACACTGTATGGAGTGAAGAGGTTGGATGATTATCTTATACAAGAAAACGATCAGGATGCTGTCGTTATTCGGTATGGCGAGGTTATTTTAAATTTGGCTGAAGCTGCCGTTGAGCTTTCAACCTATGGAGTGAATGACTATTTAGCGGTTGCCCAAGTCGCTTTTGACCTATTGCGTAGTATACATGGAGGATTGCCTGCCAAAACGATGGACTTGGAGGTTGTACGGCATGAACGCCGGATAGACTTGATGTATGAAGGATTCCGTTATTGGGACTTGAAGCGTTGGCGCATTGGGGAAGAAAAGATGCACAATAAAACGTTGAAGGCTCTCTATCCCATTCTTCATATCGATGAAACAACTTCTCCTGCCTCCGTTTATTATACGTTGGAGAAAGTAGAAGCACCGGATTTGGCTACGAGAGTGAAATGGTTCGAGGAAAGAGACTATTATTGTCCGCTTCCTTTAAGCAAAAGCCCGGGTATCGTGCAGAATGACGGTTGGAATTGATAACCCTAAAAGAAAAGAATATGAATAGAGCTAGATTATATATAAATATCAAACTGTTACTTTTAGCAGTGTTAACACTGAATCTGTCAGGGTGTGAACTTGACGAACGTGTGGATGACTTGACCGGTGGCTACGAAGGCGCTTTTATTGACAGGCTGACCGGTGAAAAGGTGGCTACCGAATATTATGGAGCTAAATTAAAGTTACTTGATCTGGAGTATGGAAATGTAGCGGTTCCCTTGGAGTATAACACACTTCCTGAAGGAACATATCGCAATACCAAAGTATATCCTTCCCGCTATAAAGTATGGGCGAACGGACCGTTCTTTGAGTTGGATACCATTTATGGTGATATTCGTAGTTTTAAGAAAATGGACTTGATTGTTACCCCCAACGTAACATTGAAAATTAAGAAGGTGGAAGTGTTGTACGGCATTACAGCGAACGTCACTTTTACTTATCAGGTAAATGACGAACGCTCCAAGAATCAGGAAATAGGATTGGTATATGGCAAAGAGCAATATCCCGGACAACGTACGGCTATGAATGAAAGCGAAAGCGGTTCACATACTTACAAGCGAATAAAGAAGAATTTGACAGAATTGTCGGGAGAATTTACGGAGACTCTGTTCTTAAACCCTAACAGCACATATTATTTAAGAGCTTTGGGACGTACGGAATCAGCAGGAGATTACTGGAATTATTCAGAACAGACTGTGATTAATACGACAGATATTGATTTGTCTTCCTTACCGATTGAAGCCGCTGTCGGAGTAAGTAGTGCCACTTCTGCTGTTTTGCAGTGGGCATTTCCTCCCGTTGTTGACGAGATAAAGGTTTCTTATACGGATCGGGATGGTGAAGAGGTGATGGATAAATTTAAACCTACGGATTATTCATACGTTGCCAATTTACCTCATAATCAAAAGAGTACAATCAAAGTACAACTTCTGGCGAAAGGAGTTGCCGGTCCGGAACAAACGATTGAAGTACAGACTAAATCTTTGACGGATAAATATGTACCTGCCTCAAACACTCGTCCGGAAAATGTTCCTTTCTACAATGATTCGGAATTTAAAAAATCATTATCAGGTGAATGGGCATTGATATATGGTCCTACAATCGGCGAAGACTGGTCCACTACCGATTTACGTTTTGAATATTTCGATTGGTGGGATACATGGTTGATAGGATTTGCCGACCGTATGCCTGCTTGCCAGGATATAGAGAACTTTAAATCACTGACGATTCAGGGAGAAATACAAACATTGGTTGATATTTTACCTTTTGTTAATCTGGAAACACTTTCTATCATAAAGGGTAAAGGTTTCTCAGTGGATAAAACGATTAATCCGAAAGTTGACCTGACAGTTCTGAAGAAACTGAAGAAACTTAACACAGTTATTATAGGACCGGATGTGCCGCTTACTAAAAAGAATTTTGATGATGCGGGACTTACACATCTGACGATTACCAACTAGGTCGGTAATCACACTACTCCCTTTGACAAGCGAATGTGTCTAGTGGGTAACATCGGATACATTCGTTTTTTAAAAGAAATATATAAATGAAAATATAAATAGTATGTGTAAGATTAAATGTTTATTTCTACTGATGTTGATCGTATTGTGTTCTTCCTGCAAAGAAAGTACAGAAGATGAAAAAGCGATGCAACAGATGGTGGAACGTTTATTTCCGGAGTATGCTTCCCAATTTAGTTTTGAACAATCAGAAAAGATTGATAAAGATTGGTATGAAATAGAAGCGCAAGGAGGAACAGTACGAATACGGGGAAATAACGCAAATTCGATGGCTGTAGGGCTGAACTATTATCTGAATCATTACTGCCTTACCTCTGTTTCCTGGTATGTGAACGATACGGTGGAGATGCCGGAAGTATTACCCATGCCACCGGCAAAAATAATTTCGACTGCCCGTTGCAAGAACCGATTCTTTCTTAATTACTGTACCTTCGGTTATACAATGCCATGGTGGACATGGAAGGATTGGGAACGGTTGATAGACTGGATGGCTTTAAATGGAATCAATATGCCTTTGGCAATCACCGGACAAGAATCTGTCTGGTATCGCGTATGGACGAAATTAGGATTGACGGATGAGGAAATACGGAACTATTTCACAGGGCCTGCTCACTTGCCTTGGCATCGTATGTCTAACTTGGATTATTGGCAGGGGCCTCTGCCTAAAGAATGGCTGGATACACAAGAAGCATTGCAGAAACAAATCGTAGCCCGTGAACGTCAATTTAATATGCGCCCCATACTTCCTGCATTTGCCGGACATGTACCGTCGGAACTTAAAAGAATCTATCCGGAAGCTAAGATTAGCCGGATGAGCTCTTGGGGAGGTTTCGAGGATAAATACAGAAGCCACTTTCTGGATCCGCTTGACCCATTGTTTGCAACCATACAGAAAGAGTTTCTGGAAGAACAAACTAAGTTGTTCGGAACAGACCATATTTATGGGGCAGATCCTTTTAATGAAGTAGCCCCTCCAAGTTGGGAGCCGGAATTTTTAGCCAATTGCTCGAAGCATATTTATCAATCGATGACGCATGTCGATCCGGATGCTACTTGGTTACAAATGACATGGTTATTCTATATTGACCGACATTTATGGACAAACGAACGGGTAGAAGCTTTCTTGAAAGCAGTCCCTCAAAATAAACTGTTGCTACTGGACTATTATTGTGAGAATACTGAAGTTTGGAAGCAGACAGATCGGTATTTCGGGCAACCATATTTATGGTGCTATTTAGGAAATTTCGGAGGAAATACAATGCTTGCCGGAAACACCAAAGAAGTGGGGAAACGAATCGAAAATGTATATACCAATGGTGGAGAAAACTTTTCGGGACTGGGTTCTACTTTGGAGGGGTTTGATGTAAATCCTTTCATGTATGAATATGTTTTCAGTAAAGCATGGGATTGTAATCTGCCGGACTCTGTATGGATAGAACAACTGGCAGACAGGCGAATTGGCTTGAGAAACCAACAAATGCGTCGGGCATGGAAATTGCTTTATGACAGTATTTATACAGCACCAGCTGCTTTGGGACAGGGGACATTGATGAATGCGCGTCCTTGTTTAAAAGGAAATGGCAATTGGACGACTACGCCTACGGTAGCGTATTCCAATGAAACTTTGTTTGAGGTATGGGAGATGTTGTTGAAAGCCGGAGAACATCGACATTCTACTTATGAATATGATGTTGTTAATATAGGAAGGCAAGTGCTGGGGAATTATTTCGGGAAGCTTCGCGATGAATTTGCGGAAACTTATTCCCGGAAGCAATTACCGCTATTAAAACAAAAAGGAGCTGAAATGAAACAACTACTGCGTGATGTTAATACTTTATTAAGTACACAATCTTCTTTTTTACTGGGAAAATGGATTGAAGATGCCCGTTCATTAGGTATAGACGAAGCCTCTAAAAATTATTACGAAGAAAATGCCCGTACTATCGTTTCAACCTGGGGAGATAAAGATCAAAGTTTAAACGATTATGCAAATCGTACTTGGGGAGGTTTGGTATCGGGATATTATGCGCCTCGTTGGGAAATGTTTATAGATGAAGTTATTCGCTCTGTTTCTAACAAGCAGCCGTTTAATGCTGATGCTTTTCATCAAAGAGTGACGCAGTTTGAAATTGACTGGGTCAAGTCACATGAACGTTATCCTTCCGAACCGGTTGGTAATGCTGTTGAGATTGCTACTTTATTGATGAATAAATACAAGGATTCAATTTTAAAAGAAAAACACAATGAGAATAATTAGTTATATTTCAAGTATAATCATCACTTTTTTTGCATTGGCTATTATGAGCGGATGCAAAGATTCGGAAGTTGTTGATGACGGCTTTCGTACAACAATGGCTAAAGCCTCTGATGTGAAATTAAATAAAGTTGCCTATTGGCCGGGAGATCCTGTAAATTGCTCTTTTACCTTGAAAAATGAAACGAACTATCCGATGGATATTCGTGAAGTAAAAGTGGTGATTCAGAACTTGGATGATGGAGGGTGTGTATTGATAGAAAAGTCTGTTGCTTCCCATATTCAAATAGAACCGGGACAATCTGTTCCTGTGGATGCCGGGACACTGTATACCCTTCCAGCTGCATTAAAGCCTTCTTCCTTTTGTGCTGTCAGGTTCCTGTTAGATTTTGAAGATGGGATAACCACTACAATTGACGGAACATATTTCAGAGCTGTCAACGAGCAGTCGCTGTTGACTTACGATATTCAAAAATTAGATTATCAGGGACTTCCTGTTTATCGTCAGATAGGAGATATGAGTGCCGGGTTCGGTGTATTAAAAACGATAGTTGCTTTCGACCAGGGAATAGCTGCCACCATGGAGGAGGCTCCGCAGGGTGGTACTTATCCGGTTGCGCCTACTCCGGAGTTTTTGCAACGTTCCGTTCGCAAAACTGTTGAGCTTTACAATTCGGAGATCGGAGCTGCCACAAAGATAAAGAGAGTGGTGGTTGGAACGGGGATCGCATCTGTTTCTTACTTTGCAACAATGATGGGGGCAGCCTATTTACCTATTCATTATCTGGTATCGGCTAATTCTGCTTCCGAAGTACAAGCTATACTCGATTATTCCAATCAAAATGGATATGCCTCTTATGCCACATTGGGTTATGACGGTTCTATGCCTGGAGTGGGAGTTGCCTGGATAAAATTATTGGATTTGCCGGAAGAATATAAGCAATTTATAAAAGACCATCAGGTGGAAGAAGTTTATATTTATGGAGTAGGTCAGGAAGGACATGGAGAGTCTTATTCCCGAAGGGTTTTGACGCAGAATACAATTACCGATGAATATGCACCTGGTTCTTTATATATATTGTATACTAACTTTGGTTCGGATGCCGATATTGACGCACTGAAACATCGGTTGTATGACTATAATCAGTTAAAATTGGGTGAAGGACAGTATATATCTGATTGGGAAAGCGGAATTGTTGATGATCAGATAACCAATATATCCGGCTCTGCGCAAGCGATGGCAAATGTGAAAGCTTATACGATTGAGACTGATGATATGATGGCTTTGTACAATATATCTTCTTTCCTGACGCTTCAATATATAAAAAAGAATCAAAGCAAGTTGCAGGCACCTTTTGTGAATGGAGTTATTTTTAACGAGTATCTTACGAATCACCCTCAATATGAAGCGTTTGTTGGATATGTACCTTTATTATATTGGCAATTTAATTCGGCGGCTTCTACAGTAGAACGTATTGATGGTTATCTGAAGCCAGCTATTGCCGGGTATTTTCCTGATGTTGTCGATCATCTGTATGAGGGATCTTTCTATCTGAATTCTAATATGAGACGCTATGAGTTTTATGACGAGCTGATAGCAAGAGGTGTCACTTCGGAGAATATTAGAATTAGGCAGAGTGTAGATAAATGGAATCCGGAAGATGATGGAGAAACGGAAGAGTATTTGGGACGCATTAATCATAAAATAGGTTCGGCTGAAGAATTTGCTTATGATATAATTGAACGTATTGGAGTGCAGAAGTATCGGAATACGGTTAAGTCGATGGAGTACCTGACATTGGAGGAGCTTCGTACTATTTGTGCACAGGTTGGAAATATGAGATTAGTAGAACATTGATATAACATCGGATTTAAGATTTAAACTAACGAAATGAATATAAAACAATTGATGGTAACTTTCTTCATTGCACTATTGGTAGGAGGAGAGATTGGAGCTCGTGTGCTGACGGATAAATTCGTTTATTCACAAGGGGAGAAGGTTGTGTTTACTTTTGATGGGAAGTCAGAAGGTAAAACGATTATACTGAAATATCTCTCCAAGAAAGGAGAACCGGTTCTTGCGGAGATTGGTGGAGAACCATTTGTTTGGGAAGTTCCTTCAGAATTTACGCCTGCAGCCGTAGGTGTTTATCAAAAAGAGGAGGGACAGTTGACATATTCTTCTTATTTTAGGGTGGTAATTCCCGGAATGTTGACTACCTATCAGATCGCTAAAGAGGAATATAAAGGTTTGAATGTGTTTATGCTCGATGGTGGGATGAGTGCGGAATATGCTGTCCAAAAATCTTTAGCTAATCTGACGGCAGGTGTGAGCCATACATGGCAGATTGGTCCGGGAGGAGGTCCCAAACCGGTATGGGGGACACCTGATTTCCTTCAACAATCCGTTCAGCATACAGTAGATTTATATAATGAGTATTTGGGTAAGTCGAAGAAACTTAAAACTGTGATAATAGCTACGGGAGTACCGACGGTACCTTATCTTTCTGCAGCTATGGAGGCTCCTGTATTGCCATTACATTTTTTGGTTTCTGTCAATTCTACCAAAGAAATTTCTTCCATATTAGAATATTCCTCGCAAGCTGGAGTACCTTGTTATGCGACATTGGGATATGATGCTTCCATGGATGATGTCGGAGTTGCCTGGATAAAATTATTGGCTTTGCCTGATGAATATCGGAAGTTTATAATAGAACATGAAGTAGAAAATGTAATTATCGCAGGCATAGGGGAAGACGTGAAAAGTGAATCTTATTGTCGGAAACTTAGTAAAACCGGAGTGGATGGTCAGGAGTATGCAGACGGCTCTCTTTATATTTTATATACCCAATCCGGTTCAGAGCATGACATCAAAACGATATCAAGAAATGTCGTGGACTATGATACGTTATCTCTTGAAAAAGGTAAGGACTTGGCCGATTGGGAGAGCGGTGTTGTCAACAGGCAGATTGATAATATATCAAAAGGTATTTATGAACATACTCCGGCACAAGTTTATTCTTTGATTGCTACTCATGATATGATGGATATGTATAATCTCGGTGCAAATATGGGTATGTATTTTATGTATAAGAATCGGGAGCAAACAAAGGTTTCCGTACAGGGGACTTATTTAAATGAATATTTAATATCACAACCTTTGTATGAGTTGACTCAAGGATATATTCCATTATTGTTTTGGCAGTTTGTTCCTCCTGTATCAACGATCGACAGGATAAAACGTGATATACAGAAAGTGGTGGATACTTATGAAAAAGGTGTTCTCTTGGAGAATAAAACCGTACATGTGAATGCACGTATCGGGAAAGAAGAGTTGGTACAGGAATTGAAGAAAAGGGGATTTCGGTTTGTTACTAAGCGCATAGATAAGGTGGAAGAATTGTGGAACTTATCCGATGGGATAAATTCTCCTTGTGAAGAAGTCGTGCAGAATATAGTAGAACAGATTGGAGTTCGGAGATATAAGGAATTGTGCGAAAATGCTTTATATTTGGATTTGGATGATCTCAAGCAATTGGTAGAAGATGTGCAGGGATTAATCTTTCAGTCTCTTTGATAAAAGGATGGGGGGAATGTGTGATTCAATCTCTATAGACTTTATTATGTCTCTTAACTTGACTGGGTTGATAAACTAATTAGTTAAAATTATATGGATTAGCAGGGAGTTATAAAAAAACTCTCTGCTTTTCTGCTTGACTTCTGTTGCGAAATGATTACTTTTGCGCACGTTATCAATTCACAACTGAAACTATGAGTAAAAAAAGCCTTCTTATTGCGGCCGTGGCTATCTTGGTGATAGCTATTATTGGTATTACTTATTTATTGTTTACCGAAAAACAAGCTAACCGGGAGTTAGTGCAGGAATTCCAATTAGATAAGGAAGATCTGGAAAACGAATATACCCGTTTTGCACAACAATATGATGAGTTAAAGATGACGATTTCTAATGACTCTTTATCTCAATTACTGGAACAGGAACAATTGAAAACTCAACGTCTCTTGGAAGAACTTCGTACAGTGAAGAGCACGAATGCTACAGAGATCCGTCGTTTAAAGAATGAGTTGGCTACTTTGCGTAAGGTAATGATTGGGTATATTAATCAGATCGACTCTCTGAATAAACTGACTGCACAGCAGAAACAGGTCATAGCTGAAGTGACTCAAAAGTATAATCAGGCTTCACGACAGATCGATAACCTTTCTGAAGAAAAGAAGAATCTGAATAAGAAGGTGACGCTAGCCGCACAACTCGATGCAACTAATATTCGTATCGAACCACGCAATAAACGTGGTAAAGTGGCGAAGAAAGTGAAAGACGTGGTGAAGTTAGCCATCAGTTTCACGGTCGTGAAGAATATAACCGCCGAAAACGGTGAACGTACCATCTATGTACGTATAACCAAACCCGATAATGATGTACTGACCAAGAGTGCATCCAATACTTTCCCTTATGAAAACCGTACATTGGTTTATTCAATTAAGAAGTATATTGAATATAACGGAGAAGAACAGAATATCAATGTGTTTTGGGATGTAGAAGAATTCTTGTATGCCGGAAACTACCGTGTTGATATCTTCGAAGGTGGTAATCTGATTGGTTCGCAGACCTTTATGTTAGATTAATATCGGGGTATTCTTTTTCTCTACCGATATTCTATTTTCTTCTATATTAGCTAACCCGATGGTCTGTTTTTAATATTTCTTCGGGCAACAGTTGTTCTTTTATGGATGAACTGGGGAAAGAACTGCATAAATAATTGCAATAATATACAGAAAATAGGGCGAGCACAGCATGAATTTGCAGACAATATGCAGCTTTTTAATCATGGAAGCCTTCGTTGGATTAAAACCAACGAGATGTCCCTCACCGAGAAAGGATAAGTTCCTCGGTGAGGGACATCTCATTTCTCGGTGAGGAACTCATATAGGAATGATTAGAAGCTATTTTTTTCTCTAGTTTGTATGTAAATAAAGGTAAGGAGAAACTGATAAAATGAATGACTGTTGTCTATAAAAGAATGATTTGCAAGTGTAATCAGTATATTTTAATCTTATTGAGTAAATATAGGGGAAAATAATGTTAATCTGATTTCTGAAGATAGTAAATCCCGGCCCCTTTTCTCTTTAGTTGGAATCTATACCCAATTTGTTGCATTCCCAACAACTTGAATGTCCCTTTTTTTAGAAGTTCTATTTTTAAGTACCGTATAGTTGAATTAGGCGATGAGGAATAACGGTGCATAATGTGAACTGCTTACCGTCTTCCGTCAGCTCCCCACATCATCTTGCTGCGGAGTGTATCGAAAAAAATGTGATTAAAACGTTTCACTACCTTTACGCTGTAATCTGCCCGGCGAATGGTTAGTTGAGTCGTTTCTTTGCAAGTTTCGCTCCTCCCGTCAATGGCGACGAGGAAGTTGTGACTTCTGCTTTCTACATCTAATGTAATCTCCCAGTCATCCCGAATAACGATAGGGCGGACGTTGAGACTATGTGGAGCCACCGGAGTGATGGCAATAGTGTTGGAATGAGGAACGATGATCGGGCCTCCTACACTCAAAGAGTAGGCTGTGGAACCTGTTGGAGTGGCAATTACTAACCCGTCAGCTTGATAAGTATTCAGATACGCGCCATTAATAGCTGTCCGGATACTAATCATAGAGGAGCTGTCCCGTTTGAGAATAGCTATTTCGTTGAGGGCGTAAGGAGAATCTTGGAGATGTTTGTCGTTGCAGATTAACTGAAGTACGCTCCGTTCCTCCACACTATATCTGCCGTTTTGGATTTCATCAAATGTTTCCTCCATTTCTTCCGGTGAAATATCTGCCAGAAATCCTAAACGTCCTGTGTTAATTCCCAAAATAGGGATCCCTTTTCTTCCTACGCGGCGGGCAGCTTTCAGAAACGTTCCGTCGCCTCCGATGCTGATTACCATATCGGCAGTAAAATCATCACCATCAAATAATTGATCTGCTTCAATATCCATATTTTCAGAAACTAGGAATTGATAAAATTCCCTGCACATACCAATCTCTGCTCCTTGTTTCTTTAAAAGTTTAAACAAGGTGACAGCATGAGAAGACTTTTTAGCCTGATAAGTATTTCCAAAAATGGCAAATTTCATAAGCAACATCATTAGTTCAGGATGCAAATTTGGCATTTTTTCTTGGATTTCTACTTTAAATAACCAAAAAAGAGTAGAGAATGCGTTTCGTATTATTAGGCAACTAATAATAATATTTGTATTTTTGCGGCAAATATAACGTAGAACTATGACTAAATTAAGTGTAAACATAAACAAGATTGCTACACTAAGAAATGCTCGCGGGGGAAATGTGCCCGATGTAGTAAAAGTAGCGCTTGATTGTGAATCTTTTGGGGCTGATGGTATCACCGTTCATCCCCGTCCTGACGAGCGTCACATTCGTCGTTCTGATGTATATGACTTGCGTCCTCTGTTGCGGACTGAATTTAATATTGAAGGTTATCCGTCTCCGGAATTTATTGACTTGGTGTTGAAAGTAAAACCTCATCAGGTTACTTTAGTACCCGATGATCCTTCACAGATCACCTCCAATTCAGGTTGGGATACGAAAGCAAATCAGGAATTCCTGACGGAAGTTCTCGATCAGTTTAACAGTGCCGGCATTCGTACTTCCGTTTTTGTGGCAGCCGATCCTGAAATGGTGGAATATGCGGCAAAAGCAGGGGCGGATCGCGTCGAACTGTATACTGAACCTTATGCAACGGACTATCCGAAGAATCCGGAAGCAGCTATCGCTCCTTTTATCGAAGCTGCAAAGACTGCCCGTAAACTGGGTATCGGATTGAACGCCGGTCATGATTTGAGTCTGGTGAATTTAAATTATTTCTATAAAAACATTCCTTGGGTGGATGAAGTGTCTATCGGACATGCGTTGATTAGCGATGCACTGTATCTGGGACTCGAACGTACCATTCAGGAATATAAAAACTGTTTACGCTCATGAATGCAATGATCTTGTTAGCCCAAGGGGCTATGAATATGGCCGACTCACTGGCTACTGCCAACCCCGTGCTGACGGAGGTAAACGCTCCGGAAATGAACATGCTTGATATGGCTGTCAAGGGTGGATGGATTATGATTGTATTGGGCGTACTGTCGGTTATCTGTTTCTATATCCTGTTTGAACGTAACTACATGATTCGCAAAGCAGGAAAAGAGGACCCCATGTTTATGGAACGGATTAAAGACTATATTCATAGTGGAGAGATCAAAGCGGCTATTAACTATTGCCGTACGATGAATACCCCTTCGGCACGTATGATAGAAAAAGGAATCAGCCGTCTGGGACGTCCTATTAACGATGTGCAGGTAGCTATTGAGAATGTGGGTAACATTGAAGTTGCAAAGTTGGAAAAAGGACTAACTGTGATGGCAACTATTTCCGGAGGTGCTCCAATGCTCGGATTTCTCGGTACGGTGACCGGTATGGTACGTGCATTCTACGAAATGGCGAATGCCGGAAGTGGAAACATTGATATCACTTTGCTTTCGGGAGGTATCTATGAAGCTATGATTACAACGGTCGGTGGTCTGATTGTCGGTATCATCGCTATGTTTGCCTATAATTATCTGGTGATGCTGGTAGACCGTGTGGTAAATAAAATGGAATCTCGTACAATGGAGTTCATGGACCTGTTGAACGAGCCTGCAAAATAATTGGCAGATGGGATTAAAAAGAAGAAATAGAGTATCGCCCAATTTCAGCATGGCCTCCATGACGGACGTCATCTTCCTGTTGCTGATATTCTTTATGATAACCTCTACGGTGGTGTCGCCCAATGCCATAAAGGTATTGTTGCCTCAAGGCAAGCAGCAGACTTCGGCCAAGCCGCTGACAAGAGTGGTTATCGATAAGGACTTGAATTTCTATGCCGCTTTCGGCAATGAAAAAGAGCAGCCGGTGGCGCTGAACGATCTGACTTCATTTTTGCAGAGTTGTGCAGAGAAGGAACCGGAAATGTATGTGGCATTGTATGCAGATGAATCGGTACCTTATCGTGAGATTGTAAGGGTATTGAACATTGCAAACGAGAATCATTTTAAGATGGTGCTGGCTACCCGCCCGCCTGAAAATAAATAAGAAACAATGGACAGAAGAAAAAAGGGTGAATACATAGGAGCGCTCGGTGCACTGTTGGTGCATGTGGCAGTGATTGCTCTTTTGATTCTGGTGAGCTTTACTGTCCCCCAACCGGATGAAGATGCAGGCGGAGTGCCTGTGATGCTGGGGAATGTGGATACAGCGAGCGGCTTTGATGATCCTTCTCTGGTAGATGTGGATATTATGGATGAAGATGCGGCAGCACCGCCTGCGGAAACAGAACCGCAACTCCCTTCTGAACAGGATTTACTGACACAGACTGAAGAGGAAACGGTCACTTTGAAGCCTAAGACGGAAGAACCGAAAAAAGAGACGGTGAAACCTAAAGAGGTGGTCAAGCCGAAAGAACCGGTGAAGAAGCCGGAAAAAACGGAAGCGGAAAAAGCTGCAGAAGCGAAACGACTGGCAGAAGAAAAAGCGGAACGTGAACGTAAGGCTGCCGAAGAAGCTGCCAGAAAGAGGGTGTCCGGTGCGTTTGGAAAAGGAGCGCAAATGACAGGAAATAAAGGAACAGCGGCTAGTGGCACGGGAACCGAAGGTAGCAAGGAGGGTAACTCTTCTACCGGAGCGAAGACCGGAACCGGAGGTTATGGAACATTTGACCTTGGCGGACGTTCTTTAGGTACGGGCAGTTTACCGAAGCCTGCATATAACGTGCAGGAAGAAGGACGTGTAGTGGTGAATATCACAGTGAATCCTGCAGGACAAGTGGTGTCTACCAGCATCAGTCCTCAAACGAACACTGTAAATTCTGCTTTACGTAAGGCAGCGGAGGATGCAGCTAAGAAAGCCCGTTTTAATACGATCGATGGAGTGAATAACCAGACAGGGACAATCACCTATTATTTTAACTTGAGATAGTATCATTAACCAAATATATTAAGCATTATGGGAACTGTATACGCTTTTTTTGCAGATGGTTTTGAAGAAATTGAAGCCTTTACTGCTATTGACACGTTGAGACGTGCCGGACTGAATGTAGAAATCGTATCCGTTACACCGGATGAAATTGTAGTAGGAGCACATGATGTATCCGTTCTTTGCGATATCAATTTCGAGAATTGTGATTTCTTTGATGCTGAACTTTTGTTGTTGCCGGGAGGAATGCCGGGAGCTGCTACACTTGACAAGCACGAAGGATTGCGCAAATTGATCCTTGATTTTGCTGCAAAAGGTAAACCTATTGCTGCCATTTGTGCTGCTCCGATGGTGTTGGGTAAACTGGGACTGCTGAAAGGAAAGAAGGCTACCTGTTATCCGAGTTTCGAACAATATCTGGATGGTGCCGAATGTGTAAATGCACATGTCGTACGTGATGGAAACATCATTACGGGTATGGGACCGGGTGCTGCTATGGAATTTGCCTTGACAATCGTTGACCTGTTGGTAGGTAAAGAAAAAGTAGACGAACTGGTAGAAGCGATGTGCGTTAAACGCTAAACCGTCCATGAAGAAATATGTAATCATTGTCGCCGGTGGAAAGGGCTTGCGAATGGGAAGTGATCTTCCCAAACAATTCCTTCCCATGGGTGATAAACCTGTGTTGATGCATACCCTGGAAGTCTTCAGGAGATATGACGAGGCACTTCAAATCATATTGGTGCTTCCGCAGGAGCAACAAAGTTTCTGGAAGCAACTTTGCGATGAACATCATTTTACGGTAAAACATGTCCTTGCAGAAGGAGGTGAAACACGTTTCCATTCCGTAAAGAACGGGCTGGCACTGGTGCAAGAGCCGGGATTGGTGGGAGTGCATGATGGAGTACGCCCGTTTGTATCAGTAGAAGTGATTCGCCGTTGTTATGAGTTGGCAGAGGTGCAAAAAGCAGTGATTCCTGTGGTGGATGTAGTAGAGACGCTTCGCCATTTGACAGATGCCGGAAGTGAAACAGTCAGCCGGATTGATTATAAACTGGTGCAAACGCCGCAAGTGTTTGATGTAGAGTTGCTGCAACAAGCCTATGCCCAGGAATTTACCCCCTTCTTTACAGATGATGCTTCCGTTGTGGAAGCGATGGGAATGCCCGTTTATCTGGCAGAAGGCAACCGTGAAAATATAAAAATAACAACTCCTTTCGATTTAAAAGTAGGGAGTGCTCTTTTATAAATGTTCGATTTAGCCACACGCGACATAAAATTTATCTCCGGTGTAGGCCCTCAAAAAGCCGCTGTATTAAATAAGGAGTTGGAAATCTATTCCTTGCACGATTTAATTTATTATTTCCCTTATAAATATATTGACCGGAGCCGCATCTATTACATTCATGAAATAGATGGCAATATGCCGTATATCCAGTTGAAAGGAGAAATCCTCGGTTTCGAGACCATTGGTGAAGGACGGCAGCGCCGTTTGACAGCGCATTTTTCGGATGGTACAGGAGTCGTGGATTTGGTGTGGTTTCAAGGTATAAAGTACATCTTGGGAAAGTATAAACTTCACGAGGAATATATTATTTTCGGCAAACCTACTGTTTTCAACGGACGTATCAATGTGGCGCATCCTGATGTAGACAAACCGGATGATTTGAAACTTTCCTCGGTGGGGCTGCAACCTTATTATAGTACGACGGAGAAGATGAAACGCAGTTTCCTCAACTCTCACGCGATTGAGAAGATGATGGCAACGGTGATTCAGCAGATACAGGAGCCTCTACCTGAAACACTTTCTCCCAAGTTGCTGACGGAGCATCATTTGATGCCTTTGACGGAAGCGCTCTGGAATATCCACTTTCCAACCAATCCTGACGTCCTCCGTCGGGCACAATACCGTCTTAAATTTGAAGAACTGTTTTATGTTCAGTTAAACATTCTCCGATATGCCAAAGACAGGCAGAAAAGGTATCGTGGATACATCTTTGAAAAAGTGGGAGATGTGTTCAATACATTTTATACAAAGAATCTTCCTTTCCAACTGACGGGTGCGCAGAAACGGGTGTTGAAAGAGATACGGAACGATGTCGGCAGTGGCAGACAGATGAATCGCCTTTTGCAGGGAGATGTAGGAAGCGGAAAAACACTGGTTGCCTTGATGAGTATGTTGCTGGCATTGGATAATGGCTATCAGGCTTGTATGATGGCACCTACCGAAATCCTGGCAAACCAGCACTACGAAACCATCAAGGAATTGCTTTTTGGCATGGACATTCGTGTTGAGCTACTGACAGGTTCGATTAAAGGAAAAAGGAGAGAAGCGATTCTGACAGGATTGTTGACCGGAGATGTGAAGATATTAATAGGCACACATGCCGTTATTGAAGATACTGTCAATTTCTCTTCTTTAGGCTTCGTTGTGATTGACGAACAACATCGTTTTGGCGTGGCTCAACGTGCCCGTCTTTGGAGTAAGAATGTTCAACCTCCGCATGTACTTGTAATGACTGCCACTCCCATTCCCCGTACGTTGGCGATGACTTTGTACGGTGACTTGGACGTGTCTGTTATCGATGAACTTCCACCCGGAAGAAAACCGATTACTACCATCCATCAATTCGACAATCGCCGGGAAAGCATGTATCGTTCGGTACGTAAGCAGATCGACGAAGGACGCCAGGTTTATATTGTCTATCCGCTGATTAAAGAGAGCGAAAAGATTGATTTAAAGAATCTTGAAGAAGGGTACCAACATATTTTGGAAGAGTTTCCGAAATGCACGGTTTGTAAAGTGCATGGTAAAATGAAACCAGCCGAGAAGGATGAGCAAATGCAGCTTTTTGTTTCGGGTAAAGCGCAGATTATGGTGGCTACTACTGTCATTGAGGTGGGAGTGAACGTTCCGAATGCTTCGGTTATGATTATTGAAAATGCAGAACGTTTCGGGTTATCACAGTTACATCAGTTGCGCGGTCGGGTAGGGCGTGGAGCAGAACAGTCTTATTGTATTCTGGTGACGAATTACAAGTTGACGGAGGATACCCGGAAACGATTGGAAATCATGGTGCGCACCAATGATGGCTTTGAAATAGCAGAAGCCGATTTGAAACTGCGTGGCCCCGGTGATCTTGAAGGTACACAGCAAAGCGGTATCGCTTTCGATTTGAAGATTGCGGATATTGTCCGCGACGGTCAACTGTTGCAATACGTTCGTGCTATAGCTGAAAGTATTGTAGAACAAGACCCTGCAGCACAAAGTCCGGAGAACGAAATCTTATGGCGACAGCTTAAAGCCTTACGGAAAACGAATGTTAACTGGGCTGCCATAAGCTGAAAAACGGTTAAACATGCAGTTTATTTGCGTAAATGTGTTGCAAAACATATTTCGGCTCTATTCTCCCTATTTATAGGAGTTTAACGACCTGATTCCTCTTCCTTTTCGTTCTAAGCATCTGAAAAATAGTTAATAACTTCCTTGCCATTTCGTAGGAAAACACTATCTTTGGAAGAATTTTTTTAGTAAATGTATTGTTTAACCATTTGCAAAGTCGAGTATTATGCTTGAAAAAACGCTGGTCATTTTAAAACCGTGTACCCTTCAACGGGGATTGGTTGGTGAGATTACTCATCGCTTTGAGCGTAAAGGATTACGGTTGGCTGGCATGAAGATGATGCAACTGACTGATGAATTGTTGAGCGAACATTATGCCCACCTTAGCGGCAAATCCTTCTTTCAGCGTGTGAAAGATTCGATGATGACAGCTCCTGTCATTGTTTGTTGTTTCGAAGGTGTGGATGCTATTCAAACAGTCCGTACGTTGGCGGGACCAACTAATGGACGTCTGGCTGCCCCGGGTACCATTCGTGGGGATTACAGCATGAGCTTTCAGGAAAATATAGTTCATGCTTCTGATTCTCCGGAGACTGCGGCTATTGAATTAAAGAGATTTTTTAAACCGGAAGAAATATTCGATTACAAGCAGGCAACATTTAACTACCTGTATGCAAATGACGAATATTAAATAGAATTGATAAAAAAGGAATGAATTTCAATTGCATTATTAAAACAGGATTGGTCGCTGTTGCGGCTATGGTCAGCTTGAGCTCTTTCTCACAAGACCTGATTGCCCGCCAGGCACCGATAGACAAAAAATTAAAATCAGTAGATTCTTTGGCATTGCAGAAGCAAATCCGTGCCGAACAATCCGAATATCCCGCTTTAAGTCTTTATCCGAATTGGAATAATCAATATGCGCATTCTTATGGAAATGCGATTATTCCGGAAACATATACAATTGACCTGACGGGTTTTCGTATGCCGACTCCGAGTACAAAAATAACTTCGCCTTTTGGCCCGCGTTGGAGAAGAATGCATAATGGCCTTGATTTAAAAGTTAATATCGGTGATACGATTGTTTCTGCTTTTGATGGTAAGGTACGTATTGTGAAATATGAACGCAGAGGGTACGGTAAATATGTAGTCATTCGTCACGATAATGGATTGGAAACTATATATGGACACTTGTCTAAGCAGTTGGTTGAAGAAAATCAGTTGGTAAAAGCTGGTGAACCGATCGGGTTGGGTGGTAACACCGGACGTTCTACAGGTTCGCATCTTCATTTCGAAACCCGCTTCCTGGGAATTGCAATTAATCCGATTTATATGTTTGACTTTCCAAAACAGGATATCGTTGCCGATACTTATACGTTCCGCAAAACAAAAGGTGTGAAACGTGCAGGCTCTCATGATACCCAAGTGGCTGACGGTACTATCCGTTATCATAAGGTGAAGAGTGGCGATACATTGTCCCGCATTGCTAAATTGCGTGGCGTATCAGTCAGCACGCTTTGCAAACTGAACCGTATCAAACCGACCACTACTTTGCGTATCGGACAGGTTTTGCGTTGTTCATAAAAAATATAGCTTATAAAACAGTAATACAATATCTTTAGGAGAGGGCACTTTAATATAATTTAGAGTGCCCTCTTTCTGTTTTTACTTAATTATTGTTACCTTTGCGCACTATTTGGAAGAAGATGAAAGATACCAAGCAACAATTTGAACATGTCATCGCTTTGTGCCGTGACTTATTTTCCAAGAAGCTGCACGATTACGGGCCTGCATGGCGTATCCTGCGTCCGGCTTCGGTGACTGACCAGATTTTTATTAAAGCCAATCGGATTCGTAGTATTGAAACCAAAGGAGTGACCTTGATTGATGAGGGAATCCGTGCTGAGTTTATTGCGATTGTCAATTATGGCATTGTCGGGCTCATCCAGTTGGAATTGGGTTATGCCGAGTCTGCCGACATCAGCAATGAAGAAGCGATGGCTTTATACGATAAGTATGCAAAAGAGGCATTAGACCTGATGCTTGCCAAAAACCATGATTATGATGAAGCCTGGCGGAGCATGCGTGTCAGCTCTTACACAGACTTGATCTTGATGAAGATTTACCGTACCAAGCAGATTGAGAGCCTGGCCGGCAACACATTGGTGTCAGAGGGAATTGACGCCAATTATATGGATATGATTAATTACTCTGTTTTCGGACTGATTAAGATAGAATTTGAAGGATAAGAACTTACATATCATTCAGGAGGTAGTGGCGAATACGTGTCGCTTTCTTTTGGCGGCATCGTTCATCTTTTCCGGATTTGTAAAGGCAGTTGATCCACTGGGGTTCCAGTATAAGATCCAGGATTATCTGACCGCATTCGGAATGGCTTCCTGGTTCCCTTCATTCTTCCCTTTATTGGGAGGCATCATCTTGTCAGCCGTTGAGTTTTTTATCGGTATCTCCTTATTTTTTGCTACCAGAAGAACATTGGCTACTTCGTTGGCTTTGATGCTGATGATTTTCATGACACCACTGACCTTGTATCTTGCCATCTTTGATCCGGTTTCGGACTGTGGCTGTTTTGGAGATGCCTGGGTGTTGACGAACTGGGAGACATTCGGTAAGAATATAGTTCTGCTGTTTGCAGCAATGATGGCTTTCCGTCACAGAAGGATGCTGGTTCGTTTTATCAGTGTGAAAATGGAGTGGCTGGTTTCTCTCTATACGTTGTTCTTTGTATTTACTTTGTCGTTCTATTGTCTGGACCGTCTGCCTGTTTTAGACTTTCGTCCTTACAAGATCGGAAAGAATATTCTGGAAGGAATGACAATGCCCGAAGGAGCGAAACCGAGTGTATATGAAAGCATCTTTATCTTGGAAAAGAACGGAGAGAAGAAAGAATTTACGTTGGATAACTATCCGGATAGTACCTGGACATTTGTCGACACACGGACAATCCTGAAGGAAAAAGGATATGAACCGGCTATTCACGATTTCTCTATGATTGATCTGAATACGGGCGAGGATATAACAGACGATGTATTGACGGATATAGGATACACCTTCCTGTTGGTTGCCCATCGGATTGAAGAGGCGGATGATAGTAACATTGATTTGATTAATGAGATATATGACTATTCGGTGGAGCATGGCTATAAATTTTATTGCCTCACTTCTTCACCGGAAGAACAGATCGAATTGTGGAAGGACAAGACGGGAGCCGAATATCCTTTCTGTCAGATGGATGATATTACATTAAAGACGATGGTTCGTTCCAATCCGGGATTGATACTGATTAAGAACGGAACAATTTTGAATAAATGGAGCGATGAGGATATACCGGATGAATATGTGCTGACGGACAAACTGGAAAATCTGCCGTTAGGAAAGCAGAAGGTGAGCAGTGACACTCATACGGTAGGATATGTATTCTTATGGTTTGTTATTCCATTGTTGTTAGTGCTTGGGGTGGATGTTTTGGTCGTTCGCCGCAGAGAACGGAAAAACGCGAAGCGGAAGCAACAAGAGGAAGAGATGAAAAGCAAAGAATTAAAAACGGAGAATCCGAAAATAGAAGAACAAGAATAAAAAAAATAAATGATAACGAGCGGCCTCTGTAACGAACGCTAATTCCGATCGTTCAATTGTCAATCGTGAAATCGTAAATTTATTAACCCTTTAAAATAAAAAACAAAATGAGAAAGAACATTGTTGCAGGAAACTGGAAAATGAACAAAACCCTTCAAGAGGGTATCGCTTTGGCAAAAGAACTGAACGAAGCATTGGCTAACGAAAAGCCTAACTGTGATGTAATCATCTGTACTCCGTTTATCCACCTGGCTTCTGTTACTCCGTTGGTAGACGCTGCAAAGATCGGTGTAGGTGCTGAAAACTGTGCAGACAAAGCTTCAGGTGCATATACAGGTGAAGTTTCAGCTGAAATGGTTGCTTCTACAGGTGCAAAATATGTAATTCTGGGACACTCTGAACGTCGTGCATACTACGGTGAAACAGTTGCTATCCTGGAAGAAAAAGTAAAATTGGCTTTGGCTAACGGTCTGACTCCGATTTTCTGTATCGGTGAAGTGTTGGAAGAACGCGAAGCTAACAAGCAGAACGAAGTGGTAGCTGCACAGATGGAATCTGTATTCTCTCTGTCTGCTGAAGACTTCTCTAAGATTGTATTGGCTTACGAACCGGTTTGGGCTATCGGTACAGGTAAAACTGCTTCTCCTGAACAAGCACAGGAAATCCATGCTTTCATCCGTTCTATCGTAGCTAACAAGTATGGTAAAGAAATCGCAGACAATACTTCTATCCTTTACGGTGGTAGTTGCAAACCTTCTAACGCTAAAGAACTGTTCTCTAATCCGGACGTTGATGGTGGTTTGATTGGTGGTGCTGCTTTGAAAGTATCTGATTTCAAAGGTATCATTGATGCTTTTAACGCATAATTAAAACTTCTTTCAGGCACGGATTTCACGGATTACACGGTATCGTTTAGTCCAAGAGATTTTTAAACTGTGTAACCCGCGTAATCCGTGCCTAAATATTATTTATAGAATGAGAAAACTAGCTTTACTTACTTTGTTGTTGGTATTGGCAGTTGTCGGTGTACAGGCACAGGGCATTGTCAAAAGTCTGGAACGTAACGTTCCGGGACAAGGAAAGGTGACTATTCATCAAGATCCCCGTATTGGGGCTTTGATAGGGATGGAACGTCCTGCAACAGGTGAACAGAAAGTAATAAAGACTTCCGGGTTCAGAATACAGGCGTATGCCGGTAATAATACTCGTCAGGCGAAGAATGATGCTTATCATGTGGCATCACGCGTTAAAGAGTATTTTCCTGAATTAACGGTATATACTTCGTTCAATCCACCTCGTTGGCTTTGTCGTGTAGGTGATTTCCGGAGCATTGAAGAGGCGGACGCAATGATGCGTCGGTTGAAGTCTACCGGTGTGTTCAAAGAGGTTTCTATTGTAAGAGACCAGATCAATATTCCTTTATAATTGTATCATGTTAGAAAAAGAAGAAATTGTTTCTCCGAATCTGGAGGAGTTGAAGAGTCATTATCGTAGTATTATAACTTTGTTGGGTGAAGATGCCGAACGGGAAGGATTATTGAAAACTCCGGAAAGGGTGGCTAAAGCAATGTTAAGCTTGACGAAAGGGTATCACATGGATCCTCATGAAGTGCTTCGCTCTGCTAAATTTCAGGAAGAATACAGTCAGATGGTGATTGTGAAAGATATCGATTTCTTCTCCCTTTGCGAACATCACATGTTGCCGTTCTACGGGAAGGCACACGTGGCTTATATTCCTAACGGCTATATCACCGGGTTGAGCAAGATAGCCCGTGTAGTCGATATATTCTCTCATCGCCTGCAAGTGCAGGAACGCATGACACTGCAAATCAAAGAGTGTATTCAGGAAACACTGAATCCATTGGGTGTAATGGTGGTAGTGGAAGCCAAACACATGTGTATGCAGATGCGTGGTGTAGAAAAACAAAACTCTATTACTACTACTTCGGATTTTACCGGGGCTTTCAATCAGGCAAAAACTCGTGAAGAGTTTATGAATTTGATTCAACACGGGACTTTGTAGAGAAAACCTGGTAAGAAACGCTATTGGGTTTCGGTATCGGGGGAAGGCAGGCTTCGGTACCGATGAAGAGGGGGCTGCACCGATGAAGACATATCTCCGCATCGATGAGGAATCATCGCAGAACAACCCTGTCACCCAATCGTTTTGCCATGATGCTTTGTACGGTCTTCAACTCATTAAAGCGTTTCATAAGCGAATCACATTTTTCATTATCATGGGCAAGAGCAGGATCTTGGAGGGCATAAAGCATGTGCTTCAATTCCTCTGTTACGATTGCATACTTGAAGTTAATCATTAACATCGGAACCATTTCATAGAGCCGCTCTTCATCCGTCACAATCTTTTGGGACTTGGAGTGATATTTACTAAGCTGATAACGCACATTAATCAAGTCTACACTCAATTTACTGATTACCGGATCAGGATGTGCCAGGAAATAACGTTCGGCAATGAAGTTGGAATCGTGCATGTGTGCAGCAGCTTCCGATAACATTTGGCGGTGCAGCGGATTATGGAAGGCTAACTCGTCCTCTTTCAAATCATTAACCACATATTCTATGACGGTTACCGGAATTTCGTTTCCTTCTTCATCGGTCAGGTTACACATGATTTTCTCTCCATAACGAACTACCGCCTGTAATATCAGTCGCTCGAATTTGTAGAATTCCTGCCCTTCCTTTCCTTCCTGCGGAATAAAGGAAGCATAACTGTCTTCCTGCAGAGCAGGAGGAACATCTGTATATCCACCATCCACTTCAGGAGGTAACGGAATATCTCCATTAGGTATTGGAACATCTTCAGGAGGTGTGCTGCCCTGTGACATCATAGCCGTTCTTTCAGCCATCCGGCGTTCCCGTTCCGTTTGTTCAGCTCGCTTCTCTGCTTGAGTTTCCCGTCTTTTGGCAACTTCTGATACTAGCAGCTTATCTTCTACATGAAGTAGCTGCGCGCATTCTTTGATATAGACGTCTCTGACAATTGCTTCAGGGATGACAGAAATACTTTGCACCAGATTACCAATCAGTTCCGCACGCTTGATGGGATCTTTTCCTGCATCCTCCAGTAGCAAGTTCGTTTTGAAGCGGATAAAGTCCGTTTCATGTTCCGAGATAAAAGTCTGAAATTCCGTTGAGTTGTGCTTGCGGGCAAAAGAGTCTGGGTCGTCCCCATCGGGAAGAAGACAGACTTTGATATTCATACCTTCCTCCAATAACATGTCAATTCCCCGGATAGAAGCCTTGATACCTGCTGCGTCGCCGTCGTAAAGCACAGTCATGTTGTTGGTAAACCGGTGAATCATACGGATTTGTCCCGGTGTAAGGGCTGTTCCCGAGGAAGCAACCACATTCTCTATGCCGGATTGATGCATGGAGATTACGTCCGTGTAGCCTTCAACCAAAAAGCAACGGTCTTGTTTTACAATAGCCTGTTTGGCAAAATATATACCGTATAACTCGTTACTTTTGTGGTAGATTTCCGATTCGGGCGAATTGACATATTTGACTTTGACCCCTTTCGTAGCACTGGCAAGTACACGTCCGCCAAAAGCCACCACTTTGCCGGAAAGCGTATGTACAGGGAAAATAACACGTCCCCAAAAACGATCCCGTAACCGGTGGTCGTCCGTTTCGTAGCAAAGTCCTGTTTTTACCAAGTACTCTTTCTTATATCCTTTTTGGATTGCTTCTTTGGCGAATGCATCGTGGGCTTCAGTGCAGTAACCTAATTGGAATTTCTCAATGATGTCGTCGCGAAAGCCACGGTTGCGGAAATAGGCCATACCGATGCTACGCCCGTCTACATGATTTTTTAGTATATTCTGGAAATAGTCGCGTGCAAAGTTATTAACGATAAACAGACTTTCGCGTTCGCTTTGCACAAACTTCTCTTCATCGCTTAATTCCCGCTCCTTGATTTCAATATTATATTTCTTGGCAAGGTACTTCAATGCTTCCGGATAAGACATCTGCTCGTGTTCCATAATGAAATGCACGGCATTTCCACCTTTTCCACAAGCAAAACATTTGCATAATCCTTTAGCGGGAGAGACATAAAAAGAAGGGGTTTTATCACTGTGGAACGGACATAAACCGACATAATTGACACCACGTTTGCGCAGGGTGACAAAATCCGAAACGACATCCATAATTTGTGCCGCGTCCAATATCCGGTCTATGGTAATTTGATCTATCATTCTTTCTCCTGTGAATCCGTTTTTGCGGATACAAAGGTACACATAAAAAAATCCCCTGCAAAGAACTTTTTTGCAGGGGATCGTTAAATCTTGGCACCGGTATTGATTATTTAATCTTTTCCCGGATCTTCGTCAGATACTTTTTCATACCTTCCGCATCCTTGTTTTCGATTATTTCGAGAAGGTTTTTCAACTCTGTCCGGATATTAGTCACTTGTCCCGGAGTGCGTGGGTTGAACAGTATTTCCTGAAGCAGGTAATCATCTTCGCTTAGCAGCCCTTTGGCGATTGCCATGTGCTTTTTGAACGTAGTTCCCGGGGCTTCCTGATGTTTCATTACGGCAGCAAATACGAACGTCGATACGAACGGAATAGAAAGCGAGTAGGCTACTGTTTCGTCGTGCTCATCAAATGTATATTCGAAGATGTTCAACCGTAATGTCTGGTAGAGGTCTTTGAAGAATATTTTTCCCAGGTGGTCGCCTTCACTGATGATGATGGCATTTTCGCTGCTTAGATTGCTAAGACTTGCGAAAGTCGGGCCAAACATAGGGTGACTGGAAACGTAGCGGAAACCACTTTCTTCGTAGAACTTCTTCAATCCTGTTTTTACAGAGGCAATGTCACTAATGATACAGTCTTTCGGTAATACAGGCAGTATTTTGCGAAAGGCATCCAACGTGTACTTCACTGTAACAGCATTAATAACCAGTTCCGGTTCAAATTCCTTAATCTCCTCCAATGTAGTGAAACGATACGTGTTATAGACGAAACGCAACTGGTGCGGGTTGACGTCGAACACGGCCGTCTCGTGTTGAAAGCTCAAAATATCAGTAAAGAAGGAGCCCATTTTACCGGCTCCAAGGATTAATATTCTCATAATGTTTATTATTTAGTGAGAGTGTGTCAAAACACAAATTATCGCAGATTATTTCAACTATATTGATATATTAATCAACGACTTATAAAATTATTTCTGCGATAATTTGCGTTAATCTGCGTTTTATTATTCATTATGACACACCTTCACTCTAACTACTTATTAATAATTTCCATCTGTTGACGAACTGATTCTTCGTGGATGGCTTCGAAAATCTTCTTCATAAACTCGCTGTCCATACCGCATTGTTCGCCCTGCGCGCCACGTTTTTCCAGAATCTCATTGTAACGTCCGGCTTGAAGAACTGTGATTCCGTGCTCCTTTTTGTAAGTACCGATTTCACGGGCCACACGCATTCTTTTTGCTAATTCCTGAATGATATTGTCGTCACATTCATCAATCTGTTTACGGAGTTGTGCCAGACTTTCGGTAGACTGTGTTTCCGTACGGATTACCAACAGATTGAGGATATAGTCGAGTACGTCCGGAGTAACTTGTTGAGAAGCATCGCTCCATGCGCAATCCGGGTTGCAGTGGCTTTCTACAATCAGACCGTCGAAATTCAAGTCCATAGCCTGTTGGCAAAGCGGTGCAACCAACTCACGTTTTCCACCGATATGGCTCGGATCACAGAAAATCGGAAGATTAGGGATGCGGCGGCGCAGTTCGATAGGAATATGCCATTGGGGAAGATTCCGATAGATCTTTTTGTCATAACTGCTGAAACCTCGGTGGATAGCACCCAGACGCTTCAAACCAGCGTTGTTGATACGTTCCAGTGCTCCGATCCATAATTCGAGATCCGGGTTCACCGGGTTCTTAACCAATACAGGGATATCAACCCCTTTCAGTGCGTCAGCGATTTCCTGTACGGCGAAAGGATTGGCAGTGGTGCGTGCACCTACCCAAAGAATATCGATTCCCGCTTTCAGACATTCGTAAACGTGTTTGGCTGTTGCTACCTCCGTAGAAACATACATTCCAGTTTCTTTCTTCACCTCTTTCAACCAGGCAAGACCTTCTACACCGATACCTTCGAAACCTCCCGGTTTGGTACGCGGCTTCCAGATTCCGGCACGATATATTTTTTGTCCTTTAGCAGCCAGTTGTTTGGCTGTATCCATTACTTGTTCTTCCGTTTCTGCGCTACACGGGCCGGCAATGACAATCGGTCTTTTAGCTTCAACGCCCGGTAATAAAATTGATTCGAGTTCCATATTCTTATTTGTTTTTATTCTTTTAATAACTTGTTTTCATTGAAATTGTTCTGTCTCATTCTACTGTCGTTCTCTCTTTGGGAGAGGTTAGATTCTTTTAATTCTTTCCAGAGCTTCCGCCAGCTTATTGTCCTTGCAACAAAGTGAGATACGAATATACCTTGCTCCGTTACTGCCGAAGATAAATCCCGGAGTGATAAACACTCTTGCTTCATGCAGCACCTTTTCTGTCAGTTCCTCTACATCCTTGCAGGAAGCAGGAATCTTTCCCCAGAGGAACATGCCTACTTGTTTCTCATCGTAGGTGCATCCCAATGCTTTCATGATCTCACCGGCAAGGTGACGACGGTTGCGGTAATTCTCGTTATTGCCTTCATACCAGTCCGCTTCGGCTTCAAGAGCAGTTGCTGCAGCCAGTTGCATAGCACGGAACATACCGCTGTCGATATTGCTTTTCACTTTCAGTATCCATTGCACGAATTCCGCGTTTGACGCCAGCATGCCGATACGCCAGCCCGGCATATTGTGGCTCTTGCTCATAGAATTAAACTCGATGCAACAGTCTTTGGCTCCCGGTACACTTAGGATACTGATAGGTTTTTCGTTCAGAATGAAGCTGTATGGATTATCATTCACAATTACGATATTCTTGCGACGGGCAAAGTCAACGAGACGTTCATAGATTTCCGGAGTTGCATTGGCTCCCGTCGGCATGTTGGGATAGTTGGTCCACATCAGTTTTACGCGACTAAGATCCATTTTTTCCAGTGCCTCGAAGTCAGGCATCCAGCCATCTTCTTCTTTCAGGTCGTAGTTGATAACTTCCGCTCCGAGTATTTTACTCAAAGAAGTATAGGTAGGGTATCCCGGATTCGGGACTAGCACCTGCTCACCCGGATTGACGAATGCCAGCGTAACATGGAGAATTCCTTCTTTAGAGCCGATTAAAGGCTGTATCTCCGTATTCGGATTCAGTTCCACTCCATACCAGCGTTGATACCAGGCAGCGAAGCCTTTGCGCAGTTCAGGGATACCTACATACGGTTGGTAACCGTGTCCGTTGGGATCATGAGCATTGTTGCACAATGTTTCGATGGTTTCCCTTGAGGGAGGCATATCGGGGCTTCCGATACCGAGGCTGATAACATCCTTTCCCTCTGCATTCATCTGTGCTACCTCTTTTAGCTTCTTTGAGAAGTAGTATTCGCTAACACTTGCCAATCTGTCGGCAGGAGCGATTTTATACGTTTGACTTTCCTTCTGCATATTCGCCTAATAATTTAAGTTCTTTGGTTAATGGAGTGATTGCAGCAATAGACTGCTTGTATCTTAGATAATCGTTGAAAGCTACATCTACGTAAAACTGGTATTCCCATTCCCGTCCGATGATAGGCAACGATTGAATTTTGGTCAGATTGATATTATAGAACGATAGAATGGATAAAACCTGTGACAGGCTGCCTTCCGTGTGTGGAAGAGTGAATACGATACTTGCCTTGTTGGTTGCATTGGCATGATGTTGGCGGAGTTCGTCTACTTGCCAGGGATCGGCAACAACCAGAAAACGGGTGAAGTTGTGCTTGTTCGTTTCAATACCTTCCTGAAGGACTTTCATACCGTAACGTTCAGCTGCTGCTTTGGAGCAGATGGCAGCGTGTCCTTTCAGATTTTCATTCTTGATGATTTCTGCGCTGCGGGCCGTATCTTCACCTTCCACCACTTTCAACTGCGGATGTTGATTCAGAAATTCGCGACACTGCATCAGGGCGATAGGGTGGGAGTTGACTTCTGTCAGATCTTCCCAGTTCTCATCGGGGAGACAGACAAAACTGTGCGAGATGCGCAGTTTGTATTCACCGATAATCTGTGTGCCGCTTTGTCTCAACAATTCATTGTTGTGCAGCAGGCTTCCCGCTATCGTATTTTCGATGGCTAGCATTCCGATAACTTGGCTGTCTTTCCGTATCGAAGTAAACACGTCTTCGAAGCTGGCACAACAGATTAACTCTATTTCTTCTCCCTCGAAGTACTTGTGTGCGGCGATATCGTGATATGAGCCGAGTGTTCCTTGAATTGCTATCTTTTTCATTGTTCTAATAGGGTTATATAAAAAAATCCCGCGTCCATATGGAAGCGGGATTTATATGATTAATTTCTTCATCTCAGTCCTTAAGCATCATGTCACTTGATACATACAAACTCCCGCTCTACTTTCTGGCTAAAGTAAAAGTAAAAAAAGAAGTAATATGCATAAGAAAATGATTTCATACGAATCTTTGTTTCTGCTTTGGTTTCTAATTCTGGGGCAAAAGTAATAATTTTCTGTTAGATGCAAACAAAAAGCGATACTTTTTTTGTTTTCTTCCCTAAAAAAGATGAAAAGGTCACCTGATATGACAGTAATGTTTCAGTTGAAAATGAGTATATACTGCTGTCTGCTTAGAAGATTCCCGGAAGTGCTTCCGGCTTCGGTCCCAGATTCTTGAATTCTCCGTTCAGACCGGCTTCATCTTTCGGGTTCAGCTCCAGTGACTTCTTCATATCTTCTACGGAGCCGTCTTTATCACCGCTCAATAGCTTGGCACGTCCGCGTTCTTTATAGGCTTCGGCGAAATTCGGGTTCAGTTCGATGGCTTCGTCAAACAGGCTGATAGCTTCTGTCAGTTTCTTCTGATTGATATAAAGCTGTCCCAGATAGAGGTAGGCTTGTTCGTTGAATGGGTTTATTTCCGTTACAAATTTGTAGTCCGTTTCTGCTTCTTCTTCCTGTCCGTTGGCTTCTTTCACCTTGCCACGCAGCAGGATGGCGGTCTCTTCTTCCGGATTCTGGGCGATTACGGTGTCTATGTCCTCCATTACTTCCTTGTATTGCTTCATTTGTAGCAAAGCCTCTGCGCGCATCAGACGAGCTTCGATGAAGTCGTCTTTCAGAGTGATGGCTTTCGTCAGATGGGCAATGGTCATGATTTCGTCATCCTGTCCTTTGCGGGCTTTTCCCAGCAGGAAGTGTGCGACTGCATTTCCTTCTTCGATGGCGATTGCTTTGCTGGCAGCTTCTTCCATAGCTTTGTAGTCTTCCTGGATGTAGCAGACATTGGCCAATGTGAGGAATGTGCTGGTGACATGGGGCTCCATCACTGCCATTTTTTCCAGAATTTCGCGAGCCTTTTCTGTTTCTCCCATTGGGATATAGAGTTGGCTGAGGTAACCCATTGTCTCGAAGTCCTCTTCGATGGCAAGTGCCTTGGTGAAGCATTTTATGGCATAATCCGGACGTCCCATGCGCTGTGCGCGCAGGCCGTCATATTTGAATATTTCGAAGTTTTTCTGATCGTTCTTTTGTTTTTCACTTTCCGGTGTTTCAGACTTACCGGAGAAAAAAGATTTAAAAAAGTTCGGCATGGTTGCGTTATTTTAGAGTTTGTCTGCAAATGTAATAACTTATTTTGAAATATGTAGCATTCCGTCCTGCATCTTCAGTCCGTCTTCGTCTAATAAATATCGGATTACTTGCCCGATATCTTCTTTTTCCGCTTTTATCTTATCGGCAATTTCGGCAGGAGTTAGTGGACTTTGACCAAGCAACTCCAGTATTTGCCTTTTCAATTCCTCATAAGATTTCTCAGATAAGTCGTTGCTGGCACGGTTGCTGAGGCAGACATCACATTGCCCGCAGTTATGTTCGTTTTTCTCTCCGAAGTAGTGGAGAAGCATCCGGCTCCGGCATACGTTTTCGGTAGTGACATATTCTTCCATAGCCTTGATACGTGCTTCATAGCGTGCCTTGCGCTCTTCGTAGACAATAGGGGGAATGTGCAGAAAGCGCAGATCCAATCGTTCGCGTGTATATATAATATAAGGAGTCTTTTTGCGGGGAATGTAATCGACGATGCGGCGTTTGGTTAATGTTACCAGTATGTTATAGATTTGCTGGCGTGTCAGTCCGGTGCGTAGGGCAAGCGATTCTTCACTGATATAGGCGTAATCAGTGAAAACTCCCGTATACGAACGAAGAATCGTTTGTATCAAGGCATCCGCTTCTTTTCCCATTTCCCGCAGTTTATACAGTTCGTCCCGACGGATGGTAAAGAGGATTCGTGATGAATTATCCTGTTCGTCCGTGTATTCCAGATAGCCAGCCTGTGTCAGTATTTTCAGGGCACTGTCTACCGGCACCGGGAAGTATTTGAACTTCCGGCAAAATTCTTCCAGGTTGAATTCCCGGATACATTGAAATCCGTCACCCATCGCCATTTGATAATAATACTGAAGATGTTCGTAGACATTCAGGATGTATTCTTTTTCGGGAAAGGTGTCGACAATACGTTTGTGGAGTGTCATCTTGTCGGATTTGGCGTACAGGATGACGGCATAAGCTTTCTCTCCGTCTCTTCCGGCACGTCCGGCTTCCTGAAAATAGGCCTCGGGTGAATCGGGCAGGTCGAGATGCAGCACGATACGTACATCGGGCTTGTCGATACCCATGCCGAAAGCATTGGTTGCCACCATGACACGGACTTCTCCGCTTTGCCAGCGTTTTTGCCGAAGGTCTTTGACGGCATTGTCCAGGCCGGCATGATAAAAGTCGGCAGTTATTCCTTCGTTTGTCAACAGTTCGGTGATTTCTTTGGTGCGGCGTCTGTTGCGGACGTAGATAATTGCACTGCCCGATATCCGTTGGAGGATATGCAGCAATTCTTTGGTTTTGTTATCCGTTTTGCGTACGATATATGCCAGATTCTTTCGTTCAAAGCTCATGCGAAAGACATTTCCTTCCCGGAAGTTCAGTCGGGTCTGGATATCTTTTACGACTTCGGGAGTTGCTGTAGCTGTCAGTGCCAGTACCGGTACTCCAGGCAACAGCTCCCGTATTTCTGCGATTTTCAGATATGCCGGGCGGAAGTCGTATCCCCATTGTGAGATACAGTGGCTTTCGTCCACCGTAATCATGGAGACTTTCATCGAACGCAACTTGGTACGGAATATTTCCGTATCCAGCCGTTCCGGAGAGATATAAAGGAACTTGTAATTGCCGAAGATGCAGTTTTCGAGTGCGGTAAGTATTTCTTGCCGTGTCATGCCCGAATAGATGGCAAGGGCTTTGATTCCCCGTTTCCGCAAGTTCTGCACCTGATCTTTCATCAAGGCGATAAGTGGGGTGATGACGATACAAATACCTTCCTGAGCGAGAGCGGGCACTTGAAATGTAATAGACTTACCGCCTCCGGTAGGCATCAGTCCCAGTGTGTCTTTGCCTTCGCCGATACTGGTAATGATCTCCTCCTGCAAGTCGCGGAAGGAGTCATAACCCCAGTATTGTTTTAATATCTCCTGATACTTATTCAATCGGCTTTATATCCTCGATTTGAAGTTGGACTTCGCCACGCTTATGCGTGTTCTCTTCGATTGTATAGCAGATGTCGAATGAACGCTTCGTCTTGATATAGCGCACATGAGAACTTTGTCCGAATGCGATACCGTTCATAACGTTATTCGATTTGTTGTCAACCAGTTCCAGTTTGATATGTTCCTGATCGCGTCCAACCACCTTGCTGGTACCGTAATCATAGACATGATGTGTGCAGAAGATCGGTTTGATGTTGTCCGGACCGAAAGGATTGAATTTCTTCAGGTCATTGAAGAATTTTGATGTAATATCCCTGAAATCAATCTCCGCATCTATGTTGATTACGGCACTGGTTTGTTCCGGCAGGATATGTTGTGACACATACTCTTCGAATCTTCGGGTAAAGACTTCCACATTTTCCACTTTCATGGATAATCCGGCTGCATACGTATGTCCGCCGAAGTTCTCCAACAGATCACGGCAATATTCGATTGCCTTATACACATCAAATCCGGAAACGGAACGTGCGGAACCGGTTGCCATGTCATCTGTTCGGGTGAGTACGACTGCCGGTCGGTAGTAAACTTCTGTCAGACGGGAGGCTACAATGCCGATGACACCTTTATGCCATTCCTCGTTGTAAAGCACGATGGAACGGCGTTCGGAGAGTCCTTCCAGATTGGCAACAATATTGTTGGCCTCTTCTGTCATGCTTTTGTCGAGATCTTTCCGGGTTTCATTGTATTGGTTGATTTGTCCGGCTTTCTCCAATGCTGCCGAGAAGTCCTTTTCCGTGAGCAGGTCTACGGCCTCTTTCCCGTTCTGGATACGTCCGGACGCATTGATGCGTGGTCCGATCTTAAAAACAATATCACTGACGGTAATTTCCTTCTCGGAAAGTCCGCATACGTCGATGATGGCTTTCATGCCAACGCTGGGATTACTGTTCAGTTGTTTCAGACCGTGATAGGCGAGAATACGGTTTTCACCCATGATGGGGACAATGTCCGATGCAATACTCACCGCTACAAGGTCGAGCAGCGGAATCAAGTGATGAAACTCAATACCGTTGTTGATTGCAAATGCCTGCATAAACTTAAAACCGACTCCACAGCCGGAAAGGTGTGTGTATGGATAAGTGTTGTCCAGACGTTTGGCATTCAGAATAGCGACGGCAGGGGGGAGGATATCGTCTGGTACATGATGGTCGCAGATGATAAAGTCGATTCCCTTTTCTTTCGCATACGTGATTTCCTCTACTGCTTTTATGCCGCAGTCGAGTACGATAATCAATCCTACGCCGGTTTCAGAGGCGTAGTCGACTCCTTGTTTAGAAATGCCATACCCTTCGTTGTAGCGGTCGGGTATGTAATAGTCAATGTTCGAATAGAACTGTTGAATGAACTTGTAGACCAATGCTACGGCAGTAGTACCGTCTACGTCATAATCTCCATAAATCAGAATACGCTCTTTCTTTCCCATCGCCCTGTTCAGACGCTCCACTGCAATATCCATATCCTTCATCAGGAACGGATCGTGCAGGTCGGGCAACTGCGGGCGGAAAAACTTCTTGGCATCTGCTGCCTTCGTTATTCCCCGCTGCACCAGAAGTTGTCCAAGTATCGGGCTAATGCCTAATTCCTGGGCCAATATCTGGCTTGTCTCTGCCTGTTCGGGTGTAATGGGTTGATAATTCCATTTGTGATTCATTTTATATATTGTTTTTTCTTTTTCTGTTCTCAGGGGCTGGAAAGGCACTACTTTCCAACAAGGGGTAAAAGTACGAAAAAAAGCGGAAGGGTACAGTAGTTATGACGAAAATATTTCAAAACCTGCGGAATTAGCTCCTTACGGGGTTGGTATTCAAATGGAGTAAATTCGTACAGAAATGAACTAAATTATAAATTGAGGATTAGGCACGGATTACACGGATTTCACGGTTTTAGTGCTATGATTAATTACGTAAAACGACCGTGTTCATCCGTGTCATCCGTGCCTAAATATATTCTTTTCCGATTCAGTTTGCCTCAAATCCGTACAAATGAATTAATTTATATCCGGGTATATTGGTAATATGACAGGAGAAGTATATCTTTGTATAATTAGTTATTACACGAAATGTGAACCCAAAACTTACAGACTGTTTATGAGAAGAAATCTTGTTGGTATCATTGTTCTAATCTTGTTGTCCGTTAAAGTCGTAAATGCACAGACTGTTGCTGATTCTATAGCAATAGTGACAGCTCCTTGGGAAGTGGTGACCGTAGAAAATGGAATTGTACATAAGCGGGCTTCCATCCCTTTTCTTTATCAAGGCACTCAGTCCATTAATATATTGGAGATAAATCCGAAGGCTGGCAAAAAGGTCGGTATTGCCTTTACCGGACAATTGGAGAAAATAAGCCGGATTGCCCCGAAACATCAGGCAATCGGAGCCATCAACGGTTCTTATTTCGATATGACGAAAGGAAACTCTGTCTGTTTTCTGAAGGTGGGAAGTCAGGTTGTGGACACTACTTCGTTGGATGAATTGAAGTTGCGGGTGACAGGAGCGGTTTATGAGAAGAAAGGAAAAGTGAAGCTCATTCCTTGGGACAGGCAGATCGAGAAGAACTACAAGAAAAATAAAGGTTCCGTGTTAGCTTCCGGTCCGTTGATGTTGAAAGACGGGAAGTACTATGATTGGAGTCAGTGCGATGCCAATTTTATAGAAACCAGGCATCCGCGTAGTGCTATTTGTCTGACTGAAGAAGGAAAGATTCTGTTTGTTACTGTCGATGGGCGATCTCCGGAAAATGCTGTCGGAATCAACATTCCGGAACTGGCACATCTGCTTCATGTATTGGGTGGAAAAGATGCGCTGAATCTGGATGGAGGAGGTTCTACCGCCTTATGGCTGTCCGGGGCACCGGAAGAGGGAATTGTGAACTTTCCCTGTGATAACAGAAACTATGATCATCAAGGAGAGCGTAAGGTGGCAAACTTCCTTTATGTTCATTAAGAGAGTATTCACATGGTTGCCGTTCACTTTTGGAGAGAGGAATTATATATAATATAATGTATAGGCAAGTAATTTCTATTATATAGCGGACATGATTCAGTATAAAACTTTTTTTATCACTCAGGTTTGGGCTCTCCAAAGTCAGGCACCGATGAGGAATGGTCCCGGCACCGGGGAAGGCCCCCTCCGGCACCGATGAGGAGTATCCCCGGCACCGGGGAACTTATTTCTTTCAGTTTTTCTTCTTGCGTAAGTCTTTTCCTTCAAATTTGCAGATTGCTTCTATCCAATCTTCGGTTAGCGGCATCGATTCATGTTTTTCCAAGTCGAAAGTAACCATGATCGATTGGCAGACACATTTGACTTCCTGCGTTTTCGTGTCAATCACCCGTTGAATGAGATGAAAGCTTTTAGTCCCAATTTCAGAAACAGCGGTTTGTACAGCGATATGATCAGATGCGAAAATCTGCTTTACAAAGTTGGCTTCGATATGAACAACGACTATGCCGATCTTTTCCCAGTCCACTCCCGGACATACGGAAGCAAAGTATTCAGTCTTCCCCAAATCATAGAAAGAAAAGTAAACGGTATTGTTGACGTGGCCGAATTTGTCTACGTCGTTGAAGCGCAACTGGATAGGCAGTGCATGATGAAATACGATTTCTTCCATTGTTTTCCCTTAATCTTTTTTATTTCGATGCAAAAGTAGTACTTTTGCGTGTTATTCTCAACAGAAATAGTTCAAGAAATGATAGAAGATATTAAAAAAGCCTGTCAGGTGATGAATGAAGGAGGTGTTATCCTTTATCCCACCGATACCGTATGGGGTATAGGCTGCGACGCTACTAACGAAGAGGCTGTACGCCGGGTGTATGAGATAAAAAAACGTGCCGATAGTAAGGCTATGCTGGTACTGGTGGACTCTCCCGTGAAGGTGGATTTTTATGTACAGGATGTTCCTGATGTGGCATGGGATCTGATAGAAGTAGCCGACAAACCATTGACTATTATTTATTCCGGTGCGCGAAATCTGGCTCCGAACCTGTTGGCAGAGGATGGCAGCATAGGTATCCGGGTGACCAATGAAGATTTTTCCAGACGACTTTGTCAGCAATTCCGTAAGGCGGTTGTTTCTACTTCCGCCAATATCAGCGGAGAGCCGGGGGCAGCCAACTTTAATGAGATCAGCGACGAAGTCAAGGCGGCGGTTGATTATATTGTCGGTTTCCGGCAGGATGATATGAGCCGTCCCAAGCCCTCGAGTATTATAAAGTTAGACAAAGGCGGAGTGATCAAGATAATTCGTGAATAAATGAAGAGAGAGGAGAAACTGAGCTTGTTACAGCGTTGCATCAGATGGCGGGAAGCCAATATCAAGGAAAAGCAGTTTATCCTTATATTAAGTTTCCTGGTCGGAATCTTCACTGCGATTGCTGCCTTATTTTTGAAGTTCCTTATTCATCAGATACAAAATTTCCTGACTGACAACTTTAATGCGACATCAGCCAACTACTTGTATTTGGTATATCCGGTAATCGGTATTTTTCTGGCCGGATGGTTTGTGCGCAATATTGTGAAGGATGACATCAGCCATGGAGTTACCAAGATTCTATATGCGATATCGCGTCGTCAAGGACGCATCAAACGGCATAATATCTGGTCGTCTACGATTGCCAGTGCTATCACGATCGGCTTCGGTGGATCGGTTGGAGCGGAGGCCCCGATTGTTTTAACAGGATCTGCCATCGGTTCCAATCTGGGAAGTGTTTTCAAGATGGAACACCGTACGCTGATGTTGCTAGTCGGTTGTGGTGCGGCAGGTGCAATTGCAGGTATCTTTAAGGCTCCGATTGCCGGACTTGTATTTACGTTGGAAGTACTGATGATCGACCTCACGATGTCATCTCTGCTTCCTTTGCTGATTTCCGCCGTAACGGCGGCAACCGTTTCTTATATCACGACCGGGACAGAAGCCATGTTCAAATTCAACCTCGACCAGGCTTTCGAACTGGAACGTATCCCTTATGTGATTCTGCTGGGTATTTTCTGCGGATTGATTTCTCTCTATTTCACACGGGCAATGAACTCTATAGAAGGGGTATTTGGGAAACTCAAGAACCCCTACCAGAAACTAGCTTTTGGTGGTGTGATGCTAAGTGTGCTGATCTTCCTTTTCCCTCCGCTCTATGGCGAAGGTTATGATACGATCAATCTTTTGTTGAACGGAACTTCAGCAGCGGAATGGGATACGGTCATGAACAACTCTATGTTCTACGGCTATAGTAATCTGTTGCAGGTTTATCTGATGCTGATTATTTTACTGAAAGTGTTTGCTTCCAGTGCGACGAACGGTGGCGGTGGTTGCGGTGGTATTTTCGCACCTTCGCTTTATCTGGGCTGTATTGCCGGATTCGTATTTTCCCATTTCAGTAATGACTTTGCCTTTTCTGCTTATCTGCCCGAAAAGAATTTCGCATTGATGGGAATGGCGGGTGTTATGAGTGGAGTCATGCATGCTCCGTTGACAGGTGTATTCCTGATTGCCGAACTGACCGGAGGTTATGACCTGTTTCTTCCCTTGATGATTGTATCTGTCAGTTCCTATCTGACGATTATTGCTTTCGAGCCTCATAGTATCTATTCGATGCGTCTGGCCAAGAGAGGGCAGCTCCTCACACATCATAAGGATAAGGCGGTCTTGACCTTGATGAAAATGGAGAATGTGGTGGAAAAAGACTTCGTGGTAGTGCATCCGGAAATGGATTTGGGCGAGTTGGTGAAAGCCATTGCCGCTTCCCATCGTAACGTGTTTCCGGTGACGGATAAAAAGACCGGTGAATTGTTGGGAATTGTCCTGCTCGATGATATCCGCAACATCATGTTCCGGCAAGAACTTTATCATCGCTTTACTGTTAATAAATTAATGACATCTGCTCCTGCCAAGATATTCGATACGGATGGAATGGAGCAAGTGATGCAGACATTTGATGATACCAAAGCATGGAATCTTCCGGTTGTCGATGAGGAAGGGCGCTATCAGGGATTTGTCTCCAAATCGAAGATATTTAACTCGTACCGTCAGGTATTGGTACATTTTTCCGAAGATTAACCGCAGGTGTACATTTTCAAGTATGGATGATACGGATTAAGCTTGTTGCTCTATGTAACTTCTGACTACCGTGAAATCCGCGTCATCCGTGCCTAAATAATATACTAAAGATGATGAAGAAAGAAGATTTAAGAATCGTTTATATGGGTACTCCCGATTTTGCGGTGGAGGCCCTGCGTCAATTGGTAGAGGGCGGCTATAACGTGGTAGGCGTGATAACGATGCCCGATAAGCCAGCCGGACGCGGACATAAAATTCAATATTCTCCTGTCAAGCAGTATGCTCTCGAACAGAACTTACCGTTGCTCCAGCCGGAGAAACTGAAAGATGAGGCTTTTGTGCAGGCCCTTCGTGACTGGAAAGCGGATCTTCAGATTGTGGTTGCTTTTCGTATGTTGCCGGAGGTGGTCTGGAATATGCCGCGGTTGGGTACTTTCAACCTGCACGCTTCGTTGCTTCCTCAGTATCGGGGTGCTGCTCCTATCAATTGGGCGGTTATCAACGGTGATACGGAGACTGGTATCACTACCTTCTTCCTGCAACATGAGATTGATACCGGAAAAGTGATTCAGCAGGTACGTGTACCTATTGCAGATACGGATAATGTGGAAGTGGTGCATGATAAACTGATGGTGCTTGGTGGAAAACTGGTACTTGAAACCGTAGATGCTATATTGAATGATACAGTGAAGCCGATTGCTCAGGAAGATATGGCAGTGGTAGGAGAACTTCGCCCTGCTCCAAAGATTTTTAAAGAGACTTGTCGGATTGACTGGCATTCTCCGGTGAAGAGGGTCTATGATTTCATTCGTGGACTGTCGCCTTATCCTGCTGCATGGAGTGAATTAGTCAGTCCGGAAGGAGAAGCGGTAGTAATGAAGATTTTTGAGAGCGAGAAGATTTATGAGGCACATCAGCTGGCTGTCGGAACAGTTGTGACAGATGGCAAGAAATATATAAAGGTGGCTGTGCCCGATGGATTTGTTTCTGTTCTATCTTTGCAGCTTCCCGGCAAGAAACGTCTGAAGACCGATGAATTGCTTCGTGGATTCCGCTTGTCGGATGGATATAAAATGAATTGATAGAATGAACTGACCACGGTCAAGCTAACTTAGAACTTAAAACAATAGAATGATGAAACCGATTATTTCTCCTTCCATCCTTTCTGCCGACTTTGGGTATTTGGCGAGAGACCTTGAAATGATAAACCGCAGTGAAGCGGAGTGGGTGCATATTGATATAATGGATGGGGTATTTGTTCCTAATATTTCATTTGGCTTTCCGGTGCTGAAGTATGTGGCGAAGCTGACTGACAAACCGTTGGATGTACATCTGATGATTGTCAACCCGGAGAAGTTCATTCCCGAGGTAAAGGCATTGGGGGCACATACGATGAATGTCCATTATGAGGCTTGTACTCATCTGCACCGGGTGATTCAGCTAATTAAAGAAGCCGGAATGCAGCCGGCCGTAACTATAAACCCGGCAACTCCTGTTGCTTTACTTCAGGATATTATTCAGGATGTATATATGGTGCTTGTTATGAGCGTAAATCCAGGATTTGGCGGACAAAAGTTCATTGAACATTCTGTAGAGAAAGTCCGTGAACTGCGTGCCTTGATAGAACGAACAGGTTCGAAAGCATTGATTGAAGTAGATGGTGGAGTGAATCTGGAAACTGGTGCCCGCCTGGTGGAAGCAGGGGCAGATGTACTGGTAGCCGGTAATGCAGTCTTTGGAGCACCGGACCCGGAAGAAATGATTCGTCAGTTACACAGGCTGTAACGAATACATTGAATACTGCCTGTTTACATCAGTATCCTTATATACGCCTGGTTATCCCGTGGATAGCAGGCGTTTTTTGTGGAGATTGGTTCTTTGATCAATCGGCGGAGCTACTTTGGAGCATTCTGGCCTTTTGTCTCTTTACCGGTCTGTCCATTGCTTTTTATTACTTGGAGCGTTATTCTCTCCGGTGGTGTTTCGGAGTTTCTGTCTTTGCTCTTTGTTTCGCAGGAGGATGGGGAAGTATCAGCTGGCAATTAAAACAAACGGTGTATGACTTTCCGGAAAAGGAAACTGTCTATCGGGTACAGTTAACGGATACTCCTGAAGCGAAAGAACGAACTTTGCTTTGTAGGGTATGGCTTGAAGGACAGCATGATTCATCATACGTATGTCCGATAGGACGGAAGGCGATTCTTTACTTACAGAAAGATTCATTGGTCACTCAATTGAAGGTGGGAGATGAGCTGTTTGTATCTGTCCGTATTTCTTCACCTGTCAATGGGGGGAATTTCGATGAATTTGACTATGTCCGGTATTTGATGCGGCATGGTATTAGTGGAACGGGCTATGTACCCTCCGGAAAGTGGGTGCGGGTGTCGTCATCCGCTGCGGCTTCTTCTCATGCTTCCGGTTTTCTTCATTTCATTCAATATACTGCCATTTCTTATCGGGAAAAGGTGATCGACCTTTATCGAAAGCTGGGATTTGAAGGAGATGAGTTGGCTGTACTCTCTGCGCTGACTGTAGGAGAAAAAGCCGATTTGAGCGAATCTATCCGTGAAAGCTATTCTGTATCCGGTGCCAGTCATATTTTAGCTTTATCCGGTTTGCACATCGGACTTTTATATGCTTTGTTCTTTCTTCTTCTGAAACCTCTTGTACGGAGGTGGCGGGGCATCCGATATTTCCGTTCCGTGCTGCTTCTTGTCTTATTGTGGTCTTTTGCCTTTTTTACGGGACTGTCTCCATCTGTAGTCCGTTCAGTAAGTATGTTTTCAATTTTGACAATTGCTGATCTGTTTGGGGGGCGGTCATTGTCTTTGAATACACTGGCTGCTACTGCATGGGTAATGTTGCTTGGTAATCCGGCCTGGTTATTCGATATTGGTTTTCAATTATCTTTTCTCGCGGTGCTTTCTATTTTGTTGCTTCAGAAGCCTGTCGGTCGGCTGTTACCTGTGAAGAACCGAATAGGAAAATATGTATGGGGATTGATGAGCGTATCCATAGCGGCGCAAATAGGGACCGCCCCACTTGTGCTGCTTTATTTTTCCCGCTTTTCCACTCATTTCCTGCTGACTAATTTAGTGGTTATTCCTTTGGTAACCCTGACTTTATATACTGCCGTCTTTATGCTTTGTCTGACTCCGTTGCCTGCCGTTCAGTACCTTGTGGCAGAAGTAGCCAGATTCTTATTGAAAGCGCTGAATGGTTTTGTCCGATGGATTGAACAATTGCCTTATGCCTCTTTGGATGGTATCTGGGTTTATCAGTTGGAAGTACTGGGCATCTATATATTCTTTCTACTCTTCTTTTATTATTCAAAGACCCGGAGATTCCGGAACTTAGTCATTTGTCTTTCTTTCCTGTTGTGTCTGGGTATCTGTCACACAGTAATGTATGGGTATGACCGTCCTCATTCAAGCCTTGTATTTTATAATGTCCGTGGTTGTCCGGTGGTGCATTGCATCGGAGAGGACAGGCGCTCTTGGTTGAGCTATGCTGATACTTTGTCAGATAAGCATCGATTGCAGATGGTAGCTGCTAATTATTGGAGTCGTCATCAACTCCTGCCTCCGGTAGAAATTACGGCTGATTGTCAGGGAGTTGATTTCTCCCGTCATCAGCAGATCGTGTTTTATCACGGTTGTCGCATTTGCATGGTGACTGACAATCGTTGGCGAAACAAATCTGCCGTTTCACCGTTATCTATTAATTACATGTACTTGTGCAAAGGTTATAGTGGTCGTCTGGAAGAACTGACCAGACTTTTTTCTCCATCCTTTATCCTATTGGATGCTTCCCTCTCAGATGATCGCAAACGGCTCTTCCGGGAGGAATGTGAGAGGCTGGGTTTACATTTTCTCTCTTTGTCCGAAGAAGGTTCTGTGCGGTTTTTGCTCTAAGTACAAAGAATTATCGTACATTTGCAACTCGAAAAAGAATATGGTATGTTGACTAAAGTAATCGAACAGGCTAAAATCGACCATTTTACAAAATGGTTTGAACGCGCTGACAAAATAGTAATCGTTTCTCATGTATCGCCCGACGGCGATGCTATCGGCTCTTCACTAGGGCTTTATCACTTTCTCGATTCACAAGAGAAAACAGTAAATGTAATTGTTCCTAACGCTTTCCCCGATTTCCTGCGTTGGATGCCGGGAAGTAAGGATATCCTTTTATATGATCGTTATAAAGACTTTGCGGACAAACTGATTGCCGAAGCTGATGTGATCTGCTGTCTGGATTTTAATGCCTTAAAACGTATTGATGACATGGCAGATGCTGTTGCTGCTTCTCCCGCGCGCAAAGTGATGATCGACCATCATCTTTATCCCGAAGAATTCTGTAAGATCACCATGTCTTATCCTAAGATATCTTCCACTTCAGAATTGATATTTCGTCTGATTTGCCGTATGGGGTACTTTAGTGATATCTCAAAGGAAGGCGCAGAATGTATCTATACTGGTATGATGACGGATACAGGTGGTTTTACCTACAATTCCAACAATCGCGAGATCTATTTTATCATCAGCGAACTCCTTTCAAAAGGGATTGATAAAGACGATATCTATCGCAAAGTGTACAATACTTATTCGGAGAGCAGATTGCGTCTGATGGGGTATGTGTTGTCAAATATGGTGGTTTACTCAGATTACAATGCCGCATTGATATCGCTGACAAAGGAAGAACAAAGTAAGTTTGACTATATAAAAGGTGATAGTGAGGGTTTTGTGAATATTCCCCTCACAATCAAAAACGTTTGTTTCTCCTGTTTCTTGCGGGAAGATACAGAGAAGCCGATGATCAAGATTTCTCTTCGTTCAGTCGGTACTTTCCCATGCAATCAGCTCGCTGCCGAATTCTTTAATGGGGGTGGTCATTTGAACGCTTCGGGCGGTGAATTTTTCGGAACGATAGAGGAGGCGAAAGCCGTTTTCGAACAGGCACTGGAGAAATATAAACCTTTGTTGACAGCCAAAAGCTAAGAATGGAAGGTTAAAAGTAGACAGAGAAAGGTTAAAAGTTACCAACTTTCAACTTTCCCCTTTCATCTTTCAATGAATTTGAGATACATTTGTGCAGAATATAGCTAAATAACAGATAATGAAGAAACTTGTATTTTTATTTCTCTCTTTGTTGGCAGCCGGAGGTATATTCCAGGCGTGCGACGATTCAAAGACTTACGCTGAAATGTTGGAGGACGAAAAGAATGCGGTGAATAAATTCATCAAGGATAAAGGAATCCGGATCATTTCACAGGACGAATTTGAGAAGAATGATACTGTCACCAATTTGGACCGGAATGAATATGTAGCCCTTTCCGATGGTGTATATATGCAGATTGTAGATCGTGGAAGTGCTGAAAACAAAACGGGTACTTTTGCAAACAACAATGAGATTTGTGTTCGTTATATCGAGGAAGATATAATGACACGTGACACTACTTGTTTCAATGTTTTTCTGGAAGAGTGGGGAGATGCAAATCAGCTTTATACGAATCCTGCTGTATTCCGTTATGTAGCTGAAGGCAGCTATGTGTATGGTACTTTCATTCAGATGGACTATTACTGGGCAAGCTACTACCAGTCAACAGCCGTACCTGCAGGCTGGTTGCTGGCGTTACCGTTTGTGCGCAACTATGCTCACGTACGTTTGATCGTTCCTTCCAAGGTAGGACATTCGTCAGCGCAACAATACGTCAATCCATACTATTATGATATTTGGACATTCAGCAAAGCACTGAATTAAAACACCAATATAAATCTTAGTTAAAAACCTATGACTCTAATCAAATCTATCTCTGGAATCCGCGGAACTATTGGCGGAATAGCGGGTGAGGGACTAAATCCGCTTGATATTGTAAAATTCACCTCGGCTTATGCTACTTTGATTCGTAAGACCTGCAAAGCGCAAAGCAACAAGATTGTAGTGGGACGCGACGCTCGCATCTCTGGTGAAATGGTAAAAAACGTAGTTGTTGGTACATTGATGGGAATGGGATGGGACGTTGTAGACATTGATCTGGCTTCCACTCCGACTACAGAATTAGCTGTGACGATGGAAGGTGCCTGTGGCGGTATCATCTTGACAGCCTCTCATAATCCCAAACAGTGGAATGCACTGAAACTACTCAACGAACACGGCGAATTTCTGAATGCGGAAGAAGGTAACGAAGTGCTTCGCATTGCTGAGGCTGAAGAATTCGATTATGCCGATGTAGACCACCTGGGCTCTTATCGCAAAGATCTGACTTACAATCAAAAACATATTGACAGTGTGCTGGCTCTCGATTTGGTGGATGTAGAAGCGATCAAGAAAGCTGATTTTCGTGTAGCTATCGACTGTGTGAACTCTGTAGGAGGTATTATCCTTCCGGAACTTTTAGAACGTCTGGGCGTGAAGCATGTAGAGAAACTCTATTGCGAACCCACTGGAAATTTCCAGCACAATCCTGAACCGCTTGAAAAGAACTTGGGTGATATCATGAACCTGATGAAAGGTGGAAAAGCCGATGTTGCTTTTGTGGTAGATCCGGATGTTGACCGTCTGGCTATGATTTGCGAGAACGGTGTCATGTATGGTGAAGAATATACATTGGTGACTGTAGCCGATTATGTATTGAAGCATACTCCGGGTAATACGGTCTCTAATTTGAGTTCTACCCGTGCGTTGCGCGATGTAACTCGCAAATATGGAATGGAATATAGCGCTTCAGCTGTAGGAGAAGTAAATGTAGTAACCAAGATGAAAGCTACAAATGCCGTAATCGGTGGTGAAGGAAACGGTGGAGTAATCTATCCGGCCAGCCATTACGGACGTGATGCTTTGGTAGGTATCGCTTTATTCCTCAGCCATCTGGCTCATGAAGGAAAGAAAGTGAGCGAACTTCGCGCTACTTATCCTCCTTACTTCATCGCCAAGAACCGTGTAGATCTGACTCCGGAGATTGATGTAGATGCTATTCTGGCTAAAGTAAAGGAAATCTATAAGAACGAAGAAATCAATGATATCGACGGTGTAAAGATTGACTTTGCGGATAAATGGGTACATTTGCGTAAGAGTAATACGGAACCGATTATTCGTGTGTATAGCGAGGCTTCCACAATGGAGGCTGCTGAGGAGATCGGACAGAAGATTATGGATGTAATCAATGAACTAGCCAAGTAGACAACGATTTATTTGTTGTGAAGATATAGAGAAGGGAGAACTTATTTATAAGTTCTCCTTTTTTTATGGTCTCCTGTTCCGTTTTAACTGTTAATATAGGAGTTGTCTTGGCGAAGACAGAAGAAAGTTTTGGAAATCTGCGACTGAAAATATACCTTTGTCACATTATACATCTGTTTAGTTATCAATATGCTATGAAAAAATACTTACTCCTGATCTTTGTTATATTGATTCATTCATTTGCTGTCTTGGCTGATAATGTAAAGGATACTTATCTTTTCCGTAAGGTGGATTATCAGTTAGGGTTATCTAATAGTGCTGTATTGTCCCTTTTTCAAGATAATGAGGGGTTGATGTGGTTTGGTACTTACGATGGTGTAAACTGTTACGACGGGAAAAGTATGGAAGTCTTTCGTTCGGACTTTTCGGAACAAAAGACTTTGAGCAATAATGTCATTCATTCTATCCAGCAGGCTGACAGTAGTTGCTTGTGGATTACCACTCATTTAGGTGCCAACCGTTTCTCCAAAGATTCGCGTCAAGTGATTTGTAACTATGAGTTCGGCGGTGATTTTGTAATTCACTCCAATCCGAAGGGGAATACCTGGGCTTTGGGGTATGGATGGATTTCCTATTATAATACCCATCATCGTCGTTTTGTCAATGTGCCGATGCCGGACATTCATATGCTGAAGGTAGATACCCGTGCTTTTGTGACGGATGAGGGCGAGTTATATCTTTTCCCTTATCAGAGCGGCGATCTTTACCGTTTTTCTTTGAGTTCTTTTGATCAGGATACGTTGAGTACCCGGCTTGATGTCACTCCTTCCCGTTTCCACTCGAAAACGATAGAATACGTCTGTTACCAGAACGGCGTATTCTGCTTCTATGATTCCGATAAGGATTTATTTGTATATGATATCTCCAGAAAGTCGAAGATATATATACGTAACATTGGCGATATGGTGCGGAAGTATGGGACAATTTCCGGTATTGTACCTTTCCATGAAGATATTATGGTTGCTTTCCAGACAAATGGGCTGATACGTCTGCGCATGTCACAGAAATATGCCGAAGAAGTAGTTAATCGTAATATACGGATTTTTGCCATCTATAATGATCCCCGACAGGGAGTATTGTGGATAGGGTCTGACGGACAAGGAGCAATTATGTATTCAAGGAAATACTCCATTGCTACCAATGTGATGCTGAATAGTCTGTCACCGAATCTGAGTCGGCAGGTAAGATCTGTTTTGACCGATAAGTATGGAGGGCTTTGGTTTGGCACCAAAGGGGACGGGCTGTTGCACATCCGGAATTATCGCGATGGTGTACAGGTTGCCAATGCAGAAATTTATTCACCTGATGGCAAGCAGAATGTGTCTTCTTATGTCAAACTGGACCGGGAATTTCAAGTGTATGCCATGACGGAAAGCCGTTATATGAATGGATTTTGGATAGGTACTGGTTCATCATCGGGGCTATGTTATTATTCTTTTGACGATGGACGATTGCATGAACTTACGTTGGAAAAGACACAGGAGATAGATGAGGTACATTCTATATTTGAAGCGAATGATACTACATTATATGTAGCTTCATCAGGAAGTGGCTTTTGTAAAGTGATACTTGATAAAGGTAAACCGGGAGATATTCGGATAAAGTCGAGCAAGCATTATCGTTTCTTCTATGAGCAGCAGGAACTCAATCTTTTTTATAGTATGGTATCCGAAGGTGACTCCTTATTGTGGCTAGGCAGTCGGCAGCGGGGATTGATACGCTTCAACAGAGAGACGGATGAGTATCAGATTTACTCATTGAATGAAATGTTGCATAAGTCGGTTGATGATATTCTCTGTCTGCATTGGTATAAAAAAGATCAATTATATGTAGGTACTACCTCCGGTTTGGTGCGTGTCACCTTTAGAGGACGCAAGCTTGAAGCGGACTATATCGGACGCGAACATGGATTGCTTAATGACATGATTCATAGTATTCTCGAAGATGATAACGGATTACTCTGGCTGGGGACTAACCGGGGGCTTATCAAGTTCAATCCGGATAATTCATTCTCGCATGCTTATTATTATAGTGGCGGCATACAGATCGGAGAGTTCAGTGATGATGCCTATTATCATTGTCCCTATACCGGTAACCTTTTCTTCGGAGGAATCGATGGATTGCTTTATTTGGATAAGAAAGTTTCTGCGGTCCCCGAATATTATCCGGAAATATTGTTGCGTAAGTTAGTGATTGAGAAGACATCTGTCAATCTGCAGGACCACTATTTGCCCGACAGGAAAGGTCTGGAAATGAAAGGTGCGAAGGTGTCTTTCTCCCTTTTCTTTGTGGTGCCCGATTATGCCAGTGGCGGTGACGTGGAATACTCATACATACTTGAGGGATATGACAAGGATTGGGGAGCTTTCAGCAGTGTCAACGAAGCATCCTATTTTAATGTTCCCTCCGGGCACTATCTCTTTAAGGTACGATACAAGAAAGATGTATTTGCTACGGAATACAAAACCTTTTCCATTCCGGTTTACATTCTGCCGCCCTGGTATCTGACGGTGTATGCATATATTATTTATTTGCTGCTGGGGCTTGTATTGACGATCTATGTGATTCACTTGTTCCGCAAGTATTTCCGTCACGAACGGGTGTTGCAGGAATTACTGGAAACGGAGCACCGTAACACTTCTCTGGTGGCAGACAGTTATAAAGAACGTGAAGTACTCGACAATTGTACTCTTATTTATCAGGCATGCGACCGGTTGAATGACAAGAGTCTTTCACCGGTTGAGCATACTGCGAAAGTAAATCAGATTCGTGAATCCGTCATGGCATTGCTTTTTGGCGTTGGTGTCGGAGATGAGTGCTTCCGCCTGTTGTCCTCGTTGCAATTTTCTGTTACGGGCCGGCTGTATATGTTGAAATTGGCGGAAGAAGTACATCGTGTACTGGAAAAGGAAGGTTACCATATGTCTCTCATTCGTCTGGATATCCCGGACAGTTTTACTTTTCCTGCCTATAAAAACGCATTACGCTGTATTCTTTATTTTAGTTACCTCTATATAGCCAGCCGGAACGGGGCGGAAGTGTCTCTGACCGCAAAAGAGGAAGATAACAGAATGCTGCTGTCGTTTTTTTCCTCCGACCATACGGTAAAGGGATTGTATGATGTACTATCCGATCAGGAACCTTTGCCCGTAAAAGGAAAAGATTCGGATGACCAGTTCCGTATCAGGACGATGCAGCGTTTCGTCTTTTCGGCATTGAAACAGCAAAACTGCACTCTCTTTTATGCCACTGATGCAGAGCAGGTGAACAGGCTGACCATTACTTTTGATCCGGCTGCTATCGCAGAGCAGAACGAAACTCGTCAAACGGTTTTATTACTGGAAGACAGAGAGGAGATGATTTGGCTGATAAGCGGACTACTATCCGATGAGTATGAAGTACGTCCGGTGAGAAGTATACAAGCGGCATTTGATGAGATGCATACTTCAGCTCCGGCATTGTTTCTGGTAGATATGCTGATGTATACCGATGCGGAGAGCACTTTCATGAAATACATCAATAAGAATCGTTCAATGCTTTCAAAGACTGCATTTATTCCGATGCTGACCTGGAAAGTCAGTACGTCTATGCAACGCGAACTGATTTTGTGGGCAGATTCCTATCTTGTCCTTCCTTATGACATACCCTTCCTGAAAGAAACTATTCATAAAACATTCTATGGGAAGCGGGAAGCCAGACAGGTATATCTGGAAGAGCTGGAGGGCTGGAGCAATTCCATTGTCTGTACTACTGCTGAGCAAGCAGATTTTGTTCGGAAATTCCTGCAGGTGGTAGAGCAGAATCTGGATCGCGAAGATTTGGGATCTACTTTTGTAGCGGAGCAGATGTTGATGAGTCCCCGTCAGTTTTACCGTAAACTGAAGGAGATATCGGGAATGTCTCCAAGTGATCTGATTAAAGACTATCGGATGGAAAAGGCTGCCAGGTTATTGCGTGATGAAGCGTTGTCGATACAGGAAGTCATTGCTGATGTCGGTATTTCCAGCCGTGCTTATTTCTATAAGGAATTTACCCGTAAGTTTGGCATGACTCCGAAAGTGTACAGAGAAAAAACTCTGGAGAATGACGGACGTAAGGGCCGGGAATGAGGAATAAGACCGGACCGGCAGTCGGGTACAGGCTGTCGGTAAAGACTCAATTCTATGCTGGACTATGCTGTTTGTCATGGAAAACGCCCTTGTACTCTCTTTTTCAAAAGGACTATCTATATTGTTGATATATAGAGTGCTATGCTGTACTCTGTTTTACCATTTGTACTTTAAACAGACATTCTTTTTCCTCCCTGCTTTTTGGCGTACAGGAGTATTCGGTTTCCTCGTCTATTCCTTTAATTTGCATCAACGTGATAAACGTATTTGATAACCTTATTAATTAATTAAAAACAAGTAGTATGAATTTGTTTGAAATGAAAAAACATCGCATCAGGTCATTATGGCTACTGCTATTGTTACTTACGTGTAGCGTAACAGTATGGGCGCAAGGAAGTTCCGTCACAGGCCGTGTCTCTGATGAAAAAGGAGAACTGCTCATAGGGGTGAGTGTTCAGGAAAAAGGTACAACGAATGGTACCATTACCGATATGAACGGTCAGTATACCTTGAAGCTTTCAACAGGGAATCCTATTCTGCTCATATCTTATATAGGATATAAGCCGCAAGAGGTAAAGGTAGCAAAGCAAAAAATCGTAGATGTCGTTTTGGTGGAAGATGTGTCGTCACTGGATGAAGTGGTAGTAGTGGGTTACGGCAATCAGCGTAAAGTATCCGTGGTAGGCGCTCAGTCTACGATGGATGTGAAAGACATTAAGATGCCTGCTGCAAGTCTGTCTTCTGCTATTTCCGGACGCATTGCCGGGGTGGTTGCCGTTCAGCGTAGCGGCGAACCCGGTCACGATGAATCGGATATCTGGATTCGTGGTTTATCTTCCTTGCTCGGACAGAGTTCCAGTCCCCTTGTGCTCGTTGATGGGGTAGAACGTAGTTTCAACAATATCGACCCTGAAGATATCGAATCGTTTACAGTGCTGAAAGACGCTTCCGCAACTGCAGTATATGGTGTACGTGGTGCCAACGGAGTCGTGATTGTGAAAACCAAACCCGGTAAAGTAGGCAAACCGCAGTTTAGTGTGGACTATTACGAAAGTTTTACCCGTCTGACCAAGAAGGTAGATATGGCAGATGCCTACACTTACATGGATGCACGTAACGAGGCGCAGATGAATACAAGCGGTACACTTAAATACTCGGCTGCTTATATCGAAGCGACAAAGAAGTCCAACGGTTTATTGCCGAATGACAATCCCCGTTTGTATAATCCTTACCTGTATCCGGCCATCGACTGGGCAGATAACCTGTTCAACGACTGGGGACACAACCGTCGCGGGAATATTAATATCCGTGGGGGGGTGCCTAATGCAAACTACTATGCTTCATTGAGTTACTATGGAGAAACCGGTATGACCCGCAACTTCAAGCTGGAGAACTACAATACTCAGATGAAGTACGACCGTTATAACTTCACCTCCAACCTGAATCTGAAGCCGACTTCCAAAACGATGGTTGATCTGGGTTTTTCCGGATATCTGGGACAGGGACATTATCCGCAGAGCAGTACCAGCTCACTGTACGCAGCCTGTATGGATGTGAATCCGGTTATTTATCCTTTGTTGCTGCCCAACGGTACCGTGTCCGGTATCAACTCACAGCAAAAGTTCAACCCTTACGGTCTGCTGGCTCGCGGAGGTTATTATGATGAATTTTCCAGCCAGTTAAATTCTAATATCCGCGTGAAGCAGGACTTGGATTTCTGGAAGTGGAGCAAAGGACTTTCCGCTTCTGCCATGGTAGCTTTCGATACTTACAATTCACGTAAGAGAAAGTATAACCGGAATGAACCGATGTACACCTTTGCCGGTAAAACGGACGAAAACGGAATCTGGATAGAAGACACCTTGTTTGATGAAGAAACAGGCGATTACCTCTACTCGGTGCTGAAAGAAGCGGATGGTAGCCTGTCACTTCAGACACCGGAGCAATGGAGCAGCCGCACGGTGTATACAGAAGCATCCTTGAACTATGACCGTAGTTTCGGTGCTCATCGGGTAGGAGGTCTGTTGCTTTACAATCAGAAAGTGTATTGGGATTTGAATGCGACGGATGTCATTGGCGGTATGCCTTACAAGCAACGCGGTTTTGCCGGACGTGCCACTTATTCATGGAACGACCGTTACTTCGCAGAATTCAATCTCGGTATCAATGGTTCGGAGAACTTCAGTCCGGGCAAGCGTTATGGTGTCTTCCCTGCTTTTGGTCTGGGATGGGCAGTCTCCAATGAATCTTTCTGGAATCCGGTCCGCAAATACATTTCCTTCCTCAAATTCCGCTATACGGACGGATGGGTCGGCAGTGATACCGCAACAGGCAGACGCTTCATGTATCAGGGGGTGTTCACCGGTCTGACAGGAACCATGTTCGGAACCAATTATACAAGTGCCAACGGTTATGGAGAAGAAAAGTATGGTGTAAATGTCACTTGGTCTAAATCCAGAAAGCAAGACTTGGGTATCGATATCAAGTTCCTGAATGATAATCTGTCCTTTGTAGTCGACTTTTTCAAGGAACGTCGCGACAACATCTTCCTGCAACGCAGTACAATCCCCAGCTACGCCGGATGGATCGAAAACCCTTATGCTAATCTGGGTGTCGTAGAAAATAAAGGTATAGAGCTGGCGATGGACTATACACAACGGCTGGGTAAGAAGACATTCCTTACGGTACGTGGCAATCTGACTTTCAATAAAGACAAGATTATAGAGAACGACGAACCGCCGGTAGACTATCCTTGGATGGAGACACGCGGTACGAATGTAAATGCGACTTGGGGATTCATAGCCGACGGACTCTTTACCAGTCAGGCGGAGATTGAAGACCATGCCACCCAGTTCGGAACCGTACATGTAGGCGATATCAAATACCGGGACTTGAACGGAGACGGTGTGATTGACAACTATGACAAGACGGTCATCGGACGCGGTGATGTCCCCAGAATCTATTACGGATTCGGTGCCGACCTACAGATCGGAGACTTTTCTATCAGCGCCCTGTTTCAGGGAACCGGACAGGCCGACCGCTATCTGGACGGCATTTGTATCAAGCCTTTCTGGGATGACGAAGGCCGTGACAATGTCTTTGCCAACATCCACGACCGCTGGAGTCCCGACGATCCGACCAATCAGGATGTGTTCTATCCGCGCATGTATGTCGGCAGTGACGCCAACACGAACAATGTTCAGAAAAGTTCGTGGTGGGTGAAAGACGTCAGCTTCCTGCGTCTGAAGCAACTGAACATATCCTACAATATACCGAAAAAGCTGCTGGACAGATGTTTCCTCAAAAGTGCAAGCGTCTACCTCATGGGTACGAATCTGCTTACCTTCTCTAACTTCAAGCTGTGGGACCCGGAACTGAATACGAGCAACGGAACAGCTTATCCGAATGTATCCAGCTATTCGGTCGGAGTCAAGTTTAGTTTTTAACCCTAAAGTCAAATAATCGTTATGAAGAATAGAATAAAACAATACCTGTTGGCTGCATCGATGTGTGTCGGACTGACTGCTTGCAGTGATTTCTTTGAACCGATTCCCGGTGTACAGTTTGGACTGGACGAAACGTTTGCCTCCAAGCAAAGGACGGAAGAATATCTGAACAATGTATACAGCTACGTGCGTGAAGTGACAGATGCCATTCATCCGAACACCTACGGAGGTATCTTTACGGAAGCATCGTTGGACGGAGCAAACCGCTGGAACAAAACGTATGCGGAATGGACCAACGGCTCCTTTAACTCCGCTTCAGCTCAGGCAAGTGAATACTTCTCAAAGTACTATCAGGCAATAGCCAAAGCAAGTACGTTCATCCAGAACGTAGATAAATGTACAGAAGCCGCCGCCTCTACACGTGGAAAGTGGAAATCGGAAGCACGTGCATTGCGGGCATACTATTATTTTGAATTGCTGCGCCTTTACGGTCCCATTCCGTTGATTGGCGAAGATCCCATTCCTTTGGACGCTTCCTTGGAAGAACTGATTAAAGAACGTAATTCGGTAGATGAATGCGTAAACTTCATTGCTACGGAATTGCAGAGCGCCATTGATTCCGGCGATTTGCTCCAGAGAGCCGGAAAGGCAAACCTGGGACGTATGGATGTCGCCACTTGTATGGCACTCAAGGCAAAGCTGTACCTCTATTGGGCAAGTCCGCTTTTCAACGGAAATACGGATCAGGCGTCAGTCAAGAATAAAGACGGCAAACAACTTTTCCCTCAGACCGAAGATAACTCCAAATGGGCTCAGGCACGCGATGCATATGAACGGTTTATGACCTTCGCAACCGGACAGGGATACAAGCTGACCGAGGTCTATACGAATGGAAAACTGGACCCTTATGCTTCGTGCAGGGCTGCGGGCGAGTTTTTCACCACAACCTGGGAAGCTGTTGATGAACTGATTTTTGTGAAGCTGAGAGATTTGTACGACTATACCTACTGGGTATGTCCTAAGTTTACCGACTTCCAGGATACTGACGTGACTGGCGGCGGTGGCTATTATACAACACAGGAAACGGTAGACCTGTTCTTTACGAAAGACGGACTGACCATCGAAGAAGATCCCAGCTATGACAAATTCGAGGGCATACCGGGCGCCAACAACTTCACATCCGGAAGATATTATGACCCCAATAACCCTTCCCGTCTTTACTTTGACGCCGATAAGTCCAAAGTGCTGAAACAGTGGAAAGACCGTGAACCGCGCTTTTATGTGAATATTACCTATAGCGGCTCTATCTGGCTGAACGAAGGTAAGTACAATGAGGAAATGCGCACAGACTTCACCAACGGTGCAAACGGAACCTGCGGCAAGTCCAAAGCCTCCGGCGACTGTCCGGATTCGGGATACTTGATCCGTCGGGGTGCGAAAGCCTCCAACAACAACGGTTCGAAACACTTCTCTCCGGTACTTCGTCTGGCAGATATGTATTTGGGATATGCCGAAGCACTTTGTATGTGCAGCGATCTCGACAATGCCCTGACTTATCTGAATAAAATCCGGGTCCGTGCAGGCATTCCCGAATATACGTTTACCGCAACAGCCGGTAAGATAACCTGTCCGAAGACACAGACCGACCTGCTGAACCGTATCCGCCGCGAACGTCTGGTTGAACTAGTCTTCGAATGGAACCGCTATTTCGATGTGCGTCGCTGGAAAGTGGCGGAAGGACAGAATGATCCCGAACATTGGATCTATCCGGCATATCACACCGGAGGCGAAGGAGGCAAAGTATACGGTATGAATATGGACAAGGATTATCCGGCATTCTTCGAAAGGACCTCTTTTGAGACTCGTGTAGCATTTACGAAAAAGCAATATTTCATGCCGATACCTTATGATGACCTCCGTCGTATCCCGTTGCTGGTACAAAACCTGGGATGGTAATACGATATTTGAACAATAACGCTTAAACAAGAAGATTATGAAACATTGGAAAGATATAGCTTTCGGGTTGTTTGTCTCACTGACACTGGCTGCCTGCTACGGTGAGGAAGACAGCTTCGCAACTCCTGACATCTATAAAGATTATCAGCCTGTACTGAAAGACGGGAATACCGTAGCCGGATATGCGGCTGCTCCTCTCAAAGAGGCGAAATATGATGAGGTGCTGAATGAACTTTACCTCACGTGGGACGGCAGTAACTCCGGTTGGGAAAAGAGAGATGAATATGTGGGAGTGGAAGTAGAATTCAACTCCCTGCTCTCCGGCAAAAAGATAAAGCGCGTCATGATACCGAATGTCGGTGATTTTGGCAACTTGACTGTGAAAAGGCGGGACTATGGCAACGAGCCGACCACTCTGCGTCTGAGTAAATATCGTACAGTAGTGGTTACAGACCGTTACGGTGTAGAGGAACTTCGTTTCCGCTCTATCTACAAAGATGCCGACGGGGCCCGGCAGACAAGTGACTGGACGAATCTGAGCGATCAGGCGGATAAGTATGAACTTCAAGTGGATATGAACTATGTTGCCTGGCAGTATTTTAAAACCAGCCAGGCGGCACAAGTTCAGATTTCCTTTGAGAGTGATTCGGAGATACGTCCCGTTTCTGCATTGTATAATCTGATAGGTAACGGAGACGAGGCTGCTACTCAGGAAGAGTTCCGGAAATGGTATTATATGGATTGTGCGGCTATGTCATTCGACCCCTATAATCTGGCTTTCGACCCTTACAGCAAACTGCGTGTTTTTATCAAGAAAGACCAGACCGGAGGAGCGTATGCGATAGATTACCCCACCCATAACGAAGGAAGAGGTATTGTTTATCCGGCTTCGGAAAGCAATCCGAACGATGCGTGGTGGAAATTGCCGGACATGCAGCATGTGTTTATGCACGAGATGGGGCACTGCGTGCAGTGGATGCCCAAACAAGGGAAATACATCATGGAAGGTGTGCAGGATTGTGACCGGCAGGGGTATCAGGAAGGATGGCCGGACGCTGTGAAAGTAGCGAGCAAAGGATATATTCTGGCTACGCAAAAAGAAGAGTATCAGGCCGCTATCGCCAAGTCTTACCGGAATCCGCAGAGTGATAAATACTTTGTCTGGCAGGTTGACTACAATACTTCCGGTGCTTTTATGAGCTGGCTGCGTCTTTATAATGGCGACTTCGTGCGTATGTTGCCGTGGACGGTGCTGATGGACGAACTGACCAACCAGTGGAGCCTGGAGGATGCGGTGAAGTATATCCTGAAGGAGAGCTACCCGGACCTTACGATGGAAGAACTCTGGAACGAATACAAGACAGAGGTGGAAGTGTTCCTGCAAAATAACTAATAGAGCAACCTTTAAAAAACAACTATGATGAAGAAAGTATTATTTGCATTAGCTGTGCTGTGCACGGGCTTTTGGAGTTGCAATACCTTGGATTTGAATGACGTGGGCTACGGAGATGGTGACCGTCTGAAGGCTTCCTCCGTTAAAGAAATATTGTATGGCACAGCCGATGGCTGTTGGAAAGCTGACTATCAGGGGCACGAGTTTTACTTCCAGTTTCATGAAGACGGAACAGTAACACTGGATTCGGACTTTCTGGAGATGGCGGTAGAAGGAAAAACATCATTCTCTGCCAAAGGTAAGGAAGTGGCACTGGATATTGAGAATTGCGATGTCCATCTGCAAAACCTGGGAAGTGAATTTGTAGATACCAAGTTTGTCGTATCAGAGATTCCGGCAGAAGGAGAGGCACCGCAGCTGAACTTATACGGTGAATCTACCGGCAATACCATTGAACTGCAGCCGACTACACAGGCATACATCGATGGCAAAGTCGCTTCAAAAGCGGACTTTACCGAACTCTTCGAGAAAAACTTATTGGATAATCAGTCCATCTGTGACGCTTCCGGCAATTTTATCGGTTATTATGGCCTGGTACTGAATGGTGTCAACGATCTTTCTGTCAAAGTAATAACGATTGAAAACAAAGATGGAAACGATGCGAACGGCCATACGCAATACTATGAATCGAAATTGACGAAAGAAGGGCAAATCTTCAAACTGGATACGCCGGTGGAACAGATTAAATCGGTGAACGGAGCCACTTATGCCTTCAAAGCCATTGACTGCACCGGTGATGCGGTGGCGGTAGACGGTATGTCAAATGTAACCCTGACCTCCAACAAGGGAGCGGTCAATGACTTCGACTATGTGACTTCCGGAGGAAAATTTACACTCGGAAAAGCGCAGGATCACGGTGCCGCTTGCGATGAAATATGGGCGGGAACAGGCGGACAGGCTACAAGCTCCGGCGGAACAATCGCCGATATAAATGCCATGAGTTATGACTACGGATGGAATGGAAGTCCGAAACAAAGACCGCTCGTTATCTGGACATGGTGGTTTGCAAACCTCGCTTTCCCGAGCAGTGAAGAAGGAGCAAGCATCCTGATGAATAATTCCGATAAAGACCGTGTCCTATTTAAGAACATATCCGGCAGCGGACAGACCTGTGGCGGCGGTACTCTTAATGCGACGGAAGTGGCCGAGATAAATGCCTACTGTAAAGACCTTATAGATACTTGGTTCAATGAGAAAGGACTTTTTGTCGTTCGTCACGACCGTCAGAGTGCAGGAGATAAATTCTACATCTATCTTTTGTGTCCCGATACGGAAGCCACTTCGAAAGGTGGAATGTGGATGAAGTATCAGAGAGACTGAGAATGAATGTGGATAAGATAGTATAAGCTGATGATGCTGATGTACTTAACTAATTAATAATTAATAAATGAATAGATGATGAAAAGACTGTTTTTACTGATGATCCTAAGTGTAACTTCGGTGTTATGCTTGAATGCTCAAACCAAGTCGTTGCACCAGCTGCAACAGGAATTCGTTGATTTACGCTGTGGTATGTTCATTCATTTCAACATGCCGACCTTCTTTAATGAGGACTGGCCGGACCCGGATGCTGCTCCCGAGCTTTTCAACCCTGTCAGGATGGACTGCAAACAATGGGCAAAAGCGGCAAAATCAGCTAACATGACCTACGGATGTCTGACAACGAAACATCATAGCGGTTTCTGTATATGGGATACTAAAACGACAGATTATAGCGTAATGAGCAGCCCCTTCAAGCGTGACGTGGTAAAAGAATACGCCGACGCATTCCGTGCCGAAGGGATGAAAGTGATGCTCTATTATTCGATCCTCGATACGCATGCCCGGCTGCGTCCCAAGTGTATAACTCCGCAGCATATCGAAATGATCAAGGAGCAACTTCGCGAACTGTTGACCAACTATGGTGAAATAACAGCTTTGATTATTGACGGTTGGGATGCCCCGTGGTCACGTATCTCTTACGATGACGTACCTTTTGAAGATATTTATCGTCTGGTCAAATCAATCCAGCCTAACTGTCTGGTGATGGATCTGAATGCAGCGAAATATCCTGCCGAGGCTTTGTTTTACACGGACATCAAGTCTTACGAACAAGGAGCCGGACAGCATATCTCGAAAGATACCAACCGTCTGCCTGCCTTGTCTTGCCTGCCGTTACAGCAGAACTGGTTCTGGAAAGAAAGTTTCCCGACTACCCCTGTGAAGTCTCCGGCACAAATGGTCAATGACAACATCATCCCGATGGGCAAATCCTACTGTAACTTTATCCTGAACGTGGCTCCCAACAGAGACGGCTTGATGGATGCCAACGCATTGAGAGCTCTGAAGGAAATAGGTAAACTGTGGAAGAACGATGGTCGTGTGGCAACGGTTCCTGAAGCGGATGCTCCTATTATCTCTTCCAATATTGCCAAATATCAGCCTGCCGAAGGTACATGGAGCAGTGACTATGCTATCATGGACTTTGCCAATGACGATGATTTCGGGACTTGCTGGAATTCTAATTCTGAAGTGAAGGTGCCCTGGTATTCAGTGACTTTCGAGCGCGAGAAACCTTTCAATATGGTGGTTATTACGGATCGTAACAATGACCGTTTGCAGGAATACCGTCTGGAATACCGTACGGGTGGTACATGGAACCTTCTTTACGAGGGTAAGGCTCCTACCGGTCTGCGTGTGAAAATCCACCGTTTCGATACGGTTTGGGGGGATGCGGTACGAATGACTGTCTTAAATTCTAATGGTACTACTTCCATTGCAGAGTTCGGAGTATATTGTGAGAGAAGATGATGAATTTATCTTAGAGTTAAATCATTGAATTTATATAAAATCACCATCAGGTAAAGTCGTGCTTTTTGATGGTGATTTTATTTCATCCAACTCTTTATCGTACGTCTATATTTCCCTTTTTGTGGGACTTGCGTGTAGAATAATATTTGGATTTAGGCCAAACATTTGTATCAGCTTTCTAATGGTCGATCCGATGGCTTTTGTTACTTTTCTTGCTTATTAATGTTTCATTTATATTATATTTAGTATATTTGTTCCCGTTTCATTTAATAAGACATGAACAATAATACTTGCTATTAATATAATGAGAAGATGTCTGATATTATGCCTTTTTACATTTATTAGTTCGTTGGTCTGTTGGGCTGATGCGGGTAAAGATGCTTATCTTTTTCGGAAAGTCGATTATCAACAAGGGCTTTCTAATAGTGCTGTGCTTTGCCTCTACCAGGATAAAGCAGGGTTGATGTGGTTTGGCACTTATGATGGCGTGAATTGTTATGATGGGAAAGGTATCGAGGTCTTTCGTTCTGATTTCTCAATGAAAAAGACGTTGAGTAACAATGTCATTCATTCTATTCAGCAGGCAGATAGCAGTTGTTTGTGGATTACTACACATTTGGGAGTTAATCGTTTCTCGCAAGATTCGCGTCAGGTAGTGGGATATTATGATTTTACAGATGATTATTATCTGCATTCCAATCCGAAAGGAGATACTTGGGTAGTAAGCAATGAAGGAATCTTTTATTATAATACTTATCATAAAAAGTTTGTCCATTTCAAAAATATAGAGACTCCTGTCGAGAATATGGATCACCGTGCTTTTGTCACGGATGATGGTGTCTTATGGACTTTTCCACGGAATACAGGTAGTCTGATTCAATGTTCATTAGATGGCTTCGACCTGGATACATTGTCTGTCCATCCTACTGTTTCATCTTCTGATTTTCATGCAAAACCTATCGATAATGTATTTTATCAGAATGGCATTCTCTGTTTTGTGGATGCAGAGCGGGATCTTTATGTATATGATATTTCCAGAAGATCTAAAATCTATATTCGTAACCTTTCTTCGTTGGTGCAACGATATGGGAAAGTTGTGGGAATTGTTCCTTTTTATGAAGACATTATAATTGCTTTTCAAACCAATGGTTTAGTACGTTTACGCACCTCGAAAAAATATGAAGAAGAAGTGGTGGACCGTAATGTACGTATATATGATATTTTCCGCGATCCTCATCAGAATATTCTTTGGGTAGCTTCTGATGGGCAGGGAGCTGTCATGTATGCTAAGAAGTACTCGATAGCCACTAATCTGATGCTTAGCAAACTATCATCCAATCTAAGTCGACAGGTACGTTCTGTCATGACAGATAAATATGGCGGATTATGGTTTGGCACGAAAGGAGATGGACTTTTACATGTACATGACTATGAAGGTGGTATGGATGCTTCTGCTACTACAGTTTACTCTCCAGTAGGCAGGCAGGATGCTTCATCTTATACCCGTTGGAATAGAGAGTTTCAAGCATACTCATTAAAACAAAGCCGTTATATGGATGGCTTTTGGGTAGGATCGGGTAATCCTGGACTGTTTTACTATTCTTTTGCAGATAAAGCCTTGCATTGTGTTGAGGATAAGTCTGCAGATCCTATTATCGAAATACATGATATCTATGAAGAGAATGACAGCGTACTCTATGCGGTTACAGCTGGGGTCGGATTTCGTAAATTGATATTGGAGAGGAAACAAGGGGAGATTCACCTCAAATCGCAAAAGCGTTATCATTTCTTTTATGAACAAAAAGAGATAACCATGTTTTATCCTATGTTAGCTGAAGGAGATTCCATTCTTTGGTTGGGAAGCCGGGAAAAAGGGTTAATTCGATTTGATAAACAGACAGAAGAATATAAAGTCATTTCTTTGAAAGAAATATTGCATAAATCTGTTGATGATGTACTTAGCCTGCATCGTGCTAAAGATGGTAGGATGTATGTAGGAACAACATCGGGACTAGTGTGTTTGACCTTTAATAAGAAACAAATCAGTGCCTCCTATATCGGTAGAGAACAAGGGTTGCTTAATGATATGATTCATGGCATATTGGAGGATGCAAATGGTTTTTTATGGCTTGGCACTAATCGTGGACTTATTAAATATAATCCCAAAAACACTTCTTCGCATGCTTATTATTATGCCGCCGGTGTGCAGGTGGGCGAGTTTAGTGATGATGCCTATTATCAATGTCCTTATACCGGACGTCTTTTCTTTGGAGGCATTGACGGTTTGCTTTATTTGGATAAGGAAGTGGCGACAGCTCCGGAATTCTATCCGAACATATTATTACGTAAGCTAATGATTGGACGTAAGGAGGTTAATCTGGGGGATTATTATACCGATGGTGGCAAAGCGTTAAGTTTTAAAGGAGCGAAGGCTTCTTTTTCCCTTTCTTTTGTTGTTCCAGACTTTCTTACTGGAGGGGATGTGGAGTACTCCTATATGCTGGACGGATTTGATAAAGACTGGACCTCGTTTAGTAGTATAAATGAAGCATCGTATCTAGAAATACCTTCGGGTAGCTATGTTTTAAAGGTCCGTTATAAGAAAGATGTATTTAATACGGAATATAAGGTGTTTTCTATCCCTTTGTACATTCTTCCACCTTGGTATCTTTCTACGGTAGCCTATGTCATTTACTTGCTGTTTTTCATATTAATAGCCGGTTATCTGATTCATTTATTAAGAAAATATTTTCTCCAGAAGCGTATGATGCAGCGGCTGTTGACAGCAGAAAGCAATGAAGCTCTACCGGAGTCCGCCAGTCTTAATCGTGAGTTACTGAATCGCTTTACGTCCATTTATCGCTCTTGTGATCAGCTGCGTGCGGAAAATCTCCCTTATGAACAGCGTCTCAGAATTATGGAGCAGGTACACGAGACGGTTATTGCAACTCTTTTCCGTCCAGGAACTTTGGCTGTAGAAGAACTTAAGTCATTTTTCCCTACGGAATATGCGATTACTGGTTGTATGTGCATGAAAGAGCTCTCTATAGAAGTCTTGCATGTGTTGGAAGGACAGGGCGTTGATATATCTTCTGTAAAACTTGCTATACCAGAACACTTTGTTTATCCTGTTTATAAGAATGCTTTACGCTGTATGCTCTATTGGTGTTACCTTTATATTGGCGGAGTAAAACATAAGTCGGATATTGTAGTGGATGTAAAGGAAGAGGAAGGACAGATGTTGCTGCAGTTCTCTACTGTAGATGATACTCTGAAGGAATTATATAAGCAACTTTCCGGTTCGGAAGAAGAGGGAAGAAGAGATACTAAGGAAACAGAAGAGGCGATAACTACCCGCCAATTACTGTTTTCTGTGCAAGCGGCTTTGAGACAGCTGCATGTCACGCTCCACTATGCCGACAGAGAAAAGGATCATTTATTGACGTTAGCCTTTGAACCGGCTATCATCAAGGAGACTGAAGAGCATGGGAAGAAAACGGTTCTTCTGCTGGAGGATAGGGATGAAATGGTATGGCTGATAAGTGATCTCCTAGCAGATGAATTTGTTGTTTGTCCGGTGAAAAGTGTACAACTTGCATTTGAAGAAATACGTAGATCAGCTCCTGCTTTGTTACTAGTTGATATGTTGATGTATGCAAAAGCAGAGAGTGACTTCCTGGAATATGTGAATAAGAATCGTACTCAACTTTCGAAAACGGCATTTATTCCAATGTTAAGTTGGAAAGTAAGTTCGTCCATTCAGCGTGAATTGATTATGTGGGCTGATTCATATATTGTACTTCCTTATGATATTATATTTTTGAAAGAAGCCGTCAATAAAGCTATTTACGGTACTCGGGAGGCAAAGCAGATTTATATGGAAGAGCTTGGTGACTGGGCCGGACGCATTGTTTGTACTACAGAAGAACAGGCAGACTTTATCCGGAAACTGTTACAAGTGATAGAACAAAATCTTGACCAGGAAGAATTGGGATCAACCTTAATTGCCGACCGCATGGCGATGAGTCCGCGTCAATTCTATCGCAAGTTTAAAGAAATATCCAATGCGGCTCCCAGTGACTTGATAAAGAGTTATCGGATGGAGAAGGCTGCACGATTGTTGCAGAATGAAGAACTTTCTATTCAGGATGTTATCGCTGAAGTTGGTATTTCCAGCCGTTCCTATTTTTATAAAGAGTTTACCCGCCGATTCGGAATGACGCCGAAAGATTATCGGGAGCAACTCCGATAATGCTATCCCCACTATCTTATTCTTTACTAATTGAGTTTTATGGATGTATTACCCGAATCCTTAGATCAGTAATTCCGGATAATTAAGTCTTTCGAGGTCCTTATTTATTCGTTCCACTATAGTTGGGTGTAAGAGGAACTATAGTGCTTCTTGCGTCCAACTATAGTGGAACGAAAGGAAAACTACAGTAGAACGAATGAATTTGGACTGATAAGAAATTAGTTTTTCAAAGTCTTTCGGTTAATGATTCGGGATTCCTTCATTCCTTCTGTTCTTTGGTCGTTTGGGTGACAGATATATTTGAATTCATGTCTGTATAGATTTTATTTACTACTGCTTACGAATAAACTTTTTAATAAAAGTGGCGAAAAGGCGGCTATTATAACTTGATACAATGTGCGCAAACTTGTGCTCTGTTTGTGCGCAAATGAATGCTATGTGTTGATATATAGATGTTTATAATGTGCTTTATTTCTCCTTTCTGTTCTATGAATGAGCATTTTTATTTTGACATAATTTTGTCACTTCTGCGGAATATTCTTAATATTAAAAGTTTTTAATTTGCCTCCGCTTATAAGAATATATAGGCGATTGATAACCTTAGTATTAATTAAAAAAAACAAAGTAACATGAATTTGTTTGAAATGGAAAAACATCACACAAAGACATTGTGGCTATTGGCATTACTGCTAACATTTAGTACAGTAGTGTGGGCACAAGGTACTCCTGTAACAGGGCGTGTGTCTGATGAAAAAGGCGAATTGCTCATTGGAGTGAGCGTTCAGGAAAAAGGTACTACGAATGGTACCATAACAGACACCAATGGTCAGTATAATCTGAAACTGACGAGTAACAATCCCATTCTTATCGTATCCTATATAGGATATAAATCACAAGAGGTAAAAGTAGGCAAACAGAAAGTGCTGGACGTAATTCTTGCAGAAGATGTATCGTCACTGGACGAAGTGGTAGTTGTGGCTTACGGACATCAACGTAAAGTGTCGGTAGTAGGTGCGCAGTCATCTATGAAAATAGAAGATATAAAGATGCCGACAGCTAATTTATCTTCTGCTATTGCTGGACGTTTGCCGGGTGTAGTAGCTGTGCAACGTTCAGGAGAACCGGGGCATGATGATTCTGATCTTTGGATCCGTGGTATTTCTACACTGGCGGGTCAGAACTCTAAACCACTGGTATTGGTGGATGGTGTGGAACGTAGTTTCAATAATATCGACCCTGAAGACATTGAGTCGTTTACGGTGCTGAAAGATGCTTCTGCCACAGCTGTATATGGAGTACGCGGTGCTAATGGTGTAATTCTGATTAAAACCAAACCGGGTAAGGTGGGCAAGCCGCAATTCTCAGTAGACTACTATGAAGGTTTTGTGACATTGACAAAGAAACCTGAAATGGCGGATGCCTTTACGTATATGGATGCTGCCAATGAAGCGTATATGGATACTAGAGGCAGTATGTTATATTCTCCTCAATATATTGAGGCTACGAAGAAAGCCCATGGATTACTACCGAATGATAATCCACTGATGTTCAATCCTTATTTGTATCCGAACGTTGATTGGATGAACGAATTATTCAATGACTGGGGACATAATCGTCGTGTAAATGTAAGTGTGCGTGGTGGTGTACCTAATGCCACTTACTACGTTTCATTGAGTTATTATAATGAAAAAGGTCTGACACGTACCGCTGAAATGGAGAACTATGATGCTAACATCCGTTACGACCGCTACAATTATACCGCCAATTTGAACTTGAAGCCAACAGAAACGACTACTATTGATTTGGGCTTCAATGGTTTCCTTTCTATGGGTAACTATCCGCAGCAATCTACCAGTGACTTGTTTGCGTCAGCCATGGAGATTAATCCAGTCTATTTGCCGTTAATGATGCCTGATGGTTCTGTACCAGGTATCTCTACCAATGGTGACCTCCGTAACCCGTATGCCGATTTGACTCGTCGTGGTTACAAAAATGAAGCAAGAAATCAGTTGAACTCCAACATTCGTTTGACGCAAGACCTTGGTTTCTGGAAGTGGAGTAAAGGGCTTACCGCCTCTGCCATGTTGGCTTTCGACGTGCATAACAGTCGTGACCTGAAGTATAACAAACGTGAAGATACTTACAATTTTGCCGGAACTAAAGACGAAAACGGATTGTGGAATGATGATGTATTTGATGCAGATGGCAATTATCGGTATGCACTGACCTATACAGGACATAAAGATCTTGCATTTGACCAAGGCGCTTCCGACTCTAGAAGTACTTACTTTGAAGCTTCTTTAAATTACGACCGTTCGTTCGGTTTGCATCGGATAGGTGGTCTTTTGCTTTATAACCAGAAGATTTACCGTTTGAGTTCTGACAATCTGATCGGTTCTTTGCCCTATAAGCAACAAGGCTTGGCTGCCCGTGCTACTTATTCCTGGAACGACCGTTATTTTTTCGAGGCAAACCTTGGGTATAATGGTTCCGAGAACTTCAGTCCAGAAAAACGTTTCGGTTTCTTCCCTGCATTTGGTCTTGGCTGGGCTATCTCTAATGAGGCTTGGTGGGAATCTTTACAAGAAACTGTTTCTTACTTTAAAGTGCGTTATACAGATGGCTTAGTTGGTACGGATGCTGTAACAGGACGGCGTTTTATGTACCTAGACCAGATGGCGAGTGTAGATGGTTATCGTTTTGGCGACCAGAATAACGGTGTTGGTGGTTGGGGGTTCAGCAAGTACGGAGCCAATGTCGGTTGGTCTACTTCCCGCAAGCAAGACTTAGGTGTTGACTTAAAATTTTTCAAAGACAATCTTTCGCTGACATTAGATATCTTTAAAGAACATCGTAAAGACATCTTTATTACCCGACGCGTTATTCCTGATTATTCTGGATTCGTAGAAATGCCTTATGCTAATTTGGGAGTGGTAGACAATAAGGGTTTTGAAGCTACATTGGAATATACACAGCAACTCGGTAAGAAATGTTTCCTGACTGTCCGTGGTAACTTCTCATGGAATGAAGATAAAATTATAGAGAACGATGATCCCCGGGTACAGTATCCGTGGATGGAAAAAAGAGGAACGAACGTGAACGGACGTTGGGGATGGATCGCCGAAGGGTTATTCACTAGTGAAGAAGAGATCATGGACCATGCCAAGCAGTTTGGTGAAGGGCATCCGGGACAGATTTCGAAAGTGGGTGATATCAAATATAAGGATTTAAATGGTGACGGAGTAATTGACGATTATGATAAATGTCTGATAGGTCAGGGTGACGTACCTAAGATTTATTATGGTTTCGGTGCAGATTTACAATTAGGTGATTTCTCTGTCGGTGCGCTCTTTGCCGGAAATGCCAAGGCAGACCGTTGTTTGGGAGGCAATGCCATGTATCCTTTTAATGATGGTTCAGGTATTACGAACTTGTTTGCAAACATTACTGACAGATGGTCTGCTGACAATCCGACTAATCAGGATGTATTCTATCCTCGTTTGCATCATGGAAACAATGCGAATCAAAATAATATGAAAACCAGCACATGGTGGCAGAAAGATGTCAGTTTCCTGCGTCTGAAACAGTTGACTATTGCTTACCAACTCCCGAAGAAGTTGATTAATCAAACATTCCTGAAGAGTGCGCGTATTTATGTGATGGGCACCAACCTATTGACATTCTCTAAGTTCAAATTATGGGATCCGGAGTTGAATACCAATAATGGTACTGCTTATCCTAATGTACGTACTTATTCAGTAGGTGTGAATGTAAGTTTTTAATAATAATCAGTTAGCAAGAAGGATATGAAAAATATATTTAAAATAGGAACTTTGGCGCTGTGTTTGGCGGTCGGACTTAGTTCGTGCAATGATTTCTTCGATGCAATCCCCGGTGAACAATATGACTTGGAGGATACGTTTACTAATCGCTCGAAGACAGAACAGTTTTTGAATAACGTGTATAATTATGTGCCCGATGAAACATTAGAACGTTCTGCAAGGAATACGATGTCGGGGATCTGGACAACCGGTTCGTTGGAATGCAAGCTTTCATGGGACGGAAATAATGGTAGCGAATGGGCTTCCGGAGCCACCTATGCAGGTTCCTCATGGATAAACTTCTGGTACATCGAGTATTATAAAGGAATTTCTCGTGCCAGTACATTTATCATGAATGTAGACCGTTGTTTGGAAGCTTCGGCCGCACAACGCAAACAGTGGAAAGCGCAAGCCAGAGCTTTGCGTGCTTTCTATTACTTCATGATTTTCCGTTCCTACGGTCCATTTGTGATTTTGGGGGAAGAACCGATTCCATTGGATATTTCTACTGCTGAACTGCTGAAAGAACGTAATACGGTAGATGAATGTGTGGATTTTATGGCGAAGGAATTTGATGATGCGGCAAATGAGCTTCCTGATAGATATGACGGATCCAATTTGGGACGTATAGACAGAGCTGCATGTAAAGCTTTCAAAGCGAAAATGTTGTTGTATGCGGCAAGTCCGCTATTCAATTGTAATCCCGATTATGCCGCCATCGTTAATCCGGAAAGTGGCAAGCAACTCTTCCCGCAAGATAAATCGCAGGAAAAAGCGAAATGGGAGGCTGCTCGTGATGCTTACAAAGAATTCTTTGATGAATACGGTAACACTTTCTCTTTATATACGGAGAAAACAGCCGATGGAAAGATTGATTTCTATGAATCTTATAGAAAAGTGACATCGGGAGTTTTGTACGGCACAGAGAATAAAGAACAGATTTTCATTCGCTTGGCAGACCATGATTACCGGGCTTACGAGACCACGCCTTATCACAAGGGGTACGATGATAATAATGGTGCTTTGAGAGGTGGTCTGGGATTTGGTGTACCTCAGGAAATGGTGGACTTGTACTTTATGAAAGACGGTCGCCGGATTGTTGACGATACGAACTATAAAGAATATGAGGGGGTACCTTCTAATGAATATTTGGGATGGTCGAGTGACTATACTGACGAAGTAGTTCCTTCCAGAACCTATTTCAAGAGCAATTTGAATCAAACATTGAAACAATGGGCTAATCGCGAACCGCGTTTTTATACGAACATTACATTCCATGGTTCTACTTGGTTGAAGACAGATACTCCGCGTGGAGAAATAACCACAGAATTGACTTATAACGGTAATTCCGGTTATGCTAATGCCAATTGGGATGCCCCTTACACAGGTTATGGTATGCGTAAAATGGCTTCAAAAGAAGGACGTAGCGGGGCTAACAGGCATTGTGCAACTTTGCTTCGTTTGGCTGACATGTACTTGGGATATGCTGAAACGTTGAGCGCTTGTGACCAACGTAATGAAGCGATTAAGTATGTAAATAAGATACGCGCCCGTGCTGGTATTCCTGGATATGGTGCGGTAGGTACTACGGACGATAATGGATTTGCATGCATTCCTTATGAAGATACACGTGACGGAGTGGACAAACGTATTCATCGTGAACGTTTGGTTGAGCTGATGTTCGAATGGAATCACTTCTTTGATGTACGTCGTTGGAAAGTAGCCGATATGGCTGTAGGCGATGATTGGATTTATCCTAAATATCATAGAGGTGGAGAAGGCGGACCTATTCATGGTATGGCTTTCCGTTCGGATGCTCCTGCATTTTTTGAGAAGGTAGTAGTAGAAACACGTACATTTTTGCCTAAACATTACCTCTTCCCGATTCCTGACGAAGATGTACGTCGTAATCCGAAGATGGTACAAAATCTGGGATGGACAACGGAGTAATATACTTCGGATGTCCGATCTGCGAATGAATGAAAGAAATTAATGAAAAGAAAAACAATGAAGATACCTCAAATAAGATGTAGCGATGTGAATGCAGTGAAGAGAATCATTTTTCTTTGGGTGCTGCTAATTCCCTTTTGTCTGGCAGGATGTTCGTCCGACGATGATGAAGGAGATAATGGAGGAGAAGGTCCGAACGAAGATGCTCCGGTTTCTTATGTACTTGGTTCGGGTAACACGAATATGCCCTCCAGTGGTACAATTATAGCGCAATATGCTGATGCTCCTGTCGGTTCGGAAATCAGACGTTTGGTAGACGATAATGCTGATACGAAGTATGTTACTTATCATAGTAGTTTCAACATCACTTGGAATGGAAATAGTAGTAAGGCTGTCACTGCCTATTCGTTGACCTCGGCTGCCGATACCCCCGAAATGGACCCGAAAGATTGGACACTCTATGGTTCTAATGATAATACTACGTGGACAGAACTGGATGCGCAGACAAACCAACTTTTTGCAGCGAGAAAAGAAGAGAAAAGCTATGAAGTGGATAATGCAACTTCCTATCGTTACTATAGACTTTCTGTTGAAGCGAACAATGGTGGTGCTGCCACGCAGATAGCTGAATGGAAACTGGTTGCCATGCGTTCATATACGGAGAATATCAACGACTTGATTGCTAGTAAAGGTTCCAGTACGTTTAGTGCGATAACTCCGATGGGCAGACAGCATGAGAATGACAGAGAAGCTACGGCAGCGGACCTGAAATGGCTTGCCGACCCTGCTGAAGAACCTGAACCATTTGGAGATGGCGGGACGAAGATGGCATGGAATACATTCAATGTTGTATCCATTTATCCAAATGGAAATCCTGTGATGTCTGATGTAAATCAGCGTTGGGTAGGTGACTGCTGTGCTTGTGCGGTGATTGCTTCGATGGCATACCTCTATCCCCGTTTCGTAAAACACATTATCAAGGATAATATGGACAAAACATACACAGTTACTATGTATGATCCGAAAGGAAAACAAATATCAGTGGGTGTAGGCGGCGACTATTTTATCGGTAATAGTGGCGATTTAGGTGCCTTAGGCGGCAGAAATAAAGAAGTCACTTGGGCTACGATTCTCGAAAAGGCTATGATTAAGTGGAATCAGATCTATCAAGGTAGTTCTAATGTAGGTGGTATCGGTACTGAATATGTTTCTGCTATCTTTACCGGCGACGGGGAAAGTGTAGGTTTCGGTGCAAATGCATTGATTGCCGAAGACTTGCAACGCGCGGTGGAAGTGTCGCTCAAACAAGGTAGACTGGTGATCGGTGGTTTTACAAGAAGCGGTGAACAGGTAGATCAAAACTGGCAGACGACCAGTGGGCATGCGTTTACGTTTATCTTGCCGGATGATAATACTCATCTTTTCAAGATGCGGAATCCTTGGGGAGGTACTACCGACGGTGTGATGAAAGTGAAGGATGACGGACGGATTCCGCCGATGATCGACTTACGTATTTGTGCGCCGGGAGCAGCCAAGAATTATGGAGTGGGACCGGACTTGGGAGGATATATACCTAATTTCTAATTTCAAATCTTAAAAGAAAAACATCATGAAGAAACTTATTTATATAATGTTGTCGTTGTGTTGCCTGGTTTTTTATAGCTGTGGCATGACGGAACCTTGGAAAGACTGGGAACATGAAGGTGACATGAGTGCAGACCGCTTGCGTCCTTCAGAAGTAAAAGAACTGCTGTGTGCGGCAGACGGATGGAAAATGATTTATCAAGGAATAACGTTCTACTTTCAGTTTGATGAAGAAGGAAATGTAGCATCGGATTCAGACGAAACGTTGTTGAAGAATGAGGTTGGAACAGATTATTCTCTGGATTTCCAAGGGGAAAAAGCGGTGTTGCTTACCTTGCTGAATGGAGGAATGCTACAATATTTGAACGAAAACTCGGAGACGACATTTGTCATTACGGGGTATTCTGATTCACAAATTACAGCTGTAGGACAGACGCATGGCAAAGAAATGATCTTGACTCCGGTCTCAACTGCAGCTTTGCAACAAGCTAAGGAGAGAAAACGATTGGCTATTATTGCTTACAATAAAGCACAGGCCATGGATTTGCTTAAAGGAGAGTTGAATAACGGTGTATTTCGTAGGTCATCCTCTTCTTTCCTTGCACACTATTTGATTATTTGCGACGAGAGCAATAATTGGAAAGTGAAGATTTCTGCAATAGATAACGGTGTGGTAAAACACACAGAGTATCCGATGATAATTGATACAACGAATGATGAAAATGCAGTGTTGACTTTGGGTAGCAATGTGACGGTAGATGGGATAAGTTTGAATAAACTCTATTATAACTATTTGAATGGTGAAATTGAAACTGACAATGCTAATGTTGTATGTGATACTCGGAAAGCCTCTGATATTGCAGCATGGTATGCAGATGGTTGGAAAACCCATATAGTAGATCAGGATGAGATTCATGCGGACTTTAAGGGAATCTTCCACTCTGGTGTGGAGTTTGATGATCGTAATCCGAGAAATTTGATTGCTTGTCCGTGGAGTGGTATGGGATCTTATATTGGCTTTGCGGTTACTATGACAGCAGATAATGCTACTGGTCGTATATTCATCAGCTTGGGCGAACCATATGATTTATTCGGATGGAATAATAATCCGGCTGATTATAACCGTGTACAGCAGGATTACAGTAAATTCCTCTCTTTCTGTGTTTCGGAAGACGGCTTCTATTGGAGTTATGATGACAACGACAATATGGTGTATGTGCTAAGTGCTACAGGTGAGCGTTGGTTTAGAATGAAGAAGTAACCAGTCTTTGAAAAAAGCAAGAAAGTAAACAGAACATAATCTCGATTACTTTCTTGCTTTTGTTTTTGTTTGTACTCTATTTGTATTTTTTTTATGGGCAATTATTTGATTATTAGTAATTTAATTTGTGCTCTGTTTGACTCCTAGTTCTCTACTCTGACATTCTCGTCCGGACGTGCTTTTTGTCACGTTAGAGTATAGTTATTAATTTTCTATTGCGTTAATTTGTAACGTGAATAATAACACTCGCTAATCTAATATTAATAGTTTAACTCTTAGTATCATGAATAAACAGAAACTACTGTCTATCACAATGACCCTGCTATTGGGAGTCTCTTCTGTTTTTGCACAAAAGCAGCCGGTGGATTACGTGAATCCCCTGATGGGAACCGACTCCAAAATTTCGCTCTCCAACGGAAATACTTATCCTGCCATCGCACTTCCCTGGGGGATGAACTTCTGGATGCCGCAGACCGGAAAAATGGGCGACGGCTGGGCTTACACGTATGCTTCTGACAAAATCAGAGGTTTCAAGCAGACCCATCAGCCCAGTCCCTGGATCAATGACTACGGACAGTTCTCCATCATGCCGATGACCAAACAGCTGAAGATAGATCAGGACAGCCGTGCTTCCTGGTTTTCGCACAAAGCAGAGAAAGCAACTCCCTATTATTATAGCGTTTATCTGTCAGAGTATAACATGACAACGGAGATTGCCCCGACAGAGCGTTGTGCATACTTCCGTTTCACGTTCCCCGAAGCATCCGATGCTTATGTGGTAATAGATGCCTTCGACCGGGGTTCGTATGTGAAAGTGATTCCTGAGGAAAATAAGATTATAGGTTATACGACACGCAACAGTGGCGGTGTTCCACAAAACTTCAAGAACTACTTTGTGATAGAGTTCGACAAGCCTTTTACATTTAATAAAGTATGGGCGGACTACCATCTGGTAGAGACGCATCTTGAACTGCAATCCAATCATGTAGGTGCTGCCATCGGTTTTTCGACAAAGAAAGGCGAGCAGGTGCATGCCAAAGTGGCTTCCTCATTCATCAGCCCCGAACAGGCGGAACTGAATCTGAAAGAAATCGGAAACAAGACATTCGAACAGACCAAGGAAGCCGGACGTAAAGTTTGGAATGACGTACTGGGACGTATCAAAGTCGAAGACGATGATGAGAACCGGATGCGTACCTTCTATTCTTGTCTGTATCGTTCGGTATTATTCCCCCGTATGTTCCATGAAGTGAATGCGAAGGGTGAAACCGTACATTACAGTCCTTATAACGGTGAAATCCGTCCGGGCTATATGTTTACCGATACCGGATTCTGGGATACATTCCGTTGCCTGTTCCCCTTCGTCAATCTGGTATATCCTTCGATGGGCGAGAAGATGCAGGAAGGACTGTTGAATACATACCTTGAAAGCGGATTCTTCCCCGAATGGGCAAGTCCGGGACATCGTGGTTGTATGGTCGGAAACAATTCGGCTTCTGTAGTGGCAGATGCTTTCATGAAGAACGTGACCAAGGCAGATGCAGAGAAAATGTATGAAGGTTTGCTCAAGGGAGCCAACAGTGTACACCCGAGAGTTTCTACAACAGGACGTCGTGGATACGAATATTATAATAAACTGGGCTATGTACCTTACGATGTGAAGATTAACGAGAATGCTGCCCGTACGCTGGAGTATGCATACGATGACTGGTGCATCTACCGTATGGGTGAAAAGTTAGGCCGTCCGGCGGAAGAACTGGAAGTTTATAAGAAAAGAAGCCAGAACTATCGCAACCTGTTCGATCCGGAGACTAAACTGATGCGCGGAAAGAATGCTGATGGAACTTTCCAGACTCCTTTCAACCCGTTCAAATGGGGAGATGCCTTTACCGAAGGAAACAGCTGGCACTATACGTGGTCTGTATTCCATGATGTACAGGGACTGGCCGATCTGATGGGTGGAAGAAAGATGTTTGTCAGCATGCTCGATTCAGTATTCAACCTTCCACCGATATTTGATGATAGCTATTATGGAGGCGTGATTCATGAAATCCGTGAAATGGAGATTGCTAACATGGGGAACTATGCGCACGGCAACCAGCCTATCCAGCACATGATTTACTTGTATAACTATGCAGGCGAACCCTGGAAAGCCCAGTACTGGCTGCGTGAAGTGATGAACCGCCTTTACTTTGCCACTCCCGACGGCTATTGCGGCGATGAAGACAACGGACAGACTTCTGCTTGGTACGTGTTTACCGCTTTGGGTTTCTATCCGGTATGTCCGGGCAGCAATGAGTACGTGATGGGTGCTCCTTATTTCAAGAAAGCGACGATCACACTGGAGAACGGCAAGAAACTGGAAATCTCCGCTCCCAAGAACAGTGATGACAATCGTTACATCCGTTCGCTGAACTATAACGGCAAGAACTATACAAAGAATTACCTGAATCACTTCGACTTGCTGAAAGGCGGACGTCTGGTATTTGATATGGATAATAAACCGAATAAAGGAAGAGGTATTAACGAATCCGATTTCCCCTATTCCTTCTCTCGTGATAAAAAATAAGCAGGTATGAATAAGATGAAAAAGAAAGTATTGATGATGACTATGGCGGCGGCAACCTTGTCTGCCGTAGCTCAGCAACCGGTAGATTACGTTAATCCGATTATCGGAACCAATGGTATGGGGCATACTTTTCCCGGTGCCTGTACACCTTTCGGATGGGTACAATTGAGTCCGGACACAGATACAATACCACATAATATAAACGGTGCATATCAGAAAAACGCTTATGAGTATTGTGCCGGTTACCAGTATCGGGACAAGACCATTGTCGGTTTCAGTCACACCCACCTCAGCGGTACGGGACATTCGGACTTGGGAGATATCCTGCTGATGCCTGCTGTCGGTGATCTGAAGCTGAACCCCGGACGGGCGGATCATCCGGAAGAAGGATACCGTTCGCGTTTCAGTCATGCCACCGAAAAAGCAACTCCCGGATATTATGAGGTAATGCTGGACGACTATGGCATTAAAGCTCAGATGACTGCCACGCAGCGGGTCGGTGTACATAAATATACGTTCCCGAAAGGAAAAGACGGTCATCTGATTCTGGACTTGGTGCATGGTATCTATAATTATGACGGCAAAGTATTGTGGGCAAACCTGCGGGTGGAAAATGATACATTACTGACAGGATATCGTATCACTAACGGATGGGCACGCACGAATTATACCTATTTTGCTATTTCCTTGTCACAACCGATCAAGGACTACGGTTATAAGGATAAGCAAAAGGTACTGTACAACGGATTCTGGCGTCGCTTCAACATGGAAAAGAATTTTCCCGAAATCACCGGACGTAAGATTGTTGCCTATTTCAACTTCGATACGGCTGAGGACCCGGAACTGGTTGTGAAAGTAGCGCTTTCGGCAGTCAGTACGGAGGGGGCTGTTAAAAATCTCCGTGCCGAAGTTTCCGGAAAAAGCTTTGAACAGCTGGCTGAAGCTGCCCGGACAGACTGGAACAATGAGCTAGATCATTTCGAAGTAGAAGGTACCCCCGACCAGAAGGCAATGTTCTATACTTCGCTTTATCATACCATGATTAATCCGTCCGTATATATGGATGTGGACGGTTCTTATCGTGGTTTGGATCACAATATCCATCAGGCCAAAGGATTTACTAACTATACGATTTTCTCGCTTTGGGATACATACCGTGCGGAACATCCGTTCCTCAATCTGGTGAAACCGGAACGCAATGCGGATATGGTAGAATCTATGATCAAGCATGAGCAGCAGAGTGTACACGGCATGTTGCCGGTCTGGAGTCTGATGGGAAATGAGAACTGGTGTATGAGCGGTTACCATGCCGTATCGGTGTTGGCCGATGCGATAACCAAAGGAGTCTTTTCGAATGCTGACGAGGCGTTGGCGGCGATGGTCAGTACTTCTACCGTACCTTATTACGAAGGAGTAGCCGATTATATGAAGCTGGGCTATATCCCCTTGGACAAGAGCGGTACGGCAGCTTCTTCCACGCTGGAATATGCCTATGACGACTGGACTATTTATCAGACGGCATTGAATGCGGGTAATAAAGAACTGGCCGAAACGTATCGGAAGCGTGCTCTGAACTACCGTAATATCTATGATACAAGTATCGGCTTTGCCCGTCCCCGCTATAGTGATGGTACATTCAAAAAAGAGTTCGATGTGTTGCAAACTTATGGTGAAGGCTTTATCGAAGGTAATTCATGGAACTTCTCCTTCCACGTACCGCATGATGTGTTTGGTATGATGGATCTGATGGGAGGAGAAAAGACATTCGTGCAGAAGCTGGACGAACTCTTCTCCATGCATCTGCCGGAGAAGTATTATGAACATAATGAGGATATTACGGAAGAATGCCTGGTGGGCGGATATGTGCATGGCAATGAGCCGAGCCATCATGTTCCTTATCTGTACGCATGGACTTCGCAACCGTGGAAGACGCAGTATTGGCTGCGTGAGATTCTGAACAAGATGTACAAGAATGACATCAATGGACTGGGAGGAAATGATGATTGCGGACAGATGTCGGCATGGTATCTATTCTCTGTCATGGGTTTTTATCCGGTTTGTCCGGGCACAGATCAGTACGTGCTGGGTGCACCTTATCTGCCCTATGTCAAATTGAAGCTTCCCAATGGGAAAACATTAGAGATCAAGGCACCCGGTGTCAGCGACAAGAAACGTTATGTGCAGTCGCTGAAACTGAATGGAGTATCTTATGATAAAATGTACATCACACACGCGGATATCCTGAAAGGAGGCGTACTGGAATTTAAAATGGCGTCATCGCCGAATAAACGTCGGGGATTATCAGCTGAGGACAAACCTTACTCATTAACGAACGGAATCAATTAACAGCATCAATAAATAATCAAGAAAAGAATATGAAAAAGAGACATTTGGTATATGCAATTGGCCTGATAGTGGGCATGGGAGCTTGTGCGGCAAGTGCAAAGAAGCAGGCAGAATCCAAACCGGACGTATGGAAAAGCTACAATGTAGGAACGATCTTGTTTGAAGATAAAGCTCCGGAAACGAAAGGTTCGGACATTTATCACCGGATTATTCCGGATGCGGAGTCTTATATCAAGGAGCAGGCCCGTACTGTATTGGCCACTCTTTACAATTCGCCGGAAGACAGCATCACTCCGGTGAGCAAGATACATTATACACTCGAAGACATCGAAGGTATTTCTGCCAAAGGTGGTGGTAATGGAGATGTTACGATCTTCTACAGTACTCGTCACATTGAAAAGTCATTTGCTGAAAACGATACAGCCAAGTTGTTCTTTGAAACACGTGGTGTACTGCTGCATGAACTGACTCACGCGTACCAGCTGGAACCACAGGGAATCGGCTCTTACGGAACCAACCGCGTATTCTGGGCATTTATTGAAGGAATGGCAGATGCCGTACGTGTGGCTAACGGTGGATTCGACGGACCGAATGCACGTCCGAAAGGAGGAAACTATATGGATGGCTATCGCACGGCAGGCTATTTCTTTGTTTGGCTGCGCGACAACAAAGACCCCGAATTTTTACGTAAATTCAACCGGAGCACACTGGAAGTGATTCCCTGGTCGTTTGACGGAGCCATCAAGCATATCTTAGGAAAAGAATATAGTATAGACGAATTATGGCATGAATATCAGGTTGCCGTAGGTGATATACAGGTATAATGTGAATAGATATGGTTAATAAAGTAGGAAGAAAAAGATTGTTTTTGGTTTGGTCGTGTCTGGTGAGTATCTTGCCGGGCATGGCTCAAACTGAAAAGCTGACGGACTATGTGAATCCGTTTGTCGGTACGGATGGTTACGGAAATGTCTATCCCGGTGCACAGATTCCTTTCGGAGGAATCCAGATGAGTCCCGATACGGACAGCCGTTTCTACGATGCAGCTTCCGGATACAAATACAACCATCTGACGCTGATGGGATTTAGTCTGACGCATTTGAGCGGAACGGGGATTCCGGACTTAGGCGATTTTCTGTTTATACCGGGAACGGGGGAAATGAAACTGGAACCTGGTACGCATGAAGACCCCGATAAAGGCTACCGTTCGCGTTACTCGCATGATAAAGAGTGGGCTTCCCCCAATTATTATGCTGTGGAACTGGCAGACTATGGAGTGAAGGCCGAAATGACTTCCGGTGTGCGCAGCGGTATGTTTCGCTTTACTTATCCTGAGTCGGACAGTGCATTCATCATGATTGACATGAATCATACGTTGTGGCAATCCTGCGAATGGTCCAATCTGCGTATGATAAACGATTCGACTATCACCGGCTACAAACTGGTGAAAGGGTGGGGACCGGAACGCCATGTATACCTGACAGCTACTTTCTCAAAGAAACTGACCGGACTGCGCTTTATGCAGGACAAGAAGCCGGTGATTTATAATACTTCCCGGTTCCGCAGCTCTTACGAAGCCTGGGGAAAGAATCTGATGGCTTGTCTCTCTTTTGATACGAAGGCAGGAGAAGAGGTGATTGTGAAAACTGCAGTTTCGGCAGTCAGCACAGATGGCGCCCGGAATAATATGAAGGAACTCGACGGATTGACTTTCAACGAGTTGAAGGCGAAAGGGGAAGCACTCTGGGAAAAGGAACTCGGAAAATATACGTTGACTGCTGACCGAAAGACAAAGGAAACGTTTTATACTTCCGCCTATCATGCAGCCCTGCATCCTTTTATCTTTCAGGATTCGGACGGACAATTCCGTGGCTTGGACAAGAACATAGAAAAGGCGGAAGGCTTCACGAACTATACGGTGTTTTCCCTTTGGGATACGTATCGGGCTCTGCACCCTTGGTTTAACCTGGTTCAGCAAGAGGTGAATGCGGACATTGCGAATTCTATGTTGGCTCATTATGACAAGAGTGTGGAGAAGATGCTTCCTGTCTGGTCTTTCTACGGCAATGAAACTTGGTGTATGATTGGCTATCATGCCGTTTCGGTGTTGGCAGACATGATTGTGAAAGAGGTGAAAGGCTTCGATTATGAGCGTGCCTACGAAGCGATGAAGACCACAGCGATGAATCCGAACTACGACTGTCTGCCGGAGTATCGTGCTATGGGATATGTACCTTTCGACAAGGAGGCCGAGTCCGTTTCTAAAACGCTGGAGTATGCTTATGATGATTATTGCATCGCACAGGCAGCCAGGAAATTAGGCAAAGAAGACGATTACCATTATTTCCTCAACCGTGCCTTGTCTTATCAGACATTGATTGATCCCGAAACGAAATATATGCGCGGACGCGACAGTAAAGGAGACTGGCGCACCCCGTTTACTCCGGTTGCCTATCAGGGTCCGGGATCGGTACATGGCTGGGGAGACATTACAGAAGGGTTCACCATGCAATATACCTGGTATGTGCCGCAAGACGTGCAAGGATATATCAATGAAGCCGGTAAGGAACTGTTCCGCAAGCGGCTGGATGAGCTTTTCACGGTAGAACTGCCGGATGATATTCCCGGCGCGCATGATATTCAGGGACGTATCGGTGCCTATTGGCATGGAAATGAGCCTTGCCATCATGTCGCTTACCTTTACAATTACCTGAAAGAACCTTGGAAATGCCAGAAATGGATACGCACCATCGTGGACCGTTTCTATGGAAACACACCGGATGCTTTGAGTGGCAATGACGATTGCGGACAAATGTCGGCATGGTATATGTTCAACTGTATCGGTTTCTATCCGATTGCTCCGTCCAGTAATATTTATAATATCGGTTCGCCTTGTGCAGAGGCTATCACCGTCCGGATGAGCAATGGAAAAAATATTGAGATGACAGCGGATCATTGGTCGCCGGAGAACCTGTATGTGAAAGAACTGTATGTCAATGGCAAGAAGTACGATAAGTCTTATCTGACGTATGATGATATTCGTGATGGAGTAAAACTCCGTTTTGTCATGAGCAGCAAGCCTAATTACAAACGGGCGGTGTCGGATGAGGCGGTAGCTCCTTCTATTTCTTCACCGGGAAAGACTGTGAAATATTCTCATGTAATTGGTCAATAAATGACTGGTGTGTGTAAAAGGGGTGATAGAATAATAACAAATCTTTTGCACACACCGTTATTTATCAAGGATTGCCAAAGAACGGGAGTTACTGCTTATTGCACTTCTTCCTCGCGAACCATTCTTTAAACTCTGTCACCCGTGCCTTGCTCACCAATATCTTTTCAGAAATACTGGGATAGCGTAAATTGATGGACAACCGGCTGTTGAACCATAGATCAATATCTTTGATAGCTTCCCTTGAAATCAGATATTGGCGGTTGGCACGAAAGAAAAGAGCCGGGTTGAGGCATTCAGCCAGTTCGTCTAAAGTTTGTGGAAAGTAGTGTTCCGTCCCATCGGTCAGGACAGCCTTTACCTGGCAATCTTTGATGTAGAATAATTGAATCATATCTACTGAGACCGGTAACAGTTTATCCCCTTTGAGCGGAATAAGAAAATGGGTTTTGTAGTTTTCTTGTTTTTTCAGTGAATGGATCAGTTGCAGCCATTCCATGTCTTGTGAAGACTGCTTTCCGACAGAGGAACTACCGGAGGCGTTCAGGCTATTCAGCTTTTCGAAGGAGTGCTCAATATCTTCCTTTCCGATAGGTTTTAAAAGATAGTCGATGCTGTTCACCTTAAAGGCACGTAAAGCATATTCGTCATAAGCAGTAGTGAAAATGATAGGGCATGTGATACTTATATGCTCAAAGATTTCGAAGGCAGACCCGTCTGCCAGATGAATGTCCATAAACACCAGATCGGGCATCGGATGGGAACCGAACCATTCGATTGTGGAACCGATGCTGTCGAGCACAGCATCAATCTCTGCCTCCGGTTTGACTTCGTAAAGTAACGAAGTCAGGTTGCGTACAGCAGCCTTTTCATCTTCTATAATGACTGTTTTCATTGCTTTTCATCAATAAGGGGGATACATACGGTAAATTCCTCATCCTCCGTGATTTGTATATCTTGTTTAAATAGAAGTCGATAGCGCTTAGCAAGATTGACCAAGCCGATGCCTGTGCCCGGAGTCGCAGTCCATTTCGGTTGGATGGCATTGCTGACGGAAAGCTTTTCTTCTTTCTTGTTTGTCGTAATATGGATTGTAAGCGGTTTGCGATTACTGATTTCGTTATGTTTGACAGCATTCTCTATCAGCATTTGTATCGACATTGGCGGCACCCGGTATTCTTCGAGAGCCTTGTCTGTCTGTATGTCGAATTGTAGATTGTTTTCATAACGCATTTTCAATAAGAATATGTAAGCGGATGCAAACTCCAGTTCTTCCCGGAGGGTGACACTCTGCGATTCGTTATCCTGCAGGGTATAGCGTAGTACGCGGGAAAGTTCCTGAATATAATCCTGTGCTTTATCTTGGTTCTCTCGTACCAGCGAACGCAATGTATTCAGAGAATTGAATAACATATGTGGGTTGAGCTGGTTTTTCAGCACCTCGTATTGATTGCGGATATTCTCGGCTTGCAGTTGCTCATTTTCGACAAGCACGGATTGCTGGCGGCGGACGAGATAGATGATATAGCAGCTACTGGTGACGAGGCAAGCTATGATGAAGTCGCGCAAAGGATGCAGGTAGTGATGTACCATTGCATCGATAGCCGGTATGTCGAAAGACTTGTGAAGGAATACGAAAACTTGTCCCAGCAGGTTGCTGAGAATCCAGGTCAGGACAAAGGAAAGGACTATTTTAGTTCCCGTAATTTTGATGGTAGCCTGGTTGAAGTGGAACAGACGTGTGTTGACGGCGAAAAGGATCAGCAGCGAAAGGAAGGTGAAAAAGATTTCATTGGCTACGTCCATAAACTGCATTCCGGGAAAAAGCGTATGGCTCTCAAAACGGTCGAAGAGCGATACTGACTCCGGGAAATGGATGAGCACAGCCACCATTAAAGAAATGATGACTGTGAAAAGGAAGTACTTATCTTTTTTTATTGCTTTCAGTATCATGCTGCAAAGATAATTAATTTAATGCTTCTGGATGTGTGCGGTGACATACATTCCCGGTCGGAATTGCGGATTCGTCTCTTTGATGGAAGCATAGACTTCGAGTGAACGATTGGTTTCGTCCACTTTTTGTCCGATGGAGACTACTGTGCCATGGAATGTCTGTTTGCCCATTCCGTTGACTCGGAACTGTACCGGACTGCCTGTCTGCATATCTGCAAGATCTTTTTCATACGTAGTCAGGCAGAGTATCGGGGTACTTTTATCGATGATTTCGCAGAGCGCTTCTCCGGGATTGATATATTTCCCGACATTCATGGCCACGTTGGCAGCATAGCCGCTGATAGGAGTCCTTACTTCCAGCAGAGGCTGTATTCCGTCTTTAAGCAATGTCTCCGGGCTGATGCCTAAGAGTGAAAGCTGGGCGGCAGCAGCGTCCTGACGGCTTTTCATGGAGAGATAATCCGCTTTGCTTTGCTGGTATTTCTTTTGTGAGGCTGCTTGTTCGGCAGAAAGGTTCTTCTGACGTTCGAATTCGGCCTGAAGGTATTCGGTTTGTGCGTGGCTGTCCAGATACGTTTGCTGCAAGGTGATAAATTCCGGATTCTCTAATGTGGCGATAACTGCGTTTTTGGATACATATTGTCCCGGAAGTAGTGAGGTATTCTTCACTACTCCTCCCATAGTCAGAGCGATGGTTGCCTGACGTTGAGGCGGGAGGACAATCCGCCCGTTGAATGAAACTTGGTTGGGCTTTGAAGTTGCGGAAGTAATGGCGTCTACTTCCGGTTGTGCGGTCGTGTCGGCTGCAACTTCGGAGACGGGGACTGTGACGCTTTCAGTATCCGTCGTTTGCTGATTTCCTTTGCATGCTGTCAGAGCGAGCAGAAGGACAGGATAAAATATCTTTTTCATATGCTGTTTTTTTATAATTGGGATATACATTCGTTTATTTGAAGAGTTCATATTCCAGTGCGGCAATGTTGTATTGATAGACTGTTTCGATGTAACCGCGGCGGATATCCCTTGCGGTTGCAATCGACTGAATATATTCGGCAATACCCGTCTCGCTTTGCTGCAACTGCAAGTTGGCGGCTTTGGTCAGTTCGTCCGCTTCTTTCAGTGCAGAAGAGGTGTAATAGCGTAAACTCTCATTATATCTGCGGAGAGAAGCTTCCAGTTCGAGCACCTTGTTTCGTAGTTCCCGAATGTTGGAGTCGGCTTGGATCTGTGCTGAAGTAGCGGCCAGGCGCGCTTGCTTCACTTTGCTCCTTTGCGGCAAGAAGTAGATCGGGAAGGATACTCCTACCATCCAGGCATTCAGGTTCTTTAACGGGAGAATGTCTTGGCGGGTATATCCTATACTGAGTTCCGGAAAGAAGTGACTTTGTTCTACATGGAGCGTTGCTTTGGCTTCATCTGCCTGACTCTGAAAATAGCGGGTATGTGCTTCGGACAAGCTTCCGTCTGTTGTTCCGGTGTAGAAGAGAGACAAAGTCGAATCCTCGGGCATGACTGGGAGGTCCGAATAGCAACTCCACTGAAAGCGTGCCAAGGCCATTTTTTCTTCTTCCTGTGCCTGAAACCAGCGATTGTGAAGGTCGGCGGCCATGGTTGTCATCATATTTTTTTCGAGTAGGGTGATCTCTCCCTGCTGGTAACGCAATTCCCCGATGCGCTGTAATTCTTTAGCCATTTTGTCTTGGTCGCGATACATGGAGCAGAGGTTGGCGGTGTATTGATAGTAGGCCCATGCCCGTTTTACTTCCGCCGTCACTTCTTTTTCTACCATTTGGCGGTAGTAGGTATTTGTTTTTATCTGCCGGTTGACTAACGCATTTTTGTAGAAAGGTGTAAGGAGTGAACCCAGGCTCTGCTCGAAAGAGAGTTCTTTGTCTTTTTTGTTTTCTCCGTTGAGTTGTCCCCACGAATAGTTGAAAGAGGTGGGAGCAGCTTCTACAATCTCTCCGCGTGTCGCTTTGGCCTGTCGGATGGCGTTAGCGGCTATTTGCAGGCGGGGATGGTTTTGTTTGGCTATTCCGATAGCCTGTTCCAGACTGATGGCTTTTGCCGGTTGTGAGGAGGCATCAAAGGGAATCAGCAGGCACATAGGCAGCAGGATGAAAAACGGCAGATGAAACTTGCTTCCCGGACGTCTCAGTGTAGCAAATGAATGGACAATCCTGTAGAATACCGGAATGATGAGCAAAGTCAGTATGGTAGAAATGATTAGTCCGCCGATGACGACTGTTGCTAACGGTCGTTGTACTTCGGCACCGGCTGATGTTGCGATAGCCATTGGGACAAAGCCCAACGATGCCACTAGTCCGGTGAGGAATACCGGACGAAGCAGATGCGGGGTTCCCCGGGTTATGATTCGGTTCGTAGTCATAGAATAGGTGTTTTGCTTACGAAGTTCATTAAAATGATTTACCATGAGAATACCATTCAGCACTGCGACGCCAAACAAGGCAATGAAGCCTACGCCTGCCGATATGCTGAAGGGGAGTCCTCGTAGCCATAGTGCGATGATGCCACCGATAAGTGATAGCGGAACAGTGGAGAACACCATCAGCGTATAGGTGATGTTCTTGAAGGCGAAGAACAATATCAGCAGAATGAGCATCAATGCTACCGGAATGACAATCATCAAGGTATTGATTGCATTCTGCAGGTTTTCGAACTGACCGCCGTATTCGAAGTAGTATCCCGGTTTTAGCTTGATGTTCTTATCCAGTGTCTTTTGAATATTGGCAACGACTTGCTGAATATCCGCATCACGTACATTGACACCGATGACAATGCGTCGTTTGGTCGCATCCCTGTTGATCTGGAGCGGGCCGCTGACGAGATCGATGCTGGCTACTTCGCCAACGGGGATTTGGATTCCTTCCGAAGTGCGTACAAACAGTTTGTCGAGATTCAAATCTGCCACTTTCTCTTGGTCGAGGCGGACTACCAGGTCAAATCTCCGTTCGTTTTCAAAGACAACACCGCTCGACTCTCCGGCATACGCTGTCCGGATGATCGTGTTGAGTTCTTCGATATTGATTCCGTAACGTGCTATCTTGCTGCGATTGTATTTGACAACCAGTTGCGGAAGTCCCATCGTTTGTTCTACAATTACGTCTGCTGCTCCCGGAACTTTTTCTACATAGGCGGCAGCTTCTTTTGCCCTTTCATAGAGTTCGTGGGTGTCTTCACCGTACAGCTTGACGGCAATATCTGCTTTCGCTCCTGTCATCAGCTCGTTGAAGCGGAGTTGTATAGGTTGTGAGAAGTTAAATTCGGCGCGTTCGGCAAGCGGTTCCAGTGCTTCCTTCATCTTTTCTACCATTTCTGCACGGCTTTCTGCGCTCGTCCATTCCTTAAAAGGCTTCATGATAATCATCACATCGGCATCTTCTACCGCCATCGGGTCGGTAGGAACTTCGGCTGTCCCGATTTTGGCAACGACGTGTTTTATTTCGGGAAACTCGTCCATGAGTGTCTTTTCTGCCAACCGGGAAACTTCTATGCTTTCAGTCAGCGAACTGCCGGCAGGCAATGTCATCTGCATGGCAAAATCTCCTTCATCCAATGTCGGGATGAACTCCGCACCCAGCCGGGTGAAAAGAAACAGGGAGCCTATCAGTGCGGTAAAGGCTACGATGACGGTACGCCATTTGTAATGCAGGCAGAAGCGCAGGCCGTGTTGGTATACTTTGTTCAGCTTTTCGAAGAAGCGGTCGGCCAGTGTCGGTTTCACTACAATATGGTGTTTCAGGAAGAGCGATGCCATCATAGGCACATAGGTCAGCGACAGGATTAATGCTCCGATGATACAAAAGACCAGAGTTTTGGCCATCGGAGTGAAGTATTTTCCTTCGATTCCGTTCAACGTGAGAATAGGGAAGAAGACGATCAGGATAATCAGTACGGCAAAAGTAGCTGAGCGGACTACTCCGGAAGCTCCTTTTTCCACTTCCCGGTCCATTTCCTCGCGGCTCAGCGTCCGTCCACGGAATTGTTTTCCGTAAATGTGGGCGAGGATGCCTTCCAGTATGACAATAGAGCCGTCTACCACAATACCGAAGTCGATGGCGCCGAGGCTCATCAGATTGGCAGTGACATTGAAGATGCGCATCATGATAAAGGCGAACAGCATGGCGAGTGGGATGACGGATGCGACGATCAGTCCGGCACGTATATTTCCGAGGAAGAGGATAAGAACCAGAAAGACGATGATTGCTCCTTCAATCAGATTGTTGACAACGGTTGAAATATTCCGGTTCACCAGTTCCGAACGGTTCAGATAGGGCTCGATGCTGACTCCTTCGGGCAACAGATGCTGTATTTTCTCTACCCGCTTTTCAAGCTCTTGTGTCACTACATTGGCGTTAGCGCCTTTCAGCATCATGGCGATTCCTCCTACACATTCGCCTTCACCGTCCATTGTCATAGCTCCGAAGCGTTTGGGAGCGCCAAACCGGACGACTCCTACGTCACTGATATGTACAGGAATCCCGTTTCTGTTGGCTACCACAATTTGTTCGATGTCTTTGATATCGGTAATCATACCTTCCGAACGGATATAATAGGCGTTCTTCATTTTTTCAATGTAACTTCCGCCTGTATTCTGGTTGTTGCTGCTGAGGGCTTCGAATACTTCACCAATGGTGATATTCAATGAAAAGAGAGCATCCGGATCGACAGCTACTTCATATTGTTTCAGATAGCCGCCGAAACTGTTGATTTCTACAATGCCCGGAATGCCGGACAGCTGGCGCTTTACCATCCAGTCTTGAATGGTGCGGAGCTCCATTGCGTCATACTTCTTTTCGTAACCGGGAGCTACCTTCAATATATACTGGTAAATCTCTCCCAGTCCGGTGGTGATGGGCATCATTTCCGGTGTTCCCAGTTCGGGCGGGATTTCTCCGGATACGGTTTGTATCTGTTCGTTGATGAGTTGCCGGGCATCGAGCGTAGGAACACTCTCTTTGAAAACAACCGTTACTACGGATAAACCGAAGCGGCTGACAGAACGGATATTCTCAACATTCATTATATTGCTCATCGCTATCTCGATAGGCATGGTGATGAGCTGCTCTACCTCTTGTGGCGCAAGGGTGGGAGATACGGTTACAATCTGCACCTGATTGTTGGTTATATCGGGCACGGCGTCGATGGGCAATGTCAGCATTGCGTAGATACCTCCGATAAACAAGAAGAGGGTAGTGAGTCCTACAAACAGTTTCTTCTTGATTGAAAAACGTACAATAGCTGTAAACATGATTATCTGGGTGTTATTATTTCATGCTACAAAACTAAGGACTATCTTCATTCGTGGTTATCGGGAATGAATGAAGCGGAAAGATTGCGAGGTGAAGTGACTAAATTGCGGTTTGAATGGTTTGGGATTCTTGATTCATTTTAAAATCTGTATCCGAGACTCACAAAGAACGAATGCATAAAGCGGAACGCAGGCATGGTCAGTTTCTTCCCTTCCACTACCATGTTGCGTCCACCGCTATACATGTCGAAGTCGGAAAAAGTGTATCCTGCCGAAAGCGTGTATTGTTCGCCCAAGTCGAGGGTAAACATGCCTTTGATGTGATAGAATATCGCTCTTCCTCCCCGGTTCTTGACCTGGTCGAATCTTTGCGAACTCCATATGCCGGAGACGTTGGGATAGTAGCTGATGTTCAACCGCTGGTTGACGGATAGCGGGATAGTCAGCCCCGGAGAGAGGATGAAGGAAAGTCCCATATCCTTATCTTTTCCCAGTTTGAGGGCGGGGGTAGCCAACTGGATGGCGGGACGCAATGCAAAGTGATGGCAGAGCGGGCTGTCGTCATCTGAACTCCATCTCCATCTCTGGTCTTTGGATACGCCCGAATAGCTTTCGTCTTCTATGGTGTTGCAGAAAAGGAACCCCATAGTGATGCCTGCATAGGGGATAGGCAGATAAGTGATGGTCGGCTCCACTTCCCACGCCGAGTAATTGTTCAGTGCACCGGCAAGTTCCACTTTCCATACAGGTCTTTTTTCCGCTTCCTGTGCTTGTCCGCCGACTGTAAGCAACAAGCAAATAAATAAGAGTGTTGTTGTTTTCATCGTTTATAAAATATGAGTTGCTTATTCGCAGATAAAGACACGGGACATTTAGAATCTCCCTACTGATAAAATGTTAATAAGATGAAAAGGGAGAGGAAGTACATCCGGTATCAGGAAGAAGTAGTTCCGCCATCAGTTTCAACCGTTGAAACAGAGTGTTTCATGCCTTGAAACAAAGTGTTCCAAGTAATGAAACAAAGTGTTTCTCGGCGTGAAACAAAGTGTTTCAAGCATTTGAAACTGTTTGAAACAATATATGTCAATAAATAATAAAAGAGGATGCCATGGGGTAATATGGCATCCTCTTGGGAGACAGACCGGAAGAACTACTTTCACAAGCGGTTCTTCAGTCTGCTACCTCCATATTTAATCTGGTTAGGATTACTCTTTGAAATAATGAAATACGTAAACTATATTCGCAGAATGACAAACGTTGCTATTTCCGATGTTAATTCAATGCTCTTGTCTTCGTGCAGAATGATAAAGTTGGCATTGTGCAGAGAGTTGATATACTCCAAAGTTATTCAGCTTCGGAGAGGTGATTCAACAATGCCGCGCTTTGCCGATAGTTGTTTGATCGTTAGCCAATTAGTCATAGTGATGGTGTGATTTTAAGATAAGTAGTAATAGTATGATTGTATGACAACGCGAAGTTAATCAGTGAAATCTTCGCTTTGTTGTTTGCCTGTTCTCTTTATGCGGAGAAGGTTCCACCATGAGTAGCAGGTCCAGTAGAAAAGTTCCGGCAAGTTCAGTTGCTCTTCGATGGGAATCAGTATATGTCCACGTTCGTGAATCCCCAGTATATGTAGATTTCCGCTATAACATAATATGTAAAGATATTCTTCTTCCCGGATGACGCAGTGAATGCACTTTATAGAAAGGGGAAAAGAGTGGTAAGGATCGTCAGAAGAAAATTCTACGGAGTGGGGATTGAGCTTTCCTCGCATACCTGTAAATACGGATGCTAATTCGGTAAACTTTTCGCAATCATTCTGCTTGTGCATTTTGTGGATGACGCGGCGCAATGTTTCTTTGTCTGGTCTGTTCATGTCTCTTTAAATATTTATGATCGCTCGCATCTTGATGTATACTATGCCACGTATATAAAAGAAGTCGGGCGCTGAGTTCATATTTATCCGCTAAGAGGTAGTACCAGTACCCACAGTGTTTAATAAATACGTTCACACGCCCGACCCTACGTCGTACGCATTGAACACATTTATTGAAACACTGTTTATTTGCATTAATTAAACTTGGTACTTTTCTTAGCGCAAAAACGTTTCAATATGCCGCATTTCTCTTCGGCTTTCAAAGAACAAAGGTAAGTGAATTGTTGAGGATTGCAAAGAAAAAGGAATGAATTTTCTTGCTAAGTGTAATAAGTCTGGTAGGATATCTTTGTATGGGAGTTAGGGCTGAATAAAATACAGGGAGATTATCAACTTCTTGGACAATGCTATCTGACCTCTTGAATGATACCATCTGATCTGCTGAACGGTACTGTCTGACAAATAGGCAAAAGAGTACATCTGTTTTTAGTAAAAAAGGTATGTATCAAAAGTAAATAGATACTTTTAGGTCATCAGATATAAACTTGCTGGTTTGTGCGGGAAGTGTTGATATCCAGTTTGTTATCGTGATTTGTATAAGAAAATGCGGTGATGGTAAAAACTCAAATTCATTTGTCATCACTTTATCGTCACTGCTTGTCGTCACCTAGTTAATGTAATGAATAGCAATAATTTAAATGCTGAAAAACAGCCAAAGTGACGGGTGACGGCAAAAAAAACGTTTTTATCTTCTAAGAATGTATCTTTTCGAACCATTCGGCTCGGATACGAAAAGAATTGGAATTGTTATGATACGGCAAAACATTTTTTTGTTTGGGCTCGTTTATTATATAGCAAACTAAATATATATTCAGTATGAAGTCATTTATTTTAATGGTAATAACTATGGTATGTGCAATCTCGCTGGAAGCGCAGAATAAATCTTTCTACGATTTCAATGTGACGACAATTGATGGTAAGGAATTTCCGCTTTCATCTTTGAAAGGGAAAAAGGTGTTGGTAGTAAATGTAGCTTCTAAGTGTGGATTGACGCCACAGTATGCCAGACTGCAAGAGCTGTATGATAAATATAAGGATAAGAATTTTGTAATCATCGGCTTTCCGGCCAACAACTTCATGGGGCAGGAACCGGGCAGCAACGAAGAGATTGCTCAGTTCTGTTCATTGAATTATGATGTTACTTTCCCGATGATGTCTAAGATTTCCGTCAAAGGCAAAGACATGGCGCCACTCTACCAATGGCTGACGCAAAAGAAGCAGAACGGAAAAGAGGATGCACCTGTCCAGTGGAACTTCCAGAAGTTTATGATAGACGAGAACGGAAACTGGGTTGGCTTTGTTGCACCCAAAGAGAGTCCGTTCTCTGAGAAAATTGTTACTTGGATAGAGGAGTAGGAACGGAAGAAGGATAAAGGGACGGAAGAAGGGATACTTTCTTCAATTCTCCCTCAAAGTTGGGAGTGAAGATGCCTTTACCGAGATTTTCCTTTATTTCTTCGACGGTCCAGAAACGACCGCCGTCCAACTCGTCACTGGGATGTAGCTCACCGTCGTAAACCGTTTTGTGAACGAAGACGAGTTCCTTCTCACGATCCGATTCGAATACATAGCTGGTTAGCAGTTCGGGAGTAAAGTCCGTGATACCTAGTTCTTCGCGGACCTCCCGTTTGAGTGCGATCTCTACGCTCTCTCCCAAATCGACATGTCCGCCAACGGCTGTATCCCACTTCCCCGGCTGGATATCTTTCCATTCCGGACGCTTTTGCAGGTACAAATCTCCTTCCGAATTGAAAACGTGAAGATGAATAACCGGATGCAGAAGCTTGCTTCCGCTATGACATTCTCCGCGTGTAGCGGCTCCGGTGATATTTCCCTGTTCGTCTACGATAGGAAACATTTCTTGATTGTTATCGCCTGGCATTGTAGTCTTTACTTTTTTTTGTTTATGGTATCAGCAAAGAAGAGTCTCCATAGCTCAGGAAACGGAAATCGTGACTCAGTGCATAATCATAAATCGTGCGCCAGTTTCCTTTCACGAAGGCGGAAACCAAAAGTAACAGTGTACTTTGCGGCTGGTGGAAATTAGTAACCATCGCTTTCACTATTTTATACTGATATCCCGGAGCTATAATAATCTGAGTGCTGCTGTGAAGTGCTTCCAACCCGTTTCTGTCCAGATAACCTAATATTTTCTGTAATGCGACAACGGGAGGAATCTGATCATACTTCTCGTAAGGCTGCCATTGTCTGACGTGTAGTTCCTCTTCCGTAGCGTCCGGATTTTCGGCCAATGTCACTCCGATATGATACAGGCTTTCGAGAGTACGTACCGAAGTTGTTCCTACAGCAACAGCGCATCCGTCGTGGTCGATCAGTTTTTTGATAGTTGCCCGATTGACGGAAATGTACTCTGTGTGCATCTCATGTCCTTCTATCTCTTCGCTTTTTACCGGTTTGAATGTTCCGGCACCTACGTGTAGTGTCAGTTCTTCGAGATCGATTCCTTTCTCCTGCAATGCTTCCAGTACACGGGGCGTAAAGTGCAGTCCGGCTGTTGGCGCGGCAACCGAGCCTTTTATTTTGGAATAAACAGTCTGATAGGTTTCTTTGTCGCTCTCTTCCGTGTCCCGATTCAGGTATGGAGGAATCGGCAGTTCTCCGAAGACTTCGAGGATATCGGCGAAGGTTACTTCCGGATTGTTCCAGGAGAAATCGATCCAGTGGCTGGTGCCTCTGCATTCTCCCCGTGTAGCAGTCAGGGTGATTGTGAATCCTTTCACTGTCATCTCCCGCTTCAAGGCTCCGTCTTTCCATTTCTTCAGATTGCCGATCATGCAAAGCCATGCAGCGTGTTCCGTCTGCTGGAAATTTAATACATAATCATTGGGTTGGATCGGTTCCAGGCAAAAGACCTCGATCAATGCTCCCGTTTCCTTCCGGAAGTGCAGGCGTGCCTGAATGACTTTGGTATTGTTGAATACCATCAGACTTCCTTTCGGAAGATAATCAGGCAAAGATGTGAAAACATCTTCGGTAACTTCACCATGGCGATATACCAACAATTTTGATTGGTCGCGGACTGTTAAAGGAAATTTGGCGATTCGTTCATCCGGTAGCGGATAGTTGTATTCGCTGATGTGAATATGTCTCGGGTCTTCTTTCATTCTCGTTTCAATAAAAAAAGCATCAATAACCCATCGATTATTAATGCTTTGTCGGTAGTCGGGATGACAAGATTCGAACTTGCGACCACACGCCCCCCAGACGCGTACTCTACCGGGCTGAGCTACATCCCGAATTGCGGATGCAAAAGTACTGCTTTATTTTTAAAAAGCAAATAAAATAGCCCGTTTTTTTCCATTAGCTGATTTTAGGATATCTTTTTGTTTTCGGGATATAAAGGTCCTGCAGTCTATAATAAATCTAAATAATATAGGTGTTCATAAACTAACATAACAGGGCTTTGTTTATAAAATTAAGTGAATAAATGGTTCGTAATTTCTTTAAAATGAAACCATATTGGCATAGGACAAGTGAGAGTAGTTTTGGATAGTATATTTTTGTATTTAGTTTTATTTAATGAGGGGGTAAATGTGTATAATAAAAATAGAGAAACGTTAGAGGCTTATGTCTTAGGTGATGATTTTAAGTATTTTCAGAATTTGAAGTATCTTCCCCTAAGCACTTATCCTTCTAATATTCAGTCAGCTTTGGTCATATATTGCTTCAGTGGAAAGGCCAGGCTTAATGTATATGATGATTCGCATTGGATACAGCCACAAGAATTAATTATTCTGTTGCCGGGACAGTTCGTTTCATTCACCGAGGCTAGTGATGACTTTCTGACTACCACGCTGGTAGTATCGCCTACAATGTTTAGCGATACATTGAGTGGTGTGCCGCGATTTTCGCCTCATTTCTTTTTCTACATGAGGAGCCATTACTGGTATCCTCAGACGGAAAATGATACCCGGCGATTGATTAACTATTTGGGAATGGTTAAGGATAAAGTGACGTCTGATGATATATACAGGCGTGAACTGATTATCCATTTATTGAGATATCTGTATCTGGAATTGTTTAATGCTTATGAAAAGGAGGCAGCTTTGGTGAACACTCGGAAAGATACTCGCAAAGAGGAATTAGCCAATAAATTCTTTGGACTGATAATGAAGCATTTCAAAGAAAATAAAGACGTAGCTTTCTACGCTGATAAACTGTGTATCACTTCCAAATACCTGACAATGGTGATCAAAGAAGTGAGCGGCAAGTCAGCCAAAGACTGGATTGTTGAATACATCGTGCTGGAAATAAAGGCTTTGCTGAAGAATACGAACATGAATATTCAGGAAATTGCCGTTAAAACAAACTTTGCCAATCAATCGTCATTGGGGCGTTTCTTCAGGAAACATACCGGAATGTCGTTGTCCCAATACCGGATGAGTAACTTAGGATAATATTGAAGATGCTTGTGGGGAATAAAGGCATATGTGGGGAGAGGAGAATGGGAAAGGGAAAAAAGAAATGGGAAACCTTTTAGGGAATCCCATTCTCCTTTATAATTATAAGGTGCCTCAGATTAGACGCCCATACATTCGCGATAGAAGTCGAGCATTTCAAAAATGGTATCTTTATCAGCGGTCTGGTTGATACAAATATCTCCGATCTCTTTCAGTAAAGTGAAATTGACCGTTCCTGAGGTGTTTTTCTTATCATGTTGCATAAATGCGTAAAGTTGTTCGTACTGTTTGCAGTCGAACGCGAATGAGCCATAATTCTCTTTAATGAATTGAATGGTCTGCCGCATTTTGTCTTTCGGGAAGCCTGCTTTAAGGTGCGACAGATAAAGTTCGCAAACGATTCCCCAAGCTACGGCATATCCGTGCAGTACGGGACGATTCTCAGCCAGTGCCAGACTTTCGAAGGCATGTCCTGCCGTATGTCCCAGATTCAGTGCCTTACGGATACCATGTTCAAAGGGGTCTTGCTCCACTATATCTTCTTTTACCTGTACCGAACGTCCTACCATATCTTTGAGGGCTGCATAATCGATGTTATCTGTATCAAAATCCAGCAATTCTACCCAGTGGGCGGTATTGCTGATTAATCCATGCTTTAACATTTCGGCGTAGCCGGAGAAGAAGTTGTGTGCATCGAGACTGCGTAAAAACTCGGTTTCAATCAATACACTGTCTGCCGGGGCAAATGCACCGATTTCGTTCTTCAGTCCGTTGAAGTTGATTCCTGTTTTACCGCCGACGGATGCGTCGACCATGGCCAACAGCGTAGTGGGAATATTAATATAAGCGATTCCACGTTTGAAGGTAGCAGCGGCAAAACCTCCTAAATCGGTTACCATCCCGCCACCAAGATTGATGAGCAATGAATGTCGTGTAGCCCCTTGCTGACTCAGTGCCATCCAGACGGATGCCAGAGTTTCCAGCGTCTTATGCACATCTTCGGCTCCGATATTGATTTCGACAGCATCTTTCAGAAATGATACTTCTTTCAATGAGGGCAGACAAAGACGCTGGGTATGTTCGTCTGTGAGGATGAATAACTTGTCATGCGGACATCTTTCAATGGCACGACCGAGGCTTGTTTCCAAGCTTTCGCAGAGAATGACTTCTTGTTTACTCATGATTCTTTTGCTTTTTCTTGGTGCAAATGTATATAAAATATCTTTTTTTCCTTACTTTTGTCTCATTAAAACGTTTAATTATGAAAGCATTGTTTCCTGTATTTTGTCGTCCTTTGGGATATGTGGTGTTGTTATTGGCTTTGTTTCTTCCTTTTATTTTGGTGATGCAAGGGTTGGTTACCGACCGTAACCTGCTGCTCTACAAGGAATGTACGAAGCTGTTGATGATGGCAGGATGCTTGTTGATAATCTTTGCTTTGAGCAAGAACGAAAGCCGCGAGACGGAGCAGATTCGTAATACGGCTGTTCGTAATGCTGTCTTTCTGACCTTCCTGTTTGTTTTTGGAGGTATGTTGTGGCGTGTCCTGCAAGGAGATGTGATTAATGTAGACACTTCCTCTTTTCTGACCTTTTTAATATTTAATGTGCTTTGTTTGGAGTTTGGTCTTAAAAAAGCGCTTGTTGGTCGATTCTTCAAAAGATAATTTTCTATTAAATTAAACCTTTTACGATTCTATTTGTCAAAAAGACATTGTTATTACTCTACTAATCGTAATTAAGGTAAATGAAAAGATTATCAGCTTGGTGGGTGCTTACATTATTATGCACCTTCTCTATTTTTGCACAGAATAAGGTGATTACTGTTTCGGGTCGTGTTATCGAGTCTGACTCTCAAGAGCCGGCAGCACAGGCTACTGTTCAATTGCTATCATTACCGGATAGCGCTTATGCAGCCGGTATAGCAAGTAGTAATAAAGGGTGGTTTACACTCCCTAAAGTGAAGGCGGGAAAGTATATATTGAAGGTCTCTTACATTGGTTTCCGCACGAAATTTGTTCCTGTACAATTATCCAATAACGTGACTGAAAAGAAAATGGGGAATATCTCCCTGGACCCCGATGCGGTAATGCTGGGTGAGGCTGTGATTACGGCGGAGGCTCCTCCTGTTACAGTAAAAGCCGATACAACGGAATATTCTGCAGCTGCTTACCCTGTACCGGAAGGATCGATGTTAGAAGATTTAGTAAAAAAAATACCGGGTGCTGAAGTTAGTGATGAGGGGAAGATTACTATAAATGGGAAAGAAATTAAAAAGATTATGGTTGATGGTAAAGAGTTTTTCTCGGATGACCCCAAAGTTTCCATGAAGAATTTGCCGGCTAACATGATTGAGAAGGTTAAAGCTTACGATAAGAAAAGTGATATGGCACGTATCACAGGAATTGATGACGGAGATGAAGAGCCCGTTTTAGACTTAACAGTCAAGAAAGGGATGAAGAAAGGATGGATTGGTAATTTGATTGCTGGTTATGGTAGTCAGGATCGATATGAAGGCGGAGTGATGATTAGCCGTTTTAAGGATGATGCCAGTCTTTCAATAATAGGTTCTGCTAATAATACTAATAATAAAGGTTTTTCTGAATTTGGTGATGCCGGACAAGGATTAGGTGGTGGCAATGCCGGTTCTGGTATTACAACAGCACAATCATTAGGTATTAACTTTGCTAAAGATACGAAGAAGCTGCAAGTCGGTGGAAATGTTCAATACGGGCATTCCAATAATGATGCCCGTCGCAAATCTTCTTCAGAAACATTCTTAGGTGAAACTTCGTCTTTTGCTCAAAGTGAGAACTTATCAAATCGTAATCGTCATGATTTCAGGGTTGATTTTCGCTTGGAATGGCGTCCTGATACATTAACTACAATAATTTTTCGTCCTAATGGTAGCTATTCACAAACAGAATCAAGTAATAGCTCTTGGTCAAAAACTGAAAATAACTCTCACAGCCCTGTTAATGAAAGGGAGGCTGCCTCTTCTTCTAAAAGTCATAATGCATCTTTTAATGGTAGTTTAATGGCTTTTCGGAGATTGAATAGTAAAGGACGAAATTTATCTTTAGGAGCACGTTTTGGTTATAGTGATAGCGAATCAGATTCTTATTCCGATTCAAGAACCGAGTTTTTCGAGAAAGACAGTATTTCTGATATTTCACGATATACGGACCGCAATAGCGACAGCCGCAACTGGAGTGTATCTGCTTCTTATACTGAACCTGTTTTTAAGAATCACTTTTTGCAGTTGCGTTATGAGTTTGCCCATCGGAAACAGTTGTCGCAATCATTGGTCTATGATAGTATAAATTATTATCCATATCCGGAGTATATAGAACGTGGATATGATAATGATTTGAGTACGCGTGTGGAAAATTTTTATGATACTCATACGGCAGATGTTTCTGTGCGTGGTATTCATCCTAAAATGATGTATAGTGTTGGAGTTGGATTGACACCTCAAACATCATTAAGTGAAACGACTATTGGGCCTAATTATAAAAAGAATTATCCGGAACAAAATGTATTGAATTGGGCTCCTTCGGTAATGTTTCGCTATATGTTTGATAAGCAGCATGTGTTAATGTTCCGTTACCGTGGGCGGAGTAGTACTCCTAATATCGAGGATTTACAGGAAGTTATTGATATTACTGATCCAATGAATCTGAGATATGGTAATCCAAATTTAAAACCATCATTTAACAACAATTTTACACTTGATTATAGAAAATTTGTACCAGAATCTATGCGTAGCTATACAGCCAATTTATTCTATACGAATACATTAAATTCTGTAGCTAATAGAATGTCATACGACCCTGAAACCGGTGCCCGGGTCTATAAGAAAGAGAATGTAAATGGTAATTGGCAGGCGAGAGGGTATTTTTCTTTCAATACTCCTTTGAAAAATAAGAAGTTTACAATTTCATCTAATACGAATGCAAGATATAGTGATGCAGTAAGTTATACGAGTGTTGGAAATAGTAAGAATGCAGATCAAGAGTTGAGTACAACACATAACTTAGGTTTAGGAGAACGATTTACTGGTAGTTATCGTAGTGAAGTATTTGATTTGTCTCTGAGTGGTTCTGTTAATTATAATTTGGTTCGAAATAGTAAGCAGGAAAATAGTAATCGTGAGACTTTTGATTATTATATTGGAGGTAATACTAATGTAAATCTTCCATGGCAAATCTCAATTTCTACAGATATAAACTGTCGATTTAAAGATGGATACACTGGTGGCTTGAATAATAATGAGGTGTTGTGGAATGCGCAGATCTCAAAGAATTTCTTAAAGAATAATTCAGGAACTATTCGTTTTAAAATTTATGATATCTTGAAACAGCAGAGTAGTTTGTCCCGTTCTATAAGTGAAACAATGATGAGTGATACGGAATATAACACTTTGGGAAGCTATTTCATGGTACATTTTGTATATCGCTTTAATACATTGGGTGGAAAAGCACCGGGTAGACGTGGTCCTGGCGGTGGTCCTAGAGGTGGACATGGCTACGGCGGAGGTGGTGTTCGGCCTATGCGTTTCTAAGTTATGAATAACTTTAAATAAAAAAACGGGAAAGTCCTGATAGCAATGGATACAACTTGCTATCAGGACTTTTTTGTTTATCCGATAATTTGCTTTATATTTGTTGTTCAGTATCCATATAAAAAGGAGATTCCTATGATTGATTGGAACATAATAGTTAGCCAGATAGCTACGGTTGCTTTCGACATTGTTTATTTTGGAGCCATTATCAGTACGATTGTCGTTATCATTCTTGATAACCGGAATCCGGTGAAGACTATGGCATGGATACTCATATTACTGTTCCTTCCTATCGTAGGCCTTGTCTTCTATTTCTTTTTCGGACGGAGCCAACGTCGGGAACGTATTATCGGTCAAAAAAGTTATGACCGTCTGTTGAAGAAACCTATGGCGGAATATCTGGCTCAGGACTGTTCGGCTGTACCCGAAGAATATGCTCGTCTTATCCAACTTTTCCAGCATACCAATCAAGCTTTCCCATTCGAAGGAAACCGTATTGCCGTGTATACGGAAGGGTATACCAAACTACAGTCATTGTTGCGTGAACTCCAAAAGGCAAAGCAGCATATTCACATGGAGTACTACATCTTTGAAGATGATGCCATAGGGCGTCTGGTAAGGGATGTGTTAATTGAAAAGGCATCTCAGGGCGTTGAAGTAAGAGTGATTTATGATGATGTGGGATGCTGGCATGTACCTAACCGTTTTTTCGAAGAAATGCGTAATGCCGGTATTGAAGTCAGGAGTTTCTTGAAAGTACGTTTCCCTTTGTTTACAAGCAGGGTCAACTATCGTAACCACAGAAAAATAGTCGTAGTAGACGGGCGTATCGGTTTTGTCGGAGGAATGAACCTGGCAGAGCGTTATATGCGCGGCTTCTCATGGGGAATCTGGCGTGATACGCATATCCTGATAGAGGGAAAAGCTGTACATGGTCTGCAGACTGCTTTTCTGCTCGACTGGTATTTCGTTGACCGTACATTGATTACCGCTTCACGTTATTTCCCAAAGATAGAGTCTTGTGGAAACTCATTAGTACAAGTAGTCACCAGTGAACCTATCGGTCCCTGGAAAGAAATAATGCAGGGATTGACGATGGCGATCAATGGAGCCAAGAAATATTTCTATATGCAAACTCCTTACTTCCTGCCGACAGAGCAAGTGTTGGTTGCTATGCAAACAGCTGCATTGGCAGGGGTGGATATACGTTTGATGCTGCCCGAACGTGCTGACAATCGAATCACTCATCTGGGATCACATTCTTATCTGAGGGATGTGTTGCAGGCGGGTGTCAAAGTCTATTTTTATAAAAAGGGATTTCTACATTCCAAACTGATGGTTTCAGATGATATGCTATCGACAGTAGGGTCTACCAATGTCGATTTTCGCAGTTTTGAGCATAATTTTGAAGTAAATGCCTTTATGTATGATGTAGAAACGGCTCTGGAAATGAAAGAAATATTCCTTCAGGATCAGCGTGAAAGTACACAGATCTTTCTGAAAAACTGGGTAAGGCGTCCGTGGAGACAGAAGGCAGCAGAGTCTGTTGTTCGTTTGTTGGCTCCGCTGCTTTAGAAGAATGTGCTCTTATCTGAAAAGAGAGAAGTTCACACTTCCATATACTCTTCTTTCTATGAAGTGCGGATTTTCCTCAAAGTTGTTTTGCTTTCCATGTTCCAATACGAACAGGCCTCCCTCTTTGAGCAGATTGTTTTTGAATATCAGTTCCGGTATTGATTCCAGCTCCTTTAAAGCGTAAGGCGGATCGGCAAAAATAAAATCGAACTGCTCACGTCCGCTATTGATAAACTTAAATACATCACCACGAATAGGCAGACATTTGTCTGTTTGTACTTCTTTCATTATTTTGCAGATAAAAGAATGGTGAGCCGGGTCTTTTTCGACACTGATCACACGGTCACATCCCCGTGATACCAGTTCGATACTGATACTGCCGGTACCTGCAAACAGATCGAGTGCAGTGACTCCTTCTTCGAAATCGATATAGTTATTAAGTACATTGAACAGATTCTCTTTAGCAAAATCTGTTGTAGGACGTGCTTTGAATGTACGTGGTACATCAAATCTTCTTCGTTTATAAATACCGCTGATTACTCGCATGTTAATAAGGCTTGCATATCAATATTATTGGCAGGATTCATGATGAATACCTGCATGATGAATTTTTTCAATTCGTTCATCAATGTTTCTTTATCTGACAGTGTCCCGGTCAGATGCAGTTCATCCCGTTCCTGATTGAACTCGAGCAGTTTCCATACATACAATAAATAGTAAATACGGTCTTCAGTTTGCATGCATTCGAAGGAGTTGGCCAACAAGAGCTGTCCCCGTTCGAAACAGTAAATGTCAATAGCATCTTTGCGTACTGAAGCATACATTTTCTTACTATTTCCGAGTCTGCTTTTTATGGAAAAATACTCTATAAGTGGGGTAGACTGAGAATAGAAACGGGCTTCGGGATATTGTTCGTTCAGGAAAGCATAGGTGCTTTTGTCTATGCCGAAGATTACGACTACGTTATTCTTCTTCAGAATATTGTAAATCACTGTTTCGTTCTCCCGTTTCTGATGATTGTGATAAAATAAAAGCTCTGCCTGCTCTTCTTCAAACAGTTCCAGTGGTATCATGGTAAAACGCTTGTTTGCCATCATGATATTTACCCGTTTGTAAGAGTAGCTTAAAAAGTCCGATTCGTGGAAAACGTTTTTAAGATTGGCTGTCAGAGACAGAGAGGTGTCTACCTCTTTTTCGAACAGCGACTGTGAATTGTCGTGAATCGGATTGTAGATAGAAAAAGAAAATCCATCCGTACTAAGACGGATGGATAAAGTATATTGTTTTGATTTTGTAAAATCAATCATTATTCCCAGTTACCAGCACCGTTGTTAGGATTGTCAATAGAACCTACCATCAAACCGGAGTATCTGCCCAGTTTTTCGTTCAGGTCTTTCAGATTGATAATTTCTTGTTTGTCAAGTCCGCCCAAGTAAGTTTCATACGGAGCTTTTACTTCGAACAAGAACACAGGAGCACCTGATTTTGCAGTGTCATTTTTAACATTCATTTCAAAAATAGCACCATTTCCGTGAGGAATGTATTTCATTGAATCCGGATTGAAACCTTTTGGGTAAACGGTGTCCATTACGGCTACCCACATGGTGTCACGCTTAAAGTTTTCAAGTCCCCATTTCTTAACTTCATCATATCTGCCTGTCTTCTGAGCTTTGTTGATGATAGCCATTGCTTTCTTTTCAGTCAATCCGTCTTCCAGTTGTTTGTCTGTCAACTGTCCTACTTTCATGACGAAAGGTAATTTTTGATTTTTAACGAAATCGATCAGTGTGTCAAAATGTTCTGTGTACATTCCGTGATGCAACGAACGGTATTCCTGTTGTGCTTTACGGATGTCGATCAAACGGGCAATGACAGCCTGTTCTCTTTCCTTTTTTGCTTTTTCAAAATTGATAGGACCCATAATACTGCTATAGCAAATGTAGATTAATGCAGCAGCACAGAGTACTAATACAATATTAAATACTGTTTTCATGATAAATTATGTTTTTAGTTGTTATATTCGCATCGCAAAAATAGAATAAATAAATTTAAATACGATAGTTCCGGGAACTTTTTTCTCGTACAAAAATGATAAATAACTATTTAGAAAGGCAAATTAAGGAAAATTTTCCTTATCAACCAACTTTTGAGCAGGAAATAGCTGTAAAATCTCTTTCAAAGTTTCTGCTTTCTACACTAGCGGATGAAGTATTTATCCTCAGAGGCTATGCCGGTACCGGTAAAACTTCTTTGGTAGGGGCATTGGTGAAGACGATGGACCAGTTACAGCAAAAGGCTGTATTACTGGCTCCTACTGGTCGTGCTGCAAAAGTTTTCTCAACATATGCCGGTCACCCGGCTTTTACAATTCACAAAAAAATATACAGGCAGCAGTCGTTCTCTAATGAAACCAGTAATTTTTCGATAAATGACAATCTTGCTACAAATACCTTATTTATAGTGGATGAGGCTTCTATGATTTCCAATGAAGGATTGTCTGGCAGCATGTTTGGGACAGGAAGACTGTTGGATGACCTGATACAGTTTGTTTACTCTGGTCAGGGGTGTCGTCTTTTGCTGATGGGAGATACTGCACAGCTTCCTCCGGTAGGTGAAGAGTTGAGTCCGGCACTTTTTGCAGATGCTTTGAAAGGGTATGGACTGGAAGTGCGGGAAGTGGATTTGACACAGGTTGTTCGCCAGATACAGGAATCCGGTATTTTATGGAACGCAACGCAACTGCGTCAGTTGATAGCGGAGGATAATTGCTATTCTTTACCTAAAATAAAGGTTACAGGTTTTCCAGATATAAAAGTGGTGCCGGGTGCAGAATTGATTGATGCAATCACCAGTTGCTATGATCATGACGGTATGGATGAAACGATTGTTATCTGTCGTTCTAATAAACGCGCGAACCTATATAATAACGGAATACGTGCACAGATTCTTTGGCGAGAAGATGAACTGAATACGGGAGATATGCTCATGATAGCCAAAAACAACTATTATTGGACGGAGCAATACAAGGAAATGGACTTCATTGCCAACGGAGAAATAGCAGTGGTACGTCGTGTCCGCCGGACAAGGGAAATATATGGTTTTCGTTTTGCGGAAGTTACTCTCAGATTTCCGGATCAGAATGATTTTGAACTGGATGCTAATCTGTTGCTGGATACATTGCATTCGGATGCTCCCGCATTATCTAAAGAAGATAGTGACAGACTGTTTTATACCATACTTGAAGATTACGCAGATATATCTAATAAGCGGGACCGAATGAAAAAAATGAAAGCAGATCCGCATTATAATGCGTTACAAGTAAAATATGCCTATGCGGTAACTTGTCATAAGGCGCAAGGCGGACAGTGGCAGAATGTTTTTCTTGATCAGGGATATATGACGGATGAATATCTGACTCCGGATTACTTTCGTTGGTTGTATACGGCATTTACTCGTGCCACAAAAACATTATATCTGGTGAATTACCCGAAAGAACAAATTTTATAGACGATTTTTTTGTAAATGGTTGATTCCCAGCTTGAATGTGTGGGGTGTGCTTGTTGTGGAAAAATAAATATGAGATTATATTTATTTTTTTTCAAAAACCTCTAAGTGTTTTTCAAGGTATGGGTTGTTATATAAATGTGAATCGAAAATAATACATAAAATATCGATTCTAATTTTTATATAAAAACTAATGTTTAATCTTAAATTCAAATGTATGAGAATCAATGACTCGTGTAGAGGCTCGAAGATTTTTCGGGCATTGTTGATCTTGATGCTATTTGCCCTTCCGGCACAATCTGCAATAGCACAGTTAACAATTAGGATCTCCAATTCTTCTTTAGGAACTGTGATTAAGCAAATCCAGTCTCAATCTAAGTATCAGTTTTTTTATGATGACAATTTAGCTTCAATGCGTATAGAATCATTGAATGTTAAAGATGTTTCTCTGGTAGAAGTGCTGGATAAGGCTTTGAAGGGGAAAGACATCGTTTACAAAATTGATGACAATGTCGTTTATTTGTCGAAAGCAAACACATCACCTGCGACAAAATCGGCACAGCAACAACTGAAAGTAACAGGTAAGGTGGTGGATGCAAATAACGAACCGCTGATTGGTGTTTCTGTACTGGAAAAAGGAACAACTAATGGTACTATTACAGATTTTGATGGTAATTATACATTAGTCGTTACAGGTTCTAATGCTGTTTTGCAGTTTTCTTATGTCGGGTATCAAACTCAGGAAAAGGCTGTAGCAGGAAAGACTGCTATTAATATTACCTTAAAGGAAGATGCTCAGGTTTTGGAAGAAGTTGTGGTTACGGCTTTGGGTATTAAACGTTCGGAAAAAGCTCTGTCGTACAATGTACAACAGGTTAATGCCGATGCGGTAACTACCAATAAGGATCCTAACTTTATTAACTCATTGAGTGGTAAAGTAGCAGGTGTCAACATCAATGCTTCTTCGTCGGGAGTAGGTGGTGTGTCTAAGGTTGTAATGCGTGGTACAAAATCTATCATGCAGTCTTCCAATGCATTATATGTAGTAGATGGTGTTCCGATGTACTCCAATGCTAATAAAGTGAATGGAACGGAATTTTCTTCTAAAGGAAATACGGAGCCGATTGCCGACATCAACCCGGAAGATATTGAATCAATGTCAGTGTTGACTGGTGCGGCAGCTGCTGCGCTTTACGGTTCTGATGCAGCTAATGGTGCGATTATCATTACTACTAAGAAAGGAAAAGAAGGCCGTGTGAACATTACCGTGAACAGTAATGTTGAGTTTAATTCTCCTCTTGTGATGCCTCGTTTTCAGACTCGTTATGGTACAGGTATTGGTGGAGTAAAAGATGATAACTCCAGTCGTAGCTGGGGGCCTAAACTGACAGAAGCCAGATATTTCGGATATAGTCCTCGTGATGACTATTTTCAGACAGGTGTTATAGGTACGGAAAGTGTGTCTTTCTCTACCGGTTCGGAAAAGAACCAGACTTATGCTTCGGCTGCAGCTGTTAATTCAAAAGGTATTGTTCCTAATAACAAATACGACCGTTATAATTTCAACGTGCGTAATACTACTTCATTCCTCGATGATAAGATGACACTGGATGTAAATGCCAGCTACATTTTGCAGAAAGACCGCAACATGGTGAATCAGGGTACTTACAACAATCCGTTGGTAGGAGCTTACTTGTTCCCTCGCGGCAATGACTGGGAAGATATAAAGATGTACGAACGCTATGACGTTGCACGTAAAATTTATACTCAGTACTGGCCGACAGGCGATGGTAATATGACGATGCAAAATCCTTACTGGGTGAACTACCGTAACTTGCGCGAAAATAAGAAAGACCGTTATATGTTGGGTGCAAGCCTGAATTATCAGATTCTTGACTGGCTGAATGTTTCCGGACGCGTTCGACTGGATAATTCTAATAATGATTATACGGAAAAAGCGTATGCCAGTACAAATACTCAGTTGACAGAATTGTCTGATCGTGGTCTTTATGGTATTTCCAGAAGCTATGAAAAGCAGCTGTATGCAGACTTCCTGGTAAGTGTAAACAAGACTTTCGGTGAGAAATGGTCTTTGCAGGCTAATGTGGGTGGATCGTTTACTGATATGCGATATGATGAAATTGCTGTACGCGGACCTATTGCTGATGATTCAAAAACCTTTGCCGGTGAAAAAGCCGGATTGACAAACGGTTTCTATATTCAGAACCTGAGTACGACTAAAACAAGCAAAATGCAGTCGGGCTGGCGCGAACAGACTCAGTCTATCTATGCATCTGCTGAAGTTGGTTACCAAAGTACTTATTATTTGACTTTGACTGGTCGTAATGACTGGCCTTCACAGTTGGCAGGCCGTAACTCAGTCAATAAATCATTCTTTTATCCTTCAGTGGGTATGTCTGTCGTTCTGTCAGAATTGATGCCAAAATTGAATAAGGATTATTTGTCTTATTGGAAAATACGTGGTTCTTTTGCTTCTGTAGGTACAGCTTTTGAAAGATATATAGCTAATCCTCTTTTCGCATGGAATACCAGTATCGGTCAGTGGAGTAATTTGACTGACTTCCCGGTATACGATTTGAAACCGGAACGTACCAATTCTTTTGAAGTAGGTATGAATATGCGTTTCTTGAAGAACTTCGAACTGGATGTTACTTATTATAACGCAAAGACAATGAATCAGACATTCAATCCTGAGTTGCCGGTAGGTGAATATGCCCGTATCTACATTCAGACGGGTGCCGTTCGCAATCAAGGTCTTGAATTAGCGTTGAACTACAATAATACGTGGAAAGACTTTACATGGAATACAGGAGTTACTTATTCGATGAATAAGAACAAGATTCTGACTTTGGCCGATAATGCCATCAATCCTATCACTCATGAAAAATTCTCTATTTCTTCTTTGAATATGGGTGGTCTGGGTAGTACCCGTTTTATCCTGAAAGAAGGTGGAAGTATGGGTGACATTTATTCCTTGATGGATTTGAAGAGAGATGCCAATGGAGCTGTTTATATCGATGAGAATAACAGTGTTGTAACAGAAAGTCTGGAAGCTAATAATTACATCAAGTTAGGTAGTGTATTGCCGAAAGGAAACTTGGCATGGCGCAACAATTTCAGCTGGAAGAACATCAATGTGGCTTTCTTGGTTTCAGCTCGTCTGGGTGGAGTTGTATTCTCCCGTACACAAGCCGTTCTGGATAACTTCGGAGTATCGGAGGCATCTGCTGCAGCGCGTGACAAAGGCTATGTATCAGTAAACGGAAATGACCGTGTAAATCCGGAAGGCTGGTATTCTGTTGTAGCTGGTGGTACAGCGGTTCCTCAGTATTATATTTATTCGGCTACTAATATTCGTTTGCAAGAAGCCTCTATCGGTTATACTATTCCGAGAAAATGGTTGGGCAATGTGTGTGATATCAAAGTTTCATTGATCGGACGTAATCTTTGGATGATTTACAACAAAGCTCCTTTCGATCCTGAAAGTGTAGCGTCTACTGATAACTTCTATCAGGGAATTGACTACTTTATGATGCCTTCATTGCGTAATATTGGCTTTAATCTGAGCTTTAAATTCTAAATAAATCAAGATAGGTATGAAAAATATAATAAATAAAATAGTATTTGGATCTCTTACCCTTGCACTGTCTTCGTGTATCGGTAACTATGAGAATATCAATTCCAACCCATATGAAGCTCCTGATTTGTCAGCGGATGGATATGCTTTAGGATCGGCTATGAATAACCTGGCAGGTTGTGTGGTATCGCCGGACGTAAATACGGCCCAGTTTACAGACTGCTTGTTGGGTGGACCTTTAGGCGGATATTTTGCTGATTCTAATGCCGGTTTTACAGAAAGCATCTCAAACTTTAATCCGAAAGATGACTGGAGCCGTGTTTTTCTGAAAAGTGATAAGATTATTCCGACATTATACTCTAACCTGACACAAGTGAAGCTTGTATCACAGAATACAAACGACCCGGTGCCATACGCTATTGCACAAGTGATAAAGGTAGCAGCTATGCATCGCGTGACTGATGCTTTTGGTCCGATTCCTTATTCTCAGATAGGTGCGAATGGTGAGATTGCCACCCCTTATGATTCTCAGGAAGTGACTTATGATACATTTTTCGAAGAATTGAATGCGGCTATTGCTACGCTCAATGAGCATCCTAACGAACAGCTCGTTCCTACAGCTGACTATATATACAAGGGTGATGTCAAGAAATGGATCAAGTTTGCCAATTCATTGAAGCTGCGTCTGGCTATCCGTATAGCTTATGCCAACCCGGTGAAAGCTCAGCAGATGGCAGAAGAAGCTGTAAAACCGGCAAACGGAGGTGTCATCGAATCTAATGCAGACAATGCAACATGGAACTACTTCGAGACTTCACAAAATCCTATATATGTAGCTACCCGCTATAATCAGGTGCAGACTTCCGATCATGGTGGAGTTGCCTGTCTGACAGGTGGTGATACACATGCTGCAGCCGATATCATCTGCTATATGAACGGTTACAAGGATAACAGACGTGAAAAGTTCTTCACTAAATCCGAATGGGCAGGATACGACTATGTAGGAATGCGCCGAGGTATTGTGATTCCTGAGTTGAAGACAGTCGGACATAAATATTCCGGTGTGAATATAGCTCCTACATCTCCGCTGTACTGGATGAATGCAGCCGAAGTGGCTTTCTTACGTGCTGAAGGACAAGCTGTTTTCAATTTCAATATGGGTGGTACAGCTGAATCATTCTACAATCAAGGTATCCGTTTGTCTTTTGAACAGTGGGGTGCGGACGGTGCAGAAGATTATCTGAAGGATGATGTCAATAAACCGACTGCCTATACTGATCCGGCAGGAACGAACACCTATCAGAATGCTCTCTCTAATGTTACTATTAAATGGAATGATGGTGCCGGCAAAGAAGAAAAACAAGAACGCATTATCGTGCAGAAATGGATTGCTAACTGGCAATTGGGTAATGAAGCTTGGGCAGATTTCCGTCGTACCGGCTATCCGAAACTGATTCCGGTGAAGGAAAACAAGAGCGGTGGCGTAGTTGATTCAGAGAAGGGTGCACGTCGTATGCCTTATCCGTTGGATGAGTTTGTCAGCAATAAGGCAAATGTAGAATATGCTATTGCCAACTACTTGCACGGTGCCGACAATATGGCTACGGATGTATGGTGGGCTTCTAAAAAATAATATTAAACTTAAAGGAAAGTATATATGAAAAATAACCTGAAATATAGATTGTCTGCTCTGCTGTTTCTGGCATCAGCCCTGACAATGACTTCATGTAGTGATTGGACAGATGTGGAAAGTCTCCAGCTGAATACACCTACATTCGAAGAGCAGAATCCTCAATTGTATGCTGACTATCTGAAGGATTTGAACAGATATAAGTCTGAAGAACATAAGTTCACTTTTGTCTCTTTTGAGAACCCCCAAGGTTCACCCGGCAAACAGGCGGAACGCCTGACAGTTGTACCGGACAGCGTTGATTTTATTTGTCTGAACAATCCGGAAGTAAGCCCTGAAGTTCAGGCAGAAATGGTGAAGATACGTGAGAAAGGCACCCGTACAATTTACAGCATTGATTACTCCAGCATTGAAAATGCATGGAAGGAGAAAGTAAAAGCTGAACCGGAATTGACCGAAGAAGATGCTCTTCAGTATATTGGTGAACGTACCAATGAGATGCTGGCACTTTGTGATAAATATAATTTTGATGGTATTATTGCTGATTATACAGGACGTTCGTTGGTGAGTCTTCCGGAGGCAGCTTTGAAAGAATATAATGGCCGTCAGCAGAAGTTCTTTGGTGAAGTGATGAACTGGCAAAGCAGTCATGATGACAAGACTTTGGTGTTCTACGGAAACGTACAGTATTTGGTGCCGGAGAATATGAGTATGTTGAGCAAGTTTGACTTCATCATGTTGAAAACAGCTGCTTCAACCAATGCTGATGATCTTGCTTTGAAAGCATATTTGGCTATTCAGGCAGGCATAGATGCAGTAGGTGGTACAGAAGGTGGAGTAAGTCCTGTTCCTGTTGATCGCTTTATTGTTTGTGTGGAATTGCCGCAGGCTGATGATAAAGATAAAGTGAAAGGTTACTGGAGTACGGTGGATGAAAAAGGCAACAAGCTTGTAGCAGCTCCGGGAGCAGCTCGGTGGATGGTAGAAGAATCCCCTAATTACACTCGGAAAGGTATCTTTATTATGAATGTCCATAATGATTATTATAACAATACTTATGGATATGTGCGTGAAGTTATTCGTATTATGAATCCAAATAAATAAGAATAGAAATGAAACTCTATAAATATTGTTTTGCGTTTTTGGCTCTTACAACCGTCACAGTGAGTGGGTGTAAGAATGAAGATATCAATGAAGAGCATCATTATGACAATAAACTCTATGTCAGCTCGACTCCTGTTTGTGATGATTTGCTGATTAAGCCTAATATAACAGAGGCTACCCGTGAGATAAGCTATCGTATAGCATCACCGGCAGAACAGGATATTCAGATTAGTTTTGATGCCGCCCCTGCTATGACCGCAGCATACAATCTGATTTATAATGATAATGCGACTGCGCTGGATGCACGTTTTTACAGTATTCCTAATAAAACTGCTACTATTAAAGCGGGAGACGTCTCCAGTGATAATATCGTGATTGACTTTAAAAACACCAATGAATTGGATAAGTCAAAACGATATGTATTACCTGTTACCATTTTAGATGCATCCAATATTGAGGTGCTCGAAAGTGCCCGTACTGCTTATTTCATATTTAAGGGTGCTGCACTTATCAATGTGGTGGCAAATATTAAGGAAATCTATTTCCCGATAAACTGGAAGAGCAGTGTGAGCAGTCTTTCTACTGTGACTATTGAAGCTTTGGTTCGTAGTGAGGACTGGGTTGCAGGCCGTGATAATGCATTGAGTTCTGTTTTCGGTATTGAAGGTAAATTCCTTATACGTGTAGGTGATGCTGACCGACCACGTGACCAGGTTCAGGTAGTAGCTCCCGGAGGAAACTTCCCGGGCCCGAATACCGTTGCGGGTTTGCCTGTTAATGAGTGGGTACACATTGCTGTTGTTTATGATAATACGACAAAAGAGCGAATCTATTATAAGGATGGTGTTGCCGTTTATAAAGACGAAGCTGCTTCAGGCAATATCTCTCTAAGTAGTGGTTGCTATATTGGTCGTGCATGGGATGATACTCGTTGGTTGCCGGGAGATATTTCAGAAGTTCGTGTATGGTCAGTACAAAGAACTGCAGAGCAAATCGCTACCAATCCTTATGAAGTAGATCCTGCCAGTGAAGGGCTGGTTGCTTACTGGAAGTTTAATGAAGGTGCCGGAAATGTAATTACCGATCAGACTGGTCATGGTAATGATATTACAGGTTCGGGTGATCCTACTTGGGTACAAGTGGAGCTTCCTAAGATAAATTAATTGTTGGTTTAACCTTTTATTCAAGAATTCATTATGAATATAAAATATATAACTTCGGGTTTGTTAGCTGCCATGATTGTGAACTGTACTGCATTCTTGACCTCTTGTGCCGATGATCTTGAGGTTGGAAAGAATATTGATGAGTCGGCGTACAGTGGCATTTACGAAAATAATGCGTATCTGCGTGATGGAAAGTCAAATTTAGTATCTAAAGTTGTCGAACTTCACGGTGAGACTTATGCTACTACAGTAAAGATGGGCTTGAGCAAAACCCCTAATACGGCTACATCGGCAAAAGTGAAAATAGATGCTGCTTATTTGGAAACTTACAATAAAGCGCATAATACAGATTTTGAATTGTATCCGCAAGACTTGGTTACGTTTGCCAACGAAGGAGTGCTTACGGTGAATGCAAATGCTAAATCGGCTGAGGTAGATATGACTATCCGGGCAGGAGAAGGTTTGCAGGATGACAAGACTTATGCTATTCCCGTAGCCATCAGCGATCAGAGTAGTGATATTACTATTAAAGATGAAAGTGCGAAACACTGCATCTATCTGGTGAAAGACATGAGAAATGCCGGTGATACTTATAAAGGAGAAGATGCGGTAAAAGGCTACTTATTCTTCGAGGTAAATGATGTTAACCCATTGAATACTCTTTCTTTCCAGTTGGAAAATGGAAAACTTATATGGGATGTTATTGTCTTGTTTGCAGCTAATATCAATTATGATTCTGAAGCTGGACGTCCGCGTGTACAGTGTAATCCGAACGTACAATATTTATTGGATAATAATGAAACTTTTTTGCAGCCTCTTCGTAGACGTGGCGTAAAAGTGCTGTTAGGATTACTTGGTAATCATGATATAACAGGTTTAGCTCAACTTTCAGATCAAGGTGCTAAAGATTTCGCTCGTGAAATTGCTCAATATTGTAAAGCCTATAATTTGGATGGGGTTAATTACGATGATGAATATTCCAATTATCCGGATTTGAATAATCCTTCCCTTACTACTCCAAGTACGGCAGCTGCTGCTCGTTTATGTTATGAAAGTAAATTAGCGATGCCTGATAAGCTGGTAACAGTATTTGCGTATGGTCAAATGTACGGTGTGGCTACTGTCGATGGTGTAGATGCGAGTGAGTGGATTGATATTGTTGTGCCTAATTATGGAAGTAGTGCATATCCGATAGGGAATATGACTAAAAAACAATGTGCAGGTATAGCGATGGAATTTAATTTGGGAGGGGGTAGTAGTTTGACGCCATCAACTGCTCGGAGTCTGATGAACAATGGATATGGTTGGTACATGGGATTTGCTCCGAGTCCTGATAATTACTATAGTATTTTTAGGCGTTTGGATGGGGCCGAAACTCTGTATGGGTCGCCATTAAAAGACCCCACAGTCTTCTACAAGAAGAACGATCCGACTCCATACCAATATCCGGATGATCTTTAAATAAAGTAGAAATTGTATGGCTTCCATAGCGATTAGTAACATAGTCGCTATGGAGAAATAAAACAAATAAAAAACAAGAATATGAAAGCACATTATAAACTCTTTTTATCTCTAGCAATAGGATCATTCGTTACTTTTGCTGGCTGTCAGGATGATGAGGTAGTGGATTTGGTGAAATATCCGGTGAATCAGCCTGCTATAACGATTAATGATGCGGAAGGAGCGTCCAAAGCGACGTTGACTGCTGTTTACAAATCTGATGGTACTTTAGAACTGAACGGTCCTGTAACCAGAACCTATACATTCCATTTTGCTGCATCACCGGAAGATGCCACAGTTACTTTTGATGTTATAAATACTAATATACCAAAGGAAAATGTAGAAATCAGTGATACTAAGGTGGTTCTTCCTGCCGGTTCAACAGATGCATCTGTCACAGTGACCTTGAAGGACGAAGATTTTAGTTTTGCAGCATCCAATTATGATGCGGCAACATACGAGCTCGGTGTGAAAGCCAGTGTGGAAGGTTATAAAATAGGAACGGAGTCGATAGAATCTAAAATTGTGATAGAAAAGGAAGCATATATCGCTTCATGCTCTGTAGTTGGTGAGAACGGAAACACCGTTTCATTCGAGCGAGCTTTCTCTCAAGGGGCGATTGTCAATACTGATCCTATATCTTATGCTTTCAAAATGAAGTTGGATAAACCGGCAAGAAAAGATGTAAAGGTGAAGTTGGCTACTACAGGTTTGGACGAAAAGTTCATGAATAAAATTACTGTTACTCCTGCTGAAATTACTATACCTGCCGGTGAATTAGAGTCAGCAGAGATTACATGGTCTATTACTGACGATTTCTTGCTGACAACAACGGAAGCAGAGTTTCACACTCTTGTTGTAGCTGCATCGGTGGAAAGCGAGGACCCCGTTGTGAAAGTAAATAGCAAAGAGAATATCCTAACCTTTAATGTAGATAAAGTAGTTAGAAACTTCAAATATTTGTCTGCTATTGGTAGTAATTGGGTTGAATTGTCGAAAGATGGTTGGGGAGCAGAAATACCTTCCGGTGTCTCTGGTAGCGCTAGTTATTTGATTGATGGTAATGGAGGTAGTTACGGATCAGATGTATATAGTTCGAATCCATTCTGGTTTGTTATCGATATGAAGTCTCCACAGACTTTCTTAGCTTTAGGTATGGATTATTATTATACGTATGCTGCCAAGAAAGTACGTATTTCAACTTCTTTGGATAATGAAACATGGACTTCGCAGGGAGTACTGGAAGCTCCTCGTGCAGGTAATCATTATTTCGAATTCTTCTCGTCTATAACTGCTCGTTATGTCAAAGTTGAATTATTAGCAGGCTTTAGTTCATACATTGATGTCACTGAGGTATATATATACAACGCTCAGTAAAATTGAGTCATTAGTAAATTAGTTAATTTTAGAGCCGGACATTTCATTCTGAAAGCCCGGCTCTTTTTTCTTTTACCTATAATGTCTGCCTCTCTCTCTTCCTAAGGGGAGTCTTGTGCCAACGGCTTGGCACAGTCGTGCCACTACGTTGGCATTGTTGTGCCACCTTGGTGGCACGGTTGTGCCACCAAGGTGGCATTGTTGTGTCATCGTAGTGTGATGGTTGTGTCTCCTTATGATAACAGTTGTGCCGTTTCGGAGTACTGCCGGTCACCAGTCGTAATCCTCAACGTATACGTCAAAGTCCTGTGGATGAGTAACTCCGCAATTCTTGAGAATGGTCAATATTCTTTGTTGTTCGGAGGGGGTAAGGAGACGTTCACCTTTGCGGACCCGGTAGTAGGTTCTCCGGCCAAAAAAACTCATTAGATGTGATATGACAGCTTGCATTTGTTTGTATGGCAGGGCTTCTAATATTTTGATGAATCCTTTTGCATAACGCACTTTGGTGTTAGAACGATAGTAAGGGCAATCTCCTTGTAGAGCGGCGAGATGTTTGGGGCTGAGGATATCCCAATATTCAATCTTTTCCGGCACGCTTTGTTCTGTAAGTTGTCTTAAACATGTGTTTGCTTTCGAACATTTCCGGTTGAGGCACATAGCGTACTGATAAGGGACTTTTGTAAAGTCAATTTCTTCTTTCATGATTATAGTTGTTTGTCCTGCAAAAGTAGTGAATAGAAATCGAAAAATAGCCTGAAAGCAAATTACTTTACTTTCAGGCTATCGTTTTTATCATTATCCGGATAAAGTCGTTCAGAAGAAGAGAGAAAACCATCATCCGGAGGAAGAAAGACTTCGTATAGATGTGGATGATTACTCCTTAGAAAAAGAGTAGGGCATATCCTCTTCTTTCGTTCCCCTGTTCAAATTCGGTTGATTGCTCATTTTTACCTCAATGGTGCCTCCCTTGAACAAATCTCCGTGTCGTAAATAGTTCTTGGTGTGATCAGCCCCATTGAAGCTCATAGAGTCAATATAAAAATTCTCCTTGCTGTTATTAGGCGCATTAATAACCAGACTGTTGCCATTCTCGAAGTGAAGCGTAGCCTTTTTGAATAAAGGAGCTCCCATCACATATTCGTCTGTTCCCGGGCAAACGGGATAAAAACCTAGAGCAGAGAACACATACCAGGCAGAAGTCTGTCCGTTGTCTTCGTCTCCACAGTAGCCGTCGGGTCCGGGAGTATACATTCTGTCCATCACCTGACGGAGCCAGTATTGGGCTTTCCACGGTTGTCCAGCATAGTCGTACAGATAAATCATGTGCTGAATCGGTTGATTGCCATGCGCATAGTTACCCATGTTCATTACTGTCATTTCACGAATTTCGTGGATTACCTGTCCATAATAGCTGTCATCGAAGATAGGTGGTACGGCAAATACAGAGTCCATCATAGTGACAAACATTTCTTTTCCACCCATTAAGTCTATCAGCCCTTGAGGATCGTGGAAAACGGACCAGGTATAATGCCAGCTATTTCCTTCCGTGAAGGCATCTCCCCATTTCAGAGGCGAGAAAGGAGACTGGAACGTGCCGTCTTCGTTGCGTCCACGCATTAGCTTGGATTCTTTATCGAAGAGATTCTTGTAATTCATGGCACGTTTGGCAAACAGATTGATTTCTTTCTTCGGGCGTTTCAACTCCTTTGCCAACTGGTAGATGCACCAGTCGTCGTATGCATACTCCAGCGTACGGGCAGCGTTCTCGTTGATTTTTACATCGTAGGGTACATATCCCAGCTTATTATAGTATTCGTATCCCAAACGTCCGGTAGAAGAGACTTCCGGATGCACGTTCTCTGTTCCGTGAATCAGCCCTTCATATAGCGTCTTGATATCATCTACTTTCACTCCCTTCATATAAGCATCTACCAGAATAGAGGCAGAATTGTTCCCTACCATGCAACCTCTGTGTCCCGGACTTGCCCATTCGGGGAAGAAACCGCTTTCTTTATAAGTATTGATAAGTCCCTCCTGCATCTCCTTGTTGACCGACGGATACATCAGGTTCAACAGCGGGAAGAGGCAGCGGAATGTATCCCAAAAACCGGTATCGGTAAACATATATCCCGGGAGTACTTGTCCGTTGTACGGGCTGTAGTGGACAGGCTGACCGTTCGCGTCCAGTTCATAGAATTTGCGCGGGAAAAGCAGCGAGCGATACAGGCAAGAATAGAATGTGCGATACTGATCCAGATTGCCGCCTTCTACTTCTATTTTACCCAGCACCTGATTCCATGCATCTTTTCCTTTTTGGGCGAGTTGCTCCAGGTTGTCTTTGCCTAATTCGTTCATATTGGCGGCAGCCTGTTCAAAACTGATGAACGAAGAGGCGATGCGTGCATGCACCTGTTCTCCTTTTCGGGTTTTGAATCCGATGATGGCTCCGGCATGATTGGTAGTCTGTTCTGCCGCATTCTCTTGCAGATTTCCATTCTCTACTGTTGCTTTATAGGTAAACGGCTTGTCGAACTCAATGATAAAATAGTTCTTGAAGTTTTCGGGAACGCCGCCGCTGTTACGGGTCGTGTAGCCGATAATCTTGTTTTCTTCGGGAATAATCTTGATGTAAGAACCTTTGTCGAAAGCATCTACAACAACATAAGAGTGATCATTCTCCGGAAATGTGAAACGGAAAAGTACGGCACGTTCCGTAGGTGTCATTTCGGTGACTATATCGTGTTCTGCCAGATATACTTTGTAGTAATAAGGGGTTGCAACTTCTCCTTTGTGTGCAAACCAGCTTGCGCGTTTTTCTTCGTCAAACACCGGCTTGCCTACTATCGGCATAATGGAGAACTGGCCATAATCGTTGATCCACGGACTGGGTTGATGTGTCTGCTTGAAGCTGCGTATCTTATTGGCAGTATAGGTATATTGCCAGCCATCACCCATCTTTCCGGTCTGCGGAGTCCAGAAGTTCATTCCCCAGGGGCGGGCAATAGCCGGATAGGTATTACCTGTTGATAACTCAAAAGTAGACTGAGAGCCCATCAGCGGATTGACATACTGTGTCCAGTCTTTTGCTTTGGCTAAGAGTGTACAACTGAGTATACATGCTGCTAATAATAGTTTTTTCATGGTATTTGTTTTAATGATTGGCTGCTGATAACTACTTGCTGACTCCCCATTTTGTCGGTCGGTCAGTCATCTTGATTTCCATCACTCCACCTGCTGTAATATCCTGATGATTGAAGAAAGGTGTATCCAGCGGCTTGCCGTTCAACAGAACGCTTTCAATATATTTATGGGTCTTTGCATTGTTCTTTACTACAATGCTGAACGTCTTTTCTCCCGGCAGATTGATGACGGCCTTGTCGAAGGCCGGACGTCCGATAGAATATACCGGTTTGCCCGGGCATACCTGATAGAATCCCATAGAGTTGAGTATATACCATGCAGACATTTGCCCGCAATCCTCATTGCCGGAAAGTCCGTCTACGCTATTTGCATATTGGCTTTTGTACACGCTGTCTACCAGTTCCTGCGTTCTCCACGGGCGATTCACGTAGTTATATAAATGGATGACGTGATGACTCGGCTCATTGCCGTGCGCATATTGGCCGATGAGCCCGCTGATATCTGCCGAAGTCGTTTCGCCTTCGAGGCTTGACTCTACCGTGAACAGAGAGTCCAGCTTTCCAACAAAGGCATCTTCACCTCCCATCAGGTTGACAAGTCCGTCCACATCATGAGGAACAAACCATGTCCATTGCCAGGCAGTTCCTTCGCAATAGTCATCACTCCGGTGAGTGGAGGCACGCGGATTGAACGGAGTGCGCCATTCACCTTTTGAATCCAATCCACGCATGAAGCGAGTCGATTTGTCGAAATAGAATTCGTAAGCTTTGGCAAAGCGTTCATATTTGGCTTTATTCTCGAAATCATTCATTGCCTCGGCAAAGATGGAGATGCACCAGTCGTCGTAAGCATATTCCAGTGCTTTGGCTACGGACTCGTTTTCACGGTCGCAAGGAATGTAACCGATTGCATTCTTGTAATACTTCGCTTTGGGCATCAGATGAGGCAATACCAGATCGGGGCATTTGATGCCTGTGGTGTCATATTCGGCTGCCCTCAGACTGGCTTTGTATGCTTCGGGAGCATCAAAGTTGCGATAACCTTTCATATAGGCATCCACTATGACCGGGACTGCATGATATCCGATCATAGTTCCTGTGTAGTTGGAAGCTAAATCCCACATCGGATATATCCCGCCTTCCTGATGTTTCTTTATCAGTGAATTGATGAACTGATTATTCAGATTCGGGTCAATGATGGTCATCAACGGGTGCAGTGCGCGGAAAGTATCCCACAAAGAGAAGGTAGTATACAGAGGATTGATGGTATCACCCTGATGTACTTCAAGGTCCATGCCGAGATAACGTCCGTCTGCATCCATAAACAGATTCGGGCTGATGGCCGTATGATACAGAGCGGTGTAGAATATTGTTTTATCTTCTTTGTCGGAAGTGGTGATGTCTATTTTAGACAGATAATTGTTCCAGGCAGTACGGGCGTCTTTGCGTACCTTGTCGAAGTCCCATTCGGGTATTTCGGATTCTACATTCTTGCGCGCACCGGCAATATCGACAGCGGATACTCCGACTTTAACCAATACTTCTTCCCCTTTTTTCGTATTGAAGTGCAGCAATGCTTTGCATACAGGCAGACGTTTGCCGTTGTCCATTGTGACGGAGTCGGTGATGAGGGTATATGCAAAGGGCTTGGAGAACTTGGCGTAGAAATTAATGTACTGGTCGAAAGCCCAATAAGTTGTCTTCTTGTGTCCGCAAATCTCAGTGTCGCTGATCACTTCGATTTCCATCTCGTAGTTTGTTTGCCGTTGCAGGCTGTAATCCAGATCGATGATAAATCCGGATTCGGCACTTTCGGGAAAAGTGTAGCGGTGGATGGCGCCGCGTTGCGTAGCAGTGATCTCCGCCTTTACCTGATAGGTGTCAAGGAAAACGGAGTAATATCCGGGTTCCGCTGTCTCATTCTCGTGAGAAAAGCCGGAGGCGTAGGCAAGTTTCTGACTTTCCGGATCGGTCGTCAGATACTGCGGATTGCCGACAGTCGGCATCAGTAGTACGTCTCCGTAGTCACAGCAGCCGGTGCCGCTGACGTGAGTGTGCGAAAATCCGTTGATCGTGTTGTCGTCGTAATAATAACCGGAGCAAGCATCCCAGCCATCAATCCGGGTGTCCGGACTCGGCTGGATCATACCATGCGGAACTACGGCTCCCGGAAAAGTATGTCCGTGTCCGCCGGTGCCTATGAAGGGATTGACATAAGCACTATAATCTTTTACACTGGGGGATTCTGTGCAGGAGTTGAGCATTATAAATCCTCCGAAACATCCTATCAGAAGTGTTCTTAATTTCATGGTATTAATTAATTTAAGTTTGGCAGGACTCATTTCTTATCAGAAGAGATAAAGATATTGTTTCCTACGATTTTATATTCAATGGGTATAGAATTCTGCAAGGATTTCAACACCGATTCAATGGTTGCCTTCTTCTTCAATACACCGGAATAGGTTTTGTCCGACCGGATATCGGGAGATAGAATGATTTTCACGTCATAAAAACGCTCCAGTGCCTTGGTGATGGTAAAGATATTTGCTTTGTTGAATGGTATCAGATTGTCACGCCATACAGCATCCAGTTTTGCGTCGACTTGCTTCACAGTCAGCCGTCCGCTGTTTCTGTTCAGTTCGGCGCGTTGACCGGGTGCGAGAACGATTTGTCCTTCGTCCTTGTTGCCTTTCACTTCAATTTCTCCCTCGATCAATGTCGCTTCTGCTATCCGGCAACGTTTGTCGCACTTGAAGTTGAAAGTGGTTCCCAATACACGTACGCGCATGGCATCGCTTTCTACCGTGAATGGCTTATGGCGGTTCTTGGTTACTTCGAAATAGGCTTCTCCGTCCAGATATACATTACGTTCTTTTTCGGAGAACTCGCGCGGGTACTTCAAAGTGGCGGCATTGTTCAGCCAGACTTTGGTTCCGTCCGGTAAGACAACTTCTTTCACGATACCTTCATTGGCAACGGCCACGAGCATCTGATGTTCTGTCTGGTTGTAGAACCAGTATCCGGCTCCTCCGCCCATTAATAAAGCAACAACGATAATGGCTGCATATTTCATCCAACGATGCATATACAGCACTTTGTCTTTCTTCTTTTTCTCTTGCTCCAGTTTTCTATAAAGCCTTTTTTCCGCATTAGCCATTCTTTGTTCGTCGGCATAAGTATCGAACTTGCCCAAATGGAACACTTCTTCCATGCGGAACAACTGGCAGGCGTTCTCTTCTGATTCATTCATCCAGGCATTTACCTCGATCAACTCCTCCTGCGAGCACTTTCCTGTCAGATATTTGTCTATTATTTCTTCGCTCAGATTTCTCATTTTCTTTTCCTTCATATAAGTAATACAACTGAACCCCCAAAAACACTTAACTTTATTCCAATAAAAATAAGAGGAGAATGAACCAAAGATGTCCGAGACGATTCCGCAGGAACTTTAATGCTTTATACATATGTGCCTCTACCGTGCGAAGTGAAACTCCCAATATGTCGGCTATCTCCTTGTTTTTCATATCATGCAGATAGCTGAGTTTGAAAACTTCTTTGCACTTGTCCGGCAACTCATTGATCGCATCGTGAATCTCTTTCCTCAATTCCCGGTCTTCGATTTTGCGAATCACTTCGTTATTGTCCGGCTGATAAAACTCAGCACGCCTTTGATTAATCTCTTCCATGGCAGCGCAATAGCCATCTTCCACATTACGATGTTTCAATACGTTAAGGGCACGTGTATAGACAGCACGATAGAGGAAAGCCTGAATCTGCTCTCCTATCTCTATGCTGTCTTTTCGTTTCCAAAGCTCTACAAACACATCCTGTACCACATCCTCCGCCTCTTCTTCTCCTACCAGTCGGGTGGCGTAGAATATCAGGCTGGGGTAGTACCTGCGGAATAGAGCTTTGTAGGTTAAGTCAAAGTTTTCATTCATTCTTTCGGTAGATTAGTTTAGGAGCGAGTCTTACTCATTTCAAATTCGACAGTAGCTCCGTTCATAATCTGTTCATGAGTAAGGTAGGTCTTATCGTACGGCTGACCGTCTACTTTGATCGATTGAATGTAGATGTTCTCCTTGCTCACTTTGGGAGCAAGCACTGTAAATGTCTTTCCGTTTGCCAGATGCAGTTTCATTTCCGGGAATAGGGGAGTACCGATTTCGTACTTTCCGCTGACCGGATTGACAGGATAGAATCCCATTGCGCTGAACACATACCAGGCGGACATTTGTCCGCAATCTTCGTTTCCGCAAAGGCCGGCAGGCTCATTCTTGTAAAGTTCGTTCATCACTTTGGCGATGTATTCCTGTGTACGGTTCTGATGTCCTATGGCATTGAAAAGATAGATGACATGATGGCTGGGCTCATTGCCGTGAGCATACTGTCCGATCATTCCCGTGCTAAATATCGGAAGTTCGTCGTCCTCTGCCGGATGATAAGTAAACATACTGTCCAACTTCTCTGCAAAGCGGTTTTTACCTCCTACGAGCTCAATCAAGCCGTCTACGTCATGTTGTACGGACCAGAAATATTGCCAACCGTTACTTTCGCAGATATGCGGAGTGTATTCGTCGGCTTTGAAGTCTTTGATAAAGTTTCCTTTGTCATCACGAGGTTGCATGAACGAAGTCGCGGGGTTGTAAACGTTTTTGTAGTTCTGCGAGCGTTTGTAGAATTCGTCGGCTATCTCTTTTTTACCCATCTTATTGGCCATTTCAGCGATGCAGTAATCGTCAAATGCATATTCCAGAGTTTTGGACAGTGACCAGTTCTCTGCATTGTAATGATCGGTCACATTGTAAGGAATGTATCCCAGCTTTTTGTAAAGGCCGATTCCCCGGTAATTATCCAGATTGGCTGTTGCCACGCAAGCTGCCAATGCCTTATCTGCGTCAAAATCACCTATCCCTTTCAGGTAAGCGTCAACGATGACAGGGACAGCGTGGTAACCAATCATCATGTCTGTTTCGCTGCCGTAGAAGTTCCATACGGGCAGGCGTCCGTTCTGCTCAAAGAAGGCAATGAAGGATTTTACCATGTCATTGACACGTTCCGGTTCTGTATAAGTGAAAAGAGGATGGGCGGCACGATAAGTATCCCAAAGAGAGAAAGTACTGTAATTTACCCAACCATCGCTTTGGTGTACCTTTTTGTCGGGACCGTAATAGGCTCCGTCTACGTCGCTGTAGATGGTCGGTGCAATCATAGAGTGGTAGAGGGCGGTGTAGAAATTTACTTTGTCGTTTTCGTTATCACCTTTTACTGTAATCTTACCGAGTTGGCGGTTCCAGTTGGCTTTAGTCTCTGCCAGATATTTGTCGAAGTCATTTTCGGGTACTTCAGCTTGTAAGTTTTTGGCCGCCCCCTCCATACTGACACCGGAGATGGCTGTGTTGACCAGAATTTGTTCTCCTTCTTCTGTCTTGAAGTCAAAACGGGCGATGGTGGCTGTACCGATGCGTTTATTCTCCTTGATAATGGCGGTTGTATCCAGAGCGAACTTATCAAAAGGTTTGGAGAAACGGGTGCGGAAATAGATTCGCTGGTCGCGTGCCCAACCGTCGGAATAACGGTATCCCTGAATAGTGACGGAGTCGACTACTTCAATATGGGAATCGTTCGTGAAGTCCCAGTTCATCGCTTTCTTCAGATTCAGGAGAATGGCTGCTTCAGCCTTAGGGAAGGTGTAGCGTTGAATGCCGCAACGCTCGGTTGCAGTCAGTTCTACATTGATATTATAGTCTTTCAGGCGTACCTGATAATAGCCTGCATAGGCACTTTCGTCATCGTGTGAGAATTTGGAGTAGATGCCTAGCGGTGCTTCCGCCTCTTTATAGGGGAGTGTGACCGGCATGAAAGAAATATCATACAAGTCTCCGGCACCTGTTCCGGAAAGGTGTGTGTGACTGAATCCGGCGATTGTGCTGTCCGGATAGAAATATCCGGAGATGCGGTCCCATCCCGGAAGTCCGTTATCCGGGCTAAGCTGTACCATGCCAAAGGGGGCTTGTGCGCCGGGATACGTGTTTCCTGTAAAATCGGTGCCAATAAAAGGATTTACATACGATGTGTAATCAATTTCAGCTTGTGTCTGTTTGGTGTTGCAGGATGCAAAAATACAAACGATTAGAAGTAGGTAAATAGGTGTTTTCATCGGTCTACGGGTATTGGTGATTACTTATTTTATTATTTGAAGGATAAGAAAAATAATTAATCTGTTTACAAAGGTAAGAAATATTCGTGATAATTGGACTTATATCACAAATATTTTTGGTGGGGAATGGATGGGGTGTGGACGGCTTTGCAATTCCCCGGTTCCGAAGGGTGTCTTCATCGGTAGCGAGGGGTGTCCTCATCGGTAGCGAGGGGTGTCCTCATCGGTAGCGAGGGGTGTCCTCATCGGTGGCGGACGATATCTTCATCGGTGGCAAAAGTACAGGTAAAGGTGACGTGTCAGGAAAAAAGGATGGAGGGGCAGTCCGAACCCCCGGTTTGAGCTCCATACTGTACGGAAATGAATTAAATTATAAATTAAGGATTAGGCACGGATTACACGGATTTCACGGTTTTAGTGCTATGATTAATTACGTAAAACAACCGTGTTCATCCGTGTAATCCGTGCCTAAATATATTCTTTTCTGTACAGAAAGAAACAAACTGAAAGCAACCGGGGGCGGATCGATCCGGATGATTACTATAATCATATTACTAAGGCACGGATGACGCAGATAATACGGTTCTTTTGTATTTAAAACCGTGTCATCCGTGTCATCCGTGCCTCAATAAGTGCATAAAAGAGTATTGTCTTCCTTCTTTTATGCTTGATCTCTATTTGTCTACAGATTAAATCCCTGCAAGTTCCAGTACTTTTTCAATAGCGGCACTCAGGTTGTCTGCATTCTTGCCTCCGGCAGTAGCGAAATGAGGTTGACCGCCTCCACCGCCTTGAATCAGTTTGGCTGCTTCTTTCACCAGGTTACCAGCTTTCAACCCGCCGGCTACGAGATTGTCGCTAAGCATTACTGTCAGCATTGGTTTGTCGTGGTCTATGCTTCCGGCTACGAAGAATAAGTTTTCTGTGATTTCGCCACGAAGCTGGAAAGCGATGTTCTTTACCATTTCTGCCGGTAGCGGAGCGCAGAATTTGATGACATTGATGCCATGTATTTCCTGCATATTCTTCAGCAGTCTTGCTTTCAGGGCGACTTCTTTTTCTTTCATGAAGTCTTCTACCTGCTTCTTCAATCCTGCGTTTTCGTCGAGGTATTTGCGGATGGCAACACTCAGATCCGGTGCGTTGTTGAAGAGCGCTTTCAGGTCATTCAGTGTATCTTGAATAGTGTCCAGCATTTCTTCTACACGTGCTCCTGTGTAAGCTTCGATACGACGTACACCGGCAGCAACAGAACTTTCGGATACGATCTTGATCATACCGATATTTCCGGTTGCGGCTACGTGGATACCTCCACAGAACTCGATAGAAGAACCGAACTGAATCACACGTACCCTTTCTCCGTACTTTTCGCCGAAGAGAGCGATAGCTCCCAGTTCTTTGGCTTCTTCGATAGGAATATTGCGGTATTCTTTCAAAGGAATGTTAGCGCGGATCTTGGCATTAACCAGATGTTCTACCTTGCGGATTTCTTCGTCTGTCACTTTCTGGAAGTGAGAGAAGTCGAAACGCAGTGAGTCGGGTGTTACCAATGAACCTTTCTGTTCGATGTGCTCGCCCAGTACTTCACGCAAGGCTGAATCCAGTAAGTGAGTAGCCGAGTGATTGGCTGCGCAGGCAGCACGTCTGTCGGTGTCTACACAAGCCATCATCGGAGCTTCCGGATGTTCCGGCAATTTTTTGGTAATATGAATCGGAAGATTATTCTCTTTCTTGGTGTCGATTACTTCGATAGTCTCGAATTCGCTGACCAGCACACCGGTATCACCTATCTGACCACCACTTTCTGCATAGAACGGAGTGTAGTCCAGTACAATCTGATACAAAGTCTGGTTTTTCTGTTTGATCTGACGGTAACGAAGAATAGAAGCTTCGTACTCAGTGTAGTCATATCCGACAAATTCGGTTGTTCCTTCTCTCAGAGTTACCCAGTCACCCGTCTCAACGGCGGCGGCGTTACGGGCACGCTGTTTCTGCTGTTGCATTTCTTCATTGAACTCTTCGAGGTTGACAGTCATTCCGTTTTCACGAAGAATCAGTTCGGTCAAATCCAAGGGGAAACCGAAAGTATCATATAAGGTAAAGGCGTCTTTACCGCTGATTTCAGTTTTTCCGGCGGCTTTGGTATCTTCCATGGTCTTATCCAGCAGGCGGATACCTGTTTCGAGCGTACGAAGGAATGCTTCTTCTTCTTCTTTGATTACTTTTTCAATCAGACCTTTCTGTGCGATCAGTTCCGGATAAGCGTCTCCCATGTTGTCTATCAACACCGGAAGCAGCTTGTACATGAATGATTGCTTCTGTCCGAGGAAAGTATATCCGTAACGAACGGCACGACGGAGGATACGGCGGATGACATAACCGGCTTTGGCATTGGAAGGTAACTGACCGTCTGTGATAGAGAAGGCAATCGTACGGATGTGGTCAGCAATCACGCGCATGGCGATGTCCTGCTGTTTGTCTTTTCCGTATTCTGTGCCTGCTATCGCTGCAATAGCTTTCAGCATCGGTTGGAATACATCCGTATCATAGTTGGATGTTTTACCTTGCAGAGCCATACAGAGGCGTTCGAATCCCATACCTGTATCGATTACCTTTGCAGGAAGTGGTTCGAGGCTGCCGTCAGCTTTGCGGTTATATTGCATGAACACGAGGTTCCATATTTCAATCACTTGAGGATGATCGTGGTTGACTAGGTCGCGACCGGAGATTTTAGCGCGTTCTTCTGCCGGGCGAAGGTCGATGTGGATTTCCGAACAAGGTCCGCAAGGTCCTGTATCACCCATTTCCCAGAAGTTGTCATGTTTGTTGCCGTTGATAATATGATCTTTCGGCAGGAACTGTTCCCAGTAAGAAGCAGCTTCGTCGTCACGGCTCAAGCCTTCTTCAGGACTTCCTTCGAATACAGTGGCGTACAGATGTTCCGGATTCAGTTTCAATACTTCTACCAGATATTCCCATGCCCAGTTGATAGCTTCTTTTTTGAAGTAATCACCGAATGACCAGTTGCCAAGCATTTCGAACATCGTGTGGTGGTACGTGTCATGTCCCACTTCTTCCAGGTCATTATGTTTTCCGCTTACACGCAGACACTTCTGAGAGTCCGCGACTCTTGTGTATTTCGCCGGGTGGTTACCCAAAATGATATCTTTAAACTGGTTCATCCCTGCGTTGGTAAACATCAGGGTAGGGTCATCTTTTATCACCATCGGAGCCGAGGGAACGATGTGGTGTCCTTTCGACTCAAAGAAATTCTTGAAAGAATCTCTGATCTCTTTTGCAGTCAACATATTCTTCTATATATCTATTGTTGAGGTTAATATTCTCAAAAAACTGTGCAAAGATAGCTTGTTTTTATTACTTTTGCCGTATTAACAAGCGAAATATTTCCAAAAAGATGCGCAAAGTTTACTACATCTACAATCCAAGGACGCAGACTTATGATCGAATTTACCCTACCGTACGGCAACGTGCGCTTAGCATTCTGCGCCAGCTTTTTATCGGTATGGGACTTGGAGCAGGGTGCTTCATCATTTTACTTTTGGTGTTCGGATCGCCTTCGGAGAAGGAGTTGCGAATCGAAAACAGTCGTCTTTTGGCACAATATAACGTACTTTCCCGCCGTCTGGATGATGCGATGGGGGTGCTTCAGGATATTCAGCAGCGTGATGATAACCTGTATCGGGTGATTCTGCAGGCTGATCCTGTTTCACCGGCTATCCGTCAGGCTGGTTTTGGAGGCACAAACCGTTATGAAGAACTGATGGATCTGGCAAACTCCAAGCTGGTCGTAAATACGACTCAAAAGCTGGATGTATTATCGAAACAAATTTATATCCAGTCCAAGTCTTTTGACGATGTGATAGATATGTGCAAGAACCATGATGAAATGTTGAAGTGTATTCCCGCTATTCAGCCTATTTCCAATAAAGACCTTCGTAAGACTGCTTCCGGATACGGGACACGTATTGATCCGATATATGGCACCACAAAATTCCATTCGGGAATGGATTTCTCCGCTCATCCGGGGACAGATGTTTATGCGACCGGAGACGGGACGGTGGTGAAAGTGGGATGGGAAACAGGATATGGCAATACAATTGAGATCGACCATGGTTTCGGTTATCTGACTCGTTACGCTCACTTGCAAGGCTACAATACGAAAGTCGGGAAAAAAGTGGTGCGTGGTGAAGTGATCGGAAAGGTGGGAAGTACAGGAAAGAGTACGGGTCCTCATCTTCACTATGAGGTGCATGTGAAAGGAAAGGTTGTGAATCCTGTTAACTATTATTTCATGGATTTGAGTGCGGAAGATTATGAGAAGATGATCCAGTTAGCTGCCAACCATGGTAAGGTGTTCGATTAATCTCTTAAAACAACGGTTTCTATGCTAAATACAGACAAAGAGCTAAAATTATACTACTCCATAGCCGAAGTGGCTGAGATGTTTGGAGTCAATGCTTCCTTGCTTCGTTTTTGGGAGAAGGAGTTTCCTCAGATTTCTCCCAGAACCACAGGAAGGGGAATACGTCAGTATCGTAAAGAGGATGTGGAGACAATTGGCCTGATCTATCATTTGGTGAAGGAGAAAGGTATGACACTTCCCGGTGCCCGTCAGCGTTTGAAGGATAATAAGGAGGCTACGGTCCGCAATTACGAGATTGTGAATCGGTTGAAAGGTATTAAGGAAGAGCTTCTGGCTATCAAGAAAGAACTGGACGGACGAGATTAAGTCTCAGGGAAGAGTAGATATAAATGAAGAATGATGAATGAAGAATTACTTTGCAGCGTGATAGCGCAGCCAATTCTTCATTCATCATTCTTCATTTATAACCTAAGCGTTGGTGATGTTTGGGTGGATTTATTCTTCTACTCGGTTCACCTGTTTGATATTTTGAATCTTCTTCAGGTTATTGCAGATTGTTTTTACATCTTCCACATCATGTACCCACAACTGGATTTTTCCTTCGAATATCCCGTCGTTTGTTTCAATGGCAAGTTTACGGATATTTACGTTAAGTTGTCTGGAGATGACTTGAGTCACTTCGTTCAGAAGTCCCATACTGTCTATACCTCTTAAATAGATATATACGAGGAAAGAAAGTTCTTTGTGAGTATCCCATTCGGTCGCTAATATGCGGTTGCCATAGCTGCTTTTCAGCTTCGCGGCAACAGGACACTGGCGTTTATGAATGATAATCCGGTCGTTCTCATCAACGTACCCCAAAACATCATCACCGGGAATCGGGTGACAACATTCAGCCATGATGTATTTCTTTTGCAGACTTTCTTCTGTCAGTCTAAGAATCTCTTTCGGATTGATCTTTTCTTTTTCCTGAGGTTCTTTCTCTTCCGTTTTCTCCTTGTTGCTGTTCCCGAAGGAGAAAGTAAGGTATTTTTTCCAGTTGCTGGTTTGTTTTTCTCTTAGTTCGTTCTTGTCCGTTTCTCCCAGAATGATGGCTTTGCTGCCGATAGCAGCCAATAATTCTTCTTCGTTCTTGAAGTTGTGTAATTTACGCAATTTCTCGACGACAGCCTCTTCCGGACGTATTTCTTCTTTTTTCAGAAACTCACTGAGCAACTCTTCACCAATTTTTTGGTTCGCCTTACGTTCTTTACGAAGAATCGCTGCAATCTTGGCACGGGCACGGGCGGTCGTAGCGAATACTTCCCATTGTGGTTGTACACGTTGCGATTTGGAGGTTAGTATTTCAACCTGGTCGCCGCTTTGTAGTTTATGGCTTAGTGGTACCAGCTTATGATTGACTTTGGCACCGATACAATGACTGCCGATATCTGTGTGTAATGAAAAGGCAAAATCCAGCGCCGTAGAGTTCTGAGGCATTGTTTTCAATTCTCCTTTCGGAGTGAATACAAAGATTTCGGAAGCAAACAGATTCAGTTTGATTGTATCCAGAAAGTCGATTGCATCCGGTTGTGGATCGTCTAGTATCTCTTTAATAGTTTTCAGCCATTTCTCCAGTTCGCCTTCGTCTTCGCTGCCTCCTCCTTCTTTATATTTCCAGTGAGCGGCAAAACCTTGTTCTGCTACATCATTCATCCGTTCGCTACGAATCTGCACTTCAATCCATTGCCCGTTGTTTCCCATCAGGGTGACGTGCAATGCCTGATAACCATTTGCTTTAGGGTGACTTACCCAGTCACGCAGGCGGTCGGGATGAGGTTTGTATATCTTGGAAATGGAAACATAGATATCGAAGCAGTCATTGAGCTCTTCCTCTACGTTACGTGGTTCGAAGATAATTCGGACAGCGAGTAAGTCATAAATCTCCTCGAACGGGACGTGTTTGGTCTGCATTTTGTTCCAGATGGAGTAGATCGATTTTACACGTGCCAGAATCCGGTATTTCAGCCCCATCTTGTCCAGTTGAGTACGGATCGGAGCTGTGAAGTCGTTGAATACTTTATCGCGTTCGGCAGCGGTAGCATTCAGCTTTTCTTCTATTTCGGCATATTCTTCGGGATGTTCATATTTGAAACTGAGGTTTTCAAGTTCTGTTTTTATCTTGTACAAACCCAGCCGGTTGGCTAACGGAGCATAGATGTAGAGAGTTTCTCCTGCTATCTTATATTGTTTATTGGGCAACATGGAGCCCAATGTACGCATGTTGTGCAGGCGGTCAGCTATTTTAATCAGGATAACCCGGATATCGTTCGACATGGTGAGCAGTAACTTTTTAAAGTTTTCTGCCTGTGCCGAGGCGCGGTCTCCGAAGATTCCGCCGGAGATTTTGGTCAGTCCGTCTACAATCTGGGCTATTTTCGGTCCAAAAATATTTTCGATGTCTTCTACCGTATAGTCAGTGTCTTCTACTACGTCATGCAGCAACGCTGCACAGATCGAGGTAGACCCTAGACCGATTTCGTTGCATACTATCTGTGCAACGGCAATCGGGTGCATGATATAAGGTTCGCCGGAGCGGCGTTTGATTCCTTTGTGTGCCTGATTAGCAAAGTTGAAAGCTTTCGTGATGATTTCAACTCGTTTGCGATGTTTAGTATGGAGATAATCATTCAGAAGTTCCTGGAACGCCTGATTGATCATCTCTTCATCTGCTATTTCTTTGGGGGTTATATTATCCATATTCGTTATCCTTTCATTCGCTTATTTTTGCAAAAATAAGCAAATTTCCGAATGGAGCAAGCGGGAAGTCATTTATTTGTAGATTTTCAATTGTTTTCCTGCTGAAATTCTAGTGTTGGACATCCCGTTCCATTGCTGTATATCTCTGACACGTACGCCTAACTTTTCGGCAATTGATGAGAGAGTGTCTCCACTTTTTATCTTGTAGTAAGTCAATTTACCTTTGCCGGCGATAGCGCTTGTCTGTCGGCGGGTGGCCGGAGTTATTTCTTTTACGGCAACAGTTTTCCGGTTGCGGAATAACTCGTCGGCACGGTGTGCATAGATGGTATCCTGCTTATCAATAAATGCGCTGATAGCTCCTTGTGGTAAACGTAATGTACAAGGCTTGGTTGTTCCGGGAATAATTTGTTTCTTATATTGAGGATTCAGGCTTTTCACTTCATCCAGCGGAACATTACAAAGTTCGGCAATTTGCTCAAAATGCAGATTTTGGGTAACTTGCACTGTATCTGTACTTGCCGGAATATTGGTTTCCATTGGGCAGATGTTATGGTCACAATAATAAGTCATCACATAGTTGGCGGCAATGAAAGCAGGTACGTATCCGCGTGTTTCTTTAGGTAACAGATTATATATTTTCCAATAGTCCGTTTCTCCTCCGGCACGGCGGATTGCCTTGTTGATGGTACCCGGACCACAGTTATAGGCTGCGATAACCAGATTCCAGTCTCCATAAATATCGTACATCTCTTTCAGATAGCGGGCGGCAGCCCAAGTTGCTTTGATCGGGTCGCGGCGTTCATCTATCAGGCTGTTGGATTCCAGGCCATAAATCTTTCCCGTTCCAATCATAAATTGCCACAATCCTGAAGCACCGGCACGTGATACCGCTGAAGGATTCAGTGCGGATTCGATAATTGGCAAGTATTTTAGTTCCAGAGGAAGTCCGTAAGCATCCAGTGCTTCCTCAAAAATAGGCATGTAGAAATTGCAGGCACTCAGCATGAATGAAACCTGATTGCGCAGACGTCCTGCATACATATCGATAAATTTGCGTACAATGTCATTGTAAGGCATCTCCATGACAGCCGGAATGCGTGAAAGGCGGTCGATATAAACAGAATCACTGAATAAAGGATTCACTTCCGCTGTACTGCAATCTTTGCCTAAATCAATATAATTTTTAGCTTTCCAGTCGTTCAGCAGGCTGTCGAGCGGGTAAGTCATACTCTTTGGAAGATCAATGCTTTCTTTGCGTTCGGTTCCGTTTTCACGAATAACTACATCTACACTTTGAGCTTTTACCTGTGTGGTTGCCAACAGGAAAAGGAAAATAATCGAACAATAGTTTTCTAATTTCTTCATGCTTTAATAATAAATTCAATCTAAATTGTATTCTTTTAAAATCGTAGTACGCATTGCAATCCTACCGACTTGTTCTTGTAACTGTTGGAACGGAACTGGCTGTTGTTGTCAATGACCGTCGGTTCCAGTTTCATACTCAAGTCTGGTGATATATCGAAGTTGGATAATTCTGCATCGACATAAGCGTCAATGATAGAAATAAGGTATACTCCGATAAATGCAAATATACTAAGGTCCCGAAAACGACGGAATGAGTCCTTCCTTCGTTTCAGGGTGTTTTTCAGTTGCTCTTCATTGTACTGGGCGTTCGGAGGAAGCAAATCTTCGTAGCTTTTGGTATTCGGATTGCTGTCCATGATGTCCAGATAAGCCTGTGAATAGTCTTTATACATCTTTCCGTTCCAGCTGAGGGCGTATGCGCAACCCGCAAATCCTCCGTATATAATAGGCAGTTTCCAGTATTTACGGTTATAAATCTGTCCTCCACCGGGGAATACGACTGCGAGCCATGTTGCTTTGGTCGGATTAGGAACAAACAGCTTCTTGTTGAGGTCCTGTACAGGAGGGGGGACCGTATCGGTTTTCACCACAATAGGCGTCGGCTGTTCTATTTTCTTTAGTTCTTTTTTGTTAGCTGCGTCAAGGCTGTCAGCTATCTGTATTTTAGCGGCAGACAGACTGTCGGTTGCTTGCAGACGTTCCGGATGCAATATCTTGATTGAATCCTTTCTTAGCGAATCCGTCACCTGGGCAGGGTCGCGATGCCTTCGTGCACGTGCTTTCGGTGCTTCCCGACTCTGAATAGTACTGTCTTTTTGTACCGGAGTCACAGGCTCCTGTGCATACACATCAATCCCTGCCACCTGTAGAAAACAGAGAAGCAGGGTGATGATGAGTAACTGATATTTCTTACTTTTTCTTGTCATTTACTTTTTTAGCGTATCGAAGATTTCCATGATACGTTCCAGTTCCTCCTCGTTGCTGAAAGGAATGCTGATTTTTCCTTTCCCTTTTTCGGAGCAAGTCAGTTGTACCTTGGTGTTGAAGAATCCCGTGAGTTGTTGCTTCAGTAAGTTGAACTCTTCCGGTAGTTTGCTGCGTTTCGGAGTGATTTTCCGTGTGCCGCTTTTCACAGCTTCTCCTTCGCTCAGCGATTTGACAATCTCTTCTACTTTGCGAACAGAATATCCGTGTTCTTGTATCTCTTCGAATATTTTTACTTGAAGTTTAGGGTCGCCTAATGAAATCAATGCACGTGCATGTCCCATATCGATCTGTTTGTTTTGCAGAGCCATCTGTATAGGAGCCGGTAGCTTGAGCAGACGCAGGTAGTTGGCGATAGTTGTCCGGTTCTTGCCGATACGTTCGCTCAGGCGTTCCTGTGTCAGTTCGTACTGGTCCAGCAGATGTTGATAAGCCAATGCTATTTCCACCGCATTCAGGTCTTCACGCTGGATATTTTCAATCAGCGCCATTTCCATCATGTTCTCGTCGTCAGCAGTGCGGATGTAGGCGGGGATGGTTGTCAGTCCCGCTTTTTGTGAAGCACGGTAACGGCGTTCTCCTGCGATGATCTGATATTCATCGTCTGAGAGTTTGCGTAGAGTGATAGGCTGTATGATACCGATTTCCGCAATTGAATCAGCCAGTTCCTGTAAGGCCGTCTGATCGAATTCGCGGCGAGGCTGATTGGGGTTGACGGTAATCTTCGCCAACTCTATTTCATTAATGGAAGAAGAGCCTTCGGTTTTCACATCATCCATCGAGAGCAGGGCGTCAAGTCCGCGTCCTAATGCATTTCTTTTTTGTGTTGCCATATCTTCTTCGTTTATTTATTTCTGTTGATAATCTCTTTGGCAAGGGCGAGGTGGTTTTTGGCACCGGTAGAGTCCGCGTCATAAAGAATAGTCGGAATACCGTAGCTGGGAGCCTCGCTCAGTTTTACGTTTCGTTGGATCACGCTGTTGAATACTAGTTCCTGGAAGTGTTTTTTTACTTCGTCATAAATTTGGTTTGCCTGACGCAGACGTGAGTCGTACATGGTCAGCAGGAAACCTTCGATTTCCAACGCAGGGTTCAGTTTCGACTTGATGATCTTGATTGTATTCAGCAGTTTGCTGATGCCTTCGAGAGCAAAATATTCAGCTTGCACGGGGATGATCACGGAGTCGGCTGCTGTCAGGGCATTGATGGTGATCAGGCCGAGTGAAGGAGAACAGTCTATCAAGATATAGTCATACTCTTTCTTCAAGGGTGTGAGTACTTCTTTCAGTATCTTTTCGCGGTTTGGGAGGTTTAGCATTTCAATCTCTGCTCCTACAAGATTGATGTGCGAAGAGATCACTTTTAAAGAATCGATTTCTGTGTCAAGGATAGCGTCCTGTACATTGGCTCTGTCAATAATGCATTCATAGATAGTACATTCCGACTGCTTGATGTCCACTCCCAGACCGGAAGAGGCATTTGCTTGCGGGTCGGCATCTACTACGAGTACTTTCTTTTCGAGTGTAGCAAGTGATGCTGCGAGATTAATCGTAGTCGTGGTCTTTCCTACACCCCCTTTTTGATTGGCCAAAGCAATTATTTTTCCCATATACTCTAAATTTATTGGCAGCGAAATAAGTGATAATTCCTTAGAGCGCCTACGAAAAAAGAGAAACTTTGCATTTTCTGTTGATAAGTCACCTGTTTTGTTAATAACTGCCGGACGAAACAGTTCTGAAACCTGGCTGATTTTATCATCAAACTTCCTCTATTCGAGCGTGCAAATATACATATTTATATTGGATATCTCTTTCTTTTTTTACTCGCTTGCAGAAGATTAAGATTTGTAAACGGGTGTATATTCGCCAGATAGCGATGTAATTAATGGATATTCGAAGATATCCGGTTGGCGGTACGGTTACTTTTTGCTACTTTTGTGCGAACATAAAAAGGAAAGGATTGAATATATGGAAAGTAAGAAGCCGTTGATCCTCGTTTCAAATGACGATGGTGTTATGGCTAAAGGTATTAGTGAACTGGTGAAGTTTCTTCGTCCGTTGGGGGAAATTGTAGTAATGGCACCCGATTCTCCGCGCTCCGGTAGTGGCAGTGCACTGACAGTAACTCATCCGGTTCATTATCAGCTGGTCAAAAAAGAAGTGGGTCTGACTGTATATAAATGTACGGGGACACCAACCGATTGTATTAAACTGGCATTGGGGGCTGTACTCGACCGAAAACCGGACCTGGTAGTAGGCGGTATCAATCATGGAGATAATTCTGCTATTAACGTACATTATTCGGGAACGATGGGAGTCGTGATCGAAGGTTGTCTGAAAGGGATTCCTTCTATCGGCTTTTCTCTGTGTAATCATCAGCCTGATGCTGATTTTGAACCTGCGGGTCTTTATATACGCAAGATAGCTGCCATGATATTGGAAAAAGGCTTGCCTCCGTTGACTTGCCTCAATGTGAACTTCCCGGATACTCCTCATCTGAAAGGGGTGAAGGTTTGTGAACAGGCGAAAGGGTGTTGGGAGAACGAATGGGTGACTTGTCCCCGTCTGGACGACCATCATTATTTTTGGCTGACCGGTTCATTTACTGATCATGAACTTGAAAACGAGAATAATGACCATTGGGCACTGGAAAACGGATATGTGGCTATCACGCCAACGACAGTTGATATGACTGCCTACGGCTTTATCGATGAACTGAATGACTATTGTAAACAAATAGAATTCTGATATATACGGCATTTTGCTGATTTCGAAATTCAAAACTCCTAATTCAAAATTCCCATGAAGTATTATCTGATTGTCGGTGAAGCTTCCGGAGACTTACACGCGTCTCATCTGATGACTGCCTTGAAGGCGGAAGATCCTCAAGCTGATTTCCGTTTTTTCGGCGGAGATCTGATGGCTGCCGTCGGAGGGACGATGGTGAAGCATTATAAAGAACTGGCATATATGGGATTTATCCCCGTGCTGCTTCATTTGCGTACGATCTTTGCGAATATGAAACGTTGCAAGGAGGATATTGTTGGCTGGAATCCTGATGTCGTGATTCTGGTAGACTATCCCGGTTTCAATCTTAACATAGCTAAGTTTGTACATGCCAGGACTCAGATTCCTGTTTTCTACTATATTTCTCCGAAGATATGGGCATGGAAGGAGTATCGCATCAAGAATATCAAACGCGATGTGGATGAACTCTTCTCCATACTTCCCTTTGAAGTGGAGTTTTTTGAAGCGAAACATCAGTATCCTATACATTATGTAGGAAATCCTACGGTAGATGAAGTGACTGCTTATCAGAAAGCCCATCCCCAAAATATGGAAGCATTTATTGCGGATAATAAACTGGAAGATCGGCCTGTAATTGCATTATTGGCAGGAAGCAGGAAGCAGGAGATTAAAGATAATCTGCCGGATATGCTGAAGGCGGCTTCTGCATTTCCCGCTTATCAGCTGGTGCTGGCTGGTGCTCCCGGTATTGCTCCGGAGTACTACGAGCAATATGTAGGACAGGCTAAAGTAAAAATAATCTTTGACCAGACTTATCGCTTGTTGCAGCATGCGGAGGCGGCTTTGGTAACGTCGGGTACGGCAACCTTGGAGACAGCCTTGTTCCGTGTTCCTCAGGTGGTCTGCTATTATACTCCGGTTGGAAAGTTCGTTTCGTTTTTACGCCGCCATATTCTGAAAGTGAAATTTATCTCGCTGGTTAATCTGATTGCAGACCGTGAGGTAGTGAAGGAGCTAGTGGCAGATACAATGACTGTTGGAAATATGCAGGAGGAATTAAGTAAACTTCTTGAAAATAAGGAATATAAAAACCGGATGCTTGCAGGGTATGAGTATATGGCAGATCGGTTGGGACCCGCGGGTGCCCCACAGCATGCTGCTCATGAAATGCTGGAACTGTTGAAAAAATAACTTTCTTTTTCTGAATAAACGTAAAGCCGGTGCAGTAAATGCCCGGCTTTTTTATTTATATAGCAGAAGAATTAAAAAGAGAGGAACAGATATGAAAAAATTTAATTGGTTTTTAGTAATGTTATTGCTCGCATTGGTACCCGCACTGCAATCATGTGACGACGATGGGTATTCAATTGGAGACTTGGGATGGGATTGGGCCACGGTTCATGCAACCGGTGGCGGAGGTTATTATCTGGAAGGTGATCGCTGGGGAGTGATTGATCCGGTTGCCAGCTCTATTCCTTGGTACAAACCGGTAGACGGTGAACGTGTAGTTGCTTTTTTCAACCCTTTGGCTGATACGGATAATGGTGCTCAGGTAAAGATAGAAGGCATCCAGGAAGTGTTGACGAAAGAGGTGGAAGATATGACTGCTGAAAATGAAGAAGAATTCGGAAATGATCCTATCGTGATTTATCAGGGAGATATGTGGCTGGGAGGAAAGTTCCTGAATATAATCTTCCATCAGTATTTACCTCATACTGAGAAGCATCGCATTAGTCTTGTGCAGAATAAGATAGAACCGGAAACTCCGGAGACACCGGAAACATTGAATGTGGATGAAGACGGTTATATACATCTGGAATTGCGTTACAATACGTATGATGATGTAACTAAATACCGGGGATGGGGACGAGTTTCTTATAATCTGGAAGAGTTCTATCCGTCAGCAAAAGACGCGGAAACAGAATGGAAAGGATTCAAGGTGACAATCAATTCAGAGGAGAATGGAGAAGGAAGAGTGATCGTTCTCGATTTGGACCATCCGGTAGGCGTTCCGGAGAAAGCGAAGGACGTACATTCCACTTCTTTTATTAAATAGCCAAACTTTTATGAAAACTAAACCTTGACGAACACTGTGTGTGAAAAAAAAGGTCGGAATTGCATCAAAGCAGCTTCCGACCTTTTTGTTTATTTTGTCTCCATTAGAACCAAGTCAGTGCATACAGATAAAATACTGCTGCCGGTATGGCCATCAAAGCGCTGTCAAAGCGGTCAAGCATACCTCCGTGTCCCGGAAGAATCGTTCCCGAATCTTTAACGTGTAATTGGCGTTTCAGTAATGACTCTGTCAGGTCACCCCATGTTCCGAATATGACAACAACCAAAGCCAGACCTGCCCATTCCCACATCGACATAATCGTGAAATAATGTGCCAGAATAAAAGAAGCTCCGATAGCTACCACTCCGCCACCGATGGAACCTTCCCAGGATTTCTTAGGAGAGATACGTTCGAACAAGCGGTGTTTACCTATTAATGAACCGACGCAATATGCACCCGTGTCACTCAGCCAAAGGAATATGAAGATAGACAATGGCAGAATCGGATTATAGCTTACGCTGCTATATTCCGGATCATTATGGAATGCCAGTACATTGAGCAATGCAAACGGCAGCCCTATGTAGAGCTGGCTAAGCATGGAATATGCCCAGTTGAGCATCGGATTTGCTTTTTTCAGATACAACTCACTGATCATTAAATAGAGCAGCAACAGCAAATAAGGAATGAAAATCTTAGAGTCGGCTGCGTCAATGCAGAATCCCATTACTGCGAGGAATAAATAAGCTCCTCCCAGCATAATAATGGTCTTGTTTACATTAGCACCTTCTGCACGGCTGTTGATCAACTGTCCGAATTCGTAGATAGTCAATGCGCTGATCGCCATGAACAGAATGCCGAAACTGAAAGAATTGTAAAGTATACATCCTACCAGAATGGCTACGAAGAGTATACCCGTAATGGCCCGTTTTATAAAATTACTAATCACGATCTTCGTGTTTTAATTAGTTGGATTCGGTAGTTTGTCCTTTCTCATTGGATTTGGCTTCTATAGTCACTTTTCCTTCTACGGTCACTTTTTTTCCTTCCGCAGTGATTTTCGTTTCTGTAGTTGCTTCTTCCTGAGCAGTATTCTCAGCTTCCTCCTCCTTGATTTCCTGTTCTTCTGATTTCAGTTTTTCGGCTAATGCTCTCTCTGCTTTGGCAGCATCCTGGCTTTCTTTGGCAGCCATGATTTCTTCCGAGCGCGATGCCCAGGGACGCTTACCGAAAATACGTTCAACGTCTTCGGCAAAGATTACTTCCTTGTCGATCAGCAGTTGAGCTAATTCATTGTGTCCTTTCATGTGTTCAGACAGAATTTTCTTAGCACGTTCATATTGCTCGTTCACCATCCGCTTCACTTCCTCGTCGATTAGTTCGGCTGTCTTTTCGCTATAAGGACGGTTGAAAGAATATTCTTCATTATTATAATAGCACAGGTTGGGCAATTTGTCACTCATACCTAGATAAGCGATCATGCCGTATGCCTGTTTGGTCACTCTTTCGAGGTCGTTCATGGCTCCGGTGGAGATACGTCCGATGAACAGGTCTTCAGCTGCCCGTCCTCCTAGAGTAGCACACATTTCGTCAAGCATCTGCTCTTTGGTAGTGATCTGACGTTCTTCCGGCAGATACCAGGCAGCACCTAATGCACGTCCGCGAGGAACAATCGTAACCTTGATCAATGGGTTGGCATATTCCAGCAGCCAGGAGATAGAGGCGTGTCCTGCTTCGTGTAAAGCGATTGAACGTCTTTCTGCTTCTGTGGTGATTTTGGTCTTCTTTTCCAGACCACCGATGATACGGTCTACAGCATCCAGGAAATCCTGCTTGCCTACGAATTTCTTTCCGTGACGGGCTGCAATCAGGGCAGCTTCATTGCAGACATTCGCAATATCCGCACCGGAGAATCCCGGAGTCTGGCGTGCCAGCAGATCCACGTCTACTGTGTCGTCTATCTTGATCGGGCGCAGATGTACGCCGAATACTTCTTTACGTTCGTTAAGGTCGGGCAGGTCTACGTGTATTTGACGGTCGAAACGTCCGGCACGAAGCAATGCTTTATCCAGTACGTCTACCCGGTTGGTGGCGGCAAGGATAATCACACCACTGTTGGAGCCGAAACCGTCCATTTCAGTCAATAACTGATTCAGGGTGTTTTCGCGTTCGTCATTTCCACCCATTGCAGGGTTTTTGCCACGTGCACGGCCTACTGCGTCAATCTCATCGATAAACACAATACAAGGAGCCTTTTCTTTTGCCTGCTTGAACAGGTCACGTACGCGGGATGCACCCACACCGACAAACATTTCTACGAAGTCGGAACCAGCCAGAGAGAAGAATGGTACGTTTGCTTCACCGGCAACAGCCTTGGCCAGTAATGTCTTACCGGTTCCCGGAGGGCCTACAAGCAATGCACCCTTAGGAATCTTTCCTCCTAAGTCGGTATACTTTTGAGGCTCTTTCAGAAACTCTACAATTTCTTCCACCTCTTGTTTGGCTTCCGCCAGACCGGCTACGTCCTTGAAAGTAATCTTGATAGATCCTCCCTTTTCAAAAAGCTGGGCTTTCGATTTTCCCACATTGAATACGCCGCCGGCACCGCCGGCACCGCCGCCGCTCATGCGGCGCATGAAGAAGATCCACAGGGCGATAAGTAAAACCAGTGGAAGAATATTAATCAGGATTGCCGGGAAAATATCCGAATCGGCAGGATAATCCGCAATTCCGTCAAAATGACCGGCAGCTTTTTCATCCTGCAGGAATTTATCCAGTCTGTCCTTGGAAGGAGGGTTACTGGTGATAATCGGGGTTCTTCCCACTTTCATGGAGTCCGCACCGAATACAGCACCTACGGCATTCGGCTTTACGTAGGCTTCGAGTGTTTTCTCAGAACCCAGCACTTTGCTGATATACCCATTGGTGACATACTTCTGGAAGTCGCTGTAAGGAACGAGTTTGCTTCCGCTTCCTCTTGAATCGCTGCTCCACCAAAGGCCGAGAAGCATGAGGGCAATAATCATATATAGCCAGTTCAGATTGAACTTAGGCATATTCACCTTATTATTAGGCTTATTGTTGTTAGTATTATTGTTGTCCATAATTGTGGATTAGTCTAAATCGGGGATTTGAGTAAGTTTGGCGTCTGCCCAAAGATGTTCAAGATTATAGAAGGATCTTACTTCCGGCAAAAAAACATGTACAAGTACATCGGCATAATCCATCGCTACCCATTCTGCGTTTCGGAGTCCGTCTATGCCGAAAGGTTTGCTGTCGGCACCTTTACGTGTAAACTCTTTGATAGAGTCTACGATAGCGCTCACCTGACTGGGAGAGTTCCCCTGGCATATAACGAAATATTTGCAGATGGTATCTTCTATACCGGTTAAATCAGCAATAATGATATTTTTACCTTTTTTCTCTTGAATTCCCTCTTTAATTTTTTCAATTAATATTTTCGTATCGTTCATTCCTGTAATTGAAATTAATAATTCATGTTCTCTTTTGGTTTATAACAAAAAAGGATTCCCCTTTGTTTCTGATTATAAACGTGATATTTTTGACAAATATACGGTGATTTATTGGATACAAGAAAGTTATGACTTAATTTTTGTGTTTTTTAGGGGAGATGCTTTTATTCGGAGGGACAAAATGAGCTTTTTTGCAAAAAAAATAGCAGAATTGTTTGCAATTCCCAATTTATTTGTATCTTTGCACCCGCAAACGAAAATCATTGGGCTATGGTGTAATGGTAACACTACAGATTCTGGTCCTGTCATTCCTGGTTCGAATCCAGGTAGCCCAACAGAATCAACAACAATGATCAGTTAGAAACCTGCTAAAATGAAAGTTTTAGCAGGTTTTTTGTTGTTCTCTCTGAAGATGGACGTAAAAAAAGAGTTTTCCAAAATCAATGGAAAACTCTTTTTTACGTTTGCACCGTTCAGGTGATGTTTGTTTGCATCTATGATGAGATACCTATTGTGTCTGTGTTATGACGTAGGGGGTTACCATCCCGGATTTTGAACAAGTTTACTTGATTTTTGAATCTCATTTAGCGGGATAGGATAGAGGTACATACGTCTTTCGAAGATGCGGGTTTCGAATGGGGTACGCTCCATGAACCCTTCCAGGTTATCAGCATTCATGTTCATTCCATGTACCGGCCCACCTTGTTTGTATCCTTCTTCGTCGGCACACATCCAGCGGCGTACGTCAAAGTAGCGTTGTCCTTCGGCAAACAGCTCAATGCGGCGTTCCTTGCGGATAGCTTCTTCCTGCAATGTCTGGTTTCCCTTTATTTCCGGTTTGATATCTTTCAGCAGAGGAATACCTGCCCGATAACGGACGCTGTCAATGTGTGCGATGATACGTTCGTCCGCAGGATTTACATGGTTCAATGCTTCGGCATACAGCAAATAGAAATCGGCCAGACGGAACAGCATGCCTGCTCTGAACTTTGACTTGGCATTGCTGCCTTGATTTAAAAGGTCACGGTTCATTCCCTTATAAAGCAGATAGCCGGAATAGCTCATATCCGCTTTGGAGTTGTCGTCTCCGCTACCTTTGTAGAAATAAATCTGTTTGGTTGTTTTCTGCCATGTTTTGCCGGAATAGGTGATATCCTGATAGAAGCGTGGTTCACGATTCTTGTACATGTTGGGGATACCGTCTTCACCAATGCCTTCTTCGGTATAAAGATCGGATTCGTGAATGCTTTTGCCATCACTCATCAGGAAGTCGTCTATGGCTTCTTGTAAAACACCTACACAGCCAAATCCGCTATAAATCGCACGTGGGGTACACCTGCGTTCTCTTCCTTCTCCGCCAACATCTCCCCATGAATTCTTGCTGGTTTGCCAGATAGCTTCCGGGTTGTTCAGACTCACCTGGAAGAGTTGGTACAAAGATTCTTCCGGATTCAGTTCGCCGTCTTTATCTTTTTCTTTATACAAATAATAGTGAGTTTTTGCATAATCGATAAAGCGTTGTAAGGCGTTTAAGGCAGTCTGCCATTTTCCGTCGTCTTTTGCCGGGAACAGTTGTTTGTCCTGATTATCTCTCAGGGCGACTGCTTCGGAATAGCCTCCGTTCAGCAAGGGACTTGCGGCGTAAACGTGAAGTTTAGCCAAAATGGCCAATGCTGCTCCTTTGGTAGGTGCTGCGCTTCGGTTCTCGTTAGGAGTGCCGTCGTCATTCACTTCTTTCTCCGGCAGTTCATTGTAGCATTCATTTAATTCGGAATCGATGAACGCTACTACTTCATCCACTGAGTTCCGGTAGTAGTCCAGATCACTTGCCGACGGGTCTGATATTTCCGTCATAATGGGAATGGGTCCGTACAATTCGAATAGCAGATAGTGGTAGTAGGCACGTAGGAAACGGGCCTCATTTTTCAATCGTGCCAGTTCGGCTTCGTCAATGTAATCCGTTACATCACCTTGCTGGGGGATGGTATGCGAGTATGCTAGGAATTCGTTTGCTTGACGGATTTGTTTGTACAGGCTCCATCGGGATAAATCAGCCGAACCGGCATGATAACCTACTACGGGAATTGTCTTAACGTTGTTTTGCGCGCTTTTCAATTCGTCGGAAACAGCAGGCCAGGGATTGTCGAGCCCGGTCAGGGCTGCGTAAGAACTGGTAATGATGATGTTTGACACATCCGGAATTCCGGAGTATATGTAACGGTGGAAGCGTCGGGCATAACCGGTGTTGTTGAATACTTCTTCCATGCTCAGTTCTGCCGCCAGGTCATCCGATACGTCCAGATAGTCGCTGCAACCTGAAAAGAAGATCGTGCTTAGTCCTGCGGCCAGTATGATTGATAATTTCTTCAATGTCTTCATATATATAATGTGTTATATAGATTATTAGAAAGTAAAGTCGAGACCGAATGTGAAAGTACGGCTTAGAGGATATGAGAAACCGCCGTTGGTGTTTCCAAGTTCCGGGTCCCACATCTTGATATCGTCCCATACACAGAGGTTGTTTCCTTGCAGATAAACGCGCAAGGCCTGTATGCCGATCTTCTTCAGTGTCTTCTCCTTGAAATTGTATCCGATTTCGACGTTTTTCAGGCGCAGGAAGCTGGCATCACGCAACCACCATGTGCTGGCAACTGTGTTATTGTCGAAATTGTTAGAATGCATGCGGGGGAACATTACATTTTGGCTTGGGTTCTGTTCTGTCCATCTGTTAGCCACTTCGGAGCGTACGGCAGATTCTTCTACTCCCCATTGGAAAGGGAAGAATGCTCCGTTGGAACTGGCTCCTAATACAGTTGATGTATTTCCGGAACCCTGGAAGAAGATACCTGCATAGAATCCTCTCCATTCGGCGTTGAGTCCGAAGCCGTAGACAATTTCCGGTACCGAAGGATTTCCTACATCCTCCATCTGGTCGTTGCTGTCGATTTTGCCGTCTCCGTTCAGGTCTTTGTATTTGATATCACCCGGGCGGACTCCGCTCGACAAACCGGATACGACTCCCGGCTTCAGTTCGTACTGGCGGTTCAGACCTTCCCCTGTGATGTTAAAGTCGTCAGCCGTATAAAGTCCGTCGGCGATGTACAGTTTCCATGAGTTGAGGCGTGTGCCTTTCTTTTCAAGCCACGGATAGACTTGCGGTACTTGGTCGTATTCGCGAATTTCGTTGCGCGCAAATGTGAAGTTGCCGCGTGCGCTCAGATTTACTTCCCCTACCTTATAATTAAGATTCAGACTTGCGTCCACACCCTGGTTTTTAACAATACCGAAGTTTTGCCACGGCATCTGCTGGAATCCTGTTACGTTAGAAACTGTATTACGTTGCAGCAGAATCGCCTTGCGTTGGTTGTTGAAATAGTCTACTTGCAGGTCGATGCGGTTGTCGAACAAGCCTAAATCGATACCGAAGTTTCGTTTGTCTTCGATTTCCCACGAGAGGAAGGGTGATTCGAACTGGGCTTCGGTGATTCCGTTGCCTACTCCACCCATTGCGCCACTGTTGCTGAATCCGAGATTGTAGCCGCTGTTATCCTGCTTCATGGTTCCACGATATAAGAACCGGTTACCGCCTGTATCGTCATTGCCGGTACGACCGACAGAGAATCTTAATTTCAGTTTGTTTACTACCTTTTTTAATACGTCTGGGTAATAGTGCTCGTTGCTGATGTACCATGCCAGACCCATTGCAGGGAAAAAACCGAAACGATAGCCTTTTGCGAAGGTTTCGGAACCGGTGTAACCGAAGTTTCCTTCTATGAAATAGCGTCCGTCATATCCATAAGTCACACGGCCTACCAACCCTTGTTTTCTATAGGGCAGGGCATTGTTGTGGTATTGTGTTTCTTTCTGCATATACAGGAACATAGCGCCTACGTCATGTTTTTCGGCAAAAGTACGGTTGTAGTTGATAGCCGTTTCGAAATAAATTCGTTTGCTTGAACTGTTGCTCAGATTTTCCGATAATACATCGCTGCCCTCTACTACAGTCTTATATAGCAGACTTCCATTTTCATCGCGCCCCGTTGCCAGATATTGTGTCGGTGTTTTGGTACGTTTGGCGATGTACGACATGTCTGCGTCAAAGCTGATCAGTCCTTTCCATGTTAAGCCTTTGGTCAGGAAGTCCAGTTTCTGGTCTATCTCCACTTTCGACTGGATAGAAGTTCTCCACTCTTTGGCATATCCCGAATTAACAAGCAGGTTGTACGGGTTGGAGCGGTTGCCGGATGGGCGGGGATGTCCGGCGATGGTACCGTCGGAATACACAGCCGGCATGATATAAGACGGAGTACGGCACATGGTAGTAAAAATAGTGCTGGTTCCTGTGCCCGGATAGTTGGTCTGCAGGTATTGTCCGCTGAGGTCTACTTTTACAGTTGTCGTTTTAGTTGCGTCAAAGTCGATGTTGCTGCGCAAATTGTAGCGTTTCAGTCCGATGTTGTTGTCATAATCATTACCGAAATCCTTGAATATACCATTTTCCTGATAGAAGGCGCCGGATACGAAATAACGGGCGCGTTCAGTTCCTCCTCTTACATTCAGGGTATACCGCATATTATAAGTATGGTTTCTCAGCATCGTACCCAGCCAGTCGGTATCCGGATATAGATCACGGTCGGCTCCGGGACCATATTTGGCAATCTCCTCGTCTGTACGGATGCTGGCGGTCCCCTCGTTGTTCAATGCTTCGTTGTACAGGTTCAAAGTCTCTACGGAGTTCATGAATGTCGGCAGGCGTGTCGGTTCCAGAATCGTACCTTCGGCACGGAACGAGATTTTGGGTTTCTGCGAATTTCCTCGTTTGGAAGTGATCAGGATGACTCCGTTTGCACCTTCGGCTCCGTATACGGCTGTGGCGGCAGCATCTTTCAGCAAAGTAAAAGATTCGATTTCATCTGCTTCGATATCCTGCATTTGCCGGGGAACACCATCGACCAATACAAGCGGATTCGTACCTCCTTTGAAAGAACTCTGTCCGCGAATCCAAAAGTCGGCGTTGTCGTATCCCGGTTCACCGGAACGCTGTACTGCGATCAGTCCCGGCACCTGTCCTGCCAAATTATTAGTCATATTACGGCTGGAAGAAACCGACAGTTCTTTGGGTCCGATAGCGTTGATAGAACTGACTACACTGTTCTTCTTTTGTTTGCCGTAACCGATGACAACCACATCTTCCAGCATTTCCGTACTTGGAAGCATCTTGATTGCCAGTACCTTTTCTCCCTTATAAGTGATTTTTTGTTGTTCGTAGCCCACATAAGAGAAAATAAGTATATTGCCTTTTGTGGCTTTGATGGTGAAGTTACCGTCTACATCGGTGATGGCGCCGACCGTGGTTCCTTCGATTTTTATCTGCACCCCGATCATCGGCTGTCCGTTTTCATCGACTACAAGCCCTGTCGGACTTTGTCCTTGTGCATAAATTGTGTTTATTCCTGCCAATAAGGCAAACAGGATGAAACACGTTACTTTTAATATCTTATTCATAAATGTTTCTTTTAAGTAAGAATTAGAAAATAATTAAGGTTACTTGTCCGTGCCGTATACATATAGTTCTGCCAGGTGTCCTACGGATGAACCGCTGCCCAGACTTGGAATGTAGATCCGGAGCCAGCGTGCGTCGCATGCTTTTACAGGGACCATTTGCTCTGTTTTTATACTGCCGTCAAAAAAGTATTTTCCAATTAGGTTCCATGTTTCGCCGTCATTTCCTGCATAAATTTCAAGATTCATTGAGGTCAGTGCGTTTTGTCTGGCAATGAGTCCTAATTGGCTGACACTGTTCTCTTTACCCATGTCGAGTATGATTTCATACGGTGGTGCTACTTCGCCTCCCTGCCATTGGCTATGCCAGAAAGTGTTAACTTCTCCGTCAATCAACGACACCGTCTGACCGTTGTGAGGGTAAGCAGCTGAGGTTTCTCCTGTCTTTTCCTCCGTGTTGGCGGTAACTGTCCAGTGATCTCTGTTGATGGGACTACCTTGTTTGATTACAAAATAGTTGGCTACCGTTTGCTTGTCTATGTTGATGCTGGCATCTCCTTGTCCGCTGAGTCCGCTGAGTGAAACCGGAAGAAGATAATTTCCGGGGGGAAGTGTTTCACCCAGCAGGCTGATGACGGAGCCTCCCGTTGCTTTCCCCTTGGCGATGGTGACGTCAGGAAGAGTGTAAAAGTCGGAGGGCAATGGTATATAATAGGTCGAATTTGCTGAATTGTAATGATCTACATAGTCCGCTCCTTTGGCGGCAAATGTGGTAGTCAGGTCCCATTCATTCTCAAAACTTATTTCTGTGTTCAGATTCATAGGTGAAGTAGTTGCTCCTCCTTCTACGACGAAGTCTCCTCCGGTAGATGCGAGTCTGACAATGGCTTCTTTAACTATGAATCCATAGAGCACTGCTGTCCGGTCCGAATTCATGGGAGTTCCTGTAGAAGATACCTGTAATGGAAGCACATATTTAAGCTCATCGAAACCGCAAAGGTTGTAGATTTTGTGAGGATCGTAGACCAGGCTGCCTCCTGTTACGCGCCTGTCTCCGCCGGAGGTTACGTCATAAGTTGCGTTTTCAATCGTATAGCATTCGGAAGGTAGCAGTTGATAGGCAGTTCCGTCTGCATTGTTCAGAGAATCTAACAAAGATTGTTCTACCGAAAAAGTGACTGTTCCTCCGGCATCCTCCAATCCTGCCTTGGCAATGGATAAATCGATCTTGTTGAGGGGGCCTAAATCATAAACTTCAATGGTGGTGAATCCACTTTGTGATGCTGAGAACATTCCTTTGGAGCGTTCGTTATCAACATCTTCTACACAGCTGGTAATGCATAAGAATGCCAGCAGACATGGTGTTAATTCAAAGCATTTTTTCATAAATTAATATTAGTTTTATTAAAGGTAAAAAGGGTAAAAACGAATAGAAGTACCTGTGGGTACTCTTGGAATTGAAATACTTATCTCTTTCTCATAGGCATTGAAATTTGAAGTTAAAACATTTTTTTTTGTGTGCTGAACTGTGCTGATTTAAAGTCAAAAAAATAATAAATCCTTTGTCTTAGTTCTGGTAGAACTTAAATATGATGAAATATAGGGAAATGAAAAGCTTATTATGTTGATAAATAGAATGTATAGCTTTTGTTTTTGAAGCTTTCTTTTGTTATATGTACACTCTGTTTCTACCCATTATTTGATGTCGTGGGAATAAATAAGAAACTTGATTATAATTTAATTTTGAAATAATATCGATGAATTGCATGGCTTTTTCGAACTAATTACTATATTTGCAACCGAATTGTTGGTTTTTAATTTAAAAAATAGTGAGTCTATTGGTCGAACTGGATACATTCATGTGAAAGTGGACGGATAAATTGACTGTTTAATGTGCTAAGTTCTACCAGAACTTAGTTGAAGTATTTCATATCTGAATCTTGATTGTATTCAGTTCTTATCTATGGCTTTGAATATCAGGTTATTTGGTGGACTATTGTCTGGATTATCCCTTTCTCTATACGAAGATGAATTTCAATTCTATTACTATTGGGAGATATATACATTAGAAAATTAAGTAGATTCTATTGTCATCTGTCAGCTTTTAGCATTTAAACCGCTATAAAATAGCCGTTTATCTCATGACAATAAGACCTGATAATAAGGCTGACAATAGAAAAATAGGGTTTTATTGTCAGCCTCTTTTTTCAATTCTGATAGGATGCATCAATGATTTCTCTTATTCTCGTAAACCTTGAGGGGGGATAAATGACAGGATGGATGTTTTGCTTGCTCATCTGTGGAAAGCTGTTGTTTCGTGTTTATGGAATTGTTGTTTCCTCGCTTGGAACTGTTGTTTCTTCTATTGGAAATGGTTGTGCCAAAGGCTTGGCACAGTTGTGCCACCGTGTTGGCACGGTTGTGTCACTACGTTGGCACAACTGTTTTACTGGTATGGCACAACTACCTTGATTAGTTGTCATGAGCAAAGTGAGTGCTCCAAAACGCAAAGAGAAGGAGAGAATATTTAAATCGCAGGATTTATCTTTGGGCAATGGGCTGACAATAAAATGCCTGTTTTCTATTGTCAGCCTTATTATCAGGTCTTATTGTCATGAGATAAACGGCTATTTTATAGCAGTTTAAACACTAAAAGCTGACAGATGACAATAGAATGCCCGAAAAACTCTTATGTAGAAGTGACTCGGTCCTGTTGATTTCTCTATATGGAATAGGGGATCAATCCAAAGCTCCGGTTGTTTTCAGTTTGTTTCTTTCCGTACGGAAATGAATTAAATTATAAATTAAGGATTAGGCACGGATTACACGGATTTCACGGTTTTAGTGCTATGATTAATTACGTAAAACAACCGTGTTCATCCGTGTAATCCGTGCCTAAATATATTCTTTTCTGTACAGTATAGAGCTCAAACCTGTTTTTTTGACTGACCCCGGAATAGGAATGGCTTTCTATATAAGAGAAGCGGGGAAAATAAAAGAGCCAACTAAACCGGGATGACTTAGTTGGCTTTATATAAGTGAATTATGAATAACTTCTTATTTTAAGAGAAGATTATTCTTCTGCTTTCAATGACTCGTCGATTACTTTAATTTTCTGTAATACCAATTCGAGATCAGCTTTCAGCTTATCTACCTTGCGGTTCAGTTCTGTCAGCAAGCTGCTACCTTTTTTGGAAGAAGAAGTAAGGAATCCCAGATTATTCTCATAAGTCTGAAGTTCATTCTTCATATTCTCATAAATACGTACCAGTTTTTCTCTTTCTCTATACAGAGATTGTGAGCCGCCTCCTTGAATATTGCTGATATTCGAGCGGAAATTACTCAACTTCTTGTTTGACGCACTGATGTTGAATCGGTCGAACAGTTGGTCGATCAAGCCATGATATTGCTTGTACAATTTATCTTTTTCCTTGAACGGGACATGACCGATGGAATTCCATTCTTTCATCAAGTCGCGTACCAAAGTACCGGCTTCATCCGTATCCATATTTTCGTCGATGGAAGCTAATTTCTCAATCAATGCTTTTTTCTTCTCCATGTTCTCTACTTCTACAGAGCGTTGTGAAGAAGTGGCCTTATTCTTCTGATCGAAGAAATAATCGCAGGCGGTGATGAAGCGTTTCCATACGGCATCCGAATATTTCTTGGCTACCGGACCGATGGTTTTCCATTCTTTCTGCAACTTAGTCAGCGCATCGGCGGTTGCTTTCCAGTCGGTGCTGTCTTTCAGAGCTTCTGCCTTTTCGCAAAGTGCTTTCTTCTTTTCCAGATTTTCGTTCATTCCTTCTTTGAGCGCTTTGAAGAATTCTCCTTTCTTTTTGAAGAAATCATCGCAGGCGTGGCGGAAACGTTCGAATATCTTCACGTTCATCTTTTGAGGAGCGAATCCGATGGTCTTCCATTTGTTTTGCAGAGCAATCACTTCCTGTGTCTTGTTTTCCCAGGCTGAGAATGTTTTCAGTTCATCGTACTCGATTGCTTCTACAATTTCGCAAATGACAGTCTTTTGATCCAGATTGTGCTGTTCCGATTCTTTCAGAGCTTCGAAATGTTGCTGGTGACGGCGGTTGACAGCCGTAGAAGCAGCTTTGAAGCGGTTCCAGATTTCGTCACGCAATTCTTTAGCTACCGGACCCGTATCACGGAATTCCTGATGTAACTTCTGAAGCTGGTGGAAAGCGGAAACTACATCTTCTTCGTCGGCAAGCTTTTCGGCAGCTTCACAAAGATGAGTCTTTATTTCCAGATTCTTCTTGAAATCGTATTCACGGAATTCGTTGTTCAGTTTCAGCAGATCGTAGAATTTCTCTACGTACAGTTGGTAATTCTTCCAAAGTTCATTCACCTTGCCCTGAGGAACCAGTTTGGTCTCGTTCCATTGCTGTTGCAGCTTTTTGAACTCTGTATAAGATTTATTGGCATCATCACCCGATTCTACCAATTCTTTAAGTTCTTCGATAATGGAAAGCTTGACTTGCAGATTTTCTTCTTTCTGACGTTCCTGTTCGGCAACCAGCCGGCTTCTTTTCTCTTTGATAGATCCCATCAGGCGTTTGAATTCCTCTTCTGTGGGGTCATCCTTCGGAGTGAAGTCTTCAGCAACGCCTCCATTGTCGATAAACTGCTTCTTGGCAGCCTCCACTTCGGCGTTGTGCAACTTGTAGAATGATTGTTTTAGGTTGTCAATTTCCTGCTTGTTCGCATTTTCCGAGTCTTGCGCAAGCTCTTTCAATCGGTTCAGTACGTCTTCCTTTGTGGCAGGTTTAGGTGCTGCTTCAGTCTGAACTTCGGCAGTAACTTCTTCAGTAACTTTTTCGGTACCTTCTTCAGCCGGAGTCTCTGTAATGGCTTCAGAAACCTCAACTGTTTTCTTTTCTTCTTCTAACTCCCCTTGGTTCAAGGGAAGATTAGTGTCATGAGCGTCCATCATTGTATATTAGTTTTGGGTCACAAAATAATGAAATAAAACGATTACTTCATACTCTTTTGCTTATTTTTTTTTGATTATCGTGTTTTTAGGATAATAAAACCGTAATTCCCATGTACAACATCATGCCGATTATGTCATTTGTGATGGCTATAAACGGACCTGTCGCGATGGCAGGGTCTATCTTTAGTTTCTCCAGCGTCATCGGAACGAGGGTACCGAAGATAGAGGCGAACATTACTACGGCAAACAGGCTGATGGATACGGAATAAGTGACCGTAGCCGTCGCGCCGAACCGGATAAAGTTGTAGGTATATACCAGCAGGGAAATAATGGTAGCATTGATTAAAGCTACTACCGCTTCCTTGGTTACTTGCTTGAATGTGTTTTTTGCGTCCAGCGAACTGTTGGCAAGTCCTTGTACGATGATGGCGGAAGATTGTGTTCCGACGTTTCCTCCCGTACCACCGATCAGCGGAATGTATAATGCCATTTCGGGATGGGCGGCGAAAGTGGCGTCGAAGTTTCCCAATATCATGGAGTTTCCGATTCCTCCGATCATACCGATCAGTAGCCACGGTAGCCGGGCTGTGGTTTGTCTCAGTACGTTGTCATCGGTTTCTACGTCCTGCGAAAGACCGGATGCCAACTGGTAATCGCGTTCCGACTGTTCACGAACTTCGTCCATGACGTCGTCGACAGTGATCTGTCCTATCAGTCTGCCGATACTGTCTACTACAGGGATGGCAACAAGGTCATACTTTTCAATGGTTTGTGCCACTTCGTCGATGGAAGTGTCTACGTGTACCGAAATCGGGTCTTTCTGCATCACATGTTTCACTTTGGATACAGAAGGGGAGGTGATCATCTTCTTGAGCGGGAAAATTCCCCTTAGACGTTCATCGTCATCGATGACATATACATAATATATCTCATCCAGTTCTTCGGCTTGCTGGCGCATTTCCTTCAGACATTCGGGCATACTCCAGTTTTCGTTTACGACTACCATTTCGGTGCCCATCAGACCACCGGCGGTGTTTTCGTCATATTTCAACAGGTCTACAATGTCGCCTGCCTGTTCGATGTCTTCGATGTGCGAAAGAATTTCTTCCTGTTTGTCTTCGTCGAGGTCACGCATCAGGTCTACGGCGTCATCCGTATCCATGTAGTCCACAAAGCGCTTGGCAATCGTTTCCGAAGGGATCATTTCGAGGAATTCCTTACGAACGTCCTCATCCATTTCGACAAGTACGTCGGCTGCGGTTTCATTGTTGAGCAGGCGATAGATAAACCGGGCTTCTTCCGGGTTCAGGTCATCACACAGTTCAGCGATGTCGGCGGGGTGAAGGTCGACAAGAAGTTCTTTTACCTTATCGGCATCCTTCTGCTCGATAAGGTGTTTTACGTTGTCAATGTATTCCTCGTTCATCTTTTTGTTTGCGATTAAACGTTTTACAAATTACATACAGGTTCCTCTCACAGACTGTCAGTTGCCGGAAGTGTTGGCTGCTTTCAGTGCTTCCTCTACCTGATTCGTCAGGCTGATGAATTCTTCTACCGATAGCTGTTCCGGGCGTTTGTTGAATAAGGCGTCCTCTGTCAGCGGGCAGTCTTTGCCTAAAATCGGTTTGATAGAGTTGCGCAATGTTTTACGCCGTTGGTTGAAGGTGGTCTTCACTACTTGTTTGAACAGCTTTTCGTCGCATCCCAGATTTTGCGTGTCATTGCGTGTCATCCGGATGACGGCGCTTTTAACTTTGGGAGGCGGGTTGAAAACATGTTCGCTGACGGTAAAGAGATATTCTACTTTATACCATGCCTGTATCAGTACACTCAGGATGCCGTAGGTTTTACTGCCCGGTCCGGCAGCGATACGTTCGGCTACTTCCTTCTGGATCATTCCGGTACAGCAGGGGATGATGTCTTTGTTTTCCAGCATCTTGAAAAATATCTGGCTGGAGATGTTGTATGGGTAATTACCGGTCAGAACGAAAGGCTTTCCGTCGAACAACCGGTGAAGATTCATTTTCAGAAAATCGTCTTCGATAATGTGATCTTCCAGTGACGGATAGGCTTCGCGGAGATAGGCAACCGATTCGTAGTCCACTTCAACGACTTTTACCAACCGGTCCTTTTTTACCAGAAACTGTGTCAATACCCCCATGCCCGGTCCTACCTCCAATATCGGCAATTCGGGAAAGGTGTCGACTGTATCGGCAATATCCTGCGCTACTTTCAAATCTTTCAGAAAGTGCTGTCCGAGAAACTTTTTAGGCTTTACTAATTTCATTTACCAACTAAATAATTACTTTTGCAGCCGACAAAGGTAATTCTTTTAAATGAAGAATGAAGAATTAAGGATGAAGAAACTACTAAAAAAGACGCTGAAACTGATATTACCGATCGTTTTAGGCGGCTTTATTCTATATTGGGTTTATCGCGACTTTGATTTCGCCGAAGCCGGCGAGGTATTGCGGCATGGCACGAACTGGTGGTGGATGCTCTTCTCTCTCTTGTTTGGAGTGCTTGCCCAGGTGTTCCGCGGATGGCGGTGGCGGCAGACGCTGGAACCGTTGGATGCTTTTCCCAAGAGAAGTGACTGCGTGAATGCCATTTTTGTTTCGTATGCTGCCAGTCTGATTGTTCCCCGGATAGGGGAGGTGAGTCGTTGCGGTGTATTGGCGAAGTACGATAATGTCTCGTTTGCCAAGTCGCTGGGGACAGTGGTGACGGAACGACTGGTAGATACACTGACCATTCTTCTGATTACCGGTGTGACTGTGCTGCTGCAAATGCCGATCTTTGTCACTTTCCTGGAAAACACAGGTACCAAAATACCTTCTTTGATACACCTTCTGACTTCAGTATGGTTCTATATCGTCCTATTTTGCTTTATCGGGGTAGCGGTCCTCCTTTATTATTTACGGAAGACGCTGTTTTTCTATGAACAGGTGAAAGGCTTTGTTCTGAATATTTGGGAAGGGATCATGTCTTTGAGAGGTGTACGTAATATTCCTTTGTTCATCTTTTATACATTAGCCATCTGGGCTTGTTATTTTTTTCATTTCTATTTTACGTTCTATTGCTTCGCTTTTACGGCTCATCTGGGGGTAATGGCGGCCTTAGTAATGTTTGTAGGTGGCACGTTTGCTGTCATTGTGCCAACTCCTAACGGGGCGGGACCGTGGCATTTTGCCATCATCTCCATGATGATGCTTTACGGAGTAAATGTAACGGATGCCGGAATATTTGCTCTAATTGTGCACGGTATTCAAACTTTTTTGGTAGTTTTGTTGGGTGTATATGGTTTGGCGGCTTTGTCGTTTACCAATAGACAGCGAAAGTAATCACTTAATAAAAAATAGATTTGTTATGAGTACTATTCTTTCTTTAGCTCCACAGAATGTGTGGAAGCATTTTTATTCGTTGACTCAGATTCCCCGTCCGTCCGGACACATGGAGAAAGTGACTGACTTCCTGATGAACTTCGGAAAAGGTTTGGGATTGGAATCTTTTGTAGACGGAGCGGGTAATGTGATTATCCGTAAGCCGGCAACTCCGGGCATGGAAAACCGGAAAGGTGTAATTCTTCAGGCACACATGGATATGGTTCCTCAGAAGAACAATGATACGGTTCATGATTTTGAAAAAGATCCTATCGAAACTTATATAGATGGCGACTGGGTGAAAGCCAGAGGCACTACTTTGGGTGCAGATAACGGACTTGGGGTAGCTGCTATCATGGCTGTGCTGGAAGCGAATGATTTGAAACATGGTCCTCTGGAAGCACTGATCACCAAAGATGAAGAAACCGGAATGTACGGTGCATTCGGCTTAAAACCGGGTACGGTAAACGGAGAAATCCTGCTGAACCTTGACTCAGAGGATGAAGGTGAACTGTATATCGGTTGTGCCGGAGGTATGGATGTGACTGCTACGCTGGAATATAAAGAAGTAGCTCCCGAAGAAGGCGATATCGCTGTTAAAGTCACTCTGAAAGGCTTACGCGGCGGACACTCCGGATTGGAAATCAATGAGGGACGTGCCAATGCCAATAAACTGCTGGTTCGTTTCGTACGTGAAGCGGTTGCCAGCTATGAAGCTCGCTTGGTAAGCTGGGACGGGGGTAATATGCGCAACGCTATTCCTCGTGAAGCATGTGCCGTACTTGCCATTCCTGCTGAAAACGAAGAAGAACTGCTGGGACTGGTGAAATATTGCGAAGACCTGTTCAATGAAGAATATGCTGCGATTGAAACTCCGATCAGTTTTACGGCAGAGCGTGTAGAACTTCCTGCCGGTGAAGTGCCCGAAGAGATTCAGGATAATCTGATTGATGCTATCTTTGCTTGTCAGAATGGCGTGACTCGTATGATCCCGACCGTTCCCGACACGGTAGAAACATCCTCCAATCTGGCTATCATTACGATTGGCGGAGGTAAGGCAGCGATTAAGATTCTGGCTCGTAGCTCCAGTGATAGCATGAAAGAATATCTGACTACCAGTCTTGAATCCTGCTTCTCAATGGCAGGTATGAAGGTAGAAATGACCGGAGGTTATTCCGGATGGCAGCCGAATGTTGACTCACCGATTTTGCATGCGATGAAGGAATCCTATAAACAGCAGTTTGGTGTAGAACCTGCTGTGAAGGTAATCCATGCGGGATTGGAATGTGGTATTATCGGTGCTATTATTCCGGGGCTGGATATGATTTCGTTTGGTCCGACGTTACGTTCACCGCATTCACCGGACGAAAGAGCACTGATTCCTACTGTACAGAAGTTCTACGATTTTCTGGTAGCTACTTTAGCACAGACTCCGATGAAATAAGTATTCTTTTCCTATTATATAAATAGGCGTCATATAGTAAAAGGCATGAAAGATAATCTTTCGTGCCTTTTTGTCATAGTTGCTGCCATTGATATTACAATTCTGTCTCATAACAAATAAATTAATTGATGCAAATCAATTAATATGCTGTAAAACATAAAATTCTGGCTTTTTTAGGTATAACGTATAAACAAAGGTCGTATTTTTGTGTTGTAAAACATGTAAATAGGAGGATAACAAAATGAAAAAGTTAGAAAGATTGTTTAGAAAGATCGGCAGTGCCGATGTACATGTTTGGGGATATTCAACACTTGGCATACTCCCCAAGGAAAAAGCTTGATTTTTTAGTTTTCAGGTATTAGTAATTTTAAAAGTTTAAAGATTATGGCAAAGAAAATGAGTTCATTCATTAGAAAAATCCTCAGTGAAGTAGGTCGCAACGAAATGCTTTCATGGGGGTACAGAATTGAAAAATGAGATTCAGTACATTAACTAAGCTTAAGTGGGGATGCGTGATTGAAAACGTTATCCCCACTTTTTTTATCTTCTCTTACTACTGCTTACTTCTCTGTAAAAGTGTTTTTTAAGCTAAAAAGTACAAATCTTTAAACTTTATTTCTTTACTTTGTTATTTATACAGAGAGATATATCAAACTTAAACTGGATAAATTATGAAAATAAAGCAGATGTGTATGCTGGTGCTGTTATGGTTGGGAGTGATTCCGGCGATGCAGGCACAGACGTTCGACAAATTGTGGAAAGAGGTGGAGCAGGCGGAAAAGAAAAGCCTGCCTCAAACAGTGATAAAGCTGACAGGCGAGATCTATCAGAAAGGAGAGATGGAAAAGAACTCTCCGCAAATGTTGAAAGCGTATATGTGGCGGATGAAGTATCGGGATATGCTGACTCCTGACAGCCTTTATACAAGCCTGCAGGAGTTGGAACAATGGGCTAAGCAAGCTGACAAACCGATGGACCGGGCTATATTGCATTCATTGATCGCAGGAATGTATGCAGATTATGCCGCTAATAACCAATGGCAACTCCGGCAGCGGACGGAAATTGCAGGCGAAGCTCCCTCGGCAGATATGAGAGAATGGACAGCCAATATGTTTGTAGAGAAAGTCAGGACGAATGTCAAAGAAGCAATGGCAGATTCTGTGTTATTGCTCAATACTTCTTCACGTACTTATATTCCTTTTGTAGAGTTGGGCGAAACAAGTGAATACTATCATCATGATATGTATCATTTACTGGCTTCCCGCAGCATTGAAGCATTGCAGCGGATACAGGGGCTGGATCGTACGACTCCGATAGAGGCCTATTCGGAGGAAACTTCTTCTGAAAAAGAATCGTTGGTGAAACAGGATATTGAACGTATATATGATCAGATGCTCACTTCTTATAAAGCCAAGGGGGATAAGGAAGGGTGTTTGCTGACAAGTCTGAATTATTTGAATTGGAAGCATGGCACCTCGAAGAGTTTTCGTGAGCCTTTTAGAGTGAAGAAAGGCGGTACTTATATGACATTCGATCCTTATGAAACAGGGCTGGATGCATTGAAAACCGAGTATAAGTCGTTAGATCTTTGTGCTGAAGTGTATTTGGCTCAGGCTAATAATGCGATTGGGAAAGAACAGGAAACTGTTGCTTTGCAACTTTGTGACGAGGCGATCCGTTTGTATCCCGGTTACCGCAGAATCAATGCATTGAAGAACCTTCGCGAAGATATCCTGGCACCTTCTCTGAATGTGACTGCGGCTGCTACGGCTTTTCCCGGTGAGGAAATAGAGATAAGGGCTTCGCACAAGAATCTGGACGGATTTACGCTTCGGCTCTATCAGGCTAAGAAAATGACAAAGGAGCAGCATTTTGCAGTTCTCCGTCCGAAAGATTACCGGACACAGGATACAGTATTTACATTCAAGGCACCGGAAGTTGGAGAATATGTAATGCGTATTGTTCCGGATATTCGTGCAAAGAGAGACGGTGAAAGTAAATTTAATGTCACGCGTCTCAAGGCATTGACTTGTCGTTTGCCGGGAAATCAGTATGAGGTAGTGACACTGGACGGACAAACGGGCCATCCTGTTCCGAATGCAAAGATAACTCTTTATACAAATGATGAAAAAGTATTGCAGGAATTCACGGCAGGAGCAGATGGAAAAGTGGTATTCCCTTGGAAATCAGAATACAGATATTTGAAAGCTACCAAAGGTGCGGATATTGCTATGCCGTTTCAAGGTATCTATGGCGGAAGCTATGGATATTATGGAGATGAAAATAAGGTTTCGGAACAAATGACCCTGTTGACAGACCGTTCTTTGTATCGTCCCGGACAGACTGTGTATGTGAAAGGAATTGCTTATGCACAAAAATCGGATACGGCGAATGTGCTTCCGAACAAAGAATATACTGTGATATTGACAGATGCGAACGATCAGGAAGTCGGACAGAAAAAGGTACGTACCAATGAATTCGGTTCGTTTGCCACAGATTTTGCATTGCCTTCGGCCTGCTTGAATGGGATGTTCTCGTTGAAGGCCGGAAATGGCAGGACAAGTATTCGCGTGGAAGATTATAAACGCCCGACATTCGATATCACTTTTGAGAAACAGACAGGAAGTTATCAACTGGGAGATCAGGTAGAGGTAAAAGGTAAGATACAGTCTTATAGCGGTGTTTTATTGCAGGATCTTCCCGTGAAATATACCGTGAAGCGTTCTGTCTTTAGTTTGTGGCGGTTTGCGGAAAGCACACAGATCGCTTCCGGTGAGGTGACTGCCAATGAGAACGGGGAATTTACGATACCGGTCCGTCTGGAAGAAAATGATGCTTATAAGAATGATGCCAGAGTATACTACCGTTATTCGATAGAAGCTACTGCAACCAATGTGGCGGGTGAAACGCAGTCTTCTACAGATGTGATTGCAGCAGGTAACCGTTCGTTGGTTTTGCAGACCGAGTTAGCTGATAAGACTTGTAAAGATAAGCCGTTTCATACCGTATTTAAGGTACAGAATCTGAATGGTCAGCCTGTCGAAGTGACGGGTACGTTCAATTTGTACAAAGCCCAAGATGCGGATTTCAAGAAACTGGATGAGAAGCCGGTGGCAACAGGAACGTTCACTTCTAACGAAGAAATGACGATTCATTGGGGAAATCTTCCTTCCGGACCTTATGTATTGAAAGCAACGGTGAAAGATACACAAGGCAAGGAAGTGACAGCTGATGCGAATACGATTCTTTTCTCTTCGAAGGATCAGCGTCCGCCGATTGAAACGACTGTGTGGTTCTATGAGGCAAATACGGAATTTGATGCTGAGCATCCGGCAATGTTCTGCTTCGGGACTTCGAAGAAAGAGGCTTATGTGATGATGAATGTATTTTCCGGAAATGAACTGCTGGAAAGTAAAGTCATGAACTTGTCCGATACGATTGTACACTTTAAATATCCGTATAAGGAAAGTTATGGAGAAGGTGTCTTTGTCAACTTCTGCATGGTAAGGGACGGACAGGTATATCAGGAACAGGTCCGATTGAAGAAACGCCTGCCGGACAAGACGTTGACAATGAAGTGGGAAGTATTTCGTGATAAACTGCGTCCCGGACAAAAAGAGGAATGGAAGCTGACGATTAAGACACCGCAAGGACAGGCTGCCGAGGCAGAAATGTTAGCGACTATGTACGACGCTTCGTTGGATAAGATATGGAATAGAAAGCAGAATTTCAGTATTTATTATAATCAGCTCATCCCTTATTCCAATTGGATGAGTGGATATTTCGGCAATAATTCGTTCAATTACTGGTGGAATCAAAAATATCTCAAGGTGCCGGCAATGGAGTATGATCATTTTGTGACGCAACTATCCATTGAGCATTTCTTGTCTGCCCAGTTGGGAGGGGTACCGGTAATTGTTAGTGATGCTATGGATCAAGCATCATCTAGGACTATACGTATTAGAGGTACAAATACATATGCTGCAAAAGGGAAAGTGGAAATGGTTGGAGCTGTAGCTTCTAATGCTGCAATGGAAGTTGCAATGGATGCGGCAGGAAATATTGAAGAGGAAACCCTCCCTGAAGCCCCTGCCGACTTGCGTACCAATTTGGCGGAAACAGCTTTCTTCTACCCGCAACTCCGTACTAATGAGCAGGGAGAAGTTTCCTTTTCTTTCACTATGCCCGAGAGTCTGACCCGTTGGAACTTCCGCGGATATTCTCATACGAAAGGAATGCTGACGGGTACATTGGATGGTGAAGCTACTACGAGCAAAGAATTTATGCTGACTCCCAATCTTCCCCGTTTTGTTCGTGTCGGAGATAAGACGTCTATTGCTGCTTCTATTTCCAATATGACCGGAAAGCTGCAGGTCGGTACAGTGAGCATGATTCTCTTTGACCCGATGACGGAAAAGGTGATCAGTACACAGAAACAGAAGTTTACCGTAGAAGCCGGAAAGACAATAGGGGTTAACTTCATGTTTAGCGTGAGTGATAAATACGAGATACTGGGCTGCCGGATGATTGCTGACAGCGGTACATTCAGTGATGGTGAGCAGCAGTTGCTTCCGGTGCTTAGCAACAAAGAGCATTTGGTAGAAACTCTTCCGATGCCTGTCCGTGGAGAAGAGACACGTATTTTCTCTCTCGACAGCCTGTTCAATCATCACAGTAAAACTGCGACTGACCGTAAACTGACTGTCGAGTTTACCGGAAATCCGGCCTGGTATGCTATTCAAGCATTGCCTTCATTGAGTCTCCCGGAAAACAATAATGCTATTTCATGGGCTACCGCCTACTATGCAAATACGTTGGCTTCTTATATAATGAATAGTCAGCCACGCATCAAGGCTGTATTCGATAGCTGGAAACTTCAGGGTGGCAATAAAGAAACTTTCCTGAGTAACCTGCAAAAAAATCAGGAGGTGAAGAACATTCTGTTGTCTGAGTCTCCATGGGTGCTCGAAGCGCAAACGGAAGAACAGCAGAAAGAACGCATCGCCACTCTGTTTGATCTGAATAATATCCGTAGCAATAACATTGCCGCTTTGACAAGATTACAGGAATTGCAGAATTCAAGCGGAGCATGGTCCTGGTACAAAGGAATGAGCGGCAGCCGCTATGTCACTACGTACATTGCCGAATTGAACGCCCGTCTTGCTATGATGACCGGTGGGAAACTGGATGGTGCAGCACTTGCTTTACAGAAAAATGCCTTTACCTATCTCCATCAGGAAGCTTTGAAGGAGTATAAAGAAATTCTCAAAGCACAGAAAGATGGTGTGAAGTTTACAGGTGTTTCCGGAAGTATCCTGCAATATCTGTATCTGGTCGCAATTTCGGGTGAACAAGTCCCTGCTGCCAATAAATCTGCCTATACTTATTATCTCTCCAAGGTGGGTGAAATGCTCACGACCGCTTCGATGGATACGAAGGCGATAGCTGCCATTATTCTGGATAAAGCAGGACGGAAGAAAGAAGCTCAGGAATTTGTTGCTTCCTTGAAAGAGCATCTGACGAAGACAGCCGAACAGGGAATGTTCTTCGCTTTCAATGAAAACCCGTACGCTTGGGGTGGAATGAAGATGCAGGCTCATGTAGACGTGATGGAAGCATTGGAATTGATAGGCGGAAATAACGATACTGTAGAAGAAATGAAACTTTGGCTGCTGAAGCAGAAACAGACGCAGCAGTGGAATTCTCCGGTAGCTACTGCCGATGCTGTCTATGCTTTACTGATGAAAGGCGTAAACTTGCTCGATAATCAGGGAGATGTGCGTATTGTTATTGCTGATGAGGTACTGGAGACCGTTTCTCCAAGTAAGACGACTGTGCCGGGGTTAGGCTATATCAAACGTTCGTTTACACAGAAGAATGTGGTAGACGCTCGTAAGATAGAAGTCGAAAAGAGAAATCCGGGCATTGCGTGGGGAGCTGTTTATGCGGAATATGAATCACCGGTCAGCGATGTGAGACAACAGGGAGGAGAGCTGAATGTACAAAAACAACTCTATGTAGAACGTATGGTGAACAATGCCCCTCAACTGCAACCTGTTACTGAAAAGACGGTTCTTCAGGTAGGCGATAAGATCGTTTCCCGTTTGAGCATTCGTGTAGACCGTCCGATGGACTTTGTACAGTTGAAAGACCAGCGGGGAGCCTGCTTCGAACCGATCGGCAGTGTATCCGGTTACAATTGGAGTAATGGAATCGGTTATTATGTAGATATCAAAGATGCTTCCACTAACTTCTTCTTCGACCATCTGGGCAAAGGAGTGTATGTATTGGAGTATGGCTATCGCATCAGCAGAGCAGGAACCTATGAGACCGGCTTGGCTACGATGCAATGCGCCTATGCGCCGGAATACGCTTCCCATTCTGCTTCAATGACAATAATTATCAAATAGTTCAGGGAGGGGATTTCTTGTCCACCGATGAGAAAGGCGTTCCCCACCGATGAAGAAGGTGTTCCCCACCGATGAAGGCCTCCCTCATCGGTGGGGAACTTTTTGTTGATGAATACTGCCTTGCAGGAGCCGTCACCGGGTAAAGTATTTTCTCAAACGGTGTTAATCTATGTAATCTGTGATGAAAAACTCATCTAAAACTCCTACATTTGTGGACCAAAATAAAATATATCACATGAAACGTACTTTACTATTGATATTTACACTGCTTACTGTCACTTTGGCGGCTGTTGCCCAACCTCGTATTTCTTCTAATAAGGAGACGCACAACTTTGGACAAATAGAATGGAAAAAGCCGGTAACAGTGGAATATACGATCACCAATACCGGAAACGAGCCGTTAGTGCTGACAAATGTCACTACTTCCTGTGCCTGTGCTGTAGCAGACTGGACAAAGGAACCGATTGCTCCGGGTGCCAAAGGAACCGTAAAAGCTTCTTTTGATGCGAAAGCACTGGGGCGTTTTGATAAGTCAATAGGTATCTATAGCAATGCCACCCCGAATCTGGTTTATCTGAAATTCACCGGTGAGGTAGTGCAGGAAATCAAAGATTATTCAAAGATTCTTCCTTATGCTATCGGTAATATCCGCATTGACCGTGACGAGTTCTCTTTCCCCGATGTTTATCGTGGACAGCAACCGTCTATGACATTCAGCATTGCCAACCTTTCCGACCGCCCTTACGAACCGGTATTGATGCACTTACCTCCTTATCTGAAGATGGAAGCGGAACCTAAAGTACTGCTGAAAGGTAAAAAAGGAACGATTAAACTGACGCTGGATGCCAGCCAGTTGCAAGACTTCGGACTGACACAGACTTCTGTCTACCTGTCCCGTTTCTCCGGTGATAAAGTGAGTGAAGACAATGAGATACCCGTTTCAGCCATTCTTCTTCCCGATTTCTCGCGTATGACGGAGAAAGATTCTTTGAATGCTCCTTCCATCCACATCTCGGAGACGAATATTGACCTGAGTATTCCGTTGATCAAGAAGAATAAAGTCAGCCATGATATATTGATCGCTAATGCGGGCAAGACCCCGTTAGTCATCAGCAAGCTACAGGTATTCAACTCTTCTGTAGGAGTAAGACTGAAAAAAACGGTCATTCCACCGGACGGAATGACCAAGTTGAAAGTGACAATCCACAAGCGGGATGTAGGTAATAAGAAACATCATTTACGTATCTTGATGATTACAAACGACCCGTTGCGTCCGAAAGTTGAAATAAATATCAAACGCTAACTCTTATTGCCATGGAACATCCTGAAAATAACGAAGAATATAAAGGACTCGTTGTCAATAAAGGCATCGAACAGCCCTCATCTGTGAATCCTTATTTGAAACGTAAACCTAAAAAGCGTCAGCTTTCGGTTGCGGAATTTGTAGAAGGTATTGTGAAAGGTGATGTCACTATTCTCAGTCAGGCTGTGACATTGGTGGAGAGTGTGAAGCCCGAACATCAGGCTGTCGCTCAGGAAGTGATTGAGAAGTGTTTACCTTATTCCGGCAATTCCATTCGGGTAGGTATCAGTGGGGTGCCCGGTGCAGGTAAAAGTACATCAATCGATGTATTCGGCCTTCATGTGCTCGAAAAAGGCGGCAAGTTGGCGGTATTGGCCATTGACCCGAGCAGTGAACGCAGTAAAGGCAGTATATTGGGAGACAAGACACGTATGGAGCAGCTTTCCGTACATCCTAATTCATTTATCCGCCCCAGCCCCTCAGCGGGTTCATTGGGAGGAGTCGCAAGGAAGACCCGTGAAACCATTGTGCTTTGCGAAGCTGCCGGATTCGATAAAATCTTTGTGGAAACCGTTGGAGTAGGACAAAGCGAAACGGCGGTTCATTCGATGGTGGATTTCTTCTTGCTGATTCAACTCGCAGGTACGGGAGATGAATTGCAGGGAATCAAACGCGGGATCATGGAAATGGCGGACGGTATTGTGATTAACAAAGCCGACGGAGATAATCTGGAACCTGCCAAGCTGGCTGCCAGTCAATTCCGCAATGCGCTGCATCTGTTTCCGGCTCCCGAATCGGGATGGATTCCGAAAGTATTGACTTATTCCGGTTTTTATAATATCGGCGTGAAGGAAATCTGGGACATGGTGTATGAATATATCGACTTTGTGAAGAAAAACGGCTATTTTGGATATCGCCGTAATGAGCAGAGTAAGTACTGGATGTACGAGACAATTAATGAACAGCTCCGTGATAGTTTCTATCACAATCCTCAGATTGAAGCGATGCTTCAGGAGAAGGAACAACAAGTGTTGCAGGGAAATCTTACTTCGTTTACAGCTGCTAAGAGCCTGCTGGATACCTATTTTGATGAATTAAAACGATGATAAACCGGAAACAGTGATGGATTAAAAAACGACCGAACATTTACCCCCGATAAATATACCCTAATTAGTAATAACCAATTGTTAACTTTAACACCTGATGAACAAAACCTTATTAACCGGGCTTTTGTGTTGTAGTTTGTCAATACAAAGCTTCGCAGACCAACCGTTAGAGGGGTTCGCTTATGGATCAGTGAATGCCCCTACAGGAAAAGAGTGGGAATCTCCCGAAAATCTGGCGCTGAACAAGGAACAGCCGCATGCTTATTTCTTCCCGTTCCAGCATCTGGACAATGCCCGAAAGGTATTACCGGAGAACAGTCAGTTCTGGCAGTCACTCAATGGTGACTGGAAGTTTCACTGGGCACCCGATCCGGACTCCCGCCCTAAAGATTTCTATGAGACGAATTATGATGTAACTTCATGGGATGTGATTCCCGTACCTTCTAGCTGGAACATTTATGGCATTCAAAAAGACGGAAGCCGGAAGTATGGAACCCCTATTTACGTCAACCAACCGGTGATCTTTCAGCATAGCGTGAAAGTGGACGACTGGCGTGGGGGTGTGATGCGTACCCCTCCTGCCAACTGGACCACTTATAAGGACCGGAATGAAGTGGGTTCCTTCCGCCGTGATTTCGAAATTCCGCAGGACTGGGACGGACGTGAGACCTTTATCAGTTTCGATGGTGTCGATTCCTTCTTCTATCTGTGGATTAACGGTCAATATGTGGGCTTCTCCAAGAATTCACGCAATACCGCTGATTTCAATATCACTCCCTATTTGCAGAAAGGTAAGAATACCGTAGCTGCTGAAGTATACCGTAGTTCGGACGGTTCCTTCCTCGAAGCTCAGGATATGTTCCGTTTGCCGGGTATCTTCCGCACGGTTGCCTTGTATTCGGTTCCTAAAGTTCATTTCCGTGACTTGGTTGCCACCCCCGATCTGGATGCTACTTATACAGACGGTTCTTTGACAGTCAATGCTGAGATCCGTAATCTGGGTAAGAAAGCAATAAAAGACTACAAAGTATATTATTCTTTATATGCTAACAAACTTTACTCTGATGAGAATACATTAGTAGATGGATTCCTGTCTCCTGTTATCGACAAAATCGCTCCGAATGAAACAGGCAGTGTTCAGACTGTCCTTAAGGTGAAAGCTCCCAACAAATGGTCGGCGGAGTTTCCTTATCGCTACACATTGGTAGCCGAATTGAAGGATAAGAAGAACAAAACAATTGAGATGGTTTCCACTATTGTCGGTTTCCGGAAGGTGGAGATTAAAGATACTCCTGCCTCCGAAGATGAATTCGGGCTTGCCGGACGATATTATTATGTGAATGGAAAGACGGTCAAACTGAAAGGGGTAAACCGGCACGAATCCAATCCGGGAGTGGGGCATGCCATTACCCGTGAGATGATGGAAAAAGAGATTATGTTGATGAAGCGCGCCAACATCAATCATGTACGTAATTCACATTATCCGGATGATCCGTATTGGTATTTCCTGTGCAACAAATATGGTATTTATCTGGAAGATGAGGCTAATATAGAATCTCATGAATATTATTATGGTGCTGCTTCTCTCTCTCATCCGGTAGAATGGAAAAATGCACACGTAGCACGTGTGATGGAAATGGTGCGTGCCAATGTCAACAATCCGTCTATCGTTATCTGGTCGTTGGGCAATGAAGCCGGACCGGGGAAGAACTTTGTGGTTGCTTATGATGCTTTGAAGAAGTTTGATGCTTCCCGCCCTGTACAATATGAACGTAATAATGACATTGTAGATATGGGCTCCAACCAATATCCGTCTATCGGCTGGGTACGCGGAGCCGTTCAGGGGAAATATGACATCAAGTATCCGTTCCATATATCCGAATATGCTCACTCAATGGGGAATGCCTGCGGCAATCTGATTGATTACTGGGAGGCGATGGAATCGACCAATTTCTTCTGTGGCGGTGCTATCTGGGATTGGGTAGACCAGTCTATGTACAATTATGACCCGAAGACAGGTGTTCGTTATCTGGCTTATGGGGGCGACTTTGGTGATACTCCCAATGATGGACAGTTTGTAATGAACGGCATCGTGTTTGGTGACCTTGAACCGAAGCCTCAGTACTATGAAGTGAAAAAGGTATATCAGCACATCGGAGTGAAAGCGTTGGATATTGAAAAAGGAGCATTCGAAATCTTCAATAAGTACTACTTTAAGAATTTGGCAGAGGATTATTTGTTGGTGTGGTCACTCTATGAAGATGGTAAAGCGATACAGACAAGTCAGCCGATGGATATTAACGTAGCTCCACGGCAGCGCATGCAGATTACGCTTCCTTATAATTATGCCTCTCTTAAAAAAGATGCAGAGTACTTTGTAAAAGTCCAATTCATATTGAAAGGTCAAAGACCCTGGGCTGCCAAAGGCTTCCCGATGGCAGAGGAACAGATTTTGTTGAAGGAGGCTACAGACCGCCCATCCATCCGTGAGGTGGCAGCCGGTGCAGGAAAACTGGATGGATTCGTGCTGGACAAGGATACGAAGCGTATCTTTATAAAAGGAGCTGACTTTGAAGCCATATTTGATCCGCAAACCGGAAGTATCTACAGTCTGAAGTATGGCAACGAGACAGTTATCTCCGATGGCAACGGTCCGAAGCTCGATGCTCTCCGTGCTTTTACAAACAATGATAACTGGTTCTATGCTCCCTGGTTCGAACATGGTTTGCACAATCTGATTCATAAAGCAACTGAATATAAAGTGCTGAATAAAGGCAATGGAACTTTGGTCTTGAGCTTTACGGTAGAATCTCAGGCACCGAATGCCGCACGTATTAAGGGCGGTACAAGCTCCGGTAAGAATAGCATCGAAGAACTGACCGACAGAAAATTCGGTAGCAATGACTTTAAATTTATCACTAACCAGATATGGACAGTATATCCGGACGGTTCTATCGAATTGCAGTCCAGCATTACTTCTAATCGTTCAAGTTTGGTGCTGCCGCGTTTGGGCTATGTGATGAAAGTTCCCCAACAATACAGTAACTTCACTTACTATGGACGCGGACCGGTAGATAACTATGCCGACCGTAAGAGCGGACAGTTTATCGAACAGTATACGAATACCGTAGCAGGTGAGTTCGTGAACTTCCCGAAACCTCAGGATATGGGCAATCACGAAGATGTTCGCTGGTGTGCGTTGACCAATCAGGCAGGCAATGGAGCTGTCTTCGTAGCTACCGACCGTCTTTCGGCTTCGGCACTTCAGTACTCGGCTCTCGATCTGATTCTGGCTTCCCATCCTTATCAGTTGCCGAAGGCAGGCGATACCTATCTGCATTTGGATTGTGCAGTGACCGGTTTGGGTGGTAATAGTTGTGGTCAGGGAGGTCCTCTCGTACACGACCGTGTGTTTGCCAACCAGCACAGTATGGGCTTCATCATTCGTCCTGCCGGTAAGGAACTGAGTGTTGTTGCCAATGTTGCCCCTGCGGGAGATCTTCCTCTGTCTATCACCCGCACTCCTGCCGGAATGGTCGAATTGACTTCGGCAAAGAAAGATGCTGTCATTTGTTATAGCATTGACGGAAGTAAGAAAGTGCAGGAATACACAGAACCTGTCCCTATGCGTAACGGAGGTACGATCAAGGCATGGTATAAGGATAGTAAGGATATCAGCAGCACAATGAAGTTTGAGAAAATAGAAAGCATTCAGACGCAAGTTGTGTACGCCAGTAGTCAGGAATCGGGTGAAGGTGATGCTTCTCATCTGACTGACGGCGATCCGAATACCATTTGGCATACCATGTATTCTGTGACAGTAGCCAAATATCCGCATTGGGTAGATTTGGATGCCGGTGAAGTGAAAGAAATCAAAGGATTCACTTACTTGCCACGTCAGAATGGCGGTAACGGTAATATCAAAGATTACTCTATTCAGGTCAGCATGGATGGTAAAGAGTGGGGAGAACCTGTTAATAAAGGAACGTTCGCAAGGGACTCCAAAGAAAAGAGAGTCTTGTTTGACAAACCGGTGAAAGCACGCTATATCCGTTTTACAGCTTTAAGTGAACAGAACGGACAGGATTTTGCATCCGGTGCTGAGATAACGATTCTGGCTAACTAGGAATTATTGAATATATAGCAGAAAGAGACTGACTTTTTAGTCAGTCTCTTTATTTTAATCGGAATTAGGGAACTCCTACAGCTCCTTTCCCGCTTTCTCAAAATCCGCCTTAGACTTACTCTGTGTCACAATATACACACCCAAAAACACGAGCGTAATGGCAATTCCCTTTTCCCAGCCGAAGCTCCCGATTCCCATGATAATCGCTGCAATCGAAGCCACAATCGGCTGCATATAATTATACATACTTACTACTGTCGGGCGAAGTAGCCTCTGAGCTGTCATGATGCAGAGATAAGCCAGGAAACTTCCTCCCAATACGACATACAGTACCTGCACAATGGCAATCGTTGGAATAGCAGCCCATTGAATAGTTGAAATATCATAGTAGGAGAAAGGAATATAGCATATCGAAGCGTAGATAAACATCCATTTATTAATAGTCACTGTCGAATATCGTTGTGACAGACCTTTGAATACCGTTAAGTAGATAGAGAAACTGATTTGCGCAACCAGACAGAGCAGGTCACCAATCAGACTTCCGTTGCCGCTGCTTGCCGCCTGACTGCTGATAATAAGAATCAGCGCTCCCATGGCACCGACGAAAATACCCAGCACTTTCTTATTCGTAATCGGTTCTTTCAGATAGATAGCAGCTACGACCATGGTCACTATCGGCAGGGTCGTTGTTACGATAGATGCGTCGATAGGTGAAGTCATGGAAAGTCCGAAGATAAATACTCCTTGATTGAAAACCAGTGCAAACAAGGAAGCAAAGAAAATCTTAAGCATATCACGATGATCCACATGTTCCTGCTTGCAAAAGATGGAAAGTATCCAAAATGCAGCTGCAGCTCCTACCATACGAAAGGTAGTGACGGAGATTGCAGAAAACTCCTGAAGTGCCGATTTTCCGATAGGAGACATTAATCCCCACATTACGTTTGCAGTTAGTGCAAACAGATGGCCGTGCGGGTTCTTATTATTACCCATAAGTTCGTGTATACCTTTTAATTGTTACCTTTATTGAAAACTGCTGCAAAGGTAACTAATTTGTCGCATGATTTGTTTATATTTGCCTTGATTAAAATTGAATATTATGGAACAACAGGCAGACTATATCCAGCGGATCGAGATCAACGGACTCTGGGGCCGCTTTAATATAAGATGGGATTTACGCCCGGATGTGAATATTCTTTCCGGCATCAACGGAGTGGGAAAGACGACTATTCTGAACCGTTCGGTGGGATACCTCGAACAGCTTTCGGGCGATATACAACTCTCCGGTGAAATGAAGAGCGATGCGAAGAACGGGGTACACCTTTTCTTTGATAATCCCGAAGCGACTTACATCCCTTACGATGTGATTCGTAGCTACGACCGTCCTTTGATTATGGGTGACTTTACGGCACGCATGGCAGATAAGAATGTGAAGTCCGAACTGGACTGGCAACTATATCTGTTGCAACGCCGCTATCTTGATTATCAGGTTAATATCGGTAATAAGATGATTGAGATGCTTTCCAGCAATGACGAAGAACAGCGCAATAAAGCGGCTACTCTGTCCCTTGCCAAGCGTCGCTTTCAGGATATGATTGACGAACTTTTCAGTTACACCCGTAAAAAGATAGATCGCCGTCGGAATGATATAGCCTTTTATCAGGATGGAGAACTGCTGTTTCCATATAAACTCTCGTCCGGTGAAAAGCAAATGCTGGTGATTCTACTAACGGTACTTGTGCAGGACAACAGCCATTGTGTTCTTTTTATGGATGAGCCGGAGGCCTCTCTGCATATTGAGTGGCAACAGAAATTGATTTCAATGATCCGGGAACTGAATCCCAACGTACAAATCATTCTGACCACCCATTCGCCTGCCGTTATCATGGAAGGCTGGCTGGATGCAGTGACAGAGGTGAGCGATATTTCTACGGAAGCGGATGGGTTTAAAATCCACCCGACTATTAATTGTTAATAACGATCTATACATGGCAACTTCACTACGCGATAATCTGACTTCTTCTTACTTCAATGCTGCTCACAAGCTATATTCAAAAAAGGCACGCCGGCGCATCATTGCTTATGTAGAGAGCTACGATGATGTTGCCTTTTGGCGCACATTACTCGAAGAATTTGAAAATGACGAGCATTATTTTCAAGTGATGCTCCCTTCGGCTACTTCGTTGGCGAAAGGTAAGAAGATGGTGCTTATGAACACGCTGAATACTGCCGAACTTGGAAGAAGCCTGATTGCCTGCGTAGACAGTGATTATGATTTCCTGTTGCAGGGGGCTACGAATACTTCCCGTAAAATCAACCGGAACAGATATATCTTCCAGACCTATACATACGCCATTGAGAACTATCACTGCTTTGCCGAAAGCCTTCACGAAGTATGTGTACAGGCTACATTGAACGATCGTTTTATTTTGGATTTCAACGCTTATCTGAAGCGATACTCCGAAATCGTATATCCGCTTTTCTTATGGAACGTGTGGTTCTATCGCCAACGGGATACTTATACTTTTCCGATGTACGATTTCCATACTTATACAGCTTTGCGTGAGATTAGTCTTAAACATCCGGAACACAGTCTGGAAGCACTGCAACATCGTGTCAATCAGAAACTCTCTGAGCTAAAGGCACGTTTCCCCGGTTCTGTCGGTCAAGTCAACGCATTGCGGTCGGAATTGAAGGAGCTGGGGCTTGTTCCGGAAACTACCTATCTGTATATGCAGGGGCATCATGTGATGGATAATGTGGTAATGAAACTCTTGATTCCTGTCTGTACCGCCTTACGCAGGGAACGGGAACAGGAAATCAAACGACTGGCAGAGCATAATGAACAATTCAGGAATGAACTGACTTGTTATCAGAATAGCCAGGTGAATGTGGAGATTATGTTGAAGAAGAATGTTGCTTATAAGCGACTCTTCCACTACGATTGGCTGAGGCAGGATATTCAGGAATATCTGGCAAAGGAAAAATAAACCGAAGGGAATAAATAAAGAAATAAAGGACAGTAAACTAAAAGAGGAACTATTTTATGAAAGAAGTGATTGATACGGTGAGTGTGGCGTTAGCAAATGGAGAAACGGAAAATGTAGGGAACGCTGTGATGCAGGAGGTTAACCGTACGTTGGTCTCGGCAGGAGTGGATGAGGTCTGGGCGGACAAAATAGATAATCTGATCGTATTGCTATTCATTATAGGAATTGCTTTATTGGCTAATCTGATCTGTCGAAAAATTATTCTGCGGGTAGTGGCCAAGTTGGTGAAGCAGACTAAAGCTACTTGGGACGATATTGTATTCAACCATAAAGTGATGGTGAATGTCAGCCGGATGGTGGCACCTATCTTGATTTATATTGCCATTCCTATCGCATTCCCCGAGCATGCGGATTCTGATTTACTTGATTTCCTGCGCCGTCTCTGCCTGATATATATCATTGCTGTTTTTCTTCGTTTTATCAGTGCTTTGTTTACGGCTGTCTATCAAGTATACAGTGAGCGGGAGCAGTATAGGGACAAACCGTTGAAAGGACTTTTGCAAACGGCACAAGTGATTCTTTTCTTTATAGGAGCTATCATTATTATCAGTATTTTGATCAATCAGAGTCCGATGGTCTTACTGACCGGATTAGGAGCATCTGCCGCTATCCTGATGTTGGTATTCAAAGACAGTATCATGGGATTTGTGTCCGGTATCCAGCTTTCTGCCAACAATATGCTGAAAGTGGGCGATTGGATTACTATGCCAAAATATGGGGCGGACGGTACTGTGATAGAGGTTACCCTGAATACTGTAAAGGTACGTAATTTTGATAATACGATAACGACTATTCCTCCTTACCTCCTGATAAGCGATTCTTTCCAGAATTGGCAAGGGATGCAGGAATCCGGTGGACGTCGAGTGAAGCGTTCCATTAATATTGATATGACGAGTGTACGCTTCTGCACTCCGGAAATGCTGGAGAAATATCGTAAGATACAGTTATTGACAGATTATGTAGAGGAGACGGAGAGGGTAGTAGAAGAATATAATAAGGAACATGATATTGACAATTCCGTGTTAGTGAACGGACGAAGACAGACCAATCTGGGAGTTTTCCGTGCCTATCTGACAAATTATTTGCGGAGTTTGCCTACCGTTAATCAGGAAATGACTTGCATGGTACGTCAACTTCAGCCTACAGAGACAGGTATTCCATTGGAACTTTATTTCTTCTCTGCCAACAAAGTTTGGGTGGCGTATGAGGGCATACAGGCAGACGTGTTCGATCATGTGCTGGCCATCATTCCGGAGTTCGGTCTGCGAGTCTTCCAAAATCCTTCAGGTGAAGACCTGCGTCGGATAGGAGTGAAGATAGAACATTGATTCAAAAGATAGCATATTATATAAACGATACATACTGTTAACTATAATTGATTATGAATACACCTATACCCAACCAGATTATCCGTGAGATTACACCTTTGTCTGACAAAGACTGTTTCTATATTGCAGAACGTTATAAAACGGAATTTACTTATCCGATTCATAATCATTCTGAATTTGAACTGAACTTTACAGAGAAGGCTGCGGGAGTAAGACGTGTTGTGGGAGATTCCTCTGAAGTGATAGGAGATTATGATCTGGTTCTGATCACAGGCAAAGATCTGGAACATGTATGGGAACAAAATGAATGTCGTTCCAAAGAGATACGAGAGATCACTATTCAATTCTCTTCAGACCTGTTCTTTAAGAGCTTTATCAATAAAAACCAGTTCGACTCTATTCGCCGGATGCTGGATAAGGCTCAGAAAGGACTCTGTTTTCCGATGTCTGCTATACTCAAGATCTATCCCATGCTGGATACGCTTGCTTCTGAAAAGCAAGGATTCTATGCAGTTATCAAATTTATGACGATTCTCTATGAGCTCTCTCTCTTTGAGGAAGAAGCCCGGACATTATCCAGTTCTTCTTTTGCTAAGATTGATGTCCATTCCGATAGTCGTCGTGTACAAAAGGTGCAGGAGTATATCAATCTTCACTATCAGGAAGAAATTCGATTGGGGCAGTTGGCTGGTATGGTCGGAATGACTGATGTGTCGTTCAGCCGCTTCTTTAAATTGCGCACGGGGAAAAACCTTTCCGACTATATCATTGATATCCGGTTGGGTTTTGCTTCGCGGTTGCTGGTAGATTCTACGATGTCTATCGCAGAAATCTGTTATGAGTGCGGGTTCAATAACCTTTCTAATTTTAATCGTATCTTTAAGAAGAAAAAAGATTGTTCTCCTAAAGAGTTTCGCGAGAACTACCGGAAGAAAAAGAAACTGATCTAGCTTTTCTGTATCCACCCTATTATAATAGTTTAGAGTCCTGTTCCCTGAGATTTATTCTTCGGGGTACTAAAATCTATTATCCGTTATGCAGATTAAATCTTACTGAGAAGCGGATTAAAGCTGTGTTGTAAATCGTTGATAACAAGTTTGTAATATGGCGTAATAAACCTGAAACGGCTATTTCAAACCATTGTATCTGATTCGTATTCGTATTGTAACCTCCTCCTTCTACCTTTGCCGACGTAATTAAAAACGTAGAGCGAAGTTCGATGAAAAAACTATTTCTTTTTAGATTTTCTGTTGCAGCCTTTTTTTGTTTGTTGTGTGTTCTTCCTGCATTGGCTGCCAATATCAAGATTAAAGGTGCGGTGAAAGACAAGCTCTCCAAAGAACCTTTGATTGGAGCAACGATACGATTGGTGGGAACTCCTGCCGGAGCTGTGACCGATATGGACGGTAATTTTGAGTTGAACAGTACCGGTGTGTTGGAAGGTATGTATGATGTTGAAATAAAATATATAGGATACAAGACGGAAGTACGCCGCAAAGTTCGTGTGGAGAACGGGAAACTGGTGATTTTGGATTTGGAATTGGAGACGGATACACATGAACTCTCGGATGTAGTGGTGGTAGCAAAGAAGAATCGCGAGAATGAGAATATGTTGTTGCTCGAACAACAAAAAGCAGTCATTGCCGTGCAGGCTGTCAGCGTCAAGGAGCTTTCCCGCAAAGGTGTTTCCGATGCGGAGGGCGCTGTAACCAAAGTGGCGGGGGTTTCTAAACAGGATGGAGTCAAGAATGTCTTTGTCCGTGGACTGGGCGACCGCTATAACGCGACTACCTTTAACGGATTTTCTGTTCCTTCGGAAGATCCGGAATATAAGAATATCTCTCTCGACTTCTTCGGTACGGATATTATTCAGTCTGTTGGCGTTAATAAGGCATTTAATGCCGGAGGTATCAGTGATGTGGGCGGTGCGACGATCGACATTGTTTCCAAAGAACTGATCGGTAGCGGAAACCTGAATATCGGTATTTCCGGTGGACTGAACACTCAGACAGTGACAGCCGACTTTCTGAAACTCGACGGAGTCAATTTTCTGGGTTTTGCCAATACAACAGAACCTGCCGATGAAAATAGCTGGGGATTCAAGAATAAACTGAACCCTTCCAGTCAGAGCTTCCAGATGAACCGAAGTTACAGCATCTCCGGTGGAAAGCGGTTTTATGTGGGAAAAGACAAAAATCCGCTCTCTTTCTTCCTGACTGCCGGACATACGACAGATTATCAATATACGGATGAAACAATTCGTAATACAACGACAAGTGGTACGGTGTACAAAGATATGACGGGCAAGAAGTATACCGAGAATATCAGTCAGCTGGCACTGGCCAATGTGGATTATGATATGCAGAACCGTCATCATGTGAGTTACAATTTTATGATGATTCATGCCAATGTGCAATCTGTGGGTGACTATACCGGTAAAAACTCGATCTTTAGTGATGATTATGATAATCAGGGATTTACCCGTCGCCAGCAAACGAATGACAACTTGCTGATCGTTAACCAGCTGATGACTAACTGGGGACTGACCAAAACATTGAGTCTGGATGCCGGTGCTTCTTATAATATTGTGAAAGGAAACGAACCCGACCGCCGGATCAACAATATAACAAAGGCAGAAGAAGGCTACACCTTACTTAGAGGTAACTCCCAACAACGGTACTTCTCCACTTTGGATGAAGATGACATCAATGTAAAGGCAGGACTTGTTTATCGTCTGAAAGATAATGTAGAAGAAATCTCTCAAATACGTCTTGGCTATGCGGGTCGGTTTGTTGATGATAATTTTAAAGCGACTGAATACAATCTGACTGTGGGACACGCTTCTTCCATTCCTTCACTCGACAATTTTTCGCTCGACGACTATTATAATCAGACGAATCTTTCTTCCGGATGGTTTGCCGTTCAGAAGAACATCGATAAGTATTCGGTCACGAAAAATATTCATTCCGCTTATGCGGAAGCTACTTACCAGTTTACTCCCCGGTGGATTGTAAATGTAGGAATGAAATATGATAATGTAGATATTCAGGTAGACTATAATGTGAATAAAGGTGGTTCGGAAGGGAACAACACGATTCAAAAGGACTTTTTTCTTCCAAGTTTGAATTTGAAATACAATCTGAGTGAGAAGCACTCCTTACGTTTGGGTGCAAGTAAAACTTATACGTTGCCGCAACCTAAGGAAATTTCTCCTTATCGTTACGTAGGAGTGAACTTTAACAGTCAGGGTAATGCGAACCTGAAGCCCTCGGACAACTATAACGTCGATTTGAAATGGGACTTTAATCCTACTCCGACTGAACTGATTTCTCTGACAGCCTTTTATAAACTCATCAAGAATCCGATCTCACGCATTGAGGTAGCAAGTGCCGGAGGATATCTTTCTTATGAGAACATAGCAGATAAGGCAACGGTAGCCGGAGTGGAAGTGGAGGTACGCAAAAACCTGTTTGTCCGCCCGGTAAGCAGTGCGGCAAACGGAATGAATAAACTCTCTTTCGGTTTGAACGGATCGTATATCTATACGAATGCGAAAATGCCTTTGGCAACCGTTACCACCGGGTCGCAACTGGAAGGTGCCGCCCCCTGGATTGCTAATTTTGACTTATCTCATAACTACACAAAAGGAGATCATAGTTTCATCAATACATTGGTGCTCAACTATGTCAGCGATAAAATTTATACCATCGGTACGCAAGGCTATCAGGATATCATGGAACAGGAAATCATGACACTTGACTTCGTCTCGCAGGTCAAACTGAATAAGTATATCTCACTTACACTGAAAGCCCGTAACCTTCTGAACCCATCGTATAAGTTGAGTCGCAAGGCTAATGAAAGTGGAGAAGAAGTGGTACTTAGCGATTACAAAAAAGGAATAAATATCAGTCTGGGAGTGTCGTGCACATTTTAAACCGGATCATGAAATAAGATTATTAACTAATTATTAAAGTAAAATGAAAAGATTGTTTGTAAACTTGATGACGTTTGCCGCTATGGCAACTGCACTGACATTCACTGCATGTAGTAGTGATAGTGACGGAGATGGTAATGGAAATGGAAACGGTGGAAATGGTGAAGGAACAGGTAGCTCTATCGTGGTAGGCGAAAATATTCTGTCCGGAACACTGACCGGTGAACAGACATTGGATGCGAAAGAATACATTCTGAACGGAACAGTCATCATTGCTGACGGAGGTCGTTTGAATATTCCTGCCGGAACTACCATCAAGGCACGTGAAGGTTTCAGCAGTTATCTGTTGGTTGCACAGGGAGGTAAACTCTATGCCGATGGTACGGCGGATAAACCAATCGTCTTTACGGCAAATACAACAAGTCCGGTGTCCGGATATTGGGGTGGAGTAATCATCAATGGTAAAGCTCCTATTTCCGGTTCGAAGGCCGATAAGAGTGATACAGCATTGACTGAAATCAACAATGACTATAAATACGGCGGTAATGTAGACAATGATTGCTCCGGTTCATTGACTTACGTGAAAATCTGCTATGCAGGTGCCCGCTCTACTGCGGATATCGAACATAACGGACTGACCTTGAACGGTGTTGGTAACGGAACAAAAATAGAAAATATCTATGTGTTGGAAAGTGCTGACGATGCAATCGAATTCTTTGGTGGTACGGTGAACGTAACTAACTTGTTGGCTGTTAATCCGGATGACGATATGTTCGACTTTACACAAGGTTATTGTGGTACATTGAAGAACTGTTATGGCGTTTGGGAAAGAGACTATACAAGTACGGAAGCCGATCCGCGCGGTATCGAAGCTGACGGTAATATGGATGGTCTGTATCCGGATCATTTGCGTCAGTCTGACTTTATAGTAGAAAACATGACGATCGTAAACAATGCTGCCAATACCACAGATAACGTAGACCGTATGCAAGATGTGATTAAAGTACGTCGCGGTGCGAAAGCTACTATCAAGAATGCATTAGTGAAAGGTACAGGCGGAACAATCGATTTGATCGATATGAAGGACAGTAAAGGTGCGGGTGACGCCAATTCCAGTATTAATATTACTAATACGCTGAGCATCACAGGAGGTAATAAGCTGAATGGTGACTTGAACACATTGGTTGAATCTGAAAACAATACCGGTGCGGATGCTTCTTTGTTCGGCTGGACAGGATCTAATTTATCTTCATTCTAATATACAAATTCGAAATCCGTTTTTATAGAGTTCAAGGGAGGCTTTGCAGGTGACTGTAATGTCCTCCCTTGCCGCATTTATCTTTTCTTATTTAACCTCTTTCTTTTTAATAGCAATTATTTCAGGTTTTATATGATTTGCCTGATACTATTTCGTATATTTGTTCTTTCATTACTGTACAAGACATAAAATATGCAAACAGACAACGAACGATACCGAAAAATGGCTTCTCTAGCCCAAGTAGGATGGTGGGAAGCAGATATATCGGCAGGATATTACTTATGTTCTGATTTTCTTTGCGACCTGTTAGGATTGGAAGGTGATACTATTTCAGCAGCAGAATTTATAAATATGGTGCGTGAGGATTATCGTGATCAAATCTTTCAGGAGTTTCGCGCAAACTCATCTATTCATAAAGACTTTTACGAACAAACCTTTCCCATTCATTCAAAATATGGTGAAGTCTGGTTGCATACCCGCCTGGCTTTTCGTGAAGCCGGTACGGGAGACAATGGCGGAGACCGGTCTTTCGGAGTGATTCAACGGGTGGAGGCTCCCAAAGAAGAGGAACAGCGAAACGCTTTGCGGCGTGTGAATGATCTGCTTCGTCGTCAAGGTTTTATTTCGCAATCTCTGCTTCGTTTTCTTCGGGATGATGAGATAGAATCTTGTATCTCGGATATCCTAAAAGATATACTGAATATTTATCATGGCAGGGGGCGTGTTTATATCTTTGAGTATGATAAAACACAGACTCATCATAGTTGTATCTATGAAGTTGTTTCCGAAGGTGTTTCGGCAGAGAAAGATAGTCTGCAATGTATACCTACTGATGAATCGAAGTGGTGGAGCCAGCAAATCTTATCCGGCAAACCTATTGTACTGCACTCATTGAAGCAGTTGCCGGAAGAGGCGGTGGATGAATATCAGATACTTGTCGTTCAAGGTATCACCTCATTGATGGTCACTCCTCTGATGGCGGGCGATCACGTGTGGGGATACATGGGTATTGATCTGGTAGATACTTATCATGAATGGAGTAATGAAGATTTTCAGTGGTTCTCTTCATTGGGAAATATCATTAGTATTTGCATCGAACTGCGTAAAGCCAAAGACCGTGTAACCCGGGAGCAGTCTTTCCTGAAAAATCTTTTCCACTTTATGCCGATGGGATATATACGTATGTCTATCATTCGCGATGAAAAGAATCAGCCTTGTGATTACCGGATAACGGATGCTAACCAGATCAGTACCCGTTTCTTTGGAAATCCGCTGCAAGAATATATGGGGGCTTTAGCCTCCGAGATATATCGTGATCCTTCATCAAAACTGGATTTCCTGGTTGATGTGTTGGAAAGTGACTCATATAAGGAGAAAGATGAATACTTTCCTAATACAGGATTGTATAGCCATTGGATTCTTTATTCGCCTGAGAAAGATGAAGTAGTCGGTCTGTTTACGGATTCAACGGAAGCTGTAAAAGCGAACCGGGCATTGGACCGTAGCGAGAAACTCTTTAAAAGCATTTTTGCCAATATTCCGGCAGGGGTGGAGATCTATGATAAAGATGGATATCTGATCGACTTGAACAATAAAGATCTGGAGATATTTGCTGTGGCAGATAAGAGCGATGTGATCGGAGTCAATTTCTTTGATAATCCCAATGTGCCGCAAGATATTCGTGACCGGGTACGGGATGAAGACTTGGTGGATTTCCGTTTAAGCTATTCTTTTGAACGTGCACAAGGATATTACCAGCCTAATCGCTCCAGTACCATTGATATATATACGAAAGTTAGCAAACTGTATGACAATGAAGGAAACTTTAATGGGTATATCCTGATTAGTATTGATAATACGGAAAGCATTGATGCAATGAATCGTATCCATGATTTTGAGAATTTCTTCCTTCTGATATCAGACTATGCGAAAGTAGGATATGCGAAGCTGAATCTTTTGAATCGGAAAGGATACGCCATTAAACAATGGTACAAGAATTTGGGAGAGGACGAAGATGTTCCGTTAGCTGATATTGTGGGAGTTTATCGCAATATGCACCCGGATGATCGTCAGTCTATCCTTGACTTTTATAAAGAAGTAAGAACAGGGAACCGGAAACACTTCCAGGGAGAAATGAGGGTGAAACGTCCGGGTAATAAAGATGAGTGGAACTGGATACGAATGAATGTGGTGGTTACTACCTATCTGCCTGAGAAAAATGAAATAGAGATCATAGGGATCAATTATGATATTACAGAGCTGAAAGAGACGGAGGCAGAATTGATTCTGGCACGTGATAAGGCGCAGATGATGGATCGACTGAAAAGTGCTTTCCTTGCCAATATGAGTCATGAAATCCGTACGCCACTGAATGCGATTGTTGGTTTCTCAGACTTGCTGGTTGATACGGAAAGTATCGAGGAACGGCGGGAATATATCCAGATTGTCAAGGAGAACAATGACTTGCTTTTACAACTGATTTCGGATATACTGGACTTATCGAAGATCGAGGCAGGTACATTTGAATTCACTAGTGGAGATGTAGATGTGAATATGCTTTGTGAAGATATTGTCCGTTCCATGCAGATGAAGGTGAAGGAGAATGTGGAACTGGTATTTGATCCGCATCTTGCGGAATGTAGAATTATCAGTGACCGCAATCGTCTGCATCAGGTGATTTCCAATTTTGTAAATAATGCGATTAAGTTTACTTCGGAAGGCAGTATTCGTGTAGGTTATCAACAGGAGGGAGGAGAACTGGAGTTTTATGTGCAAGATACGGGAGTTGGCATTGACAAAGAAGGCCAGTCACATATTTTTGAACGTTTTGTGAAGCTGAATTCATTTGTGCATGGTACCGGTTTAGGTCTCTCTATCTGTCAAAGTATTGTGGAACAAATGGGTGGGCAAATAGGAGTGGAATCCGAGCCGGGAAAAGGTTCGCGTTTTTGGTTCCGTCTTCCTTGTTTCGTGGTGGTTTCAGAAAAATAGATAAGTAAGAATGCTATAAAAGTAACGGTCTTGATGAGATTTCCTCATCAAGACCGTTACTTTTATAGAGAGTCGGTTTCTTATATTCCGAATGATAGTTTATCGATAGACTGATATACGATGCTTGCGATACCCAGTCCGATAATACCCAGTGTGCAGAGTGCCAGTCCCCACTTCGTGCAGCGGTCGCTGCGGAAAGTTGGAATCGGATGATCGGAAGGCGTGATATACATTGCTTTTACGATCAACAGATAGTAATATAATGAAATTACAGTGTTGGCTAATGCTATGAATACCAGCAGATGGAAACCTGCCTCGAAAGCTGCCATAAAAATGAAGAACTTTGAGAAGAATCCTGCAAACGGCGGGATACCTGCCAACGAGAACAGGGAAATAGTCATTAGGAAAGCCATTTTCGGGTTCGTCTTATAAAGTCCTGCATAATCTTCGAGTGTAAACTTCTGACTACGTAACGCTACGATGGTAATCACAGCGAATACGCCGAGATTGGCAGCAGCATATACAAGTACGTAATATACCAAAGCAGTCATTCCCTGTGCTGTTCCTCCGATGATACCCAGCATGATATATCCTGCCTGTGAAATACTGGAGAACGCCATCAGTCGTTTTAAGTTCTGCTGACGGATAGCGAATATGTTGGCAATGGTGATAGAGGCGATAGTCACCCAGTAAAGCACTTCCTGCCAGTCATGTATCATCGGTGCGAATACTTTGATCAGGATAGCCATCAGCACAAATGCTGCCGAACCTTTAGAAATGACACTCAGGTAGGCAGTAACTGCACTTGGTGCGCCTTCGTAAACGTCTGCCGTCCATAAATGGAACGGGACCAGAGAAAGTTTAAACGCCATACCGGTAAAGAAGAATACAAATGCCATGATTTGCAACGGATTTCCGTCGATATGTGCAGGAAGGTCTTCGAAATAGAGTGTTCCTGCGGAACCGTAAATCATAGAAAGACCAAAGAGCAACAGTGCACTGGAGAAGAGGGCGGTAAGGATGTACTTGGCACCGGCTTCAGCAGAGTTGTGACGATACTTGTCGAAAGCAATTAATGCTGCCATAGGGATGGAGGCTGTTTCCAGTCCGATAAAGAACATCAGGAAGTGTCCTGCGGAAATCATAAGATACATACCGAACAAGGTAGAGAGTATAAGTACATAGAACTCGCCTTGTTTGAATGAAGTATCATCGCGTTTCATCCATTCGTGTGCCATCAGGAAAACGATCAGTGTACCTATATTCAGTATTGATTTGACAACCGTATGCATGGGCACATAGTGATACATGCCGCCAAAAATATCGGCAGTTGTCCCGGGAACCAGATTGATCGCTGTATGGATTGCCATCAGGATAACAGGCAGCATGGTGTTTAAGACAGGTGTCGTTCCTTTTTGCTTGTGTGCGTCCGGGCTCATGAAGAGATCGGCAAGGAATAGCAGTAGTAAAACTGCTATGAGCGACAGCTCTTCCCGCATATGTAGAAATTGTGAATAATCCATCTTTATAAATTAAGAATTAAAGATTAAAAATTAAAGGTTATGGGATGAGTTGTGAGACCACAGGGAGTACACTTTCACCAATCATGTGGCTTACCCAGAAAGGAGCCATACCCAATCCGGCTACACAAACGATGAGGCAAATAACAGCTACGCGTTCATCCCAGGTCGCATCTGTCAATGCGAGATGATGTTTGTTAGTGCAGGTGCCGTACAGAATCTTGCCTACCAGACGCAGGATATAAACTGCCGTAATAACAATGGATGAACAAGCGATGATGGTCAGTGTACGGTGGAATACATCGTTGTTCTGGAAAGATCCGACGAAGATGGTCATTTCAGCAATGAATCCACTTAAGCCCGGCAAACCGAGATTGGCAAGACCGGCAATCACATAACAAACGCTGAGGAACGGCATCACTTTCATTAACCCTGCAAGTTCGCGGACATCGCGGGTATGCGTACGTCCGTAGATCATACCGATCAGGGCGAAGAACAAGGCTGTCATCAATCCGTGGGAAAGCATCTGAAGAATGGCTCCTGTTGCGGCTGTCTGATTCAGCATCAGAATGGCAAAAAGTACCAGTCCGCAGTGAGATACGGAAGAGTAAGCATTGATGTATTTCAAGTCTGTCTGTACGCAAGCGGAGAAAGCTCCGTAGACAACAGAGATACCTGTCAGTATCAGGAAGATCCATGAAAGTTCATTAGCTGCTTCCGGCATCAGATACATGGCAATACGGAAACATCCGTAACCTCCCAGTTTCATTAGTACTCCGGCATGAAGCATGGATACGGCAGTCGGTGCGGAAGCATGACCGTCGGGACTCCATGTATGGAATGGGAAAAGAGCACCCAATACGCCAAACCCAAGGAAGGTCAGCGGGAACCAGATGCATTGCTGTGCAAAAGGTATGTTGTGCAACTGTGCAATCTCCAGAAGGTTCATGGTAGTAGCTCCCGAACCGAAATAGATTCCGAGGATACCGATCAGCAGGAAAGCGGAACCACCCATTAGCATAAGTGTCAGTTTCATGGCTGCATATTCTTTCCGTCCCGATCCCCATACGCCGATTAGCAGGTACATAGGAATCAACGCGATTTCGTAGAACATGAACATGGTAAACAAGTCGATTGATATAAAGAATCCGAATACTCCCATAGACAATAGGGTGAACCAGAGGAAATATTCTTTTGTCAGAGGTTGCAGACGCCAGGAAGCGAACGTACCTGTGAACACAATAATGGCAGACAATAATAACATCGCTACCGAAATTCCGTCAACACCTACCGAATAAGCGATGTTGAGCGGAGCATACCAAACCGTATCTGCACGGAATAACATTTCTGCCGTGTTTCCGGCACTGCGTTCTCCCAAATACATGAAGGTAAGAACGACGGAGGCTATCAGAAGTGCCGATGCGCCGGTAACCATAACCCCTCGGATTGCTTTTATGCCCCGTGCTGCCCAAAGTCCGGCAAGCATCAGTAAGGGGATGAGTACGAAGATTGATAAAAAATTCATCTTTATGATTTACTAATTAAAGATTTACTATTTACTATATTAAAGAACCAACAGCAGGATAAGCGCCAACGCTCCGCAAAGGAACACATATGCGTATTGCTGTACCTGACCGCTTTGTAAACCACGAATTTCGTCGCTGGTTGTATTCGTTGCCCATGCCAGAAAATCAAAGAATCCGTCTACAACATGACGGTCAAACCAGGCGATAGGAGTAGAAATGCAGCGGAAGATAATCTTGTGTGTTACAAACTGGTATATATCGTCGATATAAAAACGATTGTATGCCGCCTTGTGTAAGCCTTTAAACTGTTTGGCCAACGAATCGGCGACTGGCTGTCTGGCATTCTTATACATCCAGGTAGCAACTGCTATAGAAATGATTGCAATAACAACACTTGTGATAGCTACTGACGGATCAAGATGAATAGAATAGGATTCACCGTTCGAACTGATAAAGTGTCCGAAAGGGATGAAACCTGCTCCACAGGTAACAGCAGCCAGAAACATTAATGGAAATGTCATAGCCAACGGACTTTCATGTAGGTGGCAAGGTGCCGCTTCCTGGTTTCCGTGCGGTGTATGATCCGAATGGGAACTTGCCCGGGACGGCTCTTTCCCCCAGAAGATACCATAGTAGAGACGGAACATGTAGAATGCTGTCATTGCAGCAATCACTGTCATTACCCAACCCATTACCGGACTGTATTGGAAGCATGCTGCCAGAATCTCATCTTTGGAGAAGAAACCGGAGAATGGAGGAATACCGGCAATGGCAAGACAGGCAATCAGGAATGTCCAGTGAGTAATAGGCATGTATTTGCGTAATCCTCCCATAGCTGACATTTCGTTGGAGTGTACCGCATGGATAATGCTGCCGGCACCCAAAAATAGTAATGCTTTGAACATGGCATGTGTGAAGAGGTGGAACATGGAAGCCATGTAGCCCAAACCTCCTTCATGTGGGTCCATAGAAGTACAAACGCCTAAAGCTACCATCATAAAGCCAATCTGTGAGATCGTAGAGAATGCCAGTACACGCTTGATGTCCGATTGTACGCAAGCTACACTTGCAGCATAGAAAGCCGTGAAGGCACCTACCCAGGCAATCATGTGCAGCACATCAGGTGCATAAGCGATGAAAAGCGGAAACATACGGGCAACCAGATACACACCGGCAACGACCATTGTAGCAGCATGGATTAGGGCACTGACCGGAGTCGGACCTTCCATGGCATCAGGTAACCAAATGTGTAATGGGAACATGGCACTCTTTCCGGCACCACCGACAAACATCAGTCCGAGCGCTAATGGAAGCATGGAGGCTCCGCCACTAATCAATGAAACTGTGTCCGGGGTAAAACCGAAGGTTCCACCATAATATCCGTAGATCAGAATACCGATCAGGAAACCCAGGTCAGCAAAACGAGTGACGATGAACGCTTTCTTGGAAGCCGCAATAGCAGCAGGTTTGGTATAGTAGAATCCGATCAGTAAGTAAGAACTTACACCCACCAGTTCCCAGAAAAGATACATCTGGAAAATATTTGTTGCCACAACCAGTCCCAGCATAGACATGGTGAAGAGTGACAGGAAAGCGTAATAACGTTGAAAACCAGTCTCGCCTTTCATATAACCGAAGGAGTAGATATGCACCATCAGTGATACGGTGGAGATGACGATCAACATCATCACAGATATGGGATCGAGCAGAATGCCCAAGTCAAATCGTAAAGTCTCGGTGAAAGGAAGCCACGTAAAATTATAAGGTATCAATGTGGCAAATGTTCCGTCTTCCAGGCGTGGAGCGGAGAAATATTGGAAAGCTGTAACGTATGATAGTACTGCTACTGCTCCCAGTATCAGCGTACCGATAGTACCCGCTGTCCGATGAGACATCCATTTTCCTCCGATTCCCAGAATGAGGAAGGAGAGGAAGGGAAGAAGGAGTATTAGAATTGTTAGTTCCATACAGTTTGTTTTAATTACTTGTTTTATTATAATTCATTCTTTATCTTTTAGCTTATAGCCGTCATTACCGGACTTGCCGTTGTGTTTCCCGGTATGAAACCTTTGTTTCCCCGGTGCGAAACTCTTGTTTCCCCGGCGTGAAACTCTTGTTTCCCCGGTATGAAACTTTTAGTTTCAAGGCATGAAACTCTTAGCTCCTCCGGTGATGAAACGCGTCACCACTTCAAGTCGTCCAGATTGCGAACCTGAATGCTTCGGAGATTACGATAAATGTTAATCATGATGGCGATAGCGATTGCTGTTTCCGCAGCCGAGATGGCGATGGAAAAGAGTGCAAAGAAATAACCTTCCATTCCTCCCGGAAAGAGAAAACGGTTGAACACGGCGAAGTTGATGTCCGTGGCATTCAGCATTAACTCTACAGAAATCAGGATAGCCAGCGTGTTACGGCGGGTAAAGAATCCATAGATTCCTGCAAACATCATGATGGTAGAAACTACCAGATAATATTCCATGTGTATCATATCTGAAATTATTAGGTTTTAAGTGTTAAGTATTAATTCCCTGCGGTTCATTGCGCAGCCTAATACCTGATACTTAATAGTTAATACTTACTTATTTATCTCTTTCGGGCGATTATGATACCACCGATGATACAAGCCAGCAATAAAATACTGATTGCTTCGAAAGGTAATATATAACCATATTTGTCACTGCTTAGCAGGGCATTACCGATAGCGTGAATGTTTATCTCCTGCGGTGCCAGATTTCCGGTTTGCAGGAAGTTGTGCTTCAGAGTGATGAACAAGATAATTCCCAGACCTGCAATCATCGTAAAGAGTCCTGCCAGAAGCCTGCTTCGTTTTAGTTTCTCGGCGCGGTCACCTTCTCCGCTGGTCAGCAGGATGGAGAATACATAAAGAACGACGATACCACCGGCATAAACCATAATCTGGACAGATCCCAGAAATGTGTAACCCAGCAGGAAATAGATGCCAGCCGTGCCGAAGAGCACGAAGAGCAGATAGGTGGCTGAGCGGACAATACGTTGGGTAGTCACCGTCATGATGGACATTGCAATAATAAATGCTGCCAAAAAGTAGAATACTACTGTTTCAAGTGTTGATCCCATATCTAAACTTCTTTTTTCTTTTCAATTACTTTACTACCGACATGATTCAGTCGCAAGACAAGCTTCGTCCGGTCAAAGACAGCATGCTCGAAATTCTGGTCGAACGTGATGGCATCGTGCGGACAAGCATTCACGCACAGTTGGCAGAACATACAAGCTCCCAGGTCATATTCATATTTTGCCAGGATTTTCTTCTTCTTACCGTCCTCTGTCTCAATCGTTTCGCTGGTCACTTTGATTGTATCGTTCGGACAAGCCATCTGACACAATCCGCAGGCTACACAGCGGTGTTCGTTATTCTCATTGTGGGGCATTGCCAGTGTACCACGGAACCGGTCGAACATTTTCAGCTCTTTCCGGTTTTCAGGATACTGTTCAGTCACCTTCTTACGGAAGTATACCTTGATACTGGTTTTCATACCCGTTGCTAGAGTGCTGATACCATGTATCAGTCCTCCTAAGTACGTATATTTTTGATCTTTATATTCCATAATTCTTATATTATATGATTATTCCAAATGGAAACCCGGTTGCGCCGTCTTACCGTTTAAAAGTGGAAGCCGAAAGCGACACAACATGCCATTAACAATAGGTTTACCATAGAAATAGGAACCAGATATTTCCATTCCAGATTCAGAATCTGGTCGATACGCAGACGTGGAAAAGTCCATTTGATCCACATTAAGAGGAACACAACGAAGAATGCCTTGGCAAAGAACCAGATGAAGCCGGGGATGTAGTCCATTACAGCGTTGAATCCGTCCAGACCAACGATATGCAGCGGCATCCAGCCTCCTAAGAAGATAGTAGCGGCTACACTGGCTACGATAAACAAATTCAGATATTCCGCTAGATAAAAGAAACCGAAGTGCATACCGGAATATTCCGTATGATATCCGGCTGTCAATTCACTTTCAGCTTCAGGAAGGTCGAACGGACCACGGTTACATTCTGCATTTCCGGCAATGAGATAGATGATGAAAGCGATCACGGCAGGAATATGTCCTTTAAAGATAAACCATCCGTTGGCTTGCCCCTCTACAATTTCAGAGAATTGCATGGTACCCATCAGTACAACCATCGTCATGATACTCATGCCTACAGACAGTTCATAACTGATAATCTGTGCACCGCTTCGCATGGCACCGATCAGAGAAAACTTATTATTACTACCCCAGCCGGCAAGCAGAATACCTACTACACCGATACTGGAAGCTGCCAGCAGGAAGAATACGCCCACATTAAAATTCAGAATTTCCGCTCCTTTATTAAAAGGAATACAAGCGAAAGTGAGGAACGAGGCGATAATTACCATGAATGGAGCCAGGTTGTAGAGAAAGCGGTCGGCATCCTTTGGAGTGAAAATCTCCTTGGTCAGCATCTTGAGTACGTCGCATATCACTTGAATAGAACCCCATTTACCGACACGGTTCGGACCGAGACGGCACTGGAAGAAACCACAGACTTTACGTTCCATGTAAATTAATACGATAGCCAGAATAGCATATAGTGCAATGATGCACACGCCGACAGCTACGCACTCTATAAAGATAGCCCATCCCTCCGGCATGACGGAGAGCAGCAGCTCATGTATCCAGTTTGTTACTATACTAAAGTCGAACATATATATTTTAATTATTAGGTTTTAAGTATTAAGTATTAATTCCATGCGGAATATAGCGTATATCATATTGCATAGTCGGTTAATACTTAATACTTTATACTTAATACTTGTTTTATCTCTTGTTTATCGGTCGATATCCGGTACTACATAGTCCAGTGTTCCTCCGATGGCAATCAAGTCAGCGATCTTTGCTCCGCGACAAATCGTATCGATTGCAGCAACAAGTGGCAATCCCGTAGCGCGATAGTGCAGGCGATAAGGCATCTTGTCACCCTGACTTTCGAGAAAAACTCCGAATTCTCCACGACTTCCTTCTACGGCAGCATAATAACTGCCTTCGGGAACACGGATGATAGGTTTCATCTTTTCCTGGTAGGGTCCTTCGGGAATATTGTCTATTAATTGCTCAATAATCTTCAGGCTTTCCATGATTTCGTCCATACGAACCAAGTAACGGGCAAAACAGTCGCCTTCCGTATAAACAATTTCCTGAAAGTCTACTTTATCATATACACCATACGGTATTCGCTTACGCACATCACAAGCCCATCCTGAAGCACGGCCTGTACCTCCGGTACAACCAAATGAAATTGCATCTTCACGACTTAAGACACCGACTCCCTTCATACGGCTTTGAGCGATAATGTTGCCGGTAAATATGTCATGGTATTCGTGAATGATTCCTCTCATATAAGGGATAAATTCTTTCACTCGTTTGATGAAATTAGGATGAAGGTCAGCTTGTACACCACCAATAGTATTGTAGTTCATAATCAAGCGTCCGCCACAAGTTTCTTCAAAAATATCGAGAATCTTTTCACGGTCACGGAATCCATAGAAGAAAGCTGTTAATGCTCCGAGGTCCATGGCAAGCGCGGAGTAGAATAGTAAGTGAGAGTCAATGCGTTGCAACTCATCCATGATGGTACGGATGTATTTGACACGGTCGCTCACTTCAATGCCCATTGCTTTCTCGATACACATGCATAAAGCATGGCGGTTTTGGTGTGCTCCCAGATAATCGAGGCGGTCTGTTAACGCCAGTGTCTGCGGATATGTAAGACTCTCGTTCATTTTTTCAATACCCCGGTGGATATAACCGCAGTTAGCATCGATTTTACGAATGATCTCGCCTTCAAGAGAAACGCGGAAGCGCATTACACCATGCGTTGCAGGATGTTGCGGACCAATGTTGACTACATACTCTTCTTCTCCGAAGAGTTTCATTTCTCTGTTTTTAATGGTTCCGTCCGGATTAAGTTCTATTTCCTGTGTTGTATCGAACGTCTCCTCGTTGGCCATACAAAGCGGATTATCTTTCTCCGGATCATTATCTTTACGCATGGGGTATCCTACCCAATCATTACGTAAATAAAGGCGGCGCATATCCGGATGACCTACGAAAACAATGCCATAGTAGTCGAAGACTTCGCGTTCGTAAAAGTCGGCTATCTTCCATATATCGCTGACTGACGGAATTTCCGGTCGTTCACGGTCGTTCACGGCTGTTTTTAGTGCTATCCGTTCTCCCGTAACAGTCGATTCCAGATGGTAGACAACGCCTAAACCACGGAGTTTCTCCGGGGCGTCCTTCTCGTCTGCCACTCCCCAGTCCATACCGGTCAGGCTTTCCAAGAAGTCCATCTGTTTTTCATTTCGCAAGCGCAGCATCTCGTCGTGTAACGCTGCAGGAGCTATAAATTGTATTTCTTGCATAATTGTTTAAATTAAGAATTAGGAATGAAGAATTATCTGAATTTCGGAACTACATAGAAACTCTTCATTCTTCATTTTTCATTCTTCATTTCATAAATTCCGGTTTCTTCTCTTTTCTATTCGTTCCACCAAAGAATTTTTCTATTTTCACTTTACGTTGTAATTGCATCATGCCATAATAGAAAGCTTCCGGGCGCGGCGGACATCCGGGAATATATACGTCTACCGGAAGAATCTTGTCCACTCCGTTCACCACGTGGTATGACTTTTTAAAAGGACCTCCACTGACGGCACATCCACCTACGGCAACCACATATTTCGGATCAGGCATTTGGTCATACAAGCGTTTCAGTACCGGTGCCATCTTATTCGTGATTGTTCCGCAAACCATGATCATATCAGCTTGACGCGGACTGGCACGTGCTACTTCGAACCCGAAGCGGGCCATATCATAACGCGCGGCACCCAGTGCCATGAATTCGATACCGCAACAGCTGGTTGCGAAAGTAAGCGGCCACAGTGAATTGCTGCGTCCCCAGTTGACCAGATCGTCCAGAACCCCGAGAAAAACATTCGCTCCTCCGGCATTAAGTTCTTTGACCAACTTTTCCAATGATTCATTATCGATGAATTCATCATACGGAATTGATTTTATTTTCGGTTTTTTGGTTATTTCCATTCCAAAGCTCCTTTCCTCCAGGCATAAGCAAGACCCAGAACTAAAATAATAAAGAAGAAGAGAATGCTAACGAGTCCTTGGGGCCCCATGTCATGCATGACCACTGCCCACGGGAACAAGAAAGCTGTCTCCACGTCGAACATCAGAAACAAGATGGCAAACAAGTAGTAACCTACACGGAACTGCATCCATGATTTGCCACGCGTTGGTATACCACATTCATAAGCTTCAAACTTTTGTACATTGTACGAACGTGGTGAAATAGCTCGTGAAAGGGCTATTACTACACCGACAAAAGCAAGCGCTGTCAGTAAAACAACAACTAAAAATGTAAAATTCATAATTTCAATAGCTGTTTAGATTGAATATTATATAGAGATAAACAATTAGTTTTTCCATACCCGGATGAAACCAACTGTAATGAATTGACGAATAAGATAAAAGATTGTACCGTCTAAATGACGATCTTCCTTAGGCCATATATATAATATGTAATAGGATCGTAAAAGTACTTGGGAATATGAAGTGAATGAGTTTGCGAAGTGTTTTGCTGGCTTTTATATTCACGAAAATAAGCAATCAGCAGTTGCACGCTTTTATCCGTGGGGACATGTGCAACATCTGCATGACTCATATCACAAGATTGGGTAGAATAAAAATAATATAGGCGTTCAAGAGCATTATGAACAGGGTGGTCCTGAGATACGTAGCATTTCTCCTGACGATATGTCGGGGGGGCTACTCTGCAGTTATCTTCCATTGTTTCATTGGGAACAACATGGATCAGCAAAGCAAGTACCAGAAATAGTCCGTATTTTAAGCTTTGTTTCATCTTTCTCTTTTAACGGCTGCAAATATAGGATTAATATTCATATTTTTTGCAAAGTCCGGATTACAAAAAAGTATTTTTTAACTTGCTTTACTTCAAGTCCGTTTTTATCTTCATATTGCTCTGGAGAATTATCTTCTTTTATAGTATGAATCAGTTCGCATTTGGTTAAAAGATGTAATAAAAAGAACGATTTACGTTCTTTTTGACGAATTACCCAAAGAAAATTCATTTTTTTGCAAATTGTATATAACACATTGATATGAAATACACACTTTGCTTTATAACAATTTTACTAGGTTCATTGTTGGATCTTCATGCAAATAGCGAGAATGATTCTCTGTTGAAAGTTTTAGATAAAGTGATTTCTGAGCGTCTTGTGTATACAGAAAAGAAAGAAGCTACTATCAAAGAGCTGAAAGCGAAAAAGAAAGAACAGAAGACATTGGACGATATGTACCGTCTGAACTCCGAAATCCTCCACCAATATGAAACGTTTGTCTGCGATTCTGCAGAACAATACATTAATGAAAATATTGAGATAGCTAAAAAACTGGGTAATGAAACCTACTTATTGGAAGGCAAGTTACAGTTGGCTTTTGTTTATTCGTTGTCGGGGCTGTTTGTTCAAGCTAATGATATTTTCAAGTCTATCAATTGTTCGGATTTACCAAGTCATTTACAAGCTTTGTATTGTTGGAATCGTATTCGGTATTATGAAAACCTGATTAAATATACAGATGATGTTCGGTTCGCCAGTGAATATTTGGTTGAAAAAGAGGCATATCGAGATACAGTCATGAGTATTTTGTATGATGCCTCGGAGGAATATTCGAAAGAAAGAGCTATAAAACTTCAGGATCAGGGAAATGCAAAAGAAGCACTTAAGATACTGACTAAAATCTATCAAAAGGAAAAAACTGGTACTCATGGGTTTGCGATGATGTCTATGGGACTGTCAAGAGCGTATAGACAGGTTGGAGAGCTTGAATTAGAGGAAAAGTATCTTATATTAGCTGCTATGACCGATATAAAATTGGCAGTGAAAGAAAATGAGGCTTTATTGACTTTAGCTGTGAATTTATACCATAAAGGAGATATCGATAGATCTTATAATTATATCAAAGTAGCATTGAGTGATGCTATCTTTTATAATTCCCGTTTTAAGAATACGGTAATAGCCCGTATTCATCCTATTATAGAGAATACTTACTTATATAGGCTAGAGAAGCAAAAGCAGAATCTTCGTTTTTATATTTTGCTCACTAGTCTGTTTGTAGTAGCTCTTGCTATCACTTTATATTTCACTTATAAACAGACTAAGATTGTTTCCCGTGCAAAGAAGAATCTTAATGTTATGAATGAAGAGTTGGTTGCGTTGAACAAGAATTTGGATGAGGCTAATTTAATAAAAGAAAGATATGTAGGCTATTTTATGAACCAGTGTGCCGTTTACATTAATAAACTGGATGAATATAGGAAAAATGTAAATCGAAAAATAAAAACCGGACAAGTAGATGATTTATACAAATCTTCTTCTCGTCCTTTTGAAAAGGAACTGGAAGGATTATATACCAATTTTGATAAAGCGTTCTTAAAATTGTATCCTAATTTTGTCGAAGAGTTCAATTCATTGTTGAAACCGGAAGATTGTTATAAACTGGACAAAGACCAGTTGAATACAGAATTGCGTATTTTTGCTTTGATGCGAATGGGGATTACAGATGTTTCGCAAATTGCTGTTTTCTTGCATTACTCAGTACAAACGATCTATAATTATAAGAGTAAAGTGAAGAGGATGTCTGTATTAGATGGAAATATCTTCGAAGAAGAGGTGAAAAAGCTTGGTTCTTTGTCTCAAAAATGATTCTATTTGGTTTACCAAAACCTTAAAATGGTAAATTGGTAAAATATTGAATAATAATATGTTATCTGAAAAATACCTTTAAAAATATCTACTTTACAGCCTACTTCCAATAAGAAGTAGGCTTTTTTCATCTCTATATTTGCATCACAAGATTTTTGATAACTGAATACTAATCTAAAGAAACACAACTATGGATTTTTCAGAATTGTATCTTACTTATTATTCAAAATTAGTTCGGTTTGCAAAGGAATTTGTGATACTGGAAGAGGATGCCGAAAACATAACACAAGATGTGTTTACCGACTTATGGGCGAAGCGCGATTCTATGGATCGCATTGAAAATATGAACGCGTATCTTTTCAGGTTAATAAAGAACAGATGCTTGGATCATTTGAAACATAAAATGTTTGAACAGAAATATATTGAGTCTGTACAAACATCTTTCGAAATAGAAATGTCTTTGAAGTTACAATCTTTAGACAGGTTTGATGTATCGGATATCTCGGAAGGAAATGAAACGGAAATTCTCGTTCGCAATGCAATCAATAGTTTGCCTCGGAAATGTCGTGACATATTTTTATTAAGTCGTGTCGAAGGATTAAAATATAGAGAAATCTCAGAACGTTTGGGTATTTCAGTAAATACAGTAGAATGTCAGATGGGGATAGCACTCAAAAAGTTAAGGGTAAAACTAAATATTTGCCTTGCAGCATGACTTTTAATAATTTTATTGATATTTTTTTAGGGGTATTTACCAGGATAATCGTTCTTTTGTAAAAAGGAACGAATAATGGGAACTAATTTAAATAAATATTTTGCAGGTGAATTGACTTCAGAAGAGAAGGAAGACTTCCTTTTGGATGTGAATAATAATGGGGAGATACGAGAGGAATTTATTGAGTATCAAAATGTTGTGGCTCTTGTGGATTGGTCGTTTCCTAAGGATGATAGAGAACTTGCTAAGCAAAAACTATCTGAATTTATGAGTCGGATAGAGAATTGCGAAAATAAATAGGCTTAAAAATACCATGAATAGACTTTATAACATCATATTACTACTTGTTTTTATATGTACGCATGTTCATTCGCAACAAGCTTATTTTGTTGATGGATATCATGGAGGGATATACGGGCATTATCCGGTGAAGTGGAAAACTCAGTTTATTGTCGACCAGTTGTCCAAGCATCCGGATTGGCGAATTTGTCTGGAAATAGAGCCTGAAACATGGGATACGGTGCAAATACAGACTCCTGAAGCCTATCGACAATTAAAAAATATAGTAGTAAGTAAACAGGTAGAGTTTACAAATCCTACTTATGCTCAGCCTTATTGTTATAATATATCGGGCGAAAGCATTATACGTCAGTTTCAATATGGTATTGCTAAGATAAATAAACATTTTCCGGGAGTGACTTTTACCACTTATTCTGTGGAAGAACCTTGTTTCACAAGTTGTTTGCCTCAGATATTGAAGCTATTTGGTTTTAAGTATGCTGTACTCAAATGCCCGAATACTTGTTGGGGAGGATACACTAACGCTTATGGCGGCGAATTGGTCAATTGGGTAGGCCCGGATGGAACTCCCATTCTTACTGTTCCTCGCTATGCTTGCGAGAAATTGGAAGAGAATTCTACTTGGCAGACAACTGCTTGGTGTAATGAAGAATCTTATCTGAATGCTTGTCGTGATGCAGGGATTGAACATCCTGTGGGAATGTGTTTCCAAGATGCCGGATGGAAAAATGGTCCATGGTTGGGAAGTGGAAAGAATATAAAAAGTAATTCAATTTATGTGACGTGGAAAGATTATTTTGAGAATATTTCCATTGGTAAAACGAATGATGACTGGTATTTCTCGCAGGAAGATATGCGTGTAAACTTAATGTGGGGAAGCCAAGTGTTGCAGAGAATTGCTCAAGAAGTACGTACTTCTGAGAATAAAATAATAATGGCAGAGAAGATGTCTGTTATTGCTCATCTTGCCAATGGTTACACTTGTGTTCAGGAAGATTTGGATGAGGCATGGCGTACTTTGATGCTTGCGCAACATCATGATTCCTGGATTGTACCTTACAATGGACTAAATAAATTTGGAACGTGGGCGGATCAAATAAAGCGATGGACAGATGAGACAAATACTGTGGCTGATAAAATTACTTCCGCTTCTATATGCAGTTTTGATAACGATACTATTAATTCTGAAAATGCTCAGGGATTTGTACGTGTTTATAATACATTGGGGATAAGAAGAACAGAGCAGGTCAATGTTGTACTTCCACAGGAATATGCAGATACTGATTTGGAAGTCAATGATTGTAGAAATAAAAAAGTTGATTATTCAATAGGAAAAGAAGGTGGAAAAATTAGATTGTTGTTTGAAGTAGATGTTCCTCCCTTCGGCTACTCCACATACCGTATAAAGCAAGTAAAGACAGGTAAAAGAACGGTTTCAGGAAACGAAAAGATAATAAATGAACGGGAATATGTGGTTGAAAATGATATGTATAAAATTGTTTTTGACTTGTCGAAGGGAGGAATTATTAAAAGTCTGGTAGCCAAAAAAGAAGGAAACAAGGAGTTTGCCAAACAGACGGGTGACTATTCGATTGGTGAGCTGAGAGGCTATTTTTATGACGAAGGTAAGTTTCGGTCTTCTACAGAGACTCCAGCTAAGATGACGGTTTTGCGGAGTAATATACAAGAGACAAAGGTAAAATTGGAAGGAGAAATCGCTTCACATCCTTTTGTACAGATTATAAGCATTGCCCAAGGGGAGAAACGTATTGATTTTGATCTTACTATTAACTGGAAGAAAAATGTAGGTATAGGAGAATATAAAGAAAATAGTTGGCGGGATAATCGCAGAGCTTATTGTGATGACAGATTTAAGTTAAGTGTACTTTTCCCTGTAGATCTTCGTTCTCCCCGTATTTATAAAAACGCACCGTTTGATGTTTGTGAAAGTAAGTTAGATAATACATTTTTCAATAGTTGGGATCAGATTAAGCATAACATTATTCTCCATTGGGTTGATTTGGCAGAGCAGGAAGGGGATTATGCATTGGCTTTATTCTCAGATCATACAACTTCCTATTCACATGGAGAGGATTATCCGCTAGGATTGACTGCTCAATATTCTGGTAATGGACTTTGGGGACCTGACTATAAGATCACGGGACCATTGAGAATGAAATATGCTATTGTTCCTCATCGTGGAAAATGGGACAAGGCTGCTATTGCAACGAAGAGTGATTGTTGGAATGAACCATTGTTATGTTCTTATCATCCATCTGTAAAATTGGAGTCAAGATCATTGGTAAACTTAAAGAACAGCGGTTATCAGGTGAGTGCTGCCAATATGAAAGATGGGAAAATTATATTACGCTTGTTTAATGCGGAAGGTGACAAGAAGCAGCACAATATCACTTTTGATATACCGCTGTCTAGTATAGAAGAAGTAGATCTGAATGGTAGAATTATCGACAGAAAGACAATAAAAACACGTGCCGGAAAATCTGAAATTAGTATTTCTATCCCTCGTTTCGGTATAAAGACATTTGCTTTGAACTTGAATTGAACATATTCTAATAATAGTAAACTGTAATATTTTTATGTATAAAGCTAGCGCTAATCTTTTAATAGCTTGCTCTTTTTTGTGGCTGACAGCTTGTTCTTCGGCAGGAGTGGTAACAGAAGATTTAATTCCGACTGATTATGTAAATCCTTTTATAGGTGCCAGTACCAGTGTAGGAGCTGCCGGTGTTTATCATGGATTAGGTAAGACATTTCCCGGCGCTACTACTCCTTACGGCATGGTACAAGTAAGTCCTAATACAATAACCGGCGGTGACAATGGTTCCGGTTATAGTGATGAACATAAAACCATTGAAGGTTTTGCCTTTACCCAAATGAGTGGAGTAGGGTGGTTTGGGGATTTAGGAAATTTCCTTGTGATGCCTACAACGGGCAAATTGCAAAAAATTGCGGGTAAAGAAGATGGAAGTATAAAAGGTTATCGTTCTGCTTATGATAAAGCAACCGAAACAGCTAAAGCAGGATATTATTCAGTAGAACTGACTGATTATAAGATTAAAGTAGAGAGTAGTGCGACACCTCATTGTGGAATATTGCAATTCACTTTCCCTTCCAGTGAGCAATCTCGTATTCAGATAGACTTGGCACGTAGAGTGGGAGGAACCTCCACTTCGCAATATGTGAAAGTATTGGATGATCATACCATCCAAGGTTGGATGAAGTGTACACCCGATGGTGGCGGATGGGGAAACGGTGAGGGAAACTCCGATTATACTGTTTATTATTATGCACAATTTAGCAAACCATTGAGTAATTATGGTTTTTGGAGTGCAGATATTCCCGATGACTGGGTTCGGAAGCGTGATGAAGTGGTGAGTATTCCTTATCTGACACGTGTATCACAAGCTCCGGTCATTAAAGATAAAAAAGAGCTGGAAGGAAAGCATCTTGGATTCTTCACCGAATTTCCGACGAAAGAAGGAGAAGAAGTTGAGATGAAAGTCGGTATCTCCTTTGTCGATATGGAAGGAGCAGCCAACAACTTTAAACAGGAGATTGCTTCTAAAAACTTTGCTCAAGTAAAACAGGAAGCAAATGATTTGTGGAATCAAGAGCTTAGCCGTGTACGGATATCCGGTGGAACGGATGACGAGAAAACTGTTTTTTATACATCATTGTATCATACTATGATTGATCCGCGTATCTATACAGATGTAGACGGGCGATACATTGGCGGAGATAAAAAGATACATGAACAGGATGGTACATTTATCAAACGTACCATATTTAGTGGTTGGGATGTTTTCCGTAGCCAGTTCCCTTTACAAGCGATGATCAATCCGCATTTGGTGAGTGATGCGTTGAATTCACTGATAACGATGGCAGATCAGAGTGGACGGGAATATTACGAACGTTGGGAACTTCTGAATTCTTATTCCGGTTGTATGATAGGTAATCCTGCATTGTCGGTGCTGGCAGACGCTTATATGAAAGGAATTCGCACATACGATGTGGAAAAAGCATATCAGTATGCAGTCAACACGTCGGCTAAGTTTGGGAATGATTTGTTGGGATATACACCTGAACCGTTGAGTATTTCGTATACTCTGGAATATGCTTATGCAGACTGGTGTGTGGCTCAGTTGGCAAAGGCGTTGGGAAAAGAAGAAGATGCAAAGCTCTTTTATGAAAAAGGGCAAGCCTATCATAATATGTTTGATGTGGAAAAAGGCTGGTTCCGTCCCCGTAATGCAGATGGATCATGGAAAGCATGGCCGGAGAATGCACTGACCGAAGAATGGTATGGTTGCATTGAGTCGAATGCTTATCAGCAAGGTTGGTTTGTACCGCATGATGTTCCGGGAATGGTTGAATTGATGGGTGGCAAGGAAAAGGTAATAGCTAATCTGACTAATTTATTTGATCATACTCCTTCTGATATGTTATGGAATAATTATTATAATCATGCTAATGAACCGGTACATTTTGTTCCTTTCCTTTTTAATCAGCTGGATGTGCCTTGGTATACACAGAAGTGGACACGATATATCTGTAAAAATGCTTATGCGAACAAAGTAGAAGGAATTGTTGGCAATGAAGATGTCGGACAGATGTCTGCGTGGTATATATTGGCTGCTTCCGGAATTCATCCTTCCTGTCCCGGTAATACACGTATGGAAATAACCAGTCCTGTTTTTGACAAGGTAGAATTTAAGCTGGATTCAAAATATCATCAGGGAAAAGTATTTACTATTATTGCTCACAATAACAACACAAATAATCTATATATACAAAAAGCCTTACTGAATGGCAAGGAGTACAATAAATGTTACCTTGACTTTGCTGAGATTGCAGCAGGAGGAACATTGGAATTATTTATGGGCGATAAGCCCAATACAAAATGGGGAGTTTTATCTAACATTTAAAATAGCTGAATAATATGATGAATAAGTTTAGACTTCTTTTACTGGCATCAAGTTTGTTTGTACTGAATGGAATAGGGCATGCTCAGACTTCTACCATGTCATTGAACAGTTCCAATCCCAAGATAGTATGGGAAGTCAAACCGCAGGCAGATTTGAATAATATGGGAGGAGAACAAATCTCTACCCCAGGTTTTAAAATGCCGGACTATGTGAAAGGAGTAGTGCCCGGAGCAGTTTTTACAGCATATGTTGAAGCCGGAATCGTTCCCGATCCTAACTATGCTGATAATATATACAAAGTAGACGAGGCGTTTTATAACCGTCCTTTCTGGTATCGTACGGAATTTGAACTTCCGGCATCTTATTCAGCCGGTAAGCGTGTTTGGCTTCATTTTGACAATACCAATCGTTTCGCCGATTTCTATTTTAACGGAGAAAAAATATCGGGGACAAAGACATCTACTAAAGATGTAAGCGGGCATATGTTGCGTTCCAAATTTGATGTGACACATCTGATTAAGAAATCAGGAAAGAATGCGGTTGCGGTTTTGATTACTGATCCCGACCAGAAAAAGACTCGTAAAGGAAAAGATCCGTATGGTGTTGCTTGTAGTCCCAGCTATCTGGCAGGTGCCGGTTGGGATTGGATGCCGTATGTTCCGGGGCGTCTTGCCGGAATTACAGGAAATGCATATCTGTCTATTACAGGTGATGCTGTGATGGAAGACCCGTGGATTCGCTCGGAATTGCCGACTTTGCAACAAGCGGAGTTATCTTTCTCTACAGGAATCAAGAATGCTTCTTCTGCTCCGAAAGAAGTGGAAGTTTCCGGTGTTATTCAGCCGGGAAATATAACCTTTTCCAAGCACATTCGGGTGGGAGGAAAAGAAACAGCACAGTTGTCGGTAGATAAAAGTGATTTTGCTGCATTAGTTATTCGTAATCCGAAACTTTGGTGGCCTAACGGCTATGGAGAACCGAATCTTTATACCTGTAAACTGACTTGTTCGATAGATGGAAAAGTATCGGATGAAAAGGATATTACTTTTGGTATCAAAAAGTATGAATATAAGATGATCAACAACGTAGTGAATTACCCGGTTCTGACATTCTTTATCAATGGACAGAAGATTTATCTGAAAGGTGGAAACTGGGGAATGAGCGAGTATCTGCTTCGTTGTCATGGCAAAGAGTACGAAACCAAAATCAAGTTGCATAAAGATATGAACTACAACATGATCCGTTTGTGGACAGGTTGTGTGACTGATGATGAATTCTATGATTATTGCGATAAGTATGGAATCATGGTATGGAATGATTTCTGGCTGTATGTAGCTTATAATAGCGTAGCTCAGCCGGAAGCATTCAAAGCGAATGCTCTTGATAAAGTGAGACGTTTAAGGAATCACCCTTCTATTGCTATCTGGTGCGGTGCTAATGAAACACATCCGGAGCCTGATTTGGATAATTATTTGCGTGAGATGATAGCTCAAGAAGACAAAAACGACCGAATGTATAAGTCTTGTTCCAATCAGGACGGTTTATCCGGAAGTGGATGGTGGGGAAATCAGCCGCCTAAACATCATTTTGAGACTTCGGGCAGTAATCTGGCATTCAATGAACCGGCTTATCCGTATGGTATAGATCATGGCTATGGTCTGCGTACTGAAATAGGAACGGCTACCTTTCCGACATTTGAGAGTGTGAAACTGTTTATACCCCAAGACTCATGGTGGCCTCTGCCTACTGATGAACAATTGAAAGATGATGATGATAACGTTTGGAATAAGCATTTCTTTGGTAAAGAAGCGTCCAATGCCAACCCTATCAATTATAAAAAATCAGTAAATACACAATTCGGGGAATCTTCCAGTCTGGAAGAGTTCTGTGAGAAAGCCCAGTTGCTGAATATTGAAGTAATGAAAGGAATGTATGAAGCATGGAATGATAAAATGTGGAATGATGCAGCCGGACTTCTGATCTGGATGAGTCATCCGGCATATCCATCATTCGTATGGCAGACGTATGACTATTATTATGATCCTACCGGAGCTTATTGGGGAGCAAAGAAGGCTTGCGAACATCTTCATCTCCAGTGGAACTCTTCTAATAATAGTATAAAAGCAGTAAATACCACTACCAAAGACTTGAAGGGCGCTTATGCTAAAGCAACTATCTACAACCTGAATGGAAAAGAGGTTGCGGCTTATGGACGTACAAAACAGATGGACGTACCGGCAAGTAACATTGCGGAAGCATTCACGTTAAACTTCAATCCATACAATCTGGCTTTTGGCAAGAATGTGGTAGCTTCTTCATCATCAGCATCCAGACCGGCTTCTTTAGTAGCTGACGGAGGAGCAGGGAGTCGTTGGGAAAGTGATGCGAGCGATTCTCAATGGATTTATGTTGACTTGGGTAAGAAAGAAAAAATAGAGAATGTTGTGTTGAAATGGGAAACTGCACGTGCCAAAGAGTATGAAATCCAAGTCTCGAATGATGCGAAGAAATGGAAAACTGTCTATACAAACAAAGATGGAAAAGGCGGTACAGATGAGATCAAACTCTCTCCGGTTACTGCGCGTTATGTGAAAATGGAAGGAGTTAGCCGTGCTACAGACTTTGGATATTCACTGTATGAATTTGAAATCTATGGTAAGAAACAAAAAAATGTTGAGGAATTGACTCCACTCCATTTCATCCGGTTAGAACTGACAGACGCAAATGGTAATTTGATTTCAGATAACTTCTACTGGAGAAACGGTGTGACTGATCTTGATTATACGGCCTTGAATACGTTACCGGAAGCAGAATTGTCTTGCAAGTTAGTTGACAAGTCGATGATATCTGAAGGGAAGATGAAATTATCGGTGAAAAATCATTCGAAAACAGTTGCTTGTGCTAACCGGATAAGATTGGTGAATACGGCCACTCAAGAAAGAATTCTTCCTGTTATCATGTCTGATAATTATATAACTTTGATGCCGGGTGAAGAACGGACTATTTCTGTTGAAGCAGAACCGGAAATGTTGAAAGAGGGAGTCAGTGTTTTGCTTAAACAGTATGGTAAGGCTGAACAGAAGAAATTGGATATATGATATATGTAGAAAACTAAGGACTACTTTTTTATTTTGAATACCAGAAGATAGTAAGTTCAGCATTGCTGCGCTATCTTCTGTTTTTTTATATCTCTTATATACTGTATTTACTATGCTCAGGAGTAGAAAGTGAACGCTTTACCTTGAATAACCTGCTTGATTTAATAGACAATGATTGACTTATTAATCTAGTATGTATGCTTGCTTAATGCCTTTTGGTACTAGCAATAGTTCGTTTCATGTACGTAATCCCATCGTTTCACATACGTAATCCCATCAGATCACGTACATAGTCCGAATGCTCCATGTACGTGAAACGAAGACATATTACTGACAAAGCTTATTCGTCAAAGCTTCTTTATGTATTAATGTTACCGTCATTTGTTTTAATATGTGCTATGATAAATAGTTTTGTGTACGGACAGAACGAAGAAAAATAGGACGTTAAGGTTGTATAAATCAGTGGGCATACTTGATGTGGGTAGACTGGAAGTGACAATAGAAACTTCGAAAATCTTATTATCACTCTTATTGTCACTGCTTATTATCACCGATATTCGTTTGATTGATAAATGGTTATCTCTGAAAAGTGACAAGTGACAATAAGAAATTGATTTTTCCTAGTGGAAGTTGCAGGAAAAATAAAAGATCTGTTTTAGTGGTTAAGTAAACTTGAATCGTCTTTTTAAACAAGATTCTTTTTCATTCAAAGTTGGAAAAGAGAATGTTTTGAAGGATAAATAATTAAATTTGTAATAAAGCATATAATCAAATGAACTGTAAAATAAACGTAAAGGTATTTTTCCTGCTGTTTCTAGTCTGCACTTGTTGTAATAGCTTGTGCGCACAATCGGCAATTCCTCCCTTTAAAAAAGGAGAACGGGTAGTTTTTGTTGGAAATAGTATAACCCATGGCGGACATTATCATTCGTTTGTGTGGTTGTATTACATGACTCGTTTCCCAAACAAGCCGATAACAATAATGAATGCCGGAATTGGCGGGGAGAGTGCATGGGATATTAAAGATCGGTTGGACTACGATGTTTTTGACAGAAAACCGACTTATGTGACTCTGACTTTTGGTATGAATGACACAGGGTATGATATTTTTTGGAAGGAGAATGCTAAGGAGTTGTCGGAGCAACGGATCGAAAAATCATTGGAAAGTTTTCGGGAAATAGAGAAACGCTTGCTGGCAGAGAATAAAATGACCAAAGTGCTGATAGGTGGTTCACCTTATGATGAAACGACGAAATTGAATAGTTTGCTTTTTCTTCATAAAAATGATGCTATTTTAAAGATAATTGATGCCCAGCGCAAAGCGGCTAAGAAGAATGGATGGGGATTTGTGGATTTTAATCAGCCGATGGTGCAAATAAGTCTGGAAGAGCAAAAGAAAGACTCAACATTCACTTTTTGTAGAGTGGATAGAATCCATCCTGATAATGACGGGCAGATGGTGATGGCTTATTTATTTTTAAAGGCGCAGGGATTGGATGGGGTCGAAGTATCGGATGTTTCGATTGATGCAAATAACAAGAATCTATTAAGTCATAGGAATTGTAAAGTCTCCGGACTGAAGAAAGAAGCAGGTAGTTTAAGTTTTGATTATTTGGCAAATTCACTTCCTTATCCTTTGGACTCTATTCCAAGACATGGTTGGGGAAACAAAAGGTCACAACGCGATGCTATGGATTTAGTTCCGTTTATGGAAGAATTTAATCAAGAGCGTTTGCAGGTGACTAACCTGGGAAAAGGTCATTATCGGTTGACAATAGACGGATTGTTTATTGATAATGTTTCATCTGAGCAGTTGGAAGATGGTATCAATCTGGCCGATTATCCCAATACACCCCAGTATCAGCAAGCTATGAAAATCATGTATCTGAACGAAGAACGTTTTGAAGTGGAAAAACGTTTCAGAGAATATTTGTGGACGGAATACTCGTTCTTGAAAAAGGAAGGTCTGTTGTTTGCTGATAATGAGGAGGCCGTAAATAAACTTAGGGAGTATTTACCTAAAGATGGTTTTCTGAGAATGAGTTATGAGTGGTATACCAAAGCGATGTATCCTGAGATACGCGAAGTGTGGAGTAAATATATGAAGACCATTGTCGATACAATCTATAAAATGAATAAGCCGACAACTCATAAAGTCAAGTTAACAAAGATAGATTGAGTCATTTATTATTTATTATGAGAGTATTGGACTGATGATCCATAGCTGTAATATTCATAGAAACTTATTTATGAAGAATAAAAAACTGTTACTAGGCATAGGAATAATATGTTGTCTTTGGTGTCCGCCAAAGATTGTACATGGGAAAGAGAACAGGGGGCCTTTCTCTTTGGTGGAATTAAAATGTGAGAATATGGTTGATCCTTTGGGGATTGACAACGTTACTCCCTGTTTTAGCTGGAAATTGAAAGGAGATGGGGCAGTGGATAGACAAGCCTTTTACGAAATTCAGGTAGCGTCAGATAGTCTTCTATTAATAGGGGAGAAGGCGGACTTATGGCAATCGGGAAAGTTGAAATCTGATGTTTCTGTGATGGTACCTTATCAAGGCTTGCCTCTGGCTTCGCGTTCTTTATGCTATTGGAGGGTACGTGCCTGGGACCGGAAAAGAAATGTTTCCCAATGGAGTACGGTGGCACGTTTTTCTATTGGTCTTTTGAATAAGGAACAGATACATGGCGCCTATATCGGTTCATCCCCGGAAGGAGGCAAAGTTTGTGCTCCTTTACTTCGCAAAAAAGTGCAAATAGATGAACTGGCAACAGCTTTTCTTTATGTGAATTCTCTGGGGTATCATGAAGTATATGTCAATGGAAAGAAAGTTACGGAGAATGTTCTTACCCCTGCTGTTTCGCAGCTGAATAAACGTTCGTTAATGGTCACTTATGACGTATCTTCTTATTTGAAAGAAGGAGAGAATGATCTGTTGATATGGCTTGGACAAGGTTGGTATAAGAAAACTACTTTTGGTGCTGCTTATGACGGTCCGTTGGTAAAAGCGGAACTGGATATGCTGAAAGATGGAAAATGGAAAGTATTAACTGCAACCGACACTTCTTGGAGCGGACGTGAAAGTGGTTATTCAGATACAGGTAATTGGTGTGCTTTGCAATTTGGTGGTGAAAGAGTGGATGGGCGAATAGTGCCGACAGAATTTTCAACCTATTCTCTGGATAAAATGAAATGGTACCCTGTGGTGGAAGTAAATGTACCGGAACACATCGTTTCACCTCAAATGTGTGAAGCTAACAAGATACATCACACATTGCAACCTGTTTCTATCAGGAAACTTAGTGAAGGTGCTTGGTTGGTAGATATGGGAAGAATACAGACCGGATGGTTTGAAATGCAGATGCCGGTGTTACCTGTGGGGCATGAGGTTACGATGGAATATAGTGATAATCTGACTAAAGAAGGAGATTTTGACAAACAGGGTGAGAGTGATGTTTATATTTCCGGTGGACGGAGGGGAGAGTATTTTAGGAATAAGTTCAATCATCATGCTTATCGTTATGTCCGTATCTCCAACCTTCCGGTAGGACCGAAAACTGAATGGATAAAATCTCTCCAGATTTATGGCGATTATCGGCAGACCGCGACTTTCGAATGTTCGGATGCAGACTTGAACGCCATTCATAATATGATTCAATATACCATGAAGTGTCTGACATTTAGCGGATATATGGTCGACTGTCCGCATCTGGAGCGAGCAGGCTATGGTGGCGATGGAAATTCGTCTACAATGAGTTTGCAAACAATGTATGATGTAGCGCCGACTTTCACAAACTGGATACAAACATGGGGAGATTCAATGCGCGAAGGGGGAAGTCTGGCTCATGTAGGTCCTAATCCCGGTGCAGGTGGCGGCGGTCCGTATTGGTGTGGATTTATTGTGCAGGCGCCATGGCGAACGTATGTGAATTACGATGATTCGAGATTGATAAAGAACTATTATCCAAAAATGAAAGAATGGTTCTCATATGTGGATAAATATACAGTGGATGGATTGCTGAAACGCTGGCCTGACACTCAATATCGTGATTGGTATCTTGGTGACTGGCTTGCACCGATGGGAGTGGATGCAGGAGCGCAATCTTCTGTTGATCTGGTGAATAATTGTTTTATCAGTGAATGTTTGGGGACAATGGAGAAAATAGCCCTGATGCTTGGAGAAGAAAAGGAAGCACAAGAGTTTGCTGTGCGCAGGAAAAATCTTAATGAGTTGATTCATCAGACGTTTTATCATCCGAGTGAAGGCATCTATTCTACCGGTTCACAGTTAGACATGTGTTATCCGATGCTTGTAGGAGCTGTACCGGATTCTTTGTACGATGATGTGAAAAGAAAGATGATGACTGATACTGAAAAGCAGTACAAGGGCCATATTGCTGTAGGGCTGGTAGGTGTCCCTATTCTGACAGAGTGGGCTATTCGTAACAGGGAAGTTGACTTTTTATATCAAATGCTGAAGAAACGTGATTATCCGGGTTATTTGTATATGATAGATAATGGCGCTACAGCGACTTGGGAGTCTTGGAATGGTGAACGGAGCAGGGTGCATAACTGCTATAATGGAATTGGAGCCTGGTTTTATCAGGCAATAGGAGGACTAAGAATGGATGAGACAGCACCCGGTTATCGGCATGTATTTATCGATCCTCAAATACCGGAAGGTGTGACCTGGGCTAAGATAACCAAAGACACTCCGTATGGTGTGATTGCTGTTGACTGGGAATTGACAGATAATATTATGACTCTTCAAGTCGATATTCCTGCAGGAGTTACTGCTACACTCTGTATTCCCGATGAGGCTGTTGCTTGTAAGATGAATGGGAAGAATGTTTGTATAGAAAAGAAAACAATCCAATTAAACGCAGGTAATTTAAAATACTATATTTACATGAAATAATAGATACGTATGAGAAAACATTTATTGTCAGCGCTTTTAGCGGTGTGTCTGGTTGCTACGGCCTTTGCTCAACAAGGGAAAGTATATGAGACACGTACTGTGAAAAGTAAGATTTTGGGAATGGAACGCAGTTACTCCATTTATTTGCCGGTAGGCTATGAAGAAGGAGATGGTAGTTATCCTGTATTGTATTTGCTTCATGGGTTAGGTGACAATCATACGGGATGGATACAATTTGGTCAGGTTCAGTATATTGCTGATAAGGCGATTGCTGAGGGGAAATCAGCACCGATGATTATTGTTATGCCTGATGCTGACACGGTTCATAAAGGCTATTTTAACTTGCTGGACGGAACGTATAATTACGAAGATTTCTTTTTTAAGGAATTAATCCCACATATAGAGAAAACGTACAGGGTGCGTGCTGAAAGTCGTTACCGTGCTATCTCCGGCTTGTCGATGGGAGGTGGTGGAGCGTTGTTTTATGCGCTTCATTATCCGGAGATGTTCGTTGCTGCTGCTCCGTTGAGTGCTGTTGGAGGGGAATGGACATTCGATCAAATGAAGAATCAATCGGATTTATCGAAGGTATCGGAAGAAAAGAAAGCGGAAATTCTCGGACAAATGGATATACAAACTATCTTGGAGAAATCCCCGAAAGAAAAGTTAGACCGCATCAAATGGATTCGCTGGTATATCAGTTGTGGTGACGATGATTTTTTATCGATAACGAACTGTCTTCTACATAACACGCTGTTGCAACATCAGGTTGGTCATGAATTTCGTGTGAAAGACGGTGGGCATTCGTGGACTTACTGGCGGATGGAGTTACCTGAAGTAATGAGGTTTGTATCCAGAATATTTACTCAATATTAAGCGTAAGTAAAGTAGGTTTTGTAGAGATAGGCTTTGGAGAATAAGACCTTTTGTCCTATGAATCAAAATTTATGGATATTTTTTTTATTTCTTTTTAGTGGTATTTGCCTGTTTACTCGTTCTTAATATGAACATTGTTTTTTATGGGTTTAATTTAGGTAAAAGGTTAGGATTGGTGTTTGATTGATTTTCAAGTTTATCCTCCGGCTAAAATTGGCTCCTCATTACTCTTACTATAGTCGGAGGGAGCTTGCAAAATATCGTAGGTTAAGATAGGTGGATTGTTTTTTAAAAGGTAAAGCGGTTTTGTTTTCAGTTGAAACAGGAAAAATAGTGACTAGAATACAAAATCATATGACGAAAATAGTTCGAATATTAGTTTTCGCATTTCTGATGCTCATATCTGTTTGCGGTGTAGCGCAGGATAAGATTAAAATAGCTTGCATTGGCAATAGTATCACCGAAGGGGTTGACAATTATCCGACTCCTTTGGCTCGTATGCTTGGAGATCAATATGAAGTTGGTAATTTTGGAAAGTGGGGCCATACTTTATTGCGAAAAGGTGATCATCCTTATATGAGTACCGATGCATTTATCAATGCACAGAAATTTCAACCGAACGTTGTAATTATTAAACTTGGTACTAATGATTCCAAACCAGAAAATTGGAAATATAAGGATGAATTTGAAACTGATTTAGAATATATGATCACTACTTTCCAGAAGTGTGGATCTAAACCGAAAATCATTATATGTCGTTGTATTCCGGCAAGTAATAATTTATATGGAATCCGCAATGAGGTAATAACAGATGAAATTTATCCGATCCAAAAGAACGTTGCAAGAAAGTTCCATCTGAAATTGGTAGATCTGTATAGCCCATTAGAGCATAAAGTTGATTCAACTTGCTATGTATGGGATAATGTGCATCTGAATAAGAACGGTTCGCTCATATTGGCGGAGCATATATATAAAGCTATTACAGGTAAAAAAGCTCCTAAATTAAGAGATCCATTTGCTAAATAGAAGTAGGAGAAAAATCATACTATAAAACAACACATGAAGCGATATATTTATTTTATTTTTTTATCATGTTATGCAGCTAATCTATTGCTGACAGGTTGTGTACGACAGAAATTTGTTGTGATGGATATGGTACACCATAATCCGGGTGAAGCTATGACAGAATCAAAGTTTCTCGATCCTTCTTTCTTGAAAATAAATGAATATGGAGCAAAAGTTTTTTTCTTGTTTGAGGCTGCGCAGTTTGGAATTGACTGGAAGAGTTTTGATCCTTCTTTATTTCCGGATACTACTGAAGCCGGGCGCTGGGTGGCAGAGAAAGCAGAAATAATCCATAAAAAATATGATGAGGCAAAAAAGGAAGGTCTTCAGGTATATTGCATGCTTGATATGTTAGTACTTCCTTCCTCATTGGTAGAAAAACATAGAGCAGAACTTACTAACGAACAAGGAAAACTTGATATCTCGAAACCTTACACTCAGTTTTGTATTCGTGAATTGATGGAGGAAATGTTTAAAACGTTTCCACAATTGGATGGATTAGTGATTCGTACAGGAGAAACTTATCTGCATGATGCTCCTTATTACGTAGGTAATCATCCGGTACAAAACGGTATGCATGACCATATTACGTTAGTTAATTTATTGCGGAAAGAAGTTTGTGAAAGACGTAATAAGAAGTTGTTTTATCGTACATGGGATATGGGACAATTGCACTCGGTCCCAAAATATTATTTATCTGTTACAGACAGTATAGAGCCGCATCCCAATCTTTATTTCTCTATCAAACACACCATGACAGATTTTTGGAGATCAGCAATTGTAAATCCTGATATGAATTATAGTGCACTGGACAAATATTGGCTGGAAGAATCAGGACAATATGGTGTTCCTTTTAATCCTTGTATAGGTATTGGTAAACATCAACAAGTAGTAGAAGTGCAATGCCAACGTGAATATGAAGGAAAGGGAGCGCATCCAAATTATATCGCCAAAGGAGTAATTGATGGTTTTGAAGAATTTAAGAAACCTGGTATAAAGAATCCGTATTGTTTAAACCAAGTGAAAGATAATCCCTTGTTTAAGGGTATTTGGACTTGGTCACGTGGTGGTGGTTGGGGAGGGCCTTATATCAAAAATGAGTTTTGGGTTGAATTAAATGCTTATGTCATGTCGCATTGGGCTAGTAATCCTTTGAAAACAGAAAAGGAAATACTATATGATTTTGCAAAAGCAAAGGGGCTTCCCGAGTCGGAATGGGAGATGTTTCGTCGGCTTTGCCTGTTATCAGAAGATGGAGTGATAAAAGGGCAATATAGTGCTATGGGAGATACTTATGTTAATTGGACACGTGATGATACCATAACTGGAGATGTATATCAAAAGAGTTATTTTGATCGTATGATTGAAAGAAATCAGGTAAATGCTTATCTGAAAGAAAAGGAAGAAGCTGTCCGTATTTGGAAGGAAATAGAACAGATCTCTCAAAAACTACATTTTCCTTCAGAAGAATTGAATCATTTCATTCGTACTTCCTGTTCGTATGGGCGCATTAAATATGAGCTTTTTTCTGTTTCGTGGCAGATTATGCTATGTGGTTATGTGGCAGATACAACAAAAAAGCCTTTTAATCGGGTAGAAATGGATAAGTATATTACCATATTTGATAGTTTGTGGAAAGAATGGAATGACTTATCTAAAGAAAACGATGATTGTCCTTCATTGTATAAGATTTCTTCTAACTTTTTTGGTTTTCCGGTTGGTATACAAGAGACAGTTGATAAATACAGGAAATAGCTTTCTACCTTTCCTCTTATATGTTATAGAAAATAAAAAATAAATGAATATTACTTAGTGGTTAGTATTATTCTAGTCGTCTTAATATTAACTGTAGCGAAAAGTATGAGAAAGAAACATAAAATAACAAAAGTAAGACTATGATCATTATTATTATATAAATTCTTAAAAACGGTATTTTCTATGAGAAACTTATTACAAAAATGTTTTAAATGGCAGTGGCTTGTTTGCATAGCTGTAGGCTGCTGCTTTGCGTCTTGTAAAGACGATGAAGAGTCAACTTCGGGCTATGACCCGAATAAGCCGATTGTGTTGACTGATTTCTATCCGAATGAAGGCAAACTTGCCACTCAAGTGATTCTTAATGGATCAAATTTTGGGAATAGTAAGGAAAATGTGAAGGTCTTTTTCAATGATAAAGAGGCTTCTGTAATTTCAGTGAAGGATGATAGAATGTTGGTATTGGCTCCAAAACGTGCATCTACAGTAGAGGACCCGGAGTGTGTTGTTAAAGTACAAGTGCAGGAGCAAATGGGAGAGTACAATCAGACATTTAATTATTATATCCAGACCACTGTTACTACATTAGTGGGAGGAAGTACATCAGCGCAGGTGAATCCAACAGGAACTATACCACTTTCGGAAGCACAATTTAGAGCAAATATTGACAGGTGTATTTGTGTAGATAAGGATAAAAATGTTTTCTTTTTAGTAGATAATGATGGAAAATTTGCTGCATTTATGTTGAATGAGGAGGCTGATAAATTAATATCTCTAAAATCAGATATTAATGCGATGTTTAACTCTCCTATCTTGGGATATAATAGTAAGGAGGGAATCGTTTATCAGTTTTGGGCCAATAGAGATAGTCATGATGTTAATTATTTTGACCCTAAGACGGATTATGCACCAACTACAGCTATAAGCTCTGTTTCATGGGATGATTCAAATTTCCCAAATATTGAAGGATTTGGAGTATGGGCAGCCAAGTGTAATTTTACAATGGGACCAGATGGAAAAATGTATTCAAGAATGTTGGGTGGAAATCTGGTACGGATTGATGTAGAGAATGCTAGGGGAGAGAATCTAACGAATGGGGATTTGGTTGGAACCAAGGATGGTAGTGCTTATGGACTTGTTTTCGATCCCCAAGATGAGAATGTTTTTTATTTCTCAAATAACGATAAACATTGCATTTATAAATATGATTTACGTACTAAAGAATGGGCATGTTGGGCTGGTCAAGAAGGTAAAAGCGGATATTTGGACGGACCGATAGGACAGGCTATGTTTAATAAACCTGGACAGATGTGTGTCGATTCCGAAGGCAATATAATTTTGACTGATACCGAGAATCACTGTATTCGTAAGATAACAATGAGTACAGGTTATGTATCTACATTAGCAGGAAAACCTCAAAATTCAGGTTATGTAAATGGTAGTGCAGAAGATGCTCAATTTAAAAAACCACTGGGAATCTGTATTGATAACGACGATGTAATGTATATCGGTGACTCAGAGAACCGTGCTATTCGTCGATTGGCTGTCGAATAAATAATTAGTGAAACTTTATATTTAATATAATATGAATCGAATATTTGTAATTTTTGCTTTGCTTCTTGCGTTTGTAGCACAAGTACACGCACAGAAAGAGCATAGCTTCATGTTGACTGGTACAGTCTTCGATGAATTTAATGAACCGGTTCCGGGAGCAAATGTATATGTTAAAGATAAACCGGGTGTGGGAATAACTACTAATATTGATGGTAAATTTCGGTTAAAGGTGAACATATATGATATAGTGGTTGTGTCTTTTTTGGGATATGAAAACTATGAGCAACGTTTAACGAATAAAATTGATAACATTAAAGTTACCTTAAAACCGGCTACGGAGAATATTGATGAAGTAGTGGTAGTAGGTATGGGTACACAGCGAAAGGTCAGTGTTGCTGGTGCAATTACAACGATGGATCCAGCACAGCTAGAGGTTCCTGCTACAAATATAGTTAATACACTAGCAGGTCGTGTTGCAGGTGTGATTGGCGTTCAATCTAGCGGTGAACCGGGCAAAAATATTTCCGAGTTTTGGGTGCGCGGTATTGGTACGTTTGGTGCTAATAGTGGTGCATTAGTGTTGATTGATGGTTTGGAAGGTAGTTTGAGTCAGATAGATGCTGCCGATGTTGAAAGCTTTTCTGTTTTGAAAGATGCTGCGGCTACAGCGGTGTATGGTAGTCGAGGTGCAAATGGTGTAGTATTGGTAACGACGAAGCGTGGTTTGGAGTCCAAATTGAAGATCAGTGGTCGTGCTAATATGACAATCTCACATTTAAAACGTTTACCTGAATATGTTAATGCCACTCAATATGCTGAAATGGCAAATGAAGCTTCTGTTGCAACCGGATTATCTCCTATTTATAACAAGACAGAAATGGATATTATAAAATATGGTTTAGATCCGGATCTGTACCCAAACATTGACTGGCAAGATGTTATTTTAAATCCCAATTCTTTCCAGCAAACTTATTATGTAAGTGCTCAAGGTGGTAGCAGTGTTGCCCGTTATTTTGCAAGTTTAGGAATGTCGAAAGAATCTGCGGCTTATAATCCATCCAAAGATAGTAAATACAATAAAGGTGTAGGCTATGATACTTATAATTATCGTTTGAATTTGGATATAGATTTGACTAAAACAACTAAAGTCTATATTGGAACAACTGGCTATATGTCGGTGAATACTCGCCCGAGCATGGGGGAATATTCTAGAGGAGTCAGTTTGACAGATTGGCTATGGAGTTCACAGGCAAAGACTACTCCAATAAGCTATCCATTACGCTATTCAAACGGATATTATCCTGCTGCAGGAACTAAGGATGAAATATCTCCGTATGTTCTATTGAATTATACAGGTAATGCTAGAGAACAGAATACCAGGAATTTAGTTACTTTAGGTATTACACAGGATTTGTCGATGATTACTAAAGGGCTATCAGCTAAAGTACAGGGATCATGGGATACACAAAGCTTATTCGGAGAAGCGCGCTATAAAATGCCGGAACTAAATGAGGCATTGAAGGAGCGTAACCCTAATGGTACCTTGAGTTTTGAGAAAATAGCTGATGAAAAGAACGTTACATATAGTAGTGCTGCTTGGGTTTGGAGGAAGCTATATTTAGAGGCAAATGTTAATTATGACCGTACCTTTGGTGATCATCGTGTAGGCGGTTTATTGTTTTATTATATAGAAGATACATCTGAAACTGGTGCGGATAAAAGCATGAATGCTATACCAAAACGTTATCAAAGTCTTTCTGGTCGTTTTACATATGGTTTTAAAGATACATATTTTTGGGATTTGAACTTTGGTTTGAATGGATCTGAAAACTTTGAACCAGGTAAACAATATGGATTCTTTCCGGCAGGAGCTTTCGCATGGGTACCATCTTCATATGAATTTATGCGTGAAAATGTAAGTTGGTTGAATTTTCTAAAGCTTCGCGTTTCTTATGGTGTTGTTGGTAATGACCGCATCAGTTCTAGACGTTTTCCTTATCTGACCCTAATAAAAGAAGAAAATGCTTCAAATCCTTGGGGAGGGACTGGTAGCTTAACAGAAGAACAAGTTGGTGCCAATAATTTGATGTGGGAAAAAGCAAAGAAATTTGATGTTGGCATGGATCTTCATTTATTTAAGGATAAATTTACTTTGACTTTAGATTATTTTAAGGATACACGGGATGGAATTTTTCAGGAACGTAAACAAATTCCTGATTATGTAGGCTTGATTCAAATGCCTTATGGTAATATAGGTCGTATGAAGAGCTGGGGTGCTGATGGAAATATGGAATTCTATCAACAGATAGGAAAGGATGCACATGTGATATTACGTAGTAATTTTACTTTAAGCAAGAATAAGATATTAAATTGGGAAGATACAAAAAAGCCTTATACATATTTGGAAAATAATGGTTACGCCAATAATGTACAACGTGGATTTGTTGCTATGGGATTGTTTAAAGATCAACAAGATGTAGAAATGAGTCCTACACAATTTGGTACGGTACGCCCTGGTGATATTAAATATCGAGATATAAATGGTGATGGCAAGATTACTGATGATGATAAAGTACCTTTATTTGCTTATTCAGGGGTACCACAGTTGATGTATGGTATTGGTGCTGAGTTTCGTTATAAAAGTTGGACACTAAATGTCTTGTTCAAGGGGACAGGACGTAATAAGTTCTTATATGGTGGTTCGGATGGTAAAAGTTTCGATGGATATATGCCATTTAATCAGAAGGATAAAGGAAATATAATGACTATTGCTTATAATCCGGAGAATCGTTGGATTTCTGCTGAATATTCAGGAAATCAGGCTACAGAGAATCCAAATGCTCGTTTTCCACGTTTGTATTATGGGAAAAATGAGAATAATACGAAACCTTCTACATTTTGGATGGGTGATGCCCGTTACTTACGTTTGCAGGAGTTGAGCTTGGCATATAATCTAAAAGTTCCTGCATTACAACGTATTTTGGGTATTAATTCCATGAATATTCAGTTGATGTGTGAAAATTTAGCAGTATGGGATTCTGTAAAGATCTTTGATCCAGAACAAGCGACCTCTTGTGGACAGGCTTATCCTTTGCCTGCACGTTATTCATTGCAGCTTTATTTGAATTTCTAATACTATATGTAAACTTAATAGAAATTAGTCCATGAAAAAATATTTTATATTATCGGTTCTGTTATTGGTATCCGGCTTTTTTGCTTCTTGTAATTATTTGAATATAGATGATTATTTTGAGGATACCTTTCAAGAAGATTCTATTTATGCAAATAAGCGTAATATTGAACGTTATTTTAATGGAGCTGCCGCTCTGCTTCCTGTTGTCGATAAAAATTGGGAATATGGGAACACTCCTGGAGTTACAGGTTCAGACGAGGCTGTGAGCTGTGGTGATTGGAATGGCATGGTTGTTATACAATTCTCTGGAACGAAGTTAATGAATAATGAGATTACTTCTAGTTCAATGGGCGGTTGGACATGGGATTTCAATATTTGGCCTAAATGTTATAAGGTGATTCGTAAGGTGAATACTATATTGCCACATATTGATGGTGTTCGTGATATGAATAGTTTTGAAAGAATGGAATTTCGTGCAAAATGCCGTTTCTTAAGAGCTTATGCATATTATTTGATTTTGCAACAGAATGGTCCAATGATTTTGCTAGGTGATGAAGTTGTGAGTAATAATGAGGAAGCGGAATATTATGCAAGAACACGCAATACGTACGATGAATGTGTGGATTATATTTGTTCTGAATTTGATGAGGCTGCTAAAAATTTACCTGATGTTACCACTTCGATGGATCAATATATTCCTACAGAAGGAGCTGCCTTAGCTTTAGCTGCTCGTGTGAGATTACAAGCTGCTAGCCCATTGTATAATGGTGGAGAGGCTGCCCGTAGATTCTTTGGTGATTTCACGCGTTGTACAGATGGAGAATATTATGTTTCTCAAACATATGATGAACGTAAATGGGCACTTGCTGCTGCAGCAGCGAAAAAAGTAATTGATTTAGGACGATATCAATTATATACAGTTTCTGCTTCCACTGATGTTGAACATCCTGAATCTGGAAATTATGGTACATATGTAGTCACACTTCCCCAAGGAGTTCCTACTGCTGAATTTCCAAATGGCGTAGGGATGGGAGATAAAAAAGTTGTAGACCCTTATAGATCCTATGCCGAAATGTTCAATGGAGAGCTTTCTATTAATCAAAATCCTGAGTTCATTTGGTGCAGTTCTACAGCTCAAGTGGGTAGCCATATGGGTTATGTATTCCCATTGAATTTTGGAGGTTCTTCTTGTTTGTGTGTGCCTCAGCGTATAGTAGACCAATTTTATATGGCAGATGGGCGTGATATCAAAAATTCCAGTAGTACATATCCATATATAGCCCGTCCTTATGATAAGACTTGTGTGACGACAGAAGATAAAGTTTTATCTGAAGGTTATAAAATCAGCCAGGGAACATACTTGGCATATACTAACCGTGAACCACGTTTCTATGTGAATATTGGCTATTCACATGCTTGGTGGCCGATGGGATCTACTACTGAAAGTGCAAAGAAAAATGTTAATATTGATTATTGGAATGGAGCTAATTCAGGTAAAAATCATTCTAATAATAATGTTTATAATATAACTGGATATACTTCTCGAAAATATATAAATCCACAAGATGCTATGAGTGGTAGTGGTGCACGTCAAAAAGATAAGCCATTTCCGATTATTCGATATGCAGAAATATTGCTTGCTTATGCAGAAGCCTTGAATAATTTAACTCAAGCGCATGAGATTGATGGTCAAACTTATATTCGTGATACAGAAGCTATCAAATATTATTTTAATCAGATTCGTTATCGTGCAGGTATTCCAGGATTGACAACAGATGATTTAGCTACAGCAGATGCTTTTAACAAAGTCATTCAACGTGAGCGTTTGATTGAGTTATTCTGGGAAGGACAACGTTATTATGATATTAGGCGCTGGGGAATTGTTGAAGATTTAGAAAGGGAACCTTTAATGGGATTGAATGTAGAACAAGCTGAATGGGAGGGATTTTACCAACCTACCGTGATTCAGTATAAATCAATAACTGAACGTGATTTCAAACCTAAGATGGTATGGTTGCCTTTGCATCTAGATGAGATTAGAAAAGTTTCTGTTCTTGATCAAAACCCGGGTTGGGATAAATAATTTTTTAAATGAATAAATTATGAAATATAGGAAAATTATCAATAAATTGATACTTATGGTAGGTGTGACAACTACTGGTGTTCTAACGTCTTGTGAGCAAGAATTTTATCAGGATGAACAGTATCGTAAGGAAATTTATATTGTTAGCGGAGAAGATAATATCTTCAAGCAAGAATTTTCTTTTGGCGGGGAAGGGATAGGATACCTTTCTGTTTATGCAAGTGGTACGACTCCAATTGAAAAAGAAGTAACAGTAGAACTAGAAAGGAATGAAACTGTATTATCAGACTATAATCAGAAGAGATATGGGGATAATTATAAAAACTATGTCTTAGAATTACCGAAAGACCACTATAAGGTAGATGATTGGGCTATAAAATTATATCCAAATGTAAATTCATCTTATTCTTTATTCCCAATTCAAGTGGATATTGATGGTTTGGAACCTGAAGATAATTACTTTCTTCCTTTAAGAATAGCTTCTGTTTCTGATTACATGATTTCTTCTGAAAGAAGGAACGTATTGATGCAGATACTTATGAAAAATGCTTATGCAACGACCAAGGAAAAAAGCTATTATACAATGAATGGAACAAGTTTGCGAGTGGTTAAGGATACTTGGGAGCCTTTGGACAAAAAGAATGATGCCCCTGATTATAAACCAATAAATGCTACTAAATTGGTTGCTCCAGTTACGGAACATGGTATTCGTATTTTAACAGGATCTACCCTTACATCGGATAGAAAGGAGCTTCGTAAACAAGGGATCGTTGTTACAGTTCATCCTGAGGAAATGATTGATGTTGCTATTATTGGGAGTAATGGGTTGCCAACTGGAGAATATATAAAATGCCAAAAAGTGACATTAGATAAATGGTATGATGTAAATGGTGGAATTACTGTGTTAAATATTGAAGATACTCCATCATACTATAATCCTGATAAGAAAGAGTTTACGTTGAATTATCGTTATAATTATAATTCGAATGATTGGTATGAAATGAAAGAGGTAATGTCTCCAGTGGCTATTGCTAACGAAAATAATTGAGTGGCTGATAATAATTGATAAATCTTATGAAAACAAGAAATATATATAGTGCTCTATGTACAACTTTCGTTGCAGGACTGGTATTAGTTGCATGCAACGATTATGATGCAGCGCAAACTGCATATGAAGAAATAGTGGATAGTGATGTAACGATTACTCCTCCAAATATGGATTCGGCATGGGAATTGCAGCTAATTCCTAATGTGGGTCAGCATAGTGGTGAGGTTTTTGTTTATAAAGACAAAAAGTATGATAAGCTATTTACCCGTACATTGGGATGGAATGGTGGAATTGGTGTGCAATCTACATTATTGTCTGATGGAAATGTTTTTTGGGCTTTTAATGATAGCTATTATGGAGTTGTAGATGCTGAAACAAGAGCAAGGGGGAATTGCAATTTCCCACATAATAGTATTATGGTCCAAACGACTGTTAGTGGTAGTCTCGGAGAAACGGATGATGACCTAAGATGGTTGGTTGATTATGTGCAGACTAATGATCCAGATGGAGAAGGCTATTATCAAGCGTATGCACACATAGCTCCAGATGAGACTATTATGGGAGAAACAGATGAAGAGTATTTTTATCAAATAGGTGGCGCTACGGTATTTGATAATAATGGGGTTGAAGAACTTCAAATGTTATGGGGGAAATATAATGAGGAGAAAATGACTCGAACTGGTACTTGTCTAGCTGTTTATAGTTTGGAAGGACAGCCCGGTAATAGTACTTATCTTAAAATAATTAGTAAAAATGAAGAATTTAATATAGATGATGTTGGCTATGGTTCTACTATGTGGAAAGATGAAGATGGGCATATTTATCTTTACGTAACAGAGAATAATCGACCATTAGTAGCTCGTACCACTACTCATGACTTGGCTTCAGAGTGGGAGTATTACATACGTGATTTAAATGGTAACTTTATATGGCAAAAGATGTATCCGACGAAAGAGGAGAGGACTCGCTCTACTATAATGGAAAATAATTATGTATGTAGTATGCCACAGATCTTTAGAAAAGGAGATTACTATTATATGGTAGGACAGGCCAAATCTTATGGTCATTCTGTTTATCTATATCGTAGTGAAACACCTTATGGACCTTTTACTAATCAAAAGATTTTATTTAATGTACCTTATTCTGTAGATAAGATAGGTAATCAGTATTATAAAGATTTACTAAGAGTAAATCTGCATTTAGAACTTGCACGAGAAGGTGAATTAGTATTTTCTACTAATACTGATGCTGATACTGTTGGAGATAATTTTGATTTTCCGGGTAGTGCTGACTTTTGCCGCCCTTATTTCTATCGTGTTTTCAATTGGGAAAGTATATATGATGAAGATGAGTGATAGCTACTGACGGACTCATCTTGGTAAATTGATTTAGAAAGTCGTTTCTTCATAAAAGGGAGAAATGGCTTTCTTTTTTAATATGTTCTGAGCTTTCCTGCATACAAGTAAATTTATTAATAAAAAACATGTAATTGTTTTAGTGGTATATCGTTTTTAAATCGTCATTATATAAATAACAACAAAGTAGTACACATATTAAAAAGAACTAATAATAATGAATATTACCGTTTTTAGAGTTTATCAACTAAATTTATTAACCGCTATTTCTATGTATATGAAAAGCTTATTTTATTTATTCCTATCTATTGTAGGTGTGTGGCTTTTTTCGTCTTGCTCAGATGATTTTCTGGGTGAGACAGAAACCACGGACTTAGATCAGGCAACCGTATTCGCTGATAGTACTTATACGGCAGATTTCTTAAACCAGATTTATGTGGATATTGGTTTTGATATCCAACATAATCGGTATAAAGATCAGTATAATGATCATGGAGGATTGCAGACTAGTTGTGATGAAGCTGCGTATAAAGCTAGTACCGGGCTTACGACAGATGTAATGTTCGCTACTGGAACAGTCAATCCTGTTACTATTTCTGAGGACGATGTTTGGAGAATTGCATATCGAAATATTCGTCGAGTAAATGTGTTTTTTAAATATGCAGATGGATCCCGAATGGCTGAAGCGGCAAAGGAAGAGTATAAAGCAGAAGCACGCTTTTTGCGTGCTTGGTATTATGCAATGCTATTAAGACATTATGGTGGTGTGGCTTTAATTGGTGATGATGTTTATGAAACTGTAGAAGAAGCAATCAAGGAGCGTAACTCTTATGCGGATTGCGTTGAGTATATTGTGGATGAAGCTAATAAAGCTGCAGAAACATTGCCAGTTGAAAGAAGTGGAAACAAATTTGGACGTGTAACCCGAGGAGCTTGTAAAGCCTTAATTTCACGTGTACGTTTGTACGCTGCTAGCAAATTATTCAACGGTAGTGATTTTGCGCCTACTGATTTTCCGAAAGAATTGTTAGGGTATCCTACTTATGATAAGGAGCGTTGGAAGATAGCTGTAGATGCTGCCCTTGATGTGATAAAGATGAAGCAGTATGATTTGTACATCCGTAATGAAGATGAGAATAATGAGGCTTATCCGGGATGGGGATATTATGCACAGTTGTTACCTGCTGATTATTATGGAAAAGTGGGAACGGAGGTTTATTGCGGTACAATCTTTGAAAAGAAAGCAGGAGCTAGTATAGATACAAACCGATGGTTTGCTCCTCCTAGTACAGGAGGAAATGGTATTGGAGGGTATGTTTATCATGATTTGGCTGAACTTTTCCCAATGGCAGATGGCACACCGACTAAGGATAGTCCAGATTATGACCCTACGAATCCTGCTAACAAACGTGACCCTCGTTTCATGTTCACTGTTACTTATGATGGATGCATAATGAAGAGTAATATGCAGGATACTGAAATTAATATATCTGTGGGAACACAACAGGACGCTATCTATCGAGGGACTCCGACAGGGTATTATACACATAAATTCTTGAAATTTGGTTCAATGGCAAATCAAATGCTTTATGGAGGTTCGCAAGCACGACCATTGATGCGTTATACTGAAATTTTGCTGAATTATGCAGAAGCTGCTAATGAATATTATGGACCTGATCATAAAGATGTACTAGGAGATCAAGAAATTAGCCCGTATATTGTATTGAGAAAGATACGTGAGTGTGCTGGCATAGAGCCTGGCGAGGATGGAACATATGGAATTGAAAATAATATGAGTCAGGCTGATATGACAGAAGCTATCCGGTTGGAACGTCGGTTGGATTTAGCGTTTGAAGGACATCGTTTCTTTGATGTACGTCGTTGGATGATTGCTGAAGATACAGATAATAGGATGATGCATGGTTTTGAAATCACAAGAAATGGTGAGCAGAAGACAGGAAGAATCATTGATACTCGTCAGCATACCTTCCGTAAAGCGATGTATTTTTATCCAATACCTTATAAAGAGACTGTGAAATCACCGGATTTGTTGCAGAATCCTTATTATGAATAGGAATGATTGTTATATTAAAAATAAGAAATATGAGATTTAAAATACAAACTACGGTTTTACTTTTCGTCTTATTAGGTATTGTGAGTGCTTGCAATACATTTAAAGATGAAATAACTCCTGATTCTTATATGGAAGTACCAAAGCAGTTAGATGGGAAGTGGCAATTAAAAACTGTTATACGCAATGGAACGGATATATCTGAAGTGATGGACTTTAGTCAGTTTCGTCTGATTATGAATAAAGATAATACATATAATATTGAAAACTATCTCCCTTTTTTAGTAAAGAAAAATGGTACATGGAGAATTGATAATTTGACATATCCTTTTTTCTTAACTTTTCAGGAGGAAGGTGCTGAAAGAGAAGCAATAACTGAAATCACTTACCCGATTGTACAAGGGAAACGCCATATAACCCTTACAATTAGTCCGGGATGCTCGAGCAACTCTTATGTTTATTCTTTTGAAAAAATAGAAGAATGATTTAAAAAGAAAAGCTTATGAAATATTATTTTAAAAAACATAGAATAAAAATCTCTTTTTTGTTGGTACTTTCCTTAATAGTCTTTGGATGTTCCTTTTTGATTAAGGAGGTAAATGTTAGACAAGAGAACGAGGCTGGAGAGATGGTTGCCTATATTAAGGCTGGTGAAATTGCAACTTTTACGTTTAGTGGAGAAATAAACATCGATGGTGATGCAAGCAATGAAACGTTTATTGTTGGATTCTTGGCTCCAAGAAGTTGGAATGTACGTCAGAATGCAACTGTGACATACAGAGAAGATAGGTATGAAACGGAAGTGGATCACAAAATGACAGTAATTCCGGATACTGAACAGCCTGCAAATTATAAAGGTATGAGTTGGTCAGCGGCATTGAAAAAAAAATATGGTGTACGAGGCAATGTCTTGAACGATATGGAATGGATTGCATTTAAATCAGATAACTATTCTAGTGTAAATGGAACAATACATTATACAGTAACAATTAAGTGTAATTCAGGAAAAAGTAACTTAAAATTCCGACCAAGTTTTTTTATCAATCACTCTAGTGATGGGATTGGAGGAGACGAGGCTCATTATTCTGTTAAGGATGCTGATGATTGCTTTGAAGTGGTAGAAGGATCAGGTACTGTGATTGATTTTTGTTCTACGCACTATTATCAAATTGAACCTTTGTCTGCTTTACAAGATGATTATGTAACATTCACTTTTCAAGGGGATATTAATACCAATGAATTGATAAAAGCTGAGAATGTGTATATAGAAGCTACTGCTTATACGATAGAAGGAAAGATATATACAGTCAATGAAAAGAGTGCGAAAACACTGATGAAAAGAGAAACGAAATTGCCAAGATATAATGTAACTCTTTGGCCTGGTGGATTTTTTAACATTCCGGACGGTGAAACAATTTCTCGTATAGAGTATATTTTCACAAATGAAGATGGAACAGTATCTATTTCCCAGTCAGATGACAGTAGAGATAATGAAGGAGAAGAGGTAGAAGAAGGAATAAAAGAGCCTTTCGTATTTGAGTTTCAATGTGAATAGAGTTTAACCTTAAAAAAAGATTATATGCGTAATATTTTGAATAAAAGAAATAGTCGGTACTGTTTCACATGGTTTGTAATGTGGCTACTATTTGGCTTGGGACATTTGAATGCGGTGGCTCAAGAAGCAGGAGGAACGGCTAATATTACAGGTAAGGTAATCGATCAATATGGCAATCCTGTCTCGGGTGTTGTAATCACGATGAAGAATACTGATTTTAAGACTGTGACAGGTGATGATGGAGCTTTTGAATTTCAGTATAAGAAGGGCGATATGCTTCGTTTTTCTCATCCAGGTTTTTTACATAAGGAGATTAAGGTGAACAAGCTAAGAAATCTGGAACGTATTTTTAAAGTAACGTTGACAGAAGAGTTCGTGAAATTTCCAGATGTAATAAATGGACCTTATGATACGAAAGATAAAGCAAGCTATTTAGGTTCAGCTGCTACGGTTTATACAGATCAGGTTAGTTCATTGATGGGAACTACTATTCTTCCTTCATTACAAGGGCGTTTACTAGGATTAGATATTGTACGTACTCGTGGTGCACGTAAGAGTCAAATTGAATCCAGTTCTTCTGGAACCATCTTTAACTTTAATAGCCCTACATTGGGTAAAGAGGCATATAGTGATAATACGGAATTTAATGTTCTATCACGCCACAATGCACCGGTGGTGGTAGTGGATGGTGTGCAAAGAGAATTGTATTCTATCGATCCTGATGCTATTGAATCGGTATCAATTCAGAAGGATGCTTTGTCATCTATGTTTTTGGGGATGCGCAGTTCTCGTGGTGCATTAGTAATTACTACTAAAGATCCTATCAAACAGGGATTTCAGTTATCGTTTACTGGACGGTTTGGTGTGCAGAGTTCTGTGAAAAAACTAAATCCGCTGTCTACTTCTCAATATGCTTATTTATTGAATGAGGCGTTGCTGAATGATGGTAAAAATCCCTTTTATTCTTATGATGACTTTATTAAGTTTCGTGATCATTCCAGCCCGTATACACATCCAAGTGTGAATTGGTGTGATGAACTGATGAACAAAAATTCGACTACTCAGTCTTATAATTTGAATGCTACAGGTGGTAACAAGTACGCACAATATTTTATTAGTGTAGGCTATGTAGGTGAAAATGGATTATTTAAAAATCCAGGTGGAGATGCTCACGATACAAATATGACATTTGATCGTTATATGATTTCTTCTAAAGTGAACATCAATATAACTGATGATTTGATTGCAAAAGTTACTTTGATGGGACGTATAGAAGAAGGTACCCAACCAGGAGGGACTGGAAATGGGTATGATGATATTCTCAGTTCAATTTATTCTACTCCAAGTAATGCATATCCTGTGACAAATCCGGATGGATCATGGGGAGGTAGTCAGTCGTTCAATAATAATTTGCTATCGCAGACTATTAACTCTGGTTATATAACAGATGGGGCTCGGGATGTATTGGGAGCTATTAATTTGCGCTATGATTTTGGCAAGTTAGTTAAAGGCTTGTCTGTTCGTATGGTAGGTAGTGTAACTTCTCAGAATCGTTCGACTACGAAACGAACAAAAACTTCTGAAGTTTTTGATTATACTATTGATAAGGATGGCAATGACGTTTATACTCGGTATGGAGAAAAGAAAACGCAATCAAATTCATTTAGTTCTGTGTCTACCTATCGGCAGATGTATGGTCAACTTGCTGTTGATTATGAACGTCAATTTGATAAGCACAAATTTAAGGCCAGTGTTCTAGGAGATACGCGAAATACTCTTACTAACTGGGATCTTCCTGAATATCCATCAAATATTATAGGTGATGTCTCTTATGATTATGCGGGGCGATATTTTGCACAGGTAGCATTAAGTGAAAGTTATTACAATCGTTATGCTCCAGGCAGAAGGTGGGGAACCTTTTATGCTTTCGGTTTAGGATGGGATATCAGCAAAGAGAATTTTATGGAAAACTGTGAGTGGCTGAATCAACTAAAGATACGCGGTGTGTATGGTAAAACAGGTAATGGTATGAACAATGCTGGGTACTATACGTATTATCAGACTTATTCCTCAGGAGGTGATGATTATCGGTTGGGGACTAATTTAGGACAAAGTTCAGGAAGTTTTACAGAAAAAGATAAACTGGCGAATTTATATCAAACGTGGGAAAAAGGTAATAAACTGAATATTGGTGTAGATATAGCTTTGTTTAACAATAAATTACAGGTAACTGCTGATTATTTTAATGATAAATATTATGACTTGTTGCAGGCTCGTGGAAAAAGTATCGAACTAATTGGCCAGAATTATCCAGATGAAAATATTGCTAAAGAACGTTGGTATGGAGGTGAATTCTCAATTACCTATCAAGATCACGTTGGCGATTTTAATTATTATGCATCTGCTAACTGGAGTTGTGAGCAAAGTAAAGTGTTATATAAAGACGAACAAAAAGTGCCTTATGAATATCTGCGTACTACAGGTAAACCCAAAGGGGCAATCTTCGGTTTGGTGGCAGAAGGTTTTTTCACTTCTCAAGACGAAATTACAAAGAGTCCTGTAATTGAAGGATTTAACAATATTCAGCCTGGTGATATCAAGTACAAAGATCAGAATAACGATGGAGTTATCAATGACTTTGATAAGGTAATGATTGGTGGCGATAAACCACTCTCTTATTTTGGTATTGATTTAGGTTTCGAATGGCGTGGATTAGAATTCTCAATGTTTTGGCAAGGAGTGTACAATAAAGATGTTTTAATGAGTGATTGGAATTTATTGGAAGGTTTTCAAACTCAAGGACAAGTTTATGGACAGGCATATGAAAACATGTTAGATCGATGGACTCCAGAAACTGCTGCTACAGCAACTTTCCCGAGGTTGAGTGCTGGTGGTAATAAGTATAATCAAGGTAATGGCTGGGGGGCTTCTTTTTGGTTACGTTCCGGTAATTATATTCGGTTGAAAAATGTTAGTTTAGGATATAACTTACCTGATTCATTCTGTCGTAATTATTTAGGTGGAGCACGTGTGAAGGTTTTCGTAAGTGGACAAAACTTATTCACAAAAGCTGCTAATGAACTCGTTGACCCCGAAGTTAGCTTCGGTAACTATCCGCTACAACGTTGCATCAGCACAGGTATTAATGTTAAATTCTAATATACTATGATATCTATGATACGAAATAAATATTTGACGCTAATCGGAGCTGGATTGTTGTTTACAGCTGTATCCTGTACCGATGGGTATGAACCAGAGCCAGTTGAACTGGTATCAATTGATTTTGTATTTTCAAAAACCGATTCTCTTGGTACGAATGCGGTAAAGTTTATGAATAATATTTATGCTACGTTGCAAAACGGGCACAATCGTGTAGGAAGTGATTATTTAGATGCTGCGTCTGATGATGCTATATCTATAAATGTTTCTGACCCGGATGTTTATAAGTTGGCAATGGGACGGTATACTGCGAGTACACGTGTTGAATCGGACATGCGATGGAAAGAGTATTATTCAGGAATCCGTAAGGCAAACATTCTAATTAATCATATTGATGTTGTCCCTTTTATGCTGACTTATAAGAACGCAAAGGGAGAAACAAAACCATTGAATGTTACAATGAAAGCAGAAGCGCGTTTCTTGAGAGCTTATTTCTATTTCGAATTAGTGAAACGCTATGGTGGTGTTCCTTTGATGGGGGATGATGTACATATATTGGGTGATGATATGGAGATCCCAAGAAATACTTTTGAGCAATGTGTACAGTATATTTGTGATGAATTAGATGATATTAAAGATGATTTGCGTACCAATCCAATGCCTGATTTTGAACAATATGCACATACTCCTACTCGTGAGGCTTGTCTAGCTTTAAAGTCTCGAGTGCTATTATATGCAGCGAGTCCTTTATTTAATGAACGTCCTATTGAGATTGGTAATGAATTGATAGGCTATGCTTCTTATGATAGAGAGCGTTGGAATGATGCGGCTAAAGCTGCCAAGACATTTATTGATGAGTACGGTCCGAATGGTAATGGGGCATATGGTTTAACACAGTCTACATCTGATGGCGATAATCGGGATTTTCGTGACGTCTTTTTAGGTTTTTATAATAAGACTAATAATCCTGAAGTCATCTTTTATCGTCCGGGGGGTGAAGATAAGTCTATAGAAAGCAATAATGGGCCTTTAGGATTTTCTGGTGACAATTTAGGTAAAGGACGTACGCTTCCAACTCAAAATTTGGTAGACGCTTTCCCTATGAAGGATGGTATGTTTGCTGGACAAGGTAGTAAATATACTCTTAATCAGAGTAATCCATATGAAAACCGTGATCCGCGTTTGGATTATACAATACTGCATCATGGGTCATCTTGGTTGAATAATACGCTTGATATTTCAATCGGAGGAGTTAATAATCCATCTAACTCTGCTGAATATTCTAAGACGGGTTATTATATGTGTAAGTTTATGGGTAAATTCGGTGAAGAGTCTCAATATGGGAATAAGATACATCTTTGGGTTATGTTTCGTTATGCAGAGATGTTGTTGAATTATGCAGAGGCAATGAATGAGTACCTTTCTTCTCCTTCTCAGGATGTGTACGATGCTATCATTGCATTACGGGCACGTGCTGGTATTGAAGCAGGTAATGATGAATCTCCTTATGGGCTTAAGAAAAATATGACACAGGCAGAGATGCGTGAAGTGATTCAAAACGAACGGCGTATTGAAATGGCATTTGAAGAACAACGATATTGGGATATTCGCAGATGGAGAATTGCTGAAGAGATATTTAAGAATCCTTTGGAAGGTTTGGAGATTAGGGTAAAAGGAAATACTACGAGTTTCAATGAAGTGGATGTCCTAAGTACGACGTTTGATGTGAAACGCTATTTATATCCGATCCCATATAATGAGGTAGTTAAGAATGATAACATGATTCAAAATCCGAAGTGGTAATATTATGAAAAGACTATTATTAATATTAGTATGTATAAGCCTTTTTATGTCGGCGTTCGGTCAATCGTTCGTTTTGAAGGGAATTGTCTCTTCAGCCGACGGTGAGTTGTTGCCGGGGGTAAATGTAAAAATACAAGGTACAACAGTGGGTACAATTACCGATATTGACGGTAATTTCCAATTAAATGTAAACAAAGGTGCTGTATTGGAGTTTTCTTATATCGGTTTTAAGAAACAAAGCATTAAAGTAAATAGTCAGCAAATGCTGAATGTAGAATTGGCTCCTGATCAAACAAATTTGGATGAAGTCGTTGTCGTTGGTTATGGTAAGGCTAAGCGTATAACGTTGACAGGTGCAGTTAGTGGAATACAGGCACGTGAGATTCGTAATGTTCCAACTAGTAGTGTACAGAATGCTTTGACAGGAAAGCTGCCGGGTTTTTTTAGTCAGCAACAGTCTGGGCAACCTGGTAAAGATGCTTCCGACTTCTTTATCCGCGGTGTCAGTTCTTTGAATAATGATGGTAACAAACCGTTGATTATGGTGGATGACATGCAGTATACTTATGAACAGTTGTCTCAAATTAATGTCAACGAAATTGAAAGTATATCAATATTGAAGGATGCTTCTACTACGGCCATCTATGGTATCAAAGGTGCTAATGGTGTATTAGTAGTAAAAACACGTCGTGGGGAGCAAGGTAAACCGAAAATTAATGTACGTTTGGAAACAGGTATGCAAACCCCAGTTCGTACGCCTAAATTTCTGAACGCTTACGAATCTTTACAATTAGTAAAGGAAGCACATACGAATGATGGTACTTTGTCTGATTTCCCGTATACTGAAGACGATATGATCGCTTTCAGAGATCATACTGATCCTTATGGGCATCCTGATGTCAATTGGTATGATGAGATTTTTAAGAAAATGGCATTTCAGGAGAACATAAATGTTGATGTCTCAGGTGGTTCTAAGAAATTGAGATATTTTGTTTCTGCGGGATATTTTACTCAGAATGGCTTGGTAAAAGACTTTGGGGGGAATTCTGGTGATGGTGTGAATCCTAATTATTCCTATCGTCGTTTCAACTATCGCACTAATCTTGATTTTGATGTGACTGATAACTTCAATATGCGTTTAGATGTTTCTTCGCGCTTCATGGATATCAATGAACCGTACAATATGAATGTAACAGGTGAGCTTTATGATTTCTCTAAGATGCACCCTTATTCGGCTCCACTTTTGAATCCGGATGGTTCATTTGCTTATTTATATGATACGCAAGATAGAAAACCGACATTGAACGCACGGTTGGCAAATGAAGGATATAAACGTACTAGACGTAATGATAATAATATTTTGTATGGTGCAACATGGAAGATGGACTTCGTAACGCCAGGGCTTGCAGCTGATTTTCAATTGGCATATTCCAGTAGTGATGAAAATTATCGTGCAGTGATGCGTACACGATATCCGACTTATCATTACGATTCTACAACAGGTTTGTATAATATCAATCCGAATGGAGTCTATGATTATGAGCAGTATTTTGTATATAACAGTACAGATAAAGCTATCAAAGATTTGAATATCAAAGCATCTTTGAAATATGCCCATGTTTTCAATAATGCACATGATGTAAATGTTATGTTTTTGTACAATCGTCAGAGTACAACAAATGAAAAGGATGCAGCTGTTCCCAATAATTTCGAAGGTTATACGATGCAGCTAGGCTATAAATATAAAAATAAATATTTGGTAGATTTGAACATGGCATATAATGGGACCGATCGTTTTGGTAAAGATAACAATTTCGGATTCTTTCCAGCATTGGCTATAGGTTATGCTATCTCTCAAGAAGACTTTTTCAAGAATGTAGACTGGTTGGGAAGGAATGTGCAGTTATTGAAGTTTAGAACTTCTTATGGTCTTGTAGGGTCAGATGTAGCAAGCGGCGATCGTTATCTGTATCGGCAGGTATATAAAACAGGTGATTCTTATGCTTTTGGTGAAGGTAACAACTTTGGTGTTAGTGGCATTAAAGAAGGTGATTTAGGAAATTTAAATGTAACGTGGGAGAAAGCGAGAAAGTTTAATGTTGGTGTAGATATGAATTTGTTTGATAAATTCTCCTTGACTTTCGACTGGTTTATAGATAAACGTTATGATCAGCTAGTTACTAGAAATGATATTCCGGACATATTAGGTATCGGCTTGTCTCCTGAAAATGTAGCAGAAACTACCAATAAAGGTTTTGATGGACAGATTGGTTATCAAGACCGTTTTGGTAACTTCAACTTTAATACCAATTTTGTATTTGGTTATGCTAAAAATCGAGTCGATTATAAAGCTGAGGCTCAACAGAAATATGAATGGTTGAGAGAAACGGGTAGACAGATTGGGCAGCCTTTTGGTTATCATTGGATTGGCTATTATACACCGGAAGATATTGAAAAGATTAATTCTGGTGCTGCGGACGCTCCGGCTAAACCTGATATTGCTGTGCAGGCAGGTGACTTAAAGTATGCAGATTTGAATGGTGATGGTACTATCAATGATTTTGATAAACGTGCTATTGGTAAACCGAACTTACCTACTACAACATTGGGGTGGACGATTGGAGGAAGTTGGAAAGGGTTTAGTATCAGTGTATTATTCCAAGGATCGTTTGATTATAGTTTTGCTATCAATGGAACAGGGATTGAGTCTGGTAAGAGTCAGTTCCAGCCACTTCACCAAAAGCGTTGGACACAGGAACGTTATGAAAATGGAGAAAGTATTGAGTTCCCACGTTTGACAATGCAAGATGGTACAATAAACAGTGCTTCTGCTTATAATTCGGATTTTTGGCTGATTAATGCATGGTATATTCGTTTGAAGACTGTTGACTTGGGTTATCAACTTCCCAAGACAGCATTACCTAAGTTCTTAGACAATGTCCGTTTTTATGTAAATGCTTATAACTTACTGACTTTTACCGGTTATGATAAATATCAGCAAGACCCTGAAATTAAGACCAATACAGCAGGTGATGCTTATATGAATCAGCGTGTTATAAACTTTGGAGTTCAGTTGGGCTTCTAGTAAATAAGTAGAGCTTAGATAAAAAGAGAATAATGTTTGCTATAAAAACATTATTCTCTTTTACTTTTTTAAGGAGTAAGTTTAGTGGTTATTGTATATTTGTTCGTCATAAAATAAATTGAAACATTGTATACTATAAAAAAGTAGTTAATATGAATAAGAATCTTGCAATCTCTCTATTCTTTCTATTAGGGAGTGCTACACTCTCTGCACAAGTGAAATTGCTTCCGATATTTTCGGATAATATGGTGTTGCAGCAACAAACGCAAGCCCCTATCTGGGGCGAGTCTAAGCCTAATAAGAAAGTAGAAATTACGACTTCATGGGATCAGAAGAAATATACTATTCAAGCTGATGAACAAGGAAAATGGAGTACGAAAGTTGCTACCCCAGTAGCGGGTGGCCCTTATAATATTACAATTTCTGATGGTAAAAAGGTGAAACTTTCTAATGTAATGATTGGTGAAGTCTGGATATGTTCCGGACAATCCAACATGGAAATGCAGGTAGAAGGTTGGGGCAAGGTGAAGAACTATGAACAGGAGAAAGAAGAGGCAAATAATTATCCTAATATTCGTTTCTTACTGGTAGAAAATGCGATGAGTCCTACACCTGTTGAGAATATTACAGCAAAAGAGAATGGTTGGCAAGTGTGTACATCAAAGAGTGTAGCGGACTTTTCTGCAGCAGGTTACTTCTTTGGACGTGATTTAAATAAATACCGTAATGTGCCAATCGGGTTGGTTGATACATCTTGGGGAGGAACAATCATAGAAACATGGACCAGTAACGAGGCGTTAGCCACTATACCGAGTATGAAGAAAAGACTCGAAGCATTGGTCGGTTTGCCTGCATCTCAGGAAGGACGCAAGAAAAAGTTTGAAGAAGATGTTGAGACTTGGAAATCTGAAGTTGAAAGAATTGACAAGGGGTGTGTTAATGGGGAGGTTATATGGGCAGCTCCTGATTTTAACGATGCGGCATGGAAATCTATGAAAGTTCCAGGTTTGATGCAAGAACAAGATTTACCAGGATTTAGTGGGCTTGTTTGGTTTAGGAAAACAATTGATATCCCGGCTGGTTGGGCAGGAAAAGACTTGATCTTGAATTTAGGTGTTATTGATGATAATGATTTTACTTATTTCAATGGTATACAGATAGGACATACAGAAGGATGGATGGCACCTAGAAGCTATAAGATTCCGAAAGAACTTGTGAAGAAGGGAAAAGCGGTGATTGCTGTACGTGTAATGGATACTGGTGGTACTGGTGGTATCAATGGAAGTCCTGAAAGTATTTCACTTCATCTTTCCGATGCAGAAGCTATCCAGTTGGCTGGTAATTGGAAATATCAGGTTTCTTTAGATATGAGAGAGGTTGCACCAATGCCTGTTGATATGTCATGGAATCCAAATTCTCCTACTTTCTTATTTAATGCTATGCTTAATCCACTGATTCCCTATGCTATCAAAGGAGTCATCTGGTATCAGGGAGAATCAAATGCGGGAGAGGCTTTTCAGTATCGTGATTTAATGCCGTTGATGATTACTGATTGGAGAAATCGCTGGGGATATGATTTCCCTTTCTATATGGTGCAGTTAGCTAGTTTTACAGCGAAACAAACAGCTCCTGTTGAATCTACTTGGGCGGAATTGAGAGAAGCTCAAACTCGGACTTTACATTTGCAAAATACAGGTATGGCTGTGGCAATTGATATAGGTGAGGAGTTTGATATTCATCCGAAGAACAAGCAAGAAGTGGGTAGACGCTTGGCATTAGCGGCCCGGGCGCAGACTTATGGCGAGAAGATTCCTTATTCCGGTCCGATATATAAATCTTATAAGATTGAAGGAAATAAAATTCGTATCTTCTTTGATCATATTGATGGTGGTCTGAAGACGGCGAATGGCGAAATGCCGAAAGGATTTACCATTGCTGGTGTAGACCATAAATTTCATTGGGCAGATGCTGTGATCGAAGGAAATACAGTTGTTGTTTCCTCATCTGAAGTTACCCTCCCGGTTGCAGTACGTTATGCATGGGCTGATTATCCGATATGCAATATGTATAACGGTGCGGATCTGCCAATGTCTCCTTTCCGTACTGATGATTGGAAAGGTATTACTTATGTCAATAAATAGTAAGTCTTTATTTAATTAATATATTCAATAATAAACCATGAAGAAACTAGTTTATTTAATTATCTTCTTTTTGTATTCGACTGTGATGAATGCTCAGCTAAAAGATCTGGTACAGTATGTGAATACGCTACAAGGTACCGATTCTAATTTTGGTTTGAGCTACGGTAATACTTATCCTACTACAGGTATGCCTTATGGTATGCATATGTGGTCTGCGCAAACAGGTAAAAATGGGGATGGATTTAAGTATATGTATGCTGTTGATAAGATTCGTGCTTTTAGCCAATCACATCAATGTAGTCCTTGGGTGAGTGATTATGCTGTATATTCTTTCATGCCGATGGTAGGGGAGCTGGTTGTAAATCAAGATGCTCGTGCTACCAAGTTTAGTCACGATAATGAGATAGCTAAACCTCATTATTATAAAGTAACATTCGATAATGGCATTACTACTGAAATGGCTCCGACTACCCGTGGTGTACATTTACGTTTTTCCTATCCTACTACGGGAGATGCTTATTTGGTACTTGACGGATATACGGATATGAGTGAAATCAAAATTGATCCGGCTAAGAGACAAATCTCCGGTTGGGTAAATAATCAACGTTTTGTGAACGATTCAAAATCATTCCGTAACTATTTTGTTGTTCAATTTGATAAACCTTTCGAAGATTACGGCGTATGGGAAAACCAAAAGGATGAAGTGTTTCCACAGAAATTAGATGGAGCAGGTAAAGGATATGGTGCATTTATTAAATTTAAAAAAGGCTCGAAGGTTCAGGCTAAAGCAGCTTCCTCATACATAAGTGCAGAGCAGGCTCTGATAACTTTAAATAAAGAACTCGGTAAAGATAAGAATCTGGAAGTAACGAAAGCACGCGGTCAGAAGACTTGGAATGAAGTATTGAATAGAATTGTAGTTGAAGGATGTACGGACGAACAGATGAAGACTTTCTACTCTTGTCTTTTCCGTGCTAATTTATTCTCTCGCAAATTTTATGAACGCAAAGAAAATGGTGAACCATATTATTATAGCCCATATAATGGTAAAATTTATGATGGTTACATGTATACTGATAATGGATTTTGGGATACATTCCGTTCTCAATTCCCTTTGACAAATATTTTGCATCCAACAATGCAGGGACGTTATATGAATGCTCTTTTGGCAGCCCAGGAACAATGCGGCTGGTTGCCTTCATGGTCTTCCCCGGGTGAAACAGGAGGAATGTTAGGAAATCATTCTATTTCATTGCTGGCAGATGCATGGGCAAAAGGAATTCGTGATTTTGATCCTGAAAAAGCACTGAAGGCTTATGCGCATGAAGCAATGAATAAAGGTCCTTGGGGTGGTGCTAACGGACGTGGATTCTGGAAAGAATATTTCCAGTTAGGATATGTTCCTTATCCTGAATCAATGGGTTCTAGTGCACAAACTATGGAATATGCATATGATGATTTCTGCGGATATCAACTTGCTAAAATGGTTGGAAATAAACATTACCAAGAAGTATTTGCCCGTCAGATGTACAACTATAAAAATGTCTTTGATAAGTCTATCGGATTTATGCGTGGAAAGGGTGTTGATGGTAAATGGCAGGAACCATTCGATCCACTGGAATGGGGGGGGCCTTTCTGTGAAGGAAATGCATGGCATTATACATGGTCAGTGTTCCATGATGTACAAGGCTTGATTGACTTGTTTGGAAGTGATGAAAAGTTTACTACTAAAATAGATTCTGTATTTACTATTCCTAACATAATTAAACCGGGCACTTATGGTGGAGTTATTCATGAAATGAAAGAAATGGAGTTGGCTAATATGGGACAATATGCACACGGAAATCAACCGATTCAACACATGCCTTATTTGTATTGCTATGCAGGTCAGCCGTGGAAAACTCAATATTGGGTACGTCAGATTGTTGAGAGATTATATAATTCAACAGAAAAAGGTTATCCGGGTGATGAAGACCAAGGCGGTATGTCTTCATGGTATATTCTGAGCTCATTGGGTATATATGCTGTTTGCCCGGGTACAGATGAATATGTGATTGGCAGCCCATTATTTAAGAAGGCTACCATAACTATGGAAAATGGCAATAAGTTTGTGATTGAAGCACCAGAAAATAGTAAAGAAAATTTATATATACAATCAGCTACTTTGAATGGCAGACTTTTAGATAAAAACTATATCCATTATGATGATATAGCAGAAGGAGGAGTCTTGAAATTTGAAATGGGAAGCCAGCCTAATAAAGAAAGATGTACTTCGAAGTATGCTGCGCCTTTCTCTTTGTCTAAAGAATAAAGAATCAAAGAATAAAGTTCAATAATACGATCGATTTTATCCGAATAGCGAAACAGGGTACTATTAGTGGTATTCCTGTTTCTTATTCGAAATAGACTCTACTAAAAGAACATCCGGAATGAAACATAAATTCTTATTTATTTTATTATTCTCTCTTGTTTTAGAAGGAATGGTTACAACACAAGCTGTGGCTGGTGACTATGTCCATCAAGTCAATACGTTGATTGGAACAAAAGGTACCGGACTGACTTCCGGATATCTTTATCCGGGAGCAACTTATCCTTATGGGATGGTACAATTTACTCCATCTTATTTTTCCAAAAGGTCGGGATTCGTTATCAATCAGTTGAGTGGTGGTGGTTGTGAACATATGGGAAATTTTCCCACTTTCCCTGTGAAGGGAAAACTGAAAATGTCACCTGATAACATCCTCAACTATCGTATAAATGTATCTGAAGAAAAAGGACATGCCGGTTATTATGAGGCTATGGTGCAAGAGGATATCAAGGCAAAACTGACAGTGACCGAGCGAACGGGGATGGCTAGTTATGAATATCCGGCAGATCAACAGTATGGTACAATAATCATTGGTGGAGGTATTTCTGCAACTCCTATTGAACAAGCGGCAATTGTTATTACTGCCCCGAATAAGTGTGAAGGTTATGCAGAAGGAGGAAATTTCTGTGGGCTCCGTACTCCGTATAAAGTCTATTTTGTAGCAGAGTTTGATACTGATGCTTTTGAAACCGGTACATGGAAGAGAGAAGAATTGATGCCAAATACAACTTTTGCAGAAGGTGAGTATTCTGGTGTATACTTTACTTTTGATGTAAACAAAAAGAAGAATATTCAATATAAGATTGGAGTTTCTTATGTTTCAGTAGAAAATGCACGTGAAAATTTGAAAGCCGAAAATGCAGAATGGGATTTCCAAAAGATACAGAATCAGGCGGAGGCAAAATGGAATCATTATTTGGGTATGATTGAAGTGGAGGGCACCAATCCCGATCGTACGACCCAATTCTATACACATTTATATCGTTCTTTCATTCACCCGAATGTTTGTAGCGATGTGAATGGGGAATATATGGGAGCGGATTTCAGAGTGCATAAGTCACGTTCTAAACACTATACTTCTTTTAGTAATTGGGATACGTATCGTACACAAATTCAATTATTATCCATGCTTGATCCGGAGGTAGCTTCCGATATTGTTGTTTCCCATCAATTGTTTGCAGAACAGTCCGGTGGCTCTTTTCCTCGTTGGGTGATGGCTAATATTGAAACAGGGGTAATGCAGGGAGATCCGACTCCTATTCTGATTGCTAATGCCTATGCTTTCGGAGCTCGTAATTATGATCCGAAACCTATCTTTAAGATTATGAGAAAAGGAGCGGAGGAACCGGGTTCTAAGTCGCAAGATGTGGAGACTCGCCCGGGATTGAAGCAATATTTGGATAAGGGTTATTATAATGCATCTATTCAATTGGAGTATACCTCAGCAGATTTTGCTATCGGACAGTTTGCATTGCATGCAGTGGGAGATGAATTTGCCAGTTGGCGTTATTTCCATTTTGCCCGTTCATGGAAGAATTTGTATAATCCGGACACAGGTTGGCTACAATCACGTAATCCGGACGGATCGTGGAAATCTCTTGGTGAAGATTTCCGTGAATCTACTTATAAAAATTATTTTTGGATGGTACCTTATGATATTGCTGGTCTGGTAGAAATAATAGGTGGTAAGGAAAAAGCCGAGAAACGGTTGGATGAATTCTTTACGCGCCTGGATGCCGGATATAACGATGCATGGTTTGCTTCCGGTAATGAGCCGAGTTTCCACATACCTTGGATATATAATTGGATTGGTCGTCCATACAAAACACAGGAAATCATTAATCGTGTGTTGAATGAGCAATATTCAAGTAAGATAGATGGTCTCCCGGGAAATGACGATTTAGGCACAATGGGTGCTTGGTATGTGTTTGCCTGTATCGGGCTTTATCCGGAAATTCCGGGTGTGGGGGGATTTACGGTAAATACTCCAATCTTTTCATCTGTCAAGGTACATTTGAAAAAAGGTGATATTGTGATAAAGGGAGGTTCAGAAAAGGACATCTATATCAAATCCATGAAACTAAACGGAAAATCATATGAAAGTACATGGATAGACTGGGACCAGCTCAACAGCGGAGCTACTATCGAATACAGTACTTCGGGTAAACCGGACATGAAGTGGGGAGCAAAGGTCGTTCCACCATCTTTTCCTTAATTAATGAATTATTATAAAGAACAATCATGAAAAGAAAATTTCAACATATAGCTTATTTACTGATGGTTGCAGCAGTGATTACTTCCTGTGGAGAGAAGAAGCAAACATCCGAATTCCCCGATTGGGCATGGGCGGATTTTCAACGTCCGGAAGGTATTAACCCAATTGTCTCTCCTGATACCACTACTGTTTTTTATTGCCCAATGAGGCAGGATTCGGTAGCATGGGAATCTAGTGATACTTTTAATCCGGCTGCTACAATTTATGATGGTAAAGTGGTTGTGCTTTACCGGGCAGAAGATAATTCGGCGGTAGGAATTGGTTCACGCACTTCTCGCTTAGGGTATGCTTATTCTGATGATGGTTTGCATTTTAACCGGATGACTGTTCCTGTATTTTATCCGGCAGATGATAACCAGAAAGAATTGGAATGGCCAGGGGGATGTGAAGATCCGCGAGTTGCTGTGACAGAGGATGGCCTTTATGTAATGCTTTATACACAATGGAATCGTAAGCAGGCCCGTCTTGCCGTAGCTACTTCTCGTGATCTTCAGATATGGGAAAAATATGGTCCGGCTTTTGCAAAAGCATATGGCGGACGTTTTTTTGATGAATTTTCCAAATCTGCTTCTATTGTCACAAAATTGGTAGATGGCAAACAAGTGATTGCTAAAATTGATGGAAAATATTGGATGTATTGGGGAGAAAAATTTGTAAACGTAGCTACTTCCACGGATTTGATTAATTGGGAACCAATGCTTGATGAAAAAGGAGACTTTCTGAAAGTAATTACTCCTCGTGAAGGTAAATTTGATAGTGACCTGACAGAGTGTGGTCCACCTGCAATCATGACTGATAAAGGTATTTTATTGCTTTATAATGGTAAGAATAAGTCAGGTGCAGAGGGGGATACATTGTATACTGCTAATTCTTATTGTGCCGGGCAAGCATTATTTGATGCTAAAGATCCGACTAAATTGATTGACCAATTGGATAAACCATTCTATATTCCGGAATCAGATTTTGAGAAGAGCGGACAATATCCCGCGGGAACAGTATTTATAGAAGGTTTAGTATTCCATAATCAGAAATGGTACTTATATTATGGTTGTGCAGATTCACGTGTAGCAGTTGCTGTGTATGATTCTTTTAAGAAATAAAATGCAATGAAAAAGATAGGACTCTTTTTGTTTGGTATTTGTTTTGTATTGCAAATGGTGGCACAAGAACACAACTACTTCACAAATCCTGTTATTCGGGGAGATGTACCCGATCCTTCCGTCATTCGGATTGAAGATACATATTATGCTACGGGTACCTCTTCGGAATGGGCACCTTTTTATCCAATGTTTACCTCCAAGGATCTGGTAAACTGGAAACAGGTAGGGCATGTTTTTACCAAGCAACCGTCCTGGACTTCTAATTCATTTTGGGCACCAGAATTGTTTTATCATAATAATAAAGTTTATTGTTATTATACCGCCCGCCAAAAAAGTACTGGAATATCATATATTGGAGTAGCTACGTCTGATTCTCCTTTACATGAATTTACCGATCATGGTCCGATTGTAGAGTATGGAAAGGAAGCTATCGATGCATTTATTTATGATGATAACGGGCAATTGTATATCAGTTGGAAAGCTTATGGTTTGGATACGCGTCCGATAGAATTGTTAGGATGTAAACTGTCCGCTGATGGTTTGCATTTGGATGGTGAACCTTTTACTCTTTTAGTAGATGAAAAGGGAATCGGTATGGAAGGACAGTACCATTTTAAAAAAGGCGACTACTATTATATAGTATACGCTGCCCATGGATGTTGTGGTCCTTCTAGTGACTATGATGTATATGTAGCACGTGCAAGGAATTATGGTGGACCTTATGAAAAATATTCTGGAAACCCCATTCTTCATGGCGGAGAAGGAGATTATAAATCATGTGGTCATGGTACTGTGGTGAGAACATCTGATGGTCGTATGTTTTATATGTGTCACGCTTATTTGAAGGGAGATGGTTTCTTTATCGGGCGTCAACCGATTTTGCAAGAAATGGAAATGACGGATGATCATTGGGTGCGTTTCAAGACTGGGAATTTGGCTATAGCTGAACAGCCTGTACCTTTTGTCGGTACAAAGCAAGAGCCTCTTTCGGATTTTGAAGATAATTTTAAGGGGAATCAATTGAAAGTTGATTGGACGTGGAATTATCCTTATTCAGATATACACGCTGTGCTAAAGAAAGGAAAGTTATTTTTATCCGGTACTCCAAAGAATAACAATAAATATGGTACAGCATTATGTTTACGTCCTCAATCTCCACAGTATAGCTGTGAGACGAAAGTAATAAACACAGGCAAAGGACTGAAAGGATTGACCTTGTATGGCGATGATAAAAACCTGATTGCTTGGGGAATTGAAGGAGATAAACTTATTTTGAAAGTGGTGAAAGACGATATTGAGTCAGTACTTTATGATTCAGCTTTTGCAAGTAAAGAGATATATTTGAAATTGGAAGTTGAACAGGGGTGTATATTCCACTTTTATAAAAGTCTGGATGGAAAAACATGGCAATCTGTGCAGAATACCCCTTTCAAGGGTAAATCCTTGATTCGTTGGGATAGAGTGCAGCGTCCGGGATTACTACATTATGGAGATAAGGATGTACCGGCAGAGTTTTCTTATTTTAAAATGAAGAATTTAAAATAAAAAGAAAGTAGATGGTGATAAAATTTTTAGTTTATACTATTAAATTATCCCTCATAGTAGATTAACAGTATTTGTAAAATATAGATTGATAAAATGAAAAAGTTTTTAGTATTAGTTGCAGCAGTTTGCATGGCGTATACTACTGCGTTTGCTCAGACTGTGAAACCTTTTAAGGAAGGTGACAGAGCTGTGTTTTTAGGAAATAGTATTACGGATGGTGGTCGTTACCATTCATTTATCTGGTTGTATTACATGACCCGTTTCCCGAATATGCCTATTCGCATATTCAATGGAGGTATCGGAGGTGATACAGCGTATGATATGAATAAACGTTTGGATGGCGACATTTTTAGCAAAAATCCTACTGTATTGATGGTAACTTTCGGTATGAATGATTCCGGTTATTATGAATATAATGGTGATAATGCGAAAGAATTTGGTGAACAGAAGTATCAGGAAAGCATCAAAAACTTCCAGCAGATGGAAAAACGCTTCAAGGAGTTGCCACATACTCGTATTGTAATGACGGGAACTTCTCCTTATGACGAAACTGCGCAAATAAAGGACAATACGGTCTTTAAGAAAAAAAATGAGACTATTAAGAGAATCATAGAATATCAAAGAGAATCTGCTGCAAGAAATGGTTGGGAATTCACAGATTGGAATGCACCTATGGTAGCTATAAATCAGGAACTTCAACAAAAAGATCCTAGTTTTACTCTTTGTGGTAACGATCGTATCCATCCGGACAATGACGGTCATATGGTGATGGCTTATCTTTTCCTGAAAGCACAAGGTTTTGCTGGTAAAGATGTGGCCAACATGGAAATCAATGCGAATAAGAAACAAGCAGTGAAGGCAGAAGGTTGTACCATCTCGAATATTAAGAAGATAGGCAAAGATATTAGTTTTGATTATCTGGCAGAGGCATTGCCTTATCCTTTGGATACTATTGCACGTGGTTGGGGATCTAAGAAGAGTCAGGCAGAAGTTATAAAAGAAGTTCCTTTTATGGAAGAAATGAACACAGAATTGCTGAAAGTTACCGGTTTGAAGGGGCAATATAAACTGTTGATTGACAATCAGGAAATAGGAACCTGGGATGCTGCTGATTTGGCAAAGGGTATAAACTTGGCTGCAGAATCTAAAACTCCACAATACCAGCAGGCATTAGCTATCATGCACCTCAATGAGTACCGTTGGGAACTTGAAAGAACATTTAGAGAATATGCGTGGTGTCAGTTTGGTTTCTTCCAACAAAAAGGTTTATTGTTTGCTAATGGCAGAAAGGCTATTGAAGTGATGGATGAAAATGTAGAGAAGAACATGTGGTTGAAGGGACGTCGAGATCTTTATTCAAAGATGATGTTTAAAGAGATTCGTGATGCACGTGAACAAGAGATGGATGTTCTGGTTTCCAAGATTTACGAAATCAACAAACCAGTAGTAAGAAAGATTGTTCTGAGAAAGATATAATATTGGCTTTAGATAAGTTAGTAAAGGTTTGAATTGGTGTATTGTGGTGCCGGCTAATAGTCGGCACCTTTTTTATATATGATGTTCAATTAATTCTTTTTCCAAAAGTCGGAACTGAACAGCAGCAATACCGTAAATAGCTCCAGACGTCCGAGAAGCATCAGAAAGGAGAGTAGCCATTTGGCTGCATCAGGCAATTCACTCCACGAGAAGGCTGGGCCACACGTGCCGAGTCCCGGTCCCATGTTACCGATGCTTGATATGACTGTTCCGATTGATTCAAGGAATCCTACTCCGAATCCCATCATAATAAGTATGCTGACAATAGCGATAACTGCATATAAGAATGTGAAAGCCAGTACGGTGGACTGGATAGAAGGGGAGATAACCTGTTTATTCACTCGTACGGGTAATACAGCATTGGGGTGCAGAATATGTTTAAACTCATTCTTGGCAACCTTGAAGAGAATGACCATGCGGATACATTTGATACCGCCTGTCGTACTACCTGCACAAGCCCCTATTATCATAACGATAAGAAGACAGCCCCAAAGAATAGAAGGCCAGAGCATATAGTCAGCAGTAGCAAAACCGGTGGAAGTCTGCAGTGATATAACTTGAAACAGAGACTTTCGGAATGCCTCTTCTGCTCCCATCGAACTGGTCTGATAAAGCCAGACAGCAATGAAAATTGTGAAAAAAGCAACAGATATGAAATAGAACTTCAGTTCGGCATCATGAATGAACTTCTTTATTTTTCCGTTGAACATCAACAATAATAAAGTGAAATTGACTCCCGATAGAAACATGAAAATAGATATCACATAATCTATGTAAGGCGAGTGATAATATTCAATGCTTGTTTGTTTAGTAGAGAATCCGCCAGTACTGGTAGTAGTAAAAGCATGGCAGATGCTGTCGAAAAGCCCCATCCCTCCAAATACCAGTAAGATAATCAGTGTTCCGGTCATTCCGGCATAGATTCCCCAGATCCATTTGGCAGTAACTCCGATACGTGGGTGTACTTTGTCGTGAGTAGGACCGCTGGCTTCGGCTGCAAATACCTGGATACCTCCCATACCAAAAATCGGAAGAACAGCAATCGTAAAGAACACAATTCCCAAACCACCTATCCATTGTGTCATTGCCCGCCAGGAGAGGATGCCGTGAGGCATTGATTCTATATTGTTCATGATGGTGGCACCTGTACTGCTAAATCCGGACATAGTCTCGAAGAAGGCATCAGTAACATTTGGAATATAACCACCTATATAATAAGGCAACATTCCAAAAAGAGAGAATGCGATCCAGGCTACACTGACAATAACATATCCGTCGCGACGGTTGAGTGATTTCTCAGCCCCTCTTCCGATAGCGAGCATAATCACCCCTACGAAGGCTGTGATAGCTGATGAAAGCAGGAAACTATTTAAGTCGTCTTCCTTATAGAATAGTGAAACGCCACCACAACACATTAACATAGCTGTTTCTATCAGTAACAGAAACCCCATGATGCGATATATCATCTTCGAATTAATCATAAACAGTCTGTTTTAGGTATTAAGTATTATGCGCCAAGTATAAGCGGCTACGGTTAGTACCTAATACTTAATACCTGATACTTAACACCTAATACTTGCTAATTAAAGAACTTTTCAATTTTCTTGATCATCATACTCAGACAGAATACAACAACATGATCTCCGGGACGAATCAGCGTATCTCCCGTTACGAGCACTCCTTCGCCATTACGGATCATTCCTCCGATGGTCGTTCCTTTAGGCAATCCCAAGTCCTTGATTAAATTTCTGGTAATCTTTGCTCCGGCGGGCACGGTAAACTCAGCTACATCGGCATTGGCGAATGTCAGACACTTCACATTGGATACATCGGCATCCAGCATCATCTGATAAATATGGCTGGCAGCAATCATCTTTTTATTGATGACGGTGCCGATATCAAGGCTTTCTGCCATGCCGATATAATCGATGTTCTCTACTTCCGCTACCGTCTTTTCCACTCCCATTCGTTTGGCGGCGAGGCAGGCGAGGATATTCGTTTCCGAATTGTCCGTTAAAGCGACAAATGCTTCGGTATTCTTTAATCCTTCTTCGATGAGAAGGTCCATGTCCCGGCCATCCCCGTTGATTATCATTGTTTTATCGTCCAATAATTCAGTCAGTCGGTTGCAGCGGTTGATATCATTATCTACGATTTTCACTTGCATATAATCCGGCACGTACTGGGCGGTACGGACAGCAATACGGCTTCCGCCCATGATCATAACGTTGCGTACATCGGCATAGTCCTCTTTACCGGCTATTTTTCGGATATAAGGAATATATTTTCGTGTAGTAGTGAAATAAACAATATCATGTAGTTTGATAACATCATCTCCGCGTGGAATGATGGTTTCCGTACCTCGTTTGATGGCTACCACGTGGTAGGGAATATCGGGTGCACCCAGTTCATGAAGAGGAATATTCAATATTTCTGCTTTTTCGCGCATCTTGGTACCGATCAGTATCAAGGCACCTCCACAGAACTCCCACCATTGACGTACCCAGCTCATGCGCATGGAAGATACGATTTCCTTGGCAGCCAGCATTTCCGGATAAATCAGCGAATGTACACCCAGCTTTTGGAAAAATTCCTTGTTTTTGGGTAGAAGATACTCGTAATTGTCGATGCGGGCGACCGTCTTTTTAGCTCCCAGATTCGTGGCTAGCATACAGGCAGTCATATTCTGGCTTTCGTTGGGAGTGACTGCGATGAACAAATCCGCCTCTTTCACACCTACCTCTTTCAGTCCCGAGATGGAAGAAGGAGAAGCTGTGACTGTCAGCAAATCGAAGTTGGCGCTAAGAGCACTTAGTTTTTCTTCGTCATCGTCCATCAGGATAATGTCCTGTTTTTCTCGTGACAATAATTTAGCCAGATGGGTGCCTACATTGCCGGCACCTGCGATAATTATCTTCATTTTCAGTTCGTTAATTCTTTTATTTTGCTCATGCTGGGCAGAAGCTCACATTGTTTCAGCAGTTCCTTTGTTATACTGTCTTCATCCATTCCGCAGAGCTGATATAGCTCGGGTATCGTACCATGTTGCACGAATTTATCCGGAATTCCGATGCGTTTGATGGTCGGGGTATATGCATGGTCGGCCATAAATTCGAGTACGGCACTTCCCATTCCTCCCTGAATCGTTCCGTCTTCTATGGTGACGATGTGACGGAATTTTCGGCCTGCTTCATGCAGCAGTTCCTCATCCAGTGGTTTGAGGAATCTCAGGTCATAGTGGGCGATGCTTTTTCCTGATTCTGCTTCGGCACGGGCGATGGCATTGGCTGCTTTATTTCCGATAGGACCTATGCTGATGACAGCCACATCCTTTCCATCTTTCAATTTTCGTCCTTTGCCTACGGGAATTTCTTCGAGCGGGCATTTCCAGTCGACCAACACACCGCGGCCACGTGGGTAGCGGAGTACGAACGGACCTTTGTCCGGCAGCTGTGCCGTGTACATCAGTCGCCGTAATTCATGCTCATCCATGGGGGAGGCGATGGTCAGATTAGGTATCGGGCGCAGATAAGCCATGTCGAATGCACCATGATGCGTCGGACCATCTTCTCCTACCAGGCCCGCACGGTCGAGGCAGAGAACTACAGGAAGGTTCTGAATAGCTACATCATGGATAATATTGTCATAAGCCCGTTGCATAAACGATGAATAGATGTTGCAGAAGGGGAGCAAACCATCCTTCGCCATTCCTCCGGAGAAAGTGACGGCGTGACCTTCGGCAATACCTACGTCGAAAGCCCGTTTGGGCATCTTAGACATAAGAATGTTCATCGAACAACCGGAAGGCATGGCGGGTGTTACACCTACAATTTTCGGATTAGATTCTGCCAATTCCACTAATGTATTTCCGAAGACGTCTTGAAACAGGGGAGGCATTCCTTCCGTATTAGCCACAAAACGTTCTCCGGTGATAGGGTCGAATTTGCCGGGAGCGTGCCATTCAGTAGCGTGTTTTTCGGCAGGGGCGAATCCTTTTCCTTTAATCGTGTGGAGATGCAGTATTTTGGGACCTTTCAAGTCTTTAATGTCGCGCAATACTCGTGAAAGGTTCTTTATGTCGTGTCCGTCGATAGGACCGAAGTAGCGGATGTTCATCCCTTCGAATATATTCTGTTGCTGGGCAGCCATTGATTTCAGACTATTGCCGAAACGGATAAGTGCTTTGCGGCGTTCGTCGTTCAGGATACCGAGCTTGAAAAGCAGGCGGGAAGCCTTGAAACGCAGTTGGTTGTAGCGGTTCGAAGTTGTCAGGTTGAACAGGTATTGTTTCATTCCACCGACACTACGGTCAATGGCCATATCATTATCATTCAGTATGATAAGCAGGTTGTTCGGGGTAGTTGAAGAATTGTTCAGTCCCTCAAAAGCCAGTCCTCCACTCATCGAACCATCTCCGATAATGGCTATCACATGGCGTTGGTCGTCTCCCTTTCTGGCAGCAGCAACAGCCATGCCGAGGGCGGCAGAGATGGAATTAGAAGCGTGTCCGCAGGTGAAGGTATCGTATTCGCTCTCTTCAGGAGAAGGGAAAGGACGAATGCCTCCCAGTTTCCGGTTAGTGGAAAATGCTTCACGCCGTCCTGTGAGAATTTTGTGGCCGTATGCCTGATGTCCTACGTCCCATACAATACGGTCATAAGGTGTATTGTAGACGTAGTGCAGGGCTACAGTCAGTTCCACAGTACCGAGGCTGGCAGCGAAGTGCCCCGGGTTGCAGGAGAGTTCTTTAATAATGTCTTGCCTTAATTCATCGCATACTTCCGGCAGTTGGTCTACTTCCAGACGGCGCAGATCATCAGGGCTATTGATTGAGTTTAGCAAGTTATATATCGGTTCATTCTTCATGATTCGAGAAAATTTGGTGCAAAAATACGAAAAAGAAAGCGGAAGCCCTTTCTTTTTGCTTAAATTCTTATTGTTAAAGCTAAGCTGCCGGAAGGAATCCCGTCGTTCACAGCTTTTTAAACCGGCTGGTTCGTATGAAGTATGTGGACTTAACTTGTTTATCCTTTATAGCAAACTTCTGCTTCGCAGGAAGATAAGTTATTTTCCTCCCATTCCAAAGTCTAATTGCAAGCTTTGTTTTTGTAATTGCAAGTTTTGATTATATAAACGCAAGCTTCGTTTTTATAATTGCAAGTTGCGTTTATAGATTTCTAACGGGTGAAGACACTTTTCCCTTAAGTCGAGTGATTCTTTTCCTTGCATGGAAGGTAACTTTCCAATTAATGGCTGACGTCGTAGCGAAGTGGCTTTAGGATGTTTGAGTAGAGAATATCATTATTTGTGTGCTGAAGATAAAATGGAATATCTTATCTTTGTCGTACTTTTGCTCTATAGAAACAATCGAAAGAAGGAGAATATATGGATTTTCAAACAAAGGTAGAACTGCCGACGGGTTCACCGCTTATCAGTCATTCAGAACGGATTCTTCTGATGGGTTCTTGTTTTGCTGAAAACATAGGCTCGCTGTTGGCTGAAAATAAGTTCCGTGTTGACATGAATCCTTTCGGGATTCTCTATAATCCGCTGTCTGTCTCTGCCGCTTTAGTGGAGATATTGAAGGGAAAGGTATATCAGGAGAAAGATTTATTCCTGTATAAGGAGTGCTGGCATAGTCCGATGCATCATGGTTCATTTTCCGCGTCATCTCCGGAGGGAGTTCTTCAAAAGATAAACGCTCGCCTGTCGCAGGCTCACCGTTCTGTTCATGAGCTCGACTGGCTGATGCTGACTTTCGGCACTGCTTACGTGTACGAGCAGAAAGAAACAAGGCAAGTAGTCTCTAATTGTCATAAACTGCCGGAAAGTCACTTCAACCGTCGGATTCTTTCAGTCGATGAGATCGTGAACGAGTATACCTCGCTTATTACCAGTATCGTTGCACGTAACTCCGGCTTGAAGATCTTATTCACGGTTAGCCCTATCCGGCATATACGAGACGGGATGCATGCTAACCAGTTGAGTAAATCGACGCTGTTGCTTGCAATCGACCGCCTGCAACAACGGTTTCCGGAACATGTATTCTATTTCCCTTCTTATGAGATTGTGTTGGATGAACTCCGTGATTATCGTTTCTATGCCGATGATATGCTCCATCCGTCACCGATGACTGTCCGTTATCTGTGGGAACGTTTTTCGGAAACCTTCTTTTCTGCTGAAACAAAGCAGCTGATTACTGCCGTAGAAGATATATCCAGAGACTTGTCACACAAGCCTTTTCATCCGGAGTCGGAAGCGTATCAACGCTTTTTAGGACAAATAGTGTTAAAAATCGAACGACTTAACGGAAAATACCCGTACTTAGACTTTCAAAAAGAAAAAGAACTATGTCATATACGATTGAATCCATAGCCGAATATATCGGTGCACGCCGTGTAGGAGAGTGCGAAGCGACGATTGATTGGCTACTTACAGATAGCCGCTCTTTGAGTTTTCCGGAAGAAACCCTGTTTTTTGCTCTGGCCACCAAACGTAATAATGGTGCACGTTACATCCCCGAACTGTATGACCGGGGAGTGCGCAATTTTGTGGTGACGGAAAAGGACTTTAAAAGAATGGAGAGCGGAGAGTGGAAATTGGAAGGTGATCTTAACTTTTTAATTGTAGCGAATCCATTGAAGGCTTTGCAAAAACTGGCCGAAGCCCATCGGGAGAATTTTAAGATTCCGGTAATCGGCATCACGGGTAGTAATGGAAAGACCATTGTGAAAGAGTGGTTGCATCAATTATTAAGCCCGGACCGCTGCATTATCCGTTCGCCCCGTAGTTACAACTCGCAGATCGGTGTTCCCTTGTCTGTCTGGCAACTGAATGAAGAAGCCGAACTGGGTATCTTCGAAGCCGGCATCTCCGAAATGGGAGAGATGGGAGCATTGAAGCGGATGATTAAACCGACTATCGGTATTCTGACCAATATAGGTGGTGCCCATCAGGAGAATTTCTTTTCATTGCAAGAGAAATGTATGGAGAAACTCACCCTCTTTAAAGATTGTGATGTAGTGATCTATAATGGAGATAACGAGCTGATCAGTAATTGCGTGGCAAAGTCGATGTTGACAGCACGCGAAATAGCCTGGAGTTGCAAGGATATAGAACGCCCGCTTTATATCAGTAAAGTGACCAAAAAAGAAGACCATACGGTGATCGCTTACCGCTATCTGGATATGGATAACATCTTCTGCATCCCTTTTATAGACGATGCTTCCATCGAGAATGCGTTGAACTGTCTGGCAGCTTGTCTTTATCTGATGACACCTGCTGACCAGATAACCGAACGAATGGCACGGCTCGAACCGATCGCCATGCGTCTGGAAGTAAAAGAAGGTAAAAATAATTGTGTTCTGATCAACGACAGCTACAATTCAGATCTGGCTTCCTTAGATATAGCGCTTGATTTTCTGGTACGCCGTTCCGAGAAGAAAGGGTTTAAACGAACACTCATCTTATCGGATATTCTGGAGACAGGACAGAGTACAGCTACGCTTTACCGTCGGGTGGCACAGCTGATTCAGAGTCGGGGCATTAACAAACTGATTGGTGTAGGAGCGGAGATTTCTTCGTGTGCCGCCCGCTTTGAAGGTACGCCCGAACGATATTTCTTTCCGGATACGGACGCATTGCTGAGATCAGGTCTTTTCAAATCCCTGCATTCGGAAGTTATCCTGATAAAAGGCTCCCGTGTGTTTAACTTTGATCTGGTGTCGGAAGAACTGGAACTGAAAGTGCATGAAACGATTCTGGAAGTCAATTTAGGCGCGATGATTGCCAATTTGAATCATTATCGTTCCATGCTCCGTCATCCGGAGACAAAAATAATCTGTATGGTGAAAGCTGCAGCTTACGGAGCCGGTTCATACGAGATAGCCAAAACGTTGCAGGAGCACCATGTCGACTACCTTGCTGTAGCTGTCGCCGATGAAGGTTCCGAACTTCGTAAAGCAGGTATCACCTCTTCTATTATCATCATGGACCCGGAGCTGACATCGTTCAAAACGATGTTTGATTATAAACTCGAACCGGAAGTATATAATTTCCATTTGCTCGACGCGCTGATTAAAGCTGCGGAAAAAGAAGGAATAACCAACTTCCCGATTCATGTGAAACTGGATACGGGTATGCATCGTCTAGGATTTTCCGTTGATGAAATTCCCTTGTTGATTCGCCGTTTGAAAAGTCAGAATGCAGTTATTCCCCGGTCGGTGTTCTCTCATTTTGTGGGAAGTGATTCGGCACAGTTCGACTTCTTTACCCGTCAACAGATTGAACTGTTCGAGAAAGGTTCTCAGGAATTGCAGGAAGCCTTTTCGCACAAGATTCTGCGTCATATCTGCAATACTGCCGGTATTGAACGTTTCCCCGGTGCACAGTTTGATATGGTACGCCTGGGAATAGGACTTTATGGAGTAAGCCCGATCGACAATTCGATTATCAATAATGTAAGTACGCTGAAAACGACAATCCTTCAGATTCGGGATGTACCCGAAGAAGATACGGTAGGTTATAGCCGGATGGGGCATCTGGCACGCCCTTCCCGCATTGCAGCTATTCCTATCGGTTACGCCGATGGCTTGAATCGTCATCTGGGACGTGGCAATGCCTATTGTCTGGTGAATGGCAAGAAAGCCCCTTATGTCGGAAACATCTGTATGGATGTCTGTATGATTGATGTGACAGATATCGATTGCAGAGAAGGCGACAAGGCTATCATTTTTGGTGATGACCTGCCGATAACCACTCTTTCGGATAAACTGGATACTATTCCTTACGAAGTGCTGACCAGTATTTCGAACCGGGTAAAACGAGTCTACTTTCTTTAATGGATAATGGACAATGGATTGGATAATGAATAAAAAACGAGTTGCACAATCATCTGCATAGCAAATTATCCATTATCCATTGTCCATTATCCATTAAAATAATTATCTTTGCACCAACTAATAAACCTCTATAATAAATAAACATATGACAAACTTATTATTATTAGGCTTTTTGCCTAGTGGCTCTGAATGGATCATTATTGCTCTTGTTATTCTTCTCCTTTTTGGTGGTAAGAAAATCCCCGAATTGATGCGTGGATTAGGAAAAGGAGTAAAGAGCTTTAAAGATGGCGTGAACGAGGCAAAAGAAGAAATCAATAAGGCAAAAGACGAAATCGACGCACCGGCAGATTCAGCTAAGAAATAATAAGCAATGGCAGAAATGACCTTCTGGGATCATTTGGATGAGTTGCGTCGGGTACTTTTTCGTGTTATCGGGGTATGGTTTGTATTGGCAATCGGCTATTTCATAGCGATGCCCTATTTGTTCGACCATATAATACTGGCGCCTTGCCATAATGATTTTGTATTTTACGACTTACTACGCTATATCGGTCAGAAATTCGATTTGACTGATGAATTCTTTACGCAGGAGTTTAAGGTGACGCTTGTCAATATCAATTTGGCAGCTCCTTTCTTTATACATATGTCGACAGCCTTCTGGATGTCGGTAGTGACAGCTATGCCTTATATCTTCTTTGAGGTCTGGCGTTTTATCAATCCGGCCCTTTATCCGAATGAACGGAAAGGAGTGAGGAAGGCATTGACCATAGGAACCGGTATGTTCTTTATCGGTGTGCTTATGGGGTACTTTATGGTATATCCGTTGACGCTCCGTTTCCTTTCTACCTATCAGTTGAGTTCGGAAGTCGAGAATATTCTGTCGCTCAATTCGTATATCGATAACTTTATGATGCTGATTCTCTGTATGGGGTTGGCTTTTGAACTTCCTTTGGTGACCTGGTTGTTGTCTTTGCTGGGAGTAGTCAATAAGTCTTTCCTGCGCAAATATCGCCGTCATGCAGTTGTCATCATCGTAATCGCTGCGGCTATTATCACTCCGACTGGCGACCCGTTCACACTGAGTGTGGTAGCTATCCCGCTTTATCTGCTCTATGAAATGAGTGTTCTGATGATAAAGGATAAGAAAGAGGTGCCTGAATTGGAAGAAGAAGAGGAAGAAGGCGTGGCAAAAGTCTGATAAACCTAATTATTTATCGTTCGTTGCTCTACATCTGAAGAAGATATTCTTCAGATGTAATTTTTATCATGTACCTTTGTCGTATGGAAAATGAAGGAAGAGAATCTTATGAAATCCTTTTAGCTGTTTGTAAAGCAGATCATTTGCAACTGACAGTCGGTTACAAACAGATGCGCGATTTGCTCGAAAGGCTTTGTCGCTTACATATGCACAATGGGAGCTTGCAGATGACCGATCTTTCCGCACGAATTAGTTTTGTAGCGGCTAAAGTGGGGCTTTCTGCGGCAGAACAGAACAGGCTACATACCTTCCGGCTGACTTCCAATGCGATTCTGAACCGACAGCAGGAACCTACCCGTGAACATCTTCTGCGGGATGCGAAGACGTTGGCTTTCTTCATCCGTAAACTTTTTGAGGAAGATATTCCACAGGAACTGTATCAGTTGCTTCCCCGAACGGATGCCACTTATATCGTGGCTCCTCCGGCACACAAGCGCGTCCAGCGGATGCGTGTCTGTTTTCAGTATTCCGATGAGCAGTATCTGTATGTGACCCCTTTGGATGAAATAGCGGATGAACCGTTGCGCGTTCGTTATAATATTCCTCAGATAAATGAAGAATTTGCGGAGACTTGCCGGTTACTTTGGCGTCATGCACAACTCAACTTGCTGGATGTCTCTGTTGACGAAGCTGGCTTTCTCACCCCTTCGTTCATTGTCCTTGAACCGGACTACCTGATTGATATCAGTTCATTGGCAGAATGTTATCGGGATTATGGACATCATCCGGCAAACTATTTCCTTTCCCGCCTGCAGCCGATAGAGAATGCACGTCCATTACTTTTAGGAAATATAGCCAACCTTTTCCTCGATGAGTGGATACATGCAGAGGGAGAGGTCGACTATCTGAAATGTATGCGGAAAGCTTTCCGCCGTTATCCTATTGAGCTGGCGGCTTGTGCCGATCTGCGTGACCGGGAAAAGGAACGGCAGTTCTTTGATGACTGCAAACTTCATTTCGATCATATTCGTGAGACGGTGAATGACACCTTTCATGCAGCCGGCTATGAACTGGATAAAACGGATGCCGTGCTCGAACCTTCTTATATATGCGAAGCACTCGGTCTGCAAGGACGGCTCGACTATATGCAACGCGATATGTCTTCCTTTATCGAAATGAAATCGGGTAAAGCTGACGAATATGCGATTCGTGGAAAAGTAGAGCCGAAAGAGAATAATAAAGTGCAGATGTTGCTTTATCAGGCTGTTCTGCAATACTCAATGGGGATGGATCACCGGAAGGTGAAAGCCTATCTGCTCTATACTCGCTATCCATTGCTCTATCCTTCCCGTCCTTCGTGGGCAATGGTCCGTCGGGTGATCGATTTGCGCAACCGGATTGTGGCGGACGAATATGGTGTCCAGTTGCGGAACAGTCTTGAATACACGGCACAGAAGCTGGAAGAAATCAAGGCTTCCGTATTAAATGAGCGAGGGCTGTCCGGACGTTTCTGGGAAACGTATCTGCGCCCTTCCATTGATAACTTTCAAGAAAAACTGAGTTCTCTTTCTTCTTTGGAAAAAAGCTATTTCTATGCCCTCTATAATTTTATAACAAAGGAGCTTTATACATCCAAATCCGGTGATGTGGATTATGAAGGGTGTACAGGAGCAGCTTCTCTATGGCTTTCCACTTTAGCGGAGAAATGTGAATCGGGAGAGATTATCTATGATTTAAGAATTAAAGAGAATCACGCAGCTGATGAGCATAAAGCCCATTTACTGCTGGTACCGTCGGCACCTCCGGGAATGCCGGCAGAAGATGCGTCAGACGTCCTTCCTAACTTTCGTCAAGGTGATGCTATCGTACTTTATGAACGGAATTCGGATGCGGACAACGTTACTAATAAGATGGTATTTAAAGGGAATATCGACTTTCTGAACGAGAATGAAATCTGTATCCGCCTTCGTGCTACACAGCAGAATTCTTCAGTTCTTCCGTCTGATAGTCTTTACGCTATCGAACACGATGCGATGGATACTACTTTCCGCAGCATGTATCAAGGGCTCTATGCTTTTATGTCTGCTACCAAAGAACGTCGTGACTTGCTGCTTTCTCAGCGGGAACCACAGTTTGATGAGACATTGAATGCGCAGATAGCCGAAGCTGCTAATGATTTTCTCCGTATCGCCTTGAAAGCCAAAGCTGCAAAAGATTACTTCCTGTTGGTAGGCCCCCCGGGAACCGGCAAAACATCTTGTGCACTAAAAAAGATGGTTGAAACCTTTTATGAGGATGAAAATGCCCAGATTTTATTGCTTTCGTATACCAACCGTGCGGTTGATGAAATTTGCAAAGCCCTTTCCTCCATTCGTCCGGAAGTTGATTTTATTCGTGTAGGAAGCGAACTTTCATGCGACGAGAGCTATCGGGGGCATCTGATAGAAAATGAACTGGCTGCCTGTATGCGTCGTAGCGAGGTTTACGAACGTATCAACCGCTGCCGTATATTGGTAGGTACAGTAGCGTCTATCTCCGCCAAACCGGAACTTTTCAGACTGAAACATTTCAATGTGGCTATTGTCGATGAGGCTACTCAGATATTGGAACCGCAGCTACTGGGCATTCTTTGTGCCCGGGGAGAAAATGGGAAAGATGCCGTTGACAAATTTATTCTGATAGGCGATCATAAACAACTTCCTGCCGTCGTCTTGCAGAATTCGGAACAGTCGGAAATTTATGATGAATCCCTGTCCGCTATCGGGTTGAAGAACCTGAAGGATTCTTTGTTTGAAAGACTGTATCGTACAGTCCGCCAGCATACTGATGCTCATCATCTTTACGATATGCTTTGCCGTCAGGGGCGTATGCATCCTAAACTTGCTCTGTTTGCAAACCGTGCTTTCTATGAAGGCCGCCTGCTGCCTGTCGGGCTTCCGCATCAACTGGAAGACTCCGAACATATCGACCGACTGGTTTTCTACCCTTCGCAACCCGAACCGATGGGATCTTCCGCAAAGACAAACCGTTCGGAAGCACAGATAGCTGCCCGTTTGGCTGCAGATGTATATAAAGAACATTCAGAGACCTTTGATGCTTCCCGTACATTGGGAATCATTACTCCCTATCGCAGTCAGATCGCTTTAATCAAGAAAGAAATAGAGGCTCTTGACATCCCTGCACTGAATCAGATATTGATTGATACCGTAGAACGCTTTCAGGGAAGTGAGCGGGATGTGATTATTTATTCATTCTGTGTGAACTATCCGTATCAACTGAAATTCCTTTCTAATCTGACAGAAGAAGATGGAATTCTGATTGACCGGAAATTGAACGTCGCTCTGACGCGTGCAAGAAAACAAATGCTTCTGACAGGTGTGCCGGCTTTGCTTGAGCGTAATCCACTCTATAAAAGTTTATTAAAATTAATAGAGAGCCTTCGGATTATTGCGTAATTTTTGCAGTCGTTAATTTTTATTCTCTCTTTATGCAATTCATTAACACCTATTTGTTGAACAAACCCCTATCTTTGCAATACGTTTTTTTCATAGAGATTTAGATTTAAGGTTAGAAGAATTGTGGAAGTCGTGAGACTTCCCTTTTTTTCATCTTAACGTTTACTATCCTTCATTGTTTGAATGCACAATATGTTTTGTAAAATAGGCAGAATGGCTATGAAGAATAAGTAAACCTAAAAAGCCTTCTTCGTGAGAAGAGGCTTTTTTGTTTTTGAGCTTTTTTGAATAAATAATTGGTTAATAAAAACAGGAGGACAAACTCGTATGAGTCGTCCTCCTGTTTTTATTCTATATTATTATATTGGGATTAATCCAATACGATAGGTTTGTACTTAGGTACCAGTGCTTTCATGATTACCCAACCGATCAGGTAAGCAACTGCACATACGCAGAAGATGACGAAGTATCCGGCTGGTTTGCCTTCGAAGCCCATGAATGTCATGGCAGGATGTACAAATTGTGCTCCTTGTTCCAGCAGATCTTTTGTCATTTCCACTTCTTTACCGTCCAGCATCGTTGTTCCGGAAGCGTATACGAATAGGTTACCTGCTACTTTCTGTAGAATCATGGAGCCGATACCGCCGGCCATACCGCCAATACCTGTGATACTTGCAATCGCTGTTCTGGGGAACATATCACCGACAGTAGAGAAGATATTAGCTGACCAGGACTGGTGAGCTGCTCCCCCGATACCAATAAGGATAACAGGGAACCAGGGAGAGAATGTTCCCAAAGGCTGTGCCAGCAGTACTACTAGCGGGAAGAATGCGAAAATCAGCATCGCTTTCATACGCGCTGCATAAGGATTCATACCAGTCTTGTTGATAAAGATAGTAGGAAGCTTACCACCGTAGATTGATAACATGGTGATTGCGTAAAGTGTGAAGATCAGTCCCATTCCCAGAGGATCAGATGTTTTGATGCCAAATTGAGAATTCAGGTAAGACGGAGTCCAGAACAGGAAGAACCACCATACCCCGTCAGTCATGAATTTGCCAAAGACAAATGCCCAAGTCTGTTTGTAACTGAAACATTGCCAGAATCTCATCTTTTTCTCGTCTTTTTCTTCAGTCTTCGGACCGGCACCGGCTTCATTCTGGTCTTGTTCGATATATTCAAGCTCGGCTTTGTTTACGTATTTGCTCTTTGAAGGAGCATCATACATAAATACCCAGAACCCCATCCAGATAAAGCCGAGTCCACCAATAACGATAAATGCCATTTCCCAACCAAAAGCCTTAGCAAGGATAGGAATTGTCAACGGAGCGATCAAAGCACCGATAGAAGCACCGGCGTTAAAGATAGAAGTAGCGTAGGCACGGTCCTTCTTAGGGAAGTACTCGGCAGTTACTTTAATAGCAGCGGGGAAGTTACCGGCCTCTCCGAGAGCAAGTATACAGCGTGCAGCCAGGAAACAATACATACTGACAGTAGCGATTGTCACAACAACGTCTCCGGTAGCTCCGGCCAGTTCGGCAGCACTGTGAAGTCCTACCTGAGCTTCTGTAACAACACCGCAAACGGCGTGAAGGCAGGCACCGGCAGACCATACACCAATAGCCCAAAGGAATCCTTTCTTCGTTCCCATCCAGTCCACAAAGCGACCGGCAAACAACATACATATTGCGTAAACAATAGAAAATACGGAAGTGATAGTACCGTAGTGCGATTCATCCCAGTGAAATTCCGGTTTGATAAATTCATCCCAGGTCAGCGAAAGTACCTGGCGGTCGAGATAGTTAACTGTAGTAGCAAAAAATAGCATCGCACAGATCGTCCATCTGTAGTTTGTCATCTTTTCGCCTGTTTTTTGAAATGCATTCATGATAATGGATTTAAATAGATTTTGATTTGCTGACAAAGGTCGGTATTTCAGCTGATTTTTTTTTGTAATAATTGGTCAAAATCATGTATAATTCGTTGCATTATACATATAATTTGTACATAGTAATGTATTATCGTAACATTTGGTCTCTTTGGGGGAAGAATATGACAAATCCGGAAAGCTTCATCCTTTTCCTGTTTTGGGGAAAGGATGAAGCTTTTCGGATCACTTGATATGTGCTAAAAAACTGCGCAATGATTAGCGCATTTCTGTATATTTGATCTTATCCATGTCGCCATAGTCAAGATTTTCACCAGCCATACCCCAGATAAACATATAGTTGCTTGTTCCGGCAGCTGCGTGGATAGACCATTCCGGTGACATGATAGCTTGTTCATTCTGCATCCATACGATACGTTCTTCCTGAGGTTCGCCCATGAAGTGGCAGATAGAATTGCCTTCCGGTACGTTGAAGTAGAAATATGCTTCTACGCGGCGAGTGTGAGTATGTGCCGGCATGGTGTTCCATACACTGCCCGGTTTCAGTTCTGTCAATCCCATTTGCAGTTGGCAAGGACCTTCTTCAAGTACATTATTAACAATCAGCTGGTTGATAACGCGGTCGTTACTTTCTTCCATCTTTCCTGCAGGGAATGAGTTAGCTTTCAGAGAACCTTTACGACCGTCGATGGTGATCAGCTGAGTTTTGTATTCTTTGTGAGCGGTAGCGGAGTTGATGTAGAATTTAGCAGGTTTGCTGGAGTCTTTGCTCTTGAAAGTCACTTTCTGCTTGCCTCTTCCTACATACAATGCATCTTTGAAATTCAGTGTATATTCTTTGCCGTCAACAGTTATGATACCTTCGCCACCAATGTTGATAACACCCAGTTCGCGGCGTTCCAGGAAAAATTTAGCTTTCAGAGGATCAATTGTTTCCAGTACCAGTTCTTTTGTTACAGGTACGGCACCCCCAAAGATGAGGCGGTCATACATAGAATAAGTAACATTGATTTCGTTAGGAACCATTACCTTTTCCATCAGGAAGCTGCTACGCAGGCGGTTTGTATCATACGTTTTCACGTCTTGCGGATTGCAAGCCACTTGCATCTTGTAATTTACCTGGGCAGAAGCAGACATAGCTGCGATACCCAACATCATTGCAATTGCTAATTTTTTCATGTTTCGAATCTTTATTTTGGATTATATGATTACTTAATTGTTTACTGCATCTTTTGCATCATTTCTTGTCATACGGATACGGTTGTAGATTGCCATGCCCAATGCAAGTACTACAAGTATGGCAGGACCGATAATCTTCAGACTGTAAGTCAGGTGGAAGATACCCCAGCAGAAGAGGCTGGAAGCGAAGTCGAGCGCTCCGCCTTCAAAGCCGGCGGGGATATTTACCGTAGGGTCACCTGTAGCGGCATATACGTCTTTGGCAGCCATTGTGAAGAATCCGGCCAGTTCTGTAACGAAGTACAGACCTACGATCAATGCTACCAGTCCGATGATGAATGATTTCACTACATTGCCTTTGGTGATAGGCAGAATCATCGGGAATAAGTAGAACATACCCGCCAAAGAGGCCAGAGGCAAGAAACGGTTGCCCGGAAGAATGACTGCAAGGAAAATAGTAACAGGGATCAAAAGCAGAGATACAACCAGGGTTGTCGGATGTCCAATAACCAGTGCAGGACTCATACCAATGCTCAAACCTGTATTATTCTTATATTTTTTAGCGATCAGTTCGCGGGTAGCATCGGAGATCGGTTTCAAACCCTCGATGAAAAGGCTGGTAATACGTGGAATCAATTCCATTACTGCTCCCATTTTAATACCCAGTCCAAGGATACCCGGAATACTGTCCAAAACTTCTTTCCAGCTGGCACAGCCCAAAGCTCCGATACCGCAACCAATTACGATACCCAAAAACAGCGGTTCGCCCATCAGGCCGAATTTCTTTTTCATTCCTTCAGAGTCAATATTCAGTTTGTCGAATCCCGGAATTTTATCTAAAAGTTTGTTGATAACAATAGCAAACGGAACAAAGCTCTGGCAGAAAGGTTGCGGGATAGAGATACCGTCCATCTTATCATAGAACTTCTGGAAGGCAGGGGCAGTCATATCTGCCATTACCAACGTTATAATATAGCAAATGATAGCAGCGAAAAATCCCCAGAAAATACTATCGGAAGCGAAGTATACGATAGCTCCGATAAATGCGAAATGCCAGTAGTTCCAGAGGTCAATATTTACAGTACGGGTGGTTTTGGTCAGTAGCATCAACAGGTTGACTCCCAGACAGACAGGGATGATGAAGGCTCCGACTGAGGTGTTATAGGCTACCGCTGCCGCAGAAGGCCATCCCATGTCGAAAATACCTAGCTCCAATCCATAGATTTCTACCATTTTACTTAAAGCCGGACCAAGACTACTGGTCAACAGGGCTGTGACTACAGATAAACCAACGAAACCGACTCCCACCAATAAGCCACTTTTAAGTGCTTTAGGGAGTTTAATACCGATACATACTCCTAAGATTGTGAAAATGATCGGCATCATCACTGCCGCTCCCAGACCGATAATGTACTTGAATACTTCTTCCATTCTGTTCTATTTTTTCTCTGTTTTTAATGATAAATTACTGTGTTTCCCCAGAGGGTATTAGTTGTAAACCGTGCCAAAAGTACGACCTTTTCCGCTTTATTCCAAAACGAAACTCTTAATTTATCAGTTATTGCATCAAAAATGGACATTTTTGACGTTTACGTGCACAAAATTGGTCGTTTCCGTGCACGAAAAACAAAAAATACACCTTCTTAACTAAAAAGTCCCACTCTGTTTGGAGGAAATACACTACTTTCGTAGCATGAAAAAATAGCATGTATAATCCTTAAAACAATAAACCATGAGACGAAGCTCTTTTTATAATTTTTTGATATTAGTAATAATAATGTCAAGCCCCATTTCACTGTCGGCACAGCAGGTGGATGAAAAACTGCCTTGGTCGGTGCGGATGACTGAGTCGGAGATGATCCGTTGCCCGGAATCCTGGCAGCTCGATTTTCAGCCAAAACTGAAATGGGATTATTGTCACGGGCTGGAACTGGGGGCGATGCTTGATGTATATGATGCTTATGGAGACAAGAAAATACGTGATTATGCAATTGCTTATGCAGATACGATGGTGCATGAGGATGGAAGTATCACTGCATACAAGTTGACAGATTATAGTCTGGACCGTATCAATTCCGGGAAGATTCTGTTTCGTATCTATGAACAGACAAAAGATGAAAAGTATAAGAAAGCATTAGACTTACTTTATAGCCAGTTTGCCGGACAGCCTCGAAATGAAGATGGGGGATTCTGGCATAAGAAAATATATCCGCATCAGATGTGGCTGGACGGGCTTTATATGGGAGCTCCTTTTTATGCGGAATATGCATATCGTAATAATCGCCCGCAGGATTATGCGGACGTTATCAATCAGTTTATCACTTGCGCCCGTCATACTTACGATCCGAAGAACGGTCTTTATCGCCATGCGTGTGATGTAAGTCGCACGGAGCGTTGGGCAGACCCAGTGACAGGGCAGTCAAAACATTGCTGGGGACGTGCGTTAGGCTGGTATGCGATGGCGTTGGTAGATGCACTGGATTTTATCCCGAAGCATGAGGCAGGGAGAGATTCCTTGCTTGCCATTTTGAATAATGTAGCCGTTCAGGTCAAGAAATTGCAGGAGCCGAAAACCGGCGGATGGTATCAGGTGATGGACAGAAGCGGTGATAAGGGTAACTATCTCGAATCATCCTGCTCTGCCATGTTCATTTACAGCCTGTTTAAAGCAGTGCGTATGGGATATATTGACCAGTCTTATCTGGACGTGGCATTGAAAGGTTATGAGGGTTTTCTGAAGAATTTCATTGAAGTAGATAAAGAGGGAGTGGTGACTATTACGAAGGCTTGTGCGGTAGCAGGGCTGGGAGGAAAGGTCTATCGTTCCGGTGATTATGACTATTATATTAATGAAACGATCCGTAATAACGATCCGAAAGCAGTAGGACCATTTATAATGGCAAGTCTGGAATATGAACGTTTGCAAAAGTAATTTCTACCGATGAAAAGGAGTATTTTAAGAGGAATGGTATTGTTTCTTCTATTCTGTTCGGGAGGAACCTTGACCTGTGCGCAACAGCAAAAGCAAGACACATTGGTCGTGTCACGTGATGGAACAGGAAAGTATCGTGATATTCAGGAAGCCGTGGAGGCAGTACGTGCCTTTATGGACTATACGGTGACTATCTACATAAAGAAAGGCATATACAAAGAAAAACTGGTGATTCCTTCGTGGGTGAAGAATGTTCAACTGGTGGGTGAAGAGGCCGAAAATACAATTATTACGTATGATGACCATGCTAATATCAATAAAATGGGCACTTTCCGTACTTATACAGTAAAAGTAGAAGGTAGTGACATTACGTTTAAAAATCTGACGATTGAGAATAATGCCGCTCCTTTGGGACAGGCAGTGGCGCTCCATACCGAAGGAGACCGGCTGATGTTTGTCGGCTGCCGTTTTCTGGGAAATCAGGATACTATTTATACAGGTTCGGAGGGCAGTCGCTTGTTGTTTACCAACTGCTATATCGAAGGAACTACAGACTTTATCTTCGGGCCTTCTACCGCTCTTTTCGAATACTGCGAGCTGCATAGTAAACGCGATTCATACATCACCGCAGCTTCTACTCCGAAAGGGGTGGAGTTCGGATATGTTTTCAAGAACTGCAGGCTGACAGCTGCTCCCGGTATAAAGAAAGTCTATTTGGGTCGTCCTTGGAGACCTTATGCCGCTACGGCTTTTATTAATTGTGAGTTTGGCGGACATATCCGTTCGGAGGGCTGGCACAACTGGAAGAATCCGGAAAATGAAAAGACTGCCCGCTATGCAGAGTTTAAAAATACGGGTGAAGGTGCGGATACTTCCGGACGTGTGAAGTGGGCTAAACAACTGACTGATAAAGAAGCAGTGCAATATACTCCGCAGAATATATTTAAGGAATGCAGTAATTGGTATCCTTATAAATAAATGTTGTATTAAAACAAGAAGCCACAAGATCAATACAGATATGAAGATACATAGAAACAGACCGCTATTATTGTTAGTAACAGCTTTTATCCTTTTCTCCGCATTCCGTGCGGACAAGCCTTTCATAACGATTTTTACGATAGGTGATTCTACGATGGGCAACAAAAAACTGGACGGTGGAAATCCCGAACGTGGTTGGGGGATGATGCTTCCCGGATTCTTTTCAGAAGATATCCGTGTTGACAATCATGCTGCCAATGGACGCAGCTCGAAGAGTTTCATTACTGAGGGCAGATGGGAGAAAGTGATTTCTCAGGTGAAGAAGGGAGATTACGTCTTTATCCAGTTCGGGCACAATGATGAAAAGACCGATTCTGCACGCCATACCGATCCGGGAACGACCTTTGATGACAACCTTCGCCGTTTTGTAAATGAAACTCGTGCCAAGGGAGGTATCCCTGTGTTATTCAATTCGATTGTCCGCCGTAATTTCGTTCAGCCGAAAGATGCGTCGATTGCGAAAGATGCCCGTCAGACTCCGGGCGAGCAGGAATTACCCAAAGAAGGAAGTGTATTGTTCGATACACATGGTGCTTATTTAGATTCTCCGCGTAATGTTGCAAAGGAGATGGGAGTTGTATTTATCGATATGAATAAAATTACTCATGACTTGGTACAGGGACTGGGACCGGTAGAGTCGAAGAAACTTTATATGTTTGTCGAGCCCGGTAAAATCCCGGCTTTCCCGAAAGGACGGGAAGACAATACTCACTTAAATATATACGGAGCACGGACCATTGCCGGGCTGACAGTAGATGCGATTGCCGGACAAATACCGGAATTGGGAAAATATGTTCGTCATTATGATTACGTAGTGGCACAAGACGGAACGGGTGATTTCTTCACGGTGCAGGAAGCGATAAATGCAGTGCCCGATTTTCGCAAGAATGTGCGTACTACTATATTAGTCCGTAAAGGGACGTACAAAGAGAAGATCATTATTCCGGAATCCAAAATAAACATCTCCCTGATAGGAGAGGACGGTGCGGTGCTGACAAACGATGATTTTGCCAACAAGAAGAATGTATTTGGTGAGAATATGGGAACTTCGGGATCGTCAAGCTGCTACATCTATGCTCCGGATTTCTATGCAGAGAACATCACTTTTGAAAATTCGGCAGGGCCGGTAGGGCAGGCGGTAGCTTGTTTTGTATCTGCTGACCGTGCATTCTTTAAGAATTGCCGCTTTCTGGGTTATCAGGATACACTTTATACGTATGGTAAGCAGAGCCGCCAATACTATGAAGATTGCTATATTGAAGGAACGGTTGACTTTATTTTCGGATGGTCTGTCGCTGTCTTCAATCGTTGTCATATCCATAGTAAACGTGATGGTTACGTGACGGCCCCTTCTACAGATCAGGGTAAAAAGTTTGGCTATGTCTTTTATGATTGCCAACTGACCGCTGATCCGGAAGTTGCCAAAGTATATCTGTCCCGTCCGTGGCGTCCGTATGCTCAGGCTGTGTTTATTCGTTGTGAGCTGGGTAAGCATATCCTTCCGGAAGGCTGGAACAACTGGGGAAAGAAAGAGGCGGAGAAAACAGTGTTTTATGCCGAATACACTAGTCGTGGCGAGGGAGCCAATCCGAAAGCCCGCGCGGCTTTTTCCCATCAGTTGAAGAATCTGAAAGGCTACGAAATAGAAACGGTTCTGGCAGGTGAAGACGGCTGGAATCCGGTAAAGAACGGAAACCGGATGGTGGAAGTAAAACGCTGACCCAATCAAAAAGTAACATTATTTGATCAGAAATAAAAGAGAGATTCTGTTAAATAAACACTGAATATAGATGTAAGTTCAGCTTAATTATTATCTTTACACCATTCAATATGTGTGTAATAATGATAAAAAGAATCTTATATCTAATTCTTTTGTGCCTGACTGTGCATGTGGTGCAGGCACAACAACACAGCTTTTTCACCCATTATTCTACCGAGGATGGGTTGTCTCAAAACACAGTAATGAGCATATTACAGGATCACAAAGACAACCTCTGGTTTGCCACTTGGGATGGAATCAATCGTTTTGATGGCTATAACTTTAAAACTTATAAAGCACGTCAGGGCAATTACATCAGTCTGACCAATAACCGTGCCGACCGGATGTATGAAGACCGGTACGGTTTTCTATGGTTGTTGACTTATGACAACCGTGTCCATCGTTTCGATCCGAAAACGGAGACGTTTGAGCAAGTCCCGGCTGCGGGTGAAGAGGGAAGCACCTACAATATTCATTCTATTCAGGTGTTGCTTGATGGTACAGTCTGGCTGCTGACGGAGAATGACGGAGCTATCCGTGTTGTGACGCTTCCTGAGAAAAACTATACGACGAAACCGGAGATTTATTCCACTAAGTCCGGTTTGTTTCCTGCCGATCACTTTTATCAGGTCTATCAGGATAGAGCCGGCAATAACTGGCTGCTGACTGATAATGGGCTGGGAATGATACGTCCCGGTGAGCGGCAACCTGTGAACTACTTTGTGGAGACGCAGGGAAAACAAGACGGCATGAACCAGGCATTTTATGCAGTCAGAGAATGTGAAGACGATATCTGCTTTACTTCCGATCGGGGAAGAATCTGGTGCTATCAGAAAAAGAGCGGGGAGTTTCGTCTGCACGAACTTCCCACAAAAGCCCGTATAACTTCCATACATGCTGTGGGCAATGACAATACCGTCGTTACAACCGACTCGGACGGATTCTTTCTCTCTAACCTGAAAACCAACAAGCATATACACTATTCCCCTGTGACCTGCAAGGAGTTGTCGGACCAGCCGATTCTTTCGGCTTATGTAGACCGTACATCGGAAGTTTGGTTCGAACAGGAAGAGCCGGGAGTCGTTGTTCATTTTAACCCTGCTACCGGGGTGGTAAAGCGTGAGCAAATGCGGGTGGAATATAGTAACGCTGACCGTTCGCGTCCTGCTTTCCATATTCATGAAGATATACACGGACATGTATGGGTGCATCCTTATGGCGGAGGATTCTCCTATTTTGACCGCGAACGGAATTGTCTCGTTCCTTTCTACGATGATTTGGGGAGCAATAACTGGCGCTTCTCTAACAAAATACATGCGGCTTTTTCTGATAAACAAGGCAATTTGTGGCTTTGTACCCATTCCAAAGGGCTGGAGAAAGTCACATTCCGCAATGTACCGTTTTCAATGCTGACTCCAGTTCCGCATGAATACGAATCTTTGAGTAATGAAGTACGGTCGGTTTGCGAAGATAAGCTGGGAAATTTATGGGTCGGACTGAAAGACGGCATGATCCGCCTGTACGATTCGAACCGGAAGTATATAGGGCATCTGACAGGAAATGGAACCGTTTCGCTCACAGGTGCGCCTATGGAAGGCACTGCCTATTTTATTTTGCAGGACTCGAAAGGAATTATCTGGATTGCCACCAAAGGAAACGGATTGGTGCGTGCCGAACAGGCTTCTGCTACGGGTATGTCTTACAAACTGACTCGTTATCAGCATGACGCCAACGATATGTACAGTCTGAGTGATAACAATGTATATTGTGTTTACGAAGATCATCATGGTCGCATCTGGGCAGCAACTTTTGCAGGTGGTATCAACTATATTGCCCAGGGAGAAAAAGGGGAGACAATCTTTATCAATCACCGGAATAATCTGAAAGGATATCCCATTGATGTCTGTTACAAAACGCGTTTTATCACTTCAGATAATAACGGACGACTTTGGGTAGGTACTACTACGGGAGCCGTTGCTTTTGACGAGAACTTCGAGAAGCCGGAAGATATTCAGTTCCACCATTTCTCTCGTGTCCCGAATGACACGAAGAGTCTGAGCAATAATGATGTGCACTGGATCATCGCTACCCGGCAGAAGGAACTTTATCTGGCAACTTTCGGTGGGGGACTGAATAAACTGATTTCTATCAGCGAAGACGGTCACGGTGAATTTAAATCCTACTCAGTGCTCGACGGACTTTCTTCGGACGTCCTGCTTTCTATCCGTGAAGATCATAAACAGAATCTCTGGATCAGTACAGAAAATGGAATCTGTAAGTTTGTCCCATCCGGCGAGCGTTTTGAGAATTACGATGAACGCAGTATCAGTTTCCGGGTACGTTTCAGCGAGGCGGCCTCTACGCTGACATCCGGTGGGGATATGTTGTTTGGAACCAGTAACGGATTATTCATGTTTAGTCCGGATTCTATACGGAAGAGCAGTTATGTGCCTCCTGTCGTCTTTTCCAAGCTGATGGTGGCGAATGAAGATGTGATTCCGGGAGAGAAATCCATATTGAAAGTCGATTTGGATGATACACACGAACTGGTGCTTTCTCATGATGAGAATATCTTTTCAGTTCAGTATGCTGCGCTCGATTATACGAATCCGCAGAATATACAGTATGCGTACATTCTCGATGGTTTCGAGAAGCAGTGGACTTTTGCCGACCGGCAAAGAAGTGTGACCTATACCAACTTGCCGAAGGGAGATTATGTATTTCGTGTCCGTTCTACCAATAGTGACGGGGTGTGGGTGGACAATGAGCGCATTTTGAATATCACGATTCTCCCTTCTTTTTGGGAGACGCCTTTAGCGTATGTGCTGTATGTCTGCTTTGTATTATTGATTATTTTCGTTGCGGTTTATATCCTGTTTACCATTTATCGTTTGAAGCACGAAGTGTCTGTCGAACAACAGATCTCTGATATTAAGCTACGTTTCTTTACGAATATATCTCACGAGCTCCGTACTCCTCTGACGTTGATTGCGGGTCCGGTAGAACAAGTGCTGAAGAATGATAAGTTGCCGGCTGATGCACGGGAGCAGCTGGTAGTGGTGGAGCGGAATACCAATCGTATGCTTCGCCTTGTGAATCAGATTCTGGACTTCCGTAAGATTCAGAATAAGAAGATGAAGATGCAGGTGCAACAGTTGAATGTGGTAGCCTTTGTCCGTAAGATTATGGACAATTTTGAATCAGTGGCGGAGGAGCATCATATCGATTTCCTCTTCCAGACGGAGAAGGAGGCTTTGAACCTTTGGGTAGACGCTGATAAGTTTGAAAAGATTGTATTTAATCTTCTGTCCAACGCCTTTAAATATACGCCTAACGGGAAAATGATTACCGTTTTTATCCGCGAAGATGAGGGCACGGTATCGGTTGGTGTGCAAGATCAGGGAATTGGTATTGCCGAAAACAAACGTAAGTCTCTCTTTGTACGCTTTGAGAATTTGGTAGATAAGAATATATTCAATCAGGCAAGTTCCGGAATCGGTCTTTCTTTGGTAAAGGAACTGGTAGAAATGCACAAGGCTACGATTTCCGTTGATAGCCGTTTGGGGGAAGGAAGTTGTTTCAAAGTTGATTTTCTGAAGGGAAAAGAGCATTATAATAGTGCAGTAGAGTTTATTCTCGACGATTCGGCTGTTCCGCTGAGTATGGAACGTATTGTGGATATCGCTAATTCTTCGCTTCAGACAGAAGCTGCTATCGTAGATGCACCTAGTTTGGAGATATCTGTCGCTGAAGAAGAGGCTGAGGAAAGCAGTTCGAAAGAACTCATGTTGCTGGTGGAGGATAATCAGGAATTACGTTCTTTCTTACGTGGTATTTTTGCTTCAACCTATCGGGTGGTAGAGGCTTCTGACGGTATGGAAGGATGGAATAAGGCTTTGAAGTATCTGCCGGACATTATCATCAGTGACGTGATGATGCCGGAGAAAGATGGTATCGAAATGACGCGTGAGCTCCGTGCGGATATGACGACCAGCCACATCCCTATTATTCTGCTGACTGCCAAGACAACCATAGAAAGTAAGCTGGAAGGGCTGGAATATGGAGCGGATGATTATATAACCAAGCCTTTTAGTGCTACTTATCTTCAGGCCCGTGTGGAGAACTTGCTGATACAGCGCAAGAAACTTCAGAATTTCTATCGTGATAGTCTGACACATGTGATGGTATCTGAAGTTCCGGGTGTTCAGGAAGAGGTTTTATCCGGTCATGAAGTTACCGGGTCGGAGTCGGAGAGTGGTGTGGCAGAAAAGCCTGTAATGCCGGAAATGTCTCCTAACGATCGTAAGTTTATGGATAAGCTGGTTGAACTGATGGAGCAGAATATGGATAACGGAGAATTGGTGGTGGATGATTTGGTTCGTGAGTTGGCTGTCAGTCGTTCGGTGTTCTTCAAGAAGTTGAAAACGCTTACGGGACTGGCCCCTATCGAGTTCATAAAGGAAATGCGCATCAAGCGTGCTGCACAGTTAATTGAAACGGGAGAGTTTAATATGACTCAGATTTCTTATATGGTCGGTATTAATGATCCGCGTTATTTCAGTAAATGCTTTAAGGCACAGGTCGGTATGACTCCGACGGAGTATCGGGAAAAAGTGGGACGGTGACAGGAGTTTTTGGGCACTTTTAGTACCAGAGAAGTTTTATTGGATAATCGGTGTTCAGTTGTTTCAGTCTTCTTCGGAAATGCCCTGTCAGAAGGCGATAGCGGCTGAAGGCACAATTTTGTACCCTTGCGTGAGTGTACTCTGAGAGGGGAGGGGTGGTTTCAGTTCTTTCAGATTGGTAGTTTCGGATTTTTTTCTTTGATGGTTGATGACTATATATTCTATTTGGCAGCAAAGGCTAGTTAACATGTAGGCTTGGGCTCACTAGTGTCCGAGCTCAGGCTCACTAGTGTCCGAGCTCAGGCTTGCTGACGTCCGGGCTTACCCTTGCTGACGTCCGGGCTAAGCTCTGCTGACATACGGGGTGAGAATGATAGCGACAAGGGGGGAGATAAATAGAGCCTCTACTTGATTAAAACAGACCTTTTACTTGTAGTAAATAGAGCCTCTGATTGGAGTAAATGCCAGCTCTGTTTTTGAAACTGAAAGAGCTGAATGCTGAAAGTCACCATTTGGAACCACTGCTTTCAGCTGTATCTCCTTCTGTCAGGGCTTTGCAGAGATAACTGAAAGGACTGAATGCTCTGAATCTTACTTTATTTAGTAGATGATTGATGGTTTCGTGTATGAGGTGTAAAGTAGGCTTGCTATCTAAGTTTGTACTAGAGTTAACCGAGAGAAGTACAAGAGTTGCCATGATGATGTACTAGAGTGGACTCAAAGATGTAGGAGGTTGGAGGAAAAGATGTACAAGAACCGAAGGGGAGATGTACAAGATGTGTTTGAATGAGGTACTTCTAACTGCCTTAGCGTCATAAAAAAAAGATAGCGATACTGAATACGGGCATCGCTATCTTTTTTATAATGCAGTGTCTGTTTTAGACACTTGGGGTTTATTGATTATCAGAACTATTCTTTAATCCATCTAGGGTCACCAGCTTTGGAATCTTTAATATCTTCTGCTCCAACAGTGAAATCTCCACTTTCAGGATTTGTGAATTTAGGATCTATTTCTGTAGCGTTACATGCTGACGGATCTGTATAAAGTCCATTGGTTGCATCCCATAGGTTTGCACTGTCATGGTAGTAATTTTTTGAATAGCTAGCTTGAGCTTTCATCTTTCCCTTCTTTGCCCAGTATCCTAATGTTCCGACACCGATTTGTGAGAATACGCATTTTTCAACAGTTAGTTTGCCTGTAGAAGTAGAAACCTTATCCATTAAGAACAATCCATTATTATTGCTGCCGCCATCATAAGAGCATACTTTGTAGAAAGTGCAATTGGTGACGCTTACAGTGGCTGATGTCATATTACAACGTAAGAATGTACGTATACCATTACTAAAGGTTGAGTTTTGGATCGTCAATGTTCCCAATGTCGTATTGGCGCGAAGGTCGAAGCCGTCACCACCGGAACCTGTAATATTATCTGCCCAACAGTTCTCAAATAAGGCCGCTCCTAAAGTTGCCGTTGCATTACAGTAAAGAATCTGATTCTTATAGTTTCTGATTTCGCAACCGCTGACTGTTAAAGTCGAAATATTAGCTCCACTTTGCAACTCTATGAAATTAGAAACCAACTCTTCTGCTCCCGGAGTGTCACCTCGGAAAATTATATTATTGATTTCTATGGAAGAAGCTCCGGCCTCGGGTTGTAGACGACCATAGATGGTAGGCATATTGGCCTTGTCATAACCACTGATGATAACAGATTTGTTTAGTGCATAATCTCCCAAAACAAACGAGCCTGAGACAAGAACGATGTTTGCACCATCTGCTGCTCCTTCGAGTACGGTAACAAGATCATCACCTTCATATACAGGAGTCTTTCCCTGAAAGTCAATGGCTGTTTTAAATGTAACGGTACCACGGAGCTTATCTACATTGTATAACTTGGCTGTATACGATGTGCTTTCTTCCAGTCCGTCTATATAAGCCTTTTTGTTGGCTATATCTGTACTTTTCAGAGTATATGTTATGTCTGCTTTTCCATCTGCACTCAGCACGATTTTGGTTGCCGTTGCATCAATAGCATCCCATGTAAGCGTTACTGCATGTGCTTCTATATTTTCGTCTTTCACAGAATTGAAGATATTCTCAGCTTCTGTCATGAAGGAAACAGCCGACCATTTTGATTCATTGATCTCTTCACTCAAGGCTCTGATTCTTGCTGTATATTGAGTTTCACCCAATAGTCCTTCTACAGTATATGTGTTGTCCGTAATCCCTTCATATGTTTTCGGAGTACCTTCGAAAGTCATATCTTGATTTTCATAAAGCTCGATCGTATATGATGTGGCATTTGTCACTGCTGTCCATTTAAACTTTACATTTGTCTTTTTCTGGATAACAGCTTCTACATTTGTCGGTGAGAATAATCGGTCAAATATTCCCGTCGTGACTTCGTCATCCGGTTCTGAACAGCTTACTGTAAAGGCAGACAGAATCAGGCTAAATAATACTGTATATATATAATTCTTTTTCATAATTCATTCATCATTAATAGTCATAATCGTTTGTTAGCACACCGTTACTTCCGTCTATAAATACTTTCCAGATAGGCCAGAATTGCTTGGTATCGGGATTGTTATCATACAATTGGTCGATAAGCAGCAAAGCAGCAGCCTGATCTGCAGATTCTTTCGGTACAATCCATTCCTTACTTTTAGAGTAGCCTAATGTTTGTCCTATTTCATCTGTATCTCCATGGTTTAATCCATACATTTTGTAGGAAGTTGCATCTGTTCCATCCAAACCCTCATTATAATAGATTTTCAAAGGAAGATCAGCGTATTCACCTTCACGGTTATATAATCGTGTCATTTTCTCTTTGGCTTCATTCATTTTACTTCCTAGAAGATTCCAACGGATCAGGTCGACTTTGCGTATTGCTTCTCCTGCAAATTCAAATTTACGCTCGTCTACAATTACGTTAAAGAATGCATCCTGACTGGCTTTTGCCTTCGTTAATATAGCACTTGCTTTTTCGGCCGGGTATGAACGGTCGAGAATTGCTTTCAAATATTTTCCTGCATCAGACGATCCTTTAGGACCTTCCAGTTCATTGATAGCTTCTGCTGCCATTAAATAAATATCAGCCATACGCATTACTTGCCAGTTCATGCCATCATCATTTGAAGAGTCAACTACACGGTTCATCCACTCGAAACGAACTTTACCAAAACTCCATCCACCCCAGCATTTATTGGGTGCTTTCCAGGCAATGTCTCCATCGTTGTCACTTGTCCATTTAAAAGGTACACAAGTGATATCACGACGAACATCTTCTACATCATAATCATAAAACAAAGTCGGAATAGGGCCGTTTATGCCTCCTTTGGCTAGTTTTGTCCATTGGTCTTTCTTTTCGTGTTTCACTCCCCAAGTGTAGATGACACGTCCACGGGATGCGGAAAATGGAATCTCGAAAATAGATTCTGCTCCTGCAATTGTTCCTTCAGCACATAGTGCTTTAAAGTTAGCTTCAAATGTGCCTAATGTGTTATAGCCTTTGCTGATGATGTCCAGACATTCATTTTTTGCAATTGTATATAGTTCCTGTCTTTCTGTTGCATCCTCTGTATTGTAACGGATTCCATCCGGATGTTGTGAGTAACCAGCCGCAAATAATGCAATCCGCGCGCGTAATCCTTTAGTGAAGGTTTGGCTCACTCGTTCTGTTGATTTAGTAAAACTGTTCTCGTTAGGCCAGCCTACGTAGTCTTGTGCTGTAAGTAAGTCGTCCAACAGTCTTCTCATGATAACCATACGGTCGGTTTTAGGCAAGTCGATCGTTTCTGTGGTGTTGGGCTCAAAACGGGCAGGGACATCACCGAACGCTTTAATCAGATCGAAATAGATAAAAGCTCTTAAGGTCAATAGTTCACCGTAAAATTGGCGCATATTGGTGCTGCTCATATCGCTGTACTCGTCCATACCGGTTATAGCGCTGTTTGCGCGTTCTATGGCTTCATAAAGTTTGGCCCAAACGTTGTTGTCCGTATTCATGTATTGATTATCGGTAGTGGCATTATATGTTACCAAGGCTCCTTCTTTATCAGTGAAAGCTCCTTTTTTACCCGTATTGTTCCAAATTTCACAGTCGCTATTGACTCCGAAGTAGGCAATATAACGTCCGCGATAAGAGTTTGTTTCACCGAATGACTGGTGCAATCCCATCACTACATCATTGACCAAAGCCTCGTTAGAAAAAACTTCTGTCTTTTCCATAGATGACTTTTTGGAAGTATCTAATATGTCATCACAAGAAGAAAAAGCAAATAGTGATGCTGCTAATGCGGTATATAATATTTTTTTCATTACTTACTAGTTTTACTGATTAAAAATTAAGGTTCAAACCGATTACAAACTGACGGCTCTTAGGATATGCTGAATAGTCTACACCCGGAGTCAGTTGGCTGCCATTTCTGCGGCAAGTAGAAACTTCCGGATCGTAACCGCTATATCCCGTGATACAGAACAGATTGTATCCCGTTACATAGAAACGAAGGTTGTTGATTCCAACTTTCTTGGTTAGATGGACAGGCAGAGTGTATCCCAATGTCAAAGTGCTCAGACGAAGGTAAGAACCGTCTTCAACAGCCCAATCCGAGAATACGAATTTGCTCATGTAAGGTGACCACATGGTGGTGTTCTCGTTCATTTGCGCCAATTGGTTCATGTCTGTTACCAAATTGCCGTTTCCGTCAATATTAGTCCAACGTTTTGCTGCGGACATTTCAGAAGTCATGTTTCTATATAAGTACTTGGAAGTAGAAGTGGTTTCGATCTTATTGGCGTTATAGATATCGTTACCATAACTCCATGTAAAGTTGGCTGCCAAGTCGAAACCATATAAGCGGGCATTGATATTGAACCCGCCTGTATGCAGGGGATTGGCATCGCCAATGATCGTTTTATCTTTTTCACCATTCGCATCTCCACTATTATCCAAATCTTTTAGTTTCATCATACCCGGGCGCGCAGTTCCTACGGCAGAAGATTTGTTGATATCTTTCTTTAGAGTCCAGGTGTCGGTTGTTGCATCATAACTTTCAAAATCAGAAACTTCATAACGTCCGGCACTTACATAACCATACATTTTTCCAACAGAACCACCTACTTCCGGCAAGAAATCCTGACCTATCTCTGTTGAAGCCCAATAAGATTGTGCTTGTTCGTTAGTTAGCTTCTGTAAAGAACCGAGAGATTTGATCTTGTTTTTATTAAAACTGATATTGGCACCAATGCTCAGACCGAAATTCTTTTTATCAACGGCTACCCAGTTGACGCTGGCTTCAAGACCTTTGTTTTCTGTCTCGCCCATGTTACGGTATTGGTAGTTATAACCAGTTCCGGATGTAGGGAACATAATTAACAGGTCTTTTGTATTATTCCAGTAGCCTTCAATTGTTCCGCTTAATCTGCCTCCTAAAGTGGTGAAATCCAAACCAACATTTCTTGTAATGGTCGTTTCCCATGTGAGATCGCTGTTTGCCATGTATTTGCTTGGAGCAATATAGGAATTGACACCATTGATCCATGGAGTTTTATTTAATTCATACAATTGAGAGATCTGTCCCGAGGGAATATTATTGTTTCCGGCTGTACCATAGCTGAATCGGAGCTTTAAGTCATCCAACCAATTTTTGGTATTCTCCATAAATGATTCGGAAGATATACGCCATGCGACGGCAGCAGATGGGAAGAATCCCCATTGGTTACCTTTGGCAAACTTCGAAGAACCATCGGCACGGAAAGTAGCGCTAAACAAGTATTTGCTGTCAAAGTCATAGTTTGCGCGTCCGAAGAATGAGAACAATACATCATCCGGATAACCATAATTGGTCACTTCATATGGATTTCCTTTTGTAGAATAGTTGATGCAGTCGTCTGCCGTATATTCAGTCGGGAAACCATGTACAACATTTCTTAATTCTCTCTCCCTGGTGACAATATATTCCTGACCGGCCAGCAGATTTAAATGGTTTTTGTTATTCTTAAAGAACTTCTTGAAGTCATAACTTAAGGTGTTTGTACTGCGGAAGGCAGTTCTTGTACCACGGGTGAAAGAAATAGCAGGCTTGCTTTTATCCTCATCGTCCACGTTATTTCTTACATAGTAGGTAGTCACACCATAATAGCGGTCTGCATTGTTTCGATAATCGTCATAACCAACTTCTGCTTTTAGTTTTAAATCTTTGATTATTTCCCAAGTGATAGAGCCGGCAAGGTTATAGTTGATACGTTCTTTGCGGGTGTCATTATCTCTTAGGGAGATTAACGGATTTATCAATAGAGAATTGGCATCTTCTTCGTCTGCATTGAGTGCATCAGAGATACCAGGTACAGGATATGGAGTATACAACAAAGAATATTTCAGACGTTTGTCTGTGTTCAATGAACTGTTGGCGTCATTGGAACCTCCACCATTGATTTTTGTTTTGGAAAAGCGTGCTGAGAAATCTAAAGAAACGTTCTTCAGAGGCTTATGATTCAACTTTAAATTGAGGTTATCACGTGCATAGTCAGACATTTGCATGATAGCTTTATCGTCAATATGAGAGTAACTGAACGAATATTTGAACTTATCGCTACCACCGTTGATGCTGAGATTGTGATTAAATGAATGTCCGGTACGTCCGAAAGTTAAATCCTGCCAGTCATTGGTAGCTACGTTGTCATACATGTCAAGGTCTTGATAATTCCCAAAATACTTGATATAATCATCATTCTTATTTGTTAGTTGAGCCAGTTCATACTGCCATTTGGTATAATCGCTTGCGGAAAGTACATCTAATGTTTTTGCTACTTTTTTCCACGCATAATAAGCATTGTAACTAACACTGACTTTTCCTTCTTTACCACTCTTGGTAGTAACAATAATTACACCATTAGCACCACGTGCACCGTAGATAGCAGTTGAAGAAGCGTCTTTCAATACATCGATTGATTCAATATCTGTAGGTGGAATATCTGAGATACTTTCTACAGGAAATCCGTCTACAATAAATAAAGGCTCATTACTTTGAGTGATTGAACCGCCTCCGCGTACACGAATACTCATCTGTGCATCAGGAGAACCTTCTGTAGTTGTAATTTGTACACCAGCCATTTTCCCTTGCAATGCTTCCGTGGCAGATGCAACAGGAATAGCTGCTAAAGTTTCTGAATTGACTGATGCTACTGATCCTGTAATGTCTTTACGTTTGGCGGTACCGTAACCGATAACGACAACTTCATCCAATGCTTTCGCATCGTCTGATAGTGTAACGTCAATTTTGCTTTTTCCTTTGATTGCGATTTCCTGCGTTTTCATACCAATATATGAAATGACGACAGTTGCGTTAGCAGGAACCTTTAGAGAGAAATTACCGTCCAGGTTGGTGATTGTACCATTGGTAGTATTTCCTTTTTCTACGATGGAAGCACCGATAATCGGCTCTCCGGTTGTGTCTTTCACATTACCATTTAAGGTAATAGTCTGCGCTGATACGCTGAGCGATAATGCTGCGAAAATCATTAGCAGCAAAGTGCGCATGTTTTTCATTCCTTTAGGCATCTTTTGTTCTTTTATATTAGATTATTAATATTCGAGTGTATCCACTCTTAGAGTTCTCACTGGTGCAAAATTATGTTTTTGAGGCTTGTGGGATGTGTAATATTTGTTTTTACGATAGTATTTTTTGTTTTTCCGGCAGAAAATAAATTAAGACGAGGGTTTATAGGAGAATGTACTCTCGTCTTAATCTTTTATAACTGTTTATTCGGGCTTTTAATTTTATTTTTTAGAATCCGCAGGATACAGATGGTTCACCAGTTCATTCAAATATACCTCAAGATTGGTGTATTCTTTGTTCAGACTGTATTGAGCACCGTCATTCGGATCGTCCGGGTTCAGATTGTGCTTTTTTTCCCATTCGTCCGGTATGCCATCTCCGTCAGTATCGAGTGGGGCCGGTTCGGATTTATATTCAGGCCAGCCTCCTACGTCTATTGGTTGGTCAACCATTCCATTGGTACTTCCATGAGAACCTTCATAAGTATAGTTTCCTTTGCGGGTTTCTTCTACGATTCGCTGGTCTACAACATCACGGCGGTGAGAGGCTCCGGCAAATTGAAGTACATCTTTATAGGCTTTCTTTGCCGGTTGCAATGAAGTGTGTTCTGCTATGTCAAATGCTTTCTTGGATAATAAATTCTTTTCCGGTGCGAAGTCGTTTTTGACAACTAACCCAAATGTGTTATCCATATTGACTTTATAAAGCGCTTCTTTTTGTTTATCCGTCAGGCTGGGACAGGTGGCGTCCATAAAGTTTCCTTTGAAATGGAATATTCCGTATACACCTGCTTCATTTTGATTTTTGCCATCGTCTGCATAAGCAGTGAATAAACGTCGGTATGAACCTTTGGTGGCACTATAGGGGCCTGGTTTATAGTAATTATTGAGAAAGTTGTACGACCCGCCTTCGCCGGCATAAGCTCCATCGCTGCCATAATTGTAGATTACATTATTAAATAGTTCCACTTTTTCTTCTTCCGGTTTGCCGGTGTAGCGGCTGCCGCAAAGTCGTGGAGTACGATTGGTGTGATGTGCAAGCAGATTATGATGGAAAGAAGCTTTTTGTCCACCCCAGATACCACCATAGCCGTGTGCTCCCTTTTCGTGAATAGAGTTAGCGAGACTTTCACTGATGATACACCATTGGAGGGTGAAGTTATGGTTGTCATAGAAGGTAGCACATTCATCCGTACACCAGCTCAAGGAGCAATGGTCTATGATAATGTTGCTGTTTCCTTTAATACCATTCATTGCGTCATCACCTTTTTGCTTGATGTCCGCTCCCATGCGTGAACGGATAAAGCGGACAATCACATTGTCTGCTTGAATGGAGAATGTATAATTCTTCAGACAGATACCGTCTCCGGGAGCTGTTTGACCTGCGATTGTCACATCTCCATTGTTGAGCTTTAAAGGTTTCTGTAATTCAATGATGCCGCTGACTGCAAAAATGATGGTACGTGGCCCTTTTTTATTGATGGCCCAGCGGAAAGTTCCTTCCGAACCATCATCTGCCAGTGAGGTTACAGTGTATACAGTTCCACCGGCACCTCCTGTTGCATATTTCCCTGCACCATCAGCACCCGGAAAAGCAGGAACTTGAGAACGGTCGGGAGTAGAATACTCTTTTGACGGTGTAGCCAGTCCCACAGCACCAGCCATGGAAGGAAGAATAAATAAAGCACATAGGCCTACTAAGATTTTTTTGTTCATAGCTACTTAGTTATTGGTTGGATATAAGGAATTTACCAAACTATTCAGATACACTTCCAGATTGGTATATTCTTTGTTTAAGTTATATTTGTTTCCGTCATTGCCATCGTTGGGATTCAGTCCGTTTGCTGTTTCCCATTCATCAGGTATGCCGTCTTTGTCACTATCCTGTTGGGTGGTGGCAGCGGATACGTATTCACTCCAGCCTTCCACATCAGTTTGTGTATCAATCAGCCCATTGGCTCCACCACTTGAGCCTGTATATGTAAATGTTCCTTTTTCCGTCTCATCTACAATACGCTTGTCTATATTATCGCGTATATTAGAAGCACCTGCATACTGTAATATAGCTTTGTAAGCATTTTGTGCCGTTTGAACGAACGAATAATCATCTAAGATAGGAAAACGTGAAGATACAAGCAAATTTTGGCTGGATATTTCGTTGTTTTTTACGACAAAGGCAGTAGAGGATGTATTGTCTGCGTTTGCATTGGCTGCTTCCGTCTTTTGTGAGGCAGACAACTTATCGTATGTCTCAAAATAGTTCCCGTTTACATAGAATTTGCCATATACTCCTTTGGCCTGTTGATTTTTACCATCATCTACATAAGCTGTGAAAATACGGCAATGAGTCTTTTTCGCTGCATTAACAGGACCTGGCTTATAATAGTTGTTTATAATGTTATAACTTCCTCCTTGTGCTCCGTACGCTCCTTCGCCGGTCCAATTATAGATAACATTGTTACAAAGATCTACTTGTTCCATATCTGCTCTATTGGAGTAACGACTCCCACATAGGCGTGGGGTGCGGTTGCTGTGATGAGCCAGCAGATTATGATGGAAGGTGGCGGGACTGCCTCCCCATATTCCACCATATCCGTGTTGCTGTTTAGTATGTATTGAATTGGTCAGACTTTCGCTGATGATGCACCATTGCATAGTGAAGTCCGTATTTCCATAAAATGAAGCACATTCGTCTGTACTCCAACTCATAGAACAATGATCGATTATAATATTCTTTTTGCCGGGGTATGAACTTTGATATCCGTTCATAGCATCATCTTCCGTTTTGCATTCATCTCCCATACGTGACCGGATAAAACGGATAATGACATTGTTTGCATTAACGCGCAGCGTATAGTCTTTCAGGCATATACCCGGTTGGGGGGCGGTCTGACCGGCAATGGTTATATCGTCATTCTTTATTTGCAGTTGTTTTGTCAGGGAGATAGTCCCGCCTACAGCAAATACGATTGTTCTTTTACCCGATTTCTCTATCGCCCAGCGAAGAGTCCCTTCTGAACCATCGTCTTTGAGAGAGGTTACTGTGTACACTGTCCCCCCGGCTCCACCGGTAGTAAGTTTTCCTGCCCCTTCGGCACCGGGAAAAGCTGCGATTGTCGAACGGTCCGGAGCTGGATATTCTGGTAATGGATCATCTCCCGAATCCCCCGGATCGGTAGAATCTCCTGGCTGTTCTGCCGGAGGATTGGTGTCTTGCTCCGGATTCTCTTCCGAACAGGCTGTGAGTGAGAGGAAAATGGATGCAAGGAAAGCACCTAATAATAGTTTATTCATGGCATTAGTCTTTTTATTCATAGGGTTGTATTCACATATTGTGTTCATTTTATGGGGCAAATGTATAACGAAGAAAATATCCAGGTGTGCAATATTTGTTTTTCACATTGTATTTTTTGTTATTAGATTCGGTTTGAGCATAATTAAATGTGCTTTATTTACCGATTTTTATCCGGTATTCATCGGTTTTCTGACCGGAAATCAACAGAAAAGCCTCTGAGGGCACAAAGAAATGACGTATCTTTGAACCATCAATCATTAATCATAGAAACGATGGAACAGAAATCTAAATTCTCATCTGCTACATGCTTTTCAGGAAAATTTCTGATAGCTTTATTGTTTATCCTTTCAGGAATTCTGTTATTCGCCCGCAATATGGGGTGGATGACTGATGAATTGTTCAGTATGATAGTATCATGGCATTCCTTACTGATTGTATTAGGAATTTATTCGATGATACGCTGTCATTATATTGGTGGAATTATCCTTTTATTAATAGGTGTTTATTTCCTGATAGGAGGTCTTTCGTGGTTGCCTGAGAATTCTCAGGCAATGGTTTGGCCATTTGCCCTGATCATAGTCGGAGTCTTATTTTTCTTCAAGCCTCGTCGCAGAGGACCATGGGATGACAAACAGCGTATGTTTCGTCACCATAAGGAATGGATGCAGCGCGGACGGTGCAGTCAGGCAGGGATGAACTTTACTGACGAACAGCAAAAATACGAATCGGAAGATGGTTTTCTGCGTTCTGATAACACCTTTGGAGCCGCTCGTCATGTAGTACTTGACGAACTATTCAAAGGAGGAGTTGTCCGTACTTCATGCGGAGGGACAACAATTGACCTGCGACATACCCATATCGCACCAGGGGAAACGTATATCGACCTGGATTGCAGCTGGGGAGGAATTGAGATATACGTCCCTTCTGATTGGAAAGTAGTATTTAAATGTAATGCTTTCTTTGGCGGATGCGATGATAAACGTTGGCAAAATGGGAATATTGATAAGGAAAGGGTGTTAGTCATTCGGGGAAGGCTTTCTTTTGGGGGACTGGAGGTTAAAGACTAACGTATGAAAACACATCCGATTATAGATTATCCTTATCGCTGGGTCCCGATGTTGGTGGTAGCACTGGTGTTGGTAGCAGCTCAGGTGGCGATAATGAGTGTATACACGGGCGCGGATTATGTACCTGCTGTCATAGATGGAATAGCAGCAATCGGTTGGTTGATGGCATTAGGTTATTTGGCTTGGTTCGTTGTTGGAGTGGTGTCTATCTTTCAGACAGAAGTCATTATTCTGGTGACAGGGATATTGATCTGGATAGCCGGCAGCTTTATGGTTAATGATATCATGACAAGAATAGCAGGTATACCATATATCGCTTTTGCATCTACCATTCCTTTTCGTCTGTTGTTTGGCATTCCGACCTGGGTCGCGATCATACTTTGGTATCGTTTGATTGTTGCCAAAGAAGATGCGCTGAATCAAGAACTGGAAAAAGAGTTGGCAATGCGTCAATCGGTTAGTTTGCCGGAAGAACCGCGGATTGAGCAGATTGACCGTATAACAGTGAAAGACGGTTCGAAAATTCATTTGATTAAAACAGATGAATTAACTTACATACAGGCATGCGGAGATTATGTTATGCTGATTACTCCCTCGGGAGAATATCTGAAAGAACAGACTATGAAGTATTTTGAAACTCATCTGCCTTCCGACACTTTTGTTCGTGTTCATCGTTCTACAATTGTCAACGTTACGCAAATCTCCCGTGTAGAATTGTTTGGAAAAGAAACGTATCAGCTTTTATTGAAGAACGGGGTTAAACTTCGGGTAAGCCTCTCCGGTTATCGATTATTGAAGGAACGGTTAGGAATATAAGAAACGGCTGTTTGATAATACAAATGATTGATTTTTACCCTAGTCAGCTGTTTTTGAGGTATTGATGAGGCGGTTTGCATTTAAATTCATATAAATACAAACTGCCTCATGGGCGTTTTTTCCTCCAATCTTACCAAATTTTACTCTATAAGAAGATTTCTCTGCCTTAACTTTGCCATATCATCGTTTGTTAACTCAAATTGTATATATATGGCTTATAATTTATTTAGAAAATGTTCCCTTTGTCTTGTATTGGTTATGTGTACCGGGATGACGGTTCAATCACAACAAAAGGCTATCCTATGGTATGATAGTCCTGCTCAACATTGGGAGGAGGCGCTACCTTTGGGGAATGGTCGTTTAGGTGCAATGGTATATGGAGATCCGGTCAATGAAGAAATTCAATTGAATGAAGAAACAGTTTCTGCAGGCTCTCCTTATAAAAACTATAATTCAGAAGCTAAAGAAGCTCTTCCAGCTATTCGGAAACTGATTTTTGATGGAAATTATGCCGAGGCGCAATTAATGGCCGGTGAAAAGATTCTTTCTAAAAATGGCTTTGGAATGCCTTATCAAACAGTCGGGAGTCTGCGTTTGCATTTTCAAGGGCAGGAGAACCATACGGATTATCGTCGTGAGTTGGATATAGATAAAGCCCTTGCTATAACTACATATCGAGTGAACGGCGTTGAGTATAAACGTGAAACCTTTACTTCTTTTACGGATCAGTTGGTGATTGTTCGCCTTACTGCTTCCAAGCCTGGTATGTTGACCTTTACTGCAGCATTGACTTGTCCGCAAGCAGTAGAAGTTTCTGTTTCCGGCAAAAATACTATAAAGATGAGTGGCATTACTAAAGGCGATCAATTCACTGAAGGAGCGATACGATTTGCTGCTGATTTGAAGCTTGAACTACAAGGAGGAAAAAGTATAGCACAAGACTCAGTATTATCAGTTAGTAATGCCGATAGTGCTGTGCTTTACATTGCTATGGCGACTAATTTTGTTAACTATAAAGACATTTCTGCTGATGCTGTAAAACGGAATCAGGTTTATCTTAGAAATGCTGGAAAGAACTATTCGAAAGCACTTCAGGAGCATATCGCAGCATATCAGAAATATTATCATCGTGTATCGTTAGACTTAGGATATACTTCTCAGGCTGATAAACCGACAGATGTAAGAGTAAAAGAATTTGCTGTTTCTGATGATCCGCAGTTAATATCACTTTATTTCCAGTATGGTCGTTATCTGCTCATATCTTCTTCACAGCCTGGAAGGCAGCCTGCGAATTTACAGGGGATCTGGAATGATAAGTTGAATCCGGTGTGGAAATGCCGGTACACAACGAATGTCAACGCAGAAATGAATTATTGGCCTGCAGAGGTTACCAATTTGAGTGAAATGCATGAGCCATTTTTACAGATGATAAGGGAATTGTATGAGAATGGACAAGAGGCAGCCCGTGAAATGTATGGTTGCCGTGGATGGGTACTGCACCATAATACTGATTTGTGGCGGATGAACGGTGCCGTTGATAAAGCATATTGTGGTACTTGGCCTACTTGCAATGCATGGTTGTGTCATCATTTGTGGGAACGTTATCTTTATTCAGGTGATAAAGATTTTTTGGCTAGTGTATATCCTATAATGAAAAGTGCTTCGGAATTTTTTGTGGATTTCCTTGTCAGGGATCCTAATACAGGATATATGGTGGTAACTCCTAGTAATTCTCCCGAGAATGCTCCTCGTCAGTGGAAAGGAAAAGCTAACTTGTTTGCCGGCATTACGATGGATAATCAGTTAGTATTTGATCTTTTTACAAATACGGAAGCTGCTGCACATATTTTAAATGGAAAAGACGAACAGTTCTGCGATACTATCCGCTCTTTGAAAAAACAACTTCCTCCTATGCAGGTCGGACAATATGGACAATTGCAGGAATGGTTCGAAGATTGGGATAATCCAAACGATCATCATCGGCACCTTTCTCATTTATGGGGACTTTTCCCTGGTTTTCAGATTTCACCTTATTCATCTCCCATACTTTTCGAGGCTACCCGGAATACACTGATGCAGAGAGGTGATCCGTCTACTGGTTGGTCCATGGGGTGGAAAGTTTGTTTTTGGGCAAGATGTCTGGATGGGAATCATGCATTGAAGCTCATTACAAATCAGTTGAACCTGGTATCTCCATTAGTGCAGAAAGGGCAGGGAGGAGGAACCTATCCTAATTTATTTGATGCACATCCTCCTTTTCAGATCGATGGAAACTTTGGTTGTACTGCCGGTATTGCCGAGATGCTTGTACAGAGCCATGACGATGCTGTCCATCTATTGCCGGCTCTGCCTGATGCATGGAGGAATGGGGAAGTGAAAGGACTTCGAACGCGTGGAGGATTTGAAATTGTTTCTTTGAAATGGAAAGACGGAAAAATAGAATCAGTGGTTGTAAAATCTACTATTGGAGGAAATTTACGTTTACGGACTCATAATATGTTGAAAGTGGATGGCAAAGATTACTCTGAATCCAAAAACGACAATCCGAATCCTTTGTTTGCCAAGCAACACATTGCCCGTCCGTTGGTAAGTGAGAAGGCTACATTGAAAGGTATCAGTTTGATGAAGACATATCAATATGATGTACCTACTGAAGCAGGTCAGACTTATACCCAGATAGGGTATTGAGTACTAGCAGGGAATAATTTCTAAAATAGTAGTGTAAAGTAAAATATGGAATTTTTGGTATTTTAATCCTAAAATCTTGTACATGATATTTCTGTGATAAAATAGTGCACCTAAATGCTCAAAAAGTCCCCTCTCTTTGTATTTGATATAACTTACTTTGCGTAAAACCTTTCTGTTAATAGGTGAAAAAGTGAGTAACATTCAACTCTGATTTGTGCCTAACAGATGTTTTGTGAAAAGTATATAGTAAGATGTATTAACTTTAAATTAAGATGGATGAGAAATTATGCATTAATTGAAAAATGGAAAACACAGCATGAAGGTGTTATGTATTATTTTACTAAGTGTCTGTTTTTTGTAGGTTGTACTACGATTTTAGGAGCATGTACTGATGTCAAAGGATTCACTAATATGGACTTGGGCCCTTACGCGAAAGCACCGGAAGTATTGAAAGCTTTTCCTACTGCCGAAGGCTTTGGGAAAAATGCGACGGGGGGTCGTAACGGAGTCGTAGTTAAAGTAACAAACACCAATGATGATGGCGAAGGATCTTTTCGGTGGGCATTGAAACAATGTTCAGAGAATGAGGCTACTACGATTGTTTTTACCGTTTCCGGTAAAATAGAATTGAAGTCGGAGATACGTTGTAAAGCAAAGAATTTCACAATAGCCGGACAGACTGCTCCGGGAGGTGGAATTTGTGTGATAAAGAATGAAGTGAATTTTGGAGGTTCTGAAAATTTTATTATTCGCCATGTGCGTTTCCGTGTAGGGGATAAGGATGCGAGTGGAAAAGATCATAATGCTGCATGCCTCCGTGTGGAAAATGCTAATAACTTTATCATTGACCATTGTTCATTTAGTTGGGCAAGTGAAGAAAACACGGATTTTATTGATACCCATTTTTCTACAGTACAATGGTGCATCTCCAGTGAAGGACTTTATTATTCTGTAAATAAGAAAGGTTCCCGTGGCTATGGCGGTGCATGGGGTGGTACCTCTTCTACTTACCACCATAATTTGTTTGCTCATTGTAATAGCCGTACTCCATTGATGAATGGCGCGAGAGGCAAAGACCCCGGACAGGATATCAATGTATATATGGAATATATTAATAATGTGAACTATAATTGGGGGAGCCAAATGGCTACTTATGGAGGAATGGACGAGTCACAAGATTCGGAACATCATGGATGGTCATGTAACTTTGTGAATAACTACTATAAACCGGGACCTGCTACAACGGCTCGTGTGAAGGAACCGAAATTCTTCCGTCAATCAAGTGCACGTGATCCGGAAAAGGCTCCTTTGCGTGCTGCATCCAAGTGGTTTTTTGATGGAAATGTAATGGAAGGGAATTCTGATCTCACTTCTGACAACTGGAAGGGTATATATACAGATGGTAACTACCCTTATAGTCTTGATGAAATGAAAGCTTCTTCTTTTATTGTATCTTCTGGTAAAGATAATTACGAACAATATTGGTTTGATTGGGAAGCATATACCTTGTCCGAGAATTACGAATCTGCCGAAAAGGCTTTCCAGTCGGTAATCGGTGATAATGGCGCTGGTGCCTTTCCACGGGATAAAGTGGATGCACGTATCATTAAAGACGTGAAGGGGGGAAGTTGCACCTATACGGGAGCCGGTGATGATAAAAGTGGGCCTCTTCCTGGGATAATCAATAGTCCGGAAGAAGCAGAAGGATTTGAAGGGTTGACATATAATACATCCGGAGTTATTACAGATGCAGATAAAGATAGTATGGATGATGCTTGGGAAAAGAAAGTAGGATTGGATCCGACTAATTCGGAAGATCGCAACAAAACTACGGATATTGGGTATACTGCTTTAGAAGTATATATCAATAGTTTGGTGAATGAAAGCATCTCATACAACTTCAAGAAGTAAGATCAATGAAATGTTAATATTAAAATTAAATACTATGAATTTAATGAAATTAATGATGGTAGGCCTCCTGTTGAGTAGCTTCTTGTTTCTGGTGACAGGCTGTTCGGACAATGACGATTCAGGTGCTAAAGTTCTATTACGGCCTGTGGCAACGATGGAGGTCGTACAAAACAAAGCCTATATTAGTTGGAAGAGTGTAGAAGGGGCGACTGAATATGTCGTCGAAGTATATAAGGTGACTAATAAGGAGGAAGAGCTCTATAAAACAGAAACAGTATCAACTGACCAATCTTCCTGTGTTATTGTTTTGGATTGGGAAGAAAATTACAAATTTAAGGTAAAATGTATAGGTAATGGAAGATTGTCCGGTTATTGGGAGACGGAGGTGACAGGGATTCTTTATCGTCCTTTGTCTATTGAGTTGAAGGAAACTCGTACGATTGATACGCAGGCTCTTATCTCATGGTCCCCCAATGATACGGTTGTTATTACGGCTTTGACCGCAGTTCCGGTCGGAGCAGAAGACGATTCACAGGAAATGAAGGTATATCAGGTTTCTTCGGAAGAGTACCTGGCTGGTTCGAAAATTATAGGTGATCTGACTCCTGAAACATCTTATCGTGTCAGTCTGTATTCAGGGGCTGAGCAGACCTCTGAAACTTATCAGGCACGTATCGAAGTAACAACAGAAACTACAGAGAATTTGGATGCGGATTATGGAACGGCAAATCGTGTAGACTTGCGTAACGAACCGTTTGACCCGAATTATTTCAACAGTCTCGATTGGAATTCTATAGCAGAAGGCACCACTTTTATTCTTCCGGCAGGAAAAACATATGTGTTGAATAGTGGTGAATCGATTATTGAATTTGCTCATTCTGTTAATTTTGTAACTCCGCAAACATTGGAGGAGTATCCTACTTTTAGCTTTGATAATGCTTTTCGTGTGGTAGAAGATGGTATGATAGATAAGATAACGTTCAAACGCATCAATCTAAAGGCTGCAAAACCTTTGTCGGAAATGACTAACAACAGTTTGAGCGGCAAACAGGTGATCTGTCCGGAATCTAAAGTCTTCTTGATCAATACGGTCGATTTTACCAATTGTTATATCGAGAATTTCCGTGCTATTGTTCGTTCGAAACAAGCAGGCGGAAGTGTTGAAGCAATTTTATTTAAAGAATGTACAATCAATGCAATAGGTAATCAAGGTATTGTTTCTACAGATGGAAAAAAAGGAAATTATGTAAATGATGTTTCTTTTGATGGATGTACCATAACTAATATTTGTGCTATTGCCGATTTGCGTAATACGGATAGTGGTAAAAATATATCAATTACGAACACGACATTCTGCTATGCCCCTATGGAAAATGCATTTTTATTCCGAGTAGCTGCAAATATTCCCATTAAAATAGAGAATTGCGTTTTTGGTGGCTCTATGAAAATAGACAATAATATTCCGAAGTTTAATGAACTGGGTTCTGGTGGTCAGGATGACTATACGGGAAGTTATCGCTTTAGTCCGGTTAACAGTTTTCAGACAAGTGATCATTCATCAACTAAGGGCAGTCTTGGGCTGAGTGATTCTAAAATGTCGACAACTGGTTTGTTTACCGATCCGGCTAATAACAATTTTAAACTGAATGAATTATTTGAAGGTTGTTCTAGCGTGGGAGCTCCCGAATGGAGAAGATGAACTGCGCATTTAATAAAGGAAATAATATGTATAAATACGTTATATTTATGAAGTACATAAGTTCTTCATCCGTTAAAAAGATAGGTATGCTGTTATGCTTCATCGCATTTGCATTATCTGTTAACGCACAACCCCGGAAAGTAACGGGGCAGATATTGGATGAAAGTGGTCAACCGATTATTGGTGCCACTATAAGGTTGCAAGATTCTCCGACGGGTACTATCACTGATATTGACGGTCATTTCTCTCTGGATGTTCCTGAAGGGAAAAAGGTTGTAGTTTCTTATATAGGCTATATTAAGCAAACTTTTGTTCCTAAAAGTAATACATTAAATATAGTTCTTCAGGAGGATAACCAAAAACTGGATGAAGTGGTTGTGGTTGGTTATGGTAGTATGAAACAGAAGAATATAACCGGTTCTGTTTCGACCATTTCTGCTGAAGAGTTGGAAGACCTTCCTGTATCCAATCTTTCGGAAGCATTGCAAGGAATGGTTAACGGTTTAACAGTAGAATTGGGTTCCAGTCGTCCGGGTACGAATGCTAATGAAGTTTATATTCGTCAGAATCGTACTTTTACCGGTATTTCCAAAGACGGTGGTAACTCGACTCCTCTGATTATTATCGATGACGTCATTCAGCTGGGTACTAATGGGCAGCCGAGCATGGAACAATTCAATATGCTTGATCCTTCGGAAGTGGAGAGCATTACCGTCTTACGTGATGCGAGTGCGGCAATTTATGGTTCGCGTGCTGCCAATGGTGCAATTCTGGTAAAAACCAAAAGAGGTAAAAAGGGAATACCAGTTATTTCTTATTCCGGGAAATTTGCGGTAAATGACGCAGTCAGCCACTCTAAGGTGTTGAAAGGTTCTGATTACGGACGTTTCTATAATGCTTTGGCAATCGGTTCCAACAAGGCGAGTGGATATGACGATTTGGATGTACTTTACAGTGATATGGAATTGGCTGAAATGGATAACCTGAATTATGACTGGCTGGATAAGGCCGGTTGGTCGTCCGCTTTTCAACAGACACACACTCTGAACGTTAATGGTGGCAGTGAACGTGCTACTTATTATGCAGGTGCTACTTATTATGACCAAGGAGCGAATTTGGGGGAACAAAGCTACAAGCGTTATACTTATCGTGCCGGTGTTGATGTGCGTTTGACGAATGACATCAAATTGTCTGCCACTGTTGCCGGTAATGAAGGAAAGTCTGACCAGATATATACAAAAGGAGCGCGTTTTAAACTGTACGGAATGAGTGGAAGTACAGAAAAATCGGACTATAGTGCCTTGCATCATATGCCGAATCATATGCCTTGGAGTGTGATGTTGCCGGATGAGAACGGGGTCGATCAGGAATATTGGCTGGGACCGATAGAGAATACTTATACTAGTCCGAACTTTAATCGTGACTATGTTACTTCCTGGAATTATTTCGCATTGAGCAACAGTGGCTCATTCAGTAAGAACAGGACCAATAGCTGGAATGCTGATATTTCATTGACTTATGAGGTTCCATTTGTGAAGGGACTGTCACTCCGCGCCACATATTCATCTTCACATTCAAGCGAAGCTACAGAACAAGCCAGTTTTCCGTATGAATTAGCTTATGTAGGTGGCAGAATGCCTGCTAATCAACATTTGGTATATACCATTCCGAACAGTTCTTTTAAACAATCGGTTTTCGATAAAAACAGTACCTTATCATTCAAAGATAAACAATCGGACAGACGGCAAATGAACTTTTATGTAAATTATGACCGTACGTTTGGATTACATAGCATTTCGGCAATGGCGTCTATTGAACGTTACGAATCATTCTATGATTCCCGTGATATTGAATATGCTGATCTGGCGCACGATATTTCTGATACTTATTTGGGGGTAGGGGGACCTTCTATCGTAGGAACAGATGGCAAATCTGCATTGACTTCTGATAATACAGTAACATTGAAAGGAGAATCAGGTTCTCTTTCTTATCTGGGACGTATCGCCTATTCGTATGCCGACCGTTATATGTTACAGTTTATTTTCCGTTCGGATGCTTCTACGAAGTTTGCTCCTGAAAACTATTGGGGATTTTTTCCCGGTATTTCTGCCGGTTGGATTCTTTCCGAAGAAGGATGGTTCAAACGTTCACTTCCTTGGTTCGAGTTTCTGAAGATACGCGCATCCTGGGGACGTACGGGACGCGATAATATCAAGATGTGGAAATGGAAAGAACAATATAAGATGGATCTGAAAGGTATGCAGTTCGGAGCTGAGAGTGGTAAACCGGGTACCAGCCTCATACCACAGGCATCTCCTAATCGTAATGTGAAATGGGATGTTTCCGATAAGTTCAATCTTGGTTTTGACACTCGTTTCTTTGATGGTCGTTTAAGTGCTGTATTCGATTTTTACTATGACATTAATGATAACATTCTGAATCAGTTTATGGCAAGCCAACCAGGAATACCTATTTATGCCGGTGGTTCGTATGCGGAAGAGAATTTTGGTCGTGTTGATACATATGGTGGTGAACTTTCTTTGACTTGGCGTGATAAAATCGGAAAAGTAAACTACAATATTGGTATGGATTTTGGTTTAAGTGGTAGTAAAGTGAAAGAATGGGTTCCCGGTTTACGCTATAATAAATATCCTTGCAGCTCAAGTTGGGAGGAAGGAATGTCTACTTATCTGCCTGTATGGGGATTTAAAGTATGGAAAGGTACTTCGATGGGTGATGGTATTTTGCGTACACAAGAAGATATCAATAATTATTGGTATTATCTGGAATCATGGACACCTGAAGGAGGACAAACTAAGTATCTTGATAAAACCAGCAAGGATGATTTGCGTCCGGGCATGGTCGCTTACCAGGACTTAGGAGGTGAAATGGTGAATGGCGTACAGCAGGGTCCTAACGGACAGATTGTTCTTGAACAGGATTATGGGAAATTATGTGAGAAAAACAAAACCTATAATATTTCGACTAGATTAGGTGCTAGTTGGAAGGGACTTTCTATAAGTGCCAACATTGCAACTTCATGGGGTGGTGTACGCTTTATTGACCGTGCTTCTATGGGGGGTAACAAGAGTACGATGATATGGGCACCGGATTCCTTTTGGGGAGATATGTTTGATGAGGTAAACAATCCGTATGGCAAGTATCCCAATTTAGGAGCAGAATCTTTGATCTCCAGTTCAGCTATTGCCAATTCAGATTTCTGGATGATCAGTACGTTCCGCTGCTATATACGTAATTTGTCTGTCAGCTACTCGTTCCCTAAGAAATGGATTGCTCCGTTGAAGATGTCGGCTGTCCGTGTGAATCTGACAGGTAATAATTTATGGGATTTATACAACCCTTACCCTGATCATTATCGTAATATGTATGATTCTTCTTCTACAGAATATCCTACTTTGAGAACATGGTCATTAGGTGTTAATGTTACATTTTAAAAACTGTATCAATGATGAAAAAGAAAAACTTATTATATGCGGGAACTTTAGCTCTGGGAATGTTCATGTCCGGATGTAATGATTCCTTTTTGGATATGAATAATTATGGAGCTTATGATGATTTTGATTCCGAAACCAAAATTACCTGGTATTTGGCAGGGCTTTATCAGAATTGCTTTGAGAATTACACTTCTCCGGCATCTCAGTACTTGGGATTGCATACAGCTTATGCGCAGGACTTCAATGAGTTTACAGATGAGATGTGGGGTATTACTTCTACCAGCCGGATTGACCCGAGTACCCAATATTCGACAATTGATGATATAAAGACACAGACTGATGCTTCCAGTGGTAAAAGTTATGATCCGTTGTTTGCCGGTTATTTTGGAAAGGCATTAGGTTCAAGCATTACCAATAATGCCTATACACGCATTCGTAATTGTAATGTTTTACTTCGTGATATAAATGCTTCCTCCGTTTCGCAGGAGACTAAAGATCAAGCCAAAGGTCAGGCACTCTTTTTGCGTGCCATGCAATTGTTCGATTTGGTTCGTATGTATGGTTGTGTACCTATTGTGACAACCGTGTTGAATGCGGAAGCGACCGATGCAGGACTACCAAGAGCTTCTGTAACTCAGTGTATAGATCAGATAGTGAAAGATTTGACCGAGGCGTCTACTTTATTGCCGGACGAATGGGGGACAAACGACTACGGTCGGTTGACACGGGGTGGTGCATTAGCTTATAAAAGTCGTGTCTTGCTATTCTATGCCAGCCCTATTTTTAATAAAAATTGGAATGATGCTGGTAATATCCGTTGGCAACAAGCATTGAAAGCCACTCAAGACGCTATGTCGGGCATTACTGCCAGTGGCTTGAACGGTGTGACTGATGCTGTAACTTGGGGCAAGATACTTGCTGATGATGATAACGAACATTCCAATAGAGAGACGTTAGTTGTCAGATTATTGGCAAAGGAAAGTAATTCTTCGTTGGGTTACAAAAACAATCGTTGGGAAAAGTCTATTCGACTGACTTCTCAGGGAGGTAGCGGTGGAAAAGGTGTACCTATTGAATTAATAGATGTATTCCCGATGGCTGATGGAACCCTTCCCGATGCTAGTCACAGAGTGGTAGATGGAAGTTTACGTTTCATGGAATATCGTGATCCACGTTTTTACCAGACATTTGCATTCAGTGGTTTAAAGTGGGGACATAAAGCGTTGACTAATGATACCGTTTGGGCTTATCGTTGGAGAACTTCAGAATCAACCACTAGTGGATTTGCATATAGTGAAGGCGTAAATATAACTAGTCCGGTGTGTGTACGTAAGATGAGTGGGCTCAATACGGCTTCGGATAATAACTATGAAGCTTCAGGTGTACATATTTATGATTTTCGTTACGCGGAATTACAGTTGAATCTGGCCGAATGTTATGCGGTGACCAATCAGATAGACTTATGTAAACAAACAATTGGAAAATTGCGTGCCCGTGTCGGTATTCCGTCAGATAACAACTATGGATTGGATACTTATGTGACAGATCGTGCTTCAGCACTCGCTGCTTGTTTACGCGAACGTCAGGTTGAGTTGGCTTTTGAAGGAAAACGGTACTGGGATATTTGGCGTTGGATGCTTTATGATGGAGGACAAGGGGAAAATATGCAGTTAAGCACTACAAATACTTGTTCTTTCTTGGGCATAACTCCGTTGACTGAGAAATATCGTACAGCTAAATATGTAGATGTAAAAGATGGATATACACCTGGCAGCAAAGATGTATTGGCAGATCTTCGTAAGACTATTTTTGCTGACCCTGAGTCAGTTGATTTTCAGGACCAACTTAAAAAGGTTGCCGATTTTTGGGAAGCTAACTTCCAGTATGGGGAACCCAATGCGCAACCGGATAAGAATAATAATAATGAATGGATTAAGATGGGCTGGAGATCTAATTATTATATGATGGGGCTATCGAAGGATATTCTGGACAATAACTCCTGGCTCGGACAAACCAAAGGTTGGACAGACCAGAACGGTGCTGCCGGAACTATAGATTGGCAAGATGATGAAACTCTAACCATAGATTAAAGGCGTTTTCAGGATTAAATAAAAGGCCATAGTAAGGGAATATTCATAATATTTTCTGCTATGGCTTTTTTATGGACAATTCTTCGGATGCGTATTATTAGCAAATGAATGACGAACGACTATTTTTTACTCCTTATCTATCAATATTTGAACTTAATGGTAGTGTACTTCCATTATTTTTGTCGATAATATAAATTTTAAAAAGATGAATACACTTTTGAAAAAGGATTTGAGAGTTATGATGACAGGTATATTGATGTTTATATCATGCCTGGCTTATTCGAATCCGGGAAATGGAACTAAAGAGAAAGAAGATGTGTACAAGAATCTTCCGTTTTCGATGCCTGAAGTGAGCAAACCTTCCTTTCCCGATTATGAGGTTAATATCCGTGATTTCGGCGCACTCAGTGATGGTGTTACCTTGAATACAGAGGCGATAAACAATGCAATCAAAACGGTAAGCTCCAAAGGAGGAGGGAAAGTTATCATACCCGAAGGGTTATGGTTGACGGGGCCCGTTGTACTTTTGAGTAACGTTAATCTATATACTGAGAAGAATGCTCTTATTGTATTTAGCAGCGATACATCTCTATATCCCATCATCGAAGCTTCTTTCGAAGGGCTGGACACCAAGCGTTGCCAATCGCCGATTTCGGCAATGAATGCTGAGAATATAGCCATCACCGGCAGTGGTGTTTTCGACGGGGCAGGAGATAGATGGCGTCCGGTCAAGAAAGATAAGATGACGGAACGGCAATGGAAAAATCTGGTGAGTTCGGGTGGTAAAGTGGATGAGAATGGAAAGGTATGGTATCCTGATGCGGGTGCTTTGAAAGCCTCTGTACTTATGACCGGACAAAATAGCGGACAGAAAGAAATAACCGATGAAGAGTGGATTTACATGAAAAGCTGGTTGCGTCCTGTTATGCTGAGTATAGTAAAAAGTAAACGGATTCTGCTGGAAGGGGTGACTTTCAAGAATTCACCGGGCTGGTGTATCCATCCTTTGTCCTGCGAATCTTTGACTTTGAACGATGTGAAGGTATTCAATCCCTGGTATTCGCAAAATGGCGATGCGTTGGATGTGGAGTCGTGTAAAAATGTACTGGTCACTAATTGTTTCTTTGATGCGGGGGATGATGCTATCTGTCTGAAATCGGGTAAAGATGAGGATGGACGCAGGCGGGGGGAACCTTGTGAAAACGTGATTATTAAGAATAATACAGTTTTGCATGGGCATGGCGGATTCGTAATCGGCAGCGAAATGTCCGGTGGTGTTCGGAATGTATATGTATCGGGCTGTTCTTTCGTGGGCACAGATGTAGGTCTGCGGTTTAAGAGTACACGCGGACGTGGTGGCGTAGTGGAGAATATTTTCATAGATAATATCAATATGATTGATATTCCCAATGATGCTCTGACGATGGATTTGTATTATGCTGTCAATGACTCTCCGGAAACTCCGATACCGGATGTAAATGAGGAAACTCCTGTTTTCAGGAATATTTATATTTCAAATGTTCTTTGCAGAGGTGCGGGCCGGGCAGTCTATTTCAACGGACTGCCGGAAATGCCTCTAAAGAATATCCTTATCAAGAACATGACTGTAACTAATGCCAAGAAAGGTATTGTAATCAATCAGGCTTCTCAGGTAAATATGGAGAATATCAAAGTGGAGGATTCCGAGATTCCGGCCATACAGATAGAAAATGCTACAGGTGTCATTATTAACGGAAAAGAATATAAAAAGGATTCCGGAAAGATGCTACTTTCCGGAAATTAGTGGAACAAATAGATTCGGGACTGTTACTAATTTGTTGGAAATTAGTGATAAATACGTATTCTGCTAGTCAAAATCTTCTATGGTTTTGGTTGTTTTCTTTCGTCTCACCTGGGTGAGACGAAAGAAAACAACTGATTATGATGATTAATGAATACATATGGTCGGCTAATGTACCGTAATAGCACATTAGTTTATAACCGTACAATTCAGTTCATTCTTGTAGAGTCCGAAATTGTTCTTATATGGACTTTGCGGAAAGCCTTTCTTCTTTTATTTCTTTTCTTTATATTCGGAAGGCGTAATACCTACTATCTTCTTGAAGCATTTACTGAAATACTTCGGGTCATTGAAACCGGTCATATAGGCTACCTGTGAGAAATTATATTCCCCGCTGTCTATTAGCTGTGCTGCACGTTTGATGCGTACTTCACGTATGAAATCTACAGGAGTCAGGCCGATGATGGACTTTAGTTTTCGGTAGAAGATGGTACGGCTAAGCATCAGATGCTCTGCAAATTCGTCGATGGTCAGTTCGGCATTATCCATCTGTTCTTCTATGAACTCCATTACCTTTTGCATGAATTGCTCGTCATAAGGAGTAATCTGCGGTTGCGACGGGGTAAGAGCTTCTGCGACAGCTATTTTTTTTCCTTCCGTCAGTTTGGCCATATAGATTTCCTGCAAGGATTTGCGTTGGCGGAGCAGTGAAGCGATACGTGTTTTCAGATATGTAGCGCTGAAAGGTTTCGTGATATAGTCATCTACACCTTGCTCCAGTCCGGCAATCCGGTCATCCAAAGAGGCTTTTGCCGATAATACAATAATGGGAATGTGGCAGATGTTGTTGTTTTCTTTGATTTGCCGAATCATCTCGAGACCGTCCATAACCGGCATCATTACGTCACTGATGATAAGATCGGGTATATTATCAACTGCGTGTTGCAATCCTTTTTTTCCGTTCGGAGCGGTGATAACAGTGTAATTCTCAGATAAGATGTTCTTTAAGAAAGCTTTTAGTTCCTCGTTGTCCTCAACCACCAATATAGTAAACGTATCCGGAACCGTATTATTTACCATATCTTCTTTGTCTTCCGCTTCTGGTCTTTTCTCAGTCTGGAGGCAACTGTCCGGACGAGTAGCCGGACTTTGGCTGTCATTCAGAATAAATTCCACTTGACTATCTTGTTCGAAGACTTCTTTTTGGAGAGGCAGAGTTACCACGAAACGGCTTCCTGCTTCCGGTTCGCTTGTTACTTTGATTGTACCATGATGCATATCGACCATTTCTTTTACCAATGACAGACCGATGCCGGAAGACGGTTGGAGCATATTTTGTTGGGCTAGTGTTTCAAAGCGTTGAAACAAATTGCGTAGTTTAGTTGGTTCAATCCCGATGCCCTCATCCACAACAGAGATCGTCACTTTATCCATCCGTTTTGTCACTTCTATTATAATCGCCTTTTCAGCTGGTGTATATTTGAATGCGTTGGATATCAGATTAAAGAATATCTTTTCGAACTTATCGCGGTCTACCCATGCATATATTGACTTAAGTTCGCTCTCTAACCGGAAATTAATCTTCTTTTCTTCTGCAATCAAGCGGAAGTTGATCATTACTTTTTCAAGAAGTGGAATCAGGTCTGTCTTCTCCACAAGCACTTTCATCTTCTGATTCTGTATTTTGCGGAAGTCCAGAATCTGATTCATGAGACGTAACATACGTTCGGCGTTCTTTTGTACCACAGCCAGATGTTCACGGGCTGTGGCGGATAAATCTTCATTTTCCAGTACTTCATTGACCGGACTGCTGATCAGGGTCAGTGGTGTCCGAAGCTCGTGAGATATGTCGGTAAAGAAACGGAGCTTGATATTGGATAATTGTTGCTCGATATCTACTTGATGGCGTAAACGATAAATGTAAAAGAGTACATATACGATAGTACCTGTAAAGAGAATAAAGAGAATAAGGTAAAGAAGCCATGCCCAGCCCGTTTCCCAGAAAGTAGGCAGTACGTTGATAGATAAAGTGCGGATATTGTTCATCCATACGCCATCACTGTTGGTAGATTTGATTTGCAGTTTATAATTGCCATTCGGCAGGTTGATGTAGCTGGCAGAGCGATTTTTGTCCCCGTCATGCCATTCTTCTTCCAATCCTTTCAATCGATATGCGTAGCGGATTTCTTTAGAATCGACATAATCAAGTGCTGCAAACTGGAAAGTAACATTCCGCTGGGAAGGTTTAAGGCGTAATTCTTCCAGATCGTCAATGGCGATGACAGAAGATTGACCTTGCACTTTCAACCCGGTGAAGACGATAGGGGGAACATAGGTACTTTTCTGCATTTCTTTGGGAGAAATTTCAATGAAGCCTTTATCTGTACCGAATACAATTTGATTTCGTGCGTTGATCACTGGAGCTGCTTCTGAAAAACTGAATTCCTGGTGTAGAGAGTTCAGTCCATAATTTTCAAAAGCCTCTCTTTGTGTGTCGAACTTGGAAATTGCATTCTCGGAAAGGATCCATAAGTTACCTTGTTGGTCTTCTTGTATGGCCTGTACCAAGTCTGAAGCAAGGCCATCATCGGTTGTATATGTCTTGAACTCAATCTTATTGCTGAGTAGATTCTTGGACACGATTTGGCTGATACCTCCTGTAAAGCTGGCTATGTAGGTTCGTTTTTGCTTGTCAGTGTACGTATGCATCACATCGTTTCCGCTCAGGCTGGTACTTATTCCTGACTCGCAACAATTACGATAAAACTTGATTTCTTCCGGTCTCTCAAATTGATTGGAGAAAGTCAGTAGTCCGTTGGTTGTTCCTATCAACAGCACACCGCCCGGTGCTTCGGATATGTGGCGGACTTTTGAAGCGTAGCCGGTCGGGTAATTTTTCAACTCATTATCGCTGTGTATAAATTCTGTCTTTCCGTTCTTGTTGCAGGTCAGTAGATTGATTCCTCCACCGTAGCAGCCTATCCAGATACGTTTATGGCTATCTTGAAAAATGGAATATACACTGTTGCCGCTCAAACTGTATGGCATATTCGGTTGATGAGTGAATTGTTGTACGGAATAGGAATCCGGCGACTTTTTCTTTAACAGATAAATGCCGTTTTCTTTTGTTCCTATCCAGATATTGCCTTCATGGTCTTCAAGAAAGCAATATACACTTGTAAAGCTATGCTTGTCTTTGCTTATTTTTCCTTGTGGTGTCAGATAGCCTCCCAACTGTCCGTCCGGTTGGTACACTCTGATGACCTGTGCCTTCGAAGAAACCCACACCCTCTTTTCACTGTCGCATAAAAAAGCACGGGTCTCAAATCCATCGTCAATATGCACCAGATTATAAGTATGCGGGAAGAAAGATAATTTGTAAATGCCGCGTGCACTGGTCAGCCAGCAATTACCCTGATTGTCTAATGTATAAAAACGGACGAGCGGACTGAAAACAGACTTCGGATTGTTGCTGTCCTTCAGCATGGATTTCAGTTCTTTCTTTTCACGGTCATAATAAGACAGATTCCCTTCAGGAGGGAGAATCCACAACGTGTGTTGCTGGTCTTCAAAGATTACATTCTTGTTTTTCCGTTCATATCTGATCACTTCGTTGGCTGGTGTGAACAAATGCTGCATTTCCTCGGTAGATGGATTATAACGGATTACTCCTGTCGTTTTGGGGAATATCCATAGTTCCTTGTAATGGTCTTGATAAACAGACTGTACGACGCTGGAAGGTTGTGTTGATGTGCGTATATCAATTAACTGGAATTTTTTTTCTTTTATCTTATAAATAATCAGTCCGTTGTCTGTAGCCAGCAAAAGTGTATTGGAGTCAAATTTCTTGACTTCGTTAATCATCGAAACATGATAAGGAATCTCTATGAATTTGAATTGTCTGCTCTTAAAATTGTAAGAGGCCAATTTGTCCGATTGGGAAACTAAATAAATAATTCCATCCGCTTCTTTGATATATTGAAACGGGAAATCGCTGTCTACCTGCTTTTTCCCTACAATAGAAATACCTTTGTTGGTCAGTATCCATTCATCACCTTCGGAATCTTCAAAAACTGTATAGATTTTGTCTCCTTTTAGGTTTTGTTTAAAAGCACTGTATAAAGTAATTCCTTTCCCCTGTTTGCAAAGTTGATCGTCAATACGGACGGCGACACATTCATTTTGAAATGTGATCCAGGAAACACCTTTTGAGAGAGTATAAATATGGTCGGCATAATTGTTCACTATCATGGATTCTGCCACAGAGCTCAGGACATCGATAAACTTCTCCGTTTGGTTATCGAACATATACACACGTCCGTCATAGACTTGACACCAGATATCTCCATATTTAGTCTCCGCTATCTGGCTGATTCGATTGGTATTTAGAATATAAGCATCTTTATAGGATGTTTTATAGTTTTTGAATGTATACCCGTCAAATTTGTTCAGACCGTTCCAGGTTCCGAACCATAAAAATCCTTTTTTATCTTGTATAATAGTCTGGACTATTCCTTGTGACATTCCATCATTAACGGAATAATGTTTGATTTGATAGGTAGGTTGGGCTACTAGTATGCAATAATTGAGAAGAGAAATAAGGAGGAACAATATGTGTTTCATAATATTGGTGTTTTTGTTCGAACAAAAATAAGCAAAAGGATGGAAAACAAGAACTCCGGGCGGTACATTGAACAGATAATACGAAAGTTTGCCTATTTTTTCCTCTTTCTAGGTATCCTTTCGGCTTACTTATGCTAAAAATCCTCTTTACATTCTGTTTTTAGAACATAAAGAGGATAGTTTATTGACGAGAGTCGCATGGGGTATGGTGAGATGAAATCATAATTGGGGAATAATTGCACAAGACTTTCACAAGTATCCTCCCGTCAATGCTTAAAATCACACAAAACTAACTAAATACTTTCTGCTTTCGCAATAAATATTAATTTATCTTATGCACTTTATGTTTTTTTTAATATATTGAAGATATTTTGGGGCATCTTTCTGTAACTCGCTGTTTTTTCTTATGTTTGCCACACAAATAACAAATGAATTAAATAGATATGTCTCATCAAATACAATATAATGATTTTCCGACCTTTCTGCGAAAGTATTTTCCTTACAAAGTGCAGAAAATATCATTAAATGCCGGCTTTACTTGTCCTAATCGGGATGGAACAAAAGGATGGGGAGGTTGCACTTATTGCAATAACCAGACTTTCAATCCGGACTACTGTCGGACGGAAAAGTCAGTCGCTACCCAACTGGAGGAAGGGAAGTGTTTCTTTGCCCATAAATATCCGGAAATGAAATACCTGGCATACTTCCAGGCATATACCAATACTTATGCGGAATTAGAGGGATTAAAGCGTAAATACGAGGAAGCATTGCAGGTGGATGGGGTAGTAGGACTGGTGATCGGTACACGTCCGGATTGTATGCCGGAAGACCTGCTCCGTTATTTGGAAGAACTCAATAAGCATACTTTTTTGATGGTGGAATATGGCATAGAGAGTGTGAGTGATGAGACTTTGCGGCGCATCAATCGCGGACATACTTATGCGGATACAGTAGAAGCGGTTCAGCGTACTGCTGCCTGTGGTATATTGACAGGCGGACACATCATTCTTGGTCTTCCTGGAGAAACACATGACACAATGGTGGCGCAGGCAGGAATGCTTTCCGAACTTCCTCTGTCTACTCTCAAAATTCATCAGTTACAGTTAATCCGTGGTACTCGTATGGCGCATGAATACGAAGAAAACCCGACAGGCTTTCATCTGTTTAGGGAAGTAGACGAATATATTGACCTGGTAATTGATTATGTAGAGCATCTTCATCCGGATCTGGTGCTGGAACGTTTTGTCTCGCAGTCTCCCAAGGAATTACTGATTGCTCCGGACTGGGGGCTGAAGAATTATGAATTTGTAACTCGTTTGCAAAAAAGAATGAAAGAAAGGGGAGCTTATCAAGGTAAGAAGTACAGGGATTCAGAAAAAAGAGTTATTTTTGCGGAAGATAACTTCACCACAGAGTAAATCTCTGTTTTTAAGGGAATCATAGCTGGTGAGCAGAAATTAATTAAAGTTGAAGAATGGAACAGAAAACAAGAATTAAAGGAAATGTCCACTATGTGGGAGTGAATGACCGTAATAAACACCGTTTTGAGGCGTTGTGGCCATTACCCTATGGAGTTTCGTATAACTCTTATTTGATTGATGATGAAATGGTGGCGTTGGTGGATACTGTGGATATTTGTTATTTTGAAGTCTATTTGCGTAAAATCAAGCAAGTAATCGGTGAACGCCCTATTAACTATTTGATTATAAATCATATGGAACCGGATCACTCGGGCTCCATCCGATTGATTAAACAGCACTATCCGGATATTATCATTGTTGGTAATAAGCAGACCTTTGGCATGATTGAAGGATTCTATGGTGTGACCGGCGAGCAGTATCTGGTGAAAGACGGAGATTTCCTTGCCTTAGGCAAGCATATGCTTCGTTTCTATATGACTCCAATGGTGCACTGGCCTGAGACAATGATGACATTCGATGAAACAGACGGAATCCTTTTCTCCGGTGATGGATTCGGATGTTTTGGTACAGTGGACGGCGGATTTCTGGATACCCGTATCAATGTAGATAAGTATTGGGGGGAAATGGTTCGTTACTACTCCAATATCGTAGGCAAGTACGGTAGTCCGGTACAGAAAGCATTGCAAAAGTTGGGAGGACTGCCTATTACTACCATTTGTTCTACGCATGGGCCGGTATGGACAGAAAATATAGCCAAGGTGATCGGAATTTACGACCGTTTGAGCCGCTACGATGCGGATGAGGGGGTGGTGATCGCCTATGGCAGCATGTATGGAAATACGGAGCAGATGGCGGAAGCTATTGCTGAAGAACTCTCCGCACAGGGAATCAAAAATATCGTTATGCACAATGTGAGTAAAAGTGATCCTTCTTATATCATTGCGGATATTTTCCGTTATAAGGGTTTGATTATCGGTTCTCCCACATATAGCAATCAGATTTTCCCGGAAGTGGAATCGTTGTTATCGAAGATTCTGGTTCGCGAACTTAAGGGACGTTATCTGGGCTACTTCGGTTCCTTCACATGGGCAGGAGCTGCTGTGAAGCGTATGGCTGAATTTGCGGAAAAGAGCAAGTTCGAACTGGTGGGCGATCCGGTAGAGATGAAGCAGGCGATGAAAGACATTACCTATACCCAGTGCGAGAATTTAGCGCATGCGATGGCGGACCGTTTGAAGAAAGACCGTTAAAACGATGAGTGAGATAATTATTAATTGACTAACCTATAAAACAATCGACTTATGAGACTTATTATTCAGCCGGACTATCAGTCCGTATCTCAGTGGGCTGCACATTATGTTGCTGCAAAAATAAAAGCTGCCAATCCAACCCCCGAAAAACCATTTGTATTGGGCTGCCCTACCGGATCTTCTCCTTTGGGTATGTATAAAGCTTTGATCGACCTTAATAAGAAAGGAATTGTTTCTTTCCAAAATGTAGTAACATTCAATATGGATGAATATGTTGGTTTGCCGAAGGAACATCCGGAAAGCTACTATTCTTTTATGTGGAATAACTTCTTTGGTCATATTGATATCAAACCGGAGAATACAAATATTCTGAATGGTAACGCTCCTGACTTGGATGCAGAGTGTGCACGTTATGAGGAAAAGATTAAGTCTTACGGTGGCATTGATCTTTTCATGGGTGGTATCGGTCCTGACGGACACATCGCTTTCAACGAACCGGGTTCCTCACTGACTTCCCGCACTCGTCAGAAAACATTGACGATGGATACTATCATTGCTAATTCCCGTTTCTTCGACAATGACATCAATAAGGTTCCAAAGACTTCTCTGACAGTTGGAGTCGGTACGGTACTTTCTGCAAAAGAAGTGATGATCATTGTAAACGGACATAACAAAGCCCGTGCTTTGTATCATGCAGTAGAAGGTGCTATCACACAGATGTGGACTATCAGTGCATTGCAGATGCATGAAAAAGGTATCATCGTTTGTGACGATGCTGCTACTGTAGAACTGAAAGTGGGTACTTACCGTTACTTCAAAGATATTGAGGCTACACACTTAGATCCCGAATCTTTGATCAAGTAAGAGGATTTTAGGCACGGATGACGCGGATTAACACGGTTTTAGATACTCAACTTAATCTCTAAAAACCGTGAAATCCGCGTCATCCGTGCCTAATTTATATGTTTTCTATATGTTAACTGTTCCCCGATGCTAGATTTCTTCCAGCCATCCTTTTCCTTGTCGGACGATTTCCGGCTCGTCTTCTGTACATTTGACTACTGTCGAGGGTTCTATCCCTCCGATTCCTCCGTCGATAACTAAATCCACCATATCTCCGAATTTCTCGTCTATGAGTTCAGGGTCAGTCATGTATTCCAGGTCTTCATTTTCGTCATACGGCAGCGTGGTCGTCATGATGGGGGCATCCAATAACCGGGCAATCTCACGGATGATGTTATTGTCCGGCATGCGGATACCTACCTCTTTCCGGTTGCGGAAGATTTTGGGCAACCGGTTGGTTCCGTTCAGGATAAAGGTGAACGGACCGGGGAGATTATGCTTCATGAGCTTGAACTCGTTGTTGCCTACTTTGGCGTATTCGCTGATACTGCTCAGGTCATAGCAGATGATGGACAGATTGTTTTTGCGCGGATCGATTTCCTTGATACGGCAAATACGTTCGATGGCACGCTCTTTCAATCCGTGACAGCCGATGGCGTACATCGTATCCGTAGGATAGATGATCAGTCCGCCATCGTTCAGGATGTCGGTTACCCGTTGCAGGTCTTGCGGGTTGTTGTTTTTATCATACAGCTTCAGAAGCATAATCTCTTCTCCTTTCTTTTATTTGATTTTCTTCAAGAGTTCCAGAGCTTTCTCAGCGGCCTTTTCTGTAACCTTCTGTTTGATAGAATCTTTGTTTGCAGTGGTTGCAGAGTCGAGTCCCAGCTTTTCTCCTAATTTACTGATTGCTTCGTTGGCTACGGCTTCCACAGCTTGGTTTGCCATACTCTTGGTGTCGACACTGACCTTAGGAGAAGTGAATGAACCACCGATCTTTAAGTCGAGGGTCATCATTTTAGATATATTGCCGGCAGAGGCAGGAAGTTTGATTTTACCCGTATAGTCGATAGTCTGGTCAAGTCCTGTGCTACCGGAGAGATTCAGATTGTAGTCGCCCATCTTGATATCGAACGGCTGGGTTTCCACTCGTCCGTCTTTGATGGTGAAGTCCAGCGTCATATCCTTCACTTTCATCTCTTTCAGACTCGGCTGCTTGATGGCATCGGCTATCTGGTCAATCGCTTTCACGCCGCTTAGGCTGAGGTCGCGGGTAGACAGGCTGCCGTCTCCTTGCATGGTATCCAGTACCGGACTCATTGTGGCATCCAGATCAGTCAGTACGTTGATACTTCCGGAGAAGTTTCCTTTCAGGCTTTCGAAGATAGGAGCCAGTTGTTGTACCATGTCCAGTTCTTTGTAAGCTTGTGAGAAACTGAGGTTGGTCAGTTTGAACCCGGCTTTCATTTCCGGCTTCTTGGCGTTGGCGGTAGAATAATAACCGTTCATCACCACATTGCCACCCATAGTGCTCATAGAAAGATTCTTCATGTCCACTTTTCCGTCTTTCACCACAAGTTTACCATTCATATTGTTGAATGTCATCTTGTCAAATAATACTTGCTTCAGGTTGGCATCCATCTGGAAATCGATGTTCTTAGGAACTTCAACGATACCGGTAACAGTAGTGGAGTCTGTAGTTGCAGCGTCGGCAGTTGCAGTACTGTCTGCAGAAGCCGTCATGAAATCATTCAGATTAAAATAATTGGAATGAATGTTCAGCGTTCCTTTCAGCGTAGTACCTTTCAGGACGTAGCCGATATAATTTTCGAAACGACTGTCGGCGGTAATGTCATTCTTGCCGATGTTGACGGTTGTTTCACTTAGCTGCAGATACTTCGGAGTGAAGGTAAAGAGCGATTTCTTGATATCCACATCCGGCATATCCTGCATTTTCAGTTTCATATTGGTCAGGCCGATCGTTCCGGATGCTTTCATATTGTCATATTGCTCTTTTTCTATATAAGAAAGGCGTCCGGCCATCTGCATATCGGCATTGATGGTACCATTCAGTTCCATATCCCCCAGTGGATATACTTGTTTGATCATTCCCAGATCGAGTACTCCCTTTGCTTCAGCCTTGAAGTCAGGATCGCTGACCGGGGTTTTCACATCTGCAATCAAACTGAACGGATTGCCTGCCAGACGGAAACTGAACGGATTGATCTTGATAGTGGTCAGATCGATGTTTCCACCCGGATTCTGAACATTGGCACTGACATTGATCTGGTCGACTCCTGCCGGTAATGCCGGATAACGGAACATGGCGTTCTTGACTTGCATATCGATGTTGAAGGCAGGAACGGTGTCACCTTGTAGCATACCCTTTGCCGATGCGGTAAGAGTGGCGGTTCCGTCAGTTTTCAGGCTGGAGAATTCGGTTGCGTAGATAGCAGGAATCAACGAAAGAATTTCTTTGAATCCTACGTCATTCGTGTTTAGTTTCAGATCCATGTCGATCGCAGGATCTTTCAGTTCTACCCAGCCGTCGATACCTGCCTGGATAGCGTTGAGGCGGATAACATTATCTTTCAAAGTATACTTGTTGTTGGCAAGATCGGCATCCACATCCATTTTGGCGGAGATATTGGCATTTGCGAGGAATGGAATTCCATTCATCTTATAAGTCAGTGATTTAGTTTCAGCCTCTAATTTCAGAGTCGTGCGGTTACTGCCTAAATCTCCGGCACAAAGCGCATTGAAATCACGGATGTCAGCATACATTTTTCCTTGTTGATCATCATAGATCAGATTCATGTTCTTGATAACGAAACGTTGCAGCTTAATTTTGAAAGGAGAAGCTTCTTCTTCCGTGGCAGGTGTTTCCTGTGTAGCTGCTGTATCGGGTTTCATGATATCCCAGTTGGCACGTCCGTCCGGCAGAACGATGGCATGCAGGCGGGTATCTTCTATGAATACTTTGGAAATGTCATAGCCGCTGTCTCCGAAAAGAGAGAACAGATTGATGGTGGCGGTTACTTCTCCGGCTTGTACAAGCGTGTCATTGGCGAATTCTCCTGCACCTTTCAGCCAAAAATCTTCGAGAGTGACAGAAGCCTGTGGGAAGTTACGGAACAGGCTAATGTTAAGTTTCTTAAAGTCAAATTGTGCATTAAGCATCTTATTGCCTTCCGTTTTTACAATACCTGCTATCTTTCCCTGGAAGGCGAAAGGAAGGAGGAGCATCAGAATGATAATTACTCCTACGATGATAGCTGCGATTTTCAAACCTTTTTTCATTTGCTTTTCTTTTAAGAGTTTGACGTACATACGAAGGCAAAGTTAATAAAAAGTTTTTGATGTAAAGTGATATTCAGCAACTTTCACAATCGGAAGGCTTCTGAAGCATTTTGAGTGGGGAAAGAACTGTATCTTTTCCGAAAGGGATGTTTGTACTTATTTATGACTTCTTCTTTCTGAGTTCTTCCGCTATTCTCCATTGTATGGCGGCTTCTACCTCTTTTCCGGTTTTCAGCAGGGCGTCACCAAAAAGTTCATGTGCGCCGGCATGTTCAGGTTTCAGGCTGGTTGCCTTGTCCAGATCGGCTATGGCTCCTTCGGTATTTTCCAGTTTTAGTCTGAGTTTGCCACGGTTGTATACCGCTTTAAAGTTTGCCGGGTGGAGGCTGACAGCCGTATTGAAACAGTTTTCCGCATCAAAATACTCCTTGCTGTTGAGCAGGGTGATTCCTTTTCGTATCCAGGCGTCTATATAGTTAGGATCGAGACTAAGCGCCTTATCGTAATTGGCTATGGCGGCACGGGCGTCGTGAGCTTGGGTGATACACTCATTTCCCATCAACAGGTATTCGTGTGCATATTGTCGCAGACGTTCCTGCTGTTCCCGCATTTGTTCTTTCAGTTTTTTGTTCTGTTCCTGCAAAGTATTGATAATACCAAGTTTCCGGCGGATTAAACGGCGGGGAACAGGTTTTTCTATATCATAACGGGAGTGGATGGCGCGGAAGAATTGTTCCAGGCACTCTTCCATATCCCCTTTATCGAATGCACGTGCGGCAGCAGCGTATTGAACATCCGCTTGCGCCTGTTTTAGTGCCTTGTCAATAGCTTGCCGGTCGTTGAACCGTCCGGCAAAGTTTACAATCTCCGGTCGTACAAAGATATCTGCCCGGTGGATAGGCTTTTTGAGCTGGATACCATCCAGTGAGGTACAGCGGCTGAGGGCTACATACGCCTGTCCGCCGGCAAACACCCCTCCTGTGAAGTCAATGACTACACGGCTGAAAGTCAGTCCCTGACTCTTGTGAACGGTAATGGCCCAAGCCAGCCGGATAGGGTATTGTGTGAAACTGCCTAGGACTTCTTCTTCAATCTCTTTCGTCTTTTCGTTGTAGCGATAGCGGATGTTACGCCATGATTCCCGTTTTACATCACATTCTTTGCCGTCATCGGTGATGACGTATATCGTTTCTTCTTCCTCGTCGATACCGGCGATCACTCCGATAGTGCCGTTTACCCATCGGCGGTCGAAATCATTCTTGATAAAGATGATTTGAGCACCCGTTTTTAAGACGAGTTCTTGTGAGGTTGGCAGACTGCTTTCAGGGAAATCTCCTTCAATGTTTCCCTCAAAAGTGATCGGATCACCCGCAAGTTCAGTCAGTTTCTTTTCATTGATCGAATCGACTGTATCCCTTCGGGTGGCAAGTGTGATGTACATATCGGCTTCCGATTCCTCTATATGACTTCCGTATCGGGTGTTCAGCAGCTGAAGATCAGCGGCTCCGGCAGTGTTGGTACGGATATGGTCGAGAACGCTGACAAAAACGGGGTCAGTCTGTCGGTACACTTTCTGAAGTTCGATGGATACCAGGTCGATCTGGCTGAATACTTTTGCAGAGAAGAAGTACGGAGTAGGGTAGGCACGGTTCAGAATCTCCCGCTCATCGTTTTTAACTACAGGTTCCAGCTGGAAAACATCACCTACCAATAATAACTGTTTTCCGCCGAAAGGTTCCCGTAAGTTATGAGAATATACGCGTAAAATACGGTCGATAGCATCAATGATGTCCGCCCGTACCATCGAGATTTCGTCTATGATGACCAGTTCTATTTGTTCCAACAGCTTCCGGTGCGGTTTGGTATACTTGAAGAACTCATGGATGCGTCCTCTCTGAAGACTTAAGTTCGGATCATCCGGCAGTAACGGATAGAAAGGGAGTTTAAAGAAACTGTGCATTGTACTCCCTCCGGCATTGATGGCGGCAATACCGGTAGGTGCGAGTACAACATGTTTCTTTCTGGTATGTTCGCAGACGTAACGTAGGAATGTAGATTTACCTGTACCCGCTTTTCCGGTCAGGAAAACCGACTGGCGGGTATATTGGATAAGGTTCAGGGCGTCCTGAAAAGCTGCGTTATTAATGTCTACGCTCATAAAACTTGTGACGGATAGGCAGAGATACCGACCGGATAAATAAAATTAGATAATACCGAAATGTTTCATAGCCTTACTGATGCCGTCCTCATCAATGGGGACTGTCACATAATCAGCTGCGGCTTTTACATCCTCTTTGGCCTGTCCCATGGCAACCCCGATAGCTGCATGACGAAGCATGCTGATATCATTTCCTCCGTCGCCGAATGACATCGTTTCTTCCAGCCTGATACCGAAATACCGGATTATTTCGTCAATGCCTTTCTGTTTGGTGTCGCCTTTGGCTGTGACATCCGCGAAGGCCGGATACCAGCGTCCTATTTCACACGTCGGTATAGAGGGAAGCACCTCTTTTTCTTCTTCTTCCGTGATGAAAGGAGTCATCTGGATTACTTCTTTATTGCTTGCTTCTTCAAACGAAACCGTTGGGATGACATTGACATGCAGGAAGTCATAAAAAATCTTCTTCACCATCTCATTCGGCTGACAAACAGAGATGTTGTGTTCCTCCACGAAGATGCAGGGTACTCCTTTCTTTTCGCAGAAAGCAGCCATTGCCTTTACTTCTTCCTGCGGAATGGCACTTTTGTAAATCACCTCTTCTCCGACAAAGCAATAGGCCCCGTTCATGGTTATATATCCATCGATAAGGTTCCGGTCCTGCAATTCGGAAAGATTGTTGATAATCGCTTTCGGACGTCCGGTAGCGATAAATATTTTAAGCCCTTTTGCGTGGGCGGCTTCCAATGCCTCAATAGTAGAAGACGGGATACGATGTGTTTCGAAACTAACCAGCGTTCCGTCTATATCAAAAAATAAAGCTTTCGTCATAGATTCCTTTTTGAATTGAGTACAAATGTACTATTTTTGTAGGAGTAAAACGAATATATACTTGAATATTATGATAAAACACATGTTGGTTTCCCTCTTGCTGTTGCAGCTATGTATCTCTTCTTATGCCCAGATAGAAAGGACACGTGAGTTTGTGAACTTCGATAAGGGAGGAGCATTTGTCCACTGTTTTTTTCAGGACGAGAAAGGCGTTATATGGATGGGGACTTCCAACGGATTGAGTATGTTTGATGGTCAGAAAGTATGCAGACACAAGGTGCTGGATGGCAGTGACGTTTTAAAAGGAACTTTCATTTATTGTACGCTGAAACAAGATGATGTCCATTTTTATTTGGGAACAGAAAAAGGACTTTATTTGCTGGATCTGAAGTCAGATACGTGTCAGTTGCTTTCTTCTCCCACTATGTCCATAAGAGCCATTGAGCAGATGAATGACTCGGTCATTCTGTTAGGCACATTGAACGGTCTCATTAAATATGATACCGGGCGGAATACGTTTCAGCCCGTCGATAAAATACCTCAATTGCCTACTAATCCGATTGTCAGGCTGGACAAAAGTCGCTTCCTTATTGCCAACTATCAAGGGCTGTACCTTTATGATGAATCCGCAGATACTTATGAATATTTGTCTGTGCCTTCCGAAGAATCTTCTTTAATACTTTCATTAGAAGTCGATTCCGCTAACCGGTGGGTATGGATAGGCAGGGAGAACGGACTGTGGAAATATGATATTTCGTCGGGGAAGTTTACCCGCATCACACCGTTCCCCCATACTCCTGTTAAGAATATGCACATCAGTGCTGATGGCTTGTTGTGGCTGGGTACGGACAATGGATTGTATATCTATGATGAAAGTTTGAATCGTTATGAGCATGCGGTTCATAGTTCTCAGAATACGAAATCACTGGTAAACAATATAATATGGCATATTTTTGAGGACAGGGATGGGAATATATGGCTGGGTACAGGATCGGGCATTTCTCTGTATTACAATTCGCATATGGTGGAATAAACAGATTTGACTATGCGACGGAAACCTTTGAGAATTATCAGATAGCAGATTCTACACATACCCGGAATGCAAACTGGACTTACTATATCAATGGCGATAATCATAGTAATTTATATCTGGTAGCTTATTGCGGAGGAGTTTTCGTAGTCAATAAAGAGAAACTGCTTTCCCAAAAAGGAAAACTGTATGTGGCAGATGAGAATTATTATCATCACTCGGGAGAGAATAGCCTGCATAATGCCGAATGCCTGTTGGCCTACAATGGCAAGAAAGGGATGGAGATGGCTCTGCAGTATTCTCCCGATGTGATCATTGCGGACATTATGATGCCTGTAATGAACGGGGTAGAGATGGTAAAGCAACTGAAGGCGAACCTGACGACATCTACTATCCCTGTAATCATGCTGACGGCAAAAGATGACAAGAAGACCGAATATAATCTGTTGTCACTGGGAATCGAGGCATTTATCTCCAAGCCTTTTGATATCAAAGAGCTGGTAGCGCATATCGATAGGATTCTCCGTAATAAGTACCGGTTAGTGCGTAAACTGAAAGAGGAAGGCATTTCTTTGGAAACAGATACGGTAATCACAGAATCTCCGGATGAGAAGTTCCTGACTTACATAACGGAGGTCATTGAGCAAAATCTTTCAAACTCCGATTTGAATGTAACCAGACTGTCAGAACTGTCAGGTTATCATTCAAAACAGATTTATCGCCGTGTCAAACAACTGACCGGCTATACCACAGTTGAATATATAAAAGGTATACGGATGAAAAAGGCTGCGATGCTTCTTGCCAAGAAACAGTTTATGATTTCGGAAGTCATGTATATGGTCGGTTTTTCCGACTCTTCTTATTTCTCCAAATGCTTTGTGGAGAAATACGGAAAAACTCCCAGACAATACATGGAAAATATGTAAGGATGGGCTTTTGTCTGAAAAGTACCCTTGGCTGTCCATTTCCTTTTGTCTTTTTTCATTTTGTTTTGCTATCCGTTCATTTTCTCCTCTTCGGGGGAGTTATTTAGGCATACCTTTGTGATGTAACTAAAAATGACGTATTATGAATTTTCGATTATCCCGATTGCTACTGCTTTGCATAAGCTTGTTAATGAGTACGTATGTATGGTCGCAAAAAGACTATACAGTTGTTTTGCCAAAGGAATCTCCACTGATAGAAGGACATTTGAAACAGGGGACTCACCTTTCTCCTTCCGGTCATTCCTTCTCTTTGAACAACCTGTATTATCTGAAAGACGGGCAACCCTGGTATCCTGTAATGGGTGAGATTCATTACGGTCGTGTTCCCCGTGCCGACTGGGAAGAATCCATCCTGAAAATGAAAGCATCCGGGGTAACTGTCATAGCGACTTACGTCTTCTGGAACTATCATGAAGAAAAGGAGAATACGTATATTTGGGAAGGTAATAAGGATTTGCGTCATTTTCTGGAACTATGTCATCAGCATGGCATGTATGTGTGGCTGCGAATCGGACCGTGGTGTCATGGTGAGGTTCGTTACGGTGGTTTTCCCGATTGGCTGATGGGCATTGAGGGAGGAGTGCGTAAAGATAATCCGGTTTATCTGAAACATGTGGAGCGGTTTTTCAATGAAATAGGCAAACAGGCGGAAGGAATGTACTTTAAGAATGAAGGTCCCGTCATCGGCTTGCAGATCGAGAACGAATATCGTTTTGATAGCAGAACGCGGTTAAATCATATGCTGAACCTGAAGCGGATAGCCATACAATCCGGCATGGATGTTCCTTATTATACAGCTACCGGCTGGCCTAAGTCGGATTTGAAGCAGACCGAGCTGATTCCTGTCTGGGGAGGATATCCCGAAGCTCCCTGGAGTTCAAAAGTCACCGAACTGGCTTTGTCACGAAATTACTTGTTCAGTTCCTGGGCTAGTGATCCTGCTGTGGGCGCCGATTTGCTGGGCGAGCAGGAAAATACGACGTCCAAAGGACTTCAATATCCTTATAGCACAGCCGAGATGGGAGGAGGAAATCAGATCACTTACCATCGCTGTCCTGTGATCGCTGCCAAAGATGTGGTAGCCCAGAGTTATGTCAAAGTAGGTTCGGGAGCTAATATGATGGGATATTATATGTATCATGGCGGCTCCAATCCCATAGGCAAATACAGCACGCTGCAAGAATCGAAAGCAACCAAATACCCCAACGACTATCCGATTATCAATTACGATTTTAATGCACCGATAGGAGAGTGGGGGCAATTGAATGAATCATATTACGATCTGAAAACTCTGCATGCCTTCCTGAATGATTTCGGACCGCACCTGGCAACTACAGTGACTACTTTCCCCGACAAACGTCCGTTGAAACCGGGTGACAATGAAACGTTGAGAATGAGCGTGCGCAGTCATGGAAATAGCGGTTATGTTTTTATCAATAACTATCAGCGTTTGCTGGAAATGAAGGATTTAAGTGATATTCGTATCCGTATTCAGCAGCAAGGCGGTACAGAATTGCTTTTCCCGCCACTGAACATCGCATCCGGCGAGCAACTGATTATGCCTTTCAATATAGACATTAACGGGCATTTACTGCATTATGCAACGGTTCAGCCACTCTATATTCTGAAAAACAAGGTGCCGACTTACGTGTTTCTTTCTCATCCGGCCACTGCTTCAGAGCTGGTTTTCTCTGCCGGTCAGTTGAAGAAAGTGATGATGGATGGTCGTCCGGTAAAGAATACAGGCGATAAATACCTCTTGAAGTGCGGACAGGAAAAAGAACATCTGATCGTGTTGTCGGCAGTGAATGGCAGGCAGACTAAAATTCTGCTGCTGACTCAGGAGCAAGCCCGTAGGAGCTGGAAGATACAGAAAGGGAATGAAGATCTCTTATGTATCACTTCTTCGCAGGTCATTCCTTCTTCGGAAGAAATAACCGTTCGCAATGTCGACAGGAATCAATTTGAAATGCAGATATATCCGGCGGACAGCCGCTGGAAAGTCCGGGAGGGAATCAGTGTGAAGAAACGTAAGCAGGGAGAATTTCAAGTCATTCGTTTTGAAGTTCCGGCAGTTCCCTTACAGGTCTCTTGCCGGAAAGAGCAGAACCCGGACTCTTATGTTCCGCAGCAACCGGTTTATCCTGAAGACAACAGATTGAAAGAAACTCCTGAGTCTTGTCCGGGACCTCAGTATTTTGTGAATTTCAAGCCTGTCCCCTCATCATTGTATTATGCGGTTAGTGTTCCTCAGTTGCCTGTTTCCGTGAAAAATGCCTATTTGATGATAGACTATACGGGAGATACCGGAGCTCTGTATAATAAAGGTGCATTGATAGCCGATGATTACTATTGGGGAGGTCCTATGATGTTTGACACCGGCAGAATGAAGCGGCAGGGCAGTCAGGAATATTTATTGCAGATAATTCCCTTTGCACCGGAAGTGAATATTTATCTGGACCCATCTGTCAGAAAGAAGTTAGAGTTATCTTCGCAAGGCGTCCGGTCGATACGCATAGCTCCGGTATATGATGTGAAATTTGACAGACCGGCAGGATAGAAAACGTCTGTTACAGAGTTTTAAGATACAAACTCAGAGTTTTTGTGTACTTTTGCTTCAAGATTCATAAAAACTTATGCAGTATGAACTATAATTTTGATGAAATAATAGACCGTAACGGTACGGATTCCGTAAAATGGGATGCCGTACAAGGACGTTGGGGACGTAATGATTTGATTCCGATGTGGGTGGCCGATATGGATTTTCGTACGGCTCCTTTTGTTATCGAGGCTTTAAAGAAACGTCTTGATCATGAAGTGTTGGGGTATACCTTTGCTTGCAAAGAGTGGGCGGAATCCATTGTCAACTGGCTGAAAGAACGGCATGGCTGGGAGATTCGTGAAGAAATGCTGACGTTTACTCCCGGTATTGTCCGTGGACTGGCTTTTGCTATCCATTGCTTCACGGAGAAAGGAGATAAAGTGATGGTGCTGCCTCCTGTGTACCATCCTTTCTTCCTAGTGACGCAGAAGAATGAACGTGAAGTGGTATTCAGTCCGCTGGTGCTGAAAGAGGGACAATATCATATTGATTTTGACCGTTTCCGTAAAGATGTACAAGGATGTAAACTGCTTATTCTAAGCAATCCCCATAATCCGGGCGGACGGGTATGGACGAAAGAGGAATTGTCACAGATTGCTGATATCTGCTACGAAAGCGGTACCTTGGTGATTTCTGACGAGATTCATGCCGACCTGACTTTACCTCCTTACAAGCATCCTGCCTTTGCCTTGATTTCGGAGAAAGCGCGAATGAATTCACTTGTATTTATGTCTCCGAGCAAGGCATTCAATATGCCCGGACTGGCAAGCTCTTATACAATCATCGAGAATGACGAGCTTCGTCACCGGTTTCAGGTATATATGGAAGCTGGCGAGTTTAGCGAAGGACACTTGTTTGCTTATCTCAGTGTAGCGGCGGCGTACAGTCATGGTACTGAATGGCTGGATCAGGTCATAGCTTATATAAAAGCAAATATTGACTTTACCGAAAATTATCTGAAGGAACATATTCCTGCCATCAGAATGATCCGTCCGCAAGCATCTTACCTTATCTTTTTGGATTGCCGCGAACTGGGATTGAATCAGAAAGAACTGAACAACCTGTTTGTGGAAGATGCTCATTTAGCTTTGAATGAAGGAACGACTTTCGGCAAAGAGGGTGAAGGATTTATGCGGTTGAATATCGCTTGTCCACGTGCTACGCTGGAGAAAGCTTTGAAGCAACTGGAGCAGGCGGTCAACAATAGATAGCAGTATTGCTGAATGTCTCGCATAAACCTAATTATAATTATTATGTAGTAGAAACATGGTGTTTCTGCTGCATAATCTTTATTTTAGCAAATATAGACTTCGATTCCTGACAAATACCTCACAAAAATATGCAGACACTCCACTGCCTGACTACGGAGAAGGGCGATAATGTATTTGATAACCATTTTAACTTATAACGATTATGCGGATATTTTTCCTGATATTTATACTTGCCTATGTAGGAGGCAATGTCTCATATTTATCCGTGCTTTACAGATGCTCTCCGGTTTCTCACTGGGGATGAAGGTGCTGCTGTCTGTCATCTACTGGATGGTAGCGTTCTCGCTGGTAATCGCTATGCTGACCCGTCACATTGATATGCCTGTTCTATTGTCGAAATCCATGTTTCACATCGGTTCGGCATGGCTGGTATTTACCTTGTATATGATTTTTGCTTTATTGATAGCCGATGTGACGAAGTTGTTTGTACCATCGCTGAATCACGGTTTCTATTATGCGTTGGGAGTTACTTGCTGTCTGCTTATCCAGCGGATTATCTTTGTGAGGACCTCCTTTCAGAATAGGGACGAATAGCGATATGGCAGTATTCCAACTAAATCAGATGGCAAAATAGTACTCACCAAAGTTTCAATATCGGAAAATATAACTATATTTGTGGCGTATCTCTGCAAAGGAGCTACGCTTTTTTATTTTGGGGATAGCGTATTTATTATCTGTTTCGCAAATCTGGTAAATTTGAAGCTCGCAGATAATAAGTAACCATTCTCCACGTCTCTGTTGTATATATATATGTTATATGCCTCATGGGTGTGGAGCTATTGCTTATTATTCGAGTACGGCCCTACCAGAGCCAGCGAGGGGTAATGTGGTAATAGTTTCCACGCTTTTCTTTTGAAAGCGTGCGGAAATACACACAAATAAAAAAACAAATAATTATGGATGACCCTACTTGTTCCGGTACCTGCTTGATGAAGACTGATTTGCAGAACACCACCGATAAACTTGCCTTTCTTAAAGACAACTGGCCCAGCTTTGGACAAATTGAAAGTATTGATGAGTCGTCAAAACAGGATCTTAATTGCACACTTTGTTTCCTTAATGTCCTTATTGATGAGTTTGTAGATGATGCATCACCCTGCTCGGATCGTGTTATGGCCCGTTTGGTATTGACACGGGAATATGTTCAGAATGCTATAGAAATCATAAAATTGAAAGAATTACAAACAGAACAAACGAAGTCGAATGAAGAGGAAATCGGTTGAACTTAACTCTGTTTCAACTAATTTATCTCTCCCAATAGATTTAATATGAGTTTTGCTCCCATGCTCTCACTATTCGTCTGTATCCTCCTGTTCATCGGTATTACAGTGATGAGAGCGAATGTGGTAGCAGAGTGAGAGCAAGCTGTTGCTCTCACTGTTCAGATCGCAGGTTCTTAGCGGTTATTCATTCGATATAGTTCAAATACCGGTTTCATGCGGTGAAACAACAGTTTCTTACCGTTTGAAACTTCAGTTCCACATGGCTTGAAACTTTAGTTTCCCCGCTTGAAACAACAGTTTCTTCTGCTTGAAACTCTTGGTTTCATTACTTGAAACTTTTAGTTTCCCTATATGAAACTACTTCGATTGACTCCCCTGGTGTAAAGGGCTCTGCGAAACCTGGATGATACAAAGTGAGGGCAACAGTTATCTCTCACTCTGCTACCACATTCGCTCTCATCACTGTAACGCCGATGAACAGGAGGATACAGACGGATAGTGAGAGCATGGGAGCAAAAGTCGTGCATAATTACTGTTGAGAGCAAAAAAATCCCCTCCTTTTTGAAAAGAGGGGAATCAAGGTATATTGCCTTATCTTGAACTGAGAGTAGATTTAGATAATAACTTCAGTGTGTCTAAAAAGATAAATAATCTACCGGAATCAGCCGGACTTCACTATTTAGTCCCGAAGGCATGGGAGCCCAATGACCGTAGTTAGCCGGACGATAGTTCAGATCGACGATATTGATCTCCTTGAATTTGCGCCACTGCACTCCCTGCCTGTCCAGTTCGGCTATTCGGTTGGCAGGAAGGTTGGTGACTTCTATCTCGATGTGGTTTTTTCCTGATTTCAGCAGATGGCCTACCCTTAGCTGATAAGGTACTGCCCATGCGCAGCCTGCTTCCTGTCCGTTGATCCGGACACGGGCACTTTCGCGGACATCTCCTAAGTCGAGCACCCAGTCGTCAGCTTGCAAGGCAGGCAATTCGATGTCCAATGAATAAACACCGGTTCCCATATTGGTTTTGGCTGCCGGATGGTCAATGGCCGTCCACGAACAAGGGCGGTCGATGTTGAATGTACCTTTTATTTCCGGCTGGCTTTCGGCAAAATGCAGTTTCCAGCCATGATTCAGGCTGAGGCTGAACGGTTGTTCCTGAATGTATTTCCATGATTTGGCGCCTGTCAACGGCTGTTGATAAGTCTGCAAAATCACCGATTCACCGGATTTCAACTGGAGGTAGACTTGTGTCTGATCTCCAGTCTGGCGTATACGTGCTTCTCCGCATTCGCCTGTCATGGGATTGAAGAGGGCGGCGGCTTCGGCTTTTGTTCCCAGTGTCACCCAATCATCCACTCCTTTATCTTGGAGGGAAGAGATGAAATAATGGTGGCCGTTATCGTTCACCCTTCGGATAGCTTGCAGTCCGAACCTGGTTTTCATTTCTTCCTGCGGAATATTGCAACTCGCCAAAGTGCGTGCATAGTCCGTTCCTGTAATGATCTTGCCTTTTCCCACCGGGGTGACCGTTGTTTCGGAGAATGATACGGAAGGCAGCTTTTGCAGCGTTTGTTGATAAGTCTTGCGCTTCTGTTCCAGCTGACCGTATCCCGGCACGTCTGTCGGGTAGTTTTCGAGGAATACGATGGTAGCTCCTTGTTGCGCCAGTTTCAGCAGATGAGCCAGAACGTCATTCGGCATTAAGTGGGCGGCGGGCACAACCAGTGCTTTGTAGCCGGTTCCGCCGGAAGTGACTAACTGGCCGTCTTTGAAACGGGTGCTGCGGATGAAGTTGTCAGAGATATAATCTCCGTCATATCCGCTGTTGTTGATGCGGTGGATGGCATTTATAAATTTGGGGGCGAGTTTGTCCATGTGATGAATGCTGAATAGCAGCAAACGTCCCGGCTGCTCCTCCCACATATCATAGACGGGCAGATAGATAAGGAAGTCATTATCCGGTTTACCCATTTGCAGGAAACTCTGGCAACGGGTGATATAATCGAAGAAAGAAGGAGCGTCGTGCCAGATACTGTTGGTCGGGCTCATATTGATAGAGGCGTAAAACAGCCATCCCGGCCATTCGGCTTCTTGGGGCGAATAGGGAGTTCCGTGAAAGAACATATGATTGATGCCGGAAACAAACATCAGGTCCATATCCGGTTTGCATTGCGACAAGGAAGTGCGGAAATGCTCCGTCAGCCATGTAAATGTCTCGGTAGAAGTATAGGGCTTTCCAGCAATATGGGCAGCAGAAGAGGCATATTTCAACATCGACAAGTCCGAATCATTCTTCTTGGTCAGTGAATCCCGGCGTAATCCTTTGATATGGAATTGAGACAGACCGAATCCTTCACATTCGGGAATGTCTACGGCTGCGTAAACATCAATCAGGTTGGCAGGCGATCCGTGTGCCTGATTGCGGGTGATGCTTCCGTTCTTGTGTGCCCAGTCCGTCCATTGACGGGTAAAGTTTTCCAGCAGTAAATCGGAAATCGTTTCCCGGTAATCGGATATGATGCGGCGGCTGACTTCCGGACGGCTTTCGTCCAGGAACTCCGGAAAGTGTTCTTCCAGCTTATATCCTCTCCTGCGGGCGAACTGATCCAGAAAATCTTCTGTCCAGTCTGCCTGATATACCTCGTAGGAGTCGTTGAAGAATGTATGCGGATAACTCGTCTTGCTGCTTTTGAAAGCGCGGTCGAACCGGGAAAGATAGCTTTTGACCGCACTTTTGGAAAGATGGTTCATCACGTATCCTTCTCCTCCGGGAGCGGCACGTTTAACCTTCTGCCGTGTCTTGCCGTTATAAAGGGCTATCACTTTCCATTTTCCGGCGGGAGCTTTCCATTCCAGTTTGTCTTTCCTGACATGGGAAGTCAGATTGATGCACCGCCCGTTTCCGTCATAGGCCATCACGCGGCTCAATACCGAATAAGGTTGCTGTTTCTTGTCAGCTACATTGATGTCCTGTACGATTTCCTGGCCTCCCTCTATCTCATACGTCTGGAAGATAGCTTTGCTGGCTGCCTCTTCGATGCTGACTTCCGGTCCTCCGAAGGGCCATCCTGTTCCGGTATTCATGTCGATCTCGATGCCGGTGCGCTTTCCTTCCGCTTGTGTATGTTTGAGCACTTCCATCCATCGGGGAGAAAGAAACTGAATATCGTTGGCGTCATTGCCCTGCACTCCATAAATGGGAGTGATTTCTACGGCGCCCATGCCGGCACGGGCGTATTCTTCGAGATTGTAAGTCAGGTTCTTCTCGTCGACAGCGCTTCCCAGCCACCACCATCTGGTGCCGGGGCGGGCTTCTGCCGGAGCATCCGGCCACTGTTGTGCTTGTACACTTCCGCCTGCTGCGAGCATGCAGAGGAATATCAGTTGTTTTTTATTCATTATTCTGTGGGTGTATGATAGTATTCAATGTTTTCTACGTCGTCAGTCACGAAGAGCGGACGTCCGTCCGGCTGTTCAAAGTGGAAGCGGATGCCGTCGAAAGTTATGTTCTTTGCGTGGCGGATATAAAATCCTTTGGCGGGAATCGTGCCGAACATCCAGGGTTCGGGATATACTTTCTCCTGTTCGGGCGGAACACGTTTGCCGTCTTCCGCGCTATATCCACCTTTATAATATAGATGAATGTTGCGGAAAGTCACGTCCTCGATATAGGTTCCGGGCACGCCGCTGATGATAGAAGCATAACGGCTGTCGGCATTCCATACGTTGATGTCGCTGATAAGAATGCGTTTCATGCTTCCTGCGGGAGTACCTTCGGGGCTACGCATTCGCGCGCCAAGCCGGAGGAAGACAGGAGCGTTCACGATATTCCTCATGGTAATATTGCTGATAACGATGTCTTCCAGATGACCGCCGTCCACGCTTTCGAGTGCCAGTCCCCGGCAATGTTCGAATATACAGTTGGTGATGGCGATGTTGCGGAATCCTCCGCTGCTTTCCGTTCCGAGCTTGATACGTCCGGTGCGGTATCCGTGGTCGGGTGCCTGTGGTTCGTCGAGTTGCCAGCTTCCGTCCAGTACACTTCCTTTGTCGAATCCGCTGACGTAGCAATCGCTGATCGTTACGTTTTCCGTATCTTTGAAACGTCCTAATGCATAAGAGGCTTTCAGAACAATGGCATCATCCCACGGAGAATTGACCGTGCATTGGCTGATGCGTACGTTGCGGCAGCAGTCGATATCGAATCCATCGCGGTTGGTATCTACTTTCAGGTTCAGCAGGGTGAGATGTTCCACACCGGTGGCTAGCAGGGCGAAGTGTCCGCAATGGAGCATGGAGAAATCTTTCAGCGTGACATTCCGGCAGTCTTTGAGGCTGATAGCTTTGTTGCCTACTCCCGGCAGACGGCTTTCTTCACGGGTCAGTCCCTTGCCATAGATCAGTCCCGGACCGCTGATGGTGATATTTTCCAGACCGATTCCCCAGATGAGCGAGTTCTTCCAGTGACTGTGTCCGAAGTCCTGATATTTATTATGCTCGTTGGGCTCTGCCAGGTCATATCCTTCCTCCTTGCCCGGGAAAGCGGCGATGATGCGTGCGCCCTGTTCCAGATAGAGATGGATGTTGCTTTTCAGCCGGATGGAATAACAGGCATATTCTCCGGCAGGAAGATATATGGTGCCTCCGCCGTCTTGTGCCGCGGCTTCGATGGCACGGTTGATGGCGGGAGAGTCAATAGTCTTTCCGTCCGCTTTTGCTCCGAAGTCTCTGACGTTGTAGGTTGCTGCCTGCAAATACAGGCAACTGGCCAGCAGAGTGAGTAATAGATATATTCTTTTCTTATTTGGTTTTGAGTTCATTCTTTATTTTATTAAAAAGCTCCGGCAACATGAAATAATTATAATCCGCTTGGGCGTTTTGCTCGTAGAAACAGAAATAAAGCTTCCCGTTTGCTGTGAGCGGACAGCGACCTGCAAGAACAGGGCGGTCTGTTCGTTTTCCCGATTCGTAGAGCTGCAAAGGGGTCTTGTCCTGATGACCGTTGCTTAGACGGATGTCGTCAGTGGGAGTGACGGCCTGCAAGGTACGGAGTTTTATACTTTCACCGTAGTAGCAGGTGAAGGCTTGTCCTTCTACACTGAATACATTGATATCCATGTCCGGACGGCAGTCTCCGAAACTCCAGAATAAGGTGTCGGCCTGCTGTAAGGAAGCGACTGTTACTTCGAGGATAAAGCCACGGGTATCCGGCAAGGCTTTCCACAGGAAAGTGATTCCTTTTACTTTTTCCTGAGGAGCCAGCCAATGACTGTCGGCTCCTTTCGAAATTCCCAGACGGAAGGTTCCGGCGGGAGGAGTCAATGGCTGCGCTTGTACGCTAATGAGGCAGATTGCCAGCAGTACGGCGGTCAGTAGTTGTTTTAACATAGTCGAAGTGGATATTACTTTGTTCGTTTTCCTTTAATTCGATGGCATCCCTGTCTTTGACGTCCAATGTGATTCCCGATAAATTAAAGTTTCTCGTATAGCAGATTTTTCCCGGTTTATTGGTCTGCGCTTCGATGCCGTAAAGATAGAAGTTTTCCAGACGTAACGTATCATTCCAGCCGGAAGCAGAGATAAATTCATCTACATTTTCCGCTTTTACCTGCGACAGATATACATTGCGGAAACGCGGATATCCTTTTTCGGGCGGTTCTACCGGAGTCAGCATCACTTTCCAGTGCTCCGGAATTTCTTTGCCTTCATATTCTTTAGGCAAGGTGCTGTAGCTATAACTCGGATTCCAGTTTAAGTCTGCCGCCAATACCTGACTGATATTTTCCGCGCTGACGCGGGTCATGTAGATATTTTCTATGGTTCCTCCACGGTTCATGGCACTTTTTAACCGCAGTACGGTCGATGTGCCGACCGCTTTGAGGTCATAGCCCAATATATTGCGGATGCTGCCCGAAGTTTCGCTGCCGCAGGTGATAAGTCCTGCTCCTTTGCGGGCGGTACAGTTACGCACTACCACATTCTCAGTCGGACGGTTCACGCGCAGTCCGTCTGCGTCCCTTCCCGATTTGATACAGATATTGTCGTCGTTGCAGTCCACGTCACAGTTTTCGATCAGAATGTTGCAGGAGGAGTCGATGTCGATGCCGTCCGTGCTCGGGCCGTGACCGCCGATGTTATTGTTGATCGTCAATCCGTCTATGGTGCAATAGTCGGAATAAAGAATCTGACATCCCCAGAACCCTGTACGCATCAGAGTGAAACCGCTTAGTGTGATGTCCGAACTGCGTTCGACGAGGATGCCCCGTACCCGTTTGCAGTCATAGTCCACAATCCAGCGGAGCCCTTTGGCCACATATTCTTTCCTCATTTCCCAGTATTTGTCCCAGAAAACCTTTCCCCGGCAGTCCAGGGTACCTTCTCCGCTGACGGCAGCGTTTTTCTCGTCAACAATGTTGATTACTGCTGCCGGCCATGTCATCTCTATTCCTGCTATGCGCGAACGGAATTCGGGATAATGGTGGATGTCGGGACTGGCAAGCAGAGTCACCCCTTTGCCGATTTGCAAGTTGACACCGCTTTTCACAAACAAGGCGCCTGTCTGGTAATACCCCGGTTGCAGGATTACAGTTCCTCCGCCGGAGACAGCGCAACTGTCGATTGCCTTCTGAATGGCTTCCGTGCTGAGTACAGTGCTGTCTGCTACTGCGCCAAAAGAATTGGCGGATATAATCATCTTGTCTCCGGGAAGTTGGCGACTGCCTACGCTGTCTGCCCACGACAAGTCCGGTTGCTGAGGTACCTGTCCCCATTCGAAGCTGTTTCCGGCTTGTTTTGCCGGGGTGCACGCTACCATAAACGAGCCTGCCAGCAGTAGGGGAAGGATGTTTTTGATTCTCATATAGTTCTTTAATATAGGATTCTTTTAATTGCCGTCCGGTTTCTCTATTTCCGTGAAAGGTGATTCATTCCAGCGGAACGCATTCACGTCGTCCGGATGTGCAGGATCATATGCCGGGTCTATTTTGAGATGCTTCGCCAGTTCGGGTACGGCTTTCTTCATTCCTTCGATGACGCATTTGGCTATCTGATAAGCACCGTAAGGATTGAAATGCGTATTGTCGGCGATATCCTTGGTCTGCCCCGGATAAGTGCCTGCCGGATAGTGGACGAAAGCACGTTTGGAAGTGTCCGGTCCCAGTGCTTCATACAGAGTGCGCGTCATTTCATTGAGATCGATCAATGGAACATTTTCTTTGGCTGCCAGCCAGCGTATGGCTTCCGGATAATCTTCATGAGTATCGCGGATGTGCCCGTTCGTATCGAAACTGCGGCGCTGGGTAGGAGTGACGAGTACAGGATGCGCTCCGCGGGCACGTGCCTCATCGATAAATGTTTTCAGGCTGGTCATGAAGGAGTAGTAAGCTCCTTTGCCCGGTCCTTTCTGCTTCTGGTCGTTGTGGCCGAACTCCATAAAAAGATAATCTCCCTTTTTGATCTGGCTTAACGCTTTTGCCAGCCGTTTGGCTCCGATAAAGGTATTCGCCGATTCGCCGGATTCGGCATAATTGGCTATGCAGACGTCGGTGCCGAAGAAGTGAGGAATCATTTGTCCCCAGCTTGCCCACGGTTCGTTGTCCTGATCGACCACCGTACTGTTGCCGCATAGGAATACGGTAATCACAGACGGGTCGGCAGGTTCAATGCTGATGCTTTGGCATACGGGAGCGTCACCGTTGAACTCCAGTGTCAGCTTGTCATCCCAGTTCAGTTTGGTCTTTTCACGCGGCTTGATGTGTACCGATTCTTTGTCGGAAATGCGTGGATTCCGCTTGTTGATGACAAATGTTTCGTCTACAAACTGACCTTTCCGGGTGGGTAGATTCTCGACAAATAAACGTCGTGATTCACCTCGTACAGTGGTTACGCCTGCCTGCTTCTTGCTTCCGAGACGTACGGTTACTTTGTAGTTGCCGTCCGGCACACGGACCGAGAAGAAGAAAGGAGCTTTGCTTCCTTTTTCGGGCGTAGCTGCGAGGTCATATCCATATCCTGTTTCCTCGCTGTAGCGGGGAGCGTCTGCCAGTTGAAATGTCCGGGCTTGTTCCTGAGCACCGATAGACGTTGCCATCAGGAGCAGAAGCCCTGCGAAGATTGTTTTCATATCAGTAATCAATAAGTTTAATTAATATTCGGTTTTAGTTCGTCGGGCGAATCTTTGGTGTAAGATTTCACGTCTCCTGCTACTTTGGTGAATAGTTCCTGAATCAGTTCCGGAGCAATGTTCGCTGTCGGGCGGAAAGCGTCGGAATTCATGTAGTCCAGAATTGCTTTATGCATCTGGCGTGCAACTACTCGTTTTTCCGGTTTTGAAGTGATGTCCATGCTGGTCATCAGCACTTTGCCGTTCAGTACGTTGGCTTCGAACAACATTCCGATTTTCCGGTTGATAAACCAGGTGTCTATGCTCTGAATAGTCGGCTGGAAGTCTGCCGGGAAACCGGTGAACTGCATCACTTGTGCTTTGTTCAGCAGTTCCCACCATTGCAGGTTACTGTGATATTCTGTCGGGAATTCACGGAAAAGCGGATGATATTCGTTGAGGAAGATACCCGTGGTGTGGGGTGGACGCATCTTGAACCAGGAAGTGTTCCAAAAGACAGGGGTGAAGTATTGTTTCACTTCCTTGCCGTACTGGATTTTTCCGGCTGCCGTAATCAGTACGTTTCCTCCTTCTTTCAGAATGGAGATGGCCTTCGCATCTAGTGTGTCGGTAGTATATACATTCCCCTGAGTCAGTTCTACCTGTGCAGGATATACCCAGAAGTCCCAGTCGTTGATAGCGTTGCTGCCTTCAATACGAATCTCCATATTCAATTTCTGCGGTGTAGTGATGCCGTTCAGTTTCATATCTACACTTCCCAGCTGGCAAAGATTTCCGACAGGTATGTCCTGAGTACCTACTGTTCCGTGAGCGTATACTTTGCCATATTCATCTTTGATGCTGTACACGGTTTTGGCTCCCTGCAAGGGGGCTGCCCCGAAGTGCGACACTTCGATATCGGCATGGAAAGTCTCATCGTTGGTATACACGAATTTGGGAATGCGTGCCAATGGGACGGTCGGACTGCAGAAGCGTCTGAACTCATCTGCGTTGATATAGCCTTTTTCTTCAAAGAAGACATCCAGAAGACCTACCAATGCAGTTCCCTGACCGGAATAGTCATTCAGTGCCAGCAGTTGGAATCCTGCATAATCGGGTGTACGCAGTGTCTTTTCAATCTCGTGTTTGTAGCAGATTGCCTGAAGTTTGCCCGAAGCCATCATGAAGTCGTGTCCCATGCTGCCCATGTGATTGTCATTCAGGATATCCCGGAAGATTTCAAAGTTCTTGGCCTTGTTTACTCCGGTATATTTGCGTATCTCGCTGAAATTCGGGAATGCGCACCATTGTCCGGTCTCATGAGATACATACGGTTGCTTCACGGAATCGATTTTGGCACGGTAGTCGGACATGCTTTCCGGTTGCGAGCCGGCCCAGCTGAGACCGCGTGCTCCGGCTTTCACATGATATTGATTGTGAGGTTGCCATTGCCAGCTGCCTCCCACAGAGGCTCCTGTATATACGTGGCGGGGATCGGTTGCTTTCCAGTAATCGACGAATTTGCTTACCCAGGGTACCCAACGACCGGAAGGTTCGTTGCCACACGCCAGCATGCAATAAGAGGCGTAATTTCCGTATTCCTTAGTCAAAGCGATCGTTTCGTCCATCAGATACTTGTCGATAGGCTGTCCGTTGCCCAGTCTCGGACCATGATTGGGCCAGCTGGGACCTTCGGGTTGCAGGTAGAAACCGACCAGATCGGCAGCAATGAAAGCTGCTTCCGGCGGACAGAAAGAGTGGAAGCGCATGTGGTTCAGTCCGTAGCTGCGGCAGATGCGGAAAACCCGTTCCCATGAAGCCACATCCATCGGCGCATAGCCTGTAAGCGGGAAGTCACAGTTTTCCACTGTACCGCGGAGCATTGTCTTCCGTCCGTTGACGTAGAACCATTTTCCTTCTATCTTAAAATCACGCATGCCGAACTGCACTTGCTTCCTTTCAGACTGCTTGCCGCTGCTCAGTGTAGCCGTCAGCTTGTAGAGTGCCGGGTTGAATTCATCCCATGTCAGGAAGTCTTTTCCCATCGGAAGTTCCATTTCTACCCGATTGTCTCCTGACTGGATACGGAATGTCTGTTGAACAGGGGCTACCTTATGCCGGGTATCTGTATTGAAGCTTTCGGCAGAAAGCGTTATTTCTCCTTTGGCAGCGGAAGAGGATTTCACATTCATACGTACCAGCGCTTTCCGGTTGCTCAGATCGGGATATACCTGTATGTCATCGAAATAGACTTTAGGTGTTGTTTGCAGTTCGATTTTGCCTACGATACCGTTCCAGTTGCCCTGTGTCTGGTCGGTGATGCTATGTGAGTCCGGACCGACATTGATTTCTTTAATCCGGTTATCGATCCGGATAGTGATCCGGCAAGGTTTGCCGGGAGTGACTGCCGAAGTCAGGTCGTATACATGAGGAACACAAAGACTGTTCTGCATACCCATCTTCTTAGAGTTTACCCATACGGTCGTTTCGATATGCGGACGCTCCAGGAAAAGAATGATTCGCTCCCCTTTCCAGTCGGATGGAATTGTCACTTTCTTTTGATACCAGGCGACACCTACATAGTGTTTGTCGGGAGTCAGGAAGAAAGGTAATTTGACTTGCCCTTCTATCCGGTATTTCTCCATGTAAGGATTGAAATAGTAAGAACTGTCATATAAACTTCCTGTCCATTTGGTGCGTGCGGTTACGTTGTCCCCTTTCAGTTTTTCGGGCATGGAACCGGGCAGGTTGATAGATTCGTCGAGCGATTTATTGAACCATTGTTCTTTCACACCCGCATCTTGCCGGTCAATTTGGAAATCCCATGTCCCGGATAGGCTGAAAGAAGAGTTTTGCCCTCCTACAGTCAGTACAGAGGCGAATACAATGGCAATACTTACTAAAAGTTGTTTCATGATATGTAGGATTGATATGTTTCTCACTATGTTTTAAAATCTGGTGCTAAAGTAGGGGTTTTGGAGAATCAATAAAATAGAAAGATGTACAGATACATAGAATATTGTGCTAAAAATGGCTTTTCTGACGGTTGGTGTACGAAACTACATGAATGTGATAATATCTCCATTATCATTGATTTCTGATTTTCTGATGGATGCCATATCTTTGCGAAGTAAACTTTTTAATCTTAAGGTGAACCATGAAAAAAGTATTTGCCTGGATGGCTTTAACTCTCTGGTCAGTAATGACAATCTCGGCAGGTGAGACTGCTTATCTCTTTTCTTATTTTATCAATGACAGTAAGGACGGTCTGCATCTTGCCTACAGTTATGATGGACTGAACTGGACTCCTTTGAACGGCGGACGCTCTTTTCTGACTCCGGCTGTTGGTAAAGATAAATTGATGCGTGACCCCAGTATATGCCAAGCTCCCGACGGAACATTTCACATGGTCTGGACTTCCAGCTGGACGGACCGGATTATCGGATATGCCTCTTCCCGTGACTTGATTCATTGGAGTGAACAACAAGCCATTCCGGTGATGATGCATGAACCGAAGGCCCATAATTGTTGGGCGCCGGAACTCTTTTATGACGAAGCTTCGGAAACGTATTATATCTTTTGGGCGACTACTATCCCCGGACGTCACAAAGAAGTGCCCACTAGCGAAAGTGAGAAGGGGCTGAACCATCGCATGTACTATGTCACTACGAAGGATTTCCGCACTTTCTCAAAGACAAAGATGTTTTTCAATCCGGATTTTAGTGTTATTGATGCGGCTATCGTGAAAGACCCGAAAGAGGGAGACCTGATCATGGTCGTTAAGAATGAGAACTCCAATCCTCCGGAGAAAAACCTGCGTGTGACACGTACCAAAGATCTGGCCAAAGGTTTTCCAACGAAGGTATCGGTCCCCATTACGGGAAAGTATTGGGCGGAAGGACCGGCACCTCTTTTTGTCGGTGATGCGCTTTATGTATATTTTGATAAGTATCGTGATCATCGCTACGGTGCAGTCCGTTCGCTGGATCATGGTGAAACGTGGGAAGACGTGTCCGATCAGGTTTCTTTTCCGAGAGGAATCCGTCACGGAACCGCTTTTGCGGTGGATGCTTCCGTAGTAGAGGCGCTGGTTGCCAACCGGGCTTACAATCCGTTGATCCCCGATAATCTGGCAGACCCTTCTGTCTCCAAGTTCGGCGATACGTACTATTTGTATGGTACGACAGATTTGGACTACGGATTGGGACGTGCCGGCACTCCGGTAGTGTGGAAGTCGAAAGATTTTGTAAACTGGAGTTTTGAAGGTTCCCACATTCGCGGGTTCGACTGGGCGAAAGGATATGAATATGTAAATGACAAAGGTGAAAAGAAAAAAGGATATTTCCGGTATTGGGCTCCCGGAAAAGTGATTGAACAGGACGGCAGGTATTATCTGTACGTGACATTTGTAAAACCGGACGAGAAGATGGGTACGTATGTGCTTGTGGCCGATCGTCCGGATGGCCCTTTCCGGTTTGCTGAAGGAAAAGGACTGTCTGTGCCCGGAACAGCGGAAGCGGATAGTCCCGCTATTGTACCGGATATCGATGGAGAACCGTTTGTCGATGAGGATGGGAAGGGATATATTTTCTGGCGGCGCAGGTTTGCCGCCCGTCTTTCGGATGATAAGCTGCACATAGAGGGTGAGCCGGTCAGTATCAAAACTGCCCGTCAGGGATACTCTGAAGGCCCGCTGATGTTCAAGCGAAAAGGTATTTACTACTATGTATATACCTTAAGCGGTCATCAGAATTATGCCAATGCCTACATGATGAGTCGTGAGTCTCCGTTGACAGGCTTTGTCAAACCGGAAGGCAATGATATCTTTTTATTCTCTGCCCCTGAAAATCAGGTTTGGGGACCGGGGCATGGCAATGTGTTCTATGATGAGGGAACCGATGCATATATCTTCGTCTATCTTGAATATGGAGATGGAGGTACCACCCGGCAGGTATATGCCAACCGGATGGAATTTGATGAAGACGGGACCATCAGGACGCTGGTACCGGACGCACGGGGAGTAGGCTGTCTGGCTGCTCCGCAGGAAACGAGAAAAAATCTGGCATTGCAGTCGCACTTTTATGCTTCCAGTGAGAAAGCACCGCGTACTTCAACGGTCAGCATAGAAACACAACCCAATCAGCCCCTGCCGGATAAAGGCTCAGTGAAGAATTATACCCGTACACATACTTATCAGGCTGCCCATGTGGCGGACGAATCAAACGGAACCCGTTGGCTGGCAGCTGATACGGACAGCAGTCCCTTTATTACAGTAGATTTGAAAGAAGTACGGACAGTAAGTGAATGTCATTTCTTCTTTACCCGTCCCACAGAAGGGCATGCGTGGAGGCTGGAGAAATCTGCAGATGGAAAGAATTGGCAGACATGTGCCGAACAGGGCAAGGTACAGGCACGGTCTCCGCATATTGCCGGTGCCATCGGTGAAGCCCGCTATCTTCGTCTCCATATCCGTCGGGGAGATGCCGGCTTGTGGGAATGGAAGATTTATGAATAACTAAAACAGTGTAATAACTATAATGACAGAGAATATGAAGAGCAAAATTCTGACAGTCTTTTGTGCCGGTATTTTAGCCCTTTCCGGGGGAATGCAGTCTGCAAAAGCACAAACTTCTTCTTGGTTCAATGATAAGGATCTGACATTGACTGGGGTTTATTATTATCCCGAACACTGGGATGAAAGCCAGTGGGAGCGTGATTTCAAGAAGATGCATGAACTGGGATTCGAGTTTACCCACTTTGCAGAGTTCGCATGGGCGCAGCTGGAGCCGGAAGAAGGACGATACGATTTTTCCTGGCTCGATAAAGCTGTGGCTCTTGCAGCCAAATATGATCTGAAGGTCATCATGTGTACTTCTACCGCTACTCCGCCCGTATGGATGAGCCGGAAATATCCTGAAATTCTGTTGAAGAATGAAGATGGTACCGTTCTCGACCATGGTGCCCGCCAGCATGCCTCGTTTGCTTCGCCGCTCTATCGGGAATTATCGTATAAGATGATTGAGAAACTGGCACAGCATTACGGAAGTGATTCCCGTATTGTGGGATGGCAGCTTGATAATGAACCAGCCGTACAGTTTGATTATAATCCGAAAGCGGAGCTTGCTTTCCGCGACTATCTCCGTACAAAATACAATCATGACATTCAGTTGCTGAACGATGCATGGGGAACGGCTTTCTGGAGTGAGGCTTATTCCTCTTTTGATGAAATCACTCTTCCTAAGCGTGTCCAGATGTTTATGAATCATCATCAGATTCTGGATTATCGTCGTTTTGCCGCTGCGCAGACCAATGATTTTCTGAATGAGCAATGCCTGCTGATCAGAAAATATGCAAAGAACCAGTGGATTACTACCAACTATATCCCCAACTATGATGAAGGACATATCGGCGGTAGTCCTGCACTTGATTTCCAGAGTTATACACGTTATATGGTGTATGGCGACAACGAGGGGATCGGACGCCGCGGATATCGGGTCGGAAATCCATTGCGTATTGCCTGGGCGAATGACTTCTTCCGTCCTATACAGGGTACGTACGGAGTGATGGAGTTGCAACCGGGACAAGTGAACTGGGGTGGCATTAATCCGCAACCGCTTCCGGGGGCTGTCCGTCTGTGGATGTGGAGTGTATTTGCCGGTGGAAGCGATTTTATCTGTACGTATCGCTATCGCCAGCCTCTGTACGGTACAGAGCAGTATCATTATGGAATAGTAGGAACGGATGGGGTAAGCGTCACTCCCGGCGGAAGGGAATATGAAACCTTTATAAAAGAGATAAGGGAACTCCGGAAACATTATGCTCCGCGCGAAACGAAGCCTGCTGACTATCTGGCACGTCATACCGCCATCCTTTTCAACCACGAGAATTCCTGGAGTATCGAGCGGCAGAAACAGAACCGTACATGGGATACTTTTGCACATATAGAGAAGTATTACCGGACTTTAAAGTCCTTTGGTGCTCCCGTTGATTTTATCTCCGAACAGAAGGAGTTGACGGAGTATCCTGTAGTGATAGCTCCTGCTTACCAACTGGCTGATAAGGCATTGGTAGACCGATGGGTTGCTTACGTGAAGAATGGCGGTAATCTTGTGTTGACCTGTCGCACGGCCCAGAAAGACCGTTATGGACGTTTACCGGAAGCTCCTTTCGGTTCTATGGTTACTCCTCTGACCGGCAATGAAATGAACTTTTATGACCTGCTGCTACCGGAGAATCCGGGTACTGTCGTCATGAACGGAAAGGAATATACGTGGAATACATGGGGTGAAATTCTGATTCCCGCCTCAGATGCACAGGTCTGGGCGACGTACACCCGGGAATTTTATGAAGGTGGTCCTGCCGTCACATTCAGAAAACTGGGTAAAGGCACTGTAACGTATGTCGGAGTGGACAGCCACAATGGTGCGTTGGAAAAGGATATCCTGAAGAAATTATATGCACAGCTACAAATTCCTGTGATGGATTTGCCTTATGGAGTAACGCTGGAATACCGGAACGGGCTGGGGATTGTGCTGAATTATTCCGACCGTCCTTATACATTCAGCGTACCGGAGGAAAGTAAGGTACTGGTAGGAACTGAAGAGATCCCAACCGCAGGAGTATTGGTGTTTTCAATGTGAGGTGTTGATTAATAATAGATAAGTATAAAAAGATAAATAGGTAATGAAACAAATTGTAGGACTGGTATTGATTTTGTGTTGTACACAAATGGTGGCTCAGGAGGTTTTTCCTGACGGCAAGGCAATCCCTGAATGGTTCAGGGAAAACAAGGAAGTGAATGTGAATGCTTTAGGAAAGAAATATAGTATAACCAGTTATGGGGTAGTGAACGACAGTACGGTGGTGCAGACGAAGAAGATACAGGAAGTAATTGATCTGGCTGCACAGAATGGGGGTGGAGTGATAGTAGTTCCCCAAGGTACCTTTTTAAGCGGATCGCTTTTCTTTAAGAATAATACTCATTTATATCTGGAGGAAAATGCGGTATTAAAGGGGAGTGATGACATCAGTCATTTCCCGGTGAAAATGACCCGTATGGAGGGACAAACTTTGAACTACTTTATGGCTTTGGTAAATGCAGACGGACTGGATGGATTTACTATTTCGGGAAAGGGAACTTTGAATGGAAACGGGCTCCGGTATTGGAAGTCATTCTGGTTGCGCCGTTCCATAAACCCGGATTGCACGAATATGGAAGAAATGCGTCCTCGCATTATTTATATGTCCAACTGTAAAAATGTTCAGATTGAAGGAATCAGGATTATGGATTCTCCTTTCTGGAGCACTCATTTCTATAAATGCAGTTTCCTGAAATTATTGAATCTCCGCATTACCTCGCCTGCCAGCCCCGTAAAAGCTCCCAGTACAGATGCGGTGGATCTGGATGTTTGTAATAATGTGCTGATAAAGAACTGTTATATGTCTGTCAATGATGATGCAGTAGCCTTAAAAGGCGGAAAAGGACCTTGGGCGGATAAAGATGACAATAATGGAGAAAATTATAATATTATTATTGAAGACTGTACTTATGGATTCTGTCATAGCGCCTTCACCTGTGGCAGTGAATCCATTCATAGTCGGAATGTGATTGTCCGCCGTTGTAAGGTGGATAAGGCACGTGCTCTCCTGACTCTTAAAATGCGCCCGGATACACCGCAAAAATATGAGTATATTTTGGTAGAAGATATCACAGGGAATGTGCAGAATTGTCTGAATATAGCTCCTTGGACACAGTTCTACGACTTGAAAGACCGCAAGGATATTCCCCTTTCTTATTCCAATAATATTACGATGCGCAACCTTGATATCGATTGCAATGTCTTCTTTAATGTGAAGAAGTCCAACCAATATAAATTGTCCGATTTCCATTTTGAGAATCTGACAGTACGGGCTAAGAAAGGAAATGTGGATCAGAGCATCATCCATTCATTGACAATGAATAATGTGAAGATAAACCAATAAAACGATAGAACGATGAAAAAGTTTTCACTCTTTATTTTGAGTTTGTTGTTCTGCACCGGCTATATGTCGGGGGCAGATTGGAATGTATACGTTGCCAGATATAAACAGGACAAGGCCTGTGCCATCAGCTATACTTTTGATGATGGATTGGCGGAGCACTATACACTGGTTGCTCCCCAACTGGAAAAGAGAGGTTTTCGGGGAACATTCTGGATATGCGGCTCCAATATAAACAAAGATAACAGGAATATAACCGACACTACAAGAATGACTTGGCCTCAACTTAAGGAAATGTCTGATAAGGGGCATGAGATATCCAATCACGGCTGGGCGCATAAAAACTTCGCACGTTTCCCGATTGAAGAAATCAAAGAGGATATTTTAAAGAATGATAGTGCTATCTTTGCAAATACAGGAGTAATGCCTCGTACTTTCTGCTATCCCAATAATAATAAAAAAGCGGAAGGGCGGAGGATTGCCGTACAGAATCGGGTAGGAACAAGAACTCATCAACGTTCGATTGGAAGTAAATCGACTCTGCAGGATTTGGAAAAATGGATGAATACCCTGATTGAGACAAATGACTGGGGAGTAGGTATGACACATGGCCTAACTTATGGTTATGATGCTTTTCGCAATCCTCAACGCTTGTGGGATCATTGGGATCAGGTAAAAGCGAGAGAGAATGAAATATGGGTAGGAACGTTTCGGGAAGTAGCTTCTTATATCAGAGAAAGAGAAGAAACGAAACTGGATGTTGTGAATAAAAAGAATACCCTGTTGATAACTCCGGAACTGAAATTGGATCAGAAACTTTTTGTAGAACCATTGACAATGGTGATTACCGGTAAGGATATAAAGAAAGTGACTGTAAAACAAGGGAAAAGAAAATTGCCTGTACAGGTTACCGGTGACAAGGTTCTTTTTGATTTTGATCCGTATGGAGATGTGATAAAGGTGACTTTGAAAAGTCGAAAATAAAATGGATTGGATAAATTTAAATACGATATAATAATGAAACAGAACTTTTTAAGATGGATGGTAAGCATGTGTTTCGGGCTGTTGTCCGTTACCATGGTTGTGGCAGGAGATCACTATAAGACTGTCAAAGTAAAAGCTCCTTTTCCGATGCAGCCGATCAAGATTTTTATTTATCCGGAGCAGGATTTTAAAATTACTGATTTTGGAGCTGTACCGGGTGGGGAAGTAAATAATACCCAGGCGATTGCTGCTGCTATTGACGCATGTAATAAAGCGGGCGGCGGGCGTGTTGTTGTTCCGGCAGGCACTTGGCTGACGGGCCCCGTACACTTTAAAAGCAATGTAAACCTCTGTTTGGAAGAAAATGCTGTATTGAGTTTCACCGATAATCCGGAAGATTATCTTCCGGCAGTCATGACTTCATGGGAAGGGCTGGAGTGCTATAATTATTCACCTCTGTTGTATGCATTCGAATGTGAAAATGTGGCAATCAGTGGTAAAGGAACGTTGCAGCCGAAGATGGGAACATGGAAAGTATGGTTTAAACGCCCTGCACCTCATCTGGAAGCATTGAAGGATTTGTATACAAAAGCTTCTACCAATGTGCCTGTCATTGAACGTCAGATGGCTGTTGGCGAAAATCATTTGCGTCCGCATCTGATACATTTCAATCGCTGTAAGAATGTAATGCTGGACGGATTTAAAATACGTGAGAGTCCTTTCTGGACAATTCATCTCTATATGTGCGACGGAGGAATGGTACGTAATCTGGATGTACGGGCACATGGACATAATAATGATGGCATTGACTTTGAGATGAGCCGTAACTTTCTGGTCGAAGATTGTTCTTTTGACCAGGGAGACGATGCTGTCGTAATCAAAGCGGGTCGTAATCAGGATGCGTGGCGGTTGAATACACCTTGCGAGAATATAGTTATCCGTAACTGCCGGATATTGAAAGGACACACATTACTGGGTATCGGTAGTGAGATTTCCGGTGGTATACGGAATATCTATATGCACGACTGTACGGCACCTAATTCTGTGATGCGTCTTTTCTTTGTGAAGACCAATCATCGCAGAGGAGGATTTATTGAGAATATCTATATGAAAAATGTAGAGGCAGGTACAGCACAGCGGGTACTTGAAATAGATACGGAGGTACTTTATCAGTGGAAAGATTTAGTGCCGACATACGAAAAGAGAATCACTCGCATTGATGGTATCTATATGGATAAAGTAAACTGTGAGTCGGCAGACGCCGTTTATGAGCTGAAAGGAAATGCTGAACTGCCTGTAAAGAATGTGCAAATCAAAAATGTAAAGGTCGGGTCGGTTAAGAAGTTTGTGAAGAAAGTAAGTAATGTTGAAAATGTAGTAGAAAAGAAGATAACTTATCAAATGGAGAATCATAAAGACTGAGTAAAAAAGTTCATATATGAACTTTAATTTGTTTTTGGGTTCATCTCTGTTTTTGGGAAAACTGCCGGATCATTCCTTGTTTAATTGATTTTTTTATTTAGGGTCTGGTTTGTATAAAAAGTAAGTGATCATATTTAAACGAAAGTCTCGGGTAGTTTGCGGCTACCTGAGACTTTATCGTTTTTACGGGTGATAAGTGATGAATAATCTATGTAAATGTACAAACTTCTATGTACTGATATTGAAATCGAACCTATCTTTGTGACACTATGAAATTATTAATATGCACCAAATGAAAAAACTGATTTTATTATCTTTATTGACTCTTCAATTTAGTTTGCTCATCGCACAAGATACTGGTGAACAAGTGCGTTTGTCCCGATTGTTTAATTTCGGATGGAAATTCCAGGCTGGCGATTTGAAGGATGCGTATTCCTTGAACTATGATGATAGTAATTGGCGTGTGCTGGATTTGCCTCATGACTTTCAAATAGAACAGCCGTGGAACCAGGGTGCGGGTGGAGCGCGTGGCTTTAAAGCGATGGGAACCGGTTGGTATCGTAAGGCTTTCAAAGCTGAACCTGAGTGGAAAGGAAAACGAGTACTGCTTGATTTTGAGGGAATTATGTTAGTGGGTGATGTCTGGGTGAACGGTCAGAAAGTAGGAAGTACAGACTATGGTTATCTTGGATTCGAAACGGATATCACCCAATTGCTTAGATATGATGCAGATAATGTAGTGGCTGTCAGTGCTTCTACAGGCAATAAAGGAGGATCACGCTGGTATACAGGAGGAGGTTTGTTCCGGGATGTCCATCTGTTGGTAAAAGATTCCGTTTCCATAGCCCGTCATGGAGTGTTTATATCTACTCCTAAAATAACTGAACAAAGTGCTGATATTAATGTACAGGTTGAGTTGGAAGGTATTCGTGGGAAGCAGCTGGATATAGAAATCAATGCCAGAATTTTTTCTCCGAAAGGTGAACTGGTAACGGAAACAAAGGGAATGGCTCCTAAGAAAAACAAGTTGGCTACCGTTGAGGTACCTCTTCCGATAGTTGCTGTTTCCAATCCTCAGTTATGGTCTTGTGAAACTCCGAATCTTTATAAAGCAGAAATAACATTGCTCCATAAGGGGAAAGTTATCGATAATGTAACTGAGACTTTTGGTATTCGTACACTTGAATATTCTCCGGAGTTTGGCTTTAAACTAAACGGTAAGAAGTTATTCTTGAAAGGTATTGCCAATCATCACGATTTAGGTGCTGTGGGAGCAGCCGCATTCGACCGTGCTATTGAACGACAGTTTGAATTACTTAAGAAGTTCGGCTATAATCATGTCCGTACATCGCACAATCCTTATTCGAAGTCTTTCCTTGAATTGGCAGATAAGCATGGTATCCTGATTGTAGATGAATTGATTGACAAGTGGAGTGATAAATCTTACTGGGGAGGCCGGGTTCCTTTTACTCAGTTATGGTATAAGATGATTCCCGAATGGATCAAGCGTGACAGAAATCATCCTTCGGTTATTATGTGGAGTATAGGCAACGAATTGCAGATGCGGGAAGATCTGGCCGGATTTCCTACCGGTGATTGGGGTGTTACGACTTATCGAATTTTCGATGTGCTTGTGAAACGTTATGACCCTACCCGTAAGACAACGGTGGCTATGTATCCTTCGCGGGCAGGTGCCATCAGTCGAAAAGAGTCAGACTTCAATAAGAAAATCCTTCCTCCTGAGCTGTCTACAGTGACCGAAGTGGCCAGTTTCAACTATCAATATGTTGATTATGCCAAGTATCTCGAAGCTTGTCCCGGATTGATCGTTTATCAGAGTGAGGCAACAAGTAGTGAACTTACTGCTCCTTTCTTTGGTATGGATCAGGATAAGATGGTAGGACTTGCTTATTGGGGAGCTATTGAATACTGGGGAGAATCGAATGGGTGGCCTAAAAAAGGTTGGAATTATTCATTCTTTAATCATGCTTTGGAACCTTATCCACAAGCGTATTTGATAAAAAGTGCGTTTAGTGATGAACCTCTGGTTCATATCGGAGTAGTAGATAGTAAGAAAGAAAGTATTGAATGGAATGATGTCACAGTGGGCCGTATGCCTCTTTCTTCTCATTGGAACAGACCTGAAGGAAGTAAGCAGAACCTGTTCACTTATACAAATGCTGACGAAGTAGAATTGCTGGTTAATGGAAAGTCTTTCGGCATTCAGAAGAATAAACGAGATGATATACAGAGCCGCAATATGATCTATTGGAAAGACATACCTTATGGCAAAGGAGGAAATATACTGGCGATAGCCCGTAACAATGGAAAAGAAGTGGCACGTCATCTGTTGGAAACGACAGGTAAGGCAAAAGCGCTGAAAATAGAACTGGAAAATGCAGACTGGAAGGCAGATGGAATGGACTTGCAGTATGTGAAGGTATATGCTGTTGATGGTAAAGGACGGGTAGTACCTGCTGCCGAAGGTGAAGTCACTTTTGAAGTTTCAGGTGAAGCCAGACTGATTGCTGTAGATAATGGTGATCACATGACCGATGAGCTTTTCTCCGGAAATCATAAGAAGCTGCATCAAGGGTTTGTGATGGCTATATTACGTTCCAGTCAAACCGGTGGTGATGTGAAGGTCAAAGCTTCTCTGAAAGGATTGAAGAGTGCGGAAAAGAAGATGATGACCAAATGATAAATGAAATAATAAATAAGGGTTGTCGAAACCCTTATTTTATTAAAAATAGCCCTCGCCACAGATCGTTGTAGCGAGGGCTATTTTGTTGAGAGGGGAGTTTTGACATCCCCTTATTTATATGCTATAACTGCCTTTTCTCGTAAATGTCTTTTTGGCCTTATTCTTATCAATGAAATCCACTTTACATCCGTCAGGTATTTCAATCAGATTTTTACCTTCTTTGGATAGCTTCAACTTGATTTTACCTTCTTTGACAGGGAATTCGATATTTGCCCATTTCAAATCCATTAGTTCAGGACGTATGATATAATGATTCGATTTTGTTGGAGATTGGCTGAAACCTGCTATGCCATTTAAAACAGCCACTACTCCCGGAACTCCATTAGCGCCATGACATAAACTTAGACCATAAGGACGTTTATAGAAGACCAGTTGTTCATCTTTGGGCTTCTTGTATGAGAAGTTTTCCGGAAAACGGGTATGTCCCTGTGCAAGCCAGTCACCAAATACAGTAAAAAGGAAGTCCCACATTTCTCTGACCTTACCTGCTTTTGAATAAGCAAGGAACTCATATCCTTTCTCATAACTTACATAATCATGGTAATAAGGAATGGTGGGGAGTACTTCAAACAGATGATCATACCGTTCTTTGGGAAATATATCGGCAAGGATAGCCCAGTACTGGGCATGATGTGAAATCACTGTATCCAGTTTGCCGTCTTTGGTATATCCGTTTATGAATAATCCCTGTTCTTCATTCCAGAAATGTTTGATTATACTTTTCTTTAAAGCCTCGGCTTTCATTCGGTAATGTTTTGCTGATTTTCTGTCCTCCCATTTTTCGGAGAAGTCTGCACCAATCTTGTAATTATAATAAAGCATTATTTGTGCATACGTAGGAGTTCCCTTCTTGTCAGGGCCTCTTCTGGTAGCCCATCCCGGTACAAATCCCCAGCTGACACCGACATTGGCGGAGATAAAGCCACGTTCATCCTGAAGAGTCTCGTAGAGTTTCAGCAGTTGTTCTATGCGGTCACGATAGGAGAGGATCGTATTGAAATCTCCATATCTTTGGTAATAGTGGTTAAAACCTATCAAAGCATGAAGTGGATAATCCGGTATTCCCAAATCTGTTTTTTGCGGATTTAGCGGGAGCATAGCTACTGAAAGGCTGTTGCGCGAAACCTGTTCATCTCCGAAAAGGTAATCTCCGGCAAAGGTACTTAAAACGGCATCCATTGACCAGGGCAGATAGTCTCTCTTGATACCATCCAGATAAAAGCCGTGCGTGCTGGTATGCAGGGAGGCAACCGAAGCATTCCAGATGTTATTCATACGTTCGTCATTGCATTCAAAGGACATCAGGAAGTCTACAGGCCATATCTTAGCCTTAAACTTAACATCAGATATCTCACATTCTTTATCACTGAATATTTTCAGATAGCGGACCGCCCTTTCCGGAAGGATAATTTGTTGTTCTCCTTCTGTCAAAGGATAGGATTCAATAGGATATTGTTCGAAGAGTTTGGTGTTTTCGTTTAATGCCTCTTCCGGACTTTCTCCTACAAAAGCAGTGAGCGTTCCCTCACCTTTGGCAGTGAATGAGACTTTTCCGACTTCAATATGGAAAAAGTCAACTAGAATATATCCATTCTTTTGAATCTTTATTTTTTCATTTTCAACTGTTGCGTTTCGTATAGGTAAGATTGAAATCGGATGAATGGTAACCTCTGTTTCCGGATCATCCAAAGGCATTCTGCCTGCAGTGCCGAATACCGGAGATGTTTCTGCAATATTCCATTCAATACCATCCATACTTGCTTTCCAATGATCCGTTGAGACTTCTCCATTGAAGGATACTTTAATGGCAGGCAGATCATTATCAGTCTCTACTTCGAATAATAAAGTTGATTTTCCTTTAGGTAGTGTAAGAGAACTTTTGTCGGAATTGCCTGCTTCTTTTTCATTGACAGATACTTTTACCTTTCCGGTAGATGTCCATTCCATTAGCGTTTCTGCCGGCAAGTTTACTTCTTTACAGAATGAGGTATGATATACCGGAGCATAAAATTTGCCGGGATACCCTACGTTCACACAACGTTTCTCCGATTCTTTTAGTCTTTTCTGCTGAAGATGCGCACTCAGCTGTCCCGGATACCAGATATACTCTCCGTTTCCATTCCTTACCGGTGCATCCGGGATTTCTACAGCCGGGTCCAGTAAAGGATCATACTGTATATTTTGTGCTTGGATTGTATATGAGGAAGCATACAAACTTAAATATACAAGTATAAATTTCAATTTTACATTCATTGTTTTATCTTTATTTTAAGTGTTTTCACTTAGGATTACCGGAAGTCAAACATCAGATTCAGATGAAGCCCTTCGTCTCCCGATTTGATCCGGATATTTCCCGGCTGGCTGTTGGGACCTTGCTGTTCGATAGGTTTGAACGAGCAGATAGCCGGAATATCGAGTAAGAATGAAAGGTCACCTTCAGGGAATGCAGGCATTGTATCTTTCACACGTCCTGCGGGTTCTTCGGGAGTAAATACCCGGAAGAAGATGCCATCATTACGGGAATAAACAGTAAACGAAGTCTTTTCACCTTCCAGAGTTGCCCAATAGAGATTGGCATGGTAGCCTTTGAACTCCGGATATATCAGATTCTCAAAGCTTTCTCCGGTGATGGTGTTATTGTAGTCTTTGTGCCAGATGCCGTAGTTTGTTCCTGCAATACGGTTTTTCCAGACCCGATAAGGACCACGTCCCATCCACTTCATGCCCGAGCAATTTTGTTCCGGATAAGAGAAGGTAAGTCCGAGATTGAAAATCTGGGAATCCATAAAAGCATCGTCAAAGCCGCTGCCACCGGAACCACGGTTCAACAGAATAGCATCCATGTAGAGCAAACCTTCATTTGTCAGGCGCCATACAATCGAATCTGCTGCACCTTTGTATTTGGCACAATAAATGGCTCCGTCGGAGGAATGACGGGTATAGCTGAGCGAAGGTTCATATCGCATCTTCATACCTACTGCCACCGGACCATCTTTGAATGGAACCTCAGTCTCACCGGATGTAATGTGACGAATCATACCGGTTGCCGCATCGAAGGTTACGCAGACTTTACTGCTCTTTAGTTCGATGGCATCAGCTGTTTGCCGGGCTTCTGCCTTTGGGGGAGCAGGAGTGGGCGCAGCCTGTGTCAGCTTGCGTTCAAAATATCGTTTTACCAGATGAATCGGGTAAGTCCAGTTACAGATACTTTTTCCTTCTTTATCGAATGCTTCCAGTTCAAGTATATCCCCTTCCCGGAATGAATCGGGCAGTTCAAAACGGGCAGTGCCTGTTTCTCCCGGATTGATGGATGGAAGTTGAACTCCTCCTTCGGCGATTACCTTTCCTGTTTCTGTGTTTCCTTGAAGAGGAGTGCCGCATGTCAGAACTTTGTAAGACATACGACAGTCTTTCAGGTTGGTAAAGGTATATTCATTGGTCAGTAGGAAACTGCCGTCGAAGTGGTTGGTAATGAGAAGAGGTTTCAACTGGATAGGCGACCATTGTGCACGGATAGCGTAATAGCTTCCTTCTTTTTCGCGGCGTGGTCCCACTACTCCGTCAGGTGCATTTGACTTGTCGGAATCGAGTATTCCTCCTTTATCACTGCGCTTGGGAGCTTCATCGCAATAGACCCAGATAAATCCTCCTGCAAACAATGGATTGGTGCACCATCGATCCCAGAAATCACGCAGACCGGCTCCCCCTCCCTGATCGTACATGGCATGCATGAATTCGGTCGGCATGAATACCTTATAACCATTCGTAAAACGTGCCACTCCTGTCAGATAAGTAGGGTAGTGGTGGGTATCCAGTTCATTAAAGTCAGCCCAGGGATGCACCATGTGACGCTTTTGCAGCCTGTCATATTGGGCAAATAAAGGATCGGTTTGCGTATTCCAGCCACCTTCATTTCCGTTGCTCCAAAGGATGATGCATGGATGGTTAACATCCCGTTCAATCATTTCTTTCACGAGTTTTGCCCCGACTTTGGAGTCATAACTGTTTTGCCAGCCTGCCAGCTCATCCATGTAGACAAGTCCCAGTGAGTCGCACATATCGAGAAAATGTTCATCGGGCGGATAGTGCGAACGGACAGCATTCATATTCATTTCTTTAATGAGCTGGGCATCCATGCGGCTTAATGCTGCACTGGTGGTACGCCCTCCATCTACGGAGAATGAATGACGGTTGATTCCTTTTACCACTAATTTGGTACCGTTCAGGTATACTCCGTCCTGCGGAAAGAACTCTATGGTACGGAAGCCGATACGTGTTTCCCTGGTCTGTACGATTTTGCCTTCGGGATTCTTCAGTTCCAATTTGGCTACATATAAGTTGGGGGCTTCTGTAGACCAGGGGACTATGTTTGTCCATTCACCGCTGATCATCTGTTCTTTACCGGAGTTGTTGATTGGATGAGTGATTGTTGTTTGTCCATTGGAAGTATATACGGTTTTCCCATCTTTTAATGAACGGACGGATACGACGATTTCATGCCCTTTGGCATCTCCTTCCATGTCTATGGAAGCTTGGAATTTCCCTTTGTGGTCTGCACTTAAAACAAAGTGCTTCATGTGTATCTGTGGCAGAACTTCCAGCCATACAGGACGGTAGATTCCGCCAAATAACCACCAGTCTGCTTTCCGTTCGGCGGCATTGATCGATCTGTTGGCTGATTCTTTGGCTACTTTTACTTCGAGCTGGTTCTTTTTCCCGAGGTTAAGTAATTCGGTAATGTCGTAACTGAAACGATAGAATCCCCCTTGGTGCAGTTCGCCTGCCGGTTTGCCGTTGATGATGATTTCGGCATCCGTCATCACTCCATCGAAGAAGATCTTTACCCGTTGCCCTGCCCATGATTTAGGGACGTCGAATTTATAGCGGTAGATTCCGGTTTCATCACTGGGGCGTTGTCCTTTCACCGTGTACCAACGTCCGTAGGTATATTCTCCAAATCCCTGTAGCTCCCAATTACAGGGAACTTCGATCTTTTTCCATTTACCGCTATTCTGTCCCGCAGAACAGAAAAAGTCCCAGGTCCTGGTATCATCGATACCTGTTCCCGAAAGGTAGATACGTTCGGGATGAGGTGCCTGTGCCTGCAAGGTTACCCCGTTCCATAGGGTAAAGAAAACCCAAAGCACAAACATACTTATAATTTTGTTGTTCATATCGTTATTCTTACACGTTAAGTTTTTCTGTTTCCATATAATCAGAGAAAGTTATTGCCTGGATAATGTAAAACGGTCTATGTCCGGTGCCCATCCGAAATCATTTCCCATTCGCACCGTATTATAACCTTTTTGTAAGGTGACAGGGATCGTAATGGATTTCACCTCCTTGTTGCTGTTCAAATCTTTGAGCACAGTTTCCGTTCCGTTGACGGACACTTCCAGTTTGCGATTCTTGTCACAACTGTAGAAGATAGTCATGTTATACTTACCTCCTTTTTCGCTGTATACTTCACTCCATTCGGCGAAGTTTTCTTCCCGACCGCCCAATCTGGATATTTTCATTTTACCGGAACAATCAGCGTCAGGTACGTAGACAATCGGTTTGGATTTTTTGCCCAAGTCGTCATAGCAAGGCAGATACGCCCATTCGGCTTCATAACAAACGGGTTCCAGTCGCTTTTCAGCCTTCACTTTACATATCAGTACGCTATGTGGCTGAACCGTCTGCCGGATTTCCCCTTTCATTTTCCCAAGATCCTCTTGTTTGATTAAATCCCGTACTTTTACCTCACCTCCCAGTTCCAGAGTTTCGAAAGGAACGATAAAGTCACAGGGCTGATTGGACGGATTATATAAGGCTACCGCTCTAGTTAATCCACGTTTCTGTTCGATGTCCTTAACCAGCACATAACTTTCATTTTCATGTTGTACGACGTGTGCCTGTAATCCTAATACATCTTGGTTCAGTGTGATAAGCTCTTTATTTTTAAGTAGTTTCAATGAAAAATCGGGAATTGTATTCATATCACATCCGATCAGTAAGGGAGAACTCATGATACACCACATTCCAAAGTGAACTTCTTCTTCGTTGGGTTTCAGCCCGCGTCCGATTTCGAGCATATCCATATCGTTATAATGCCCGCCGGTAGCGTAAGCAGAAAGATATAAGTTCTTTTCAATAATCCCTTTGACAGAATTCCATTTGGGGCGGATATCCGGACTGATACGCCAGGAACGTGCCAGTTTTTTGGCCCAGGTGCCGGGGAATGCCCATCGGCAGATGTTGATAGATACATCCGTTCTTCCGGTGTTGGCAATAGCCTGGCAGATTGCGTTGTAACGTTTTTCTTCATCCAGTCCCAGTTCACGTCCGCCACAATAATCGATTTTAATGAAATCGTAGTTCCATTCTTTGATATATAAATCCATATCCTGCTGTTCGTGTCCATACAGTCCGGAGCCTACTCCGTTTGCATCGTTGTCATAGATGGAACCGCAGGTGTTGTCTCCTGCATCCGAATATATTCCGGCTCTTAGTCCCAGAGAATGGATATAGTCAGAAACCACTTTCATCCCGTTCGGGAAGCGGTCGGGGTGCGGATGCATTTTACCTGTCTCGTCCCGGTAGCCGAAAAAGCCGTCATCTATATTGATATAGTTGTAACCTGCCTCTTTCAGCCCGTGCTTGATTAAAGCGTCAGCTTGCTGTTTTATTAACTCTTCACTGATATTCACGTGATAGGTATTCCACGAACTCCATCCCATGATAGGACGGTCGATGTCTTTTTGGGCAAAACTAGTTGCCATAAACATAGTAGATAAAATGCCGCAGGCAATCAGATGTTTTTTCATACGTTGGTAGTCTTTTGTAGAAATGGATAACTTTCTTGGCAAAGATAGGCAAAGTCATGGCGTGCTCCAATGGTAAATAAGTATAGAAAGATGGAAAATCGTCCGTTTATTGGGGTATTTAGGCCAAAAAAGACGAGCAGTGAGATAAAAAGCGTATAATTTTAATGGAAAACGTATGAATTTCCATGTGCTGATATAGAAACTACCTTTATCTTTGCCATCAAATGAAAAATACATCAAGAAATGACACATTTAAAAATCTTTTTATTGTTAATCGTTTGTGCATTTTCCGCTCAGGCAGCGAATGCGCAGAATAGTAAGACGACTGTCGACGAACTGAATGGCAAGAGAATCGGAGTAATTGGCGATAGCTATGTGCGGAATCATAAAGAACCGTTTGAGAATACATGGCACTATAAGTTTGCGAAGAAGCATGGCATGGAGTACTTTAATTATGGAAAGAATGGAAATAGCATCGCTTATTCCAGTCCGCGTTGGGGGAAAGCAATGTATCTTCGGTATGCAGAAATGGCGGACAGCCTTGATTATGTCATTGTCATCGGCGGACATAATGATGCTTTTAAACTGGATTCTATCGGGGGGATTGATAACTTCAAAGATAAAATGGAGATTCTGTGTAAAGGACTGGTCGAGAAATATCCGACGGCGAAAATATTCTTCTTTACCCGTTGGAATTGCAAAAACTTCAAAGGAAGCGATTCGGAAAAGGTCGTTGATGCCATGATTGAAGTTTGCGGCAATTACAGTATTCCTATTTTTGATTGTGCAAGAAAAGGAAGTATCTATGCGGATAATGATACTTTCAGAAAAATCTATTTCCAGAAAAGTAAAAACAATACGGATACGGCGCATCTGAACAGTAAGGGACATGACCGTTTCTTGAAAGTCGCGGAGAGTTTCCTGCTGCAATATTAATTGAATAAAAAAATGAAAATAGTAAGTATTATGAACAAGGGACTGTTTATTTGTATATGGTTGTTGGCTACAGTTTGGCTGGCGCAAGCCCAGACTTTTAAAAATCCGGTTCTGCCGGGCTTTAATCCTGATCCTTCGATCTGCCGGGTGAATGATGATTATTATATGGTCACCTCTTCTTTTACATGGTATCCCGGAATCCCCATTTATCATAGTAAAGACTTGGTCAATTGGGAGATTGTAGGACATGGTATTAGTCGTCCGGACATGATTGACATGAATGGACTGAATGATAATGATGGAATATGGGCAGTTACTATACGTTTTCATGAAGGTCTGTTTTATTTAATCACAACCGGATCAAAATGTGGCGGTAATTTTTATATAACAGCTGCTGATCCTAAAGGTCCTTGGTCTGATCCTGTATGGCTGAAAGATGCGCCCGGAATAGACCCGTCATTATTTTGGGATGATAATGGAAAATGTTATTATATCGGGAATACATGGGATTTTAAAAGCTCATGGCCGGCCCAATGTGCTATATGGATGCAAGAGTTGGATCTCAGCCGGAATAAATTGGTGGGCGAGCGTAAGATTCTGACTTACGGGCATGCGAATAATGCAACTTATGCAGAGGGACCTCATCTTTATAAGATAAACGGGAAGTATTTATTGCTGATGGCCGAAGGAGGTTCAAGTTATCATCATGCAGTGACGGTGCATCAAAGTAAGTCTTTGTGGGGACCTTATGTTGCAGATAAAACCAATCCGGTATTATCACACCGCCATTTAGGTGAAAACTATCCTATTCAGGGATTGGGACATGCTGATCTCGTACAGACTCAAAATGGAGAATGGTATTCAGTTGTTTTGGGAAAAAGAATGATAAAAGGGTACAATCCGCTTGCAAGAGAAACTTTCTTATGTAAAGTCAATTTTGAAAATTCGACTCCTATTTTCAATCCGGGGTATGGAATCGTGCTGCCGGAGCAGGAACGTCCGGATCTGCCGTGGCAACCAGTGAAGGTTGAACCTGTAAGAGATGACTTTGAAACAGAGAATCTGGCATCAAAATGGTATTTTGTAAGAATCCCCCGAAAGAAATTCTATACTCTGGAAGATAACTGTTTAAATATATCGTTGCAGCCTGAAGTCATCGACAGTCTGGTGAATGCCGCCATGATTGTACAGAAGATAAAACATCATGATTTCACAGCAATGACTAAACTGGAATTTCAGACGAAAAAAGAAAATGAACAGGCGGGTTTGGTCGTTTACCGTACGGCTACCGGATATTATACACTGATGAAAGATAAATCTGGTATTGTATTGACTAAAAAGCATTTAGGTAAAAAGGAAGTCGTAAGCCGCATTCCTTATGCTAAGAAAGACGTTTATCTGAAAGTTACCGCAAACGGATTGAATGTTGATTTTAGTTTTGGCGAAACGATCGATAATATGACGAATATCGGTGGAACCCAAACGCTGGAAGTAATATCGGACAATAAGTTTAATAAGTTCAATGGTTCGGGAGTTGGAGTCTACGCGACAAGTAATGGAAAGCCATCCAGGAACAAGGCAGCATATGACTGGTTTGAATATCAGGAAACCATTAAATAAAAGAAAACAAAGAAGGCGATGAACACATTAACGAATAATCCATTCCGGAGAATCTCAAACAGATTATTGCTGGGAATGCTGGTTTTTCCTTTAGTGCTATCCGTCCATTCACAAACACGTGAATATATACCGTTGCGGGAGAAGTAGGCCCTGAGCTTGTGACAGAAGAAATAGCCTCCATTCAGGCTCCTTGGGCGATGCCTGAAATGAAGCGTCCGGTCTTTAAAGACCTCACATATTCCATCGTGGAAACAGGTGCCAAATCTGAGAAGATGGTTACTAAAGCAATCTAGAAAGCGATAGACGAAGTGAGTCGTAAAGGTGGAGGAAAAGTAGTGGTACCTCCCGGAGTCTGGAAAACCGGTCGTATAGAGTTAAAGAGTAATGTGAACCTGTATTTGGAAGAAGGTGCGGAACTGCATTTTAGCGGAAACATCAAAGATTATCTGCCTGTTGTCCTGACTCGTTATGAAGGGATTGAAGTCTATTCATTAGGAGCACTGGTATATGCTGATAATCAAGAAAATATAGCACTGACCGGTCATGGGAGACTGATAGCTCCCACGACCGATTGTGAAATATGGAAACATCAGTGTTCCGTTTCGATAGAGCAGTATGTGGAGTAAAATCCGGATGAATCTAGCCGGAATTGCTTTCTGGTGGGACATGTTGGGAGAAGAAAAACATGTCGGTGATTTGGCTAAGCGTTTGCCGGCTCTTCCCGTCACTCCTTTGACTCCTTCTTTCAAGAATATCGCAGCCCGTGATATCATTGTTGTTTATTGATTTGAATGGTATCCCCGAAACTCCGGCAGAGAATTGTTTGATAGAAAACCTGATGGGAAAGACCGATAAATTGATACGGATGACAGATGTGAAAGGTTTTACACTGAAGAATATCACAATTCAGAGTAAAGACTCCACTGTTTTGATCGACGATGGACGCAATATTCTCTTTGAACAAGTGCATTTCCAGATACCGGGCGGGAAAGTGAAAATAAAGACACAGGGTGACTTGGCAAAAGAGCCGCAGTTTGTCCGTTGCTTGATGAAAGAATATTGATAAGACGAATTATATTCATAAAAAAATAAAAGATGAGAAAGTCCTGTGTATTTTTGCTTATAATTACTCTATGTAGTAGTCTAAGCTTTGCTCAAAGTAAAAAGTCAGTTTCTATCCTGGGTGACTCCTATTCCACATTCGAAGGCTACTTGCAGCCTGATACCAATAGTATATGGTATTATACTATTCCGAGGCATAAGACTGACGTTGTCTCTGTACGACAAACTTGGTGGCATCAATTTATCAAAGAGAATGATTATCGGCTTTGTGTCAATAATTCTTTTTCGGGAGCTACCATTTGCAATACTGGATACCGTCAGGCAGATTACTCCGACCGTTCCTTTATCACTCGTATGGATGAACTGGGATGTCCGGATGTCATTTTTATTTTTGGTGCTACGAATGACTGTTGGGCGGGTGCTCCCCTCGGAGAATATAAATACGGCGGATGGACCAAAGAGGATTTGTACCGATTCCGTCCCGCTATGGCTTATATGCTCAACCACATGATTGACCGTTATCCAAATGTTGAAATCTACTTCCTGTTGAATTCCGGTTTGAAAGAAGAATTCAACGAATCAGTCAGAGCAACCTGCAAACACTATGGTATAGATTGCATCGAATTGCATGATATTGATAAACAGAGCGGGCATCCTTCCGTCAAGGGGATGGAGCAAATTTGCGACCAAATAGAAAACTTTATTTTGAAGAAAGATAAAGAATGAGAGTATGAATGTCTAATGTTTGGATTCTTTACGTAAAGCATTACGTGCCTTTTTCCCTTTTCTTATCATCGACTAATGGGAGATTGTCTTACTTTTGCCGTTATACTATAGTGTAAATCAAACGAACTATCAAACTAACTAACAGAAGAAAAACATGTACGGAAAGAATCTTAAATTAGCATTAATGGGGGCATTGTTGCTCATCAGTAATGTCACTTTCTCACAAGTGACGGAACGGGAGCGCCCTAAAGAGTGGGATCAGCTGGTAAATGGTGCCCGCTTTATGGATCGCTTTTTACCAATGAAAGGAAACAAGCTGTCATCTGATACGTGGGGAACCGCCGGTGTGCGTCCGCGATATGTTGATAATGGCATTGAAGACCGCATCTGGTCTTACTGGGGCGGAAATATCCGCAAAGGAGAAGACGGAAAATACCATCTTATGGTCTGCGGCTGGCTGGAAGCTTCCCCAAAAGGACATATGGAGTGGGGCAATTCATGGGTATTCAATACGGTAAGCGATAACTTGACCGGACCTTTTAAACCTGTCAATATCATCGGCAAAGGTCATAATCCTGAAATATTCAGAGCAAAAGACGGGCGATATGTCATTTACGTAATTAACGGTCGCTATGTTTCTGATGATATCAATGGTAAATGGGAATATGGAAAGTTTGATTTCAATGCCCGCGATCGCCGGATTATAGAGGGATTGTCCAATCTGTCATTTGCCCAACGGGAAGACAGCTCTTATATTATGGTTTGTCGTGGCGGTGGAATCTGGATCAGCCGGGATGGCTTGTCGGAATATAACCAGTTGACGGATAGCCGTGTTTATCCGAATGTGAAAGGACGGTTTGAAGATCCTGTCATTTGGCGTGACCATATTCAGTATCATATGATTGTAAATGACTGGTTGGGGCGCATAGCTTTCTATCTCCGTTCCAAAGATGGTGTAAACTGGGTTACAGATCCCGGAGAAGCGTATATGCCGGGCATTGCTGTTCACGAAGATGGCCGCGCTGAAGACTGGTTCAAGTACGAACGTATCAAAATGTATCAGGATAAGTACGGACGTGCTGTTCAAGCCAATTTTGCTGTGATCGATACGCTGAAGAATGAAGATAAGCCATTCGATAATCACAGTTCGAAGAATATCAGTATTCCGCTGAACCCGGGAGTATTGCTGACTATCTTGGACAAAAAGCCCATAACAGCCCAAACTAAAACCATCCGATTGAAAATACAAGCAGAAGACGGCTTCAATCCGCAAACCGATATCGATCTGAATTCTTTGCGTTTTGGTGCTTCCACCGAAGTGAATTACGGCAGGGGAAGTAAATTGCTGAAAACGGAAACAGATGGTAATGATCTGATCGTGACTTTCGATGGAAAAGGAAACGGAATGACTGAAGATGAATTTGCTCCGAAACTGATAGGGAAATATAAGAACGGAAAAATGCTGTATGGGTATGCGCGTTTACCTTACATTGATTATATTGAACCGATCCTGTCGGCACGTGCACCTGTTTTTGTCCAATCGGATAAAGGCTGGGAAGGAAATATTGAAGTGCAGAACTTTGGACAGGTCAGCTCACAGAAGGCTTCGGTAAAGATCGAATATAAGAAGGATGGTAAGATGATAAAAGTAGCTTCTGCTACAGTGCCGCCTCTGACACCGTATGAAAAAACAGATGTACGGTTTGTGACTAAGGCTAATTTTGAGAAAGCCGAAGACTATGATTTCCTTGTGACTATTTCTTCCGGCAAGAAGGTGTTGTCCACTTTCCGTTTGAAACAGAAAGTAGGTGAATAGATGATTCATTGTGAGAAAAACAATATTACTTACTGAATACAATCCCATATAGAAAAAAAGTCTCTTTCTATTGTCACTTATCACTTGTGATAGATAAATGTTTAGTAATCAGGTGAGAATGATAAATAAAAAGTGATAATAGGAAGTGATAATAAGGTGATAATAGAATTTTCAAGCATTTCTATTATCACCTCTGTTTTATACTTTTCTTATTTAATAGGCTGATTTTCAGATTTTAAGTATATAATCCGATTACCATACCCACGAGTGTTAAGAACTCCGTTTTCTACCAGAAGATTCAGTTCCCGCTGTGCTTTTCCTTTCAATAAACCTGTTAATCCGCTGTATTCCCTACGGGTGATGAAATGGTTTTTAGCTAAGAATGCTTCAAGACGCAGGCGGCGTGTCTCTTCCGACATATCTGATGATTCCTGAAATCCGAATTTGGCACGGGTCACCGTGCCCGAACTTCGTCGGCGAAACCACTTCGTAGCTCTGAAATTGACATTGTCAAAAGAAATAGAGACAGAACGGATTTCTTTCTTATCCATAACCGGACGTGCTTTCAAGCTTGCGGAGAAATATCCGATTTCTCCTAATTTCACGTGATACCCTTCACTCAGATAGTAAGATACTTTTTCTTGAAGAGATACCATGATACCTGCCAAGTCACCTTCGGTAAAGGTGGACGCTTCGGATATTTCACGAAACAGTCGTTTGCAATCAATGGTACCTTTAGATACAATACGAGGATATAATGGTTGGAGCTCTTCATCTCCTTTCTCATTCGGTTTTCTCCGAAAGTCATAATCTGCTGCCATAGCGTTACTTGTTTTTTGTTGGTTAATGCCCTGTGTTACTTAATTGATACCGCGTGTATTAAGACAAAGACTAGTAACCTTAACATGCAGGCAAGGCTCGACTAATATATTTTGTTAGTTGCACGTTTTCGTTCCACGTATGTGAACCGTTCGGACTACATACGTGAACCCGAAGGATCACGTACGTGAGTCGATGGGACCATGTACGTAAAACGATTTCTTATCACTGCAAAGATACATTAATCTAACGTTCGAAACAAGTTAATGAACGTTTTATTTACCGTTATTTCCAGTACGTCAGACAAAGTTGAAAAGGAATGGATATACTTCAAATAATAACTGTTGAAAAGGTTGCATCCTCTTCTTTTTATGCCTATCTTTGAAGGATATATATAAATAATTTAGAAAATAAATGAAGATCACACAAATCAGGGAAAAAGAAGACGCTGAAGCACTGAGTGTATTAGATTTTGACTTGTTGATGGAGAAGATAAAAACAGAGACGAAGACTCGCCCGGTGACCGGACTACGCCAAGCCCTGCATTTTGTTTTGCCCGGAGAGCCTTGCAGCTTTGCCGGAAAGCTTCCTAAAATAATGCCCGCTGCCGTTTTCGGGCGTGTCAATGGCGTGAGACGGATGAAAGTTTATAATGGTATCGTTGAATTGACCGTTGGCCCGTTGGCTGGAAAGGTAGAGGTGGAATTGGTCAAGAAAAAAGCGGCAGACTTGCCACAAACGATGTTTGCCTATATGGGGTCGAGCGGAAATTCAGTCAAGATATGGACGCTTTTTACCCGTCCGGACGGAACATTGCCGCAAACACAGGAAGAAGCGGAACTGTTTCAGGCACATGCTTATCGTTTGGCTGTGAAATGTTATCAGCCGCAGATCCCTTTCGATATCCAGTTGAAAGAGCCGCTTTTGGAGCAGTATTCACGGCTGAGTTATGATCCGGCACCTTTCTATCGGAAGAACGCCGTGCCTTTTTATCTTTCTCAACCGTTTGGGATGCCTAAGGAGATGACTTATCGGGAGAGAACGGTGACGGAAAAATCCCCATTGAACCGCGCTGTTCCGGGATATGCGGCAGAAGATGCGCTGGCACTGATGTATGAGGCTGCCTTGCGGAAAACTTTTCAGTCGATGGAGGAAGGATGGAGGCGGAATGATGATTTGCAACCGATGGTTGTAAGGCTGGCGGAGAACTGCTTTCTTTCCGGTATTCCCGAAGAAGAGGTGGTCAGGCGGACCATACATCGGTATTATGATTCCGGGCAGTCGGTGCTGGTTCGTGAGATGATAGGGAATGTGTATCAGGAGTGCAAGGGGTTCGGAAAGAAAGGCGGTCTGACAAAAGAGCAGTATCTCAATATGCAGACCGAAGAATTTATGAACCGGCGTTATGAGTTTCGCTACAATACTCAGATGAGTGAAGTGGAATACAGGGAGCGCTGTTCGTTTTATTTCCGTTTCCGTCCGTTGGACAAGAGAGCACAGAACAGTATTTTGCTGGATGCGCAAAGTGAAGGAATCGCAGTGTGGGACCGGGATGTGGACCGTTACTTGCATTCCAACCGTGTCCCTGTCTACAACCCGTTGGAAGAGTTTATCTTCCATCTTCCTAATTGGGACCAGAAGGACCGTATTGCGGAGTTGGCAGGTCGGGTTCCTTGTGACAATCCACACTGGACAATGCTTTTCCACCGTTGGTTTCTGAACATGGTGGCGCATTGGAGAGGATTTGACAAACAGCATGCGAACAGTACTTCACCATTGCTGGTCGGTGCACAAGGAACACGTAAATCCACATTTTGCCGGGACTTGATACCGCCTGAGCTTCGGGGTTATTATACGGATAGTATTGATTTCAGCCGCAAACGGGATGCGGAAATGTATCTGAATCGTTTTGCGCTGATCAATATTGATGAGTTCGATCAGGTGACTTTGACTCAGCAAGGCTTCTTGAAGCATATTCTGCAAAAGCCGGTAGTCAATCTTCGTAAGCCGCATGGAAGTTCGGTGCAGGAGTTGCAGCGTTATGCTTCATTTATTGCAACAAGCAATCAAAAGGACTTGTTGACCGATCCTTCCGGCAGCCGCCGTTTTATTTGCATTGAAGTAAAGGATACGATCGATACGGCACGTCCTATCGATTATCAGCAATTGTATGCGCAGGCGATGTACGAAATTTATCATGGCGAACGATACTGGTTTGATGATAAGGATGAGGCTATCCTGACACAGGCTAACCGGGAGTTTGAACAGACTCCGCCGGCTATTCAGTTGTTCTATCACTACTTCAAAGCTGCCAAAGAGGATGGGGAAGGGGAGTACTTGTCTCCGGTAGAGATTTTGGATTATCTACAGAAAAGAACGACTATCACATTGTCTTCGGGGAAGGCGTACCATTTCGGAAGGCTGCTTCAGAAGGAGAAGATTCCCTGCAAACATACGAATAAGGGGACGGTGTATCTGGTTGCCAAACTATAAAAGAGCAGGGGAGAAAGGTGACAATAGAAAGTTGAAATCTTCTATTGTCACCTTATTATCACCGGCTATTGTCACTCGTTACTTGTTGATTTAAAGGTGGTTGGGATGAAAAGTGACAAGTGATAATAAGAATAGTAGCGAAATTTTATAAGAGTATGCCTCTCTTGGTGCATTGATAAGCTCCACTATATTTATTTTAAGTCAATTTTCTTTATTGCATAGATTAGCTTATTAATATACTGGAACAAACAGTTGCATTACTGTTTCTTATTTCGCTGTATTCAAATAAAAAGGTTGTCCATCCTTTGTTATTCCTTCTGCTGAAATAATCATCTTTTTGCATGTAGCGTTGTTGTAAAACTGTATAGATGCATTTCCATTCTTATCCGTTTTAATATCCGGATTCCAATATAAGGTACGCCTGTGATCCGGTTTATCCGGTAGTTGCATACTGTAATCCGGTGAATAGAATTGTACGGGTGGTGCATATCCATAGAAGTAGCAACGGTCGCCTACCATGTCGGGAAGATATTCTTTTTTTGACCGTTGTGTGTAGTTTATATAAAAATCCCATTTACCGGAGTGGGCTTCTGTTTTGCCTATGAGACGTGAACGGTCCCTGATATCAAAATAGCCACATATCGTTTTCAATCTTTTAAAACTAAGTATATCCCTTCTTCTAATTTTGTCTGAGGATGATAAGTGAGAATCGGGATAGTATTGCTCAATATCTTCACCGTTTCCACTGCAAATATGAGTAGTTCCCGACAATATACCCTTTAATGGTGAAACAAGTTCTGTAATGTAAAGAGGTATTGTAAATGTGGATCTGTTGAATTCGTATCCAAAATCATTGATATAGTCTATTGCTTCAATAAAGTCATAACAAAAATCAGGTTTTGTGAAATCTATCTTAATTTTGCCTCTGTCTTTAATAGTAACCTGGTCAATGGATTGTTCGAGAAAAGAAAATGTCGATAATTCCTTCTCATGTGTTTCATAATAATTATATTGTTTAGGCAGCGGAGAAAATACACGGTCTTTGCAAACATAGTGGTCATAGAAAAAGGAATCTCCTCGCTTGTGATAATCCAGTTCTTTTCTTATTTTGTCTTTATTTTTGTATGCTTGAATGAACATGGTATGTTTACCATAGATTTGAACTACATCGAAGGAGAAGTCACCATTTTTAGTTTGCTGAACTGCATCATAGGTATAGCCGTCAGGATAGCATATTTGACAACGAACAAAAACTTCTTTGTTCCATTTCTTTAGTTCGCCGCTTGAACTTCTTCTTTTATAGACAGTTCCTTTTACTTGTAGTTTCTGTTCTATCGGATAGTGTGGTTTGAATGTTTTTACTCCTGCCATGGTTTGCCAGTCATATCGTCTCCATCCCTGAATCATCATTAATAAATCCAGGGCTTTGCGGTGATGCAGGTCTTGAGATTCGAAATAATATTCCGGTGACTGTATAAAACCTCGTATTTCTGAAGACAATAGCAGATTCGTGAGAATATTTCCTTGGCTGTAGTGTAAATCTTCCATATCATTATCTCTGACTGCTACGGAAAATGATGTTTCCGGAAGACTTTTACCATTCCTGTCTTGTATTTTGAATGAATATTTTTCAGGATGGTATGGTTGGTGGTTGTCTTTTATAGCGTGATCATGTAAAGTGATGGACACTGTTTCTTGTTTTCTGACAAAGAATAATCGATCTGCAAAGATATGTCCTGCACGATCAAAGACTGTTAGCTGGTGTACGCCTTGTTGAAGAGAATCAGTGTTGAAGCATAGTTGGAAACGGTCCTTGATACCGAGTGACTGGTAATGGACAGGTTTTCCTCCTTGTTGCAAAGTTATAAACAAGGGAGATGTGATATTTTTGGAAAGAATTTGGATATTTATCTGATTCTCATTTATATCAGCCTGCAAGGCTACTCCTGCTTTCTCAGGTGTGGGCAAAGGATATTCATATATTTGGTTTTGATCGGAAATTGTTAAGTGGCAATTTTTTAATCCTATTTCCCAATGGAGGTGATTGATATTGAAGGTTCCCCGTCCGTTGTGTACTACTTGTAGTGTATCCAGAACTTTATAATTGTTGGTTTCTATGAGTATGTATTTGGGAGCGATTATTTTCTCTTCCTTATCACGTAATTCAAAGGCAATTCTATTATCAATTTCTTCGATCAGATGTCCGCCTTCAGGATAAAAACCAACTTTAATACGCTGTTTCTCTTCCTTTGGAGATGATCTGTTAAAACGTGGGCGTGTCCGCATTTGTTTGGTTGGGTATTCTTCATTTTCTATGGCATTGTATACGGGAAGTACACGAGAAAAAATAGAAGGAACTTCACTCGTACGTTTTTCTACATTTTTAAAATCACTTAAGATACTTCCGTCTTTGTACAGGAAATTCTCGATAAGAAGCGGGCTTGTTATCCTTCCGAAATTCAGCATCCAGGCTGTGTATGCGCGCACTTCATAATATCCGGCATTTAAGGTGTCCGGAAGATAGAAGTTTCCTGAACACATTCCTTCTTCTATATAATGCCTGTTGCGTTTCACCAGAATTCCTTCTTGGCTTAATAGGTCAACATAAAGCACTTTGCTTTTCACTTCTGGAATTAGAGTTTCGGCACTCACTATATGAGCTTTATACCAAATTGATTCCTTCATGAAATAGGAAGTGTTGTCGAAGTGTAGATAGACTTTTTCCTGCGGATGGAGGGCGGAAAAAAGTGATATGTTTTGATAAAGTGAATCAGTTTCCTTTTCATCTTGTGATATTGGGGATGCGCATAGAGAAAAAGGAATTCTGATGATGAAATATAATATGATAACTAAATGTTTATTTAGCATGAGTCTCTTTACTCTTTTGTTATAATTGGTATCCCACTGTCACTCAGTCCTTCCGCACTGATCTTCATCCGCCTACACGTAGTATTATTATAGAAACTAATTTGCGCTTTGCCTTGACTGTCGGTTTTTACTTCCGGATTCCAATACAGGGTACGGCGAAAATCAATGTCACCGGGTACACTATTGCTATGATCTATGTGATAGAACCTTTTCACCTGAGAATAACCATCATAAAAAGTGTGGCGGATTCCTTTCTGATAACCGTCGTGTAAACCGTCATTGTATGGATGGACCATGATGATGACAGGGGTGTGGAGTAGTGAAGCTACTGTTGGCAAGTCTATATCAGACGGAGATGCGGCTTCTATTCCCTCTTCTTTGATTTTCTTGACAGCCCACAGTTGTGCATACTGATCATAAAGAGTTATTTGCCGGATATTCTCAATGGGCATCTGTTCTGGTGGTAGCCCCCTTGCAGGGTAGCGTGTTGATCCTTTTTGGATATCGAAGAAGTAAACAATGTCTTTGCCGGCATATTGATAAGGACCGTCTGCACTATCTTTTCTAAGGTGGGGTATATTGTTCTCCATATATTCTCCTAAAGTACCGGGATAATTTTTTCCCGAGTCCATTAGTTTGTTGACATCCTTTTCCACATCATAAACAAATTCCGGAGATATTTCCTTTCTTATTCGCTGCTTTTTAATGATAACCTGCGGCAGATATTGCATCTCATCAACAGAATGTTGTTTTAAGCTATCCTCAAACTCGTCAGAGAACACTGTAACCGTATCTTTCACCAGTAAATCGGGGTAGGAGTAGCTGCGTGGAACAGGGCTGAAATGGCGGTCCAGCATGATCCGGCAATGCTTTAGCTTTTTCTTTTCTGTGACGGACAGGCTGAGTTGCCATTTCCCTTCAAGTTTGACACTATCCGGTAACATAAAGTAGAAATGTCCGCCAGCATCTGTTTGGCAGTGGCTGTGAAAACTTGCATTATCTTTATTCATCCAGAAGATGACATCTGCGTATGCTTTTGACTTGTTCCTCAGTAGCTCCATTATTTTACCGTTTATCGGAAGAGCTTGTTCAATATAATGTTTTACCCTGAAAGGTGATACATCTGCCATCGTCTGCCAGTCATAGCGACACCACCCCTGAACCATCATCAGTAAATCCAGCTTCATGCGGGTGGCGCGGTCGTCCTTCTCAAAATATTGCATAGGATTGGCCACATATCCTTTTATATCGGAAGAAAGTAACAGATCGGTTAATATGTTATCCTGGTACGAAGTGTAAATCTCCGTACCGGCATCGCGTACAGAAAGAGAAAAAGAACTTTCAACGGGATTTCCGATGGAATCGTTCAAGGAAAGAAACATGTTTACCTTTTCGAGAGGTACATAAGTCTGTTTCTCTGTTTGAGCAGATAGCCGGTAATACGTTAAAGGACGAGTGTTGAACGACAGGCGTTCGGCAAGGATATTTCCTTTTTTATCATATAATGTAAACTGTATGCAACCTGCCGGAAGCCGGGATTTGGGTAACCGGAAAACATAGGGGGCGTCTGCCAGCCTCATGGCTTCTACTGCATAGACTGTGCCACGACAAGATACGGATACCGCTATGGTGTCACGGGGGAGGACGGAGGATTTGGATATCTCTATCTGGTATGATTCTTCGTTAGTATCATTGATACGCATCACGTATCCTGCCGGGAGGATATCTGAGAAATTAAAGTCATATTGTTTGCCTTCATGTTCGACTATTACTTTGTAAGAGGTTGTTTCCGGCAATAGCTCAAAGAATCCCATACCTTGATGATAGGTCGAAAGGAAGGAAACTGAATTGCCTGATGAATTGTAGACGGCACCTGTTATTTGGAGGTCTTCTCCTTTTGCTCCCCATGCTTTAAAGCCGATACGGGAAGCGATTCCGACTACTGCATTGCCGCCTTCCGGGAAGAAAGCCAGATTTACTTTTCCTCCTTTCTTTTCTTTTTTGCGTTCGTTCTTCACTCCAAAGCCGCTGTCCATTGCTTTTTCTGCATAGTTACCGTCCGTTTCCGGTTCATCATAAACAGGGAAAACGCGGGAGAATATACAGTCGTCTCCAAAGTTTAGCATCCCTCGTGTGTACGCACGAACCTCATAAAAACCACTCCGGTAAATCCTTTTCAGTGGAAATTCACCATGACATTGACCGTTCTCTATCATGAGTTTTCGGTTGGCTATCACTTCTCCCTGTGGGGTCAGAAGTTCAACATGCAGTACTTTGCTTAGTGGGCTGAAGCGGTGTTGCTCAGCTAAAACGGTATATGCTTTGAACCAGATGGTATCGCCCAGAAAGTAGCCGGTATTATCAAAATGAAGGTATACTTTTTCCTGAGGATTGCGTTTGTTGAATTGGTTGATTTCTTTTATATAGTCAGACAAGACTTTTGCCGGTTGGGATTGGGCAACTAAAGGCAACACTAATAAATGTGTCAGTAATAGTAAAACAGCTGATTTTTTCATATTTCAATCGTATTAGTGTTCGTCTTCTCTCTGACTGCTTCCGGTGTTTGTATTAGATTCTTGTAGTCAGCTTGCTTTATAGAGACTATTGTCAGTTGACGCTTTTCCGGGAAAAGTATCAACTGACAATAGCTGAATTTTAATTAATGAGTAGAAGAGGTGCTGTCGATATCCCAATGGACGAAGTAGTCGCCACTTTCAATCTTTGCACGTACTTTTGCGGCTATTGCTGCATTTTCTTCGCTGTATTTGGAACAAACTAAATCTGAGATGATAGTGGGGTCATTGTAACGTTTTGCCATACGTATCATTACCGGAAGGGTTTTACCTTCACAGGGCATCTCCAGACAGATTTCTTTCAGGAGTTCGATGTCATTATGACGCTCGTTGCCCGGTTCCTTTTTCATGTCACGGCATAGTAGACCTTTACTTGTATCAGATGCTCCCCATGTGCCACGGATACCGGTATCCGCATAGGTATGTGTAACGGCACCGCCTACACGTGTCCAGTCATTGGTGAATCCGGGATAAGTGACTCCTCCGTCCGGATAATAGCTGCTCACTCCTTCGTTCATCAATACATATCTCTCTTCCGAACGTTCGGGAAGGTGGTTGAATGCTTCGATCAGCATGAAATAAAGTTCCACATTGCGATAAATGTAAATAAAGTTATCGGCAGCATAGCTCCATTTCTGCATTCTCCAGTTTCCATATGAGTCTTGGCTGAAATGAGAATTGAACCGTCCGTCACGAGAATCTTCCGAAGTAAAAGCATTCGGGTTAAAGTCTTTGTCAGAATACCGGGCTATACCCAATTCTGATGGTCTCAGAATAGGAGCGGAGTAAAGATTCTGCTTGGTTGCATTCGTCTGGTTTTTCTTGTACTCATAAGTGATTACCGAAACAGTTGCCGATCCGTAAGGATTATCTCCTCTGAATATTTTCGAATATGCGTTGTGGTAGTTAGATTGGCACATCCATTTGGTATAAGTAGAAGAGGAGGCGAATGCTTCATTCATTTTAGGCAGAACCAGGTCCACCACATCTTGCCATCTTCCCTGCCACAAAGCGAGTTCGGCAGACAGTGCAAAATACTCCGGAGTCATAAGATCCCAAAATGTGTAGTCACCTGCTGAAAGTGAACTGTCTGAGGCGATCCATTCTGTCCATGGCATAGTATGATTTCCGTCGATTCCGTCAAAACCTGTCTTCAGATATTCCACACATTTGGCTATTGTCTGGTCTAAATTCAGTTTGGGGTATTGGGAATAATCTTTCATTTCGTACATGGGATCATCAAACCAGACTACTTCATTATAGATTTTCGCCATTGTGAAATAGACCCATGCTTTTACTCTTACAGTGCTGGCAACCAATCCTTTGTAGTGCTCCATGTCGATGCTGTACAAATGTGCCTGCTTGAATTCGTAGATTTTCTGCAGGTAATCGTTGCATGAGATGATCAAATCATAGTATTTGGCCGGATCGGCATATGTGTTGCCTGTCAGATCCGATTCATAATTGGACAGTGCATACATGTCGACATCTCTGTCGGTAGGGATCAGCATTTCAGCCCGGGAATCAGTCAGATAAATGGCTTTGTCGCCAATAGCCTGCATCTTCGTTGCGACTCCCAGAAAGCCTGCATACATTTCGCTGGCTTCTTTTATATAGTCATCTCCTTTCAGCATTGTGTTGTTCTCCGGTTCAAAGAAATCGGAGCAGGCACTAAGACCCATCATGGCTATACCACACAACATGCTTTTTAATAGTATATTCTTTTTCATTGTCGTTAGAATTTCAAATTAACACCAAATTTTACAGATTTCGGTTGTACCATCTTTGCATAATCCAGTCCTTGAGATGTTTCGCCGTACGAGTAAGAGAATTCCGGGTCCAGTCCCAGGTATTTTGTTGCTGTCAAAAGGTTCTCGCCTGATACATACAATGTGCCTGAACGGAAGAAATTAAGTACGGTCTTGTCAAAACTATAGCTCAAAGTCACGCTTTTCATGCGGAGATAAGAAGCATCTTCCAGCCATCTTTCAGAGAATGAAGTACTGCGATAAGGGTCGTTGTGCTGTACACGTGGCATATTGGTCACTTGTCCGTCCAAAGACCAGCGATTCAATACGGCGATACTTTGGTTGCCTAATGTATTCATACCTTCCAGTTGATTGCGTACGGCATTGTAGGCCATGTTGCCTTTGGAGTAGCTGAACTCAGCACCGAGTGCGAATCCTTTGTATTTGAACTGAGTATAGAAACCTCCGAAGAAATCGGGAGCTGCACTTCCCAAAGCTACACGGTCTTTGCTGTCAATTCTATGGTCTCCGTTCTGGTCTACATAATGCATATCCCCGCCTCGGAAATAGTTACCGTTGTCTGCCATCAGACTGGCCGCATCAGCTTCTGCCTGAGTGGAGAACACGCCTGCTACCTGATAGCCGTAGAACTGATAAGGCGACTTTCCGACTTCTGTGATCCAGTTGCCATTAATGATTCTTTCTTCACCACCCAAAGAAGTGATTTTATCATCGTAATGGGCGATATTACCACCTATAATCCATTCGAAATCACGGGTACGAACCAATGAGGCTTGTACGGAGAGTTCAACTCCCTTGTTATCCATCTTACCGACATTCGCATAATAAGGTGCGGAACCGTATATAGATGATGTCGGTTGCATACAGATCATATCACTGATCTTGTTATTGTAATAATCGAAACTCACATTTAAGCGGTTGCGGAACAATGACAGATCCAGTCCCAAATTGAGAGAAGCATTCTTTTCCGGCTTTAAATGAGTGTTCGGTACATTGACACGCGCAATGGCGGAAATATCCTGATAAGCGGCTGATGAATAGTAGAACGTACCCATATTGCTTGCAAAGCGGGTGTTACCGGTCAGACCATATTCAGCGCGTACATTTAACTTGTTGATCCATTCTGAATTCTGCAGAGGTTTCCAGCCCTTGCCCAGCCAGACTAATCCTACCGACGGATATACATAGAACCGGTTGGCACTTGTACCTGTAGATGAGGCTCCGTCTACTGATACATTGACAGAAGCCTGTACCAGATTATTGTAGGTATAATCAGCATGTCCGTAATAGCTCATCCAGTTCCATTTGTTAACATAACCGTAGAAACGGCGTCCGTCAGCCTGTGTGTTACCCAGTGTCTGATAAAAGTCATTGTCTGTGTTACGTCCTTCACCCACATCGAATTCGTTCTTGGTTGTCAGAATCTGTGCACCGGCGATTGCATTCAACTGGTGAATGCGATTGAACATTTTTGAATAACGTGCATTCAGATTCAGATACAGGTTGCTGGTTTCGCCCACACCGGAACGAACCATGTTGTTGGCTGTACCATAAGTGTCGGATATCGGAACGATGGTTTTGTCTGTCAATCCGGGGATAAACATAGCTTCATTGTCATAATTGTAGTACATTCCTATCATTCCTGTGAATACCAGTCCCGGTAGCGGGGTATAGTTTACACCTGCTCTCAGATTTAAATCGTATTGACGATTATGTGCGTCTAAGGTATTGACGATAGCTAATGGATTGCTTATCGCAAAATCCATGGTGGTACATTTACCGAAATAGTAAGGTGAATAAGTACTTAATATATTTCCGTCTTTATCCTTGTTGTATGGACTGAGTACCGGTGATTGCGCATAAGCTGCCAGAATCGGGTTGGTCTTGATGTTCATGCCTTGTTCCTGGAAATGGCCGTTCATATAAGCAAATCCGATGGTAGCAAAGATATCCACTTTCTTGCTTACGAGGATATTACCATTCAACTGAGTATGGAAACGTTCTGTACTGGTGCTTTCATATAAACCGTTTTCTTTGGAATAACCTAACGAAAGGTCATATTTTGCGATTTCGTCACCACCTTCCACGCGGAAAAGGTGATCTGTCGCATAACCGGTATTGTACATCAAATCCTGCCAGTCAGTCTGATTATTATAGGTGTTGAGGTATAATGGATTATTAGGGTCCTTCAGGAAAGGAAAGTTGCTATAGAATTTATCCATATCACTATAATATGTCATACCTGCATCCGTCAGATAGTTCAAATAATCTTTCCCGGCCAACAAAGGAATGCGTTTGTCACTCCAGGTAACGCCATACTGTCCGTAGTAGCTTACCTTCGTTTCCATATCGTTGGAGCTGGCACCATCTGTCTGGATCAGAATAACTCCGTTCGATCCCATTGAACCATACATAGCGGCTTCCGCACCTTTCAGCACTGTAATGTTCTGAATATCATTAATATTGTATGCCTGAAAAATATCACGGGTCAGACCTCCGATTATCGGTGATTCGTTTTTGTCCGGCAAGTAAGGTACACCATTGACTACGATCAATGGCGCATTGTCACCTGTCAGTGAACGGATACCCCGGAGGTTATAATAACTGCCTTCACCCGGCATACCACTGCCGCGTTTTACTTGTAAGCCTGCTACTTGTCCTGCCAAAGCCCGGTCAATCTTAGAGCTTCCCAAAAGAAAATCTTTTTTGGTAATATTTGTTGCAGTAGTATAATCGGAAATTTCCGTATTATCTCCCCGGAAGGGCAATACAACTTGCTCGTTGTGCTTATACTGGTTGTCTGAAATCATCATGATCACCACTTCCGTTCTTCCGTTCAGCAACTGCCGAACGGGAAGGTAACCGGGTGCCCAAACCGATATCACTCCGGATTTGTCTCTTAATTTAAAAGTGAACTCTCCATCGGCTTTGGTAGTCGCATTCAAGGTATCTTGTACAGACACTACAGCATCTGCTATAGGTTTATTAGTGGCAGAGATGATCTTACCTGTCAGTTTGTAGTTTTTCTGTCCGTACATGCAAGTTGCAAACAACAATGGCAATGCAACCGCAAGTATTCTTTTTATATTTTTCATATCGTTCCTTATCTAGATTAATAACAGTTTGCAGTCGGGCGGATGCACCAATGGTTCGGAGTAAAGGCTGTTCCTCCATTGTGCCTTGCCACGAACTTCAGATGAAGTTCCACAGGTTCATCTCCTTCGATTGTAAAGACACCGACTTCTCCACCGTCTCTGTCATATTTATTGTTCAGACTGGATGGGTAGAACTCCGGTGCACCTCCGCCACCTCGGTCATTACTATAGCTGCTCCATTTGGACCTGACTATTGTTCCCACCAGCTTATCATTAATATAAATATCACAATCATTTTTCATGTTCGCATTTTTGCCGACACCAAAATGGAAAGTATATTCGCCGGGAGGAATGATGTAAGGTTCGGCATCATACGTATTGTCGCTGTGCAAATCAAATTTGAAGGCGGTGAAATCCAGAATTGTCTCCAGATTATTTGCATCCTGACGTACAAACCATACATATTCATTACTGATTTCCGGCCATCCGTATCCCGGAGTCCATGCTTTAACATCGGTACGTGTAGGTCCGCCGGTTCCGTACGGAGCTAAGTTGGTACATGCAAAATATTTGTCCTTATCATCCTGGCTCATGTATTTGAACCATTTGAAAAGATCCTTAAAACGCCATATCAGCACGTCTTTTTGTGGCAGTTTCAGAGAAGTGACATAATAAGCTATACCATTGCTCATTCTCACAGGATTATCGAGGTCTACCTTATTGACTGTAGTTCTCCACTGTTTACCAAAAGCGGAAGTCAAGTCCGGTTTTTGCGGATTGCCGAAAGCTTCGGCGTCATATTCCACATCTTTGAAAAACATGGCCTGAAAACACCAGTTTTCCAAAATTGAATCCGGACGCTCCAAGTTCCACTTTTTAAGTTTCGCTTTCCCTTCATCCAATGCTTTCTTGATCAATTCGTCAGATGGAATAAGCATTGTTATCTTTTTGCTTTCAGATGCCAAATCCAAGCCTTTATCCAGGAAATAAGGGTTCTTCACCGTAAAGACAGAATCATAAACCGTATTACCGGATTCATCTACTCCAATGCTAAGGCTGTTATTCTTATCAAAGATCTTTATGTTTCTTGAAAGAACCGCATTTTTAAAGATGGAATATTCGTCTGATAATCCTTCCAGAGTTTCCAGCAAAGATTTAGGAGTAACAATGACATTGTCTAATTCATAAACATATCCATTGTTTACCTTCACTACTTTTTTAACTTTACAGTTACTGTTGAAAATAATTTCTTGTGATCCGCTATCTTCTGATACCATCTTGTTGATCATCACATATTTTCCGTTCCACATCATCAGACGCTGACCGTCTTCGATGGTATTAGGTGAAAGGGAGGCGGTCGTTATATGGCTTTTTGCCATATAAACTTTCTCTTCGTCTATGCCGTCATCCGAACTTTTCGTTGCGGTCATGAGTGCATTGTCAACCACAAAAAGAGTGTAAGATACTCCGGCAGCTTCCATCTCCTTAAAGACTCCTGTCTCTTTGAATAAATTGCATATGGAGCTGTATGACTGCTGTGACTCTAAATATTCAATGGCCGGCGCATCGACAATAGTCATTTCTTCATTGTTGATGATAGCTGCCTGTTTATTGTAATGGTTATCCCATTCGTCCGTACAGGAAGACATCAATCCTCCCCATATGATTGCAGCGGATAAGATATATTTATATGCTTTCATAATCTGATTCAATTTATTGGTTCAAACAAAATATAATCAACTTGGATACGGAAGTCTTTTGAAATACTGGCTGCCGGATCATTCAAAGTGATTCTCATTGTATATTCCTTCATATCAGGGATTTCTACAACATCGTATAGAACGGTGTCAAATAGCCCCATAGTTACCAAATAATTACCATTAGCATCTTTGTCGTCCGGAAGACTGGAATATAAAAGACGTGATACGGAACCGGCTTTCTCCATTTCAGTGAATTCGACATCTATTTGCCCTCCGTTACTTCCACTACCGTAGGAACGGAAATTCTTCATACTGTTTGCGTAAAAATAGCGTAAAGTCACTTTATATTTTCCGGGAATCATAACAGGAGACTTCATTTCTACCCATCCTTTATACCCCAATGAAACAGTCAGTAAATCACCATGCAGGAATCTTCTGGTTTTATCTTGGTTATCATAGTTTGAATTACTGCGCAGGGTTCTATAGGCTAAATTGCCAAAATTACTTTCAGGCATTCCTTGAGAACCTACTTTATATTCATAGCATGATAGTTTTGCATCTTTCAGTTCTGTCGACGGTTCCGTCTTTGCATCTATCTCTTGCTGGAAAATCTGACCGTCTGCTCCGTTGGAACCGATATAGTTGGCTACTTCCGGATAATCGGCCAAATCCCAGTAAAGAATAAATGGTTTAAGGTCTTTGCAAACAGGAAGTAAGCCTTCCAGTTGCTGTATATAACCGTTCTTGGTCTGATAGTCGCAATCACTTTCACGGAAAACAGCTTTCATTTCACTGCCACCATCGTAATTCAGGTAATAGTTGCCATCTGCTTCTTTGGATATTTTGATTGCTGCATTTTCGCAGGCAGTTCCCCATATCTTACAAGTTGCTACTGTATCTACGTCAAATTTCTTCAGATTGTCTACTTTATAACGTCCGTTCAGGATATGATAAGCTGCATAGCGGTTCAACGCATTGTTCTTATTTTCATAGTCTTCTCCGGCTCCCAGTTTCTTCACCAGGTCGTCACAGGAAGAAATCCCTTCACGCTGGAAAACATCATCGGGTACTCCCAATATGGTATAATTCCGGCGTACTTCCTGTTTGGTGCCATCGGGCATCGTGATGGTATCGGCAATTATATTCAATGTATCGTGCCATCCGGTTCGTTTCAAGGCTTCTGCAAGAATATTATTCTTATTGTTCTCGAAAAATTTCTGATAGACACTTTCGACCATCGGGCGCATGACATCGTCCAATACATAAACAAAACCATTGGAAGTATGTATAGCCAGTTCCTTCACATGAGCTTCTCCATTCATATACATGGAGTTGAATCCTCCTTCGGAGGCATCGTCTGCATTAAAGGTTACTTCCAGTATATCATTGGACAGCGTCTTGTCTTCCAGCTCTCCGCCTTTGGAGAATTCTTCCAATGTGATCGTGTCATTTACCAGATGGTATTGTACCAGCTGTCTTACATAGACTTTTCCCAGTTCTTCTACTGAGGAGACTTTCTTTTCCTGATAAAAAGCTTCCATCGCCCGATTGGTGGGAGCGAACAGCGTTAACTTGGCAGTCGCTTGATTCACTGCATTGTACATATCGGCATATTTCATCACCTTGATCCATTCCGAAAAATCATCAGGACGGGTACTCAGGTAAGATGAAATAGGTTGCATGTTGTACACTGCAAAAGTTTCATCCTTATAAGGATCGTCGCAGGAATAAACGGCAGCGACAATGATCAATATACAAATTCTAATCAAATTCTTCATAGTAATATAATTAATCGGTTACACCTGCATAATACGGGTTTTGAACTAACAATAAATTAGAATCAATTTCACTCTGATTGATTGGCAGATACCAAGCATATTCATTGCTCAATACGGAACGTATCCAAGAAACGTTGGCGGTTGAATTGTATGTTACAATCGTTTCAATGAATGAATCTTTATATCTGTAATTTTTCGTTTTGCCGAAGCGGACTAAGTCATACCATCTTTTCCCCTCTGCGGCAAATTCTATATTACGTTCATGCAGTACAGCTTGCAACATCTCTTCTTCTGTTACAGATTCTGCTGTCAAGTCCAGATCTTTGAGCCGGGCACGGTTACGCACTTTATTGATAATTTCCAATGCTTCTTCGTAATTGGCAGCACCTTTCCAGATCAATGCTTCTGCTTTCATTAATAATATTTCGGTCATACGATAAATGATGTAGTTGGCATCGTCGTTCGGGCGTACCTGACTTAAATCCTGATATTCTGATCCTTTGTACTTCCAGATGCAATATTGTTTTTTATCGGCTGTTCCTGTGGCGTCCAAGTCTGCATAAGCTCCCCACTTTGCACGTACGGAAGCGGTGAGGTCACCGGCACCATTCTCAATGTTCTCATTATATAAATCTTCGCACATTGCTTCTGTATATAAGTATGGAGCGGTAGCGCTGAGTGTGAAGTAATAAGAAGGTGAGGTGCCTTTATTTTCTTCCTGCTGAGCGAAGTTCTTTTCGTCCCAATTTATCTCAAAGATGGATTCGTTACTGTTTCCTTGGGTAAAGATGGTGATCCACTGTTCGGGAACAGCCATGAATACCGGACGGCGTGAAGCTGTAGCGTTAATCAGCTGATTGGCATATTCTATACAGCCGTCATAATCTTCACTCCACAAGCAAACATCTGCCATCAGGGCATACAGTGCCCATTTGGTAGCACGTCCTTTGCTGGCACCTTCCCATTTGTCATCTTCAAAAAACTCTTTAGCTGCTCCGGTATCCAGTGCAGTTTGAATGTCTGACTTAATCTGGGCGATTATGTCTTCTTCTGAAGATTTAGCGATATCGTAAGGAGCGGAATCGTCTACATAAGGTTCTGTTACAATAGGAGCTTCCTTAAAGTTACGAACTAAATAGAAATGACACAGACCGCGTAAGAAATAGGCTTCGGATAAATGCGAGTTCATCGTGACTTGCAAATAGGTCTTGTCTTTAGCTTGTACCTCCGGTGCATATTTTATTACAGAATTGGCCATATTCAGTATGTTGTATATGGAGGCCCAACTGCATAAGGCATCAGAAGCTGTAATCTGGAAGTTCTGTAATTTTTGTTTTTTAGTATCACTGTAGGCGTAGATAGAAGCACCTCGCAGTTCTCCCCAATCAACCAGTGTACGGGTACAGGCACGTAAAGAGGAATATCCTGAAGCTAAAACAGCTTCTACATCTTCTTTTGCTTTCCAATAATTAGCTGTTATCTGCTCATTTTTAGGATAAACTTCAAGCCAGTCACTACAACTGCCGCAAAGTAGGCTCCCGAAAGCGAATAAACATATTAATATCTTTTTCATATCTGAATAGTATTAGAAACTCATATTTAAACCGAAAGAAAATCTCTTGGAGACAGGAGTGGTAGCTGTATCTATTGCTAGATTGTCTTTAACAGATACTTCAGGGTCCTGTCCTGTATAGTTAGTCCATGTAAACAAGTTATATCCTGTTACGAATACGCTTAATGAATTGACATTGAATTTATTACAGATTTTTCTGGGGAATCCGTAGCTTAATGTCATTGATTTCAGACGTACGAAAGAAGCTTTTTCTACGAAACGGTCTGATCCCAGATAGTTACGTCCTTCATTGTATAAGGCGCGCGGTATGTCTGTATTATCCCCTTCATTTTTCCAACGACGAAGTACAGCTTTACTTTGATTGCTGGAACCATACATGGATTCGTTGTTCATACGAGCCATATTGACGATGGATTGGCCAAAACGTCCATGGAAGAAGGCGCTTAGACTTACTTGTTTATATTTGACGGTTACTCCTCCACCTCCGGTGACTAGTGGCTGAGTGTTTCCCAGGTAAACAATATCATATTTATTGATAACACCGTCATGATTAATATCCTCGTACATTGCATCACCCGGATAGCAAAGATATGAACCGTTTTTCATAACAATCGGATTACCTTTCAGGTCATTCATTACATTACCTTCTGCATCACGGGCATAAGTAGCATCTTTATTCTGATAAACGCCCTTATAACGATAACCGAAGAAGGAGCCGATAGGGCGGCCAACTTGTGTGATGTATGCATATTCTCCATTTTTCACTTCATCGGCATTCTTTATACCTTCTGTTACGCCGGACTGCAATTCAGTAATTTTATTCTTGTTACGTGATACATTGAAATAACCGCTTACACGCCAGTCTTTGTTTTCAAAGAATACCAGGTCTGTACGGAATTCCCATCCCTGGTTTCTGGTAGACCCCGAGTTGAAGTATGCAATATTGGAAAATCCTGTTGTAGAAGGTATTCTGAAGTTTTTGTTTAAGATATCTTCTCTGTCTCTCCAATAGTAATCAAAAGTAAATCTCAAACGGTTATGCAAGAAACCTAAATCAACTCCAATATTGTATTCCTTAAGAGATTCCCATTTTAATTGATCCAATTGCATACGGCTGGGGGCAATGGAAGACATATTCATATAATTATCTCCGGTTGACTTAAATGCACCCATATAAACAGAGTTACCTTTGGGAGGAGTTCCACTTTCTCCATAGCTAAGACGTATTTTGGCCATATCCAGCCATTTTTCTCTTGCAGCAGCGAGGAAAGGTTCGTCCTGAATGTTCCAGTTTACACCAAATGCCGGGAAATAACCCATGCGTTGGTTGCGTCCCATTGCCGAACTGCTTTCTATGTTTAATAATGCCTGGAATACATAGCGTCCTAACAAGGTATAGTTGATCATTCCCATTCCTGAAATACTTCGGCCTTCAGATTCTCCGGACCCCATACTCTGTACAGATGTTCCTACTGTAGGATCGGACAGGCCGGAAGAAGCCATTCCGGATGTTTTACTTGCGTAACTGGAACTTGTCGACTGGCTGGTATTCCAACGAAGATTGGTGATCAGGTTGTGCTTGCCGTTCCAGTTTTTCATGAATTGAAGTTTGTTTTCAGTTTGAATAGACAAACTTTCGGACATTCCATCATAAGCCTGATTAGCAAAAGAGTTCATCCAGACGGCACCTGTTACTGATTGCGGCAGGAATTTAGTGTTTTTGGATGTATTCATCTTTATAGATACATAACCACTATAGGTGAAGCCCGGCAATATTTTGTAGTTGGCATCAATGATTGCTCTGGTTTCCCGTTGAAGGGTATTGTTTTTGGATTCTTTTGCCATAGCTACCGGATTGTAGTTAGTAGCACTACTTCCTGTATCATTACTTTTGAAAACGCCTTCCCAGTCTGTGGTTTGACGAGTGAAGTATTGATCCAGCGGAAGATGAGTTGCATCATCAATTACATAAGGTGACTTATTAGGCATCTTTTTGAAGGCTTCGGAACGAACGGTTGTTGCCCAGTTCGCATCTTTGTCAGTCTGAGTATAGGTAACATTGGCGCCAAATCTCAATTTCTTCGAGAAATTGTAATCAATACGCAATGTAGAGTTGAAACGGTCCATGGAAGTACCGATTGTTGTTCCGTCGTCGGTTGCATATCCCAAAGAAAGACGATAAGTTGCTCTGTTACCACCTCCGCTCATAGAGAAACTATTATCGGAAGATAAGGCATTCTGACGTACCAAATCCAACCAGTCGGTATTCTGATGATATTCATCGTAATATTGCCAGTCCGGGTTATCTCCGATTTCCGGTGTGTTGAACAACAAACGCAGATAATTGGAGGCCTGACTTACACCTACATAGTTGGCACTATTCCAGATAGCATCCTGCATCAAGGCAACATATTCGTCACCATTTAACATCGGGATTGTCTTCGGCTCTACTTTAGCAGTCCATTTGGAGGAGAAAGAGAAGCGTGTCTTACCTACTGATCCTTTTTTGGTTGTAATGATCAATACACCATTGGCTCCCTTGGTTCCCCATACGGCTGTAGCCGAGGCATCCTTCAATACTTCTACAGACTCGATGTCATTCGGAGAAATGTTAAGTAAGGCTCCCAGATCTTCTTCATTGGCTGTTGCAAAATCAAAGTCACTGGTGTTGCTGTCCGAGTAAGGTACACCGTCAATCACAATCAGAGGGTCAGAGGAGGCATTCAATGTACTGGCACCACGAATGAAAATAGTACTTTTTGCACCGGGGTCACCACTTAATGTGATATCCACACCTCCTAATTGTCCTTGCAAAACCTCTTCGACAGATGTTACAGGCGAAGTGGCTACCAAATCTTCCATATTGATTTTTTGCGTAGCCGAAGTCTGTTCCTTCAAACCTACTCCTAAATCATTACGGTCTTTACGTTCAGCCACAATTTCTACCTGACCTATTGCCTCAGACATAGATTCCATGGTGACATTTAAGGACTTTTGTCCGTTGTACTTTATTCTCTTTGTTTTCATTCCGATATAAGAAAACACGAGAGTCAGGTCTTTCTCTTTTTCAGGAATAGCCAGCTTGTACTGACCGCTCATATTGGTAACAGTACCTCCCAGAGAGCGTTCCTGCGAGTTCATAATATTAATATTAACACCGATCAAAGGTTCTGCACTTTTCCCAATGAGTTCCGTCACATTACCGATGATAATCTGCTGCGTCTGTGCCACTACTTCTCCTACAGTACAAAGAAGTATGACTACAGAAAAATATAATTTTGTTAACTTCATAATTCTTAAAATTCAAATTACATAAGAAGAGATTCGATAAAATGGAAACATCCGTCATTATAACAGAATGGGAAATAGTTGTATTTTCCAGATACCTGTACCACTTTTGTACCATTCTTAAGCTGGAATGAGAGAGAGGTCCCCAGGTCGTTATAAATAATTGTATTTCCGCTGTAATTGACATATTCGCCACTTTCCATCTTCGAACCCGGATAACAAGCTGAAGGTACAGAAGAGGCTACTAGGAAATAGTTACTGATGTATTTCTTCAGCTCAATCTTTTCGTCACCGGTCAGTCCGTTACCAGAATCAATCAGACCTAATGTACCATCCTCATAAACCGTAAGCTTGTCGGCTCCCGGAATCTGTTTGCCGGCTAATGCATTCTTGATCGTTTCATTGGTCGGAATAAAAGCAATGGTACGGCCTGCTAATCCCGCTACTGTTTCTCCGGAAATCATATCTGCCTGTTTCAATAATTGTGCGAAACAATAATAAGGATAACGTGCATCCTGACAGATAGCCAATGCTTTTTGCATGCTGTTTCCCTGACCGTCTTCTGTTTCTGCCTCGAATAATCCGGATATTGCATTCGCTTTATAAGTGTAGGTCTTTCCGTTTGCCCATGGTTTACCGCTATTGGTGACTTCTTCGAATTCAACAAATGGATCGATCGTACTTCCCGGTTCCAATATACCGTTGAAATGACTGTTACAGGTTATCTTTCCATCTTTAACAAACCAGTAGCAGAAGGCAGATTGAATAGGGATGACTTGTGTTCCTTGCTTTTTAAGTTCGACTTCCTCACTCATTACAGTATGTGCACGTATAATGCGTTGTAACTCGTCCGAAGAAACGGCTTCCCATTCTCCTTCGGGCTTTTGTTCGAGCTTTCCTCCTTCGGCATAATAATTCAAGAAGATACCATCTGATTCGAATCCGGAATTGTCAGGGATCAATAATGTGTATTTTTCGTTTTCAGATCCGAATGAACTCAGCAGGTTTGCGCCATTCATTGCATATAAGAAATTCAGGAATCTCTTTTCGTGGAAGGCCGGACCGGATACTGAATTGAAAAGAATCGGAGTCTGAATCTTGCCCAATCCGTAGAAACTGCCATTCACACACATTTTTCTATTGACGTCCGATGCATAGGGATCAAAATTATATTTTGTACCCGAAGCGGTGGTAACGGTGCCATTCACAATTTCTTCCGGGAAAGCTACTGAACCACTATATACATATTCATTAAGGAACAATGTCTGTATTAATGGGTCAAGTGAACTGTAATCAGCGTATCCGCTGTTTTTCCAGTATGAATTAAAGAATTCGTTCAATGCTGTATTATTAGGAGCAAACAGACTATATGCACGATAAGCTAATGTGTCCAAACGTTGATAGTCATATTTGTACCATTCCATAGCAATGGGAGCTAATGGAGATCTGTGGCTATGCAAGTATAAAGTATCTGCATTCAATGCGCTGCCATATTTCTGGGTAAGTTCATCGTTAGGCGTATAGATGGAGAACTTGTCATACATCGCCAGAAAATCGGAATATTCAGGATTAGATTTAAGTTGGTCATAAATTGATCCTAAAGGTTCCAGAACTTTGTTGATTGTATAAATATAGCCGTTGTTGGCTATTAAGCCATATTCTTTCACTGAAGCTTCCGAAACATTAAATCCATCATTACCGGTCCAGGTTGAATTGGGATAGAAAGCTTCGTAATTCTTTTTAGCATCAATTTTCTTAGATGAGAAGAAGTAGTGTGAAAAGACTGGGACAAATCGTTCCAGATGATAGACGGTGACTGATTTACCGGTTAAAGGGTCAACTTCTCTTGTCGGTTCTCCTGAACTACGTGTCCGGAATTTATAGTATAATCCCGGATCAAGAATTTCAGTACCTTCATCATAGGCTCCCTCACCTTCAGGACGGAAATTTTCCATACTACCTTTATTATAGGAATAATACAATAGATGGAATCCGATTAGTTCTTTCAGCTCTCTGGCAGGAATGTCTTTTACTGTCGAATAATTATGTTCCGACAGATAAGCGGTAAAAGCATTGTTGTCTGGTGCCATAACGGTCATTAATCCTCTCCCGTTCATAATCTCATAATAACCGGCACGCTCTGCTGCTTCAAGGAACATGGAGAATTGTCCATCCATGCTTTCGTCCGAAAGTAATTCCCAAGCGCTTCCTTTTACCCACCCGGGAACTTCATAATGTTCATCCATCTTATCCTCGCAGGACCATAGGAAAAATGGAATAAAAGACAGCCATAGCAGCCTTCGCATAATCGTTAAGTTTTTCATAATATAAAAAAATAAATATTTCAATAATAACTAAGATGTTTCTCGCGTACTCATGAAATTAATGCTGCACACAAATGCCATTGCTGATAAGAATTCTATTATCAGATGAAATTTGTGTGCATAAACAAGTTGTCACATTGGTTGCTCTTTTCATATAATCCAATTAAGTTAAGTTAAACAAAAGTTAGATTCTGTTTTCAAAGAGTTCTTTATTATAAAGACCTGTGAAAAACTGTTGCAAACATAGCGAGTTAGTGAAGAAATACCAATGAAGAATCGTACAAAAGCATGGAAAATACCGTCTTTTGCACGGAAATCCATGCAATGAACTCATTTTTTTATCAAGAAACAAGGTTTGGGGGGCATTTTATTCCTTTTTCGTTGTATGGAGGATAGTTATTTATAAAACAAAACCTTAAAAGTAATATGGCAAATTTTTCAATTGTAATTGTGCCGACTAAGAAGTTGGCGAATGGCAGACATCGGATAAGAATAGCAGTAGCTCATCGGTCAAAGACCAGATATATTCCGACTCAATTTACGTTGGATTCCGCAAGTCAGCTAAAAAATGGCAGAGTTGTCAGACACGAAAATGCAGTTAACATAAATTCGTGTTTACGTAGAATGATCGATGAATACGAGGAAATCCTCGCTTCCATTAGTTATTTGTCTACAATCTCATGTACTGAACTGATACATATTATCACTTACGAACAAAAGAAGAAAGGGATAACTTTTCAAACAATAGCAAAAGAATACTTAAGTTTCATGGCAGGGGAAGAAAGACAAAAATCTTATAGCTTGTACAAAATAGCAAGTGAAAGATTGATTAAATATATGAAGGGAGACTTTCCTTTGGTTCAACTAACTCCTCTTCATATACAAGAATTCGCAGAGTACCTATATAAGGAAGATTTAAGTGATACGACGATAAGAATCTATCTGACTCTGATAAAAGTAATATTGAACTATGCAAGTAAAATGAATTATGTAACTTATCACATTCATCCCTTTATACTTTTTAAAATGCCAATAAGTACTGTTAGGGATCTTGATTTGTCAATAGATGAATTAAAAAGTATTAGAGATGCGAAATTCCTGAAATCATCTTTGAACATAACCAGAGATATTTTTATGCTTACTTACTATTTAGGTGGGATTAACCTGAAAGATTTACTGGAATACAACTTTAAAGATAAAGATTATATAAGATATATACGTCATAAAACTCGTAACAGAAAAAAAGGGGCAAATGAAATCGTGTTCTCTTTGCAACCTGAGGCAAAAGAGATTATTAACAGATACCTGTCGAAGGAAGGTAAACTTAGATTCGGAAAATATTTATCCTATAAACAGATATATAGTTTAATTTTCCGTAATATAAATAAGGTGGCGGAAATATCTGGTATAAGCAAGAAGGTCACTTATTATTCTGCTCGAAAAACATTTGCACAACATGGATATAATTTGGGAATACAAATCGAGAAAATAGAATACTGTATAGGACATAGTATGAAAAGTAATCGTCCCATTTTTAATTATATAAAAATAATGCAAGAACACGCAGATAAAGTATTCAGGGAAATATTGAACCAATTATTATAAATTTATGCTGCAGTAAGGCATATCGATTTGATTTCAGAATAACTACTTCTTATCTTTTTAGTTGCTTATTAATTGTCCACAGGCAATCTTACATTTTTCATAATACGCTTATACACAAATATTTTGCTCAAAGTCATTAATCTAACTTTTGTTTAACTTAACGTTTTGATATAATTATGAAAAACCACGAAATTTATATGAATGCCTGCAAATCTATGCAGTTGCTAATATCAAATGTAAGTCTTTTATGCTATTCACGATATCAATCTCCCTTTTTAGCAGATTTTTAATTATAACTTAATATAATTTTTAGTATTATGAGAAATGCAATGATTCGAAAGCGGCATTTGCTGCTACTATTGTTCCTCTCTTCCTTTTTCCTGTCCTGTGAAGACAAGATGGATGAACACTATGAAAAACCGGCATGGCTGAAAGGTACAGCTTGGGAAGTTCTTTCTAATGAATATGGAGGTAAGTTCTCCATGTTTTTGGAAGCAGCAGAGCTATCAGGTTTCAGGCCTATTCTTGATGGTAAGAGTGTCGCAACTGTCATGGCTCCGGACAATGATGCGTTTACCACTTATCTGGAGGAACACGGTTATGTTTCAGTCAAGGACATACCGACAGATGATCTGAAGAAATTGATTGGTTATCACTTAATCTACTATTCTTATAGTAAAACCGATCTCGAGAACTTCCGGCCCGAGGACAGTGCAACAAGCAAAGACGACGATGAAGATGATGAACTGGGTGTATTGCAACCGGGTATGTATTACAAATTTCGCACACACAGTACCAGCCCTACTACGAAGGAAGTGGATCCGGCAACAAAAAACACAGTAACCGTCTATCACCTGGAGCGGTTTTTACCTGTATTCTCTCACCACATCTTTGCATCTAAAGGCATAGATGCAAAGAAGAATTATGAATTTTTCTATCCTAACTCTACATGGACGGGAGATAACGGGTTCAATGTGTCGAATGCAAGCGTTAAAGAATACCAAATCATAACAAACAACGGCTATATATATAATGTAGACAGAGTATTGGAACCATTGGAAACTATTTATGATGTTTTGAAGAAGAAATCAGATTATTCCGATTTCCTCGACTTCTATAGCCAATACAGTACTTATACCTATGATAAGGACTTGTCTGCCGATTATGGAAATGCAGTAGGAGTAGATAGTCTCTTCCTTCATGAACATGCGTCAAACGGACTTCCCAATATTGCTTTGGAATGGCCGACTTCCAATTTCCGTCTTTATCCGGAATTGGCTTCTATATCCTATAGTATCTTTGCTCCGTCCAATCAGGCATTAAATACTTTCTTCAATAAATATTGGAAAGCTGGAGGATATTCTTCTTTGACCGATTTGGACCCGTTGATTACCAAAATATTACTTTATCAATCAGTATATGGTGGATCTATTGTATTCCCAGACGAAATAAGCGGAATAACCAACTCTTTGGGTTCACACTATGATTTCCAGTTGAGCGATGTGAAAGATAAGAGCATCTGCGTGAACGGCAGCTTCTACGGATTGAGTAATTTCCCGATGCCTGAAATATTCAGCACTGTAATGGGACCGTCTTTCCTTAAAAGAGATTATCTGCTTTCGTTGTATGCTATCTATCAGAGTAATCAGATGGCTGCATATACTACCACTGCAACCAACTATACGATGTTGATCACTAAAAATAGCGGATATGAAATCAGTGATATGCGTCTGATGTCTGATGGAGTAGGCAATACATTGGCAACTTCCGGAGAAGATGGCGATGTGGCTGTATCATCATCAGATCTGAAAAGAATCGTTAGTGGCGGAACCGTAGTAGGTGAAGTTAATTTTAACGCTCCTTGGGCAGTTCATGCTACTCAGGATGGCGGAACATACTGGTTTATAAAAGACGGAAAGATGACAACGAACTACGTGTTTAATAGTGTGTTAGGGCAAGATCCGCAAACGGTGATTCCTACGCTTTTTACTGAAGTGAAAGAGGTGACCAACGATGGTGGCGGTGTGTGGACAAACGGAAAAGTATATGAATATGAAAGTGATTTCGGTGTATTCGGAAAGTTGGATGGATTGGAATATACAAGCCTGAAGACGATGTTAACCTCTATCGGGGAAACGAAATATCCCAATTTCGTGTTTGCCTATTTAATGAGACAGGCTGAAATATTTGCTACCATAGACGGTGTACTTGCTTGGGATTATCGATTGGCAGGGCGTCTTATCGGGTTCATTCCGACTAATGAAGCTTTGAAAGAGGCTTTGGATAATGACCGGATTCCGGGAGTGAAAGGTACGATTGATTTGAGTTTACCTTCGCCCACTCTTCAAGGTGAGGTTACAAACAAACGCTTGTTGGGAGAATATTTACTTAATTATTTCTTTACGCCTACCAATGCTCCGGTTGCATCAGGCTGTCCGTATCTTGGATCACCCGATTGGTTATCGGGAGAGTATCGTAACAGCAATAATATTCCTGTGAAGTATACTGATAATGGTGCTTCTATTACCTTGCAGTTGCAGAATCAAACCACCGGTCGGTATGGAAATGCGTGTAAGGTAGTATCATACGAGAATTTCCCATTTGCTTTTATGGACGGTGCTTTCCACCTGATAGACGCTGTTTTTAATTAACTGAATATCTAATTAATCATGAATCAGACAAATAAAGTCTTTTATACATTGGTAGCCATTTTTCTGTCCTGTTCTATAGAAATGGCAGGGCAGGTACAGAAGGTTATATCCGGTACGGTTACCGAATTGTTTGGAAAAACTGCCGAGCCACTGGTTGGTGTAAATGTCAATCTAGTAAACAACCAGAACCGTTCGTTGGGTGGTGGTATCACAAACCTGAACGGGCAGTATAATGTGAAAGTCCCTGGAGGAGAGAAAGATCTGACGATTGTTTATTCCTACATCGGAATGAAAACAAAGCGTATAAAGTATACGGGGCAAACTCTTTTGAATGTGACTTTGGAGTCAGAATCGATGGCTGTGGATGAAGTTGTCGTTTCAGCCCGTAGGTTAAATAGAAATGATTTGGGTATTTCGGACAAAGAAATGGTTTCGGCTACTCAGAAAGTCGATATGGAAAAGCTGATTGCTGCTGCGCCTGTTGTATCCATAGAGGAAGCTCTACAAGGACAGTTGGGTGGTGTGGATATTGTTTTGGGAGGAGACCCCGGTAGCCGTAGTGCTATCAGAATCCGTGGTACAAGTACGTTGAATGCATCTTCTGATCCGTTGATTGTTATCGATGGTGTGCCTTATCCGACAGAAATCAGTGATGACTTCAATTTTAGCACAGCTACGGAAGAAGACTTAGGTGCCCTTTTAAATATCTCACCTAATGATATAGCCTCAGTTGAAGTATTGAAAGATGCGTCGGCTACTGCTATTTGGGGTACTCAGGGTGCTAACGGTGTATTGGTTATTAAGACAAAACAAGGTACGGTTGGTAAAACTCGTTTTTCATTCTCCTCTAAATGGACGATGAAGGAGGATCCGAGTACTATTCCGATGCTGAACGGTAAGGAATATACTTCTCTTATGCAGGAATCTATCTGGAATTCTGCCAAATACATCGGTCTGAATAATCCGGGAAATAAATATCTGAATATGTTATCTGATGCACCGGCAATCGGTGACAATCCGGACTGGAGATACTATGATGAATATAACCAAAATACCAATTGGTTGGATTATGTACGCCAAAAGGCATTGGTTTCTGATAACAGTTTTTCAATGAACGGTGGTGGTGAAAAAGCGACTTATCGTTTTTCGTTAGGATATATGAGTGATATCGGTACTACTATCGGTACGTCTATGAACCGTTTGAATACTTCAATGGTCATTAACTATCAGTTTTCTAATAAGTTAAAGTTCGGTGCAGATTTTTCTTATTCACAGACCAATACGGATGCGAACTGGGTTAATACTATCCGTTCGGAGGCATTGAGTAAAATGCCGAACAAATCACCTTTTACAGTAAACGACCTGACAGGTGCATTGACCGATGAATACTTTACTTATCATGATCCGAATTTTGAAGGATCCTTTAATGGAAAGAGTAACTATAATCCTGTTGCCATGGCACATGAAGCTATCAACAGAACTGTACAGCGCGAAGGTAAGATTACATTCCGTGCCGATTATGAGATAATGCCGGGATTCTTTTATAAAGGTTGGGCTTCTATCAATATGCGTGCCATTAAAACACGTCGTTTCCTCCCACAAGTAGTGACAGGAGTAGAACAAGTTAACAAATATGCTAATCAGAGTGCAGACGCTTATTCCGACCAGTTGGCTTTACAGACAGAGAACAAGTTGATGTATATCAAGAACTGGAATAACAAACATAATATCATTGCGAATGTATTAGTTCGTACTGGTCAGTATGTCAATTCAGGCTATAATAGCGAAGTATATGGTAATGCCTCTTCTGATCTTTCCGATCCGGTAGTGGGAACTACTATCAGCGACATGAATTCAAGCGAATCGGAAACACGTAATGTCTCTTTTGTAGGAGTATTGAACTATACTTTGTTTGATCGTTATGTGGTACACGGATCTCTCAATGCCGAAGGTAACTCTGCTATGGGACGTAATGAAAGAATGGGTTACTTCCCTGCTGTGGGTCTTGCATGGAACTTCCAGAATGAGCCTTTTATGAAAACGGCAAGAGATAAATGGTTGGACGAAGCGAAATTCCGTTTCAGTATCGGACAGAGTGGACGTGCTCCCAGCGGTGCTTCTGTTTATCTGGGTGCTTATGTGAAGGGAACAGACTATATGAATATGTCGGCCACCAAGCAAGCTCGTATGCAGTTGGATAATTTGAAATGGGAGACTTCTACCGAATATAACTATGGTTTGGATGCTTCTGTATTAAAAGGTCGTTTGAGATTTACATTCGATTATTATTATAAGACGGTGGAAGACTTGTTGCAAAAGAACTACAAACTACCTTCAACGACTAGTTTCGGATCGATTAGTTATTTCAATTCGGGTAAAATGGAGAACAAAGGTTGGGAGTTCCGTACAGATGTTGTTTTATTTGAGAACAAAGACTGGCGCATCAACGGTTATGTGAACTTTAGCCGTAATGAGAATAAGATTACTGAACTGCCTGCCAATATGGTACAGGAGAATTACTCGCCAAAGAATGGAGAATACGCTGCCCGTGCAGAGGTTGGACGTCCTATCGGTTCGTTCTATGGATACCGTTACAAGGGAGTATATCAGAACACGGATGCCACATACGCACGTGATGCGGAAGGAAAAGTAATGAATGATGCCAAAGGTAGACCAATCGTGATGAAGAACTTGACAGCAACCTGTCAACCGGGAGATGCGATGTATGAAGACATCAATCATGACGGTGTGATTAACCAGTATGATATCGTCTATCTGGGAAATGCCAACCCGACATTGACCGGTGGTGCCGGATTGACTATTAAGTACAAACAATTCTCTGTCAACACCTTCTTCCACGGACGTTTCGGACAGTCAGTCGTGAATACGGCCCGTATGAATAATGAGTCTATGAACGGTAATGCCAATCAGAGTACGGCTGTGTTGAGAAGATGGAAAAACGAAGGTGATATTACAGATATACCGCGTGCATTGTATGGCGAAGGATTCAACTTTTTAGGTTCTGACCGTTTTGTGGAAGATACTTCCTTCCTTCGTCTGAAACAGTTGACACTGAATTATGCATTCCCAAAAAGCATTTGCAACAAGATGGGTATCACTTCACTGACATGTTTCGTTACAGGATACAATCTGTTTACCTGGTCTTCTTATACTGGTCAGGACCCGGAAGTAAACCTTCCGTCAAGACCGACAGATCTTGCAATTGATGGTGCAACGACGCCTGTATCCAGACGATATACTTTTGGTTTTAACTTAAGTTTCTAATACGATATCAACATGAAGAAATTATTAATATACATAGTAATAGCCGGAACAACTTTACTGACTTCCAGTTGTAATGATTGGCTGGACGTGTTGCCGAAGAACGAACAGGTATCTCCGGAATACTGGAAAACAAAGGAACAGGTGGAAGAGGTGCTTGCACAAGGATACCACAATATGCGTCTGACAGTTCCTACGTTAATTTATTGGGGCGAACTTCGCGGGGCATCCATTTATGCATATTCGGGTAAGTCAAAACAGGAATTACAGAATTTCCAGTTGACCTCTTCATCAAACGAATGTAAATGGGCGAGTTTCTATTCCATACTGAATGTGGCGAACTCCATTATTAAATATGCACCGGAAGTAAAGAGGCAGGATGAGACCTATCATGAATCAGTAATGAACTCAAACATGGCTGAAGCCTACTTTATGCGGGCTTGGACATATTTTACGCTAGTGCGCAACTTTAAAGAAGTTCCCCTGATTGTGGAACCCTACATGACGGACGAATATGCGGTCGATGTGCCCAAATCTTCGGAAGAAGCGATTATTGCGCAGATCAAACTGGACATTGAGGATGCACTTTCTACAGGAGCCGCTAAAGAAATGTATGACGATGAAGACTGGACCGGCATGAGTAAAGGACGTGTCACTGTGTGGGCATTGTATGCATTGATGGCAGACGTGTGTTTGTGGAGCGAAGATTATGATGGCTGTGTGAGATATGCCGATATGCTGATTAATTCGACCTCCCCTTTCCGTCCGGCATTTGTAGAAGACCCGGAACAATGGTACAGCATCTTCTTCCCGGGCAACAGCAACGGTTCTATATTTGAACTGAATTTTGATCAGTCGCGCAATCAATCTCCTGATGATGATGCTACAGCGAGTACATATCCATCTCCATCGAATATTTACTCTTGGACACAATCTACTGTCGCCGCTCTTCAGTTCTCGAATGCAATGTGTAAACGTTTGTTTGATGAACAAACCGATACATGGGTGACTTCCAATACCGTTCGTGGTTATGGCAATACATTTATTCTTTCTTCGGGAACTGTTATTGGTAACTCCAATACGGAAGGTTATCTTCCCTTCAAGTTCAGAATCGGCGGTAAGGACGGATTGTCTACAACACGTTCTTATAAAGATGCCAACTGGATACTCTACCGCATGGCAGATGTATTGTTGATGAAAGCTGAAGCATTGATCTGGAAAGGTGGAGAAGCGAATTTTGCACAGGCTTTAGAACTTATCAATAAGATACGTACCCGTGCCAACGTTACCACGCTAAGTGTTCAGACGAATGCCGTATCACAAGAAAATATGCTTGGATACTTGTTGCAGGAGCGTGATCTTGAATTTGCTGCGGAAGGCAAACGCTGGTATGACCTTTTACGCTTCGGCAGATCGCAGAATTTTAAATATAAAGATCAGTTTATCAATATGATCATTGAGAATAACTCTACGGTGAGTGCCAGTTGGATACGTTCGGTTCTGAAGAATACCGATGCATGGTATTTGCCTATTAATCAGGGTGAGATTGACACTAACCCGATGTTAATACAGAATCCTTATTATGATGTAACTGCAAATTAATATATACTATGAAGAATATTGTAAGATTTTGCTTAATGATTTTGTGCATCACTTGTTATTCCTGTGATGATCCGTACAAGGATACGGTATTTAAGGTATATGATGTACAACCTGCTGCAACCTATCTCCAGAGTCGTCCGGACGATTTCTCCGAATGGGTGAAAGTTTTGAAATATGGAGATTTGTTCAATGCTGTGAACCGCGCAGAGGATGCTTTCACAGTATTGGCACCTACTAATGATGCAGTTCTTCGCTTTTACGAAAAGAAGGGAGTCACTTCTATCGAAGATTTGGGATATGAATATGCCCGTACTCTTGCTACATATCATGTTATTAACGACTCTATTGACAGGGAGGATTTTGTAAAAAGCGGTGAACTGCCGGGTAGAACACTCTCGGGAGATGCGTTGAAAGTTTCTTTTGGTAGTGAAGGTGGTGATAAATCTATCTATATTAATAAGGAAGCTCATGTCAGCGAGTTAGCTATTCGTACAGCCAATGGTCGTGTATATGTACTCGATGATGTATTGAGTCCTGCCGTAGAAACTATCTATGCAAAACTTGTAGAGAAAGGGAATTATAAAATTTTCTGTGAAGCGCTGGAGAAAACAACATGGAGCGATTCGTTAAGTGTAGTCAATTCTGTACTCGAAGGTCCGTTGGGAATGAGAGTTGAACTGCGGAAATACTTCACCGTATTTGCCGTATCCGATGCTATATTTGCTAAGGAAGGAATCAACAGTTTTAGTGATTTGACTGCTAAGGTGGGGGCTTTGACCAACGATTACGAGCTTCCCAATAACGAACTGAACCGGTTTATGGCCTATCATATTATGAACGGTGAACGCACCCTTGAATCTCTTCGTACATTTCCCAAACCTTTCGACAGAGAAACGTGGGAATATAGAAAGATGCTGAACACCAAAGCTACAAACGATTTGATCCTGATTTCCGAAAGCGGACTGAACGACGGCGTTAAGTTTATTGAGGAACAAGCTGACGAGATCGTGAAGAACGGATATATCCAACCGATTGACGGATATCTGCCCGTGAAAACCGAATTTGAGCCGATACCTGTAATCTTCGATTTCTGCGATTACCCCGAAGTGTCTTCTTACATTGCGGCAAAGGGAAAAGGGCAGCTTTATCAGCAAGTTTCGCGAGATGACGCGGATACGTATACAGCACTCACCAAGTTCATTGGCCGACAAGAAATTGTTCCGCAAGTTTCGTCCTATAAGATCGAAATGGGACCTGGTGGCACGTTGGCAAGCGACTGGAGTTATCTGTCGTATTGCACAAAGGGAGCCAGCACTTCAGGCAACTGGACTAAGTTGATGAACAACGATGCCTTGGTAGTTAATATCGGCTACAACGGTACATTGGACCTGACTATTCCACCTATTTTAGCCGGAAAGTATAGAATTACTTTATACTATGCATACGATCCGTCAATGAAATTTATCGGTGCGAGAGAAGAGGGCAGCCAAGCCGGTTTGACCAATTTCAGATTAGATTCGAAACGACTTAAAGGTGGCGATAACAAACGTATTTATGATGGAAAGACAGGGGATGTGCAAGATTGTTTCAATACACCGTTGACATCGGACCTGAGTGGAGTAGAAACATTGTTTGAATTTACAACGACGACTTCTCATACATTGAACGTAGTTGTGGTAGATCCCGCAGCCAGTTCGCACAATAAATTCCGTATGTATTTTGATTATATATTGTTTGAACCTGTAATAGAATAATAACCATGAAGAAAATTAGATATATCATAGCATCCGCTTTGGTTTCAATTGGACTCTGTGCCTGTACGGATACTTGGGATTCGCACTATTCCAAGTGGGATACGGTGATTGAAAATACAGAGATTGAAGCTGTAGATGAGCCGGCAGCTGATTTCCTGAAGACAGCTCAGGATTATAGTAACATGTATGCACTGTTCGACAAGACAGGTGTGATTAAAACATGGCAGGAGAAAAACCTGATGTACACCATCATGGTGGTAGGTAATGAATCTATTGCCAATACCGATCAATCGGTAACTACTAAAGCCGAAGGCAGTGAAGGACAGGCAACCGCTGAAGAAATATTTAAGGCGGAAGCACATATAACAGATGCTCTTCTTTCCCCCAGTAATCTGGAAGACGGACAACGCCTGTTGATGTGGAACGGCAAGTATGTGACCGTAAGAATCTACAATGAACCGATGGATGGTATGGAACCGGGAATTTATTTCAATGGTTCGAAAGTGAAGAAGGTGATTAAAACTAATAATGCCTACATTTATGACTTGGAAAATTATATTAATACTCCTAAAGCATTGATAGAGTATTTGAAGGATTTGCCGGACGAAGATTACTCTGTTTTTAAAGAAATGGTGTTGAGCCGTACGCAAAGAGTATTTGATAAAGCCGCAAGTACACCTATAGGAATTGATAAGACAGGAAATACGGTATATGACTCTGTATTCACAGAAAAGAGTCAGTATTTTGCAGATAAGAAGTTAGACCTTTATTCAGAGAACATTACTGCTACATTGCTGGTACCTTCTAATGACTTGATAGAGAATGCACTGAGAGAAGCGAAAGAGAAGTTGAAATCGTGGAATATGGAACGTGAAGATTCTATTCTGAACAACTGGATATTCCAGACTGCTTTTTTTAGTAAAAAGTATGTAAAACAAGATTTTATTTATAACGAGAGTGATCCGGCTTCAACGCAGGACTTTTATTCTGTTTTTGATCAACAATGGCGTACAACAGTAAATAAGGTAGATCTTGATAATCCGGTAGAGTTGAGTAACGGTGTTGCTTATAAGATAACTTCACTGAAAATACCGACCAACAAGATATTGATTTGGAGAATCAAGGAACGTTTTGAAACGTTTGACCAATTGACGGATGAAGATAAAAAGTACTATTATCCCGGATATAATTACATCAGTACTTATCTGAAAGATATTGGTGAGAATGTACAAATGAATCGTGTGAAACAATATGTGGGTGCAAATCAGCCAAAGCCATGGCTGCCGGCTATTTACTGTAGATCTATGATGCTGTGGGTCGTTGACACTGATCAACCTGGTATTTTTAAATTCAAATGCTATCGATTAGTAGAAGACAAAGCTTCGACTACCGGTTATACTGCAGTGCCTTACAAAATACCTGCAGGGTCATATAATTTCTATATGGGATTTAATGGTTCTCGTTCGCAAGTGAATGCAACATTCTACTTGAATGGGAAGAAGATTCCCAAATGTGAAAGTGGTCCTATTCCATCTTCTACAATGAAAGGCTCTAATCATGACCGTGGCGGTGGTGGATATAGTGAGCTTTATAGAGATAGCAGGTATGACCGTGATGGTTCTACGGATCTTGGAGTTGTCATATTTGATAAAACCGAAGAACTTGAAGTTACGATTGAATTTACGAAAGGGGCAAGAGGTGAAATGGAGCCGACTACATGGTGTTTCCGCCCAACAGTAGATTTGTATTAACCTTGATAAACAGGATATGAAAAAGATAAAAAAAATACTTAATATTTCTGTGCTACTCGTATGTGGAGTGGCAAATACATGGGGACAAGGAGGCCAGAAATTGACTGGTAAGATTTTGTCAGCGACGAATCAACCGGTAGAAGGTGCCATTGTCACAGTGTTAGACACGATGAATGTTACTACAAACAAAGAAGGTACATTCCAGTTTGAAGTGAAAGATCTTTCAAAAGCCAAGGAAATTTCCGTATGGGCTCCGGGGTATTTCTCAGTGAAGCAGCTTGTAAAAGAAAGACCGAATATTGTAATTACATTGATTCCGGAAAATCAATATAAATACAATGAAACGATGGTTCTTCCCTTCCGTCGGGAAGGGGAAATGCAGCTGGAAGATTATACAGCAGCTACCAATATCACAAAAAAAGATTTTATGTTGGGTACGACAAAGATCGATCGTGCATTGACAGGACAAATTGCTGGGTTGCAAATGAAACGCAGTAGTGGTATGCCGGGAGAAGGCAGTTATTATAACTTGCGCGGTATCCGCACATTGACTGGTGATAACGCTCCTTTGATTGTGATAAACGGAGTACCTCATATGCCTGATAAAACACCTTCGGAACTGATTGGCGGCTTTACCCGTGATATCTTTCAGTTCTATCATTTGCAGGATATACAGAATATCACTGTATTGAAAGGTGCGGAAGCAGCTATGTATGGTTCAATGGGCTCCAATGGTGTAATCTTGATTGAAACAGACGGTACCGCATCTAATGACTTGGAGACTAGGGTGAGTTACTATGGATCATACGGAATCAACTGGAACGATAAGCGGATGCCGGTGATGGGACTGGATGATTACAAGCAGTATCTGGCAGATATGGGTATGACGATTTCTAAGGATCCGCAGAACTTCTATACAAATTTCCCCTTCATGCAGAATCCTAACGATCCACGTTACAACTATTTGTATAACAATAATACAGACTGGCAGGATTTGATTTACAAGAACACAGCGTCCACCGATCATCTTTTCAGAGTAGAAGGTGGTGACAATATTGCTAAGTACGACCTGTCGTTAGGGTATTATCGCGAGAATGGTCTGATGGATAATACAAGTATGGAACGTTTTCATACATTACTGAATGCTAATGTATTGGTCAATAAACAACTGAACATTTTTGCAACGGTAGGTTTAGCTTATATGAACGGACATTATCAGACGCAGGGTATGGATATTACGACGAATCCTATATTGGCAGCTTACGCAAGATCTCCTTTCCTAAGTCCATACGAAAAAGACCGCGAGGGAAATACACTGAAAACTTACGCATCTCATTTCTACGGACGGAGCAAGAGCCGAGATTACAGCGTCAGCAATCCTTTAGCTATCATTAATACGTTGGATTCTCGTAATCGCCAATATGATCTGAATATGAAAGCCGGTATCGCATACAATCCTTTTCGAGAACTGACACTAACTGGAACAGTAGGTTTGTATTATAATTACGATAACGAACATCTCTTTATCCCTGGAGCAAGTGAAGCTACTATAGTACCGCTAAGTGATAAATACGGTGTGCGGAATAATGCAGTAAGCGACGGAGTAGCTGTAACGACTAATTTCTTTGCTAACTTGAATGCCAGTTATAAGAAAACGTTTAATTATGTTCACCAGTTGAACGCAATAGCCGGATGGCAGTTGATGACTACTAAGAATGAATATGATGCGGGAGAAGGACGTAACACCGGTAATGACTTCTACCAGACATTGGGTAGCACGACTGACGGAAGACGTTTCTTGGGTTATATCAATAGCTGGAACTGGACAAACTTCTACGGACATGCCAACTATACTTACAATAGTATGGTACAGGCATCTGTGAATATAGCTGTTGATGCAGCTTCTTCTACCGGTACGGATGTTGCCCGTTTCTATACATATCCGTCAGTAGGAGTAACCTTGCTAGGGAAAGGATGGAAACCGCTTCTCGATGCTACATGGCTCAATAAGCTGAATGTACGTGCCGAATACGGACTGACAGGTAACTCACGTTTCTCTTCACAGATGGGTGGATACTATTACTCCACAGTACCTTACATGCAGTTGTCAACCATCGTTCGCTCTAATATCCCGAACGTATCATTGAAACCGGAGAAGAATGCTTCCTTGAATCTCGGACTGGACTTGTCTGTACTGAACAATCGTTTGAACCTAACTTTTGATTATTACAATAATCAAATCAGCGATATGATATCTGCTATGCCTCTTTCATCTGTTTATGGATCGGTTCCTTATTATGCGAATGTCGGTAAGTTAGAGAATACAGGTATAGAGTTGTCAGTGCAGGCTTCATTGGTACGCACTCGTAACTTTGAGTGGGTCGTAGGTGGAAACATCACTCGCTCCAGAGATAAGATCAAGTCATTGGGTGGTGAGGAACAAATCGTGTTGAGTTACGATAATGGTGTGCAGATGGTCAACCGTGTGGGAGAATCTTCTTACCAATTTTACGGTTATCAGGCAAATGGAGTATACTCCACACAAGCTGAAGCTGACGCTGCAAATCTCAGCAACCGTACCGGACGTCGTTACAATGCCGGAGATGTACGTTTTGTAGATCAGAATGGCGATAACCGCATCGACGATAAAGACCGTGTTCTTCTTGGCAGTGCTGCTCCCTCTTATTTTGGAGGTTTCTATACACAACTGAAATACAAAGGATTCGCACTTTCTGCAGAGTTCTCATATTCAAAAGACAACATCGCATACAATGCTGTCAGACAACAACTGGAGGCTATGTCTACCACTAACAATCAGAGTATTGCAGCCGTAAACCGTTGGACAGTAGAAGGACAGAAGACCGATATGCCGAAGGCAACATGGAAAGATCCTGTGGGTAATAGCTATTTCTCTTCTCGCTGGATGGAAGATGCATCTTATCTGAGAATGAAGAATGTGACATTAAGCTACACTTTCTCTAAAACACTTTGGAATTTCTTCCGTTCGGGAACAATATATGTGACGGGCGAAAACCTGTTGACCTTTACAGATTATCTGGGAATGGACCCTGAATTCTCTTATTCTTATGCTGAGAATATGCAAGGTTTTGATAATGCAAAGCTAATGCAACCCAAAACAGTGAAAATGGGCGTTAATTTAAAATTCTAATGAAAATGAAAAAGTTTAAGATAGAAATAATACTTATGGGGGTGCTGGCGATGATGTTCGCTTCGTGTAGTGACTTCTTCGAGCCGAATAATGATACGACCTTGAATGGTGATAGATATATCAAGGAAGGCAGCGAGCTTTATTCCGGTTTTCTGGGTATTATCACAAAGATACAAGCTATTGGAGACAAAGCTATTTATCTGACCGATATGCGTGGAGAACTGTTGGAACCTACCGAAAATACACCGGCTGACCTTTACAGCATTTATAATTATGATGATGATTTGAGCGGTAACACATATGCCGACCCTGCCAAGTATTATGATGTAATCATTGCTTGCAATGATTATTTGCAGAAAGCAAAAGAATACCGAGATACACATGTCACTACCGTAGATGACGATGATTATAGAGGTCTGATTAGTAGCACGGTGAGGTTGAAAACATGGACTTATCTCATGTTGGCAAAGATATATGGACAAGCTATATGGTTCGATGATCCGATGCAAAGCATGAAAGATATCGTCAGCCGGACTCCTAAGAACTTGAGTGAGCTTGTCGATGAATGCGACAAACTGTTGAATACAGGCTTTGATGGAATAAACGGTACATACAATATGTCATGGAATGAGTGGCTCGATCCTGCTAACGGGGCTACTTCTACAAACGATGAATATAAAAGATGGAATATGATGGTTCCCGGATATTTCGTACTGCAAGCAGAAATCGCACTTTGGAAAGGAGATTATCAGAAGGCGGCTACAACAATTCTTGGAGAAATGAGCAGGACCTTTGCTTTGGCTGAGTATCAGGGAAATGTTGCTAATATCAAGTATATGCGTTCGGGAAGTTACGGGAGTAATTACGGTCAGCAATATGACTCCGAGATGCCGATGCTGACAGCAACCGAATCTGTTATTATGTATGATTATAAATATAATCAACAGAATTCGTTATTGAATCATTTCGACCGTAGCGGAAGCTATATGATGCGTGCTTCCGTGCCAGGATCAAAACGTTTTGAAGATACTACTTTCAATCCGTCTGCTGATGCAACGGCAATTAAAACATCTGATGCACGTTTCAGAGCTATTCAGGAAATCGAAAAGGATGTGGAATATGCGATACGCAAATACCGTGGCTTTAGAAAGAGCGGACATACTGTTGCTCATGACGATACATATATAATGATTTATCACACTTCTGATCTTTATTTTATGGCGATTGAAGCACTGAATAATATGGGACGTTTTGAGCCGGTATCCGTGCTGATGAATACTGGTGTCGACCCTTTCTACGGAGCCGGTGTAGTATTGGGCGAACAATGGCAGGGATTGAATTGCAACTGGGGATTGTGGACAACACTTTATGCGGGATTCCGCCGTACGTATGCTGATAATGGTGTTCGCGGTATTTTAGGACTGGGCAAGCGCGATATGTGGCAGACTCCGGAAGACATCAAAGAGGAGATTATAGCAGAACAAAGATTGGAAGGGTTGAGTGATGAAGACAAGATCAAAAAGCATAATGATATCGAATTGGTGAAAGAAGCCTTCTTGGAATTCCCTTGTGAAGGAAAGACTTATCCGCTTATGATTCGTGTGGCAAAGCGTTGGAATGACTATTCATTCATAGCAGATTTTGTCGGACAGAAGTATGAATCCGATCTTGCTAAGCAAGCGGAAGTAAAGGCCAAGATCATGGGTGGTGCTTACTTCGTACCTTGGGACTTGCAAGGTAAGTCTTCTTCTCATTAATAGCATGTTTTTCAATCAAAAAAAGAAAATTATGAAGGATATAACAAAAATAGCTTGTTTACTTTTGGGACTGATATTATCAGTCCCAATGAGTGCACAAAAGACATATTATATGGACCCCGAGGGAAGTGATTCTAATCCGGGAACGTCTGATAAACCTTTTGCAACTTTAGTAAAAGTGCAGGAAGTGGTAGCTGCGGGAGATGTGGTTTATATCAATCCGGGAACCTATGTGGTTCCTGCCGACCAACTACCGATGACTACTACTAATAGCGGACTTTATCATTGTGTGTTCCACTTGAATAAAAATGGTGAGGCAGGCAAGCCTATTTCTTATCTGGCCAATCCGAATAGACAGGGGAGACCTGTCTTCGATCTTTCGCAAGTAAAACCGAAAGATCAGCGTATTACAGTGTTTTATGTAACCGGTTCTAATCTTTATCTTAAAGGATTCGATGTTATTGGTACACAAGTCACTATTACCGGCCATACGCAATCAGAATGTTTCCGTATTGTTAAAGGAGCCAATAATAACAAGTTTGAAGATTTGAGAACGCATGACGGTATGGCAATCGGTTTCTACTTGCTTGGCGGAAGCAATAATCACATCTTAAACTGTGATGCTTACAACAATTATGATTCGGTTTCAGAAGGTGGCAAAGGTGGTAATGTCGATGGTTTCGGCGGTCACATTAACTCATCTTCTGCCGGCGAAGGTAAAGGTACGGGAAATGTATTCGAAGGATGTCGTGCATGGTACAATAGCGATGATGGTTTCGACCTCATCAATTGTTTTGAGGCAGTGAAGATAATCAATTGCTGGTCGTTCTTAAACGGATACAAGCCCGGCACAAAAGAGGCGGCCGGTGACGGTACCGGTTTTAAAGCCGGTGGTTACGGAATGTCTGCCGATAAACTTCCAGCCACACCTGGCATAATACCTCAACATGAGGTACGCAATAGTTTGGCTTATTACAATAGATTGAGAGGTTTTTATGCCAATCATCATCTGGGCGGAATCATATTCGAGAGCAATACGGCTGTCAATAGCGGAGAAAACTATAATATGACAAACCGTGAGTTGCCCTTGGCACTTCCTCCGACTGATGTGAGCGGATATGATCATATTATTAAGAACAACCTATCCTTTGTTTCAAGATCGGGAAGTAAGCATATCGTAACAGTGAACAGGGCGAAGAGTGAAGTATCCAACAACTCTTTTGATGGTAGTGAGGAAGTGGTGGAAGCTGACTTTATCAGTCTGGAAGAAGCGGAATTGATGAGAGATCGTAAGCCCAATGGAGATCTGCCTGATGTTAATTTTGGAAAACTGACTACTGATGCGGAATTACGTTTTTGGGGAATGGGATGCTTTGCTACAGGTGAACCTACTGATCTTGATTTTGGCTGGTTGAAAAAGCCGACAATTGTTGTAGTTGGCAGTAAAGCCAGTGTAGTGGGCCCCGAAGCGGCATTGTTCACGAAGATGTATGTGATTGTAGACGGTGAAGAAACGGTGGAGTTTGATAAGAACTCAATAGACTTGTCAGACTTTAGTGGTGTGCTTGAAGTGAAAGCAGTCATTGAAGATGCAAACGGAAACGTTACAAAATCCATTGCGTTTAAATTTAAAAGATAAAACAGATAAACTTAGAATAATATGAAACAGTTTATTAATATTTATATAATATCTTTTGTCTTGATATTATCTCAGCTCAGTCTCTTTTCGTCTTGTAAAGACGAAGATACGGTTGTTGAACTGAAACTTGATCGTACAGCCATTCAAATCAAAGAAGGAAGTGAAGGCATACTAAAGATTGAAGGCGGAAACGGTGGATATCAGTTTTCTTTTTCTGAAGAAGGCTATGCTACCGCCAAGTATCGTGAAAATTTAATATACATTCAAGGAGTGAAATACGGTAAAGTGGTCTTGACTGTAACCGACTTGGAAGGGCACAGTGTATCACTTGATGTAGTAGTGGTATCGAGTGTGCTGAGCACCGATAATCAGCGTTTTGTATGGGGAAACATGATTGAATTGAATAAAGCCAATAATTGGAGCTTGTTCATCGATACCAATAGTGTTGCTATTACCAACGTATTGGAAGGAAGGCAATATGTTTTATCCTGCGATGGTGATTTGTCCGTTGGTGTAAAGGCGAATGCCACGTTAGAGATCTTGAGTAGTAAAACAGGAGCTGAACCGGAGATCGTGCAACTGGCTGGAATGGAAGTGTTGCAAATAAAAGATGGCCTTTGCTCTATTGTTTTTAGTACGGCAGACCGTATGGGTGAGCTTGTGTTTCAGAAATAGATATACACTGAAGATAAATAAATCGATCTGATATCAAGTAAAGCTTGGCTATCAGGTCGATTTTGTTATATTGGGCACTTTCAATACAATCAATGATATCGCTGTTTGCTGGAAGAAGACCGTTTATTGAACAAATATCCATTTAAATGAATGATATTCTATTTATCATTCGGGTGGTATTTTCTAATTTTGTGATGTGAAACCAGTGATAACGTTCCTTATAATGGAACTCCTTATACTAAATTTGTCACATGAAAAACATATCTGTTCTTTTGTTCTTGCTCATTACTTTGGCATTGAACGCACAAAACAATAAAACTTCCGGACTCAACGCCCGCCAGTTTCATAAATACTGGAAAGTAGAATCTGAATCTCCGGATTATAAAGTAACTTTTTTAGGGGATACGGTTGAAATTCTTTCTCCTAAAGGGCTTACTCTTTGGAGGAAAGAGAAGATGAGTGGTAAAGTAACCATTGAGTATGACGCATGTGTGGTTGTTGAGGTTGAGGGCGATCGTTTGAGTGACTTGAATTGTTTTTGGATGGCTTCGGACCCTCAGTATCCCGATAATATATGGAAACGTGAGAAATGGCGTAGTGGGATTTTTCTAAACTGTTACTCTTTGCAACTCTACTATATGGGATATGGTGGAAATCATAATTCTACTACACGTTTTCGCCGTTATGACGGCAATGAGGCGGCTATTACAAATGCAAAAGCCCGTCCTGCAATCTTAAAAGAATATACGGATGCGGACCATTTGCTGGAAGCTAACAAGTGGTATCATATCAAGATAACGAATGAAAATAATAGGGTTAGTTATTATATAAATGGAGTGCGACTGGTGGATTTCCGCGATGCCGACCCCCTGACAGAGGGCTGGTTCGGTTTTCGCACCACCTTATCCCGGACTCGTATCGCTAATTTTCATTATGAATGTTCTCCACAGGAAATCTCAGAAATTCCATTGCACTGGATTGGTGATACTCCTCAGCAAGATAGAACGGTAAGTTTGGGTGTTCCTTTCAGTGAAGGGGAATTATATCCGGAAAATACTTTGCAGTTGATTACTGATAGAGGTGAGACTTTTCCGATAGATACTTGGGTATTGGCTTACTGGCCCGATGGCTCTGTGAAATGGAATGGGATAGCCGGAGTTATTCCGGGAAATACTGATAAACTATTACTCAAAAAGGTCGGGAAAAGATCAAAAGGAAGAGCTAATGCAAAGATTGGCGATGATGGTAGCGGTAAATCATCAATCGCGATTGTTGAAACGCCACAGAATATTCGTATTGAGACAGGTCTTATTTCCGCCTGCATCCCTCGTCAGGGAGAATTTCTGATAGATAGTATATTTCATAAAGGAGTGAAAGTAGGAGAAAATGCACGCCTTGTCTGTAATACTCAAAGTGAACCGATCTTGGAGAATACCTCACAAATAGCTTTTACCAACTATACCGGAAGATTAAAATCGGCTACAGTAGAACGTACCGGTAATGTACGGGCGCTTGTCAAACTGGAGGGTATTCACAGAAGTGATGCCGGACGGGAGTGGCTTCCGTTTGTAGTCCGTCTTTACTTTTATGCCGGAAGCGAGCAAATCAAGATAGTACATAGCTTTGTGTACGACGGAGATCAAAATAAGGATTTTATTCGTGCTTTGGGTATTCGTTTGGAAGCCCCTATGCGGGAAGAACTTTATAACCGGCATATTGCTTTCTCCTGTGCTGATGGAGGTGTTTGGAGTGAACCGGTGCAACCGCTGGTGGGACGGCGCAAACTGACACTTGACACGGATGATGAGCTTTCTCTTCAACAGCAACAGATGGAAGGCAGACGTATTCCACCGTATGAGACTTTTGACAAGAAGAATCGTGACTTAATAGATAACTGGGCTTCATGGAACGACTATCGTCTGTCTCAGCTCTCTGCAGATGCATTCTCTATCCGCAAACGTGCCAATGAGAATAATCCCTGGATAGGAACTTTTTCGGGAACCCGTAGTGAAGGATATGCTTTTGTCGGTGATATTACGGGTGGTTTAGGACTTTGCCTGCATGATTTTTGGCAGTCTTATCCTTCTTCTATAGAAATATCGGGTGCTAAAACTTCGTCTGCAACAATCACTGCATGGTTATGGAGCCCTGAAGGAGAACCGATGGACTTACGTCACTACGATAATGTAGCTCATGATTTAAATGCCAGTTACGAAGATGTTCAGGACGGAATGAGTACTCCCTATGGTATCGCCCGTACTACTACGCTGACACTTATTCCACAAGGAGGTTATGCTGGAAAAAAGGCTTTTGCCGATACTGCTAAATCGCTTTCTGAGCCCGGGATATTGTTGCCCACGCCGGATTATCTTCATGCGCAACAAGCTTTTGGTGTATGGAGTCTTCCAGATCGGAGTACTTCTTTCCGTTCCCGGGTAGAAGATCGTCTGGATGCATATATCAATTTTTATAGTACGGCCATAGAGCAGAACAAGTGGTATGGATTCTGGAATTATGGAGATGTAATGCATGCTTATGACCCCGTCCGTCATACGTGGCGTTATGACATCGGCGGATTTGCCTGGGATAATACGGAACTTGCTTCTAATATGTGGTTGTGGTATAACTTCTTGCGTACAGGTCGTGAAGATATCTGGCGTATGGCAGAAGCAATGACCCGTCATACAGCCGAAGTGGATGCTTACCATATCGGACCGAATGCAGGGTTAGGTAGCCGGCATAACGTCAGCCATTGGGGTTGTGGTGCCAAAGAAGCTCGAATCAGTCAGGCTGCGTGGAACCGTTTCTATTACTATCTCACCACCGATGATCGTTGTGGTGATCTGATGACTGAAGTAAAGGATGCCGATCAAAAACTATATGAACTAGATCCCATGCGTCTGGCACAACCTCGTAGTGAATATCCTTGTACAGCACCTGCCCGACTGCGTATCGGTCCGGATTGGCTGGCCTATGCCGGCAACTGGATGACGGAGTGGGAACGTACTGGTAATACAGCTTATCGGGATAAGATCGTAACCGGGATGAAAAGTATAGCGACTCTGCCCAATCGTATTTTTACCGGACCTAAAGCGTTGGGCTTTGATCCGTCAACGGGAATTATTACTACTGAATGCGATTCTAAGCTGGAATCCTCAAACCATTTAATGACCATTATGGGTGGTTTTGAAGTGATGAATGAAATGATACGTATGATCGACCTTCCTGAATGGAAAGATGCGTGGCTGGACCATGCAGCACGTTATAAGCAGAAGGCGTGGGAATTGAATCATAGCCGTTTCCGGATTTCCCGTCTGATGGCATACGCTGCTTATCACAAGCGGGATGCAATGATGGCTAGAGAGGCATGGGATGACTTATTTACCCGATTGGAACATACACCGGCACCTCCTTTCCAAATTACTACGCTATTTCCTCCCGAAGTTCCGGCCCCTTTGGATGAATGCGTCAGCATCAGTACAAATGACGCGGCGCTTTGGAGCCTTGATGCTATCTATATGCAAGAGGTTATTCCGATGGATGATTCTAGTGTTTTGTATATGGAGAACTAAATATTGGTAAGGAAAACTTAAGTTATCCTTATTGGGACTATAAGGTTGAGGCGTGACAAAAAGAAAGCGGTTAATGCACTGTCTGTGAAATGCATTAACCGCTTTATGAATCTCAGATGAGTCTGTCTCTTATTTCAAGTACTGTTTCAACGGACAATCAGTTCGTTTCAATCCATCTGCGATACTTTTGGCATTCATGTGTGCTCCTTTTAAGGAAGTATGTGTATGGTCGTTATTATAATAGTCTGCTGCTTTCTTGATACCTTTCTTTTCGAGCTTGTCAGCACTTATTTTATTCAGGTCGATAAAATAAGCTCCGGTAGCTTCGGCTGCTTCACGTGTCCATTTACCAAAGGATGCCGTGTTACGTTCTATCTTTCCGTCTTTCCACTTGTTACGTGGAGTATGGCTTAAAACGATAGGTATGGCGCCTTTTTCCTGAACATCCATGATAAATTTACGGAGATACCAGCCGAAAGTGTAAACGACTTGATATTTTCCTGTTTTCTCCATTAAAAAGACCTTGCTCTCTCCTCCGGAACCGGGCAATTCGGCACGGGCTTTTCCGGTATTTATCGCTCCTGTATCATTGTGCCCGAATTGGATCAGAACAAAGTCTCCAGGTTGGAGTGCATTGTATACCTTATCCCAACGACCTTCATCCAGAAAAGTGCGGGCGCTACGACCTGCCATGGCACAATTCTCTACGGATATCTTATTCAGATTGAATTCATCTGCTATTACGCTGCCCCATCCCCACATGCCGTTTTTATCGTTATCTTTATTTTTAACGGTACTGTCGCCAATGGTAAATAATACCGGACGTCCTTCTTTGCGGCTCGATCCGGTATCCTTATCCTTCTCAACCGGTTTCAGATAGTCGGCTAATTCCAGACCTTCATAAGCACGTATTCCGTCAGCAGCAGACTCTGCATTTATTTTAGCTCCGAAAGCGCTGGTATGAATGCGGTCGATATAGAACATATATTGCACTTTGTTCTTACCGAATTTTTCAAATTTGCGGGCACTGATATCGTTTAAATCAATAAAAGGAACATTCTGTTCTTCTGCTACCTGCTTTGCCCACAAACCGAATGTCTTATTGACACGAGTAATGATGGTACTGTCTTTATCTTCCCAGGCGTTACGGGGAGTCAGGGAGAATAAGATAGGATGTGCTCCTTTCGCCTTTACATCGTTGATAAAACGACGCATATATTCTCCGTAAGTATATACGGTCTCCTTTACTCCGGTTTCTTTGATAGTAACATTCAGGCTGTCCTTACCAATTCCCGGAATGGAGGCGCGGGCACGTCCGCTGTCATAAGGGCCATTATCGTTGTGTCCCAGTTCGATGATAACCCAGTCGCCGGGTTGTACACCTTTGATTACATCCGGCCAAAGGCGGTTGTAGAAGGTACGGCTGCTGGTTCCTCCCAAGGCATGATTTTCGACGGTGATCCGATTGGAATCGAAATAATCAGCTGCGTAATATCCCCAGCCCCATTGTCCGTTATTGCCATTCCCTAAGGTTCCGGTACGCATGGTAGAATTGCCGACCAGAAATAAAACCGGATGGTTGCCTTTACGGCTTGCTCCGGCAATGGGGCGTGCCGTACGTGCTTTGTTCAGGCTGTCCAATGTGTTGTCTGCCACCTGATTCACATCTTTCATAGGGGAAGCAACATTGTTTTGTGCCTGCATCTGCAGGCTGCATGTGATGGCTGTGAGCCAGCATAAACAGTGAAGTACTTTGTTTTTCATTTACTTGATAAATAATGCTCTTATTTTAATTTGTAAACCTCGGTACCTGCCAGTAGAAAACAACCTACACCATAATCTTCAAAGTCGGGAACACTTTTGTAAGTTACAGGTTGTCCGTCTTTCGGCTCTTTTCCTGTTCCTTGCACATAACCAAGGAAACCGTTCGGATGAACTGCTTCCTTTACCATTGCGTTCCATGCTTTCAGTACGATAGGCAGATATTCTTTACGGTCGAGTAATCCGTTGCGGATTCCCCAAGCCATTCCGTATACAAACAGTGCTGTGCCTGAAGTTTCTTTTCCTCCGAAATTGCTTTCGTCGTGGAGGCTTACATTCCAGAATCCATCTGTACGCTGGCATTGCTTTAAGGCTTTACTCATGGTCAGGAAATCATTGATATAATCTTGGCGATGTGTTTCATCGGCAGGGATTTCATCCAATACACGTACAAGGGCTGCATATACCCAACCATTGCCTCTGGACCAGTAGCAGTTTTTGCCGTTTGGTTCTTTATAAGGAGGATCGAAATCCTGATCACGCCACCATAATCCTTCTTTGGCATTGTACATACCGGCTTCTCCATGAGTATTACGGGTGTAAGTATACAGGTCCCACATCTTGTTATAGTACTTTTGGTCTCCGGTCATCTTTCCGAATTTGGCGTAAATCGGCATTGCCATTTGTATGGCGTCTATCCACCACCAGTCATTCACCTGCGGAGTGTTTACTACCATGTCGATACTGGCTTTTATATTCCGGATCATGTTCGGGTCGGAAGGACACATGTTGTATAAGTCAATATAAACTTGCCCGCAGCATTGATCATCCGCATTGCGGGTCGTGTTTCCGTTACGCATTCTCCATTTGTGGAAGTTAGCCCAGTCGTAAGTATAGCTATAATAATCTTCGCGCGGATAAATACTGTATAAAGCCATCAGTCCCTCATAATAAACTCCGCGAGTCCAGATATTACTGGGACGAACTCTTCCAAAAAACGAGGGTAAGGTATAATCGGCATACTTTTTCATAAAGTAGTCGTTTACCTTTACGATGGTTGCTAAAGTCTCCTTTTGTGCAGGCAACTCTTGTGCAATGACTGAACTGCAAGGTATGCTACTCAGAAGGGTTGCTGTAATGAATGAGAGGAGTAATTTCTTCATGGTATAAAAACTGTTTATAAATAAAATTAGCTACTATGATTAATTTCACAGGCAAAGATAGAGGATTCTTTTTTCCTCTTCAATGGAATATTGTCCACAAGTATTTAAATTTGTCCATAATGCCTTCAGAAAGCAGTTGTAGTGATTAAAAAGGCAATTTATACATAGATTTGTACGATATTCTATTTTATTCATAAACCATATCGCTTACTTTTGCATGATGTAATTCTAAAAATGACAAGAACACTTTGATTAATGATAAGACTATGAAATGTACAAGTATCTTTTTTAGTTTGTTGGTAATAGCGACTTCTATAGCAGCCCAGCCAAACTATGATTTCACAAAACTGAAACGCGAGCATTTAGGACGCGGCGTAATTGCCATTCGTGAGAATCCCTCAACTGTCGCTGTCTCTTGGCGTTATTTATCTTCAGATCCAATGGATGAATCATTTGATATATATCGGGATGGTAAAAAGGTGAATAAACATCCGCTGAAAAACGCCACTTTCTTTCAGGATTCTTATCAGGGGACAGCCCCCGCACTTTATACAGTAAAAGCTATAAAAGGTAAAACAGAAAGCAATTATCAGTTGCCGGCTGATGCTCCGGTAGGGTATCTGAATATTCCGTTGGTACGTCCCGAAGGAGGGACTACTCTGTCGGGACAGGCATATACTTATGCTCCGAATGATGCCAGCATTGGGGATGTGGATGGAGATGGTGAGTATGAGATTATTCTGAAATGGGACCCTTCCAATGCACATGATAATTCCCATGATGGTTATACCGGTCCTGTGATTTTCGACTGTTACAAGTTGAATGGACAGCAACTGTGGCGTATTAATCTGGGACGTAATGTACGTGCAGGCGCACATTATACTCAATTCATGGTATTTGATCTGGATGGTGACGGTCGTGCGGAAGTAGTGATGAAAACAGGTGATGGAGCTGTGGATGGCACAGGAAAAGTGGTCGGAGATGCAAATGCGGATTATCGGAACGAGCGGGGACGTATTCTGACCGGACCGGAATATCTGACCATTTTTAATGGACTGACCGGAGAAGCGATGCAGACAATTGATTATGTGCCCGAACGTGGCAATCTGATGGATTGGGGAGACGGGCGTGCCAATCGTAGTGATCGTTTTCTGGCTTGCATTGCCTATCTGGACGGAGTACATCCGAGTGTGGTGATGTGTCGCGGTTATTATACGCGTACGGTATTGGCCGCTTATGACTGGGATGGTAAAAATCTGAAGAACCGTTGGGTATTTGACAGTAATAATCCCGGGTGCGGAGATTACGCCGGACAAGGTAATCACAATCTTCGGGTAGCTGATGTAGATGGTGATGGCTGTGATGAAATTGTATATGGACAATGTACGATAAACAATGACGGGACAGGACTTTATTCTACTCGTATGGGACATGGTGATGCTATGCATCTGACTCACTTTGATCCGTCCCGTCCGGGATTGCAGGTCTGGAGTTGCCATGAGAACAGAAGGGATGGCTCTACTTTTCGGGATGCAGCTACAGGAGAAGTCATATTCCAGATAAAAAGTAATACGGATGTAGGTCGTTGTATGGCTGCCGATATTGATCCGACTCATCCCGGAGTTGAAATGTGGTCTTTGGATTCTAAAGGCATCAGAAATGTAAAAGGAGAAGTGGTTGCTTCCAGAGTCAGAGGATTATCAACTAATATGGCTGTCTGGTGGGATGGTGATTTGTTGCGTGAATTGTTGGATAGAAATGTAGTCAGCAAATATAATTGGGAAAAAGGGATTTGTGAACGTATCGCTGTTTTTGAAGGCGCACTTTCTAACAATGGTACGAAGTCAACCCCATGTCTGCAAGGAGATATTGTAGGAGACTGGCGTGAAGAAGTCTTATTGCGTACAGCCGATAATACAGCTCTGAGACTGTATGTTTCTACTATTCCCACTGATTACCGGTTTCATACTTTTCTGGAAGATCCTGTTTACCGTATCAGTATTGCGACTCAGAATGTTGCTTATAATCAGCCTACCCAGCCTGGATTCTACTTTGGTCCGGAACTGCGGGGAACTGTATTCAGAGGATGTAAAATACCTAAAAAGTAAATGATGAATTATCGTATTATTACCGTTGCCGTATTATTGGTAGCACTGCCTGCCGTTGCACAGAAAAAGAAAACAGTTGTCAATGATTCAAATACACCCTTGCATTTATTGCAACCTGCTTATCAGGGTACTTATGGAGATTTGTCGCCCGAGCAAGTTAAGAAGGACATAGATCGTGTATTTAATTATATAGATAAAGAAACACCCGCCCGTGTGGTTGATAAGAATACCGGTAAAGTGATTACGGATTATACAACAATGGGGGATGAGGCACAGCTGGAGCGGGGAGCTTTCCGTCTGGCAAGTTACGAATGGGGTGTCACTTACTCCGCTTTGATAGCAGCTGCCGAAACGACGGGAGATCAGCATTATGCTGATTATGTTCAAAACCGTTTTCGCTTTTTGGCGGAAGTTGCTCCACATTTCAAACGTGTCTATACAGAAAAAGGGAAGACAGATTCACAGCTGCTGCAAATTCTGACTCCTCATGCATTAGATGATGCGGGAGCCGTATGTGCTGCCATGATCAAACTACGGTTGAAAGACCAGACACTTCCTGTTGACGGATTAATTCAGAATTACTTTGATTTTATTATCAATAAAGAATATCGTCTGGCGGACGGGACATTTGCACGTAATCGTCCTCAGCGGAATACTCTTTGGCTGGATGACATGTTTATGGGGATTCCGGCAGTAGCACAGATGAGTTGTTATGATAAAGAGTCAAAGAACCGATATCTGGCTGAAGCGGTAAAGCAATTCCTGCAATTTGCCGATCGCATGTTTATTCCTGAAAAAGGATTGTACAGACATGGATGGGTAGAGAGCAGTACGGATCATCCGGCTTTTTGTTGGGCACGTGCGAATGGATGGGCGATGCTGACAGCTTGTGAATTGCTGGATGTATTACCGGAAGATTATCCTCAGCGTCCGAAAGTGATGGATTATTTCCGTGCCCATGTACGTGGAGTGACGGCTTTGCAAAGCGGAGAAGGGCTTTGGCACCAGTTGCTCGACCGGAATGATTCTTATTTGGAAACTTCTGCCACTGCGATTTATGTATATTGTCTGGCACATGCTATCAATAAAGGTTGGATTGACGCAATTGCTTATGGTCCTGTTGCCCAGTTGGGATGGCATGCCGTAGCCGGAAAGATAAACGAAGAAGGACAGGTAGAAGGTACTTGTGTGGGGACTGGCATGGCTTTTGATCCGGCTTTCTATTATTATCGTCCGGTCAATGTATATGCGGCGCACGGATATGGACCGGTACTTTGGGCCGGTGCGGAAATGATTCGTTTGCTGAACACTCAGCATCCTCAGATGAATGATAGTGCCGTGCAGTATTATCAGGAAAAGCAAAAGACAACAGCTCCTATTTTTGCCGTAGATAAGGAAGACACGAAAGAATAACTTTAAACTATAAGAACCATGAAACGAGAAGCTTTTAAAATGTATTTGAAACCGGGTTATGAAGCAGAATACGAAAAAAGACATGCCGCTATCTGGCCTGAACTAAAAGCCCTGCTTTCAAAAAATGGAGTATCAGATTATTCTATATATTGGGATAGAGAAACCAACATCCTTTTTGCTTTCCAGAAAACGGAAGGTGAGGGAGGCTCGCAGGACTTGGGAACTACAGAGATTGTACAGAAATGGTGGGACTATATGGCAGATATCATGGAAGTGAATCCGGATAATTCACCCGTTTCGATTCCTCTGCCGGAAGTATTTCATATGGATTAAAACTCTCTAAGCAGATTCAGACTTAGGAGGATGTTTGATAAAAAACAGGCATCCTCCTAATACTATTTTATGATTGTTTCTTTATTATTTCAACTATCTTGATTACTTTTGTCTGGCATTTATCATTAATCTTGGAATCTATTATGACACAAAAGCGCTTATTACTTGTCGCACTTTTCATAACTCTTATCTTCAATACGGTTTATGGGGGTATTGAGCTCCGTTCTAAACAAATGAGAACGAGTGACGGTATACCGAATAATTCGGTTCGGTACATGTATCAGGACAGTAAAGGCTTTCTGTGGTTAGCTACCTTGAACGGATTAAGTCGCTATGATGGCAATTCTTTCCTGACCTTCCGTCCGGAGTCCGGCGAGAAAGTCTCACTGGCAGATAACCGGATTTATGACCTGACTGAAGATAAAAATGGTTTTCTGTGGATTTCTACTACTCCGGAACTATTCAGTTGTTATGATTTGCAGCGTGCTTGCTTTGTTGATTATACAGGAACCGGTGCGTTGGAGCAGAATTACTCAGCTGTATTTATTGCTGCCAATGGGGATGTATGGCTTCGGCATTCGGCCAATGGATGTCGTAGAATCGTCCACCAGGAAGACAGGAAAATGGTATCTACTGAATTTAAGACGGAACGTGGTAATTTGCCGGATAACCGGGTACAATTTATTAATGAAGATGCCGGGGGGCGAATTTGGATTGGAACGCAACGTGGATTGGTATCTGTATCTGACGGTCAGTATAAAGTGGAAGATCGTTTGCTTCATTTTACTTCTTCTCTGGCATTTAAAGATAATATGTATTTTCTAACGGCAGACGGCGATGTCTATTGCCACCAGGCTGCCAGTCAGAAAATAACAAAGGTAGCTGCTCTTTCGACTATTGCAGGTAAAACGGCTCCTACAGGCAATTTTCTTTTAAAGAATAAGTGGGTAATACTGACTAATACGGGAGTTTACAACTATGATCTTAATTCGCATCGGATCAGCGTGGATGCAGACCTCAATGTTAAAAATGGTGAAGTCATTCGTGATAATCACGGAGACTTTTGGATATATAATCATACCGGTCATGTCACTTACATTCTTGCCAAGAATGGGGCAAAAAAAGAATTTCAATTGATTCCTGAGGATAAACTGGGGTATATTGATTATGAACGTTATCACATGGTTCATGATTCCCGGGGAATTATCTGGATTTCTACTTATGGTAACGGACTTTTTGCTTATGATACAACAGAGGATAAACTAGAACATTTTCTGGCAAATATAAATGATCAAAGTCACATAAGTTCTGATTTTCTATTGTATGTAATGGAAGATCGTGCCGGTGGCATTTGGGTAAGTTCCGAATATTCCGGCTTGTCCCGCATTTCTGTATTGAATGAGGGTACTTCACGCATATACCCGGAGTCCCGTGAGTTGTTTGACCGTTCGAATACAATTCGTATGCTGACAAAAATGCCGGATGGAGATATTTGGGTTGGAACGCGTAAAGGCGGATTGTACACATTTGATTCGAATCTTCATTCTAAAATGACCAATCAATATTTCCATTCCAATATTTATGCGATCGCAGAAGATAATAGGGGTAAGATGTGGGTAGGAACCCGTGGAAACGGATTGAAAATAGGAGAAGAATGGTACCGCAATGACATTTCAAATCCAGCTTCATTAGCAGATAATAATGTATTCTCTCTTTATAAGGATCGAAAAGACAGGATGTGGATCGGTACATTTGGAGGCGGGCTTGAACTGGCCGAACCGATGCAGGATGGTAAATATAACTTCCGTCATTTTTTACAGCAGAAATTTGGTCTGCGTATGATACGGGTGATAGAAGAAGACGATAATGGCATGATCTGGGTGGGTACCAGTGAGGGCGTTTGCATCTTTCATCCGGATTCATTGATAGCTAATAGTGATGATTATCATCTGTTCAATTATACCAACGGAACTTTTTGCAGCAATGAAATCAGATGTATTTACCGGGATACAAAAGGACGTATGTGGGTGGGAACTTCCGGCTCCGGCTTGAATCTCTGTGAGCCTCAAGATAATTACCGTTCATTGAAATATGAGCATTACGGAACTTCTGAAGGGTTGGTCAATGATGTGATTCAGTCTATTTTAGGAGATAATAACGGAAACTTATGGGTTGCCACTGAATATGGTATTTCTAAGTTCAACCCAAACAATCACTCCTTTGAGAATTATTTCTTTTCTTCCTATACATTAGGTAATGTTTATAGTGAGAACAGTGCTTGTGTGGGGGTAGACGGTAAATTACTTTTCGGTACTAATTATGGGCTGCTTGTCATTGATCCGGATAAGATACAGGACAGTGAAACTTTTTCTCCTGTTGTTTTTACAGACCTGCATGTGAATGGTACTCAGGTAAATCCTACTATGGAGGACTCTCCTTTGAAACAATCTCTGGCTTATTCGGATAAAATCACTTTGAAGTATTTTCAAAATTCATTCTTAATAGATTTCTCTACTTTTGACTATTCGGATAGTGGACGTACCAAGTATATGTACTGGCTGGAAAATTATGATAAAGGTTGGAGTACTCCTTCACCATTGAATTTTGCTTCTTTTAAATACCTGAATCCCGGTACTTACATACTTCACGTGAAGTCATGTAATGGAGCAGGAGTCTGGAACGAAAGCGAAACGACCTTGAAGATTGTCATAGTGCCTCCTTTTTGGAAAACGAACTGGGCAATGTTGGGGTATGTATTGCTGCTGATTGTAACTTTGTATTTTGCTTTCCGTATTGTGCGTAATTTCAATGGTTTACGTAACCGTATTAATGTGGAGAAACAGCTGACAGAGTATAAGCTGGTTTTCTTCACCAATATCTCTCATGAGTTCCGCACTCCGTTGACTTTGATACAGGGGGCATTGGAAAAGATTCAGCGGGTATCTGATATTCCCCGTGATCTGATACATCCGCTCAAAACGATGGATAAAAGCACTCAACGCATGTTGAGGCTGATTAACCAGTTATTGGAGTTCCGGAAGATGCAGAATAACAAACTGGCACTTTCTTTGGAAGAGACGGATGTGATTGCTTTTCTTTATGAAATCTTCCTGAGTTTCGGCGATGTTGCGGAGCAAAAGAACATGAATTTCCGTTTTATTCCGTCTATACCATCTTACAAAATGTTTCTTGATAAGGGCAATCTGGATAAAGTGACTTATAACTTATTGTCTAATGCCTTTAAATATACTCCTTCAAACGGTACGATTATACTTTCTGTCACTGTGGATGAAGTGAACAAGATGTTGCAGATTCAAGTGTCCGATACTGGAGTGGGTATTCCTAAAGAGAAACAAAATGAGTTATTCAAGAGATTCATGCAGAGTAGTTTCTCCGGAGATAGTATCGGGGTTGGTTTGCATTTGAGTCATGAACTGGTGCAAGTTCATAAAGGTACAATTGAATACAAAGACAATGAAGGTGGAGGCTCTGTCTTTACAGTTTGTATCCCGACAGATAAAACAATTTATTCGGAAAAAGATTTCCTCATCCCCGGCAATGTCTTGTTGAAAGAGGCAGGCGGACAGGCGCATCATTTGCTGGAACTTTCGGAAGAACTGCCGGAGCCGGAGAAAATAGCGGAGCCTTTGAATAAACGTAAAGTTCTGATTATAGAAGATGACAATGATATCCGTGAATTCTTAAAAGAAGAGGTTGGCGTATATTTTGAAGTAGAAGTAGCTGCTGACGGAACAGCCGGATTTGAAAAGGCTCGTACTTATGATGCTGATTTGATTATTTGTGACGTACTGATGCCGGGAATGACCGGGTTTGAGGTTACAAAGAAATTAAAATCAGATTTTGCTACCAGTCATATTCCTATTATCCTGCTGACAGCATTAAATTCTCCGGAGAAACATCTGGAAGGTATTGAATCCGGTGCTGATGCTTATATTGCGAAACCTTTCAGTATAAAGCTTTTGCTGGCACGTGTCTTCCGGCTGATAGAACAGCGTGACAAGTTGCGGGAGAAGTTCTCCAGTGAGCCGGGGATTGTACGTGCTGCCGTATGCTCTACCGATCGTGATAAGGAGTTTGCCGACCGATTGGCTGCCGTACTGGAACAGAATCTTTCCCGTCCGGAATTTTCAATAGATGAATTTGCGCAGTTGATGAAGCTAGGACGAACGGTGTTTTATAGGAAACTGCGTGGTGTGACCGGTTATTCTCCAAATGAATATTTGCGGGTGGTACGAATGAAAAAGGCGGCTGAACTATTATTGTCCGGCGAGAATCTGACTGTTGCGGAAGTTTCTTACAAGGTTGGTATCAGTGATCCGTTCTATTTTAGCAAGTGCTTTAAGACTCAGTTTGGGGTAGCACCGTCCGTATATCAACGCGGTGAAATGAAAGAACAAGGAGATAATGAGGCAGCAGAAGAAAGATGAGTAACTGATTATTCTATATTTTGCTTTAAATCTTCTTTTCGGTGTTCGATGTGAATGATCTATCCTGTATTTGTGTACAATTGTCTATGGTCTGATAGCGAAAGTATGCTTATTTTTGCATTGAAATACGAATGAACATGTGCCCAAGACAAGCCCCTTTCCTGGTTATCTTTGCTATGTCATTTTAAGTGTAATCTGATAATATAATGGTAATGAAAACAAAACTACTGTTGATTGCAATTATTCTATTTTCCACTTCTTCGTTTATAAGTAATAGACCTGTCACTGTCTTTATGATTGGTGATTCGACAATGGCCAACAGATCTATTCAAAATAAGAACAATAAAGAACGGGGTTGGGGAATGATGCTTGCCGGTTGCCTGACAGACAGAGTGATTGTCGATAATCATGCGGCTAGTGGTCGAAGTACGAAAAGTTTTATCAATGAGAAACGATGGGAGAGAGTCTTGGACCGGATTCAGCCGGGTGATTATGTCTTTATCCAGTTCGGACATAATGATGAGAAAGAAGATCCGAAACTTCATACGGAACCGGGTACTACTTTTGATGATAATTTAAGGAAATTTGTTGCCGAGACGCGTTCAAAAGGAGGAATCCCTGTGCTTTTTAATTCGATGGTTCGCCGTAAATTTTATTGCAACGAAAATGGACTATATACGGATTCTTTAATAGATACCCATGGAGATTATCTGCTTTCTCCGAAACGGATAGCTGAAGAGAAGGGAGTAGTCTTTATAGATATGAATAAGATTACTCACGATTTGGTAAAGCAGATGGGACCGGAAAAATCCAAAGAGCTTTTTATGTGGGTTGGAAAACGCAAAGATGATACTCATCTGAACATAAAAGGAGCGAGAATAGTGGCTTCATTGGCAATTGAAGAAGTCGGCAAAAAGATTCCGGCTTTGGGCAAAGAGATCAGGCGTTATGATTATGTTGTTGCTACCGATGGAAGCGGAGATTTTTTCACATTAGAGGAAGCTTTGGAAATGATTCCGTTAAAAGGAAAATGTACAGTCTTGGTACGTTCCGGTCAGTATGGTCCGAAACCGCCTTTTGTGAATAAGAAAATTAAGATTACGGAAGAAAAAGGGGTATCATGGGGAAGTTCGGCAGCACATGCTGAAAAACCGTTGAAGAATCTTGATTTGTATCTTTGCGTTGGACAGTCGAATATGGCAGGGAGAGGAAAATTATCACCGGAAGTAATGGACACCTTACGAAATGTATATCTGCTGAATGCGGAAGATAAATTCGAACCAGCAGTGAATCCTTTGAATCGCTATTCTACGATAGGAAAAGGATTTGGCTGGCAACAATTAGGACCTGCATATGGTTTCGCCAAGGAGATGGCTACTAAAAAACATCCGATAGGGCTGATAGTCAATGCTCGCGGAGGGTCCTCTATCCGTTCCTGGGTTAAAAATGCCAAACAGTCCGGCGGATACTATGATGAAGCAGTACGACGTACCAAAGAGGCAATGAAATATGGTACGTTGAAAGCGATTATCTGGCATCAGGGAGAAGCGGATTGTCACCATTCCGAAGCATACAGAGAGAAAATCACTCAGTTGATGACGGATTTGCGTAATGATTTGGGAATGCCTGATTTGCCTGTTGTAGTAGGGCAGATTGCGCAATGGAACTGGACCAGGAAACCTCATATCCCCGAGGGAACAAAACCTTTTAATGATATGATAAAAGAGATTTCCGCCTTTTTGCCTCATAGTGCCTGTGTTTCTTCCGAAGGGCTTACTCCTTTGAAGGACGAGACTGATCCTCATTTTGATGCGGCAAGCCAGATAATTTTAGGCAGACGCTATGCCAAAGAAGTAAAGAAACTAATAAATAAATAGAATAACAAAAATGAAGAGATTGACATTATTAATCAGTGCTATTTTGATGACAGGTAGTATCCTGATGCAAGCGCAAGTTTATAAATTCGACTTTTCTATTGATAAAAAGGTAAAAGACGGTTATATAAAAGTGACTTCTGAAACTTTGTTCAATAATGAACGGGGCTATGGATATGATTTATTACCGTCATGGGATGGGAAGAGTAATCAACCTTTTTTTTTCTCACTGAATGTACCGGATGGAAACTATAAAGTAACCGTCACCTTGGGGAGTAAAAAAGAGGCTGCCAGTACAACAGTTCGTGGTGAATCGCGCAGGCTGTTTATTGAGAACCTTTCGACTAAAAAAGGAGAGATGATAACAGAAACGTTTACCATTAATAAACGTAACCCTGTGATTTCGGGAAAAGAAAGAGTCAGCATAAAAGAGAAGGAAAAGAAGAAATTGAACTGGGATGATAAGTTGACGTTGGAGTTTAATGGTGATCTGCCCCGTGTGAATTCTTTGGTGATAGAACGGGTTGAAAACATACCTACAGTCTATCTTTGTGGGAATAGCACAGTAGTTGATCAGGATAATGAACCGTGGGCAAGTTGGGGGCAAATGATTCCCCGCTTCTTTACAGATCAGGTTTGTATAGCCAATCATGCGGAGTCAGGACTGTCTGCAAATACATTCATCGGTGGAAAGCGTCTTGCAAAGATACTGAGTCAGATTAAAGAAGGTGATTATTTGTTGGTTGAATTTGGACATAATGACCAAAAGCAGAAAGGACCCGGTAAAGGAGCGTTTTACTCTTTTGCATATAATCTGAAAATCTTTATAGACGAGGCCCGTGCTAAAGGTGCTCATCCGATATTGGTGACTCCTACAAGCCGTCGTCGTTTTGACGAGAATGGAAAGTCGGTAAATACTCATGGTGATTATCCTGATGCAGTCCGTTGGGTAGCTGCAAAAGAGAACGTTCCTCTGATAGAATTAAATGGTATGACTGCTATTCTTTTCAATGCTTTAGGTGTGGATAATTCTACAAAAGCATTCGTACACTATCCGGCAGGAACTTTTCCCGGTCAGACTAGAACTCTTAAAGACAATACTCACTTTAGTACTTACGGAGCTTATGAAGTTTCAAAATGCGTAATTGAAGGAATGAAAAAGGCTGATCTGGAGATTGTGAAATACCTGCGACCGGATTATAGCGGTTTTGATCCGGCACAACCGGACAGCTTTGAGTCTTTCAAATGGAATTTGGGTTCATTTACGGAGAATGAAAAGCCGGATGGAAATTAATGAACTGAAAAATATAAAAGGGGATGTGGCAAAACTCCCCTCTCAGCAAAATCACCCTCGCTACAACTATCTGTGGCGAGGGTGATTTTTAATTTATAAGGGTCTTTACAACCCTCTTTTTTATAAATGAGAATGTTTTATTCTATTTGATTGTTTCCAGAAACTCTATTTCAATAATTCTCAGATTAGCATTATTTTTGTTCGCTTTCGCTTCGAGTTCCATATCATTTGCTGCTTTTGCCGCTACCTCAGTAATCTGTCCGAAAGCATCCTGATCGCTGGTATTACCTTTCAGACGGATGGTAATTTGATTGGAACGTACCGGCTTCTCCACATTTAAATGAACGTATCCCAGGCTTTTATTCGTATCTCCACTCCAGATCATGGTATTACCGGCAAATACTTCCAAAGGATAACTGCGTGAACGCCATCCATTCAATTTGATACAGATATCATCTATTGCAGCTTCTTTCTCGAGCGTATATGTAATCCATGCGGTACTAAGTTTGCCGTCATTCATCCATTCGCTTCTTTCATTATCATCGAAGCTTTGGTCTACAGTCTCATTGTTGGCTCCGGCTTTGGCGGATACAATTCGTATATCCCGTTTCGTATCCTTGTAAGATGGGGTAAGGGGAGTCTTACCTTTATCCAGATTACCTTTCAGAGTCATCTGAGGCAAATAAGTACTCAGTCCGTTGCTAACTTTGACGGGAAGGGTTTCTAGTGTAATTGTAGCGCTGGGAAGTCCTTCTGCTTTGGCAGTCAGAGTGATTTTGCCGGCTTGGGTAGTGCTGCGGATCAGAGCACGGTTAATACCACATTCCACTGGGAGACTGGTATTAAGAATATAATTGTCTTTTCCTTGTGCGATACCTCCACGCCATTCAGCATTTCCCTTCAGGTCGAATTGGATGATGCGATTATCGAGCGGACAACGTTTTCCGTCTTTGTCTACCACTTCTACTTGTATGAGCGCCAGGTCGGCTCCATCCGCATGGAATCCTTCCGGGTTTTGTATAGTAGTCAGTTTCAGTCTGGTAGGTTCACCAACGGTGCTTACTGCATAGCGACTTATTTCCTTACCGGCCTTGTTGTAGCTGACAGCTTCCAGTTTACCGGCTTTAAAAGCAACATTATCAAAGGTGAACAGGAAATTATATTCGCGTTTGCCTTTACCTAGCGACTGACCATTCAGGAAAAGTTCTACTCCTTCCCCGGTAGATACTACATAGACAGGTTTCACAGTATTTGCCGGATAGTTCCAATGGCCGATGATATAGGTATTATCCTCTTCCGTATCTACCCATCCGTTCCACATGACCTGATGTGCAAAGAAAGCATCCTTTTCGATACGCATAGGGTCTGTTACTCCACTTCTTCGATAGTTTTCTTCACCACGGTGGTGTGTGTTGGTATCCGAGAATATAATTTTGGCACCTCCGGAACTGACTCTGCGACCTGTTCCCGGACGTTCGCGCCAATAATCATACCAAGTGCGGATCATTGCTATAGCCAGCATATCCTGATTGTGGTTATAGTCTGTTGCAGGTTGATTACGATGTAGCGGACCATCTCCTTCTTTGTGGAAAGGATAGCTGTATTCATCCCAATATTTTCTCAGACCCTCGTCGCGGCAATATTCTGTGGCCCACATCGGATGGTGTACGCTCTTGTTGATATAAAGCATTTCTCCGCCATATTCTGCTTCACGGATGTCCAGCATCTCACGAGAGCCGATAGCACGTCCGCCAAAAGGATCGTATTTATCGCGGATAGCTTTCATCTCTATCATATGTTCCTTGCTGATACCTTTGTTTCCACATTCGTAGAATAAGATACTCGGATTATTACGGTTGTAGATGATCGCGTCACGCATCAGTTCTGTGCGCTGGTCCCATTGGCGTCCTGTACGGTCCTTCTCGGAGTCTCCTGCCGGCATTGCCTGAATCAAACCTACGCGGTCGCAGGATTCCACGTCTTGTTTCCATGGGGTAACATGCATCCAGCGTACCAGATTGCCATTGCCTTTTACTACCAGGCCATTAGAGTAGTCACTTAGCCACGCCGGAACAGAGAGACCCACCGCCGGCCATTCATTACTGGTGCGTTGTGCATACCCTTTCATCTGGATCACACGGTCGTTCAGCCAGATTTTGCCTTCTGCAAATTGTGTCTTGCGGAAACCTGTACGCGTACTTACTTCATCAAAGACTTGATTCTTATTGTCTTTTAAAATCGTTTGAACAGTATAAAGATACCCATATCCCCAACTCCAGAAATGGAGGTTATCTACTTTGGAAGCAGCTTTCACTATTTTAGTTTCGCCACCTTGTAAGGTTACTTTCTCACCTTCGAAGCTTTTCACCTGTTTGCCGTCAGCATCCAGCAAGATTACCTGGTAGCTGAGTTGGCGTGGTTCACGACTGTCGTTTTTTACTTCCGATTCTGCATGGATGGTGGCAGTGCGTCCTTTTACATCGATATCTTTAGCATAAATATAAACTCCGGTAGTTTTCAGATTACTATATAAAGGAAGAGTCTGATACACTTCATCTGTAACGTACAAGAATACATTCTTGGGCAGGCCGCCGTAGTTTGCGTTGAAGTTACGGTCGTTCCACTGGAATTTGGAGTTGGTACTTTTTTCGCGATACATCCAGTCATTATCTGTACGTACTGCCAGCACATTGTCCCCTTCTTTGATATAGGGAGTCAGGTCGAAGCCTACCGCCATTACTCCGTTTTCATGTTTGCCCAGATATTGCCCGTTCAAATAGAAGTCACCGGCTTGGCGCACTCCTTCAAACTCGATGAATACTTTTTGTTTTTTACCGGAAGCCGGAATTCGAAAATGTTTCCGGTACCATACCACTGTGTCCGTCAGCTGTTCGATAGATACTTTGAAGGCTTCGTCTTCATTAAAGGCATGCGGTAAAGTGACTGCTTTCCACCGGCTATCGTCGAATTGAGATTGTTTAGCTTCGGGAAAGTCTCCGATTTGCAGACGCCATTCACTGTTGAAATTGTATTTTTTGCGTTCGAAAGCGTGACTATCAACAATAGCCAGCATTGCAAACAGAAATACAAATAAAAAGAGTTTGTTTCTCATGATTTGTTAATGATTAATTTTTCATTGGCAAAGAAAGCACATCAGTCCAATAAACACCCTTTAAATTAGTACGGAAAACATGTAAGATCATACGTCGGCATCATTTGTCGGTGCATTTTCACCCTCCGGCAGCTTTTTCCGATAGGCGGAAGGAGATACTCCGAACTGGCTTTTGAAACATTTGCTGAAGTAGAACGGATCATTGATACCTACGCTGTAGGCGACTTCGGCTATAGTGAGATCTTCTGTCAATAACATTTCAGCAGCCTTTTTCAATCGTATGACACGTAAATATTCATAAGGAGAATAACCGGTTACTCCCCGCACTTTTTTATAGAACACAGTACGCCCTAATCCCATTATTCCGGCAAAGTCATTGACCGAGAATTCAGTGTCGGTCATGTGCTCATTCAATACCTCATTTAGTTTCGCCGAGAACTTCTGATCCTTGTCATTGGTACAAATAATGGAATGAGCCAATCCCGGTTCGTTAGAATATTTTTGGCGCAGTTTATCCCGTAGCTCGATTAACTTGAAGATTCTTGCCAGTAGTAAAGAGACATTGAATGGCTTTGTGATATACGCATCAGCTCCGGATTCAATTCCTTCCTGGTATTTCTCTTCTATATCGAGAGCAGTCAGTAATATGATGGGGATATGACTGGTCGTAAATTCATTTTTAAGCTTGCGTGTCACTTCAAATCCGCTCATTCCCGGCATCAGGACATCACAAATAATTAAATCTGCATCATACGTGCTTGCCTTTTCAAACCCGGATGTTCCGTCGGCAGCTACTTCTACTTCAAAGTAAACTCCCACTTCTTCTTTTAAGAATTCGCGGATATCAGTATCATCCTCTATAATCAGGACTTTGCGTTTGTTCAACGGATCGACAGGAGGCTGGAAGGTCTCTTCCGGCTTTTCTTCCCGGATAAACTCTTTGGCATGTTGTTGCTCCTCTTCTTCGATTAATAGCTGGTTGGGGACCAGGAAATCTTTCTCTTGATAGATTTCTGAATTAGTTGGCAGTATGACGGTAAAGACGGAGCCTCTCCCTTCATTATCCTCATAGCTGATGCTGCCTTTGTGTACATTGACCAGTTCATGCGTCAAGTGGAGCCCTACTCCGACACTGCTGTGGGAGAAGCTGCTTTGCATAAAACGCTTGAACAGTTCGGAACGCTTTTCTTTGGGTATGCCAATTCCGTTATCTATTACTTGGATGCGGAGTTGTTGCTTGTCTTCCAGAATGTCTACTTTGAATATAATCTTTCCGTTAGAAGGCGTGTACTTGAAAGCGTTGGACAGCAGATTATAGGTAACCTTGTCTAAGTTGCCTTTATCAATATACATTTTATAGGAAGGTTGTGACGGTTCGAAGCTGAAATCCATGTGTTTGGATTCGCTTGTATCCTTGAAACTCAGGAATATTTCATAAAGGAAAGCAATGACATCCGTCTCTTCCAGAGATAAAGCCAGTTTGCTTTTCTGCATCTTTCTGAACTCCAGCAGCTGATTGATGAGACGTAGCATTCTCCGCGTACTTTTATCCATCGTTCTTAAAGGACGCTGCATTTCTTTCGGAGGATTCTCTATATTGACCAGCTTGTTGAGAGCACCTTGAATTAAAGTAAGCGGAGTACGGAATTCGTGAGATATGTTGGTGAAGAACTCCAGTTTATATTCAGTCAATTGCTTCTCAATAGCGATGCGGTTACGCAGCCGGTTGAAATTGCGTATGATGTGGAAACTGAAATAGCCGGCAATTCCAATCAGTACCAGATAAATCAGATAGGCCCAGGTTGTCTGCCAGAAAGGAGGGGCTATTACAATCTCCAGGGTACTTTCTTTTCCCCACATTCCGGCTACGTTACAAGCCTTCACCTGTAGCTGATATTTGCCGGGAGGAAGATTGCGGTACGTTGCCAGATTCTGTGCCGAGGGAATACTCCATTCCGAATCATAAGGAGGCATCCGATAAGAATATTTGGATGCTCCGCTTAAGAAATTGAAGGTTGAAAAAGCGATGACAAATGAATTCTGGTAGTGTTTCAGTTTTAATTCACGTGTATAAGACATTGTTTCGTCAAGAGGTGAATCTTCCATGCCGGGCAGCATGTGTGTGCCATTGATATGGAGTCCCGTGAATACAGTCGATACAGGCTTTTCCATGTTTTCTACTTTATGGGTGTCGAGAGCTACCAGACCGTAGTTCGTTCCGAAAAGGAGTCTTCCGTCGGTGTTTATGCAGGCTGTATTCTCAGAGTACACATTTCCCAGTGTATGCGAAGAGAAATAATAGTTCTCTATTTGCTTGGTGGCGGGAGTGAAACGGGAAATGCCATATTCGGTTGCAATCCACATTTTATGGTCTTGGTCTTCCACAATGGATTGTATAACCCCGTTGGGCAATCCGTCTTTCATACTGTAACAATCGAAAGTCAGATGCTGGTAGTCATCTCCCGGATTACAGATAGCAAAGCCTGTTCCCGTTGTGCCGATCCACATGTTTCCTTCGTGATCATTTACCAGACAACGGATTTCATTGCTGGGGAATGTTTCGTTAACGTGGTTGTAAAGTATATAGTTCTTGGGTGCGTGGATCAGTGAATCCGGATGGAAGATATAAATACCGTTGTTGGTACCTACCCACATCATGCCGTTGCGGTCTTCCTGGATGACACGTACCCGTTTTTCCCCATAACTGTCTTGAAAGAAATGCTTGAATTGATAGCCGTTGTCTGTTTTGACAGCCAGATTCAGTCCTCCGCCAAATGTCCCTATCCACATCCGGCCTTTGCGGTCACGGTAGATTAAATACACATTGTCGTTTGATAACGAGCCTGGGTCTTTGCTGTTGTGCCGGTACCATTGGTCAGGGCCGATACGCAGCCCTATACCACGCATGCCTAACCAGAGTTGTCCTTCGTTATCTTCGCACATACTGTATACGTTATGTGTGAACTTCTCTTTGCGAAGTATGTTTTTTAGTCCGGCATCATACTCATATAAGGTACCCATGCGGTTTGCCATAAATACATTCCCGTTTTTACCCCGTAAGAGCATACGGATGGTGTTGGAACGGTCGGAAGCATTTTCACCGTTCGGATAGATACGCAACGTACCTTTATTCAGAATTTCGAGATGGGATAATCCGGAAAATTCGGAACTGACCCAGATACCCCCTGAACGGTCTTCAATGATATATTGCAGATAGTTGGAATTGATGTGGCTGGAGTGACTGACTTCAAAAGTGAAGTGTTGCAGACCACCGGTGTTCAGGTCGTAGGCAAAGAGCCCGTTTCCGTAAGTCGTAATCCAGATGATATCCCGCGAGTCATGGATAATAGAGTAACGTTCCACATCGATGTATCCCAAATGCTCGGATGAAAGAAACTGAAAGGGCTTGATATCCCCTGTGCTGGTATTGACATACCATACATTGCCGGTATAGTTGTGTACCCATGCATTCCCTTTATTGTCTCTGGTGACATTACCGTTTTTTATATTCAGGCGGGAGAACCGGCGCAGTTTTCCCGTAACGGGATCCAGGATGTAACTGCCGGTGGCGGTAAACATCACCCATTGATGTTGCAGGCGGAGGCTTCCGGTGATAACACCTGTATCTCCGAGTTCGGTTAACGAAGCGATTTTCTCCAGTCGGTTATTGGAAAGAGAGTGGCGGTAGATTTCTTTTTTTCCGGTAATGATGCAGGTATATTGGTCATAAGAAAAGATATGTTCCCAGCTTTCCCCCTGTGTATCCATTGCTTCCAGTTTGCCTTCATGGTATTTCCATAATCCTTGCCTGGTTCCTATCCACACATGTCCGGGACTGTCATTGCTTTCGTAGACAAACAATACCTCATCAGAAGATAGATTGCCTGATTCTTTTTTGTATGTCTGCGACGAGAACTGGCCATCCTGATAGACGACACGACGACATCCGTTATTGTTATCCCACAACCAGATAGACTGGTCGGATGCTATGATTTTTTTCGAATAGCTCTGTTTGTATTCTCCGCAACCGGTGAAATCGACGAAACGCCCATGTTTTAAATCGTAACAGCTATACAAAGAAGAGAGAGTGGCGATCCATAAAAAACCGTTAGAATCTTCTTCCATATTCCGGATGCGCGGGTCGGCCAATGAAACCGGCAGATTAGGGTCCGGGTAGATACTGACAAAAGAGTTACCGTCATAATAGCTTAATCCGTTGACGGTTCCCATCCACATAAATCCCTTGCTGTCCTGAAACATATATCGGATGGAATTATTCGCCAGTCCGTCACCGGTGGTCAGTTTGTTCGAACGTATCTCGACAGATGCATGTACTGAACTGAGATAGAAAGATAAGAATGCGAATATCAGCAGTGCATTTTTCATATTTGATTTCTACGATTCTACATTATTATTAATGGTTACAAAGTTAATTTTCTTTTTAGAATAGAGGATGTAATAGCGTACGGAAAAACAAGGAAACGATGTATTATCGTTCATTCTTGATGTAAATCTCAGGTGAAATACGATTTTCTAGGCTTTGTGTACGCATGTACATTATAAACTATAAAGAAAGCTGTAATTTAGCGGTATGAAAACGGTAACTGGAAAGAAACTCCCGTTACGGTGTATTTGTTTAATAGTAGAAGAGAGGAGTCAGGTTACACAGAAGCACACAATTAACAGTAAAATGGAAATTAGTTATCAATAGGTTTTAAAATACAGGCAAATGAAGAAGCATATAGGTATTAGTCTTTTTTTTATGGGGTGTTTCCTGTCTCTTTCGGCTACGAATTATTTGGTAGCTACCAACGGTGATGATTCAAATGCGGGCACGCTTGACAAGCCTTTTGTCACCTTACAAGAAGCGCAGTCAAAAGCCCTTCCCGGAGATATTGAGGAATGACCGTAGGGTGTATCTATGCCAATATGACTTGCATAGAGATACCGTACGGTCATTCTTCTTATACTATAGAATAAGGTTTTTGATTTCTCCGGCAGTATCTGCAATATACGAAGGATTGAATTCCTCCAGTTCCGTACGCGGACGAAAACCCCATGTCACTCCACAAGCAGTCACTCCTGCATTAGCAGCCGTTTGCATATCCACGCCGGAATCACCTACGTACAGCGCTTCTTCTTTGGCTACTTTGGCAATTTCCAGAATATCGGATACAATAATCGGATCGGGTTTAACTTTGACTCCTTCCCGTTGTCCGAGTACAGCTGTAAAATGAATTTCCGGGAAATAGTGGTCGACTAATTTTTGAGTGGCTGCCTGATACTTGTTGGAAGCTACGGCAATCTGAACACCTGCATCCTGTAAGTATGAGAGCAATTCCGGAATACCGGGATAAGGGCGGCTGTCATCGGCATTATGAATGTCATAGTAAGGGACGAATTCCTTGCGTACGCGCAGTACATTCTCTTTGGACTTTTCTTCTTCCGGCAAGGCACGCTCAAAAAGTTTGTCGATGCCATTTCCTACCATGAAATTATATTTCTCGATCTCATGTGTGGGATATCCTAACTTATTCAAGGCATAATTTGTACTATGTGCAAGGTCGGCAATGGTATTTAGTAATGTACCATCCAAATCGAAAATGACTAGTTTCTTCATTGAACTTCTTGTTTTAAATGTTAATCCTGTTTTCCTTTCTTTCTGCTTACAAAGATAGGAATAAAAAACGGATTACTGATAACTGTAGAATGCTCCAGTCAAGGCATCTGGAGAAGAGGCCGTGCCACCGCATTGGCACAACTGTGCCAGTACGGTGGCACGGGCGTGCCAATGCGATGGCACAGTTGTGCCAACCTATTGTCACTGCTTGCGCAATGCCTTCTTACTGAATCCGGACCAATAGGTTATTTCTTTGTAATCCGGAACCAGTCTACATCTGTCCATCCTCCATCGTTGGTAACTATAGCCGGACGGGTGCAGAACATGCCGACTTTGGTGCCAATCCATTGTCCTTCTTTAGCTTGGAAAGGGTTGCCTAATGGAGAGAACTTCTTTCCGTCAAGACTATAGCTGAAGTTGCACATCACAATGAGGTCGTTTCCTCCTTCGCTGGCTTTGATCTTTTTATCGTCACAGCTGAAGCGTACCTTTAGATAAACTGTGTTTTGAGTAAGATCGATTGAAGAGTTTGTCTGTTCCGGTTGTCCCTTATCTGCCTTTTTACATTCGATTTGGGACAGAACGAGACCTTTGTCCGTGTTTTCCAGAATCAGTCCGGCGTAGTCTCTGCCCATTACTACCAAACCTGTACGTTCACCTTTCAGTTTGGGGTTAGGCGTAAAGGTCAGTTTCATTGTGGCGGTGAAATTGTCGGAAGGAGTTTTTTGTAACAACAGGTTAGCTACATCCCACAGATTCTTATAATCCTGTGGCACCGGATAAGAATACAGTCTGACATAACTTTGGTCTCCGGCATAGTATGCCCATTTTTCATTGATGTTTGCATGCCACTGCCATTGCGGAGAGAGCGTATATCCGTCGAATTCGTCACTTTCTTGCGGTGTACAGATGGGATATGTCTTTCCTATATTCGGTTTTTGGTAGGTCAGTACCGGTTCGCCGCAGCCGTCACCATCCTTGTCGATACCTATTACAGGCCAGTCATTCACCCATTTCATAGGTTGCAGGTGGACAAGGCGACCGTAAGCGCCTACATCCTGGAAGTGGAAGAACCAGTCTTCTCCGGAAGGAGTATCTACCCAGGCTCCCTGATGAGGTCCATTGACGGGAGAATCACCCTGCGCCAGTACAGTCTTCCATTTATAAGGACCATACACATTCTTAGAACGGAGCACTACCTGCCAACCGGTTGGCACACCGCCTGCCGGATGGAAGATATAATAATAACCGTTTCTTTTGTAGAACTTCGGGCCTTCACACGTCTGGTGTGCTTCGTGACCGTCGAAGATAATGCGTGAGGGCGTAATGGCTTTGGTCGCCTCCTTATTCAATTCACAGATGGTGATTACACTTTTCAGTCCGGCACGGCTTCCCGCATAGGCATGTACCAGATATACTTTTCCGTCTTCATCCCACAGCGGACAGGTATCGATGATTCCTTTTCCCGGTTTTACCAGAACAGGTTCCGTCCACGGACCTTTCGGGTCTTTGGCTTTTACCATGAAAGCGCCTTGATCCGGATCTCCCCAGAAGATATAGAACTCTCCGTTGTGATGGCGGATACTGGGTGCCCAGACACGGTTGCCGTGTTCCGGACGTTCCGGTGTTTCAATAGGAGTGAGGGCGTAGGGAACCGCGGCTCCGATGATCGTCCAGTTCACTAAATCCTTGGAATGTAGAATCTGCAATCCCGGCAGACAGTTGAAGCTGGAAGAAGTCATATAGAAATCATCTCCTACGCGGCAAGCGTCCGGATCGGAATAATCGGCATAGAGCACCGGATTCTTGTATTTACCGTTTCCGAGATCGGAAACCCATACTTCGGATACATAGTTTTTCTGTGCCACTGCTGTAAAAACAGTCAGCAGGCAGAAAGCTAAAGTCTGTGTCAATCGTTTCATGATATAGGTATAATAGTTTAATGTTTAAAGATTCAATCAGCGTTTCTCCATGGGGCAAAGGTAAAAAAAAGACTCCGCACAAAGGAGTAATAATTGTGCGGAGTCGGTATAAAAACTGGTAAACACTCCGGTATTTGATTGTTTAGTTGTATTTGTACGCTCTGTTTAATGAATATCTTTTATTTTCACCGTTACCGGATGTGCCAGTTCTTCTTTCCATTCACGGAGGTAAGCAAACCATGCTTCCGGTGTTTTATATCCGAAAGTTTCTTTCATAGAAGTGAAAGTGGTGTGATACTGTAAGTATTTGTTTCCCGGAGATGTGATGGTGTAAAGGTAGTTGTCTTTGTCTTTCTCTTCCGATTTTACATATCGTTGGGGAATGCAGGTGCCAAGTCCTACCGTTTCTTTGGCATATTTTACGGTATCGTTTACCGGCCAGTCTGTTCCCCAGCTGCCGACAAGTCCTTTATGATCCGAGTAAGACTCCGCAGTACCGACAATATCCTGAACGCCTGTACAGAACACTTCGTTTTTGATAGGTTCGTCGAAGAATGCCTCAATGCGAAGATCACGGTGTCCGGCATAGAGTGTGTAACGGGTCATCATGTCCAGCTCCGCATTTTGATATTTCCAGCCTGTCACTTCGATTTCTGCAATGACACGCACCGGACCGTAAGAGATAATACGCTCCGTGCGGGTATCTACAGGAGTTATATGAGTTGCTTTTTTTCCGTTCCATCCTTTGAAAGCCCCCGGACCACAACTGTCGAATACCCGGAGGACATCGTCACCGAATCCTCTTGCCAACTGTTCATCAGTAGGGTAGAACTGAGATTCTTTGATCTCCAGTCCTTTATTGAACTTACCGTAGATATCCGGAGTCTGCTTTTCGTTAAAGTAAAGACGATAACCTACCAGTTCCGATTCCAGTACCGGACCATGAGGGCGAACCATACTGTATATGTTGCTGGTGCCGGGCACAGTAATCGCTTGCACCGATTGATGCTTTCCTTTTCTCGGGTCGGCAATAAACATTTCGGCATAAACCCGGGCCGGATAAGTCTTCGTACTCTTTTCGGAAGACAGTGTGACCTGAAAGGATTTTCTACCGTGAGCAGGGAGGCTGGTGACGAATGCAAGTTCGTCCATCTTGCGGTCTCTGTTCAGGTCGTCCAGCTGAGAAGGGATTTCAGTACTTCCTTCCATGACTACGGCGGACTTTACTTTAAATCCGGTATGCAGATCATGTAAATTGATTACTACCGGTTCATCCGTCTTTGCCCGGTTCCAGTTATTATTTACTTCTACAGTAATGGTTTTCTCCTGTTTTTGAGCCCAGGCAGATAAAGAGCAACATCCGGTAAGGAGTGCTATGATAAAAATATTCTTCTTCATGATTTTAATACATGATGTGATACGTCGTATTTCTCTTTGCAAAAGTAGTTGAAAAAATAGCAGACCGGCTTATCTTTGGAGGATAAATTAGTCTGCTATTTGAGCTTTTTACTCTATATAATGATTTTGTGGTTTTCTGCGATTAACCACAGACGCCATAGATTAATGCTGATTATTCTCTTAAAAACGTAGGTTCAAACAGCTCTCTGCAAAATGAAATAGGATTAGTCTACGTTCCTTAAAGCTTTCCCTCTCTCTAAAACCAGCATTTATAACTATGTATCTGTGGTGGAATCTCTTATTTGAAATTCAATATCTGTCCTTTTGCGTCAATCTCTTCATAAGTTTCGCCGTCGACTTTCAGGTTTCTGGCACTCTTGACGTTCAGAATATTCTTTCCTTTGGTGGATTCTACATAAATATTTTCCAGTGTGACACCGTCTGCCTGACTGATAACAACCCCGTCGGTAGCTTCTGTCATTACCACGTTCTTCACTGTTACGTTGCGGATAGGCATTTCCGGAAGTCCGTTGAAGAACATTGCCCGGCCCGAACCTCTGCAAATAATATTGGAAATATGGATATCACGGAAGGCGGGAGTCTCTTCGGTAACAGGAGGAATCGCTGTTTTCATACGGCTCAGCAGATCTTCTTCCGATTCTTCTCCGGCTCCTTTGCCACCATAGAACAGGTCGAACAGTAACGGTTCGTTCGGTATATTGATCATGTTGATGTTGTTGATATAGATATTTTCTACAACACCACCCCGTCCGCGTGTACTCTTGAAGCGCAGACCTACGTCAGTGCCCAGAAAGGTACAATCTTCTACATAGATGTTCTTCACACCACCGGACATTTCGCTGCCTACCACGAATCCGCCGTGTCCATGCAACACTGTATTGTTCTTTACAATTACATTCTGACAAGGTTCTCCGCGACGACGACCGTTCTCGTCTTTACCGGATTTGATACAGATCGCATCATCTCCCGCATCGAATACACTGTTGATAATCAGCGCGTTCTTGCAAGATTCCAAGTCGAGTGCGTCTCCGTTCTGAGAATACCAGGGGTTGATCACCTGAATATTATTTACCGTAATATCTTCGCAAGATAGCGGATGTAAACACCAACTCGGTGAGTTCTTGAAAGTGACACCTTCCAACAGTACCTTTTTACTTTTTACGAAACTGAGCAATACCGGACGCAGCCATGCACGGATTTCATTCCATTCTTCGTCTGTATTGATGCCTTCGGGTACATTAAAGTCTTTACAAGCCATTGCACCTTTCAGCGAACCTGCCGTAGGGTACCAGATTCTTTCCTGCGCATCGAGCACACCACCCGATTTTACCAGTTTGTTCCATTGCGAAGCAGTTAGCTTTTCCTTCTTCACCGGGCGCCAGCAATCTCCGTTGCCGTCAAATATTCCATATCCTGTGATGGCTATATTCTCGGCGTCGCGTGCTGAAATCGGTGATTGGCAACGGCGGGTGTCCAGTCCTTCGAAAGAAGTCGGGATAATAGGATATGCTTCGAAGTCCCCCGTAAAGAGTACCAGTGCATTCCGTTCCGTATAAAGATTCACGTTGCTGAGCAGTTCGATAGGGCCGGTCAACCAGGTACCTTCCGGGATAATCACCTTACCTCCGCCACGCTGGTTTACTTCTTTTATAGCATCATTGATGGCTTTCGTATTCAGGGTCATTCCGTCCCCTTTGGCTCCGAATTTAGAGATATTTACCTCATAAGCGGGAAAAACCGGCTGTTGCACTTTCGGCATATCGAAAGGTAAATTCTGGTAAATGGTGTCGTCTATTGCGTTCTCGCTTATTGCGCACTCACTTTGTTTGCATCCCGAGATAAACGGCAAACAACATACGACCATCCAGAGGAGTCTTCTTGTCATTGTGTTCATTTAGTAACTATTTCTATAGGGTTATACATTTATTGTTTTTCTGGTATTTCTCTTTTCTGATTGCTAAGATGGTTTTCTCATAACGCTTATCTCCCTCGGCAGGCGACCTCTCGCAGGCGGCCTGCCGGAAAGGAATAAGACCAATTCATGTTAACCTAATTCTAACCTTAAATAAATATTATGAAAAAACCTCTTAATTATCATTGGCAAAGATAGGGGGGAAACTGCAGGCGGATGTGGAGTTATTGATAGAATACGTGTATTTTTTGTCATTTATGTCTAATATTTGCACACTTCTCGTGTTTTTATGCAGAAAGATACTATCTTTGCACAAAATTTAACTATTAGAAGATATGAGTAACAACTTGTTGAAAGGAAAAAGAGGAATTATCTTCGGTGCCCTGAACGACCAGTCTATCGCCTGGAAAGTAGCAGAGCGTGCCGTAGAAGAAGGTGCGATCATTACATTATCAAATACTCCGATGGCTATCCGTATGGGAGAAGTCAATGCATTAGCTGAAAAACTGAACTGTCAGGTAGTGCCGGCAGATGCTACCAGTGTGGAAGATTTGTCGAACGTATTCAAGACATCTATGGATGTACTGGGTGGACAAATTGATTTTGTATTGCACTCTATCGGTATGTCTCCTAACGTGCGCAAGAAACGTACTTATGATGACCTTGACTATGGAATGCTGGATAAAACATTGGATATTTCAGCTGTTTCATTCCATAAAATGATCCAGTCTGCCAAGAAGCTGAATGCTATTGCAGACTATGGTTCTATTGTAGCTTTGAGTTATGTAGCTGCACAGCGTACTTTCTACGGTTACAATGACATGGCAGATGCCAAAGCATTGCTGGAATCTATCGCACGCAGCTTCGGTTATATCTACGGACGTGAGCATAGTGTACGTGTGAATACGATTTCACAGTCGCCTACATTCACTACAGCCGGTTCGGGAGTGAAAGGTATGGATAAACTGTACGACTTTGCTAACCGTATGTCTCCGCTCGGAAACGCAACGGCTGACGAATGTGCCGATTATTGTATCGTCATGTTCTCCGATCTCACCCGTAAGGTGACTATGCAGAACTTATTCCATGACGGTGGTTTCTCCAGCGTAGGTATGAGTCTTCGTGCAATGGCTACTTACGAGAAAGGACTGGATGAGTACATGGACGAAAATGGTAATATCATTTACGGATAAAAAGTTATGAAACTACGGATCTCTCTTCTTACTATATTAATAGGTATGCTTTTCGCCTCCTGCGGCTTAAGCACAGGAAAGGTTGCGGAGCAGAAAGATGAAGGGATTTCTGTTCTGAGATACGATAAGCTGTTGAGCGAATATGTTCGCTCCAACAGCTTTTCTGCTATGCAGAAGTTGACTATGGACTATCGGCAGCCGACAAAGATTCTGATAGAAGATGTGCTTTCTATCGGTACGGTGAAGGACGACACCATTTCACAACGACTGCAAAAGTTCTATTCGGACAGTACATTGCTTCGTTTGTTGAGCGATGTCGAAGCGAAATATCCTAATCTTGACGGAGTAGAAAAAGGACTCACCAAAGGATTCCGGAAACTGAAGAAGGAGGTTCCCGACACGAAAGTACCATTTATTTATTCGCAGATATCCGCATTCAATGAATCGATTATTCTGGTGGATACCTTGCTGGGGATCAGCCTCGATAAGTATATGGGAGAAGACTATCCTCTTTATAAACGTTTCTATTACGATTATCAATGTGCTTCGATGCGCCCGGAACGGATTGTACCGGATTGTTTCTCATTCTATCTTCTCAGCCGTTACGGACTGAACTATCACGAAGGTACTTGCCTGGTCGATCTGATGATGCATTCCGGCAAAATCAATTACGTCGTGCAGCATCTGCTCGGTTATGAAGATATCGGTCAGGTGATGGGGTATTCGGAGCAGGAAAACGACTGGTGCAAGAAAAATGAGAAGGACATCTGGGAGTATATCTGTGCAAACGATCACTTGCATGCACGAGACCCGATGGTGATCCGTTACTATATGAAACCGGCGCCGACTGTTGACATGCTGGGAGGACAAGCGCCTGCATTGATCGGTTCGTGGGTGGGTGCGCGGATTATCGCATCGTATATGAAAAAGCATAAGGACCTTAAAATAAAGGATCTGTTAGAGCTTACCGATTATCAGAATATGTTTGAGGAATCGGGCTACCTGAAACTCTGATCCGCCAAATTTATTATTCTTAATTCTTCATTCTTAATTCTTCATTTTCAAAGTGGAAACTGCTCTTTATCTGTTGCCTGTCACATTGGGCGATACACCTCTTGAACAGGTGTTGCCTTCTTATAATACGGAGATTATTCGTGGTATCCGGCATTTTATTGTCGAGGATGTTCGTTCTGCCCGTCGCTTTCTGAAGAAGGTTGATCGGGAGATTGACATTGATTCGCTGACATTCTATCCGCTGAATAAGCATACTTCTCCCGAAGACATTTCCGGTTATCTGAAACCTTTGGCGGATGGAGCCTCAATGGGGGTGATTTCAGAGGCAGGTTGTCCTGCCGTTGCCGATCCGGGAGCAGATGTAGTTGCCATTGCCCAGCGCAAGAAGTTGAAAGTGGTTCCCCTGGTAGGCCCGTCATCTATCATTCTTTCTGTGATGGCTTCGGGATTTAACGGACAGAGCTTTGCCTTTCACGGCTATCTGCCGATAGAACCGGGCGAACGGGCCAGGAAACTGAAGACACTGGAACAACGCGTCTACGCCGAAAGCCAGACACAGCTATTCATCGAAACTCCTTACCGGAATCATAAGATGATAGAGGATATATTGCAGAACTGCCGTCCGCAGACAAAACTATGCATTGCTGCCAATATCACTTGTGAAGGTGAGTTGATACAAACTCGTACAGTGAAAGACTGGAAAGGACATGTTCCCGAATTATCTAAGATTCCTTGTATTTTTCTCTTATACAAATAACATCTTTCAAGTGTTCGTATTCATCTTCGAAGCAACTGCTGAAAAAGCCTTTGCCCATATTCTCTTCTATCTGCTTGAAATTCCATAGCTTACTGTTCTTAAAGCGGGGAGTACAAAGGATAGAATCATCTTTAATGTCGACGATGAAGAGATAGATGAGCCGGTTGGTTATGTCATTCTCAAAGTGATAGACGATGTTGAACTGTGGCTTGATATCTTCTGCTGCCTGTGGGAGCGCATTGTGTACCAGACGGTTGACTCCTTCGGTGAGCGATTCACCATAGCGGAGATAACATTCCATTGGTATGTCCGTTTTCCCCTTGTCCAGAATAGCGTTCATCGGTCTGTCGCAAAGAAACAGCATCCCGTGAGTGGATACGGCTATTCTTATGACCGGATTGATATATGTATTTTTATAGTTGAGCGCTTCTATGGCAAGACTTCTCCCGATTACGTCTCCTTTGGTGTTGACTATAGGTACATATTCCGTGTGCGACATCAGATGGTTGAAATACCGGATAGCGATCTGATTGAACAGGATAGCCATCACAAATACGACAGGTGGAAATACTTTGTAAAGTACCATCAGACTTGTCTGGCTTAAAGGGTCCTGACAGGCTACCACAATGCTGATAATGATAAAATGCAATATGCCGAAGATCAATGCAAAGCGTGCTGAGACAACGGCAGCCTCTGCTCCTTGCGCGTACAAGCGTTTGTTGCAGGAGCCTATCTGTCTCAGAAAGTGATTGATAAATCTTTTTTTATGCATGTAGAGTATCAGCATCGGAATGAGGATACTGACTTCCAGTGTAAGGGGCAGGGCGCCGGGCGGAACATAGTCGCCGGGAATCAAGGCTGCGAGCGAGAGCAGTGCCAGCATTCCGGTAGCTATATAAAGAATAAAATTAGGGATCAGCGTTCCTTTGCGGTGTAGTAATAGGTATATCCCTACGATACCTATACTAGTACCGATGTAAATAGCCGTGTCTTGCGTTATAAATTCACACAATAAAATGGAAATAATAACGGGGATAAAACCCAATGACATGTTAAACGCGGAAGAAAGTGTTCCTTTATGATCCATCTTTATGTTTATTTGCCGGTTTTACCTATAAAACAAATAGGGAATGTGTTTTGTTTTCTATCGTATGTGTTTCTCTGCATGATAGGACGAGCGGACAAGAGGAGCGCTTTCTACAATGCTGAATCCTTTCTCTAATCCGATTGTTTTATAAGCGGCAAATTGCTGTGGCGTCACATACTCGGCAACCGGATAATGCCGGTGCGTAGGCTGCAAATATTGTCCTATCGTAAGAATCTGGCAGCCGACTGCCAGCAGATCGTCCATGATTGTTTCTACTTCCCGGGGAGTTTCTCCCAGCCCGACCATAATACCGCTTTTCGATTTGATTCCGCTTCCGGCAACATGACCGATTACTTGCAGGCTGGTATCGTAGTTGGCAGCACTGCGGACCAGCGGGCTGATACGTCTTACCGTCTCCATATTGTGAGAGATAATGTCGGGATTCTCTTCTATGACCAGATCGACCAGGTCCATTCTACCCTGGAAATCGGGTATCAGCACCTCGATAGTGGTTTGCGGATTCAGTCGTTTGATTTCACGGATCGTATGTGCCCAATGTCCGGCTCCCAAGTCAGGCAGATCGTCACGGTCTACTGAGGTAACTACCGCATGATCTAGTTTCATGAGGGCGATAGACTCTGCCACATGCGTGGGTTCGTTGGTATCCAGCGGATGCGGGCGTCCGGTTTGCGTATTACAGAATTTGCAGCTACGGGTACAGATGTCCCCCCCGATCATAAATGTGGCGGTTCCTTTTCCCCAGCATTCTCCCATATTGGGACAACGCCCACTGCTGCATATTGTATGCAGGCAGTGGGAGTCGACTATTCTTTTAGTTTCGGTGTAACGGTTGTTGGCGCCGATATTTATTTTCAGCCACTCGGGCTTACGCACTCTGTCAGCCATTACAAGTTATTCAGGAAGAAGTTGGTTAATCGTGTATATAGATGCTGACGGGTGTTGCCGCCGTATATGCCATGGTTGCGATTGGTATATACTTGCATATCAAACTGCTTGCCCAACTGTACCAGATGTTCGGCATATTCTGCACAGTTCTGGAAGTGAACATTATCATCTGCCATGCCGTGTACCAGCAACAGATTGCCATGCAGTTTATCAGCACGTGTGAAAGCAGATGACTCTTTGTATCCTTCCGCATTCTCTTTCGGAGTACGCATAAAGCGTTCCGTGTATATGGTGTCGTAGAAACGCCAGTCGGTAGGTGCGGCAACAGCTACACCGGCTTTGAACACCGGAGTTCCTTCGCTCATGCTCATTAATGTCATGTATCCGCCATAGCTCCATCCCCAGATTCCGATACGGTCTTTGTCCACATAAGGCTGTTTACCCAGATAGAGAGCCGTTTCAACCTGATCTTTGGCTTCTTTCACACCGATTTTGAGATATGTGCATTTCTCGAACGCTTCTCCGCGACCTCCTGTGCCACGACCATCTACGCATACAACAATGTAACCGAGGCTTGCCATGTAAGTTTCCCAACTGATTCCCCAAGTATCCAGTACTTGTTGTGAACCCGGTCCGCTATATTGGTACATCAGTACCGGATATTTCTTGGATGCGGAGAAATTGGCCGGCTTCATCATCCATCCGTTCAGAGTCACTCCGTCCGTCGTCTGGAAAGTAAAGAACTCTTTTTGCGGAATCGCATAACCGGATAACGTTTGCTTCAGTTGGTCGTTGTTGATGAGCGTCTTTAAGGTTTTGCCTGTATTGTCGTTCAGCGTAACGAGCATAGGAGTATCCAGATTCGAGAATTTGTTCATGTAATACTTCATCGACTGGCTGAAAAGCGGTGTGTTGGTGCCTTCACGTTGAGACAGTTTCAGTTTTTTGCCTTTCTTGTCGATCTTATAGACAGCTTTGCGCAAAGGACTTTCCTCATTGCTGGTATAATAGAACGAACCGTCTGCTTCATCATAACCCAGAAAATCTTTCACTTCATATTTGCCGTTGGTCACTTTCTTGATGAGGTTGCCACCCATGCTGTACCAGTACAGATGACTGAAACCGTCACGCTCACTAAGCAGACTGAAAGTTTCGGGATAGAACTTGATATTGTCGAAGACATTCTCCTTAATATAATAAGGTGATTCATCACGCAACACTAATTTGCAGAGAGTTGAACGCGGATCGGCAAAATAAAGATCGAAACGGTCTTGGTGACGGTTCAGTGTCATGACAGCAAGTTTGCTGGCATCTTTCGTGAAGCGGATACGGGGAATATATCCGTCTGCATCTATCGGGAGCTTCATCGTACGGGTCACGTGTGATTTGATATCGTACGTACGTACTTCTACCTTCGAATTCGGATATCCTGCTTTCGGATACTTATACGTATATTCGCCCGGATAATCTTTCAAAGGAGTAATCTGCGGTGCTTCACCTGCGAACATCGGGAAGGAATAGGAAGGAACTTCCGATTCGTCGAAGCGGATGAAAGCAATCATGGTATTGTCGGCGCTGAACTCCAGAGCACGGTTGAAACCGAATTCTTCTTCGTATACCCAGTCGGGGATACCATTGAGAACGCTGTTTTGCTTGCCGTCTTCGGTAACCTGACTTTCGCTGTTGCCGTAGAGCAACTTCACGAGGAATATATTATTGTCACGCACAAAAGCGATCATCGTCCCATCCGGAGAAAAGACGGGGACCTGTTGAGGTCCGCCGTCGGACAGCCGTTCAATAATGTTGTTTGTCGTAACTCCCTTATCATTTCGTTTCAAAGGGTATATATAATGTACAGCTGTGTAAGAATGCCGGTAGATCGGGGTTGTTCGGGTAGCAATCAGCAGTTTGTCACCGTCGGGTGAGAACTGGTAGCTGTCGAAATTCTTAAAGTCACATTCACGTGCCTGGTTTACGTCGAAAATCACTTCTACCTTTTCTCCTGTACGGAATGAGTATTTGATGATTTGCGTACCGTCGGCGCTCATTTGTGTGTAGTGCTCCCCATCGGGCATAGGGATGACTCCCTGAATGTTTTCCGGGCGGAAACGTCCGGAGGTAATATCTTTTAAATCAAGTGCCTTTTGTCCTTGTGCCATTCCGGCGAGGCAGAGAAGGCAGAGGAGCAGGGCTAAACTTACTTTTCTCATTTTATAGGTCGTTTTATATTTTACTTGTCTAAGGTATTAAGTTCATACCCTGCAAAAATAACAATAAACTTAAATACCTCAAAGTACATGTCCGTTTTAGTTTGAGATAACCCCTTATTTTCTTCACCTTTTAAATTTGTTTAGTATCGGATGACTGCTGTTTAGTTAAAAATGATGTATAACCGAGAAAAAAGAGTCTTTCTTCTTGCATTGTAAAATTAAAAAGTGATATATTTGTGATATCAAAATAATATCAAAATATAATGCTATGGATGCAAAAGAATTTCAGTACAATGACGTGGTTATTAATGGGTTTGTAGCCTTGTTTATTAATTTGGCGATACTCCCCCTTTTGGTTGTGATGAGTTTTCTCCTTTTTAAAGGGAGTATTGTTTTGTTCTTGCTGCTGATCCTCTTTATTGCAGCGGCTGTTATGATGATTCCGGGATATTTTTCTCAGGAACCGAATGAAGCCCGGGCAATGGTATTCTTCGGAAAGTACAAGGGTACGTTTACGGAAACCGGTTTCTTCTGGGTGAATCCTTTCATGAATAAGAAGAAACTTTCTTTGCGCGCCCGTAATCTGGATATAGAACCTATAAAGGTGAATGACAAAATCGGTAATCCTATCTTGATAGGGCTGGTGCTTGTCTGGAAACTGAAAGATACGTATAAGGCAATGTTCGAAATCGATGCGCAGACGATGGCGGATAACAAAGGAACCGGACAGATGAGCGTAACCGTTGCCGGACGAATGAATGCTTTTGAAGATTTTGTTCGTGTGCAGAGTGATGCTGCTCTTCGTCAGGTGGCGGGGTTGTATGCTTACGATGATAATGAGGCGAATGCGGATGAGTTGACCTTACGCAGCGGAGGGGATGAAATCAACGACCAGCTGGAGCATCAGCTTAACGAGCGTCTGGCAATGGCTGGAATGGAAATTGTGGAGGCTCGTATCAACTATCTGGCTTATGCTCCTGAGATTGCGGCGGTTATGTTGCGTCGTCAGCAGGCTTCGGCTATTATCAGTGCCCGTGAGAAGATTGTGGAGGGTGCCGTATCTATGGTACGTATGGCTTTGCATAAACTTTCTGAAGAGGAAATTGTGGAATTGGACGAGGACAAGAAGGCAGCGATGGTCAGCAATCTGCTTGTAGTTCTTTGTGCGGATGAAGCTGCGCAGCCGGTAGTCAATACAGGTACGTTGAATCATTAATCAATAAAAAAAGAAGGTAAGAAAGTAGTGGCTAAAAAAGAATCTTCAATCAAGAGTTTTGTTTTGCGTGTAGATGCCGAGACGATGGATGCCATTGAAAAATGGGCCGCCGATGAATTTCGCAGTACAAACGGACAACTTCAGTGGATTATTGCCGAGGCGCTGAAAAAGAGTGGCCGGCTGAAAAAGAAATCCGCCAGAGCGGGGAGCGGTCCGTCCGAACCTTCTGATCAGACATAATCTTTTTTAGATGGAATTGATAAGGATTATTGGAAGAGATTCGATATCTTTGTGAAAAGTACTTTAAATATGACCGCTATGAATTCGAAGAGAAAAGATTTGCAGTATGCTTCTGTCTTCCTGTTGGCCGTAGCATTGACCTTCCTGATGGGAAAGGGTGATAACTTGTGGTTGGTATCGTGGGGTGACTTGATACCGAGTCTGTTTGTGCTGTTCATTGCGGGCGATTGCTTGTATAGCTCCCTGCTGCGTATCAAGCGCGGGGAGGACGAAGGGGATTATCGCTGGAGTACCGCTATCGCTTTTCTGATATTCAGTGTTGTCTTCATGGGTGATTTATTTTTCATCGGTCATTTTATCATTGATAAGTTACTGGGATAGAAATATCCCTCCACATGAATTAAACATAGGTTTTGCTCTCATGCTCTAACTATTGGTCTGTATCCCTTTATCCATCGGCCTTACAGCGATTGTAGCAAGTGTGGTGGCAGTATGAGAGCAAGCGGTTGCTCTCACTTTGTATGTATGCCATAATACATCTTTTTTTCTACTTACTCCTTGCATTCAGGATGTTAACGCCTGTTGTGTCAGTTATTAATGATTGATGTGTCAGTTGTTAATAGTTGGACAATCAGGCGTTAATAGCTGATAACTCATGCATTGTCGGCTGAAAAACGATTTAGTACTTCCTGAAAGAACAGGTTAAGCGAAACAGTAGCTACAGTCAAGTTAATCAAGTAGATAGGTGCTCCAAAGAACTTCAACAGGTGTTTCAAATAGTTTCAAACGCTTGAAACACTTTGTTTCACCGTACGAAA